>OIFS01000048.1_pt1 | contig 117947 bp, 106 predicted proteins | sample 1582131 | NCBI WGS metagenome assembly OIFS01 (sample SAMN07501065, study PRJEB24779) | human gut metagenome | isolation source: stool | host: human infant | place: USA: Pittsburgh, PA | reverse complement strand
GGAGCGGGAAACGAGACTCGAACTCGCGACCCCGACCTTGGCAAGGTCGTGCTCTACCAACTGAGCTATTCCCGCAAACATCATTTTTCTTGCTGCCGTAATTTCACATTTCTGTGTCGTCACGGGAGGCGCATTATACGAGAATTCCTTTCTCCTGCAAGCCCCCCGAAAACGATTTTTTAAATTTTTCGTTCAAGTGCTCGATTATTCGTCATCTTGCCTGTTTTTGCACCGGACGGACTACCTTACTCTCTTTTTCATCCGTCCGGACAGCATTTTTATAGCTGAATAAAATGTTCGCGATAGTAAGCAAGCTCGGCCACAGATTCGCGGATATCATCCATCGCCTGGTGCGTGCCCTGTTTTTTGAAACCGTCGAGAATTTCCGGTTTCCAGCGACGCGCTAACTCTTTTAACGTGCTCACGTCCAGATAACGATAGTGGAAGTAAGCTTCCAGTTCCGGCATGTACTTAAACAGAAAACGACGGTCCTGACCGATACTGTTGCCACAAATTGGCGATTTGCCCGCCGGCACCCACTCTTTCAGAAATTCGATGGTCGCCAGTTCAGCCGCACGGTCATCAAACGGGCTTGCCTTGACGCGTTCCACCAGGCCGCTGCCGGTGTGGGTACGTACGTTCCAGTCATCCATCAGCGCCAGTTGAGCGTCAGACTGATGAACCGCAATTGTCGGCCCCTCCGCCAGGATATTCAGATTTGCGTCGGTGACCAGGGTTGCGATTTCAATAATACGATCGCGTTCCGGATTCAGCCCGGTCATCTCCAGATCGATCCAAATCAGGTTGTTTTCATTTGCACTCATGCTATTTTCCACCCTTCTCGCGTCATATTCAGCGTGACTATATTCATCTAAAATAGCGTGTATCATAAAGGTTTTGCCCATCCGGGGCGACCAGGAGCCAGTACGATTGAGTAAAAATAAACTCTCCAAAGGACAACAACGCCGCGTCAACGCGAATCATCAGCGTCGGTTAAAAACGTCTGTGGAGAAAGCCGACTACGATGACAACCTGTTTGGCGAACCGTCTGAGGGCATAGTGATCAGCCGATTCGGCATGCACGCGGACGTTGAATCCGTGGATGGCACCGTACACCGTTGCAATATTCGTCGTACCATTCGTTCGCTGGTTACAGGCGACCGCGTCGTCTGGCGTCCGGGCAAAGAGGCCGCCGAAGGCGTTACGGTAAAAGGCATTGTCGAAGCGGTACACGAGCGCACGTCCGTTCTGACTCGCCCGGATTTCTATGACGGCGTGAAGCCGATCGCTGCGAATATTAATCAGATCGTGATCGTCTCCGCCATCCTGCCGGAACTGTCGCTGAATATTATCGATCGCTACCTGGTGGCCTGCGAAACGCTGAACGTTGAGCCCTTGATCGTTCTGAACAAAATCGATCTGCTGGACGATGAAGGCATGGCCTTTGTGAATGAGCAGATGGATATCTACCGCAAAATTGGCTATCGCGTCTTGATGGTATCCAGCCACAAGAAAAACGGTCTGCAGCCGCTTGAAGAGGCCTTAACTGACCGCATCAGCATCTTTGCCGGGCAGTCTGGCGTGGGTAAATCAAGCCTGCTGAATAACCTGCTTGGCTTACAGAATGAGATCCTTACCAACGAGGTTTCTGATAACTCCGGTTTGGGTCAGCATACGACCACTGCGTCACGTTTGTATCACTTCCCCCACGGCGGCGATGTTATTGATTCTCCTGGAGTGCGTGAATTTGGGCTCTGGCATCTGGAGCCGGAACAAATTACTAACGGCTTTGTCGAATTCCATGACTATATCGGCCACTGCAAATACCGTGACTGTAAACACGCCAGCGACCCAGGCTGCGCCATTCGTGAAGCCGTCGAGAAGGGCGAAATCGCCGAGACGCGGTTCGAAAATTATCACCGTATTCTTGAAAGCATGGCACAAGTAAAAACGCGTAAAAGCTTTTCTGAATCCGATGACTGACAACTAAGCTAAGCGTCGTTAGAATCGTCCCCTTTTTTGCAAAGACCTGGCGATAGCGCCGGGTCAGGAACGACAAAAACAATGGCCTGGAGGCTACTTTGTTAAACTCATTTAAACTTTCGCTTCAATACATTCTGCCTAAACTGTGGCTCACTCGCCTGGCGGGCTGGGGCGCAAGCAAACGCGCAGGTTGGCTGACTAAACTGGTTATTGATCTGTTCGTCAAATACTACAAGGTCGATATGAAAGAGGCGCAAAAGCCGGACACTGCCAGCTATCGCACTTTCAACGATTTCTTTGTGCGCCCATTACGTGACGACGTTCGCCCGCTGAATACCGATCCGAACATTCTGGTCATGCCCGCAGACGGCGTGATAAGCCAGCTCGGTAAAATCGAAAACGACAAAATCCTGCAAGCCAAAGGTCACGATTACAGCCTGGAAGCCCTGCTGGCAGGCAACTACCTGATGGCGGACCTGTTCCGTAATGGTTCTTTTGCCACTACTTATCTGTCACCGCGTGACTATCACCGTGTGCATATGCCCTGCAATGGCATTCTGCGGGAAATGATTTACGTCCCGGGCGACCTGTTTTCGGTTAACCACCTGACTGCGCAAAACGTGCCGAACCTGTTTGCCCGTAACGAGCGCGTCATTTGCTTGTTCGATACTGAATTTGGCCCGATGGCGCAAATTCTGGTCGGTGCCACGATTGTCGGCAGTATTGAAACAGTCTGGGCCGGTACGATCACCCCGCCGCGCGAAGGCATCATCAAACGCTGGACCTGGCCTGCAGGCGAAAGCGAGGGTGCAGTAGCGCTGCTGAAAGGCCAGGAGATGGGCCGTTTCAAACTGGGTTCAACGGTGATTAACCTGTTCGCGCCGGGTAAAGTGAATCTGGCGGAACACCTGCAAAGCCTTTCTGTGACCAAAATCGGCGAGCCGCTGGCCATCTCCACCGAAACGCTGTTCACGCCAGCGGCTGAAACGACGCCTCTGTCGGCAGAAGAAATTGCCGCCGAACGGGATGCCAGCCCGCTGGTAGACGACAAGAAAGACGAAGTCTAACGAAGAAGGTAAGCTGTAGTGCGCCTGATTATCATTTTTCTGATGGCCTGGTGCCTCAGCCTGGGGGCTAATGCAGCAACGGCCCCTGATGCAAAACAAATCTCGCAAGAACTGGAGCAGGCCAAAGCGGCAAAAGCCACGCCCGAACAGGCTGAAACCGTCGAGGTGCTCCAGGCCGCGCTGAACGCGCTTGAAGAACGTAAAGGTTCGCTTGAGCGCGCTCAGCAATATCAAGATGTTATCGATAATTTTCCCAAACTTTCCCGAACGCTACGCTCGCAGTTAGATAACCTGCGCGATGAGCCAAAATCGGTGCCTGCCAATATGAGCACCGACGCGCTGAATCAGGAAATTCTGCAGGTCAGCAGTCAATTGTTGGAAAAAACCCGCCAGGCGCAACAAGAGCAAGAGCGTGCCCGGGAAATTAACGATTCGCTGAGCCAGCTTCCGCAACAGCAAACGGATACCCGCCGTCAGGTCAATGAAGTTGAACGTCGTATCGGCACGCAAACCAGCAATACGCCGCTCGCGCAGGCGCAAAATCTCAGTGCGCAGGCAGAGTCTGCAAAGCTGAGGGCGCTGGTCGATGAACTGGAACTGGCACAGCTGTCGGCGAATAACCGCCAGGAATTGTCGCGGATGCGCTCCGAGCTGGCCCAAAAGCAGGCACAGCAACTCGATGCCTACCTGCAGGCTTTGCGCAACCAGCTTAACAGCCAGCGTCAGCGTGAAGCCGAACAGGCGCTGGAGAGTACCGAACAACTGGCGGAAAACAGCGACAACCTACCGCCGGGTATTGTTGAACAGTTCAAGATCAACCGTGAGCTGTCGCAGGCGCTGAATCAGCAGGCGCAGCGCATGGATCTGGTTGCCTCACAGCAGCGTCAGGCGACCAATCAGATGTTGCAGGTCCGTCAGGCGCTGAACACCCTGCGCGAGCAGTCACAGTGGCTGGGTGCGTCAAATATGCTCGGCGAAGCGTTGCGTGCTCAGGTCGCCCGATTGCCGGAGATGCCTAAGCCCCAGCAGCTCGACACGGAAATGGCGCAGTTGCGGGTGCATCGGATGCGCTACGAAGATCTGGTGAACAAGCAGCCTCAGTTGCGACAGATTCGCCAGGCTGACGGGCAGCAACTGACGGCTGAACAGAGCCGTATCCTTGATGCCCAGTTGCGTACGCAGCGCGAGCTCCTCTCCTCATTACTGCAGGGCGGTGATACGCTGATACTGGAGCTGACAAAGCTTAAAGTGTCCAATAGCCAGCTTGAGGATGCGCTGCGCGAGGTGAATGAAGCCACCCACCGTTACCTTTTCTGGACGGCGGACGTCAGTCCGATGAGTCTGAGCTGGCCGGTTGAAATCGTGCAGGATCTGCGACGCCTGATCTCGCTGGATACCTTTAGCCAACTCGGCAAGGCCAGCGCGATGATGCTGACCAGCAAGGAGACCCTGCTCCCACTTTTCGGCGCACTTATCCTTGTGGGTTTTAGCCTCTACTCGCGTAAGCATTTCACCCGTTTTCTGGAGCGTTCCAGCGCCAAAGTCGGTAAAGTCACCCAGGATCATTTCTGGCTGACAATGCGCACCGTGTTCTGGTCGATTCTGGTCGCCCTTCCACTTCCTGTCCTGTGGGCAACGCTCGGTTACGGCTTACGCGAAGCCTGGCCTTATCCGCTGGCAGTAGCGATTGGCGACGGGGTCACCGCGACCGTTCCGCTACTGTGGGTCGTCATGATTTGTGCCACCTTCGCCCGCCCAACCGGGCTATTTGTCGCCCATTTCGGCTGGCCGCGTCATCGTGTGGCGCGTGGAATGCGTAACTACCTGATGAGCATTGGTTTTATCGTGCCATTGATTATGGCGTTGATCATGTTCGATAACCTCAATGACAGGGAGTTTTCCGGGTCACTGGGGAGGCTCTGTTTTATCCTGATTTGTGGTGCGCTGGCGGTCGTCACGCTCAGTCTTAAACGCGCCGGGATCCCGCTCTACGTCGACAAGAGTGGTTCGGGCGACAATATGCCGAACCGCCTGCTGTGGAATCTGTTGCTAAGCGCGCCGCTCATTGCGATTCTGGCTGCCGCGGTGGGTTATCTGGCCACCTCGCAGGCACTACTGGCACGTCTGGAGACCTCCGTCGCTATCTGGTTCCTGTTGCTGGTGGTCTATCACATTATTCGCCGCTGGATGCTGATTCAGCGCCGCCGTCTGGCGTTCGATCGTGCCCGACATCGTCGTGCTGAGATCCTCGCCCAGCGCGCGAAAGGCGAAGATGAGACGCCGCACTCCACCAGCACCGAAGGATCGGTGGAGATAGACGAGAAAGAGCTCGATCTGGACGCCATTAGCGTGCAATCACTGCGTCTGGTTCGCTCGATCCTGATGCTTATCGCGCTACTCTCGGTCATTGTACTGTGGTCAGAAATTCACTCGGCGTTCGGCTTCCTGGAGAACATTTCCTTATGGGATGTCACCTCCACGGTGCAGGGAGTAGAAAGTCTTGAGCCCATCACCCTTGGCGCGGTGCTGATCGCCATTCTGGTGTTTATCATCACCACGCAACTGGTGCGTAACTTCCCGGCGCTGCTGGAGCTTGCCCTGTTACAGCACCTGGATCTCACCCCTGGCACCGGTTACGCCATCACGACCATCACCAAATACCTGCTAATGCTGTTTGGCGGGCTGGTTGGATTCTCAATGATCGGCATCGAATGGGCAAAACTACAGTGGCTGGTTGCCGCCCTCGGTGTCGGTCTGGGCTTTGGCCTGCAGGAGATCTTTGCTAACTTTATTTCAGGCCTGATCATTTTGTTCGAGAAACCGATCCGCATCGGCGATACCGTGACGATCCGCGACCTGACCGGTAGCGTCACGAAGATCAACACTCGCGCCACGACGATCAGCGACTGGGATCGCAAAGAGATCATCGTGCCAAATAAGGCGTTTATTACCGAGCAGTTTATCAACTGGTCGCTGTCGGATTCGGTGACGCGTGTGGTCCTGACGGTGCCGGCACCCGCTGATGCCAATAGCGAAGAAGTCACGCAGATCCTTTATACCGCGGCGGAACGTTGTACGTTTGTGATTGATAACCCTGCTCCGGAAGTGTTCCTGGTTGATCTCCAGCAAGGGATTCAGCTGTTTGAACTGCGTATCTACGCGGCAGAGATGGGGCACCGTATGCCGCTGCGCCATGAGATCCACCAGTTGATTCTGGCGGGCTTCCGCGAGCATGGCATTGATCTGCCGTTCCCGCCTTTCCAGATGCGGCTTGAAAGTCTGGACGGTAAGCGTACGGCGCGCACGCTGACATCGGCAGGGAAAGGGAATCGTCCGGCAGGAAGTGTGTAGTGGTTAAGGTGGCTGCGGCCTGATGCTCTCTCATCGGGGAGAGGGAGCAAACACTAAAACGGCAACCTGCAGGTTGCCGTTTGCTTTTACCTAGGCGCGGTCGACGGTAAAGGCCATCACCTCAGCGAGACTTTCTGCCCCCAGCGCCAGCATCACCAGACGATCAACCCCCAGCGCCACTCCTGAGCAATCCGGCATACCGGCTTTCAGGGCTTCCAGCAGATTCATATCCACGGGTTGCTGCGGCAAACCACGCGCGGCACGCTTACGATTATCCTGCTCAAAACGCTGCTGCTGTTCGCGGGCATCGGTCAGTTCATGGAAACCATTCGCCAGTTCAATACCTTTGAAGTAGACCTCAAAACGTTCTGCCACGCGATGATCTTCGGTGCTGATTTGCGCCAGCGCGGCCTGGCTTGCCGGGAAGTGGTAGACAAACGCCGGACGGTCTTTGCCGATATGCGGTTCCACGCCCATGGTAAACAGTAGTTGCAGTAAGGTATCGCGGTCTTCTTCAGTGTCTGCGATATTGCTTAAATCGAGCTTCGCTGCCACTTCACGCAGCTGAGGTTTATCCGCAGAAAGCGGATCGACTTCCAGGTAGCGCTGGAACGCCTGCTGATAAGAGAGCGACTCCGCTGCCGGACACTCCAGCACCTGTTGCAAAAGGTCATCCACTTCATTCATCAGACGATACATATCGTAATGCGGGCGGTACCACTCCAGCATGGTGAACTCAGGATTATGATGACGCCCCATTTCCTCATTACGGAAGCTACGGCACAGCTGAAAAACCGGACCGCATCCTGCCGCCAGAAGGCGCTTCATGTGGTATTCCGGGCTGGTCATCAGATAAAGGTTAATCCCTTGAGAATGGCCGGGACCAACGAAACGGGTCTCAAACGGGAACAGATGAATATCGGTTACCGTGGCCTGGCTCATACAAGGCGTTTCTACCTCTAACACGCCGCGATCGGCGAAGAAGCGCCGAACTTCCGCCATAATAGTTGCGCGTTTTAATAAGTTAGGGATGGATGCGCTCGGCTGCCAGGTTGCCGTCTCGCTCATGGTACTTTCTCCGAATTCAAACAAGGGCACGAAGTCTACCCGTATCGGCTCAGAGAGACAAATTTTGAGCGGAATAAGGGTTCAGCGTTGGGAGGTAAAAACACTAAAGGTTGGGGGTTTTGTAATTAAATTAATCAAAATCAATGATGTTTTAGGCCATTCATACATTAAAAAAATCGAACAGGTCAAATTTCCCTCATAGTCCTAAGATTATAATGCGTACCAATAAAGGAGCAGTGGAATCGTATTCGAGGCCCTGGCTGGTCAGGCACAAAGTCAGATCAAAACGGGTTGCGAAATAACAATAATCAGGAGGAATGTCGTGCAAACTTTTCAAGCCGATCTTGCTGTAATTGGCGCGGGTGGGGCGGGTTTACGTGCCGCCATAGCTGCCGCCCAGGCAAACCCAAATGCTAAAATCGCCCTTATTTCAAAAGTTTACCCCATGCGTAGCCACACCGTGGCCGCAGAAGGCGGTTCCGCCGCCGTTGCACAGGATCATGACAGCTTCGAGTACCACTTTCACGACACGGTAGCCGGTGGCGACTGGCTGTGCGAGCAGGATGTCGTTGACTACTTTGTTCGTCATTGCCCCACCGAAATGACACAGCTTGAACTCTGGGGCTGCCCGTGGAGCCGCCGCCCTGATGGCTCTGTCAACGTACGCCGCTTTGGCGGAATGAAGATCGAACGCACCTGGTTTGCCGCAGATAAAACCGGCTTCCATATGCTACATACCCTCTTCCAGGCATCGCTCCAGTTCCCGCAAATTCAGCGTTTCGATGAGCACTTCGTGCTGGATATCCTGGTCGACGAGGGACATGCGCGCGGCCTGGTGGCAATGAACATGATGGAAGGCACGCTGGTGCAGATTCGTGCCAACGCGGTTGTGATGGCGACAGGCGGCGCGGGCCGTGTTTACCGTTACAACACCAATGGCGGTATTGTCACGGGCGACGGAATGGGCATGGCACTTGCCCATGGCGTACCGCTGCGTGATATGGAGTTTGTCCAGTACCACCCCACCGGGCTGCCGGGTTCCGGTATTTTGATGACAGAAGGCTGCCGTGGCGAAGGCGGTATCCTGGTCAACAAAAACGGCTACCGTTATCTGCAGGATTACGGCATGGGTCCTGAAACCCCGCTGGGCGAACCGAAAAACAAATATATGGAGCTGGGGCCGCGCGATAAAGTGTCGCAGGCGTTCTGGCATGAATGGCGTAAAGGCAACACCATTTCGACCCCGCGCGGCGATGTCGTCCATCTCGACTTGCGCCATCTGGGTGAGAAAAAACTGCTGGAACGTCTGCCGTTCATTTGCGAACTGGCAAAAGCCTACGTTGGCGTAGACCCGGTGAAAGAACCCATTCCGGTACGCCCTACCGCGCACTACACCATGGGTGGTATCGAAACCGACCAGCAGTGTGAGACCCGCATTCAGGGGCTGTTTGCCGTGGGTGAATGTTCATCCGTAGGCCTGCATGGCGCAAACCGCCTTGGCTCTAATTCACTGGCGGAACTGGTCGTGTTTGGCCGCCTGGCGGGTGAACAGGCTATGGCGCGTGCCGCCTCTGCCACTGCGGCCAGCGACGCAGCGCTGAACGCACAGGCCGCAGATGTTGAGCAACGGCTGAAAAATCTGGTTAATCAGGAAGGCACGGAAAGCTGGGCTAAAATTCGTGACGAAATGGGTGAGTCAATGGAAGAAGGCTGCGGTATCTACCGTACGCCAGAACTGATGCAAAAAACCGTTGATAAACTGGCGGAGTTGCAAGAGCGTTTCAAACGCGTGCGCATCACGGATACATCCAGCGTGTTCAATACCGACATCCTTTATACCATTGAACTGGGACATGGCCTGAACGTCGCCGAATGTATGGCCCATTCCGCGCTGGCACGTAAAGAGTCGCGCGGAGCGCATCAACGTCTGGATGAAGGCTGCACGGAGCGCGATGACGTCAACTTCCTCAAACACACCCTGGCGTACCGGGACGCAGACGGTACTACCCGTCTCGATTACAGCGACGTGAAGATAACGACGCTGCCGCCTGCGAAACGTGTTTACGGTGGTGAAGCGGAAGCCGCTGACAAGAAGGAGTCGACCCATGGCTGAGATGCAAACCCTGAAAGTTGAGGTGGTGCGATATAACCCGGAAATAGATACCGCTCCGCACAGCGCCTTTTATGATGTGCCTTACGATGAGCAAACGTCGTTGCTGGACGCGCTGGGTTATATCAAAGATAACCTGGCGCCTGACCTGAGCTATCGCTGGTCCTGCCGTATGGCGATTTGCGGTTCCTGCGGCATGATGGTCAACAAGGTGCCGAAACTGGCCTGTAAAACGTTTTTACGTGACTACACGAAGGGGCTAAAAATCGAGGCGCTGGCCAACTTCCCTATTGAGCGTGATTTAGTGGTCGACATGACCCACTTTATCGAAAGCCTGGAGGCCATTAAGCCCTACATCATTGGCAACACGCGTACGCCGGATCAGGGAACGAACAAGCAAACCCCGGCGCAGATGGCGAAATACCATCAATTCTCCGGCTGTATCAACTGTGGTCTGTGCTATGCGGCATGTCCGCAGTTTGGACTCAATCCGGAGTTTATTGGTCCTGCTGCCATCACGCTGGCGCACCGCTACAACCTGGATAACCGCGACCACGGGAAACAGCAGCGTATGCCGCAGTTGAACAGCCCAAACGGAGTCTGGAGCTGTACCTTCGTGGGCTACTGCTCGGAAGTGTGCCCGAAACACGTCGACCCGGCGGCCGCTATCCAGCAGGGCAAAGTGGAAAGCTCGAAAGACTTTCTTATCGCCACTCTGAAACCACGCTAAGGAGCGCATCATGACGACTAAACGCAAAGCCTATGTCCAGCCAATGCCGTCGACCTGGTGGAAATCACTGCCGTTTTATCGCTTCTATATGCTGCGTGAAGGCACGGCGTTACCGGCGGTATGGTTCAGCATCATTTTGATCTGCGGGCTATTTTCCTTAAAGCATGGTCCGGAATCCTGGGCGGGTTTTGTCGGTTTCCTGCAAAATCCGATTGTGGTGATCCTGAACCTGATTGCCCTGGTGGCAGCACTGCTGCACACCAAAACCTGGTTTGAACTGGCGCCAAAAGCGTCGAATATCATCATCAAAGACGAAAAGCTTAAACCCGAGCCTGTTATCAGGGGTTTATGGGTCGTGACCGGGCTGGTGACGGTTATTATTCTTTTCGTTGCACTGTTCTGGTAAGGAGGCCAAAGGTGATCAATCCAAACCCAAAACGTTCCGATGAACCCGTCTTCTGGGGACTGTTCGGCGCAGGCGGCATGTGGAGTGCGATTATCGCGCCGGTGATGATTCTGTTGGTTGGCGTGCTGCTACCACTGGGTCTCTACCCCGGCGAAGCGCTCGGCTATGAACGTGTACTGGCATTCGCCCAAAGCTTTATTGGCCGTGCATTTTTATTCCTGATGATTGTTCTGCCGCTATGGTGTGGCCTGCACCGCCTGCACCATGCTATGCATGATATCAAAGTCCACATCCCCAGCGGTAAATGGGTCTTCTACGGTCTCGCAGCTATCCTGAGTGTGGTCACGCTCATCGGAGTCATCTTCCTTTAATTAGCCTCGCTCTCCCGCCCTGGCGGGAGAGCATTTTTCCCTACAGGTTCTACACTTAACTAAAAAACCTGGAAGGAAAACATCATGCGTTTGTTGCCGATTATCGCAACGGCTGCTGCTGCATTTTTGGTGGTAGCCTGCAGTTCCCCAACTCCCCCTTCTGGCGTCACCGTGGTGGATAATTTCGATGCTCAACGTTACCTTGGCCGCTGGTATGAAATTGCCCGCTTTGACCACCGCTTCGAGCGTGGCCTGGAAAAGGTGACCGCCACCTATAGCACCATGGATGACGGCGGCATTCAGGTCATTAATAAAGGGTACAATCCGGAACGCGGCATGTGGCAACAATCGGTCGGTAAGGCGTACTTTACCGGTGATACTCGCAGAGCCGCGCTGAAAGTGTCGTTCTTCGGTCCTTTCTATGGCGGCTATAACATCATTGCGCTGGACAAAGATTACCGATACGCGCTGGTATGCGGGCCGAACCGTGACTACCTGTGGATTTTGTCACGCACACCAACACTTCCGGATGCGGTGAAAAAACAGCTCGTTGATGTCGCGGCCCGCGAAGGGTTTGCGGTAGAAAAACTGCTGTGGATAAATCAGACCCTTTAAGGCGTACTGAGCTTGAGGCCGATAATCCCCGCGACAATCAGCGCCAGGCTGAGCAAGCGCGCGGGATTGGCTGATTCGCCCAACAACACCATTCCGGTAATAGCAGCCCCCACGGCACCAATACCTGTCCAGACCGCGTAAGCGGTGCCTGTGGGCAGGTTTTTCATCGCCCATGACAACATAACGACACTGACGATCATTGCCGTTACGGTGATAACGCTGGGTACAAGGCGGGTAAAACCGTGCGTATATTTCAGGCCAATAGCCCAAACGACTTCAAGAAGACCGGCAATAACAAGGATTATCCAGGACACAAGTGGCTCCAGTGCGGGGCCGTCCCCATTGAGAGTTGCGCAATCGGGTCGTCCCGACAGGCTGGTTGTGAGAGATAAATTTTGACCTGGTTACAAACAGAATGCAATTTTTGCGGAATTACGCAGATTTAAGTGACTTAAAGCAAGAAATAGCTACAGATAGCAACGCAGTTCACGCATTTATTCCCCATAGGTACCCCCTATGATGAAGTGCTGCCAGCGACAGGAAGCCGTGCGTCACTATTCTTACTGCGAAGAAAAATATGTTCAAAATTCTCTTGATTGACCGTTGTTACTTCACCCGAACGGGGCTGGAAAGCTGGCTCAATCAAACTGATTTTTTCCCGGCTTCATTTCTTGTGACGTCACTGAATAACCTGATGCTGGCAAAAGAGCATATTGTGCAATGGCAGCCTGATGTGATCATTGCCGATCTCTACGGCTTTAAGAATGATCTCCACCATATTCAACAGCTTTCCTCACTGTTCACCGCCTGTGGAAAAGATAACCACCTTATCCTTTTGCAGTCAGGGGAAGATGCGCAACTGATGGCGTATTGTGCTCAGTATCAGGTCCAGGCGACGTTGCAAAAAAGCGAGCCAATGGAGACGCTGGCCAAAGTCATTGATCATGCCGTTCTGGCGCGCCCAGTGAGAACCGGGCCCCAGATTGCCACCCCGTTGCTCACACGCCAGGAAGAAAAAGTGCTCTCATTATGGATGGAAGGCCGCAGTAATCAGTCTATTGCGTCCAAAATGAGTATCAATGGAAAGACGGTTTATACCTACAAGCGCAATATTCGGATGAAACTGGGAATGGGTAACCGCTTTACACCGTTTCTTTCTTTGCCAGAAGCGCCAGAAAGCGCACAAGATAATCTGAATTAACGGTACGGCGCTGGCCGTACCGCGTACCGGCAGAAATTACTGCTGCGCTTTTGTCGCTGCGCCAGAAATAGCGCTACCACCCTCAGAGATATCCTGACCGACACCTCGCGTGGTGTTACAGGCAGTCAGTGCTGAGGAAAGAACCAGTACAGTAAAGATCGCAGCAAATGTCTTCTTAACCATAATATCTTCCTTATGTAGTCAATATTGTTTGTGTATAGCTACTTAAGGATAGACAAGATTGCGCAACCTGACGGAAGGTCGCCAATTTTTAGGACGACAGGAAGAAATTAGCTGGCTGCGTGAGAAATGGCGTTGCCGAGATGCCTGACGTCTTCACCAAAGCCACGCGCGGTATTACAGCCCGCCAGCAAGGTGGTGGTGAGAAGGAAGAGTGCTACAAGACTGAGAAGACGTTTCATCATTCCTGCCCTGGAAAAGCGAGGGTGCAATAAGGTGAGAGCCCAAATATTTCATAAAGTATTTAGGCTGCGTCGCGACCGTAAGAGAGAAATCCCAGATAACTGGGGTTTCTCTAACCACAGCCAATAAAGAGGCAGCCTAAAGGGTCAACGTGAATTACTTCACGCGGGAGACATATTCGCCGGAACGCGTATCCACTTTAATGACTTCGCCAATCTGTACGAACAGCGGAACTTTAACCACTGCGCCAGTGCTGAGCGTAGCCGGTTTACCACCGGTACCCGCGGTATCACCTTTCAGACCTGGATCGGTCTCGATGATTTCCAGCTCAACAAAGTTCGGCGGCGTTACCGCGATCGGACGACCATCCCACAGCGTTACGATGCACTCAGCCTGATCCAGCAACCATTTCGCGCTGTCACCAACGGTTTTCGCATCAGCAGCCAGCTGCTCAAAGGTTTCGTTATTCATGAAATGGTAGAACTCACCGTCGTTGTAGAGGTAAGTCAGGTTCATATCGATAACATCAGCGCCTTCGGCAGAGTCAGTCGATTTGAAGGTTTTTTCTACGCGGGTGCCAGTCAGCAGGCGGCGCAGTTTAACGCGCGCAAATGCCTGGCCTTTGCCTGGTTTAACGAATTCGCTGGCTTCAACTGCATAAGGTTCGCCGTCGAGCATGATTTTAAGACCGGCACGAAAATCGTTGCTATAGTAAGTCGCCATAAAGGCCCTCTAAAAATGTTAACTGGTAGCTAAGCCACAAAATGGCGCATATTGTAACCCTAAATACCCCATCCAGAGAAGATTGGTTATTGCAACTTGCCGATGTAATAACCGATCCAGATGAACTTCTGCGTGTTTTAAATATAGACACTGACGCAAATTTGACCGCCGGGCGCGAAGCAAAACGCCTGTTTGCACTGCGCGTACCCCGCGCTTTTGCCGCGAGAATGAAAAAAGGCGACCCCAACGATCCGCTTTTGCGTCAGGTCCTGACAGCAAGTGAAGAGTTTGTTGCCGCCCCAGGATACAGCACCGACCCACTGGAAGAGCAGGAAAGTGTGGTGCCTGGCTTGCTGCATAAGTACCGTAACCGTGCATTACTGCTGGTGAAAGGGGGGTGCGCGGTAAACTGCCGCTACTGCTTCCGTCGCCACTTCCCGTATGCGGAAAATCAGGGCAACAAGCGCAACTGGCAGGTCGCGCTGGATTATATTGCGCAGCAACCGGAACTTGATGAGATCATCTTCTCCGGTGGCGATCCGCTGATGGCTAAAGATCATGAGCTGGACTGGCTGATCGAACAGCTTGAAGCGATCCCCCATATCAAGCGACTGCGTATACATAGCCGCCTGCCGATTGTTATTCCGACGCGAATCACCGACACGCTCGTCGCCCGTTTTGCGCGTTCCTCATTACAGATTCTGCTGGTGAACCATATCAATCATGCGCAGGAAATTGATGACGCCTTTCGTGCGGCCATGGCAAAACTGCGTCAGGCAGGGGTAACGCTGTTAAATCAGAGTGTGCTGTTGCGTGGCGTCAATGACAATGCCCGCACGCTTGCAGACCTCAGTAACGCGTTGTTTGATGCTGGGGTGATGCCCTACTACCTGCATGTGCTGGATAAAGTTCAGGGCGCAGCCCATTTCATGGTAAGCGATGACGAAGCGCGGAAAATTATGCGTGAGCTACTGACGTTAGTTTCAGGCTATATGGTGCCGAAACTGGCTCGGGAAATTGGCGGCGAGCCCAGTAAAACACCGCTGGATTTGCAGTTACGGCAACAATAAAAGCCAACGCGGTGTACAGAAAAGCGGTGCAGGAATGCACCGCTTAGTTTTTTTAAGAACACGATAGATTTTCCCGTTGAGGCTCAGCTTTTTGGCCTGTCTGGTTGTTCCCGGCGTTTATTATGGTATTTTAACTTTCCTCTTTTAGGTTATGTCATAAATATATTCGCCGTTTTTATTCTTTAGTGGAATATATATATTTTAACAATGGTTATGGAGAACCATAATGGAAATGAATATTGCAGGCATTAATGCTGGCGTTATACGCAACAATGAAGAATTCCTCGCCGTTGCGCTAAAACTAAACATTAAAAACAGTGACTCAACGCTGCTTTTTTTTCCGGCCTTAACCTTGCGCGATCTTTTTATCGCCATGGAATATTACCTTCATAAGCAGAAAGCGCTGAGTGAAGATCAACGCAAAGATTTCATCGCCGCGCAAACGGCGGTAACCAAAACAATGCATGCTCATATTCCAGGTTTAAAAAAAGAGGAACTGGAGAATGCTGATATAGATTATCGTGTCGACGCTATTGACCATTTTGCATACGATGAAGGGAAACTTATTTTTACTTTGCGGCTGCATAATAACGAAAAATTTATATTCGAAATCCATGAGCTGCAAATAGAGTTACTTACCCACGTTTTAATTCATGCTATTAATAATGCTGGTATGCAAGACCTGGCATTGCGTATGTCTTCACTATTGGATTTCCTGCCTCTGTATGATGTTGATTGCCAACCCGACGGTAAAATGATCTACGACACCTATACACAGCCAGACTGGAAAACGGCATTATTTGATCATTATTTAATTCTTCTGTACCACTATGCCGACGCAGAGAAAAAATCCCGTTTCTGCGCGGCCGTGATCAAAACCAGAAGTCTTCCTGATACGCCTGAAACGCAGGCTATCGCCAAAAGACTGTTGGCTTTCAGCCCACGGCTGGGAAAACTCACCAATAAAGCCTGTCAGGTTCACATTCAGGCTATTAATGTTAAAGGTGATGAACCTCTTAATCTGGATAAATGCATGCATACGCTGAACCGGATACGCCATCAAATCACGGCGAAGCCACTGGTCAAAAAAGAAAAAAAATAACATGACGAAAACGCTGCCACGATGTTCCGCGGCAGCGTTTAAATAATTATCCCCTGGTGAAAAGGTGCGAGATTATTGTATTAAGTCTCTGTTTTAGAATGTCTCCCAACCTGCATCATGTCCTGCAACCGCAGACACAGGGGACATTTTAAGTGGACGTTTTGTCGTTTTAGGCGCCGCCGCCGCTTGTACCCCAGGCAAACGGAATACATCAACCAGTTGTTGCAACTTGACTGCCTGATCTTCCAGGCTCCCCGCAGCAGCAGACGATTCCTGGACCAGCGCCGCGTTCTGCTGCGTGGTGGTATCCATTTCAGACATGGCCTGAGCAATTTGCGCAATGCCCCGATTTTGTTCGTCAGACGCTGCGGCAATTTCTTGCATTAAATCTTTAACTTGGGTAACAGAGTGAACAATACCACTCATACTTTCGCCCGCCAGATCGACCTGTTTTGCCCCCTCTTCTACAAAATGGACTGATTCGCCGATAAGCGCTTCAATCTCTTTTGCGGCCTGCGAGCTGCGCTGCGCTAATGAACGCACTTCCCCGGCAACAACGGCAAACCCACGGCCCTGATCGCCTGCACGTGCAGCCTCAACGGCGGCATTGAGCGCCAGAATATTGGTCTGGAACGCGATACCGTTAATCACGGTGGTAATTTCAGAAATGCGGCGCGAGCTTTCAATAATATCTTTCATCCGGCTCACCGCATTACCCACAACGGTTCCCCCCTGACTCGCCGTATCGGACGCAGTAACAGCCAGCAAACTCGCCTGCTGGGCGTTTTGCGCGTTCTGTTTTACCGTTGAGCTCAATTCTTCCATACTGGCAGCGGTCTCGACAACGGCAGCAGATTGTTGTTCGGTACGAGCTGACAGCTCATCATTACCTAAGGAAATCTCATTCGCTGCGGTATTTACCGAAGCAGAAGCATTTCTCACCATGGTGAGGGATTCTGCCACCCGATCAATTAAGTGGTTAAATGCTGTGATCGCATGCCCAATTTCATCCTGGCGGCCGGCCTGTAGATTTTTGCTCAGATCAAGATCTTGACTGATCTGTACCATGCCATCTCGCATTGCATTCAAACGACGACGAATATTCAAAACGGTAAAGAGACCAAACAAGCCGAGAATAATGGTTGCCGCCAGTGTTGCACTCACTGATAAAATCTGCGCTTTGTTAATCAGCGATTTGCTGGCCGCATTTGCCTGTACAACTAAAGAGGTGTTGTAGTCGATCTGGTCATTAAAATCAGCAATTAGCGTAGCAATTTTATCTGCGATTAATCCGCCTTTTTGCATCGCGTTAATAATCGCCTTGCGGTCATTGGATTCCGATATTTTAAAATATTGCTCCATTGCCCCACGGAAAGCCTGCAAATCTGCCAGCGTTTTATTACTCAGTTCCTGATCGCGTTGGTCTGAAATCAATTCTTTGAGATAGTATTGATGCTTTGCAAGAAGCTCATCATAAATTTTATAGGCATTTTGTTTAATGACATCCATTTGCGCCTGGTCTTCGGTTAAGCCATGCAAATAAAGTTGCGAACGAACGCTTGTAGCCTGAATCATCTCTTTATTCATTGAACTCAGGCTGGGAAGAATGTTTTCCTGGAAATAATTAGTGTCCTCACTAATCTTTGATAAAGACACTATCGCAATGATATTTGTGCCTATCAAACTAATGATAAGTAGAGAAAAAGCAAGTAATAACCGTTTGGTGATGTTCATCATACCTCCCCAATTTAACTTTAGTATCTTTAATAAACCATGATGAATAACCACCATGAGGGAGAATCCTTTCACACTTCGGTTTTATTTATCGGTGGGTTTTATTAAAACTTTAGCGATAAGTTAACTTTTACTTTACGAATTGGAAAAAAGATGTGAAAACTCTCACATAAGTGAAACCTTAAGAAATCTTAATCTATATGGGAAAGGAAAATAAAAAACATGCGGTTTTAATTTACAAGACAATAAAAAATGGCGTTAAAAGTCATAGGGTTATAATTAAAACACCAGTTTAAAAAATAATATTAATAAAGCATACAGAGCACAGCGAGATCATTGCTCCCATTTCTAAATGGGAGCAATGCAATTTATTTTACTGCGGGCATTTATAAACCTGACCGGTCATTTCACTGGCCGTCGGTACGAAACTGGACATAAAGCCTTGTGTCGGGCTGGAGACGCTATACAGCACGTTGCCGCCCATTTGCGCAGCCTGGTTGCGCAGGTCATTCGCTGCACCACGCATTGAGCCACCTTCTTCGCCATGCTGGCCAGAAAGCCAGTTGCTTTGTTTACCCGTCGCAGTGCCCAGATACTGACAGTTTGCTGCAGGTTTATCCTCTACGAAGCGAACACTCTGCCCGCCCGAAGAAAGCTCATTACCGGCGCTGCAGCCTGCCAGTAACAACGTTGCGCCGACAATCCCTGCTAAATATTTAACGTGCATGTTATTCCCCACAATCAATGAGCTGGACGTCTTGCGTCCGTGTGTGAATCTTATACTAAAAAGATGACCAAAAGAAAAACCCCCGGCCATTTCTGCCCGGGGGTTTCTCAATTCTGGGAGATGAACACCCAAATCATTCTGGTTGCAGGAAGGCGGCTAGTTCGGGAATCCCCAAGAGCTTACTCAAGTAAGTGACTGGGGTTCCCGAACGCAGCCAACGCATCTGCAGCCTGAAGGATGCAGGGTGTGGGCAATTACATCATGCCGCCCATACCGCCCATGCCGCCCATACCACCAGCAGCACCTAAGTCAGGCGCGTCGCCTTTCGGCAGGTCGGTCACCATGCACTCGGTGGTGATCATCAGGCCAGCCACAGAGGCCGCGTACTGCAGAGCAGAACGGGTCACTTTAGTCGGATCCAGGATACCCATGTCGATCATGTTGCCGTACTCTTCGGTCGCTGCGTTGTAACCGTAGTTGCCGTCACCACCTTTAACGGTGTTAGCGACAACAGACGGCTCTTCGCCGCAGTTCAGCACGATCTGACGCAGCGGAGCTTCCATTGCGCGCAGCGCAACTTTGATACCCACGTTCTGGTCTTCGTTCTGACCTTTCAGGTCAGCGATTTTGCTTGCAACGCGAATCAGCGCAACACCACCACCGGCAACCACGCCTTCTTCCACCGCAGCACGGGTCGCGTGCAGGGCATCTTCAACGCGTGCTTTTTTCTCTTTCATTTCAACTTCGGTAGCTGCACCGACTTTGATAACCGCAACGCCGCCAGCCAGTTTCGCTACGCGCTCCTGCAGTTTTTCACGGTCGTAATCGGAAGTCGCTTCTTCGATCTGCTGACGAATCTGACCAACACGGCCCTGAATTGCCGCTTCGTCGCCCACGCCATCGATGATGGTGGTGGTGTCTTTGTTGATCACAACGCGTTTCGCCTGACCCAGGTCTTCCAGGGTCGCTTTTTCCAGCTCCATACCGATCTCTTCGGAGATAACGGTACCACCTGTCAGGGTAGCGATATCCTGCAGCATCGCTTTACGGCGGTCACCGAAGCCCGGTGCTTTAACCGCAGCGACTTTCACGATGCCACGCATGGTGTTAACCACCAGGGTCGCCAGCGCTTCGCCTTCAACATCTTCTGCGATGATAACCAGCGGTTTGCCTGCTTTCGCAACGGCTTCCAGAACCGGCAGCATTTCGCGGATGTTGGAGATTTTCTTGTCAGCCAGCAGGATGAATGGGCTTTCCAGTTCTACAGCGCCCGTTTCCGGCTTGTTGATGAAGTAAGGGGACAGGTAACCGCGGTCAAACTGCATACCTTCAACCACGTCCAGTTCGTCCTGCAGACCGGTACCGTCTTCAACGGTGATCACGCCTTCTTTACCGACTTTGTCCATCGCTTCTGCGATCAGTTTACCTACGGTTTCGTCGGAGTTAGCGGAGATAGTACCAACCTGAGCAATCGCTTTAGAGTCAGAGCACGGTACGGACAGTGCTTTCAGCTCTTCAACAGCGGCCAGAACGGCTTTGTCGATACCACGTTTCAGATCCATCGGGTTCATACCCGCAGCAACAGCTTTCAGGCCTTCGGTGATGATAGCCTGCGCCAGTACGGTCGCAGTGGTAGTACCGTCGCCTGCAGCGTCGTTCGCTTTGGAGGCCACTTCTTTAACCATCTGTGCACCCATGTTCTCGAACTTGTCTTCCAGTTCGATTTCACGTGCAACAGAAACGCCATCTTTGGTGATGGTCGGCGCGCCGAAGGATTTATCCAGCACTACGTTACGGCCTTTCGGGCCCAGGGTCACTTTAACTGCGTCTGCCAGTACGTTTACGCCGCGCAGCATTTTCACACGAGCGTCGTTACCGAATTTTACGTCTTTAGCTGCCATTTTAATCTTTCCCTTAAATTCGTATGTTCAGTGTCGTTCGCGGATTACGCTTCAACAATTGCCAGAATGTCGCTTTCGGACATGATCAACACTTCTTCATTGTCGATCTTCTCAGCTTTAACACCGTAACCATCATTGAAAATCACGATGTCGCCCACTTTCACGTCCAGTGGCTGCACTGTACCGTTTTCCAGGATGCGGCCCTTACCGACAGCGATGATTTCGCCACGCGTTGATTTGCCTGCTGCAGAACCGGTCAGAACGATGCCGCCAGCGGATTTAGATTCAACTTCTTTACGTTTGACGATCACACGATCATGTAACGGACGAATACTCATTGATAGCTCTCCTTTGAGAAAGTCATTATCAGTTATGGGTGACGCCGGCCCGCAATCGGTTCTCCGGCTGGTGACCAGAGAGATGGGGATGGGTTTTTCCCCCTTCAAGGGGGCACTTTAAAAAAAATTTCGCACAAAGCGCTTAAGCCGGCGAAAAAATGAAAAGACAATCCATAAGAACAGGCAGGCGCGCCAACAGCCATAAGTAAAATTGATTGTGTTAGCATTACCCCTCTTTATATTGCGATGACGCGTGGGATACAGGCCATGAGTGGACTGAAACAAGAGCTGGGGCTGGCACAAGGGATTGGGTTACTTTCTACATCGTTACTCGGAACGGGGGTGTTTGCCGTCCCCGCGCTAGCGGCGCTGGCGGCAGGCGACAGCAGCCTGTGGGCCTGGCCTGTGCTTATTCTGCTGGTCTTTCCGGTCGCTATCGTCTTCGCCGTTCTGGGTCGGCAGTTTCCCAGCGCGGGCGGCGTCGCCCACTTTGTCGGCATGGCGTTCGGTTCACGACTGGAGCGCGTCACCGGCTGGTTGTTCCTGTCAGTGATCCCGGTCGGGTTACCCGCCGCCCTGCATATCGCCGCTGGTTTCTGGCAGGGCATGTTTGGCTGGCAGGGAGCGCAACTGCTGATAGCCGAACTGACCACCCTGGCGCTCATCTGGCTGATTGGAACGCGCGGTGCTGGTTCCAGCGCCAACCTGCAATCCATCATTGCCGGGCTTATCGTCGCATTGATTGTCGCCATCTGGTGGCGTGGCGGGCTCTCCTTTAGCGCCCTCTCTTTTCCGGCTCCCGCAGACGTTCCCCTCTCCGGCATGACGGCCTCACTGGCCGTTATGTTCTGGTGTTTTGTCGGCCTGGAAGCGTTTGCCCATCTGGCCTCGGAGTTTAAGCACCCTGAACGCGATTTCCCTCGCGCGCTGATGATTGGCCTGATTCTGGCGGGTTCAGTCTACTGGGCCTGTACCGTAGTGGTGCTGCATTTCCCACTCTGGCATAGCGCAGGGGCAGCAGCATCCTTACCGATCATTGTCGTTGAACTGTTCGGTAAGCAGGCGCAGTGGATTGCCTGCATCATCGGTTACCTGGCCTGTTTTGCCAGCCTCAATATCTATATTCAGAGCTTCGCCCGGCTGGTGTGGTCGCAGGCACAATACAAACCGCAAAGCCCGCTGGCCCGTTTGTCCTCCCGACAAATACCGCTTAACGCGCTCAATGCCGTCCTGACGTGCTGCGTTATCTGTACGCTGGGTATCTACGCGTTTGCCATTAATCTCGACACACTCATCATTTACGCCAACGGCATTTTCATTTTGATTTACTTGCTGTGCATGCTGGCAGGGTGCCGCCTGTTGAAAGGGCGTTATAAAGTACTGGCCTGGGTGGGCAGCATCCTGTGCTTACTGCTGCTGGCCATTCCTGGCTGGAAGAGCCTGTATGCGATTGTGATGCTGGCAGGATTGTGGGCATTTTTACCCGGGCGCGGCGTGGCGGTTCAGCGCCCGTAAACCCCAAAAGGCGTCACCGCCTTTTCCGGGCCACAAAAAGCTTCGGTATGCTTAGCGATCGTCTTTGTTATCCAGACGGTCGCGCGGATCATCTTTGCGCTGATACTCCCCTTCAAAAGTATTACCCGGCCCGGTGCTAAAGCCGCCGCCCGGCATACGGGAAAAACGCAAATGCGGCATCAGTTTAAGCGTCAGATGCTTTTGTACCGGCGGCAACAGCAGCAGTAAGCCGAGGAAATCGGTAAAGAACCCCGGCAGTACCAGCAGCAAGCCCGCGATAATCAGCGACACGCTTTTAATCATCTCGGCCGCCGGGCTTTCCCCTGCCGCCAGCTTTTGCTGCATTAAGAGGAAGTTTTTGAAGCCCTGATTACGCACCAGAGACATACCGATAACCGAAGTAAAAATCACCAGGATAAGCGTCATCAGCACGCCAAAGACATGCGCTACCTGAATGAAGATCGATATCTCGATGTAAACGTATAAAAAAACAGCAAGCAGCGGTATCCAGCGCACTGGTTTCTCCTCAGTGAACAGACGCCACCGGCGCCTGTTGGTAAATTTTTGCGATTCGCATACTGAGTGAGATGGTGGCAAACGCTGGAAATTCAATTTTTCCCGGCAACTATTTTTTCCAGCGCAGCGCTAGCGGTGATTCATTTCACAGATTAATGATTCTGATAAAGTGGCTAAGATAATAAGTGATCCAGATTACGGCTTTTCGCTCGGATCAGCATATGATCGCAGATATCTGGCCGATTAAGGAGATAATCGTCGGCCCGAAATCACACATAACCACATATATACTGTGTGTTTGGTGTATTCATTCGTAGCTTGATAAAGAAGGTTCACATGTTAAACAACATTCGTATCGAAGAAGATTTGTTGGGCACAAGGGAAGTTCCAGCGGATGCCTATTATGGTGTACATACTCTTAGAGCGATTGAGAACTTCTACATTAGTAACAGTAAAATCAGCGACATCCCTGAGTTTGTCCGGGGGATGGTAATGGTGAAAAAAGCGGCTGCACTTGCCAACAAGGAGCTGCAAACCATTCCGAAGAGCATTGCGAACACCATCGTAGCGGCATGTGATGAAGTCCTGAATAACGGCAAATGTATGGACCAGTTCCCGGTCGACGTCTATCAGGGCGGCGCGGGGACCTCGGTAAACATGAACACCAACGAAGTACTGGCAAACATCGGTCTGGAATTAATGGGCCATCAGAAAGGTGAATACCAGTACCTCAATCCTAACGATCACGTCAATAAATGCCAGTCCACTAACGACGCCTACCCGACCGGTTTTCGTATCGCGGTGTATACCTCCATCCTCAAGCTCGTCGATGCCATCACTCAGTTGGGTGAAGGTTTTGAACACAAAGCAGATGAATTCCGCGACATCCTGAAAATGGGCCGTACGCAGCTGCAGGACGCCGTTCCAATGACGTTGGGACAAGAGTTCCACGCCTTTAACGTGCTGCTTAATGAAGAGACGAAAAACCTGCTGCGCACCTCCGAACTGCTGCTGGAAGTGAACCTCGGCGCGACGGCGATCGGTACACGTCTGAATACCCCGGATGGCTACCAGCAACTGGCGGTACAGAAACTGGCCGAAGTGAGCAACCTGCCGGTGGTCCCGGCGGAAGACCTGATTGAGGCGACCTCCGACTGCGGCGCTTACGTCATGGTACACAGCGCGCTGAAACGCCTGGCCGTCAAAATGTCCAAGATCTGTAATGACCTGCGACTGCTCTCTTCGGGTCCACGTGCGGGTCTGAACGAAATCAACCTGCCGGAACTGCAGGCGGGCTCGTCCATCATGCCCGCGAAAGTGAACCCGGTCGTGCCGGAAGTCGTGAACCAGGTATGCTTCAAAGTTATCGGTAACGACACCACGGTGACCATGGCGTCCGAAGCGGGCCAGTTACAGTTGAACGTGATGGAGCCAGTGATTGGCCAGGCCATGTTCGAGTCAATCCATATTCTGACCAACGCCTGCTACAACTTGCTGGAAAAATGCGTCAGCGGCATCACCGCTAACAAGTCCGTGTGCGAGGGCTATGTCTTCAACTCCATCGGCATTGTGACCTACCTCAACCCGTTTATTGGTCACCATAACGGTGACATCGTCGGCAAAATCTGCGCCGAAACGGGCAAGAGTGTGCGTGAGGTCGTGCTGGAGCGCGGTCTGCTGACCGAAGCGGAGCTGGATGATATTTTCTCAGCGCAAAACCTGATGCATCCGGCCTATAAAGCGAAGCGTTATACCGATGAAAGCGAACAGTAACACTGACGGCTAAATCCATAAGGCACGTCAGCCCTGACGTGCCTTTTTTTTAGCCTGCAGTAAAAAAAAATCATTATCATTTCATCAACAAGGAAGGCAATTATGTTTGCTGCAGAACTTGTACTCGTCCTGCTTGCTATTTACCTGGGGGCCAGACTCGGCGGCATCGGCATCGGTTTTGCTGGTGGTTTCGGCGTGCTTGTACTGACACTCTTTTTTCAAATCAAACCCGGCGCTATACCCTTTGATGTTATTGAAATCATCATGGCGGTTATCGCCTCTATTGCCGCAATGCAGGTGGCAGGGGGCATGGATTACCTGGTAAGCCTTGCGGAGCGTATGCTGCGCCGCCACCCCAAATACATCACCTTTCTCGCCCCGCTGGTCACCTGGTTTATGACCATCCTGGCGGGTACCGGCCATACGGCGTTTTCTACGCTGCCGGTCATTACCGAAGTGGCGAAAGAGCAAGGGATCCGTCCTTCCCGCCCACTCTCCATTGCCGTAGTGGCTTCGCAAATTGCTATTACCGCCTCCCCCATCTCCGCGGCCGTCGTCTTTTTTGCCGGTATTCTGGAACCGCTCGGTGTGAGCTACCTGACGCTGCTGGCAATCTGTATTCCGGTTACGCTGATTGCCGTCATGCTGACGGCCATTGTGTGTAACTTCCTCGGTGCCGAGTTGAAAGATGATCCGGTGTACCAGGAGCGTCTGGCAAGAGGGGAAATCAAACTGCGTGGCAGTAAAGTTTTCGAAATCAAGCCCCATGCAAAACGCTCCGTGTTGTTGTTCCTCGTTGGGATTATCGCCGTCATGCTGTACGCCACGGCAATCAGTCCGAACGTGGGTCTGATCACGAACCCGGTGTTGCCGCGTAACGAAGCGATCGTAGTGTTCATGCTCACTATCGCCACGCTGATTTGCCTGACCTGTAAAATCAACACGGGCGACATTCTTAACGCCAGTACCTTTAAATCCGGTATGAGCGCCTGTATTTGCGTCCTGGGCGTGGCATGGCTTGGCGATACCTTTGTGAAAAACCACATTCAGGATATCCAGACTGTGGCCGGTAATCTGCTCAACAACTACCCGTGGCTGCTGGCAGTGGTGCTGTTTTTCGCCTCTACTCTGCTTTACTCTCAGGCAGCAACCGCGAAAGCGCTGATGCCTGCGGCGTTGATGCTGGGTGTCAGCCCGCTGACCGCTGTGGCATCGTTTGCCGCAGTATCTGCATTGTTCGTGTTGCCAACCTACCCAACGCTGCTTGCGGCGGTGGAAATGGACGATACAGGCTCAACGCGTATCGGCAAGTATGTGTTTAACCATGCCTTTTTGATCCCAGGCGTCATCGCCATCACCCTGTGCGTGGTGCTGGGCTTCGTGATTGGCGGTATATTGTTGTAAAAGTCGTTAAAAACGGGCCGTACTGCGGCCCGTTTTCATTGTGCGTGATATAGTCCCCTTTTCGCTGCGAAGAGGTTACCGATGAACACGCCTGATACTGTTGTTGTGCTCTGTACCGCCCCGGATGAAGCGACGGCCCAGGAGCTGGCCGCCAAAACGCTGGCCGATAAGCTGGCCGCCTGCGTGACCCTCCTCCCCGGCGCCACTTCTATGTACTACTGGGAGGGGAAGCTGGAGCAGGAGTATGAAGTACAGTTGCTGCTCAAAACCGACGTTGCCCATCTTGAAGATCTCTTCGCCTGCATAAAATCGCATCACCCTTATCAGACCCCAGAATTACTCGCTATACCGGTTACTCACGGAGATTTTGATTACCTCACATGGCTCAACGCATCCTTACGCTGATTCTGCTGTTATGCAGCACGCCTGCCCTTGCCGGCTTATTTGACGCCCCCGGACAGTCCAGTTTTGTTCCGGCCGATCAGGCCTTTATGTTTGATTTCCAGCAACAGCAAAATGAGATCAGGCTCAACTGGCAGGTGAAAGAGGGCTATTACCTCTATCGCCAGCAAATCAAACTCACTGCGCAACAGGCAGACATCGCACCGCCACAACTGCCTTTCGGCGAGCCGCATAACGATGAGTTTTATGGCAAAAGCGAGATTTATCGCCAACAGCTGCACCTGCCGGTGACCATCAACCAGGCCGCCAAAGGGGCGACGCTAACGGTGACTTACCAGGGCTGTGCGGATGCCGGGTTCTGTTATCCGCCAGAGACGAAAGTGATTCCGCTGAGTGAGGTTGGCGTGTCAGCCCAGTCTGTTCCCCCTCTCCCCGCGGGGGAGAGGGCCGGGGAGAGGGAAAATAGCGACACCGACACGGCCGCGCTGCCCTTTTCCGCGCTCTGGGCGCTGCTGATTGGCATTGGTGTCGCCTTCACCCCCTGCGTCTTACCGATGTACCCGCTCATCTCTGGCATCGTGCTGGGTGGCAAACAGCGCCTTTCAACGCCCCGTGCGCTGCTGCTGGCCTTTATCTACGTCCAGGGGATGGCGCTGACCTATACCGCACTCGGTCTGGTGGTGGCCGCCGCCGGGCTCCAGTTCCAGGCCGCACTCCAGCATCCGTACGTGCTGATTGGCCTGTCGGTGATCTTCATTCTGCTGGCGCTGTCGATGTTTGGTCTGTTCACCCTGCAACTGCCCTCCTCGCTGCAAACCCGTTTAACGCTGATGAGCAACCGCCAACAGGGTGGCTCGGCAGGAGGCGTGTTTGCCATGGGAGCCATTGCCGGGCTGATCTGTTCCCCTTGCACCACCGCGCCGCTGAGCGCCATCCTGCTCTATATCGCCCAAAGCGGTAATCTGTGGCTGGGCGGCGGCACGCTGTATCTGTATGCGCTGGGAATGGGGCTGCCGCTGATTCTGGTCACCGTCTTTGGCAACCGTCTGTTGCCGAAAAGCGGCCCGTGGATGGATCAGGTCAAAATCGCCTTTGGCTTTGTGATTCTGGCACTCCCCGTCTTCCTGCTCGAGCGCGTGCTGGGCGAGAACTGGGGGCTGCGACTGTGGTCGCTGCTCGGCGTTGCCTTCTTCGCCTGGGCCTTTATTGCCAGCCTCGGCGCAACCCGCCCGGTAATGCGTATCGCGCAAATCATCCTGCTGGGTGCGGCGCTGGTCAGTGCACGACCATTACAGGACTGGGCGTTTGGTCAACCTGCAGTACAAAGCCAGGCACACCTGCCGTTTACCACCATAAAAACAGTGGACGACCTTAACCAGGCGCTGGCGCAGGCCAAAGGTCGTCCAGTGATGCTGGATCTTTACGCCGACTGGTGTGTGGCGTGCAAAGAGTTTGAGAAGTACACCTTTAGCGATACGCGGGTTCAGGCAGCATTAAACAATTCCGTGTTACTACAGGCGGATGTCACTGCCAATACCGCACAGGATCAAGCGCTGCTGCAACATTTGCAGGTTCTGGGCTTACCCACCATTGTGTTTTTCGATGCGCAAGGCCATGAGCAACCGGCACGGCGGGTCACGGGCTTTATGGATGCCTCCGCCTTTACCGCACATTTGCGCAATCACGCACCGTAAACAACACTTGGTTGAGGACGCAGGCTTCTGACAACGGAGGAACTTACCGTGCAACGTGAAGATGTTTTAAGCCAGACACTTCAGTTATTTGAATTAAGAGGGATTGCCGACACCACTCTGGACATGGTCGCCGAGCGCATTAACTATCCGCTGGAGGAGTTTTTGCGTTTCTGGCCGGACAAAGAAGCGCTGTTTTACGATGCGCTACGCTATCTCAGCCAACAGGTGGATATCTGGCGCAGGCAGTTGTTACTCGATGAAGAGCTGACAAAAGAGCAAAAATTGCTGGCGCGCTATGGCGCATTGACCGACTGTGTCAGCAACAATCGTTATCCGGGCTGCCTGTTCATCGCCGCCTGTACCTTTTTCCCCGACCCGGATCATCCGATACACCAGCTCGCGGATCAGCAAAAACAGGCGGCTTTCGCCTTCACGCATGAGCTGTTGACCCAACTGGAAGTGGACGACCCGACCATGGTGGCGAAACAGATGGAGCTGGTGCTGGAAGGTTGTCTGAGCCGAATGCTGGTTAATCGCAGCCAGGCCGATGTCGATACCGCCCGGCAGCTGGCAGAAGATATTCTGCGCTTTGCCCGCTGCCGTCAGGGCGGGGCATTAACCTGATCAGTGCATCAATCCGGCCCAGGCCGAAAACAGCAAGCAGAGCGCCATCGCCCGTTGAAACCAGACCAGCGATGCCGCGCTGCGAAACAACCGGTTTACCACTTTGCCCAGCAGCGTCCAGGCGCACAGGCAGAGCACCGAAATGAGCAGGAAGCTCAGTGACAAAAATGACACGTCGCGCACGGGATGCGCGCCATTCGGGGCAAACAGGCTGACCACTGCCAGCGCCATCATCCAGGTTTTGGGGTTGATAAGTTGCAGCATGGCCGCCGCCTTACCGCTAAAGGGCTCACCGCTCTTCTCATTCAGATCCGCCGCCGGCGCGATAAACAGCTGCCAGCTCATCCAGCTTAGCCACAGCGCACCGGCCCAGCTCATCCCTTCACGCAGCAGCGGATAACCCCGCAACACCTCTCCTGCCCCCGCGCCGGAGATAAACACAATCAGGCTCGCCGCCACACATGCCCCCGCCACCGCAGGCAATGTCGCTTTGATGCCAAAGCGCTGGCTGCTGGCCAGGATCAGAATATTGGTCGGGCCGGGGGTTATCGACGCCACAAAGGCAAACAACATAAATGGCAGGTAGCTGTAGAGTGTATTCACAGTCGGGACTCCTTATTCTCCGTCCTGTGACTTTGGCGTTATTTATTGATGTCGTCTGGAAGATTTGTGCAAAGTTTCCGGTAATGGGCTGGCGATAGCCGATATGCCCGCTGGAACCACCTCCCCAGATGGCTTTGATCGGCAAATCCCAGCGCAGCCGCCACGCTCGCCGGTTGTTCGCCGCGGGCCAGCATACTTCGGGCATTGGCCAGCCGCAGTTGAATAAGCCAGGCATGGGGGGAGAGATGAAATTCACGTTTAAAACAACGGGTCAGGGTAAACCGGTCGGTATCCGTTTCGCGGGCCAGATCGGACAGGCCGATGTTTTCCCCCATATGGGCATGCAAATAATCCCGTGCGCGATGGGCCACCGCCGTGCTTTGCAGATGTGATGGCAGGCGCTTACGCCACTGGCTGTGCCGGGTGAGCTGCCCGAGCAGATCATCCATGGTACTTTGCTGCACAATACGCATCTCCTCGCTGTGCAGCGCATGAAAGGTCCGGGCGATCGCGCCAGCAAGCTGCGGCTCGCGCGCCATCGTGCGGGAGAAATGCAGCGAATAACTGCAGGGTACGGACTCGTACAATCCACGGAGAGTGGAACTCAGCCACCTTTCATCAAGGTAAAATGTCAGGTAGGTGAAACCGCCCGCAACCGGCGCATCACCATCGTGAATTTCCCCAGGTTCGAGCAAGAAGGCATCTCCCGGCGTGCTGCGATGCCGTTCACGACGGCAATGAAATTCCTGCGTACCGCTGAGGGTGATACCCACCAGATAGCTATCATGCCAGTGCGGATCGTACGCATGGCCTTCAAAGTGGGCGCGAATTGTTTCGATGCCGGTATCCGCATGTTGCCGCAGTTCCAGCCAGTCATTAGCCATATTGCCTCCGAAATCCCCGGGAACAGCATTACTCCCCCGTGCGGAAAAAATCTGGAAGATTTGTGCAATACGCCGTTTTGTGGCGCAGAATCACTCAGACTGCCGCAAACTTGAGCAACTGAACAGCATTTTTTGAAATAGAGTTGACGCATTACGGTGATTAGGGTTTAATGCGCCCCGTTGCCCGGATAGCTCAGTCGGTAGAGCAGGGGATTGAAAATCCCCGTGTCCTTGGTTCGATTCCGAGTCCGGGCACCACTTATTCAGAGAACCCAGCCTATGGCTGGGTTTTTGCTTTTCTGCAATCGGACTCTCCATCGAACTCCGTTCGATTATTCGCCGCAAGCGGCTCACCCCTTCGGGGCCAGCGCGACAAGCGCGCTGTTCAACGCCTTCGGCGTTAGTCCGAGTCCGGGCACCACTTATTCAGAGAACCCAGCCTATGGCTGGGTTTTTGCTTTTCTGCAACCGGACTCTCCATCGAACGCCGTTCGATTATTCGCCGCAAGCGGCTCACCCCTTCGGGGCCAGCGCGACAAGCGCGCTGTTCAACGCCTTCGGCGTTAGTCCGAGTCCGGGCACCACTTATTCAGAGAACCCAGCCTATGGCTGGGTTTTTGCTTTTCTGCAACCGGACTCTGCATCGAATACCGTTCGATTATTCGCCGCAAGCGGCTCACCCCTTCGGGGCCAGCCTCGCTCAATAGCCTGGCAGGCCTTTTTATCCCGTACTTACGTCTGGTAACGAATCTCCCCCCATCAGGCTGGAGCTCCCCCTGAGCAGCACCTATACTGCGGTCATGCTTTAACCATCCCTCTAAAGCTTATGACAACCCAAACGCTTACCCGTCAATGGCGTCTGCCTGGCGCCATCGTGGCAGTAATATTGTTGCTGGCCGCAGCCTTCGCTCTGCATACGCACTGGAACACCTTTATCCAGTGGTGTCTGGCAACCCAGATTACGCTGCACCGCTATCTGGTGATGTACCTGCTGCAACTGAATAACCATCAGTATGCCGGGGGGCTATGGCTACTGACCGGTTCGTTCTTCTATGGCGTGTTACATGCGGTTGGGCCGGGTCACGGAAAATTTATCGTCACAACCTACCTAACTACCAACCAGGAGAGCCAAACCGCCGCCCGCGTCATCCCTTTTCTTGGCAGTCTGATGCAGGGTGTGAGTGCGATTCTTTTTGTCTTTATCCTCGCAGTGGGTTTTAACCTCTCCTCCGGCGATCTCAGTGAAAGTCGTTGGTACGTCGAGAAAATCAGCGCAATTATGGTTGGTGGGTTTGGCATCTGGCTAATCTTCAAGGCGATAAAAACCCTCAAACCACAGAAAATGAACATCACTGCCATGAGACCGTTGCCTCATACGCATTGTGACGAATGCAGCTGCGGGAATCACGGGGTGGGAATCAATATGTCGGGCGACTGGAAAACCCGGCTGGGCGTCATACTTGCCATTGGCGCACGCCCCTGTAGCGGCGCAATCATGATTTTGCTCTTTTCAAACGCGCTGGGCATTGTGAGCTGGGGGATCGCGGCAGTCATGACGATGGCATTCGGCACCGCTATGTCGATTATGGGTCTGTCACTGGCAGTGCGCTATGCCCGTAACCGTACTGCCGACTTTTTCGGTCAGGAGGGTGGCAGCATGCCATGGCTGATACCGATGCTCAACATCGTCGGCGGCCTGGCGCTGATTCTGTTTGCCGTGGTGTTATTCTTAACCGTTGTTCCGGTAAGCCCTGGCGGTGATTATATTGCGGCGGGCTGCTGATAAAAAAGCCCGGTACATGACCGGGCTGTATCGGTTACTCGTTAATCCGTGGGTGCTGATCGACGAGGCGTGAGCGCTTCGCCTGTAGTTCAGCAATTTCCGCGTCGATATCTTCGATTTTCTGTTCAATATTATCGTGATGCTCGCGCAGAATTTCTTTCGCCTCCTGGATATCGGATGCCGCAGGCGTCGCCCCTTTTAATGGGCGGTTCGCCGTCTCCTTCATCGTAAGGCCCGTAACGAGGCCAATCACTGCAACAACCATCAGATAATACGCTGGCATCATCAGGTTCTGCGTGCTTTCAACCAACCAGGCGGCCAGTGTCGGGGTCAGGCCAGCAACCAGTACCGAAATGTTAAAGGCGCTCGCCAGTGCGCTATAACGAATATGGGTCGGGAACATTGCCGGCAATGTCGATGCCATCACGCCAATGAAGCAGTTGAGGATCACGGCCAGCATCAGCAATCCCGCGAAAATCAGCCCCGTCACGTTGCTGTTAATCAAGATAAACGCCGGGATGGACAGCGCAAACAGCGCCACGCTCCCCAGAATAATAAACGGGCGGCGGCCAAAACGGTCGCTGAGTAAGCCCATGACAGGCTGCACAAACAGCATACCGACCATAATCGCGATAATAATCAGCACGCCGTGGTCTTCTGAATAATTCAGGTTATGCGACAGATAGCTCGGCATGTACGTCAGCAACATGTAATAGGTCACGTTGGTCGCAATGACCATACCGATACAGATCAGCAAACTGCGCCAGTGCTTTGTCGCAATCTCTTTGAAAGAGACTTTCGGACCGTTTTGTAGCCCTTCGCGATCGCCCTGCTCCAGTTTATCCACATGCTGTTGAAACGCAGGGGTCTCTTCGAGCGCATGACGAAGATAAAGGCCAATAATCCCCAGAGGCAACGCGAGGAAGAAGGGAATACGCCAGCCCCAACTGAGGAAGTTCTCTTCACCAACGACCGTAGATATCAGCACGACAACGCCCGCACCGATAACAAAGCCTGCTATAGAACCAAAATCAAGCCAACTGCCCAGAAAACCGCGCCGACGGTCCGGGGAGTATTCCGCCACGAAAATCGATGCGCCGGTGTATTCCCCGCCCACAGAGAACCCTTGTGCCATTTTACACAGCAACAGCAGGACAGGTGCCCAAATACCGATGGTGGCATACGAAGGAATAAGCCCGATACAGAATGTACTGACGGACATAATCACAATGGTGATGGCGAGGATTTTCTGCCGGCCATATTTATCGCCCAGCATCCCGAAAAACAGACCACCCAACGGGCGAATAAGGAACGGGACGGAGAAGGTTGCCAGTGCGGCAATCATTTGCACACTGGGGTTGGCTTCCGGGAAAAACACTTTACCCAGCGCGTAAGCCACGAAGCCATATACGCCAAAATCAAACCATTCCATCGCGTTACCGAGTGAAGCGGCAGTTATCGCTTTTCGCAACTTCCCGTCATCAATGATGGTTACATCGCGAAGTGTAATAGGTTTAACTTTCTTCCTTTTTAACATGATGTCCTCTTTTGACTTTCGCCCTGAACCGCGCAATGGATAGCCATAGCAGGATTGCGCGTATTAAGCCGTGCATGCCGACTTACCTTGTTCAAGCGTAGCAGGTTTACTTACACTGGCTGGTTACAGCCTGTACAACCGAACCTGTTGACGCCTGGCAGGGCATTGTTTAACCGCCTTTTACCCTAACAGGGTTTAAAAACGTGATCAACTTCACACAAAATTACCCTGTGATGACAAACACAATTTTAGCAATCCACCTCACTTTCCGTCGAAACTGCGTTTTACTTAACGAGAAAATGTGTTTTTAACTTATAAAATGTCCCAGAGCATTATTCATAAAAATGCGCCATAACCCCCGTGATTATTATTCTGCTAGCTGTATTGGACTGCCTTTCATAAGAAAGTTCGTAACGCAAAGTTATTTAATTGTTCACATATAAATCTTTACACGGAATATGTGATGAAGATAACTAAAACACCGTTTTATTTTCATTGAATCAATATTCCAATTATCGCATCATACGCCCAGACACAAACCAGAGAATGATAACGACGGTGCTTCCCGTGAAGGATTAACGGCGCCAGGTATTAAATAAAGTCAAACCAGGAAGGTTTAACTCATTGAATATCAAGTTTTTAGTTTCTCGGTCATGGTACATGATGAGATATGAGGATTTATAATGAAAATCAAAGCCACCATTGAACGCATCCCCGGTGGGATGATGTTAATACCTTTGCTGCTTGGGGCAATTTTAAATACGCTGGCTCCTAATACAGGCGCGTATTTCGGTTCTTTTACCAAAGGCATGATCACAGGTACGGTACCTGTTCTCGCCGTTTGGTTCTTCTGTATCGGCGCGTCAATTGATTTACGCGCGACCGGCACGGTCTTACGTAAATCCGGCACGCTGGTACTGACAAAAATCGCCGTTGCCTGGGTTGTGGCGATGATCGCCGCCACGTTTATCCCGGAAGGCGGTATTCAGACCGGTTTCTTCGCTGGCATCTCTGTACTGGCTATCGTTTCGGCGATGGATATGACCAACGGTGGCCTGTATGCCAGCCTGATGAACCAGTACGGCACGAAAGAAGAATCCGGCGCATTCGTGCTGATGTCGCTAGAATCCGGCCCACTGATGACCATGGTCATTCTGGGATCCGCAGGCCTGGCATCCTTCGAACCGCATCACTTTATCGGGGCGGTACTGCCGTTCCTGATTGGCTTTGCGCTGGGCAACCTCGACCACGACCTGCGTGCATTCTTTAGTAAAGCCACACCGGTACTGATCCCGTTCTTCGGCTTCGCGCTGGGTAATACCATCAACCTGAAAGTCATTCTCGACACCGGTCTGCTGGGTATCGTATTGGGTATCGCGGTTATCATCATCACAGGTATTCCGCTGATTATTGCTGACAAAGTCATTGGTGGTGGTAATGGTACGGCGGGTGTCGCCGCCTCTTCTGCGGCAGGCGCTGCGGTAGCAAACCCGGTGATCATCGCCCAGATTAACCCGGCGTTTGAACCGGTAGCCGCGTCAGCAACGGCGCTGGTGGCAGCGAGCGTCATTGTGACGGCGATTCTGGTGCCCATCATCACCGCGCTCTACGCCAGACGCTTTGGCGAGGTTTCAGAAACGATAAAAGCGGCAGACAAACCCGCCGCCTCGCTCAATCATTAAAAAAAGCCCCCGACGAGATACGCCGGGGGCCGCTTTTTAACCTGTTTGTAGCTATGTCCTGCAATTAGCCATCAACATTGGTTAATTGCAGGGCACATCTTTTTACTCACCGAAAATCTCATCCACCATGGCGCTGGCTAAGCGCGACGCCGAACACAGCCTGGGCATGCCCAACGCTACCGTCTGCCAGCTTTGGGTCACCGACCAGCAAATGGGGTGGCGCTCCGCATCGCACCAGTCGCCAAGCCAGCCCAGCAGATCTTTATAATCCATCAGGCCCGGTGTCGCGGGCGTTGTCAGCCACTGGTGATAAAAATGCCGTGTGGCTGGCGCAGCATTGATACCCTGCGCCAGAAAATCAGAAGCCATCGTACGCAGGTTATCTTTGAGCATAGAAGCCACCTCGCTGCTCGCCAGGCGGCAGGCGTCGCCAAAAGCGCCCCAGCGCAACTCTTCCAGCGCAACATAGCAGCGGCCCGCCATCGACCAGCCGTTGTAATTCCCGGCCCGCCAGCGAGTAAAAATTTGTTCGCTGTGATTTCCCGCCTGGACCGTTAAACCACGCTGACCGAGCGCCTTCTCTTTCCAGTTCGCTCGTTGGCTAAAATGCTCAATTAATTCATCATATTGCTGCTGATTACCAGGCGTGCTGGTCGCCGGACGGCGCTGCTCAGCCTGTTGCAGTGCGACCAGGCGCTGGGTGATGCGCGTGAGCGCAAGATGGCCGGGATCGAGCATGCTGGCCAGCTTTTCCGCCAGCCCCAGACGTAACGAGTCGTTCTCATTTAATACGCCGGACATGGCCCACGGACGCAGTTGGGTTTGCGCCATCACTTCCTGGGTCAGTCTTTCACGAAACAACTGCTGTTGGGGCACAATCTGACTCTGGCGAGGCGCATCAGCACCCTGCACTAAATCCACAATGAACTTCGGATGAATGCACTCAAGCGTTCGCCCAGGCCCTTCCAGTAGTCGATTTTTCATAATTACTCTGCTGCGAATAGTGTTTGTATATCATCGCGTAAAAGACGTGCATCTTCTTGAATCCAGTTAGCAGTCTTGATGCAGTGTTTCAGGTGCTGACGCAATGCTAACACTGATGATTCGTTTTGCTGACGAATCGCGAGACTGTCACGCAAACTATCTTGTAGCCCTGCCAGACTGAGTGAGAACTCGGCAAAGAACGTCGCCATACCCGCCGTAACAGAAACATCGACCTGAGCAGCCAAAGCTTTACGAATTTGTTCACAAAAATTAGCAACATGCTGGACAAGCTTGTTATGCAATGACGCCACATCAATGACATAGCGTGTACGGGTCACCACATAATCATCCCAACCCCAGCTCGGATTATTTAGCCAGCGCGAAACCGTTTCACGTACGCTTCCGCTACGTGGCGCCTGCCCTGCCGGGGTATCTTCCGGCGCGATCGCATTGGTAAAAAGCTGGCGAGTATTAAAGTTGAGTGCGCTTGCCTGGAATGCCGGGAAACTGATACGTGCCCGGAAACCAGCGTGGCTGAGCTCTTCTTTAATGCGCATCTCAATCGGGCGCATCGCATCATTGAGTGAGCGGGCCAGGGTATTTTCCAGTTGGTCAAAACGCATCGCCAGTTCGCGACTGATCTTCTCCTGCGCGGTGACAAAAATCGCTTCGCAGGAGGAGCGCATTTTACTCAGGACAATCTGCGCCTGCCCTTCATCTTCCAGCACCAGTTGGCCTGGCGAAAATCCCGAATCAAGACGCAGGTCGGCCTGACTTTCGCTGGCCATTTCCATCATCCTGCCATCGCTAAACCAGGCGTTAATGACTTCAATAATTTCCAGTTGCTGGCCATGAATGAACACGTCCGCCGCCGCCAGCGCTTCATCCACCTCATGATCAATCTCATCGCTGACGCGCTCCTGACAATTTTTCAGTAGCGTCATATCTTCTTCAAGGCGTGTGATATTGTGCTCAAGGTTCTCAAACGCAACTGTCAGCCCCTGGTAGCGGAAGTCAAGATATTCCCGGGCGCTCTGGGCGTAATTAAGCAGCTTATGCGACGCCGAACGCAGCGCATACAGCGACGCGTTGGCGTGTGCGGCATGCAGCAACTTGCGAATCGGTTGCTCAAACAGCGAGTCTTCCCACAGCAGGTCGGCGGCGTGATGAATATGCTCAACGTCATCCAGGTCGGCCATTCTCCAGCGTCTGCCCAGCGCCGCTTCGGCAAAATCCTGCACCCAGCGCTGTTCTTCCGGGTCGGGTAATTTCCCCTGCTGTTTGATTTCATGGCGGGCGCGGTTCGCCAGATAGCCCCACATCGACGAGACGGGAAAAATCTGCGTCGGGTTGATATACCCTTTCATTAACGTCCCGGCGATCAGCGCCCGTACCTGTTCTTCGTCATCGCTATTACGGTCTTTTTGATCGAACTTATTCACCAGCGCATACAGCGGAACAGAGCGCCCAACAGCGGAAATGGCGTGGCGTACCTCTTCATCAGAGATCGACTTAAGCTGGGTGTAATCCATCACCGCCAATACCGCAGACGCGCGCGCCAGTTGCTCATTAAGCATCTTGTGCAGATGCGGCTGTCCCGCTTCGTTTGGCCCTGGGGTATCAAGCAGCGTCAATTGCCCCAGGTCGTTTTCAAGACCCGCCAGGTGAACAAATTCCACTTCAATAACCGGGATATTCTCTATAGAGGCATAAGCCGAGAAGGGAAAATCAACATCCAGCGCTCTGGACAGACGCACCAGGTCGTTAAGGCTCTTTAAACAATGAAAAATGGGCTGTGCGCCCAGATAATGTTTGTCGAATGCATCTCCTTTAGCGATGCGTTCGAGCAGGGCGCTCATGTCCTTATCGATTTCGAGCTTTTGCGCCAGCTTTTCACGGTCATAGGTATAAAGCCGCGTCTGGAGTTGCTGGGTCAACGTATCGATTGGCCCGACATGGGCGAAATGAAGTACAGGCTCTTTCTGGCCCGGTGTGTGGCGAATCAGTGTCGGTAGCGCCGTCATAGGGCGGTTGCGATTAGGCAAAACCTCAGTACCCACAATCGCGTTGATTGTGGTCGACTTACCTGCTTTCATCGTCCCGACAATCGCTAGTACCATCTCCAGTCGGGTGATTTTCCGTAATTCGTTGTGCAGAGTGGTTTGCTGCGTCTCAATGCCGCGAGCGCTAAAATGTAATGGCAGTACATTTGCGTTATCTGCTTTGCTGGAAGCCGCCTCATTAAGCGTTGCAATCGGCAGGGATTTGAGCGCCTGCAGATTATGCAAGGAGAGTTGTAACAACCTCTCTGCTTCCTGGCTTAATTCGAAAATTGTCTGTGTGTGCATGATAAAAGTCTTTCCTTAACGCAAATTTCTTACTTTTATTAAGCCGCGATGTTTTTATTTGTGAAGTTTCGGCTTTTATAATTACGTGTGGAAAATATCTTATAGAAGATAAATGCCTGATGGGAATCAGGAAAAATGTAATTTCTCGGTAGAGAATGACAGAGCGCGCCGTCCCGGACATAAAAAGCCCGAGAGATAGAGAGCGTAGCTCATTTTCAAGAACGACCAGGATATATCGTCATTTATTTACCCCCCCAATTTGCGAGGTAATTAACTGTCTTCGTCAGAAGACGCTGCTGACATGACTGTTTGCTAATTATTCACACCGGTTGCGTCACCTCACCTTATCTGAATTGGCAATGGGTAGCAATTTCCCGAGGAAAATATTCTAAATATCATACATAAGCTTTTTTCTCTCATCACCTGGGCTTAGCATCGCCTAAGGCAATGACAGGTTATGTCACCTGCATCACCTTTTTTATCTTTTTCTGAAAAAAAGAATAGCAACAGTAATTATACGGACTTGATGTATAATCGCGGACTTTTCTGGCATAAACCGCCTTTTTCGCTGGCCTGTTTCCAGCATCATATGTACTTTTTCGAGGATAACCCATGCAACTGCCAAACTGCCCGAAATGCAATTCTGAATACGCTTATGAAGATAATGGCATGTTCATCTGCCCGGAATGCGCCCATGAATGGAATGACAACGAAGCAGCTGCCGAAAGCGACGAATTGATTGTCAAAGATGCCAACGGCAATTTACTGGCCGACGGCGACAGCGTCACTGTCATTAAAGATCTGAAAGTAAAAGGAAGTTCTTCCATGCTGAAAATCGGCACGAAAGTGAAGAATATCCGTCTGGTCGAAGGCGATCATAACATTGACTGCAAAATCGACGGATTTGGCCCAATGAAGTTGAAATCCGAGTTTGTTAAAAAGAACTGATTGTCGTTCTACACGCCTGCGGATTAGAACTCATCTTCCAGTCGGCGCTCCTCGTCATCCAGTTGACGACGCTCCTGATCGAGCTGACGCTGCCGGTCATCGAGCTGGCGGCGTCGGTCTTCAAGCTGTCTGCGCCGGTCTTCATAGCGTCTGCTCTGCTCGTCACTACGGCGGCGATCGTCATCATACTGCCGATCATCGTCGTTACGGCTATCGCTGGGGTGATAGGCATCATTGATGGCCCGCTGAATATTGCCGATGGCATCATCGACAATATCAGCACGGGCAATATGGCTGGTAAGAGAGAGTGCGCTGATAAACAGCAAGATTGCGTAACGTTTCATAAAGCCAGTCTCAATAGTGGGCTGGCTTTACGTTAATCAAGCGCCATTCTCACGAGTAGCGGAGGAATCTCAAACTACGTCGGTTAGCCGCTTACAAACCATAACGGTCAATGATCTGCCGATGGCGCTGTTCATCCAGCCCACCTTTAGCGGCGACGCTAAGCCAGTGCACCGGATGCGGCCAGTCACGCGTAAGCGTGAGCAACATACTGTCCACTTCCTGCGGCAGCATCGATAGCGGCGTAGCCAGATTAAAGTACACGCCTGGCAGCGGATGCTCAGGATGTTCGCGATCGGTTATTTCATAATCCGCTTCGCTACTCACCCACACTTGCCCACCAAATTCGCGCACTTTTTTCTCAAACTGATCAAACATCTCCTCGCCCGGATAAACGCCATCAACAAACCATGATGGGGCATAGCTGCCTTCTTCAATGATTTCGACAACGTCATAGAGACCGATAAAATATTCCCGCTCGGCTTCATCTTCCGGAGGGGTATTGAGCAGTTCGACATCAAAGACCACGCTGTCGCCTAAATGCTGCTGCGCTTTCGGCCAGGCCGGCTGGAAGACTCTGGCCGTGGCAGGTCCGGTACGCTGAGCAAGGTAGTAAACATAGTCGTGCTCTTCCCTGAAACGTAGCCGCACAGCTCCCCAGTTTTCTTCAATGGGGCCGTCTTCGCTTTCGAATTTCATTCCCAGCTTCGTTCCGGCCTCACGCACCAGCGCCCACTCCTCCTGAATACTCGCCGCCGTGATCAGATCCCACAGCACATTGTTAGTCTCTTGTTCCTGCGCCTCAAGCATCGCAATAGCACGCTGAAGACGTGGGATAGCCCGCTCGCTGGCGCGCAGCTTCATTGCCGCACGGCTCGCCATCAACAACGGGGCGATCTTACTGCTACCTTCTGGCGTATTGATCATCGACTCACTCAGGGTTTCCAGCGCCGCCCAATCCTCATTACCAAAGGCGACCTGCATTTCGAACCAGTACGCGACGTGGGGGAGCGTCTCGCGATAGTCCTTAGCGAGGGCTAATATCTCATCGAACCGCCGCGTACGTAGCAACACGCCCAGCAACTCGAACAGCAGAGGGGACTCACTCTGTGGATGGCGTAACCGCCAGGTTTGCAACAGCGCGATGGCCTCATCAGCGGCATGGCAAGCCTCCAGTGCGGATGACGCCAGCGCAACCAGTTGTTCATTATCAGGCAACTGCATGGCCGCCAGTTTCAGCCATTCCGCCTCCTGTTCAGGGTCACGCCCCTCGTTTTGTTTACTGCGCTCTTCAAGCCACTCATACAGCTCATCAGCAGGAACCGGGAGCAGCACGTCTTGTTCTTTACCGGCAATGTCGCGTTCAAGTTCCGCCAGAGCGCGATCGGCGCCCATTTGTTTACGTAAACGCGGCAAACAGGCTTTTGCCTGCCCTAACGCCCGGCGGGCAATCCAGGTCGCGTTGCGTGCCAGCGCCAGACGAATATGCACTATCGCGGTATCTATTGCTGCCCGCCAGGCCTGTCGGGCGATACGCTGCTCCAGGATTTGCTGTAACGACACGCCCGTCTGCCAGTTGTTATAAGACGCATCATGGCGGCAAAGCTGGTCAATAATCCTCACCCAACGGACGACGCCGCGTGTTTGCAGTTGCTTCCAGTGGATCAGACTGTTGCAGGCGTCATCCAGCCGTCCCATACAGGCATAGGCTTCCGCGCGGATCATCGTGCGCGTAAGCCGTATCTGTTCGGCGCAGCCTTCCAGTTCCTCAGGCGCGCAGAGGGGTTCAATCACCGCCAGCGCGTCTTCATAACGTCCTAAGTAAATCAATGCTTCGGCTTCGTTTTCCAGCAGGCCAGTGACATCAGGCTCCCCTGCATCACGCACTTTTTTTATCTGCCCCCGAATGTAATCCAGTGCCTGCTGCGTTTCGCCTTTATCGACCATGGCGCAGAATTGCTCGTCCGATAAACACTGGAAGCAGCTCCATAACGGCGTAATACGCTCCATTGTTTCCTGACACACGGCAATACGTTCATCCGCCCAGCCCGGGCCGTCGATATTGCCGTAGCAATCGCTGAGATCCTGAGTAACACAAACGGATTGGGGGCACGCAATAGCATCCGGTTGATGGGCGCGCTCAAAGAAAGTCACCGCATCACCCAGCGCTGTCTCACCTTCTCCCATGCCCAGTCGATGGCGCATCTCCCAGTGGCCAATGAACACCTCAAGCCAGGGATTCCCCGCCGTCTTCTTAAATGATCGCGCCTCCGGCAGTAACGCTTCGCTCACATCAGGCTTAACGTCACAAATGGCGTTAATTAATTTATTCAAATGATCGGTAATATAGGGTTGGCCTGCAGCATGAAGATCCCTTTCATATTGGTTGTACCATTGCCATATATCCATTTTATTATTCCCCTTTATGTGCAAGAAATTGAGTCATTATTATCTGGTTAATATTATCCAGCGCCTGATGAAAATCATTGGGTCCCGAACGTTGCAGCTGAAAAGATAAAATGACCTTCAGGCTTTTCAATAACTGACAGGCAACATCAGTGTGTTTCCCGTTTTGCCAGGAAGCAGAAAGCGCCTTAATGGCCGGATTATTAAAATTAATATAGAGCTGTTTATCGGACTGCTCGCTGATCCGTTGAGTAAACTGCCGTGCCAGCATCAGTGCCGCAGTACTCATTCGTCGATCGGCATCATCTTGTTCCAGCCGCTGTTTCAATTCGACTTCGCGATTCGGCACCACCACAAAGGGGAGCACCGCGGGCTCAAAGCGTGAAATAACACACTCTTCATCGTCAGCCAGTTGCTCGCGCCACCACTGTTCTTCTTGCTGGCTAATCTCATGGCAGGAGAACAATGATTGATTACCGCCCGAGGTGCCAATTTCAATCAATCGCGCTGAATAGAGCGTTGCCCAACGGCGAAGAAACGGTATAACGGCATAGCGATGCCCCAGCGCAACGGGGCGCCCGGAAAGACGAAATAACATCTCCTCGAAGGAGCTCTCTTCTCCCGGCATCACCAGTAGCGTATTTTGCTGGCGCAAATGGCTGACCGGAATCTCCCCTTTTGAGGTCGGGATGAGCAGATCATCTTTAAGCAGATCAAACAACCTTTCGTCGCAAATCGCTGCGCCTAACAAGGCTTCATTATGACGCAGCAGCACACGCCGCCAGATAGCCGGCTGATTTTTTGCCAGCTCGCCCAGACCTTTAATTAACCCCTCGGCTAACGCATGCTGTGTGGCGAAATAGGCGTCATCACGCTGTAAATCTTCCCGATTCGCCGTAGGCGTCAGGATGTTGGACTCTACGACACCGCCAACAAAACCAGCCCACAGCGGCAACAGATCGTGCGCCTGATCGTCGAGCAGCATGCCGCGCAAAAAGAGCGACAGATTGCGGTTATCGCTGGTGCCGTAGGTCGCGCCATCCTGAATCCAGAGAATGCCGACCACATCGCTTTTGCCAGAAGGGGTGATATCAATGGTGCAAATAGGGGTAAAAGTACGTTCAAAACGGCTGGCGAACTCAATATTCTGCTTCTGCCGAAGCCCGGGATGGAGGACGACCGGCGAGTCGTGGTCCCGGCGCCAGGGGGGGGAAAGATGGTTGACCGCCGTCTCCGATTGACCCACAAACAGCGGTTCACGCATTAACACGCAATAGCGGCCAAGCAACGTTTCCAGCAACGGATTATCCGCAAGATAGCTGAACTCGTCTTTGAGGCTGAGGGTGACCGTAAAGCCTGGCTCCCTGGGGAAGGCAGATTCGATTCGGTACGTTTCCCCGTTATCTGAACGATAAACCCACCCTTCCTGAGGCGTTTTCCAGGAGGTAGTATGGACAGTAACCTGCCGTGCCAGCACGAATGACGATAAGAAACCCAGCCCGAACATACCAATGAGACCGGTGTCATCATCCTCCTGACGCAATTGCCGCGTATAGCCTATTCCGACCGTTGCCAGGAATTCATGGATTTCCTGTTTTGTCAGACCCGCGCCCGAGTCAGAAATCGTAATCGTTTTATTCTGCGGGTTTCCGGTAACCCGAATTTCAGGCGTGAAGGCAGAATTAACGTCCTCCAGCCTGCGCCGGACTATCGCATCATGCGCATTTTGCACCAACTCACGTAACGCGACGATGGGCGTGGAGTAAAGGTGTTTACTTAACACCTGCATAAGGCCATGCAGATTTACCGCGGTATCATGCTGCTCAATGGCGACGATCTTATTATCCATAATTTTTTCAGATCTCTGATTTTTCAATTACATTGCAGACAGGTAAGTATAGGTGCAGCTACAAAAAATTCGCGACTCCATATTATTATTTTCGGTCAGGAAGAATAAGCCGATAAAATCTTAAAGAATGCTGATTAATAGAATATGAATTATTACGGAAGATACTGTTCATCCTGTAATGTGACGCAAGATATATCAATGAGATGACAAGGTTATTAATTACTGTCGCACACCATAACGAAATGGAATAGAATTTCGCTGTTCACTCTCTCCGTATTATCGCGGCTGCTGAACCCGATCAATCTGTGAGAGAAAAGACGATGGAAACACCCCGTAGCCGGGACTGGCGCCTCGCCCAAAAGCGGCGCAAGAAATCCCGTGATGTTCATACCGCGCTTTTGCGTTTTCGTGGCGAAAAAAACTGGAAGATGCTGTACCTGCGTTCTGAAAAAGTCTCGCGGGCCGCACAACTGGGAATGGAGTATCCACGGATAACCCGTCGACAACGGACGAAGCGTGGCCTGGAAGAGTATCTGCTTGCCAATGAATGTCCTTTTCATTTGTAGCCGCAATCAATGGCGCAGCCCCACGGCGGAACAGGTGTTCCGCCGTTATGCCGGGCTTAATGTCCGCTCCGCAGGCACCAGCCGTCATGCCAAAAAACCGGTTTCTGCCGAATGGCTTCAGTGGGCGGAGGTTATTTGCGTGATGGAACAGAAACATAAAAACCGGTTAATGGCCGACTTTCGTCGCATCATCGGCAACAAACCGCTTCACGTTCTCGACATTCCTGATGACTACCGCTACATGGCGCCTGCATTGATCGCGCTGCTCGAAGAGATCGTTCCTCCGGTACTTGGCCTCGCCCCATAGTCTCAGTGTTCAGGGGTGCGTCAATGCCCGCAGCCGCTTTACGCCGCAATCCGTCGCAGCGCCTGCGCCAGTTGCACACGGGTAAAGGGTTTTCGCAGCAGTTCAACGTCCGGTAGCGCAGGATTATGTACCGGACGTAAATCCTGGCCGCTAATCAGTAACAGCGGCAAATGCGGATAGTGCTGACGGGCATAATTAATCACCTCTGCGCCGCTCATCTGCCCCGGCAGCATCAGGTCGCTGATCAGCATGCCAATATCCTCGGACGCAGCCAGCAACGCCAGCGCCTGTTCGCCGCACTCTGCCTCCAGCGTTAAGTACCCCAGCCCATGTAACTGTTCACAAAGGGTCTGTCGTACATCCGCCTCATCTTCCAGCACCAGGATTAATTTATCCGTACGGTCAGCTTCCTGTGCCGGTAACGGCTCAACCGGGCTGACGACCTGCACCGACGCGCGTGGGAGCTGTAAACGCACTGTGGTTCCCTGCCCTGGCGCGCTATCAATAGCGACCCGCCCACCGGACTGGCGCACAAAGCCGTATACCATCGACAGCCCCAGGCCGCTGCCGCTGCCGGTCTGCTTGGTGGTGAAGAACGGCTCGAAAACGCGCGCCTTCACGTCTTGCGACATGCCGCAACCGCGATCGATCACTTCCAGCGCAACCATATCCTGCCTGCGTCCGTCGCTACGCGTGACGCGCTGATTCCAGGTACGGATCTTGATCGTTCCTTTCTGTCCTTCCATCGCATCCCGCGCATTCATCACCAGATTGATGATGGCATTTTCCAGTTGGCCAACGTCTATCCATGCAGGCCAGGCGGGTTGCTGAGCTTCAATTTCCAGCGTCAGCGTGGCAGGGAGAGAATGGCGCATCAGTTCGCTTAAGTTTTCCAGCAGCGGCTGCATCTCCACGGCATGGGGGTGCAGAGATTGCTTGCGCGAGAAGGCCAACAAACGCTGGGTCAGCATCGCTCCGCGCTCAGCCGCTTTTAACGCGCGGGAGATACGCGGTGCATCCGGCGATTGCGGGTTCACCAGCTCAAGGCTCCCGATAATGACCGCCAGTAAGTTATTAAAATCATGCGCCAGCCCGCCCGTAAGCTGACCGACGGCTTTCATTTTCTGACTGTGCAACAGCGCCTCTTCCAGCCCCTTGCGTTCTGTTCTGTCCAGCACTACGTTGACCATCCCGCGCCCTGGTACCGGGCTAAATCGCAGTTCAATGGTGCGGTTATCCGCCAGGCGAAGCTCCTGTGGTTTCGGCATCGGTCGCGCGAGGTTCTCCTGCACATGGTCCGGCAACTCACTCACCTGACGCAGCAGGCTCTGATAGTGCTGACCGCGTTGCAACGCATCGGCAGAGAGGCCAAGCAACAGCGGATACTGCGGGTTCCACACCACCAGGCAACCCTGGCTGTCAAACAGGGCAAAGCCGTCGCGCATGGCATGGAAGGTCGTTTCCAGTTGGGTGCTCTTCTCTTTGAGCAACTTTGAGGTGTGTTCCAGCGAGGCGGTATTGCGGGCGAAGACGTTAAAGGCCCGCGCCAGTTCGCCCAGTTCATCGCGCCGTTGCAGCGCCGGAACGGGAACATCCGGCTCACCGCGAGCCAGACGGGACATCGCCCGGGAGATCGCCGTTAAATTCGACCCCAGATTACGGTAGATATACCAGCCGGCAAACCCGGTAATCACCAGCGCCAGCAGAGCAAAGGCGCTGATAAAGATAATAATCGAACGCATTTCACTGTGGCTTTGCGCGGTCCGCTGCTCAGAGGCCTGCGCAACCTGAGCAACATACTGATTAATATCGGTATTCAGAATGGCGACCAGCGCTTTGATATGAAACATAAACCAGCTTATCGCCAGATCGCTGTCATCCAGTTGCGCCGCCAGAGGACCGAGCTTTGCCAGTTCATTGTTGAAATCCTGCAGGATGCCGTTCACGACCGGGTTGTCGGTGCGGTCTGGCAACTGCGCGCGTATTTCCGTCAGTTGCTGTATCGTCGGGCGCGGCGAGGGAGTACGAATAGCGGCGGCCAGCAGCCGATCCATTTCGCCGAGTAAACGGGGATCGCCGATGGCGATGCCATCACGCAAGTTTATCTCCTGCAAATGGCGCAGATAACTTTGGTTCTGATACAGCGAACTGAGTAGCGCATTACGTTCAAGATGGCGACGTTGACCACGCTCCAGCATCTGCGTCACGCTCTGTTCGAGTTCATTGCTGCGCCAGGTAATGCGCTCCACCAGTTGCGGTTCCAGCTGGGCCAGCGGCGCACGGGCCAGTTGCTCCAACGATTTTTGCAGCGCCATCTGGGTCGCCTTAAGCCGTTCCGCTTCGCTTTTATATTCCAGCGCCCCCACGACCTGAGAAAGGCGCACTGCCGCCGTGGCGACATTCGCCGTATCACGCGCAAGGTTCATGCTGCCAGTCATGTCGTCCAGCGTCTGTTGCTGCACCTGTTCCTGGATTTGGCTGGCATGGCGAAACCCCAATACGGCAACGCCGCAAACCATCAGCGTCACGGTCATCACCAACAAATTGAAGAACAGTAACCGCCCGCGCGCGCTGGCGAAAAACGAGTTGTGCCGATAGGGCATAGCGGGCTCCGTTGTCAGTTTCTCCCCTCACCCTAACCCTCTCCCCAAAGGAGCGAGGGGACTGTTCGGTGCGGGCTGGGGTTTCTCCCCCAAAGCGCAGAAACGTGGGGGTGTGGTCCTGGCGTTCCCCCTCTCCCTTCCAGGGAGAGGGCTGGGGTGAGGGTGAAGGAAGTCATGTTGCGTAACTGTGATCTTCGTTAACTATTTAGCAATATGACAAATATGAATGCCCAATGACATTCTGCATTTATTTTGCCGTGATGGACTGGCGCAATCGAAACCCTTGCAGGAGCAAGCCATGAGCAAGACGCCCGTTCTGGAGATGCGCAATATTGCCAAAGTATTTGGCAAGTTTTATGCGCTGAAAGGGGTGGATCTGACGGTATATCCTGGCGAAATCCACGCGCTGATGGGGGAAAACGGCGCCGGTAAAAGCACCCTGATGAAGATCCTCGCGGGGGCATACACCGCCACCAGCGGCGAGATATTGATTGACGGACAGCCGTTCAATATCAAAGGGCCAAAAGACGCGCTGGCGGCTGGCATCACGTTGATATATCAGGAGATGCAGTTAGCCCCTAATCTGACCGTCGCCGAAAATATCTTTCTCGGCAGTGAGATTTCCCGCGGCGGGCTGATTCAGCGTCGGGATATGGTCGCTCAGGCGCAAAGCGTAATTGACCGCCTCGGCGCTCAGTTCAAAGCCAGCGACCTGGTGATGAAACTCACCATCGCCGAACAACAGCAGGTCGAAATCGCCCGCGCCCTGCACCGTAACAGCCGTATTCTGGTGATGGACGAACCCACCGCCGCCCTCTCCTCCCGTGAAACACACCGCCTGTTTGAACTGATCATGCGCCTGCGCGATGAAGGGATGGCAATCATCTATATCAGCCACCGCATGGCAGAAGTGTATGAGCTCTCCGACCGGGTCAGCGTCCTGCGTGACGGTCAGTATGTCGGTAGCCTGACCCGCGACAAACTCAACGCCTCAGAGCTGGTACGTATGATGGTGGGCCGCCCGCTCAGCGATCTCTTTAATAAAGAACGCGATATTCCACGGGGCGACGTCCGTCTCAACATTCATCACCTCACCGACGGCAAAAAAATCCAGCCGGTCAGCCTGCAGGTACGCGCCGGAGAGATCGTCGGCCTTGCCGGACTGGTCGGCGCAGGTCGTTCAGAACTCGCACAACTGATTTTTGGCGTGCGTAAAGCCACCGGCGGAGTGATTGAAATCGATGGCGAACCGGTAGTGATCCACTCCCCGCGAGCCGCCATTGATTTAGGCATCGGATTCCTTACCGAAAACCGCAAAGAACAAGGGCTGTTTCTGGAGCTGGCCGCGCAGGAAAACATCACGATGGCGACCATCGAGCGCGACGCCAGTTACGGTCTGCTCGATCGAAAAAAAGCGCAGTCCATCTCCGATGACGCCATCAAGTTACTCAATATCCGCGTCCCCCATTCACAGGTGCGGGCGGGCGGTCTTTCCGGCGGCAATCAGCAAAAGCTGCTGATATCCCGCTGGGTCGCCATCGGGCCGCGGATCCTGATCCTCGATGAGCCAACACGCGGCGTCGATGTCGGCGCCAAGAGCGAAATCTATCGCATCATGAGCCAGATGGCACACAAAGGGGTGGCCATCCTAATGATTTCCAGCGAGCTACCGGAAGTGGTCGGCATGAGCGACCGCGTGTATGTGATGCATGAAGGCAGCATCGCCGGCGAGCTGGAAGGCGAGCGTATCACCCAGGAAAACATCATGCAGCTTGCGACCGGTATGAACGAATCCCATCACCAGGCGGTACACCATGACTGAATCGAAAGAGACCTCTGTCCCCACGCCGCAACAGGTGGCGAAATCGGCCTCGGCGAAAAAAATGCTGATGGGCGATCTGATGCAAACGGTCGGCATCTTGCCAATCTTGATCCTGATCGTTGCTGTATTTGGCTTTATTGCACCTAACTTTTTTACAGAAAGTAACCTGCTGAATATCACCCGTCAGGCCTCGATCAATATCGTGCTCGCGGCAGGGATGACCTTCATCATTCTGACCGGCGGCATTGACCTGTCCGTCGGTTCCATCCTCGGCACAACGGCGGTGGCGGCGATGGTGGTGTCGTTGATCCCGCAACTGGCCTTCCTCTCCGTGCCTGCGGCGCTGATGCTTGGTCTGGTGCTGGGGTTGTTTAACGGCATACTGGTCGCTTTCGCCGGGCTTCCCCCGTTTATCGTCACGCTTGGCACCTATACGGCGCTACGTGGCGCAGCTTATCTGCTGGCGGACGGCACCACGGTCATCAACTCCAGTATCGGGTTCGAGTGGATCGGCAATAACTACCTCGGCCCCATTCCGTGGCTGGTGGTCATTGCGCTGGCTGTGATTGTGGTGTGCTGGTTCATCCTGCGTCGCACCACCCTTGGCGTTCACATTTATGCCGTCGGCGGCAATATGCAGGCGGCCCGTCTTACCGGTATCAAAGTGTGGCTGGTATTGCTGTTCGTTTATGGCATGAGCGGCCTGCTCTCGGGGCTTGGCGGAGTGATGAGCGCGTCACGTCTGTACAGCGCCAACGGCAACCTTGGCATGGGCTATGAGCTTGACGCCATCGCGGCGGTCATTCTCGGCGGCACCAGTTTCGTCGGCGGCATCGGCACCATCACCGGTACGCTGGTCGGGGCGTTAATTATCGCCACCCTGAACAATGGTATGACATTGATGGGCGTTTCTTACTTCTGGCAACTGGTGATCAAAGGGGCGGTGATCATCATTGCAGTGCTGATAGACAAGTACCGTACCCGACATCATCAAAGTGCATAACAACAAGATTTCCCTGAAAACCCTACGTGAGGAAAGACTATGCGTTTGAAGCCGTTAGTAACCGCGCTCTGTGCTGGCGCGCTGCTTGCCGCAGCGCCATTTGCGCAGGCGAAAGAACTGAAATCGATCGGGGTAACGGTAGGCGATCTTGCCAACCCGTTCTTCGTGCAAATCACCAAAGGGGCGGAGCTGGAAGCGCGTAAACTGGCGGGCGACAAGGTAAAAGTGACGCTGGTTTCCAGCGGCTACGACCTTGGTCAACAGGTAGCGCAGATCGATAACTTTATCGCCGCCAAAGTGGACATGATTATCCTCAACGCCGCTGATTCGAAAGGCATTGGGCCTGCCGTAAAACGCGCGAAAGATGCCGGTATCGTGGTCGTCGCGGTTGACGTTGCGGCGGAAGGGGCTGATGCCACCATTACCTCGGATAACACCCAGGCCGGGGAAATGGCCTGTAAGTACATTACCGACCGTCTGAAAGGCAAAGGCAATGTGGTCATCATCAACGGACCGCCGGTCTCTGCGGTACAAAACCGTGTGGAAGGCTGCCAGACCGAATTCAAGCGCCACCCGGATATCAAAGTGCTGTCGTCTAACCAGAACGCCAAAGGCAGCCGCGAAGGGGGGCTGGAAGTCATGACCTCGCTGCTGGCCGCCAATCCGAAGATCGACGGCGTATTTGCGATTAACGATCCGACCGCGATCGGCGCCGATCTGGCCGCTAAACAGGCACAGCGTAACGAGTTCTTTATCGTAGGCGTCGACGGCAGCCCGGACGGTGAAGAGGCGCTGAAACGCGAGAACTCGCTGTTTGTCGCGACGCCAGCGCAAGATCCCCAGGTGATGGCGGCAAAAGCGGTGGAAATCGGTTATGACATTCTTCAGGGGAAACCCGCACCGAAAGAGCCTGTGTTGATCCCGGTGACGATGATCGACAAGAAAAACGTCGGCACCTATAAGGGCTGGACGGTTAAATAAGGTTTGTGCCGCCTGATGCCCTCACCCTAACCCTCTCCCACTGGGAGAGGGAATGTGTTCCTGACTCCTTTTTCACGGTCTGGTACGGTTTTCTCCCTCTCCCTTGAGGGAGAGGGCCGGGGTGAGGGGGTTTTCTGTAGACTCTGGGAGATCGCCATGAAACGCTCCGAAATCAATGAGATCCTCGGCCATACCCGGCAGTTTTTTTCCATGCACGACATCCACTTGCCGCCTTTCGCCAGCTTTCCCCCCACCAAATGGCAGCAGCTTGATCACGACAGCTGGCGCGAAGTCTTCGACTTAAAGCTGGGTTGGGATGTCACCGCTTTCGGTGGTGATAATTTTTACACCCAGGGGCTCACCCTTTTCACCCTGCGCAACGGTTCTCCTAATGGCACCCCTTACGCCAAATGCTATGCGGAAAAAATCATGCACGTGCGCGACGGGCAGGTAACGCCCATGCATTTTCACTGGCGCAAACGCGAAGACATTATTAATCGCGGCGGCGGAAATCTGATTATCGAGCTATGGAACGCCGGTGCGCATGAAGAGACGATGTATACCGACGTGAGTGTGGTGATTGACGGTTGTATCCAGACACATTCAGCGGGCAGCCAGTTACGCCTCTCACCAGGGGAAAGCATTTGCCTGCCGCCCAGTCTGTATCACAGCTTTTGGGGTGAGTCTGGTTTCGGCGATGTGCTGGTCGGCGAAGTGTCGTCAGTCAACGATGACGAACACGACAATCACTTTCTGCACCCGGTAGATCGCTTTAACGACATTCTGGAAGACGAACCCGCGCAGCTGGTGCTGTGTAACGAATATGGTCTGTTTCTGAGCTAAGGAGAATACGATGGCTTTGATTTCGCTTGCCCAGGGTTTGGCGCACGCCCGTGAACATCAGTATGCGTTGGGCGCCTTCAACGTGCTCGACTCCCACTTTTTACGCGCGCTGTTTGCGGCGGCGAAACAGGAGCGATCGCCCTTTATCATCAATATCGCCGAGGTGCATTTCAAATATGTCTCCCTCGAATCGCTGGTGGAAGCGGTGAAATACGAGGCCGCCCATCATGATATCCCGGTGGTACTTAACCTCGATCACGGTCTGCATTTTGAATCCGTGGTGCGCGCGTTAAGGCTGGGTTTTACCTCGGTGATGTTTGATGGCTCTACGCTGGAATACGAAGAGAATATTCGCCAGACCCGGGAAGTGGTGAAGATGTGCCATGCGGTGGGCGTCTCGGTCGAGGCAGAACTCGGGGCCGTTGGCGGCGATGAAGGCGGCGCGTTGTATGGTCACGCGGATGAAGCCTGGTTTACCGACCCGGCCAAAGCGCGTGACTTTGTCGACCGCACGGGGATCGACACCCTCGCCGTCGCCATTGGTAACGCCCATGGCAAATACAAAGGGGAGCCGAAGCTCGACTTTGCTCGCCTGGAAGCGATTCGCCAGCAAACCGGCCTGCCGCTGGTGCTCCATGGCGGCTCCGGCATCAGTGACGCGGATTTCCGCCGTGCTATCGGGCTCGGCATCCATAAAATCAATTTCTATACCGGGATGTCGCAGGCGGCGCTGGACGCCATTGAAGCACGCATGGCCAACCGCCAGCCCATCTACGACGAATTCGCCCAGCTCTTGCTGAGCGTGGAACAGGCCATCACCGACACCGTTGCCGGACAGATGCGCATCTTTGGCAGCGCGGGGCAACTCTGATGGAACGAAAAGGCGTTATCGCCGCCGGAAACATGCTGGTCGATCACGTACACCAGATAGTGCAATGGCCGGAGCGTGGCTGGTTAGCTGAGATCACGCAAAGCGAGCGTTCAACCGGCGGAGCGCCGCTCAATGTCCTGCTGACACTGGCCAAAATGCGCACGGGCATGCCGCTACAGGCGGTGGGGCTGGTGGGCGAAGACAGCGACGGTGATTACATTATGGCGATGCTCGACCAGTATCATGTCAATCGTCAGCATGTGCAGCGCACCAATTCAGCCCCGACGTCTATGTCGCAGGTCATGACCGATCCAACCGGGCAACGCACCTTCTTCCATTCCCCCGGCGCCAACCGTCTTCTGGATCTTCCGGCATTCGGCAGCCTGGACCCGACCATGAAAATCTTCCATCTCGGCTATCTGTTGCTGCTTGACAGCCTTGACCTGCCGGATGAGGAGTTTGGTACCCGCAGCGCCCGCCTGCTGGCGCAGATGCGCGAACAGGGCTACGAAACATCGCTCGATCTGGTCTCCCGTAAGGGCGACCCGCGTTATCAGCCGCTGGTGATGCCTTGCTTGCCGCATCTGGATTATCTGGTTATCAATGAGATGGAGGCGGGAGAATTTAGCGGGCTGGAAATGCGGCTGCCTGACGATTCACCGCATATCGCCAACATCGCCACGGCCGCCTCGCAGCTACTCGCCGCAGGGGTACGCCAGCGCGTGGTGATCCACTGCCCCGAAGGGGCATGGGGCGAGGAACCTGGCCGCGAGGGGCAGTGGATAGCGACACAGATGCTCGCGCAGGAGGAAATTATCGGTAGCGTGGGCGCGGGAGACGCGTTTTGCGCCGGACTGCTCTACGGTTGCCACGAGCGCTGGCCGCTGGCGCAAAGCATTCAACTGGCTCATGCCTGCGCCCGCGCCAGCCTGCTCTGCGCGAACGCCATTGACGGGGCGAAATCGCTGGAAGAATTAAAACAAGAGATCGACAGCACGCCGTAGCGCCGCTACGCCGCCTGCTCGCTGTGTACCACATCCGCTGCAAACACGTAGCCCAGCCCGCGTATCGTTTTGATTAACGCGGGTTGATGTGGATTGATCTCAATTTTACGGCGCAGGCGCATGATCAACACATCGATGGTGCGGTCGAACACCTCAATGCTCTCGCTGTGGGTCAGCTCCAGCAGTTGCTCACGACTCAGCACCCGCCGCGCGTTTTGTACCAGCGCCAGCAGCAAACTGTATTCCCCCTGGGTTAAATCGACGGTTTGCTGACGGGGGTCGCTGAGCTGGCAGCGTGCAGGATCAAGGTGCCAGCCATTGAAGGCGTAGCCGGCCATTTTCACCGTCTGCACATCGGCCGCCAGCACACCCGTGCGACGCATCACCGCCTTCACCCGCGCCACCAGCACGCGTGGGGTAAAGGGTTTGCCGATATAATCATCAGCCCCCATTTCCAGCCCCACCACGACATCCGATTCGCTACCCAGCCCCGTGAGCATAATCACCGGCAGCTCAGGACGTTGTTTCTGCAATTGGGTGAGCACCATCAGGCCGTTGATGTCAGGCAGAACCATGTCGAGTAACACCAGCGCAATTTCAGGATGCCGTGCCGTAGTGGCAATCGCATCCAGCCCGTTATGGCACACATGTACCGTAAAGACATGCTCGCTCAACACGTCCCTGAGCAGCTCGCAGACCGCCAAATCGTCATCCACTACCAGAATTGCAGGTTTCATTGTCCGCATCCGTCAGGAAAAGTGACTCGTTGCTTTATTTTATTTGGCAGAACCATAAAGGCAGTGAATTAATGCTGTTTTTATAATCGCGGTCACATCCCCTCGTCTTCGACACGTCAAATTTGACGATGGCCTGCCCTTCGTCAGTATTTTGACCAAAATTCAGACGTAAAATCAGGCAATACCCACAAAAGAAGCATGGCATAAAAGATGCATAATGGGTCGAGTGAGCGCGCAAAGCGCGATCTTTCTTAACTGGAGCGATAGCGATGAAAAAAGTCGTCACGGTTTGTCCGTATTGCGCCTCAGGTTGCAAGATTAACCTGGTGGTGGATAACGGAAAAATCGTTCGGGCGGAGGCTGCGCAAGGAAAGACCAACCAGGGTACCCTGTGTCTGAAAGGCTACTATGGCTGGGATTTTATTAATGATACACAGATCCTTACGCCTCGTCTGAAAACCCCAATGATCCGTCGCCAGCGTGGCGGCAAACTGGAGGCCGTCTCCTGGGATGAAGCCCTGGATTACGTTGCCACTCGCCTGAGCGCCATTAAAGAGAAGTATGGCCCGGATGCGATTCAGACAACCGGATCGTCCCGCGGTACGGGGAACGAAACCAACTACATTATGCAAAAATTTGCGCGCGCCGTTATTGGTACCAATAACGTGGACTGCTGCGCACGCGTCTGACACGGCCCATCGGTTGCAGGTCTGCACCAGTCGGTCGGCAATGGCGCAATGAGTAATGCCATTAACGAAATCGATAACACGGATCTCGTGTTTATCTTTGGCTATAACCCGGCGGATTCGCACCCTATCGTGGCTAACCACGTCATTCGGGCGAAACAGAACGGGGCCAAAATCATCGTCTGCGATCCGCGTAAAATCGAAACTGCGCGTATTGCTGATATGCACGTTGCATTGAAAAACGGCTCGAATATCGCGCTGTTAAATGCGTTCGGGCATGTGATTATTGAAGAAAACCTGTATGACCAGGCGTTTGTCGCCTCGCGTACCCAGGGTTTTGAAGAGTACAAAAAAATCGTCGAAGGCTATACGCCAGAGTCGGTGGAAGAGGTAACGGGCGTGCGCGCGGCGGATATTCGTAAAGCCGCCCGTATGTATGCCGGTGCGAAAAACGCCACGATTCTGTGGGGCATGGGCGTAACCCAGTTCTATCAGGGCGTGGAGACGGTACGTTCACTGACCAGTCTCGCCATGCTGACGGGTAATCTGGGCAAACCGCATGTTGGGGTGAACCCGGTACGCGGGCAGAACAACGTCCAGGGCGCCTGCGATATGGGTGCGCTGCCGGATACGTTCCCCGGCTACCAGTTCGTCAAAGAACAGGCTCACCGCGATAAATTCGCGAAAGCCTGGGGCGTTACGGATCTGCCTGCGCATACCGGCTATCGCATCAGCGAACTGCCGCACCGCGCAGCGCATGGTGAAGTGCGCGCCGCCTACATCATGGGGGAAGATCCGCTGCAGACCGATGCAGAACTCTCCGCCGTGCGTAAGGCGTTTGAGGATCTGGAACTGGTCATCGTGCAGGATATCTTTATGACCAAAACCGCGTCGGCGGCGGACGTCATATTGCCATCCACCTCCTGGGGCGAGCACGAAGGTGTGTTCACGGCGGCTGACCGTGGCTTCCAGCGCTTCTTTAAAGCGGTGGAACCGAAGTGGGATCTGAAAACGGACTGGCAGATTATCAGTGAGATAGCCACCCGTATGGGCTACCCGATGCATTACAACAACACGCAGGAAATCTGGGATGAGTTACGTCATCTCTGCCCGGATTTCTACGGCGCCACCTATGAGAAAATGGGTGAGCTGGGCTACATCCAGTGGCCGTGTCGTGACACATCGGATGCCGATCAAGGGACGTCGTATCTCTTTAAAGAGAAGTTCGACACCGATACCGGGCTGGCGAAATTCTTCACCTGCGACTGGGTCGCACCTATCGATAAACTCACTGACGAGTATCCGATGGTGCTCTCCACCGTACGTGAAGTGGGCCACTACTCTTGCCGTTCGATGACCGGCAACTGTGCGGCGCTCTCGGCCCTGGCGGATGAACCCGGCTACGCGCAAATCAACACCGCCGATGCCGCGCGCCTCGGTATTGAAGATGAAGCGCTGGTGTGGGTCAACTCGCGTAAAGGCCGGATTATCACCCGTGCGCAGGTCAGTGAACGCCCGAACAAAGGCGCGGTATATATGACCTACCAGTGGTGGATTGGTGCCTGCAACGAGCTGGTGACGGAGAACCTGAGTCCGATTACCAAAACGCCAGAGTACAAGTACTGTGCGGTGAATGTGGAACGTATTCCCGACCAGCATGCTGCCGAGCAGTATGTGATCGACGAGTACAACAAACTGAAATCGCGCCTGCGTGAAAGCGCGCTGGGTTAATCGTGGCGTACAAAAAACGGGGTGCGATTATCGCCCCCCGTTTTATTTTGTTATTTATGACATAACCATTAATTTATTATGGTTTTAAATTGAGCAGTGCTGAAATAACGGGCAAAATATTCTCTTCAAACGCGACGCGTTCAGGTTCACGCTTTTCACTTAAGAAGTCATCAGAAATGGGAATATCGCCACCGCCATGCTCGCTCTTACGGCTCAGGGCATAATGAAATGTTCTCATCTCTCCCACGCGCGAAATTGTATAGATCTCAGTAAAGCGGCTGAGATGTTTTTCCGGGAGGAATGGGGCTTTCTTCGTTATTCGCCCGGTGGCGACATCAAAAATGAGTACTTCCGCATTTTTAAGGGTGTAGATAAGCCCGTAGCCCGTCAGAATAGCGCCGAAAAGCAGAAACACGATGACTGATTGTAATGTTCTGCCATTCATTTGCGCCCAAATAAGGGTGCCGATCAGCAGGACAATACCGGCAATGACAAATACCAGTGCGCTGCCGACCTTCCACGGGCGATATACCAGACGTCGGTCATTCAATTCCACCAGCATAGAGGCTGGCATCATGCATCTCTCCGCTGGCTGATGCCCAGAAAGGTTTCCGTCTCTTCCATCATGGCCTGCGGCGCTTTCTGACCGGGGCCAAACTGCCTTATCGGCATTTTCGACGTTTTCCCGTCAACGTTAAAGACCACATTCACAATACTGTTACGAATCAGGCCAAAAAAGCGGTACTGACGAATCAACTCAAGCCCGGCGAAATTATCCAGCGATTGATTGTACGTCGTTTTACCACCGCCATTCTGGATATAAAAGATGCGCTTATCTAAATCGAATACCATCTTGATACGCAGCGTTGCCAGCATCACCCCTGCAACGGCAAATAAAACTAGCGCGACAATAATACCGCGCAGTGATGATTCATGTTTGAAATAAGCATAAACCCCCAACGCAGCAAACGCGATCGCAAGGGCTATTTTCAATCCCTTTTGATTTTTCACAATATAGCGATTGCCTTCGTGTAGATAAAAGTCTGACATTCCTGAACTCTCCTTATCATCAGGGAAACGTTAAACGCGCGCCAATATCCGCGACAGAAGTATTATGGCTACAATTATTTAATCTGCTATAAAAAAATCGCCCCCGCAATTTGGGGGGCGACACGCGCTATACAGATATTATAGGAACCTGTAAGAGGCTTTACGCCGCGACCAACTCAATGCGATTGCCGTCCGGATCGGCAATAACCGCTTCATAAAAGCCATCGCCGGTCCATCTTGCGGGGCTGAGTAAACGCCCGTTAGCCTGTGCTTTTTGCGCCATCGCTTCCACATCCTTAACGCTGCCGACAGTAATCGCGATATGCGCCCAGCCGACAAACTCCGGGTTAGCTGGCGCATCATCAAGCTCAGGCAAAGCCATCAGTTCAATGGTTGGCCCCTCGGTCAGGGAAATGAAGTGCGATGCGAACCCAGGACGATTTTTACTCAGATAGCGTTCGTTGCTCTGACCGCCGAACACGTCCTGCCAGAAAGCGACTTGCGCATCGAGGTTGCGTGTCCAGAGCGCGACATGTGCAATTTTCATCTTTTATCTCCATCGTGGTTATGCCCGGTGACAGCGTTGACAAGGCAGTTAAGAATGCTGGATTATGCTCATTATTGCTCGATGATATTTCAATAAAGAGGCTTTATGCTCGATTATGCAGCTTTCCCGCAACAGCGACAAGCACGTATTCGCCAGCTTTTGCAGGAAAACGGACGCGTTGTCTGTGCAGAACTGGCCAGCCAGATGCAGGTATCTGAACATACTATTCGCAGGGATTTACAAGAACTTAGCAATTCAGGCATATGCAAAAAGGTCTACGGCGGCGCGGTATTACCGTTGCCGGAAGCCGGGAATTTTCACAGCCGAAAAGTGAAAAACAGTTCAGAAAAGGACAAGATCGCGCAGCAATGCGCAGCGCTGGTGAAACCAGACACCTGTATTTTCATTGATGCCGGTACGACCAATCTGGCCATCGCCAGAGCGCTGCCCGCGGAGATCCGCATCACAGCAGTGACCAACTCCCCTGAAATCGCCGTAGAACTCATGACACGCGCGCATAGCGAGGTGATTCTCCTCGGTGGGCAGATTCATCAGGCCACCGGAGGATGCGTCGGCAGCGGCGCTGTGGCACAGATTCAGGAGATATTATTCGATCAGGTGTTTATTGGCGGCTGCGCCATGGATCCGGATATTGGGTTGACGGGGTTTGATTTCGCCGACTGCGAATTTAAAAAGGCGGTGCTGAAACAGAGTAATCAGACGGTTGTCGCCCTGACGGCAGATAAACTGCCCGGTGTAGCGCGCTATGTGGTGGCACGGCCTCAGGCGCTTGACGTGATCGTCATTGAGGCGAATATCAGCGATGCACTGCGTACCGTCTTAAAGGAACATCACATTACGCTCATCACGGCCTGAAACAAAAGCGCCGCCTCCCGGACGGAAGGCGGCGTGAACATTACAGATCGGCCGTTTTGTCGAACTTCCCGAGCATTTCACGCTCGTAAGCCGCGGCTTTTTTGCGGTCGAACTTGTGTTCCCACTTGGCGATAACCAGCACCGCCAGCGCATTACCCACAACGTTCAGAGCGGTACGCGCCATATCCAGGATACGGTCAACACCGGCAATAAAGGCCAGACCTTCCAGCGGAATACCCACACTGCCCAGCGTTGCCAGCAATACCACAAATGAAACCCCCGGCACACCGGCAATGCCTTTCGAGGTAACCATCAGCGTCAGCACCAGAATGATCTCCTGGCCCAGCGACAGGTCGATACCGTAAAGCTGGGCAATAAAGATGGCCGCAATACTCTGGTACAGCGTAGAGCCATCGAGGTTAAAGGAGTAACCGGTCGGTACCACGAAGCTGGTGATTGACGCCGGCGCGCCATAGGCTTCCATCTTCTCGATGATACGCGGCAACACGCTTTCTGAACTTGCAGTGGAGTACGCCAGGATCAGCTCATCTTTGAGGATGCGGATGAGCGTCCAGATGCTGAGTTTGCACATCCGCGCCACGAGTCCCAGTACCACCAGCGCAAAGAACAGCACCGCAAAATAGACCAGCACCACCAGTTTCGCCAGCGGCCACAGGGAAGCAAAACCGAAGTTCGCAACCGTCACGGAGATCAGCGCAAAGACCCCGACCGGCGCGTAACGCATCACCATATGGGTCACTTTGAACATGGTTTCAGAGATAGAACGGAATACCGTAACCAGCGGTTCGCGGTGCGTTGCAGGCAGTGAAGAAAGCCCCAGGCCAAACAGTACCGAGAAGAAAATAATCGGCAGCATTTCGCCCTTCGCCATCGATGACACGATGTTGGTCGGCACCAGAGACAATATCGTATTCATTAAGCCATGCGCGTGGCTTTGCACTTCTGCCGTGGTGCTCTGGTATTTCGAAATATCCACCGTGGCGAGTTGCGACATATCAATGCCCGCCCCCGGCTGGAAAACATTCGCCAGTGTAATACCCAGCACAATGGCCACCGTGGTGATCACTTCGAAATAAATAATGGTCTTGGCGCCAATACGACCCAATTGTTTCGCATCACCCACACCGGCAATACCCACAACCAGTGTGGAAATAACAATCGGCACAACTATCATTTTAATCAAGTGAATAAAGATATCGCCTGCCGGAGACAGGAGGTTCGCAATCAGCCATTCGCGGCTGTCGCTTTGATAATGCAAGTAACTGCCCAGAAGAATACCCAGCACCAGGGCTAGCAAAATCTGCCAGGCCAGGCTGACTTTAAAATTTTTCATAACTCGAGACATCCTCAATGAAGCGACCTTCCCGGTGGGGAACGACTCATACGGAAAGGGTATGGTTAGCGTCACACGCTCTTGCGGGGTTTTTTAACGCGCATTATCAGTACCATTTGCAGGGCGTAGGGCGCAAGCCTTTACCAGAAGGGGGATTGACTGAATTTATGCATAAAAACGCTTTTTTATGCCATTTATCATGCATAACCAGTTGTTATGAAAAAACTTTTTTTCTGTCATTTTTAGATAATTAACCCCGGCAATTATTTTGCTTCAAAGATTCATTTGTTCAGTTTTCATACGGTTCAATCAATGCGTGATCTATAGCGCAAATAATAAACAAACCAGGCAAAGCCCCTATAATTAACGTTTATTTGACATATTATTAACATCCTACAAGGAGAGCAAAAGCCATGAGCCAAATCCATAAACACGATATTCCCGCAAATATTGCGGAACGTTGCCTGATTAATCCGGAGCAGTACGAGGCTAAATATCAGCAATCTATTACTGACCCGGATACTTTCTGGGGCGAGCAAGGCAAAATCCTTGACTGGATTAAACCCTATCAGAAGGTGAAAAACACCTCCTTCGCCCCGGGTAATGTCTCCATTAAATGGTACGAAGACGGTACGCTGAACCTCGCGGCCAACTGTCTTGACCGCCATCTTGCCGAACGAGGCGATCAGACGGCCATCATCTGGGAAGGCGATGACGCCAGCCAGAGTAAACAGATTACCTACCGCCAGTTGCATGCGGAGGTCTGTCGCTTTGCCAATGTACTGACAGATCTGGGCATTAAAAAAGGCGACGTGGTCGCTATCTATATGCCCATGGTTCCTGAAGCCGCGGTTGCGATGCTGGCCTGTGCGCGTATCGGTGCGGTCCACTCAGTCATTTTCGGCGGCTTCTCGCCGGAGGCCGTTGCCGGACGTATTGTTGATTCCAGCTCCCGGCTGGTGATCACCGCCGATGAAGGCGTGCGCGCCGGGCGCACTATTCCTCTCAAAAAGAACGTTGATGACGCCCTGAAAAACCCGAACGTGAAATCCGTTGAACACGTCGTGGTGCTTAAACGGACCGGTGGGAAAATTGACTGGCACGAAGGCCGTGACCTGTGGTGGGACGCGCTCACCGCTAACGCCAGCGCGGAACATCAGCCGGTTGAAGTCAATGCGGAAGATCCGCTGTTTATCCTCTATACCTCCGGCTCGACGGGTAAACCTAAAGGCGTACTGCACACCACCGGCGGCTATCTGGTTTACGCAGCCACCACCTTTAAATATGTCTTCGATTATCATGACGGCGACGTTTACTGGTGTACCGCCGATGTCGGCTGGGTTACCGGTCATAGCTATCTGCTTTACGGACCGCTGGCCTGCGGCGCGATCACACTGATGTTTGAAGGTGTGCCGAACTGGCCAACCCCAGCACGTATGAGCCAGGTCGTAGACAAACACAAGGTCAATATTCTCTATACCGCGCCAACGGCTATCCGTGCGCTGATGGCGGAGGGCGACAAAGCTATTGACGGTACCGATCGCTCTTCGCTGCGTATTCTCGGCTCAGTAGGCGAACCCATCAACCCGGAAGCCTGGGAGTGGTACTGGAAGAAAATCGGCAACGAGAAATGCCCGGTCATGGACACCTGGTGGCAGACCGAGACCGGGGGCTTTATGATCACCCCATTACCCGGTGCGATACAGCTCAAAGCGGGTTCTGCGACCCGTCCATTCTTTGGCGTACAGCCTGCGCTGGTGGATAACGAAGGTCATCCGCAAGAAGGCGCTACCGAAGGTAATCTGGTGATCACTGACTCCTGGCCAGGCCAGGCGCGTACCCTGTTTGGCGATCACGAGCGTTTCGAGCAGACCTACTTCTCTACCTTCAAAAACATGTACTTTAGTGGCGACGGCGCGCGCCGCGATGAAGATGGCTACTACTGGATCACTGGCCGAGTGGATGACGTGCTGAACGTGTCCGGCCACCGTCTGGGGACCGCGGAGATTGAATCGGCGCTGGTGTCCCACCCGAAAATCGCCGAAGCCGCGGTGGTGGGCATCCCACACAATATTAAAGGCCAGGCCATCTACGCTTACGTCACCCTGAATCATGGTGAAGAGCCAACGCCTGCGCTCTATACCGAGGTGCGTAACTGGGTGCGTAAAGAGATTGGTCCGCTGGCGACGCCGGATGTCCTGCACTGGACCGACTCTCTGCCCAAGACCCGCTCCGGCAAAATCATGCGTCGTATTCTGCGCAAAATTGCCGCCGGGGATACCAGCAACTTCGGCGATACCTCGACCCTCGCGGATCCGGGTGTTGTGGAGAAACTGCTCGAAGAGAAACAGGCCATCACCATGCCATCGTAACCTCACATTCCCCCTCTCCCCGTGGGAGAGGGTCGGGGTGAGGGCATTGCAACACCCCCCCTCACCCTCTCCCTCAAGGGAGAGGGAATAACAACAAACCCTACCTTACCTCTGGAGAGTTCTGTGATGAATGACACCATTTATCAACGGATAGAAAACAATGCGCATTACAGGGAGCTCGTCGAAAAGCGGCAACGGTTTGCCTTCACTCTTTCCATCATCATGCTGATTATCTATGTCGGTTTTATTCTGCTGATCGCCTTTGCGCCGGGCTGGCTCGGTACGCCGATCTCCTCAGGCAGTAGCGTCACGCGGGGTATTCCAATCGGTATTGGCGTGATTGTGATTTCGTTTGTGCTGACCGGCGTATACGTCTGGCGGGCAAATGGCGAGTTTGATCGTCTGACAAAAACCGTTCTGCAAGAGGTAAAAGCATCATGAAGCGTGTTCTGACGGCGCTCGCCGCCACACTGCCTTTTACGGCCAATGCCGCCGATGCCATTACCGGCGCGGTCCAACGCCAGCCAACCAACTGGCAGGCGATCATCATGTTCCTGATCTTCGTGGCGCTGACGCTCTATATCACTTACTGGGCGTCAAAACGCGTGCGTTCGCGAAACGATTACTACACGGCAGGCGGCAATATCACGGGCTTTCAGAATGGCCTGGCGATTGCCGGTGACTTTATGTCAGCCGCATCGTTCCTCGGGATCTCTGCGCTGGTCTACACCTCCGGCTACGACGGGCTGATTTACTCGCTGGGCTTCCTCGTTGGCTGGCCAATTATTCTGTTTCTGATTGCCGAACGTCTGCGTAACCTGGGACGTTACACCTTCGCCGATGTGGCCTCGTATCGCCTCAAACAGGGACCGATTCGCACGCTCTCCGCCTGCGGTTCGCTGGTGGTGGTGGCGCTCTATCTGATAGCCCAGATGGTCGGTGCAGGTAAGCTTATTCAGTTACTGTTCGGCCTCAACTACCACGTTGCGGTAGTGCTGGTCGGCGTATTGATGGTGATGTATGTCCTGTTCGGCGGCATGCTCGCCACCACCTGGGTACAGATCATCAAAGCCGTATTACTGCTGTTTGGCGCAAGCTTTATGGCCTTTATGGTGATGAAGCATGTCGGCTTTAGCTTCAATAGCCTGTTTAGCGAAGCGATGGCGGTTCACCCGAAAGGGGAGGCCATTATGCGTCCAGGCGGTCTGGTTAAAGATCCGATCTCCGCACTGTCGCTGGGCCTGGGGCTGATGTTTGGTACCGCAGGGTTGCCGCATATTCTGATGCGTTTCTTCACAGTGTCAGATGCGCGTGAAGCCCGTAAGAGTGTGTTCTACGCCACGGGTTTTATGGGGTATTTCTACATTCTGACCTTTATCATTGGCTTCGGCGCCATCATGCTGGTCGGGGCAAACCCGGCATTTAAAGATGCGGCGGGCGCGCTGATTGGCGGCAATAACATGGCAGCGGTGCATCTGGCGGATGCGGTCGGCGGCAACCTGTTCCTCGGCTTTATCTCTGCCGTAGCCTTCGCCACCATCCTGGCGGTGGTCGCCGGGCTGACGCTCGCGGGCGCGTCGGCGGTGTCTCATGACCTGTATGCTAACGTCATTCGTAAAGACGCCACCGAACGTCAGGAGCTGAAAGTATCGAAGATCACCGTTCTGGTGCTTGGTGTAGTCGCCATCCTGCTGGGTATTCTCTTCGAAAAGCAGAATATTGCCTTTATGGTGGGGCTGGCGTTCTCCATCGCGGCGAGCTGTAACTTCCCTATCATTCTGCTCTCCATGTACTGGTCGAAACTGACCACCCGTGGCGCAATGATTGGCGGCTGGCTGGGCCTGCTGACGGCGGTGATTCTGATGGTTCTCGGCCCGACCATTTGGGTGCAAATCCTCGGCCACGCGCAGGCTATTTTCCCGTATGAATACCCGGCGCTGTTCTCTATCGCCGTGGCCTTTATCGGTATCTGGATCTTCTCGATTACCGACAACACGCAAGAAGGCATTCGCGAGCGCGAACAGTTCCGTGCCCAGTTCATCCGTTCACAAACGGGTGTCGGTATCGCCCAGGGCCGCGCACACTGATTTCCTCTCTCTCCTCCCCGGCTATTTTAGCCGGGGATCACATTTTTCCTCCGTCACAGTATCCATCCTTTCCGGTCGCGCTACAGTAAACAAGCAAAATGAAACATTGTTTTATTACTTAGTTTGTTTATTAACGTCAAAAGAGGATGCGATGAAAAAATATGCTCTTGTCGGGACAGGCGGACGCGCCGGATTGTATATTTCCGCCATCGGCGGCGAGTGGAAAGAGAACGCGCAACTGGTGGCTTTTTGCGATACCAACCAGACGCGAATGCATTACGCCAATACGTTATTACAAAATGAAGGCGCGGCCCCGGTATCAACCTGGAAAGCGACGCAATTTGAAGCGATGATCCATGAGACGCGCCCGGATATTGTTATCGTCACCACCATGGACCGCACCCACGACGACTATATTGTGCGGGCGCTGAAAGCAGGCTGTGATGTGATCACCGAAAAGCCGATGACCATTGATGAAAAACGGGCGCTGCGCATTCTTGATGCCATCGAAGATACCGGTCACACCGTTCGCGTGGCGTTTAATTACCGCTATGCGCCGCACCACAGTAAGGTGCGTGAATTGCTGATGAACGGCACCATTGGCGAGGTTTACTCCGTTCACTTTGAATGGCTGCTCAACACCGAGCACGGCGCGGATTATTTTCGCCGCTGGCACCGGGAAAAACGCAACAGCGGCGGCCTGCTGGTTCACAAATCAACCCACCACTTTGATTTAATGAATTTCTGGCTCAATAGCTATCCGGAGCGCGTCTACGCCGAAGGCGGCCTGCGCTTTTACGGCAAAGAAAACGCGGAAAAACGGGGTATGACGGAGTTCTATCCACGCGCCCACGGCTATGCGGCGGCCAAAGAAGATCCGTTTGCCCTGCACATGGCGGACAATCCGCAGCTTAAGGCGCTCTATCTGGATGCGGAGCATGAAGATAACTACTGGCGCGATCAGAGCGTTTTCAGCGACGGCATCACTATTGAAGATACCCTCTCGGTGCTGGTGAAATACCAGAACCAGTGCCAGCTCAGCTATTCGCTGAATACGTATTTGCCCTGGGAAGGGCTGAATGTGGTGTTTAACGGCAGTGAAGGCAGGCTGGAGATGAAAATCGTCGAGAAATCCTATGTGAACGCCGGGGGAGAACGGGCGAACGAGGGGAGCCTGGAGTCCTGCAATATTACCGTCTTCCCGATGTTTGCCGCCCCCTGGGAGGCGAATTTTACCCTCGGCGAGGGCGGTCACGGCGGCGGTGATAACGCGATGCTGGCCGATCTGTTCGGCACGCCGGGTAACGATCCGCTCAACCGCGCCGCCGATCACCGCGCCGGGGCGATGTCGATCCTGACCGGCATCGCGGGTAATATTTCTTTGCAGCAACAGCGTCCGGTCAATTTCCGTGAATTCGAACTGGTGTCGCGTTTGAAAAAACAGGGTTAAAACATCAGCCGCGCCACCAGCGGCGCGGCTAATACCGTCACCACACCGGAGAGCATCATCACCAGGCTGGCGACCACCCCTTCCTGCTGACCCAGCTCGTAAGAACGCGCCGTCCCCGCACCATGGGATGCCGCACCAAACCCTGCGCCTTTTGCCATTCCTTCGCGAATCGAGAGGCGTAAAAAAAGCACATCCCCTACCGCCATGCCAAACACTCCGGTAATGACCACAAAGAGCGCCACCAGATCCGGCTGCCCGCCCAACGGCCCTGCCGCTGCCAGCGCAAACGGCGTCGTCACCGAGCGCACCGCCAGGCTGCGCTGAATGTCATCCGGCAGAGTAAATAAACGCGCCAGCCAGACTGAGCTGGTTACCGCGACCACCGTAGCGGTGATAACGCCAGCAGAAAGCGACATCCAGTGACGACGAATGACAGCAAGATTGTCATAGACCGGCACAGCAAACGCGATGGTCGCCGGGCCTAACAGCCAAAGCAGCCAGTGAGATTCACCGATATAACGCTGCCAGGAAATATGCCCGAACACCAGGATCAGCACCAACAGTATCGGGGTGAAGACTAACGGCATTAACGGGAGCTTATGGAATCGGCGGTACAGGCGTTTATTGAGATAATAGATAACCAGCGTCATGACAAGGCAGAGCACGCTCAGGGCAAAATCACTCATGATTCAGCCTGCTGATTTCGAAGCGATAAACCTTATCAACCACCCAGGCCGTGGCCCCCAGCACCATCAAGGTACTGAGAGCAATAACGGCAAAAATACGCCAGCCTTCCACCATCAAAAGCTGTGCGTAATTCACCACGGCGACAACGGCTGGCACAAAGAACAGTAGCATTTCGGCCAGCAGCCAGCGCGCGCCGGCTCTCACCCAGTTAAGGGGAACAATCCGGCATAAAATCAGCGCCAGCATCAGGATCATGCCCACCAGGTTAGCGGGAAGGGGAAGATGCAGCCACTGCACCAGATATTGCGCCACGATAAACAGCCCGGCATAGAGAAAAACCTGAACCGGAACCTGCAGTCGACGCACAATGGCAGGCGTAATACGACCTAACGCCATATCCATAGATAATTCTCGCGGAAATGAGACAGAGAGCACAGTATAGGGAGCCGCTACGCCATACTGAAATGAATTAAACTCATCGCATGCATAGTTTAAAGGAATAATTATGGACATCAGAACGCTGCGCTATTTTGTGGAAGTCGTGCGTCAACAAAGTTTCACTCGCGCAGCGGAACGGTTGTTCGTCACTCAGCCAACGATTAGTAAGATGTTGAAAAACCTCGAAGATGAGTTGAACTGTACGCTACTCATTCGCGACGGACGCAAATTACTTCTCACCGATACCGGGCGCGTGGTGTTTGAGCGCGGTCTGGCTATCCTTGCTGAGTTTCGTCAGCTTGAGGCGGAGCTCGATGATATCAACCACTTAAATAAAGGGTTGCTGCGCCTCGGCATCCCCCCGATGGTCGGTATGCTGATGGCCGGGCCAATAGGCCTGTTTCGTCAGCGCTATCCCGGCGTCGAACTGAAAATCTCCGAGTTTGGCGGCCTGACAGTCCAGCAGGCAGTCATCAACGGCGAACTGGATCTGGCGATGACCGCCCTGCCCGTCGAAGAGGAAAGCGGTCTTTCTACGCTGCCGCTGTTCAGTCATCCCCTCTGTGTGCTGGTGCCGCGCTCCGGCGACTGGCTGAACGCCAGGTCGGTGACGCCTGAACAACTGGCCGGGCACCCGCTGCTCATCTATAACGAAGATTTCGCCCTCAGCCGCCAGCTTATGCAGCTGTTTAACGAGCATGGCGTCAAGCCCCGGATCGCCGTGCGTAGCGGGCAGTGGGATTTTCTGGCCGCGATGGTACAGGCAGGGGTGGGGATCGCGATTTTGCCGGAGCCTATTTGCCAACGGCTGGATAAACAGACGCTGCGCTGGGTCCCGCTGGAGAGTGATTTACGCTGGCATCTGGGGATGATTTGGCGTGAAGGTGGCTATTTGTCCCGCAGTGCGCAGGCCTGGCTGCAATGCTGTGAAGGGTTCTGGGTGAATACGAATATTGCGGATTTGCCGCCGGGCGAAGGAAAGATGTAGCCCAAGCGGGGGAATATCCCGGATGCGGCGTAAACGCCTTATCCAGGCTACAAAATCGATGAGGGCGGCAGGCCGGGAGCCCGGGGCGCCAGGGTGGTGGCGGTGAGCCACCCTGGCACGTTCACAGGTTCTGACGTGACAGAGAATCAATAAACATGAAGTGAACGGAATGACCACCAGCGCCGCATTTCCCCCTCCCCCAGGCCCTCTCCCTCAGAGAGGGGAAAACCTACTTATTCTCTATCAGCAGCGCTTCCAGCAAATCGAGATCGTGCAGCATCTTCTGAAGCGTCTCGTTGCTGATTTGCCGTGTTGCCCGCAGGTGGTAAAGCTCCGCCCGTTCAGAACGCAGGGCTGCAAGACGGAAACGGCGCTCAAGGTTCTCTTCGAGCAACGAACTTTCCGCATTGTTGCGGCCATCCGCACGGCGACGCAAATTACCAATGACCCTTGAGCTCACTTCCGTGAGCAGTTGATTATCGATGTTCTCTTCCGCATCGGCTGCCAGTCGTTCTTCCATTTTCTGAATGGCCACAATCGCCACTTCCGCGGTGATCGCCCGCGCGAGGCGCTCTTCTTTATGCTGCTGAGTATGATCGCGGACCTCAATATGTTGCAGCAACGCAGGCAGGGCAATGACGCCGACAAACAGTGAAAACAGAATCACCCCCGCCGCCAGGAAGACCAATTCATAGCGGGCAGGGAACCCTGAGCCATCGGGCAAAAACAGCGGAATGGATAACACACCGGCCAGCGTAATCGCACCGCGCACCCCCGCAAAGGAAGCAATCAGCAATTCTCGCGTGCTCCAGGAGCCAAACTCCATCGGCTTTTTGTGCAAAAAGCGTCTGCTGAATTTCTTCATCGTCCACAGCCAGCCAAAGCGCACCAGCATCAGCGCACCGTAAATCAGCACGATATCGGTGAACAACATCCAGGTTTCGACATTCGGATCAACTTCTGCCGCCGCCAGCGAGGATTCCAGAATGCCCGGCAATTGCAGGCCCAACAGCAGGAACACCATGCCGTTAAACACAAACTCCAGCATTGCCCAGGTACTGTTGGCACGCAGGCGCATCGCCAGTGGGGCAGAGCGCATCACGCCGGAACGGGTGATGGTCATCCCGGCAGCCACCGCAGCCAGGATGCCCGAAAAGCCAATGTGTTCCGCAATCAGGTACGAGGCAAACGGCAGCAGGAACAACAGAACGATTTGCGTGGCAGGTTCATCACCCCCCCAACGGCTCAGAAAACGCAGCGAGCGTCCATACAACCAGCTCACGACAAAGCCGGCGAGAATGCCGCCCAGCGCCCCTTTCACAAACTCCAGCGTCGCCCCGCCGACGGTAAAGACCATTGTGCCCATGGCGACCGCCACAGCAAATTTCAGTGATACCAGGCCGGATGCGTCATTCATTAACGCTTCGCCCTGCAAAATTCCCATGATTTTTTTTGGGATGCGCCCTTCCCCGACGATGCCAGAAAGCGCTACCGCATCGGTGGGTGAGAGGACCGCCGCCAGCGCGAACGCCGGAATCAGGGGGATACCGGGTACCAGCCAGTAAATCAAAAAACCAATCCCGACGACAGTAACCACCACCAGGGCCAACGCAAGACCGAGGATCTCCCTGCCATGTTCAAGGAATTCACGCGTGGGGGTTTTCCAGCCATCGGCGAACAGTAACGGCGGAATAAACAGAACGAGAAACAGTTCCGGATCGAACTCCACATGCAACCCGAACGTCGGGAAAGCCAGCAGTGCGCCGATGGCGATTTGCATAAGAGGAAGGGGGATCTGGAAAGGCATTACACGCGTGACAACGCCCGAGAGCGATACCACTAAGGTCATGATGAGGATGGTAAAAAAGATTTCCATGCGTTCCCTGTTGCGATGTTTTTTATTAAGGCGTCATGCCTTGATGATAGAACATTCAGCTTAACGCAAAGGAAACAGGATGTGCGCAAAAAATGAAAACGGGCGGCCTGAGCCACCCGTTTTACACATGAAGCGGGATATTAGATTGCCCAGCCGCCAGCATAGAAGGCAACCAGCGCCACGGCGATAACCACAGTACCGATATTCAGTTTACGGAAATCACCGGAGACCACGCGACCAATCACCAGAGAGGCAAAACCGATCATAATGCCGGTAACGATGTTACAGGTAAGTACGATGAATACTGCGGTGATCAGACCGGACATCGCATCAACGAAGTCCGCAAAGTCGATCTTCGCCACGTTGCTCAGCATCAGCAGACCTACGTACATCAACGCCGGAGCCGTAGCGTAAGCCGGAACCAGGTAGGAGAGTGGAGAGAGGAACAGAATCAACAGGAACAGCACGCCAACGGTGATCGCTGTCAGGCCGGTTTTACCGCCTGCCGCCGTACCCGCCGCAGACTCGATGTACACCGCTGCAGGCGCTGCGCCCACCAGACCGGAGAACACGCTGCTCAGGGAGTCGGTGGTCAGCGCTTTGCCTCCATCGATAATCTGGCCGTCTTTATCCAGCAGATTCGCCTGACCGGCTACCGCACGGATAGTACCGGTAGCATCAAATACCGCCGTCATCACCAGCGCCAACACACTTGGCAGCACGACCGGGTTCAGCGCGCCAACGATATCCAGGCTGCCGATCAGGGAGTTGCCTTTATCATCGCTCAGCGATGGCATAGCGAAAATACCGGAGAAGTGCACGCTCGGGTCGAAGATCAGCCCGACAATCGAGACACCAATGATGGTCAGCAGGATGCCACCCGGTACTTTCAGTTTTTCCAGACCGATGATCACCGCGAGGCCAATCAGCGACATGATCACCGGGAAGCTGGCGAAATGACCCAGCGTGACCGGCAGGCCGTCCAGCGGGTTCTTGATAACCAGGCCTACGCCGTTCGCTGCGATCAGCAGCAGGAACAGACCGATACCGATACCGGTGCCGTGCGCAACACCTTGCGGCAGGTTGCGCAGGATCCAGCTACGGATGCCGGTTGCGGAAATAACGGTAAAGAGCACACCCATCAGGAACACGGCACCCAGAGCGACCGGAACACTGATATGTTGACCCAGTACCAGGCTGAACGCGGTGAACGCGGTCAGTGAGATGGCGCAACCAATCGCCAACGGCAGGTTGGCCCACAGGCCCATGACAATCGAACCTACACCGGCAACCAGACAGGTAGCGACAAACACCGCCGCTGGCGGGAAGCCCGCTTTACCGAGCATGCCAGGCACGACGATAACGGAATAGACCATCGCCAGAAACGTGGTTAAACCAGCAACAATTTCCTGACGAACAGTACTGCCGCGAGCAGAAATTTTAAATAAGGCGTCAAGCGAACCGCCGGTACGCGCAGAAGGCGTAGACATAGGAAACATCCCCTGAGAGTTTTTATCTTTCGTTGATATGCGTGGCGGACAGTGTCCACTGCCGGTTAAACGTCGTCTCCCTGAGCTGCGTTGTGACGAAGGGGTGTCACAAAAAGCAAACGATTAACTCCGCGCATACAAAACGGTTGGTCAAAAAAGGCAAACGATTATCCAGCGTTTAGATGTCGCTTTTCAACTGAACTTTGCCGCTTTTTGCTAATTTTCGCTTATGACGATGAAGAATTAACCGACCGATGCGCAAACGTTATCGTCCCTGCGCAACTTTGCAACATTTCAGGATCATTATTACGCACCGGGGAGATCAAAAGGGCCGCCCTGCTCAATCGCCCGTTGCCAGGCCGGGCGCATTTCAACGCGCTTTTTCCATGACTGCGTATGTGGAAGATCGGTAATACCGCCTCGCGACAGCAATGCGAAAATCGGGAAACTCATCTGAATGTCGGCCATGCTTAACTGCTCTCCGGCAAACCAGGGCTTCACCGCCAGCTGCGACTCGATAAAACGCGCATGGGTTTCAATTTGCTTATTAAGCCAGGCTTTCTGGATGCCCTGGCCAAGCATTTTTCCTATCGTTCGCACACCAAACGGCACAGGTGGTTTACCGAGACTGGTGAAAACCAGCTTCATTAATAATAAAGGCATCAACGATCCTTCGGCATAATGCAGCCAAAAGCGATACTGCTGACGTACCTCTCTCTCCTGTGGCTTCAACTGGCTGTTTGTATCGTAGGTCTCCTGTAAATATTCCAGGATAGCGCCGGATTCAGCAATGATGAGATCGTCGTCCTCAAGCACCGGTGATTTGCCCAACGGATGCACTTTTTTGAGTGACGCTGGGGCCAGCATGTTTTTTTCACGTTGGTAATGAATGAGTTGATACGGTAAACCCAATTCTTCCAGCGCCCACAGAATGCGCTGAGAACGAGACTGGTTAAGGTGGTGAACTTTGAGCATGACAGGCTCCCGCTGAGTTATTCGAATTAACTATAGAAAAGCTTGCCCTTTGGATGAAAAATTTCCTAAAAAAAAGGGTTCTGATGTGGCGAAATTTTCGCCATTGCCTAGACTAAAAGTGTCAGCACAATCCGGAACCTCCAACATATTGAGGGGTGCTGATGTCGGGGGAAACCCTCCCATAACAGATTGGGATAGAGAGAAAGACAAAGACCGGACCGACTAAAGCGCTCCAGGTGGGCGCTTTAGTTTTTTGCATTGCTGTCGCCCCATCAGCGCCACCGGGGGACTGCCTTTTTTCGGCTAATCGCTTTCCAGCAGCCGTGCCCCTGTGCCCTGAGCACCTAACTGGTCCCCAGGATTTCGTAGCGGGCAATCACTGTGGGACAGACAACCGCAGCCAATACAACCATCCAGATCATCACGTAACGCCACCAGCGTGTGAATACGCCTGTCTAACTCTTCGCGCCACTGTGACGAAAGGTGCTTCCACTCTTTCGCGCTTAACGTATGCCCTTCCGGCAGTACGCCAAATGCATCGCCGATGGTCGACAGAGGAATACCAATACGCTGGGCGATTTTAATGATCGCCACATAACGTAATACATCGCGCTTATAGCGCCGTTGATTACCGGCATTACGGGTACTTTTTATAAGCCCTTTGCTTTCGTAAAAATGCAGCGCGGAAACGGCCACGCCGCTGCGTTTCGCCACTTCGCCGGGCGTAAGCAGCGTCTTGATACGCGGTGTTTTCTTTTCCATAAAACCTCTTTACCTCAAGTTAACTTGAGGAATTATACTCCACCGCAGACAAAACGACGAATCGAGAAAGAGGCAGCTCTATGTCCCATCAGCAAATTATTCAGACCCTTACGGAATGGATTGATGAACATATCGACCAACCGTTGAACATTGATGTAGTCGCCAGAAAGTCAGGATATTCAAAATGGTATTTGCAGAGAATGTTTCGTACCGTGATGCATCAGACGCTGGGCGACTATATTCGTCAGCGCCGTCTGCTACTGGCTGCGGAAGCACTGCGTACTACGCGGCGTCCCATTTTTGATATTGCGATGGATCTGGGCTACGTTTCGCAACAAACGTTTTCACGCGTGTTTCGTCGGGAATTCGATCGGACTCCCAGCGACTATCGCCACCATGCGTAAGTGTCGCCGGGATGATTACTTTAGTGAAGGTGGCTGCGCGACCCAGGCTTTAAACTCCTGTGGCGGCAGTGCCTTCGCAAAATGCCATCCCTGACAGTACTGCACGCCACGCTTAAGTAACCAGGTTACCTGTTCTGCTGTTTCCACACCCTCCGCGATAATCTTCAGGCGCAAACTGTGTGCCATCTCAATGATGTGCTCGGCGATCAGGTGGCTGGTGCTATTGGTCGTCAGGGTATCGATAAAGGATTTATCGATCTTTAAGATATCGACATTGAGGGAGTACAGGTTGTGCAAGTTCGAGTAACCGGTTCCGAAGTCATCAATCGCCACCTCGTAACCTGCATGGCGAAACGCCTGAATGACCGGTGTGGTTTTTGGCACATCAATAAATCCACGTTCGGTGACTTCGATTTTAATTTGTTCTGCGCGAACGGAGTATTCCCTGGTTTTATTGGTAATGAGTGCAATCAGACGGGAAGAATGGAAATCGACAGCCGACAAATTGATCGAAATATAAAGATGCGGCCATGCCGCTAAGAATTCTCCCAGGTCGCTGAAGACTTCATCAACGACATAATCGGTTACCCGCTCAATCATCCCTTCTTTCTCTGCCAGTGGAATGAATTCCGCCGGACTCATTACCGGACCATTAAAACCCGGCCAGCGCAATAAGGCTTCAGCGCCTACACATTGGCCGTTTTTGATATCAATAATGGGCTGGTAATGAAGTTGAAGCTGATGTTTAGTTAATGCTCTGTGGAGCATTCGTCGTGGGGAGTTAAACTCCTGCCGTGTTCGCGACCACATCAATAAAATAATAATGCTGCAAATCATGCCTAACGGCAGCGTTAATGTTGCCTGATGATAAAGGTACTGGAAATATGTGTCGCTGGAGGTCGAAACAATGATTGCGATAGGACGTTTATCAGAATGGTCTACTGTATAAAAACGGCCATCCTGTTGAAAGGTAAGGTCATTTTTACGAACAAGTTTATCCAGCGTTTGTAGATCGGCCTGATCGCTGACAGAAAAAAAGAGACCCGTGACCGTATCGTATATACCATAAGCTAACGAACTGTCGTCTGACATCACTTCGCTGTAGGAAAGCGGATTAACTACCGCGACATAATTTCCTTTCTGCATATAGACCATTTTATATCCGGGATAAAATGGTGTATCACGATAGTAATAAATAGAGATGGCGGGTTTGCGTTTATACTCGGCAGGCGAAATAGCATACGATTGCGTGGGATAAAGAGCTGTGGAGCATAAAAACTGCTCGCCGTGCGCGTATATTAAATCGGCAACATACAGGCTACCGCGAATGATATTGAGCATGTAGTTACGATGCTCAGGAGAACAAACCTGCCCATGATATTTCTCTGCAGCGCTTCGGACCTGATCGACTTGTCCGATAACCAGTTCAGTTTTATCTAAAGCAAGTTGCGCAAAAGAACGAAGATGTAAACCCGTTTCTTTTACTGCACGGATGTGAGCAAACCATAGCGACAGCATCACCGGTAGGAGCACTACCATGATGATCCCGACGACTCTCAGCATCTTACGCTGCGCGCTATGATTCATTTCCGCCTATATCCCTGCATTTAGTGTGCCTGTAATGAAGGCAGGATGCTTTGATAAACAGGTGATTACGTTGCATGAATCAAACGACATTAGCAACTTACTTTTTTCATTAAAAACCTAATATTTGGTTATGACGATAATATTTGCCCGTAAGGCAAACTAAAAGTATGCGTTGTGTTTATATTAAGGAAAATATTTATCCAGTCGCCAGGCAGGGCTTTTAGTTTACGCAACAGACAATAGTTGATTAAGTCAAACTTCCACAGGATAAAAAAAAGACAGGGCGATCGGGTATTTTTTCATCTATTGCGCAGCCTGCCGGAAAGGGATTGGGAATATTTATAAAATTGCTTCGGCAACCACCGTCCGGCTGCGTCCGGTACGCTTCGCATCGTACAGTGCATCGTCCGCAAGCGTAAGCAAAACTGAAGTATCTGACACTCCCCCGGTAACAAATACAACACCGGCGCTAAAGGATAAGGTTATCTTTTCACCCCCATTAAAAAGCGGTTTATCGGCAAGCACTGCACGAATTTTTTGACTAAAACGCAGCGCAGTTTGACTGTCAGTTTGTGGTAATAACATCAGAAATTCCTCACCGCCCAGACGACCCAGCGCGTAATGCGGCATGCCAAGCTCGCGAATTTTCTCGCAAAAATGGAATAGTGCCGCATCTCCTGTCAGATGGCCCCAGCGATCGTTGATGTTTTTAAAATGGTCCAGGTCCAGCATAAGGATACTGAAATGACTGCGGGGATCACCCGGTTCACAGGTGGCAATGGCTTCTCTGAACTGCCGTAATATGGAGAACCTGTTAAAGCAACCGGTCAGGTCGTCGGTTGTCGCTTTCACCGCCAGTTGCTGTTCAGCCTTCTTACGTTCGGTGATGTCCAGCCCAATACTGAGGATGGACTTATCCGGAAGCAAAATATTTGACCATAATACGGTCAATACTTCGCCCGTGCGCCTTACCGGGTGCCATTCATACATATCCACCGCAGGCGAAGCGCTGACAGAGGCCCGAACCCTGTGACGTACCTCATCATCAGGGAAAAATAATGCTAATGGATCAGGTTGACAGTTTAACTCCTCAATTGTCCAGCCAAACAGGCGTTCGCACTCCCCATTCCATAATATGCAGCGATTACTTTTATCGAATGAATTCATTAATACGGGGGCGCGATCAAATAAAGCTTTATATTGCGCAACAATCCGCTGCATTTCTCTGGCCATGCGTTCTTTGATAATAATTCCGGCGAGATAATCTTTTAATTTTTCGACAAGAATGATTACTACACTTTTAATAATATCCATTGAAGATAAGGGCTGTGGAAACGCCAAAAAGAAATATCCCTCAACACCATTCACGCTTGAAATCAATTTACAGAGAATGCCTCCATGGAATTTATCGGCAGCATGGTGAGTGGGAGAAAATAATATTGTTCCGACTTGTCGTCGCCAACAAATAATGCGCCAGGCATGCTGATGACGCCGCAATTGCGACTGTTCCAGGAAGGTTTGTGCATCTCCCAGGGTGCATGGAATCTGACCCGCGCTCTCATGCTGGAAGTCCCCGTCCTGTTCAACCACAACCCAGGAAAGCGTTGAACCCACGGCACTATTAATTGCCAGTAAAATTTCTTTTAGCGTGCGTTGTGCATTGAAGCACGGCATCAACTTCGCGAGGATAGTAAGCGCCACTGCGCCATCATCCACAGGAATGGCGGTATTCTCTTTTTTCATTTTTTTTCAGTCGCAGATGATTAAACACCGGACCATACCCACAATGAGCTGTACAGGAAAAAACGAAAAACTAAATTCAGATGGCCAGCGCTGATTTACAGAAAATGCAGCGAAATGCGTTTAAAAGACGCAAGTTGAGGATATATCCGTGCAGATCAGAATTCTAAAAAATGGCATCAAGATATATATAACTATTCGATCAAGAATAATCGATGTTCCGAAAAGTGCCAACTCTGGCAAAATAGGCATGAAATCACAATAGAAGTATCTTCATGAATTTAAAAGGATTCCTCGTGGCCATAGCAAAACGATATCGTCACATCGGGGATCGCTTCCCCTGGACGCAAAATGCCCCTTTGCACAGACAATTTTGCTCATTTGCACACTGGCGAATAAAAGAACAAATGTGATATAGTTCACACATTCTTGAGACAGAGAACACTGTTTCAACGTAGAACGTTATTTCAGCAGATTTTCTGCGCCTGCACACATTGATCAGGCTCATGGCGTATCCCCTTGTGCCTGAAAGTTTTTCTTTCGAGGATCGTTTTCATGGCAACATTAACCACCAGTGTCGTTCTTCTTCGTTGGCAGATACTGAGTGCAGTGCTGATGTTTATGGCCAGCACATTGAACATTCGCTTTCGTAAAGCAGATTATGTAGGTCTTGCTGTGATAAGCAGCGGCCTCGGTCTGGTAGCCGCTTGCTGGTTCGCGACGGGCCTGCTGGGCATTACGATGGTCGATGTCCATGCCGTCTGGCACAACGTCATCAATATCATGACGGAGATGTCAGAGAAATCTTCTCCCGAATGGCCGATGGTGATTACCTGACAGTAAGCCCTTCATAACGTCATAACGTCACCAGGTAACAAAAAACCCCGCAGCGCGGGGTTTTTTGTCAATACGTTTCCCATAACGGGTCGCGCTGATAAGGCCGATGGCCTGCAATCAGAACGGAATATCGTCGTCGAAGTCCATCGGCGGTTCGTTAGACGGCGCCGGAGCGGACTGCTGTGGGCGAGACTGCGCGCCGCCGCTGAACTGGTTACCGCCCTGCGGCTGTTGAGGTTGACCCCAACCACCTTGCTGGCCCTGGCCGCCGCCCATATTGCCGCCTGCCGGAGCACCGCCGCCCTGACGGCCACCCAGCATCTGCATGGTGCCGCCCACGTTAACCACGACTTCGGTCGTGTATTTCTCAGCGCCGGACTGATCGGTCCATTTGCGGGTACGCAACTGACCTTCGATATAGACCTGAGAACCTTTACGCAGATATTCACCGGCCACTTCCGCCAGTTTGCCGAACAGCACAACGCGGTGCCATTCAGTCTGCTCTTTCATTTCGCCGGTCGCTTTATCACGCCAGGATTCGGAGGTCGCCAGCGTAATGTTGGCCACTGCACCACCACTCGGCATATAGCGTACTTCCGGGTCCTGGCCCAGATTACCGACGAGAATCACCTTGTTTACGCCTCTGCTGGCCATGATCGTGTCTCCTGAAAACATTTCTAAATAGTGTAAGCACGGGAGTGTACCATTTCCATGCGACATGTTCATAGCTGCGAAGGATCTTCCAGAGTTGTCGCCCGGACTCGACATTGTTGCACATCTCCTCTGAATTTGCATTCCAATACTGTATATCCAGCCAGGTTAAATTGTGTCATAATTAGCCGTTTCTGACCGCCGGTTGTCCTTCAAATCGACCAGGCATGCCGAGTTATTACCGGGAAAGGTGAATGGATAAGATCGAAGTACGGGGCGCGCGCACCCATAATCTCAAAAACATCAACCTCGTCATTCCACGCGACAAATTGATTGTCGTTACCGGTCTGTCGGGTTCGGGTAAATCTTCACTGGCTTTCGACACTCTGTATGCCGAAGGGCAGCGTCGCTACGTTGAATCTCTTTCCGCTTATGCCCGTCAGTTTCTTTCGCTGATGGAAAAGCCTGACGTTGATCATATTGAAGGGCTCTCTCCTGCTATTTCTATTGAGCAGAAGTCGACCTCGCATAACCCGCGCTCTACCGTCGGGACAATTACCGAAATTCATGACTATCTGCGTCTGTTGTTTGCCCGCGTAGGCGAGCCGCGCTGCCCGGACCATGACGTTCCGCTGGCGGCGCAGACTGTCAGCCAGATGGTCGACAATGTACTGGCGCAGCCGGAAGGCAAACGTCTGATGCTGCTGGCACCGGTGATAAAAGAACGTAAAGGCGAACACACCAAAACGCTGGAAAACCTGGCAAGCCAGGGTTATATCCGCGCGCGTATTGATGGCGAGGTTTGCGATCTGTCCGATCCGCCGAAGCTGGAGCTGCAAAAGAAACACACCATTGAAGTTGTGATCGACCGCTTTAAAGTGCGCGAGGATCTGGCGCAGCGTCTGGCAGAGTCATTCGAAACAGCGCTGGAGCTTTCCGGAGGCACGGCCGTGGTCGCCGACATGGATGATACCAAAGCCGAAGAGCTGCTTTTCTCGGCCAACTTCGCCTGCCCTATTTGCGGCTATAGCATGCGCGAGCTGGAACCGCGCCTGTTCTCCTTTAACAATCCCGCAGGTGCCTGCCCGACCTGTGATGGCCTCGGCGTACAGCAATATTTCGATCCTGACCGCGTGATCCAAAACCCGGAACTGTCGCTGGCTGGGGGCGCTATTCGCGGCTGGGATCGCCGTAATTTCTACTATTTCCAGATGCTGAAATCTCTGGCCGATCACTACAAATTTGATGTGGAAGCGCCATGGGAGAGCCTCAGCCCTACCGTACATAAAGTGGTGCTGTTCGGCTCCGGCAAAGAGAGTATTGAATTCAAATACATGAACGACCGTGGCGATACCTCCGTGCGCCGCCACCCGTTCGAAGGCGTGCTGCATAATATGGAACGCCGCTATAAAGAGACGGAATCCAGTGCGGTGCGTGAAGAGCTGGCGAAATTTATCAGCAACCGTCCTTGTGCCACCTGCGAAGGTACGCGCCTGCGTCGTGAAGCTCGCCATGTTTTCGTGGAAAATACGCCGCTACCGACCATCTCTGACATGAGCATCGGTCACGCAATGGACTTCTTCAATAATCTGAAACTGTCCGGTCAGCGCGCGAAAATCGCTGAAAAAGTGCTGAAAGAGATCGGCGATCGCCTGAAATTCCTGGTTAACGTCGGCCTGAATTACCTGACGCTTTCCCGTTCCGCTGAAACCCTTTCCGGCGGTGAGGCGCAGCGTATCCGTCTCGCCAGCCAGATTGGCGCAGGTCTGGTGGGCGTCATGTATGTGCTGGATGAGCCGTCCATCGGCCTGCATCAGCGCGATAACGAACGTCTGCTCGGTACGCTGATCCACCTGCGTAACCTTGGCAACACGGTCATCGTGGTCGAACATGATGAAGATGCCATTCGCGCCGCAGACCATGTTATCGATATCGGCCCGGGCGCCGGGGTGCATGGCGGACAGGTGGTCGCCGAAGGCCCGCTGGAGGCGATTATGGCAGTGCCGGAATCCCTCACCGGGCAGTATATGAGCGGCAAACGCCAGATTGCGGTGCCGAAAAATCGTGTTAAAGCCGATCCGGAAAAAGTGCTCAAACTGACCGGGGCGCGCGGCAACAACCTGAAAGACGTAACGCTGACGCTGCCGGTAGGGCTTTTCACCTGCATCACCGGGGTCTCTGGTTCGGGTAAATCCACGCTGATCAACGACACGTTGTTTCCGATAGCCCAGCGCCAGTTGAACGGTGCCACCATCGCCGAACCCGCGCCTTATCGTGATATTCAGGGGCTGGAACATTTCGACAAAGTCATTGATATCGACCAGAGTCCGATTGGCCGTACGCCACGTTCCAACCCGGCGACCTATACCGGTGTTTTCACCCCGGTTCGTGAACTGTTTGCCGGTGTGCCGGAATCCCGTTCACGCGGCTATACCCCAGGGCGTTTCAGCTTTAACGTCCGTGGCGGACGCTGCGAAGCCTGCCAGGGCGACGGCGTGATTAAGGTTGAGATGCACTTTCTGCCGGATATCTATGTGCCGTGCGACCAGTGCAAAGGCAAACGCTATAACCGCGAAACGCTGGAGATTAAGTACAAAGGCAAAACTATCCACGAAGTGCTGGATATGACTATCGAAGAAGCCCGTGAATTCTTTGATGCCGTCCCGGCGCTGGCGCGCAAGCTGCAGACATTGATGGACGTAGGCCTGACGTATATCCGCCTGGGTCAGTCAGCGACGACGCTCTCCGGCGGTGAGGCACAGCGCGTGAAGCTGGCGCGAGAACTGTCGAAACGCGGTACCGGCCAGACGCTCTATATTCTGGATGAACCGACCACCGGTCTGCACTTTGCCGATATTCAGCAACTGCTGGACGTTCTGCATCAGTTACGTGACCAGGGCAATACCATCGTGGTGATTGAGCATAATCTGGACGTGATCAAAACCGCAGACTGGATTGTCGATCTCGGTCCGGAAGGCGGCAGCGGCGGCGGGGAAATCCTCGTGTCCGGCACGCCAGAAACCGTCGCCGAGTGTGAAGCCTCACACACGGCGCGATTCCTGAAACCGATGCTGAAATAACCTTCCGGGCTGTATTAAGCCCTGGATGAGGCGGAGTAAAGCTGTTGCCTGACCTGTTCAGGCAACAGTTCTATCGCCTGCTTGTATGAGGCATCCACAAGGTAGTAAATCTGCGAATCCGGTAGCGAGCCATCAAGATAGACGGTGCTCCAGTGTGCTTTGTTCAGGTGCTTGCTTGGGCGCACGTCACTATGTTGCTGACGCAACAGTTCAGCCAGTTCCGGACTGGTTTTCAAAGAGGCCGCCGGGCGGCCTTCCACCTCTTTTACCATCGCGAACAACACGTCTGAAACTTTTATCTGCGTGGCCTTCCAGTCGCTGTGTACGCTCTGCTCAGCACCCGGCTTTGCCATGCAATACTGCAATAACTCCGAAATTGTCATCTTTATTCCCCTTGTAGCGTCGCGATGATCTTTCGCGAACCGCCGTGGATGCGATGCTCTCCCAGCCAAATCCCCTGCCACGTCCCAAGCTGAACGCGCCCGCTGGCGACAGGAAGTGATAACGACACACCCAGCACAGAAGACTTGATATGCGAAGGCATATCGTCCGCGCCTTCATAGTCATGCTCGTAGTGGGCGTTATCCGGCACCGCTCGCAGAAAATGCTGTTCCATATCGTGACGTACGGTAGGGTCGCAATTTTCATTGAGGGTGAGAGAAGCGGAAGTATGCTGGAGAAGCAGATGCAACAAGCCTGTTCTGATGCGAGACAGATCGCGGATCTGCCCCAGCACCTCATCAGTGATCAGATGAAAACCCCGGGGTTTTGCCCCAAGTACAAGAGTCTGTTGATACCACATCTGCTGCTTCCTTTTAAAAGACGAATCTTTTTAAGTGTGCAGCAAGTCGGCGAAAGGTAAAACCCGACAGACCAGATTTGCTTAAAAAAACAACAGCACAATCTTAATACTCGGAATTTACGATCACCTCTTCACCAAATGCCCCCGCTTGCGGCAGCGGACGATAGGTTGAATTCGATGCGCGCAGGATACGTACCGGTCGGGCCTCACTCGCTTTCGCCGCCGTCATATCGTCGTCCGAGTCGCCATAGAAGATTTTGATTTGCTTATCGGCCAGCCATTGCGTCTTACTGTTCTGACCATCTTGCACCCCAGCAAAAATCACCGGGTTCATATTCGCTGCGGGAATCAAAAAATCTTCCTGCAGGGTTTTGGTGACGGTTTCCGTCGCCGTCTGAGTGCGTCCGGTAATGAAATAAATACTGTCGCCGCGTTTCACATGCAGCGCGATCAACGCCCGCGCGACCTCTTTGGGAATACTGAATTCATCCCAGCCGTTGTTCATTTTCTCCCAGAATTCCGGGTTCCGGAGATAGGCTTCGCTATCCGGAGAGTACATTTTTTTGCCGCGCCAGAAACCGGGACTGGAAAACAGAACCGTATCATCGATATCAAACCCAACGGCCATCGGTGGGCGATCCACAAGGCTGCGTTCGAGCTGAACGACGGAGACCCAGTGAATGGGGGCCTGTTCAGCCAATTTGGCAACGTTGGTACCTGTGCTGTCCGGCGTCGGCGTCGAAGCCTGGGCAAAGAACGCGCCGGTGAGCGAAAACGATAAGCAGAGGGCTAATGTGAACTTTCGCATATTTATCCCTAAATTTTCAGTCCGTTATTGTCAGATGGCGTGCAAAGCATCAAAAAGCTCTCCGACCATACCCTCAGACACAGGTGAAAGGAAGGCGTTTCTGCGGTTTCATCAGTCTAAACAGGAATATTCGTAGCAGGATCGCGACATTTTCCTCCCGGAAGGGAGGAAAAAATGCGTCATTTACATCACAGCGGCAAATGCCTGAGCGACACGGTGCACATTGCGGCTATTAAGCCCGGCAACGCACATACGGCCACTGGCAATGAGGTAGACACCAAACTCTTCACGCAGACGGTCAACCTGGGCAGCACTCAGGCCGGTGTAACTGAACATACCGCGTTGTTTAAGCAGATAGTCAAAGTTTCGCCCCGGAACGGCCTCTTTCAGCACATTCACCAGTTCCTGACGCATCGCCAGAATGCGTGTACGCATTGTCTCGACTTCCGCCAGCCATGAGGCTTTCAGCGCCGTATCGCCCAGTACCGTGGCAACAACCTGCGCACCGAAGTTTGGCGGGCTGGAGTAGTTTCGACGCACCGTCGCTTTCAACTGGCCCAGGACGCGAGACGCCGTTTCCGCATCTTCACAGACAACAGAGAGTCCGCCTACACGTTCACCATAGAGAGAGAAAATTTTGGAAAACGAATTGCTGACCAGCGTCGGTAAACCCGCGTCAGCAATCGCGCGGATTGCGTACGCATCCTCTTCCATTCCGCCGCCAAAACCCTGGTAGGCAATGTCGAGGAAAGGAATCAGGTTACGGGCTTTCAGGACGTTTACCACCTCATCCCACTGCGCGTTCGTTAAATCTGAGCCGGTCGGGTTATGGCAGCATGGGTGTAGCAGAACGATGCTCTTCTCCGGCAGGGTATCGAGTTTTTCCAGCAGCGCGGTAAAACGTACACCATTGGTTTCGCTGTCGAACCAGGGATAGGTGCTGACCTTAAAGCCCGCGCCTTCAAAAATGGCGACATGGTTTTCCCAGGTGGGATCGCTGACCCAAACAGCGGAATCCGGGAAGTAGCGTTTCAGAAAATCAGCACCCACTTTAAGCGCGCCGGAGCCGCCCAGCGTCTGGATCGTTGCCACGCGTTTTTGCGCCACCACCGGGTGCTCTGCGCCAAATAACAACGGCACTATGGTGTGACGATAAGTATTCAGACCTTCCATCGGCAGATAGAGAGACGCACCGTGTGGCTGTGCATTGAGGCGGGCTTCGGCTTCGGCAACGGCCTGTAGCTGTGGGATGATGCCATCTTCGTTGTAATACAACCCGATGCTGAGGTTAACTTTGTCGCTGCGCGGGTCTTCTTTGAAACGCTCCATCAGACTCAGGATGGGGTCGCCAGCGTAGGCGTCAACTTTTTGGAACACTTGGCGGTTCTCCAGGTTTACAGTAGGAAGAATAAGACACAATAAACCGGAAGAGAAAGAAGATCGAGCGGGATGTTTGCACCTGATCGTCTGATGCCCTCACCCCGGCCCTCTCCCACGGGGAGAGGGAGAAAACCAAACGCCAGCGCGGCAAAATCATATCCCGGATAAGGCGCTTGCGCCGCATCCGGGTACTCCCCCGGCGGCGCAAAAGCTTGCCAGGGCTACGGGCGGGGTCGACGCTATGTTAATCGACGTATTTCAAAGCAGCACGTGACGTCAGGCGCGTAATCAATTCGTAGGCGCTGATCCCGGTGATTTCCGCAATGCGCTCAACGGGCAAACCGTCCCCCCAGAAGACAACCGAATCGCCAACGGCATCCTGGGCATCCGGCCCTAAATCGACGCAAATCATATCCATCGCCACCCGGCCAACAATCGGGACTTCGCGACCATTGACCAGCACCGGCGTCCCGGACGGGGCCGCACGCGGATAACCATCGCCATAGCCCATCGCCACCACCCCAAGGCGTGTGTCACGCTCGCTCACCCAGGTTCCACCATAACCGACCGCATCCCCCGCATTGTGCTCACGTACGGCAATCAGGCTGGAGGTCAGGGTCATCGCGGGCTGGAAGCCAAAGTCAGCCCCCCAGGGGTGACGCTCGAGCGGTGACACCCCATAGAGAATGATGCCCGGACGTACCCAGTCAAAATGGGCCTGCGGCCACAGCAGCGTACCACCGGATGCGGCAATTGAACGCTGGCCCGGCTTGCCATCACTAAAGGTGGTGAAGATATCGAGCTGACGTTCTGTCACGCCACAGTCCGGCTCATCGGCACGGGCAAAGTGGCTGACAATGTTCACCGGCTGGCGCACATTCTTACACTGGCCCAGGCGCTGGTAAACCGCATCTGCCTGCGCCGGGTGAAAGCCAAGGCGGTGCATACCGGTATCAAGCTTCATCCACACGGTAACAGGCTCAGCGAGCTGCGCCGCCTCCAGTGCCGCGAGTTGCTCCATGCTATGCACTACGGCATCAAGGTGATGCGCTGAAACCAGCGGTAGCTCGTCAGCGGTAAAAAATCCTTCAAGCAAGAGGATGCGGTGGGTAATGCCCCCCTCGCGCAGGCGAAGGGCCTCTTCGAGACGGGCGACGCCGAAAGCGTCGGCATCGGGGAGCGTTCGCGCGGTCTCAAGAAGACCGTGTCCGTAAGCGTTCGCTTTCACAATCGCAACCAGGCGGCTGGCGGGAGCCAGTTCGCGCAGACGTTGAAGGTTGTGTCGCAGAGCGCGGCGGTTGACTACAACAGTTGCCGCTTGCATTTGAATTCCTTATTAAAAGAATCTCCAAAGTCATTCGCGTTGCAGCAAGGCGGTAAGTCCGGGCATCCCCGGGAGCTTAGTAAACTAAGTGACCGGGGTGAACGGGCGCAGTTAACGCAGCTGCGGCGTGAAGGAGGAAGGAGATTTACTCGTCGTCGTATTGTGGGCCGGCATAATTATCAAAACGCGACCACTGTCCGTTAAAGGTCAAACGTACCGTACCGATGGGGCCGTTACGCTGCTTACCAATAATGATTTCAGCGATCCCTTTTAAGTCGCTGTTTTCGTGATAAACCTCATCACGATAAATAAACATGATCAAGTCGGCGTCCTGCTCGATAGAGCCGGATTCACGCAGGTCGGAGTTGACCGGACGCTTATCCGCACGCTGTTCCAGGGAGCGGTTAAGCTGCGACAGGGCAACAACCGGCACCTGCAGCTCTTTCGCCAGCGCTTTCAGAGAGCGGGAAATCTCCGCAATCTCCAGTGTACGGTTATCGGACAGCGACGGCACGCGCATCAGTTGCAGGTAGTCGATCATGATAAGCCCGATACCGCCATGCTCACGGGCAATACGTCGCGCACGGGAGCGAACCTCTGTCGGCGTCAGACCGGATGAGTCATCAATGTAAATATTGCGTTTTTCCAGCAGGATGCCCATGGTGCCGGAAATACGCGCCCAGTCCTCGTCATCAAGTTGACCGGTACGAATACGCGTCTGGTCCACACGCGACAGGGATGCCAGAGAACGCATCATAATCTGCTCGGAGGGCATCTCAAGACTGAAGATGAGAACCGGTTTATCCTGCAACATTGCCGCATTTTCAACGAGGTTCATCGCAAAGGTGGTTTTCCCCATTGATGGACGCGCGGCGACAATGATCAGATCCGACGGTTGTAAACCGGCGGTTTTTTTATTGAGGTCGTCATAGCCGGTGTTGACTCCGGTAACACCGTCGTGTGGCTGCTGGAATAGCAGCTCAATACGGGCAACCGTCGCCTCAAGCACATCCGCGATGTTTTTCGGACCTTCGTCTTTGTTGGCCCGGCTTTCCGCAATTTTGAAAACCCGCGACTCAGCAAGATCGAGCAGGTCTTCACTGGTGCGACCCTGAGGGTCGAAACCGGCACTGGCGATTTCATTGGCGACGGAGATCATCTCGCGCACAACCGCACGTTCACGCACGATATCTGCGTAAGCGCTGATGTTCGCCGCACTTGGCGTATTTTTGGACAGTTCAGCCAGATAAGCAAAGCCGCCGACGATATCCAACTGCCCTTGCAGTTCCAGCGATTCCGCCAGCGTAATCAGGTCAATGGGTTTGCCCATCTCCTGTAAACGGTGCATCTCAGTAAAGATATGGCGATGCGGACGAGTATAGAAATCATCTGCCACAACGCGCTCGGCCACATCGTCCCAGCGCTCGTTATCCAGCATTAAACCGCCCAACACCGACTGTTCCGCTTCAATGGAATGGGGCGGCACTTTCATCCCCTCGACCTGAAAATCGCGGGGTTCAGTCTGTTTGTTGAAGGGTTTATTTCCTGCCATAGTGAATGGAGTTACCAACGTAATGAATGGTTCGAAAGATTATCATTCGGGAGGAAGCATGGCGACAAGAATTGAATTTCACAAGCATGGTGGCCCTGAGGTTTTACACGCTATTGAATTTAATCCCGCCGCTCCGGCGGAAAATGAAGTTCAGGTCGAAAACAAAGCCATAGGGATTAATTATATCGACACCTACATCCGTAGCGGTCTGTATCCACCCCCCTCGTTGCCGAGCGGTCTGGGGACCGAGGCGGCGGGTGTGGTCAGCAAAGTGGGCTCTGGCGTAAAACATGTCAAGGCAGGCGATCGCGTGGTGTACGCTCAATCCGGGCTTGGCGCCTACAGCTCCGTGCATAATGTGCTGGCAGATAAAGTTGCTATTCTGCCCAATGCCATCTCGTTCGAGCAGGCTGCCGCCTCCTTCCTGAAAGGGCTCACCGTCTTTTATCTGCTGCGCAAAACTTACGAAATTAAACCTGATGAAGCCTTCCTGTTCCATGCGGCGGCGGGTGGCGTAGGGCTGATTGCCTGCCAGTGGTCGAAGGCGCTGGGGGCAAAATTAATTGGTACTGTCGGCTCCGCTCAGAAAGCGCAACGGGCCCTGCAAGCTGGCGCATGGCAGGTAATTAACTATCGCGAAGAAAGCATTGTTGAGCGCGTAAAAGAGATAACCGGTGGGAAAAAAGTACGCGTTGTCTATGACTCGGTGGGTAAAGACACCTGGGAAGACTCTCTCGATTGCCTGCAACGCCGCGGCCTGATGGTGAGCTTTGGTAACGCCTCCGGGCCGGTATCAGGCGTCAACCTGGGCATTCTGAACCAGAAAGGTTCGCTGTATGCGACCCGCCCTTCCCTCAATGGCTACGTAACGAACCGAGAAGAGCTGGAAGAGGCCAGCAATGAACTGTTCTCGCTGATTGCCAGCGGCGTGATCAAAGTGGATGTGGCACAGTCGCAGAAATTTGCCCTTACCGATGCACGACGCGCACACGAAGTCCTGGAAAGTCGCGCAACCCAGGGGTCGAGCCTGTTGATTCCATAAACCTGGTCCTCCGAATGATTCACGTTGCAGGCAGGCGGCCAGTGAGTAAATGCCCGGGAGCTTACTCAAATAAATGACAGGGATGAATGAGCGCAACCATTAAGCCTGCGGCTTGAAGCATAGGGGTAGAAAGAATTAGGGCTTCCCGAAGGAAGCCCATTCTTTTTTTAGTTCGGCTGTATGTAGGGTACAGCTCGATGAATTCGTTAACGCGGCGATAGTGACAGATTTGATAAGTAAATCCTATTCGCTTCTTAGCAAAGCGCCCGGAAAAGTGTCGAGGTTGTGATCAAGTGCTCAATACTTTAGTAACGCCAACGGTTATTGCGCTGATATTGAGGAATTTTAGGGGTTTTGAGCGCCCGAATAATCCACACCACCGCCACTGCCAGTAACAACCAGGGCAATAGCTTGATCATCAAAGCAAAAAGGCCACCTAAAAACATCACTGCGGTTGCCACCAGCAGTGCTGCAATAATGCCCAGCAATGAAACGCCGGTGGCGAGTAGCACAATAAAAAAGCCGATAACAAACAGTAATTCAAGCATGGCGCGCTCCAGATAATAGATAATGACATCGGGACTATGACTTACAAGATGCATTACAAGAAACATGCCAGTTTTAGTGCATTGATTTATATAAGAAAAGGCTCCGCATCATGATGCGAAGCCTGGTGAATTTGACCATTTTTTAGCGAAATTATTCGCGATTTGCCACAAGGCTCAGCGCGTGTTCCAGCACCGCGACATCGGCCCCGGCTTTATGGGCATTCTCGCTCAGGTAGCGACGCCACTGGCGGGCTCCAGGTATCCCCTGAAACAGTCCCAACATATGGCGGGTGATATGCCCCAGATACGTTCCCTGCTGCAATTCACGCTCAATGTAGGGATACATTGCCCGTACTACCGCTACCGGGTCCGCATCCACCGCATCCGCGCCGAAAATTTCCCGATCAACGCGCGCCAGAATGCCCGGGTTCTGATAGGCCTCACGCCCAACCATCACTCCATCCATGTGCGCGAGATGGGTTTTGGCCGCTTCCAGCGAGGTAATGCCGCCGTTGATCGACATCGTCAAATGCGGGAAATCGCGTTTAAGCTGGTAGACACGCGGATAATCCAGTGGGGGAATTTCACGGTTCTCTTTCGGGCTTAAACCAGAAAGCCAGGCTTTACGCGCGTGGATGATAAACATCTCACATTCGCCTTTGCCGGAAACCGTGCTAATAAAATCACAGAGAAATTCGTAGCTGTCCTGATCGTCAATGCCGATACGGGTTTTTACCGTCACCGGAATAGACACCACATCGCGCATCGCTTTCACACAATCGGCCACCAGTTGTGCATTGCCCATCAGGCAGGCGCCAAACATGCCGTTCTGCACACGATCGGATGGACACCCCACATTCAGGTTGATCTCATCATAACCGCGCTGCTCCGCCAGCTTCGCGCAATGTGCAAGCTGTGCAGGATCACTACCACCGAGTTGCAATGCGACCGGATGCTCTTCCTCGCTGTATGCCAGATAGTCGCCTTTACCATGGATAATGGCCCCGGTGGTGACCATCTCGGTATAGAGCAGCGTATGGCGTGAAAGCAGGCGCAGGAAATAGCGGCAATGGCGATCCGTCCAGTCGAGCATCGGCGCGATGGAGAAACGGTGAGCGGGATAGGCAGCAGACTGATTTTCTGGCGACATGGCGAATAAATGAGCTTTAGGTAAAAAAGGGGCGCTACTATAGCACAGAGAACCGCCGCCGGGCAGCGAGGACATTTGCCTGACCACAAAGAAAAACCGGAGGCGCAAGGCCTCCGGTTGTGCATCAGAATGTCATGCTCAACTGCGCACCGGCCCCCCAGGTTTTGTTCTCACCGACTAACCCCATTAGATCAACGTGTACACGGTTAAATGGCGCAAAACCGACACCGCCTGTGAAGACATTGCTTTCATCACCTTTCACATCAGCACGGTAGCCAGCACGCACCGCCAGCCAACTCAGAGGACGAACTTCCGCACCGACGCCAACGAACTGCGAATTTTTCTCGCTCTTAAAGCCTTTGGTTTCCGTCAGATCACCGTCAGCGCTCAGTGTCAGCAGATCGTTATGCCACGCCGCTCCAGCGGTAACCAATGGACTGATCTGGTAGGTATCTTTGTAGTTTTTAACTTCGCCGGTTCTGCCATTGGTGATAAAAACATCTTTGGTGTCGATATTACGCGAGACCAGGTTTTGTCCACTCAGACCGAGGGTGACGTTATCTGTTAAATCCGCCGCCAGGCCAACATCAATGTTAAAGCCCGTGTCATCCTTGCGGTACTTACTGTTGTTCCATTCGTTTTTGTCGTAATCATAAATCGACGTGGTGTAGTTATAGATCCACGACTTTTGCAGTTTTGGCGTAACGCCGACGGAAAGAGGAACGCCGCCCACGTCGAATTGATGCGCCATTGCGATACCAAAGTCCGTAATGATAGCCGCACGACCTGATGCCGTGGAGTTAAGATTTTTTGTGATCTCGTCCGAGCCATTAGGTGAGAGAACAGCGCCGAGGGCAACTCCCGTGGCGACGGTATCACTGTTCTGGATGCTACGAAGGTAGGTGATATCGTTTTGATCAATATTCGAACTCACACGGGCATGCGCATAGCCTTTAGTCACAAAGGCAACAGATAATACATCGTTAGGAATAGTAACAGCGATACCGGCCCCGGCATTCGCACTCGCGGTTTTGCCATCAAGATAATCAAGCGAATCCGCAAGATCTTTTGCCGCCATCTGGAACTGATCGACAGTCCCAACAGGGTTAAGCAGCACTTCGCGCAGGGTGAGATTATTAACTATGTCTTTGTAATAATCGATTTTATCACTGATATCATTAATTTCATCGCGCAGGTTGTCCTCATCGGTTATCTGTGCGCCAACGGTCGGTAAGATGACCGTAACATTGTCTTCCGGTTTCGCCTTTGTCAGCAACGCCGGGTTAATGAATGCACCACTGCCGTAATTTGCGGAGGCAACACCTGTCCCCCCCATTGCATCATTACGTGCCTCTGCCCAGGTATTTGCCGCTCCGGCTTGATTTGCCACGAAAAAGGAGACAGCGATAGCGACCACCGAAAGTTTAAGATTGTTTTTCACAGTTATGCGTCTCGTAATCAAATGAGTTTATGACCCTGCTAGTTGTGACATGGACAGGGTGGCTCTATTGCTGCGAATAACATCCAAAAAACATCCTATTTCTACGGAATGTAATAAAACGTTACAGAAGATGTTGTTATATGAAGTGACCATCAATATTTATAGAAGACACATGGGGATTGCGAAAGGTGAAGGCGCGGTCGCGATCTCGGCGTTTAGTACAGAACATGATAAAGTGGGGGCTTATGTCGCCATTTCATGAGAGAACGCCTATGGATAAGTCCACTTCGCAAGAGATGCTCGCGCAGGCCGAAAAACTGTGTGTGCAACGCAATGTGCGCCTGACTCCCCAGCGCCTCGAAGTGTTGCGCCTGATGAGTCTGCAACAGGGGGCCATCAGCGCCTACGACCTGCTCGATCTCCTGCGTGAGGCAGAGCCTCAGGCCAAACCCCCAACTGTCTATCGCGCGCTGGATTTTCTTTTAGAACAAGGCTTTGTGCATAAAGTGGAGTCCACGAATAGCTATGTGCTTTGCCATCTTTTCGATCAACCGACGCACACCTCCGCGATGTTTATCTGCGATCGTTGCGGCGTGGTAAAAGAAGAGCAGGCGGAAGGCGTGGAAGATATTATGCACGCACTGGCGGCAAAACGCGGTTTTGCGCTGCGCCATAACGTCATTGAAGCACATGGATTATGCGCTGATTGCGCCGAGGTTGAAGCGTGCCGACATCCCGGCGAATGCCATCATGACCACACGATTCAGTTGAAAAAAAAATCGCGCTAGTCGCGATTTTTCTCTTTTAAACGGACAAATAAATTGAGGGTGGTACATCCGTGTACCGTTCGGGCAGGGTAGCCATTGGGGGTCTACACATTGAGGGGGATGTGAAGGCTACCAGCGGTAATCATTCCGCGTTTCCCAGTCCACGACTTCTTTTTCTGCCTGATCTTTGGCGTAGCCGTAACGTTCCTGAATTTTACCGACCAGTTGGTCACGTTTACCTTCGATGATGGTCATATCATCGTCAGTCAATTTACCCCACTGTTCCTTCGCTTTACCTTTGAACTGTTTCCAGTTGCCGCTGACTTCGTCTTTATTCATCATAATTTCCTCATCGTTGGTCATGAACAGCGTTATTCCTTTCGTTACGCTCTAAATATCCTGAACGTGATTATTATTGTAGTTAAGGATAGCGACCATGAATCTTTATTCGGAATTTTTAACCATCAGAAAGGAAATTACCGAACAGATATGCAGACCAAACCTAAGCGAGATCAGGAGGATAAGGGAGAAGTTAAAGCTTTGTCAGGAAAGGAAAGCAACCGTGACAGCAGATCAGCCGCCACGGCTCAGAAAGGTATTACAGCCATTCACCATTGCGGATAACGCCAACCGCAAGGCCTTCAATGGTGAAGTTGTGCTCACGCAGGTTAACCACAATTGGGGAAAACTCACTGTTTTCAGGCAGTAGCTGCACCGTATTACCCTGTTTTTTCAGGCGCTTGACCGTAACTTCATCGTCAATACGCGCAACAACAACCTGCCCGTTACGAACATCCTGAGTTTTATGGACAGCCAGCAGGTCGCCATCCATGATGCCGATATCTTTCATCGACATACCGCTTACGCGGAGCAGGAAGTCAGCGTTAGGTTTGAAGAGAGAAGGATCGACCTGATAGTGTCCCTCGATATGCTGTTGCGCCAACAAAGGTTCGCCAGCAGCGACACGCCCGATAAGCGGCAGCCCGATATCCTCTTCTTCTTCAAGCAACAGACGAATACCACGAGACGCACCCGATACAATCTCAATAACGCCCTTACGCGCAAGCGCTTTCAGGTGTTCCTCTGCCGCGTTTGGGGAACGGAACCCCAACTGTTGCGCGATCTCCGCACGCGTCGGCGGCATACCTGTCTGGTTGATTCGATCGCGAATAAGATCGAACACCTCTTGCTGCCTGGCCGTTAAAGCTTTCATTCCGCCCCCTGGGTGTATATACAGTTATGCTGTGAGTATATACAGTTAAAGGTGATTTTGAAACCAAAATTAAGCAAAAAACGCGGACTTAACGCATTTCTGGAAGCCTTATCGAAAATAGCCCCACAGCAGAGAAACCCAGGTAAACAGTGCCAGAAGAATGGCCATTAATACTGCCGCAGACCCCATGTCCTTCGCACGTCCTGAGAGTTCATGAAATTCAGACCCAATACGGTCAACCACCGCTTCAATCGCACTATTGAGGATTTCCACTATCATCACCAGCACAACAGAACCAATCAACAGAACACGCGTAATCGCGTCAACATCCACAAACGACGCAATGATGATGGCAATAATGACCGCAACACCTTCCTGACGAAAAGCAGCTTCGTTAATCCACGCTGCGCGCACCCCTTTCCATGAATAGCCTGCCGCTTTAATGATGCGGGTAATTCCAGTGGTATTGTTGGCCATGAAAAACAACCTTTTTATGTAATGAACGTCAATGTCTATGTAAGCTTATAGAGGTAGAAAAGAAATTCTGCGGACTTTCTGATATTCTTGCCGCGCAATGGCATTATTAACCAGAGGCTTTACATCGTTTATGTCCGGCTGGCCACGAATTTACTACAAATTACTAAATTTACCATTAAGCGTCCTGGTAAAAAGCAAGTCTATCCCGGCGGAACCCGCCCAGGAATTAGGACTCGATACGTCACGCCCTATTATGTACGTTTTGCCTTATAATTCGAAGGCAGACTTGCTTACCTTGCGCGCTCAGTGTCTGGCACACGATTTGCCCGACCCCCTCGAACCGCTTGAAATCGACGGAGCGGAGCTGCCGCGTTATATCTTTATTCACGGCGGGCCGCGCGTCTTTACCTGGTACACGCCTAAAGAAGAGTCGATCAAGCTGTTCCATGACTATCTCGATCTGCACCGCAGCCATCCCGATCTGGATGTTCAGATGGTGCCTGTATCGATGATGTTCGGCCGTTCTCCAGGTCGCGAAAAGGGTGAAGTCAACCCGCCGCTGCGTATGCTAAACGGTATTCAGAAATTTTTCGCGATCTCATGGCTTGGCCGCGACAGCTTTGTGCGTTTCTCGCCGCCGGTTTCGCTGCGTCGTATGGCAACCGAGCACGGGACAGACAAAACCATTGCGCAAAAACTGGCACGCGTAGCGCGTATGCACTTCGCCCGCCAGCGCCTGGCCGCAGTGGGGCCGCGTTTGCCTGCCCGTCAGGACCTGTTTAATAAGCTGCTCTCCTCCAAAGCCATCGCCCGCGCCGTCGAAGACGAAGCGCGCAGCAAGAAAATCTCCCATGATAAAGCACAACAAAACGCAATTGCGCTGATGGAAGAGATTGCGGCGAACTTCTCGTATGAGATGATCCGTCTGTCAGACCGTATCCTCGGCTTTACCTGGAACCGTCTGTATCAGGGCATTAATGTACATAACGCGGAACGTGTTCGTCAGCTCGCCCATGATGGTCATGAAATTGTCTATGTGCCCTGCCATCGCAGCCATATGGACTATTTGTTGCTCTCCTACGTGCTCTATCATCAGGGGCTGGTACCGCCGCATATCGCTGCCGGCATCAACCTGAACTTCTGGCCGGCGGGTCCCATTTTCCGTCGTCTGGGCGCGTTCTTTATTCGCCGTACTTTTAAAGGGAACAAGCTCTATTCGACGGTTTTCCGCGAGTATTTGGGTGAATTGTTTAACCGCGGCTATTCAGTGGAATACTTTGTGGAGGGTGGGCGTTCTCGTACCGGCCGTCTGTTGGATCCAAAGACCGGCACGCTCTCAATGACGATTCAGGCCATGCTTCGTGGGGGCACGCGTCCGATCACGCTGGTGCCCATCTACATTGGCTATGAGCACGTCATGGAAGTGGGCACCTACGCCAAAGAGCTGCGCGGCGCGACGAAAGAGAAAGAAGGTTTTGCCCAGATGGTACGCGGTTTAAGCAAGCTGCGTAATCTCGGTCAGGGCTACGTCAACTTTGGCGAGCCCATTCCGCTGATGAACTATCTGAATCATCGCGTGCCGGAATGGCGCGAATCCATCGATCCCATCGAGGCTGTCCGTCCTGCCTGGCTGACGCCGACGGTGAATGCTATTGCTGCTGATCTGATGGTGCGTATTAATAATGCCGGTGCGGCAAACGCCATGAACCTCTGTTGTACTGCGCTTCTGGCCTCACGTCAGCGTTCACTGACCCGTGAACAGCTCACCGAGCAACTGGACTGTTACCTCAACCTGATGCGCAATGTGCCCTATGCTGCCGACACAACGGTGCCCACCGTCAGTGCGGACGCGCTTATTGAGCACGCCCTGCAGATGAACAAGTTTGAGGTTGAGAAAGACACGATTGGCGACATCATCATTCTGCCGCGCGAGCAGGCGGTGCTGATGACGTACTATCGCAACAACATTGCGCATATGCTGATGTTGCCATCGCTGATGGCGGCCATTATTACCCAGCATCGTCATATCTCTCAGGACGAAATGCTGCGCCATGTTGAACTGCTCTACCCGATGCTGAAAGCCGAGCTGTTCTTGCGCTGGGAAAAAGAGGAACTGGCCGGCGTACTGGAGAGCCTCGCACAGGAATTACTGCGCCAGGGGCTGATCACCATGAAGGATGGCCAGCTCTATATCAATCCGGTACATTCCCGTACTCTGCAACTGCTGGCGGCTGGCGCGCGCGAAACGCTGCAACGTTATGCCATCACGTTCTGGTTGCTGAGCGCAAATCCGGCGATGAACCGCAGTACGCTGGAGAAAGAGAGCCGTACGCTGGCGCAACGTCTGTCAGTGCTGCACGGCATCAATGCGCCGGAATTCTTCGACAAGGCGGTTTTCAGTACTCTGGTGCTGACGCTGCGTGATGAAGGGTATATCAGCGATACCGGCGATGCCGAGCCCGAGCAGACGCTGGCGGTGTATCAACTGTTAGCAGAGCTGATTACTTCTGATGTGCGTTTGACTATCGAGAGCGCAACGCAGGCGGAGTGAGTAAAGCGCCGCATCCGGGAGTAACTTCCCTGATGCGCTTCGCTTATCGGGGCTACTCTGGGCTATACGCTTACAGTAGCCCCGATAAGGCAACGCCACATCCGGCAAAATCGCATTACGCCAGGTAGCTTGTCGCCAGGCCGATAAACAGTACCAGCCCCACATAGTTATTATTCATAAACGCTTTAAAACAAGCGTCGCGATCGCGATTCACAATGAGCTTCTGCTGATAAACAAACAGCGCACCCGCGATAATGACCGACCCGTAGAAGTGCCAGCCTAAGCCATTGAGCGCGCCAATCGCCACCATCAACGCCAGTACCGCCACCTGCAATATGCCAATGATCAGCTTATCGTGGCGCCCAAACAGAATGGCGGTCGACTTGATACCAATTTTCAGGTCATCGTCGCGATCAACCATGGCGTACTGCGTATCGTAGGCGACCGCCCACAGAATATTGGCGAGAAACATTATCCAGCAACTCAGCGGCACGGATTCGCTTACCGCGGCAAATGCCATCGGGATCGACCAGCCAAACGCCGCCCCCAGCACCACCTGCGGCAAATGGGTATACCGCTTCATAAACGGATATACCCAGGCAAGCAGAAGCGCCGCAACGGAGAGCAAAATGGTCATGGCGTTAAGCGTCAATACCAGCGCAAATGCCAGCACCACCAATACCACAAACAGTATCCGCGCTTCGTTTTCCGTGACCGCCCCGCTGGGCAGCGGACGATTGGCAGTGCGTTTTACATGGCCGTCAAATTTACGGTCCGCATAGTCATTTACCACACAGCCTGCCGCACGCATCAGCCAGACCCCTGCCACAAAAACCATCAGGATCCACAGGGGAGGAACACCAGGCGTTGCCACCCACAGCGCCCACAGCGTTGGCCAGAGCAACAACAACGCGCCAATGGGCTTGTCCGTGCGCATGAGTCGATGATAGGCCAGCAGCTTATCCTGCGAGAGACTCCACTCCATTCTTTTTTCCTCTTAGTACAGCGGTGACGCAGGCAAAAACAGTTCAGTCAGCAGGAGAGGTTTCCCTCCCAGGCGCAGGCGGGAGCGTCTTCCCCACAGCGCGTCATAGCGACCAACTTCAATAAAATCTCGTGTCAGCGTAGATGATGTAAAGAGATAACGCCCAAGCGGCGTGGTACCCAGCTTCTGCAGCGCAAGTTCCGGCCCGGTCAGCGTAGACTCTGGCACCACGGTTCGTCCGGCAAGCCAGGGTTCGCCGTCAGCGCACAGCAGGATCTCCCGCAGCCAGTACCTCGCGTCGTCAGGCAGCAAATGGCGCTCGCCATCGAGCATATCGGACGTCACAAATCCTTCCTGGATAAGCGTCACGGATACCTGTTTACCCTGTTGCTCAAAACGTTTCGTCATGGAATCTTCCAGCAACAGCCAATCCAGTTGCTGCGGGTCGAGCGCGGGAAGTGCGTCAAAATAGCGCAGCGCACGCAATTGCGTAAGCGCGGGGTGTGACATGCCTTACTCTCCAATACATAACGTCACATTATTGTATCGCAGAACAGGCTGTTCCGGCGGGGAAACTTCATTCAGTTTTCATAAGCGCAACAGATATGCAACAGCGTCGTTGCGCCAGAAAAAAGGGTGCGTCAGGCGACGCACCAGTTGTTGCAAACATCAGCATTGCGGGGAGACGGTCACCCCTTGCCTTTTACACTGCTGATAAAGGTTTTCCGGGCGGATGTGGACCCGAGACGCTCAGCTTCATTCAGTAACTTCAGGGCCTTATCGATATCCCCTTTTGCGGCGGCCTGTTTAATGGCCTGGTTGAAATAGCTTTCAGTATCATTCAGCATCGGCTCACTTTTCGCGGCGGATGCAGGCGCAGAGGCCGGTGCGGCAGCCACAGCAGCAGGTGCAGGTGCAGCCGCCGGTGCGCTATAGGCCGTGGCAGGCGCGGCAGTGTTACCTACCGTCACGGGCCCTGGTCCGGATGAACCGAACAGCGGGCCTACCAGCACGCTGGAACCGCTACTGGTTTTCACTTTCAGTTTCACCACACCATCAGTAACGTGACGGGCTATCGGATCGGGGATATCCGGTACCGCGTTACCCGTTCCTTTGGCGTAGGATTTGGCCGGGTCCATCAGTTTGGTGGTCTGGCGCAGATCGTTCTCGGTAGTGAAGACCAGCAGATAGATCTTTTGCTGGCCCAGCGCAGGCGTCAGGCGCATCACCCCTTCCAGCCTGTCGGCACTCATCACTCCCGGCTCCTGATACGTAAAGAAGCTGCTGGGGAAGTAAGCGGCAGGTGACATGTTCTGGTCAAGAACCAACACATTGGGCGCAAAAACGCTGGTTTGTTTATTTACTTCACTGCTGAGCGTGAGCGTCAGTTCACCGATGTTAGCCGGGACACTGTATGCGGCCACCGGGCCGCTGATACCCGCCACATTCAGGCGTTGGCCCATGGTGGCAAGTTCGGTCGTTTGTGTTTTGCTTTGATCGACAGGCGTCCAGCTCAGTTGCTGGAGTGCGGAGGCCGGAATGGCCGGGGCCGCCGTGGTATTTTGCGGGACAATGTTAACATCAGCGAAGCTAACCCCAGGCGCTGCGGCGAGTAAACCCGCGGTCAGGCACAGGGCGACGAAACTTTTTTTCATTTTCATTGTTATCACCTTCTTTACGAGAGACAGCTAACGCCCGGCAATAGCGCACTGTCTCGAAGAATTGAGGGGCTTTCGCCCCTCTTGTTTCGGTACGTCAGGTGGTGAGAATTACCACCAGATTTCCATCTGGGCGCCGAAGCTCCATTCGTCGTTATCACCACGGCTGAAGGTTTTCGCGGAAGTATCGCGATACGCTAAGCCAGAGGTGTAAGCGGCACCGGAATCGCTGTTGGCATAGCCCCATTTCTCATCCCACTTCGCGTAGGTTGCGAAAACACGAATCGCCGGACGAGACCAGATGCTGTCGCCAGCCTGCCACTGTTGAGCAAGGGTGATTTTGTACTGGTTGTTGGTTTCGCTGGTGCGCTGGGATTTGACGTTGTCATAACCCACTTCCAGCAGGGTGCTCATGATCGGCGTCCATTTGTACATAGGACGTACGCCCACGGTCCACCATTTGGTACCGTTGTTGTCGTCACGGTTGATATCCTGGTACATACCGACATACATCAGGTCCCAGCTTTCAGCGAGGTTGATTGCACCGTGATCCAGCACGCGCCACAGTGAACCGTTGTTGTTGATGCTGCCGCCCTGCGGAATACCTTTACCGTTAGAGGTCATGGAGTCTGTTGCGTACTGCAGAACAAACTTGTTGTAACCCTTCATCATGCTCTGGGTATGTTCAGCGGTGAACATCCAGCCATCTTTCGATGCGCCCGGTGCCAGGTCATATTTGTCCGGCAGGTTGGTGTGACCGTAATCCACACCGAACTCCAGCGTACCGCCAGGGTTAACAGCCATTTGCGCTAAACGCACGTCGAAGACATCATTCGGCACCAGGTTGTCATACACGCGATTACCCAGCGAGTCACGGTCAGCAAAAGTACCGGAACCGCCCGCTTCAGATGAACGGGTTGCCGCTAAAGAGAGTTTACCGAAGCCAACGTCAACGTTTTCAAGACCGGCACCAGGACCAGAGATATCCCAGTAGTAGAAGTCGATCATGTGAACGTCATGACGTTGATAGAAGCGTTTACCTGCCCAGATGGTGGAGCCCGGCAGCGCGTCGATCAGGTTTTTACCCTGAACATTGGCTTCACGGAACGCAGGGCTGGTCGCTTCCCAGTCATTCCGTTGGGCAACGGAGTAGGCTACGTTGGTATCGAAGTAGAAGCTCTTGTCGCCTTCTTTCCACACTTCCTGGCCCAGTTTCAGTTCGGCGTAGGTTTCGCATTCGTTACCAAGACGATACTTACTTTGAGCACCGGTGGCCTGGAAGCACTGTTGCTCGCCGCCGCTGCCGGTCCAGCCAATACCCGAACGGGCATAGCCTTTAAAATCGACAGCGCCCGCCTGGGCAGACAAAATGCCCGCGGCGATGGCGATTGCCAGTGGAACTTTGCGCAGAGTAGTCATCATTCTATCTCCTGAGATCATTGCTTTTCTTTAAACGCGCCGCCCTTCGGACTGCCTCTTCGTTGGCTGCACTCCTTCACCCCCCGGTCACGTACTCGCCGTACGATCCCGACAATGAAGGAAGGACATCCCTGCCCCTCACCGAAGGCAGCCTTCGGCTGTTCAAATTCGTTCCTGACGAATTTGTCATTCGCTTACCGCGTCGATGCCGTCGCGAATGGTTTAGCGTTTTGCTTTTTTAATGGGAGACCTTAAACGCCCGGCTCTTTATGCAACCGACGACAGGCGGTGCCATCTTCACGGAAAAGATGACAGCGCTCCGGTGGCAGACCGATAGCGAATGTGGCCCCCTCTTCTACCAACACCACGTCATTCTGGCGGTAGACCAGGTTTTGACGGATGGCGGGGATCTGGATGTGAATTTGTGTTTCGTGACCGAGCTGTTCAACGACCTGAACCTCACCTTCCAGGGTGACATCGGCGATGTCGCTGGGCAGCAAGTGTTCAGGGCGAATACCGAGTGACATATTGCTGCCGACCTGCACATTGGCGCTGTCGACAGGCAGCCAGACCTGCTGGCGGTTAGGCAACTCGACCTGGACTTGTTCAATGGCGGTAGCGGTAACCTTCACCGGCAGGAAATTCATTTTTGGCGAACCAATAAACCCGGCGACAAAGCGGTCTGATGGGTAGTGGTAAAGCTCAAGCGGTTTGCCCACTTGAGCGACGCGACCAGCGTCCAGCACCACAATTTTGTCGGCCAGCGTCATCGCTTCCACCTGATCATGGGTGACGTAAATCATCGTGCGACCCAGACGCTTATGCAGGCGTGAAATCTCGATACGCATCTGTACACGCAGCGCGGCATCAAGGTTGGATAACGGTTCATCCAGCAGAAAAACGCGCGGTTCCGCCACCAGCGTACGGCCAATCGCCACACGCTGACGCTGACCGCCAGACAAGGCTTTCGGTTTACGCTCCAGTAAATGCGCCAGTTGCAGGACTTCTGCTACCTGCGTTACTCGCTGGTTAATGACCTCTTTTTTCGCCCCGGCCAGCTTTAAGCCAAATGACATGTTCTCCGCCACGGAAAGGTGGGGATAGAGTGCGTAAGACTGAAACACCATGCCCACGCCGCGCTCGGCGGGCGGGATATCGTTCATGCGGGCATCGCCAATAAACAAATCGCCGCTGGTAATGGTTTCCAGACCCGCAATCATGCGCAGCAGCGTCGACTTCCCACAGCCTGACGGACCGACAAACACCACGAACTCTCCTTCGTGGATGTCGAGATTGATGTCTTTTGACACCACCACATCGCCCCAGGCTTTCGTTACATTCCGCAGCTGTACGCTCGCCATGCCCTTCTCCCTTCGTTACAACCTGTCACTTACAGAAACATTCAAGATGGGCTGACTATGGGCTATTGATAACGCTGGCGAATCCTCCACCCCCTCGCTTTTTTATGGGGGAGGAGACGGGAGGATGAGAGGGACGAGTCTGCCCCGGGGCGCCGGAGGCCAGGGCGATTTTCGTGACGCAGGCGGCAAAAATCGGTGGTTTTTTATGTGCGCTGACACACATAAAGAAACTTTATGTAACAGAGATCACACAAATACCCCCGGGGGCGTAGGTTTGAGGAGGATGAGAAGCGCTTGCCAACAAAGGAGACTACACCCCGTTAGACCACCAAACATATCCACGAGCACATCACCTAAAGGACGGGATATATGAAATTCAAAACAGGCGCACGCATCCTCGCATTGTCCGCACTGACGACGATGATGTTCTCCGCTTCTGCCCTCGCAAAGATTGAAGAAGGTAAGCTGGTTATCTGGATCAACGGCGACAAAGGCTATAACGGCCTGGCCGAAGTGGGTAAAAAATTCGAGAAAGATACCGGTATTAAGGTCACCGTTGAGCACCCGGATAAGCTGGAAGAGAAATTCCCGCAAGTTGCGGCCACCGGTGATGGCCCGGACATTATTTTCTGGGCCCATGACCGTTTTGGCGGCTACGCGCAGTCTGGCCTGCTGGCAGAAGTGACCCCGGATAAAGCCTTCCAGGACAAGTTATTCCCGTTCACCTGGGATGCAGTGCGTTATAACGGCAAGTTGATCGCCTACCCGGTCGCCGTGGAATCCCTCTCACTGATTTACAACAAAGATCTGGTGCCGAACCCGCCTAAAACCTGGGAAGAGATCCCCGCGCTGGATAAAGAGCTGAAAGCGAAAGGTAAGAGCGCGCTGATGTTCAACCTGCAAGAACCGTACTTCACCTGGCCGCTGATTGCTGCTGATGGCGGTTATGCCTTCAAGTTTGAAAACGGTAAATATGACGTGAAAGACGTCGGCGTGGACAGCGCAGGCGCGAAAGCAGGTCTGGGTTTCCTGGTCAAACTCATCAAAGACAAACATATGAATGCGGATACGGATTACTCCATCGCCGAAGCCGCGTTTAACAAAGGCGAGACTGCGCTGACCATCAACGGTCCATGGGCGTGGGGCAACATTGATAAGAGCAAAATCAACTACGGCGTAACCTCTTTGCCAACTTTTAAAGGCAAAGCGTCCAAACCGTTCGTTGGCGTGCTGAGCGCCGGTATTAACGCCGCCAGCCCGAACAAAGAACTGGCAAAAGAGTTTCTGGAAAACTACCTGATTACCGATCAGGGCCTGGAAGAAGTGAATAAAGACAAACCGCTCGGTGCAGTAGCGCTGAAATCCTTCCAGGAGCAGTTAGCGAAAGACCCACGTATTGCGGCAACGATGGATAACGCCCAGAAAGGCGAAATCATGCCGAACATCCCGCAGATGGCCGCCTTCTGGTACGCCACCCGCACCGCGGTTATCAACGCTGTGAGCGGTCGTCAGACTGTCGATGCCGCGCTGAAAGACGCACAGGGCCGTATTACGAAGTAAGTCAGGCTGTTCCCCCCTCATCCCGGCCTTCTCCCTCAAGGGAGAAGGAGAAAACCGCCACCTCTCCCTCAGGGAGAGGGTTGGGGTGAGGGTTGTTTAATTGTTGTAGAGGAAGATCCCCATGGATGTCATTAAAAAGAAGCACTGGTGGCAAAGCGACGCGCTGAAATGGTCAGTGATAGGTCTGCTGGGCTTACTGGTGGGATACCTTGTAGTTTTAATGTACGCACAAGGGGAATACCTTTTCGCCATCACGACGCTGATCCTGAGCTCGGCTGGCCTGTACATCTTCGCTAACCGTAAAACCTACGCCTGGCGTTATGTTTATCCGGGCCTGGCAGGGATGGGGCTGTTTGTCCTGTTCCCGTTGATTTGTACCATCGCCATTGCGTTTACTAACTACAGTAGTACCCACCAGCTCACGCAAGAACGCGCGCAGCAGGTGCTGATGGACCGCTCTTATCAGGCGGGCAAAACCTATAACTTTACCCTTTTCCCGTCAGAGGGAAGCTGGCGACTGGCGCTGACCGACGGTGAAAGCGGCAAAAACTTTCTTTCGGACGCCTTTAAACTCGGGGGCGAGCAAAAAATCGTCTTAAAAGAGGCGGATGCCCTACCTGCGGGTGAACGTGGCACCCTGCGTGACGTCACACAAAACCGCACCGCGCTCAACCAGCTGACCGCCGTGTTGCCAGATAACAGCAATGTTGTGATGAGTTCGCTGCGTCAGTTCTCAGGTACCACGCCGCTGTACAGCATGGCGGAGGACGGCACGCTCACCAACAAGCAGAGTGGTGTGAAATACCGTCCTAATAACAGTCTGGGTTTCTACCAGGCGGTTAATGCCGATAACAGCTGGGGTGATGAAAAGCTCAGTCCGGGATACACCGTGACCATTGGCTGGGATAACTTCATGCGCGTCTTTACCGATGAAGGTATCCAGAAACCGTTTATTGAGATTTTCGTCTGGACGGTGGTCTTCTCGCTGCTAACCGTCGTGTTGACCGTTGCCGTCGGCATGGTGCTGGCCTGTCTGGTGCAGTGGGAATCGCTGAAAGGCAAGGCCATCTACCGCGTCCTGCTGATTCTGCCTTACGCCGTACCGTCGTTTATCTCGATTCTGATCTTCAAGGGGCTGTTTAACCAGAGCTTCGGTGAGATCAACATGATGCTGAGTGCGCTGTTTGGCATCAAACCGGCGTGGTTTAGCGACCCGACCACGGCACGTTCGATGATCATTATCGTCAACACCTGGCTCGGTTATCCGTACATGATGATTCTGTGCATGGGGCTGCTGAAAGCGATTCCGGACGATTTGTATGAAGCCTCGGCAATGGATGGCGCCGGGCCGTTCCAGAACTTTTTCCGCATCACTTTGCCGCTGCTGATCAAGCCGCTCACGCCGCTGATGATTGCCAGTTTCGCCTTTAACTTTAATAACTTCGTGTTGATTCAGTTGTTGACTAACGGTGGCCCGGATCGTATCGGCACCACCACGCCTGCGGGCTACACCGATCTGCTGGTCAGCTACACCTACCGCATTGCCTTCGAAGGTGGCGGTGGGCAAGATTTTGGCCTCGCTGCCGCTATCGCCACGCTGATTTTCTTGCTGGTTGGCGTGCTTGCCATCGTCAACCTGAAAGCCACACGCATGAAATTTGATTAAGGAGGGCGATGATTATGGCTATGGTCCAGGCGAAATCGCAAAAGTTAAGGTTATTCGTTACCCATTTATTATTGCTGGTGTTCATCGCCGCAATCATGTTCCCGCTGCTGATGGTGGTCACTATCTCTCTGCGCGAAGGTAATTTCGCCACCGGGAGCCTGATTCCGGAAAGCATCTCGTGGGAGCACTGGAAACTGGCGCTGGGCTTTAGCGTGGAGCACGCCGATGGTCGCGTAACGCCTCCTCCCTTCCCGGTGCTGCTGTGGTTGTGGAACTCCATCAAGATCGCCGCGATTACCGCCATTGGTGTGGTGGCGCTCTCGACGACCTGCGCCTATGCCTTTGCCCGTATGCGCTTTCCCGGCAAAGCGACGCTGTTGAAAGGGATGTTGATTTTCCAGATGTTCCCGGCGGTATTGTCGCTGGTTGCCCTGTACGCCCTGTTTGACCGTCTGGGCCAGTACCTTCCGTTTATCGGCCTGAACACCCACGGCGGGGTTATTTTCGCCTATATGGGCGGCATCGCCCTGCACGTCTGGACGATTAAAGGGTATTTCGAAACCATCGACAACTCGCTGGAGGAAGCGGCTGCGCTGGATGGCGCGACGCCGTGGCAGGCATTCCGTCTGGTACTGTTGCCGCTGTCGGTGCCGATTCTGGCGGTAGTGTTCATCCTGTCGTTTATCGCTGCAATCACCGAAGTACCCGTAGCATCGTTGCTACTGCGCGATGTCAACAGCTACACCCTGGCCGTTGGCATGCAGCAATATCTCAACCCGCAAAACTATCTGTGGGGCGACTTTGCGGCAGCAGCGGTGCTGTCAGCCATTCCGATTACGGTTGTCTTTCTGCTTGCGCAGCGCTGGCTGGTTAACGGCCTCACCGCGGGCGGTGTAAAAGGTTAATTTTTATCGTCATACTCTAAATAATTCGCGTGGCAGGAAGGCGGCAAATGAGAGAGTCCCCGGGAGCTTACTGGAGTAAGTGACCGGGGTGAACGAGTGTAGCCAACGCATCTGCAACGTGAAGTATGACGAGTATATATGCCACTGTAGTCCTCATTGGAATATTGACCCGAAACTCTAAATAATTCGGGTTGCAGGAAGGCGGCAAGAGAGAGCATCCCCGGAAGCTTACTGAGGTAAGTGACTGGGGTAAACGAGCGCCGCCAACGCACCTGCAACACGAAGTATGACGAGTTAACTTGTGACTGTTGTTAGGCGCTCCCCGGAGCGCCATTTTTTTACTCGCGTTTCAGGCGTTTAGAGTTACACAGCCAAAGAGTGATCACTAACAGCAGGATCGCGCCCGAATAAATCAGCACATCCATCGGGGATTTATGATCGACGATGATCAGCCGCACAATCGCGGTGATCCCAATGTAGATAAAATAACGTAGCGGGAAGTGAAAACCGGACTGAAAGTACTTCACAATCAGTGCGATAAATTCAAAGTAGAGAAAGTAAACCACCAGCCCTTCCACCAGCGCATACTTGCTGGTTTGTTCAGGCGCGAAAAGGACATCCGCCAGATGCAGCGTCTCCTTACCCAGAAAGACAACCAGAATCAGGCCAAGACTCAACAAACCCAGATTCAGCACGGTCTGGAGAACGGTGGAGATAAACTCAACGCGTGGACGAACAGTTAGCGATGGCATTGTCATACCGGCACCTCATTCTCTGTGGCGAGCTTTCTGTATAACGCAAAAATGTGATCCAGATCTAGATTTTTTGCTTATATTTTGTGCTTTCTCGTGATGACATATCCCCCTGCAAGCATGCAAACAGGGAGTGACAAATCTAATGCTTACAATCTGTAAGGCGCAGGTTGATGATGCCGAACGGCTCCATGATATGGCGTACGCCAGCTACACCTATCATTTCGCCCATTTGTGGCAGGAAAAAGATGAACTGGCGAATTTTCTCGCACAGGAATATGCGCTGCCCGTTTTGCAGCAGAGTGTGCAGGACAAGCGCTGCTGCTGGCTGATCGCTCTTTCTGACGGTATCCCGGTCGGCTTTGCCAAATTTAGCTGGCATGCTGCCGCTGGCCCTCAGGGCCCGTCAGGGACGCTACTGCATAAACTCTATTTTTTGCCGCAGGCGACCGGCAAAGGTTATGGGGAACAGGTTATCCAGGAGGTCATCCGTCGCGCGCGGGCGCATGGTGAACATTTTATTTGGCTGGAAGTGCTGGATGCCAACCCGCAGGCCCGTCGATTCTATGAACGCCAGGGTTTTCAACATCTGCGTGATACCGTCTTCAGTACCGCCTCGCAGCAGAGCACGCTGCATATTCTGGGCAAGGCCATTTAAGGAGCTGTGATGAGTGCGAATATTCGGCAGGCGACCATCCGTAACGTGATATGCGGCGAAAACGTGGTGATTTATGACCCGGTGAACCTTTATGACTGTGAACTGGCAGAAGACGTTTTCATCGGACCTTTTGTTGAAATTCAGGGACATTCGAAAATCGGCAAGGGCAGCAAAATCCAGTCTCACAGTTTTATCTGTGAATACGTGACCATTGGCGAGCGCTGTTTTATCGGCCATGGCGTGATGTTTGCTAACGATATGTTCCGGGAAGGCAAACCCAACCCGGACAGGGAAAGCTGGGGCAGGATCGTGGTGGGTAATGACGTGTCGATTGGCAGCGGCGCCACTATTCTGGCGGTGACCATTTGCGATGGCGTGGTGATTGGCGCTGGTAGCGTGGTTACAAAATCGATTACCGAGAAAGGGGTTTACGCAGGCAATCCGGCGAGGCTGTTGCGGCGATTATAGCCCCCCGGTGGCGCTGCGCTTACCGGGGCTACACACCCAGTCGTAGCCCGGATAAGGCGTTTGCGCCGCATCCGGGAATCCCCCGGTGGCGCTGCGCTTACCGGGGCTACACACCCGGTCGTAGCCCGCATAAGGCGTTTGCGCCGCATCCGGGAATCCCCCGCTGGCGCTGCGCTTACCGGGGCTACACACCCGGTCGTAGCCCGGATAAGGCGTTTGCGCCGCATCCGGGAATCCCCCGGTGGCGCTGCGCTTACCGGGGCTACACACCGGTCGTAGCCCGCATAAGGCGTTTGCGCATCCGGGAATCCCCCGCTGGCGCTGCGCTTACCGGGGCTACACGCCCGGTCGTAGCCCGGATAAGCCGTTTGTGCCGCATCCGGGAATCCCCCGCTGGCGCTGCGTTTGCCGGGGCTACACACCCAGCCGTAGCCCGGATAAGGCGTTTGCGCCGCATCCGGGAATCCCCCGCTGGCGCTGCGCTTACCGGGGCTACACACCCGGTCGTAGCCCGGATAAGGCGTTTGCGCCGCATCCGGGAATCCCCCGGTGGCGCTGCGCTTACCGGGGCTACACACCGGTCGTAGCCCGCATAAGGCGTTTGCGCATCCGGGAATCCCCCGCTGGCGCTGCGCTTACCGGGGCTACACGCCCGGTCGTAGCCCGGATAAGCCGTTTGTGCCGCATCCGGGAATCCCCCGCTGGCGCTGCGTTTGCCGGGGCTACACACCCAGCCGTAGCCCGGATAAGGCGTTTGCGCCGCATCCGGGAATCCCCCGCTGGCGCTGCGCTTACCGGGGCTACACACCCGGTCGTAGCCCGCATAAGGCGTTTGCGCCGCATCCGGCAATCCCCCGCTGGCGCTGCGCTTGCCGGGGCTACACACCCAGTCGTAGCCCGGATAAGGCGTTTGTGCCGCATCCGGGAATTAACGGAAATTCAAACTCTTATCGCTGGTCATACTGTAAAGATCAAACTTACGTCCCAGCATTTGTCCGCCATCACGCGTCAGCGGCGTCCAGCCCACGGCCGCACGGCTGCGGGTGGCGCCGGAAGTGAAGAGATCCATAGGAATAGAAACATACACCCCTTTGGTGAAATCCCCCTCCCCGTACTCTTTCGGCGACACGTTGGTGATAGTGGCATACGTCCCGACAACCACCCCGCTGTCGAAATGTTTAGCCACTTCCAGGGTGCCGCCTTTATCACCCGCCAGATATTGCCCGACGCTCGCTTTGATCAGCACATCCTGGGCGAACGGGGGTGTCCAGTAGGCCGTTAAGTGCCCGGTTTTAACGCTATAATCCGTAAACTTCATCATGTCCTGCGCGCTGCGCCAGTCACGCTGTTTCACGTAGTTGGCGTCAATACCGAAGGCCCAGTTGCTGTCAACCGGACGCCATAACACCTCCGCACCCGCGCCACCGTACATCGTTTCCAGATAACCGGCGTACACCTGACCATAGAAATTGTTGCCCATGTACTGGAAGTAGTTGGCCTGCAGGTTGTTCACGTAGACATCATTTTGCACATACTCACGCACGCGGGTACGCACACGTGGCAGTTTTGAATCCGGCGGCGGATTGGTGTAATTAAATTTGTCGTAGTTGTTAGCGATGTTGGCGAACAGGCTGCCGGTTGTCAGCAGATGATCGCTCAGCCACCAGTCTGCGGTCGCCATCGCCCCAAGCTGGTACATGTAGAAACTTTCCGGACCACCAACGGACTGGTTTAACACCGGGTCGATGTGGAAATCAAAGCTCGACTTCTCGATATACCAGCCCTGTTCCGGCGAATCCGGCACAATCGGCTCAACGCGCTGTTGCACCAGTTGCGTTTCCTGACCCAGCGGTTCGCCTTCAAGGTGACGCTGCAGGCTGGCAACATCGGTTTCGGTGGTGACCTGCGGCATATTCAGACGGTTTTCCGTCACGCGGATCGTGCGGATACCCTCCGGCAAATCGTTCATGATGATGCGATTTGCTCGTATCACGCCTTCCTGGGAGTCACGGTATTTCACCTGTTCTCCGGTCACGTAGAGCGTGTCGCCTTTCACCTGAATTTGTGGATTGGCAAACCCGGCATTGTACTTGAGCAAGGTCAATTGATTGGCCACGACGGAGTGCTGAAGAATGGCATCCTGGGGCTGCGGCTGATACTTCGGACGTGAGTTATCGTTGTAGTTCGGACGCAACTCATTGAAATTATTGCGCAGGGTAAAACCAAACATCACGGTATTCCCACGCTCATAGCTGAGGTTAACGTCGGCCCAGTCCGTCACCCGATAAATCGCGCCGACGTTAAACTTACTCTTTTGCGGTAGCTTACCGGCAAAGTCCTGCTGATAGTTATTGCCTTCATATTCCAGTTTCAGACGCAGCGGTTGCCAGGGCGTCTGGTATTCCACTCCGCCAAAAAGCGCGGTCGGGCCATGGAACATCTGGCTGGCATCCACAGAGCCCGCCTGGTTATAGCTGTTATCGCGATAGCAAAATTTTTGTTTATAGGTACAAAGCGGGTTTTTGATATTGCCAGAGGTACCCAGATATCCCCAGCCAAGCCCGAGAGAGAAATCAAAGGGGCCCCAGGCTTTGTTCGCCACAATGTACTCACCGTCAAACAGGCCGGTACCACCGATATCGCGCGCGCCAACCGCCACCTGCGGCAGCCAGTATCCCTCTTCCCATAAACGCACTTTCAGATCGAAAGCTTTATCTTTGTACGACTGTTCACCGGAAAAGGCTTCCACGCTGCTGTATTTGCGGGTTCGAACATCGGTATAACGCAGTGTGGTTTCCAGCCACGGGAAAAGCTGCATTGAGCCTGAGTAGTAGCGGTACTGGTCGTTATCGCGATAATTGAGGCTGATTTCCCCCGCAGGCGCCATACGAGCCGTGGGAGTTTGCAACAGCCCTGCGCCACCAAAATCCGATTGCGAGGGCCCAACAGGTGCAGGATACGTTTCAGCCTGGCAGGCGGCACTCACACTTAGCGCCAGGACACTGATGACAAACGATTTTTTCATTATTCTTCCGGTATCCGATGCGTCAGTAAGCGAAGAATGTCAGCGTTCAGTACTTCGTAGCGATCGCCCCATAACGCCGGAGCGAAGCCGACAAAAATCACGCTGCCTGGCATAGGTTCAACATGGCGTCGGTTCCAGTACGCCACCGGCACTTTCTCTGTCCGACCATTGGGATAAATCAGCCAGGCATCGCTTTTTTCCGCCCCGCTCAGCAAACTCATCTCATCGAGGTAACTCACCACATCACGCCCTGGCGTAAAGGGTTTTTTACCCGGCTGGCTCACCAGCCCCACCACGGTGACAGTCGTGGGCCGGGGTCCCACCCACAAGCTGTACTCGCCCTCCAGCGGAGGGTTAGCACGCGTTTTGATGCGCACATAATCCGGGTCGAGATTGATTTGTTGCCGCCCCGTCACACGCAACGCCTGGACCTGGCGATGCAGGCTGTTTATCGCTGCCGCATCATCGCCCTCTTCCTCGGCGGCCAGCGCGCTAAGGCGGCCCAGTAATGCCTGCTGGCGCTGCTCTTCAAGAGCCGTGGCCTGCCGCTCGCTGATGACGGCTCCGGGCCACCAGCTTTGTGCCAGACGGGGCTGCCCGACAACATCAATCAGACGCGCCGCGTTGGTGAGTATTTTGGGTTTACTGTCGCCTGCGATATAGACATTGACGTTGCCCGCCGCCTGCGCCAGCGAAGAGGCGCAGCAGAGTAAAAACGCGCTAGCGGATAAGAGCCTCATGATTTCGCCGCCTTGATAAGCGTGGTTCTGACCGGGAACCAGTTCGCCCCCAGGTACTGTTCCGACTGACGAATTAATCCGTCTTCGTCCACCCAATAACGGTTACGCCAGTGGGTCTGGTCCGTCGTAATCTCTTCATCAAGAATGCGAACATGGGTGGATTCGTTGCCCAACGTGACCGAGTCCGAACCATTCCAGTGGAAGACCGAGCGTGCCGTCGCGTAACGCACCTGTTTGTGCTCCGTCCAGCCCATCGTGCGGGTCCAGCTCGCGCCATCAATAATTTGATTCGGGTTGGCTAACGGGTCTGCCGCCAGGTTATTCACCTCCAGCAGGTTGTCGCCGTTGGTCAGGGTTTTCACAATGCGATAATGCCGGGTAACGAAAATGGCCTGATCCTGTGTTGCCCACTTCTGCAGCCCGTCTTCTGAGAAGGCGAGCACCACGAAGAGCTGCGGTCCGCCATTGAGCTGCACATACTGGCTGGCGTAGGGCATATTCTGGATTTCGTCCTCGGTTAACTGGACGCCGGGCGTGCCGAACACGCTGTTCCACAGTGAATGGCCCAGCCCTTTGGTGGTGGATGAACAGGCCTGAATCAGCAGGCAAATCAGGATGATTGCGGGTCGCTTCACGACTCTTCTCCAGAGGGGGACGAAATAACCACACCGAAGTGTGGTTATGATTAAAGTACTCGCCGTTATTGAGTACTGGTGGTCGTGGTGGTCGTGGTTCCGGTATTGGAGCCATCACCGCCACCGGTTGCCGCAAGGGCAACGCCCACCGCAGAACTTACGGTGCTGACGCTAGTTGCTGAGGAGCTACCCGCAGAAACAGTCGTCGCTGCCGACCCTGCCGCGTCACCCACTTCAATCGGTGCCGCAAAAGCAGAAGTCGCCGCAAGCGCGGTAATGGCAAAAATGCCATACAGTGCTTTTTTCATATCAATTTCCCTTCATTGAATGAATGGAGATTTGCCTGAAAATAAACAGGCGAGAACGAGTATACACAACTAAAGCAGGCTATTTGCCGAATGGGAAACGCAGCGGGAAGTTTTAAGAAAATTGGATAAAATCGATAAATTGCAGATATTAATTTAAAATAAAAATATTGTATTTCATGAAGTTACAAATATTTCAGCAAAAGGGAAGTATACGTAACATCTGAAAATAACACTGAGGAATTAACTGGATATTCTGTTTTTTCAGAATAACCTCATAATGAAGAATTATGTCGGCGACGGAACAACAAGAATTATCCGATAATAAAATGCCGACGTTATGTCGGCATTTTAATTTACCTATTTCGTTCACCCTTATCGCTGAACGATATTAACGCCAGGCTTTATAAAGATTAATCAGGCCATTCGTTGAACTGTCATGGCTGCTGACTTCTTTATCATCACCCAGCTCCGGCAGGATGCGGTTAGCCAGCTGTTTGCCAAGCTCAACGCCCCACTGGTCGAAGGTAAAGATGTTGAGGATCGCGCCCTGGGTAAAGATTTTATGCTCATACAGCGCGATCAACGCCCCCAGGCTGAACGGGGTAATTTCGCGCAGCAGGATGGAGTTGGTCGGACGGTTGCCTTCAAACACTTTAAACGGCACCACGTGTTCCAGCGTCTTCGGATCTTTACCCTGGTCCGCATATTCCTGCTCAACCACGTCGCGGGATTTGCCGAACGCTAATGCTTCGGTCTGGGCGAAGAAGTTAGACAGCAGTTTCGGATGGTGATCGGACAGCGGGTTGTGGGTAATCGCCGGAGCGATAAAGTCGCAAGGAACCATTCTGGTGCCCTGGTGAATCAGCTGGTAGAACGCGTGCTGACCGTTGGTACCTGGCTCACCCCAGATAATGGGGCCCGTCTGGTAATCCACCGCGTTGCCGTTACGGTCAACGTATTTCCCGTTGGATTCCATGTTGCCCTGCTGGAAGTAGGCGGCAAAGCGGTGCATGTACTGGTCGTATGGCAGAATCGCTTCGGTTTCGGCCCCGAAGAAGTTGTTGTACCAGATACCGATCAGCGCCAGCAGTACCGGCAGGTTTTTCTCAGGTGCGGTGGTGGAGAAGTGTTTATCCATCGCATGCGCGCCGGAAAGCAGTTCAACAAAGTTGTCGAAGCCCACGGACAGAATGATAGACAGGCCGATGGCAGACCACAGAGAGTAACGGCCGCCGACCCAGTCCCAGAACTCAAACATGTTCGCCGTGTCGATACCAAACTCGCCCACCGCTTTACCGTTGGTCGAGAGCGCGGCGAAGTGTTTCGCCACATGTTTGTTATCACCCGCGGTCGCCAGGAACCAGTCACGCGCACTGTGGGCGTTGGTCATGGTTTCCTGAGTGGTGAAGGTCTTGGACGCCACCAGGAACAGCGTGGTTTCCGGATTTACTTTCTTGAGCACTTCGGCGATGTGGGTACCATCGACGTTAGAAACGAAGTGCATGTTAAGGTGATTTTTATATGGGCGCAGCGCTTCGGTCACCATGAACGGGCCGAGGTCAGAACCGCCGATACCGATGTTAACCACGTCGGTAATCGCTTTACCGGTATAGCCTTTCCAGCTACCCGAAATGATCGCTTCGGAGAACGCTTTCATTTTTTCCAGCACGGCGTTGACTTCCGGCATCACATCTTTGCCGTCAACAATAATCGGGGTATTGCTACGGTTACGCAGCGCCACGTGCAGCACGGCGCGATCTTCGGTACGGTTGATTTTCTCACCGGAGAACATGGACTTGATTGCATCGGCCAGAGCGGTCTCTTTGGCCAGATCCTGCAGTTTGCTCAGGGTCTCTTCGGTGATGCGGTTTTTGGAGAAATCCACCAGCATTAAATCATCGAAGGTCGCGGAGAATTTAGAGAAACGATCGGCATCTTTCGCGAACAGATCCGCGATAGTAACGTCTTTCATTTCATCAAAGTGTTTCTGTAATGCCTGCCAGGCAGCGGTCTGCGTTGGGTTGATGTTTTTCATTAGCAATACTCTTCTGATTTGAGAATTGTGACTGCGGTCGATTGTAGCGCCTGCGAATGAAAATTGTGATGGTTTTTGTGTCGCTGTCCAGCAGCGTCGCTAAAACGACCCTTTTTACGCGATAAATACGTCCAACATAAGGCGTTTTTCTAATCGATTCGTCTGCATGAAAAATCCGCATAATCGTAACATTGACAGCGATGCCGCTAGCCTTTATTTATTAGGGCGCTACCTGCGTGCGCGCGGGCCAGAAGAGGAGCGTTACCCAGGTACGGTGTTGGAAGAGCCAATCTGAAGAAAACACCTGAGGGGGAGTAACGCCGAGGTGGTGAATTGCATGGCGGCATTCATCATCGGCTACAGGGGCTGAATCCCTTGAGTTGTCACCAGAAACGTTCGCAGTCGGGCGTTTCACAAGTGGTGGAGCACTTCTGGGTGTAATCGTAGTTGTCTTTTGCTCTGCGCCTACCCCTTTTCGCTCTTCCCTTGTGCCATGGCTGAATAATTTTGTCTGACGTTATACGCCAGGCTTCCCTGACACGAGGTTATAACAATGAGTCACTCCGTTTCCCCGCTCGTCGTCGCCAAATTCGGCGGTACCAGCGTGGCAAATTTTGATGCAATGAACCACAGTGCGGACGTGGTGCTTTCCGATGCGAGCGTACGTCTGGTCGTGCTTTCTGCCTCTGCCGGTGTTACCAATTTGCTGGTTGCGCTTGCCGAAGGGCTGGAGGCGACTGAGCGTTTCGTTAAGCTCGATGCGATTCGCAAAATTCAGTTCGATATTCTGGAACGTCTGGCCAATCCAAACGTCATTCGCGAAGAGATCGAACGTCTGCTGGAAAATATCACCACTCTGGCAGAAGCCGCTTCACTGGCCACCTCCAATGCATTAACCGATGAACTGGTCAGCCACGGCGAACTGATGTCCACCCTGTTGTTTGTTGAAATCCTGCGTGAACGCAATGTGCAGGCGCAGTGGTTTGACGTGCGTAAAGTGATGCGTACCAGCGATCGATTTGGCCGTGCTGAGCCGGACGTAGCCGCGCTCGCAGAGCTGGCGACTCAGCAACTCGCCCCACGTCTTGCCGACGGCATCGTCATTACCCAGGGCTTTATTGGCAGTGAAGCGAAAGGTCGCACCACCACACTGGGCCGTGGCGGCAGCGACTACACCGCCGCGCTGCTCGGCGAAGCGTTGCATGCGACCCGCGTCGATATCTGGACCGATGTCCCCGGCATCTATACCACCGACCCACGCGTGGTGCCTGCCGCCAAACGCATTGACGAGATTGCCTTTGAAGAAGCCGCTGAAATGGCGACCTTCGGGGCGAAAGTTCTGCATCCGGCGACCTTGTTGCCTGCCGTTCGTAGCGATATCCCGGTCTTTGTCGGTTCCAGCAAAGACCCGAAAGCAGGCGGCACGCTGGTGTGCAACAAAACCAGCAACCCGCCGCTATTCCGCGCGCTGGCGCTACGTCGCAAACAGACCCTGTTGACACTACACAGCCTGAACATGTTGCATTCTCGTGGCTTCCTGGCGGAAGTGTTCGGCATTCTGGCGCGCCACAGTATTTCGGTTGACCTGATCACCACGTCGGAGGTGAGCGTGGCGCTGACTCTGGATACCACCGGCTCCACGTCAACGGGCGATACACTGCTCACGCAGGGTCTGCTGACCGAGCTCTCTTCTCTGTGCCGTGTGGAAGTGGAAGAGAATCTTGCACTGGTGGCGATCATTGGTAATGACCTGTCTAAAGCCTGCGGTGTTGGCAAAGAGGTCTTCGGCGTGTTGGATCCGTTCAACATCCGCATGATTTGCTACGGCGCGTCCAGCCACAACCTGTGTTTCCTGGTGCCGGGCGCCGAAGCAGAGCAGGTTGTGCAGAAGCTGCATCATAATTTGTTCGAGTGATCGCAGGCGTTGTTTCCCCGGTGGCGCTGCGCTTACCGGGGCTACGGGCTGTAGCCCGGACAAAGCGTTTACGCCGCCATCCGGGGTAACCGATTTAGCAACCAGCCGTAGATACTGTGAACGTCTTCAACCCTTTTTAGTCTTGGCTTACTCGTTTTCCCGCATGATAACCATAGCGACATC
>OIFS01000039.1_pt1 | contig 133327 bp, 123 predicted proteins | sample 1582131 | NCBI WGS metagenome assembly OIFS01 (sample SAMN07501065, study PRJEB24779) | human gut metagenome | isolation source: stool | host: human infant | place: USA: Pittsburgh, PA | reverse complement strand
GTGTTAGACATATATTCAAGCCTATCTCTTATCTGGAGATACAGCTACTGTCTGGTGTTTCAGGGGGCTACATCAGTAATTTCTCTCGATAGAACTGCTCATTACCGTTCCAAAAAGCTTTCGCAGTCGCTCCGCCATCGTCTTGACCAATGTGTATCTATTTACTTCCGCTTTCGTTGCGGGAAACTACAAAGGTGACTTTATGAGATCAATGATTTGTATCCTGCTCGCTGCAGGTTTACTAATGATAAATGCAGGTAAAGCTCAGGCTCAGCCCTTTCGCGGAATACTGCCTGCAGCGGTTAATTACAAGACCGGTAACCGTTTCTGGTGTGATGCTCATCTGCAGATGACACACAAATGTGCAGCTACGGAGGCGGATCAACCCGGTATGATGGTGATTGTGCATTCTGCGCCCACAGAACACTGTGAAGGTGGATTATGGGGTTTCATCAGTATTTACCGGAATGAACCATCCCTTGGCTTTACAATCACGCCAGATCAAAAATTTGGTGTAACGGTTAAGGATTTATGCCGTCCTGGCACGGTTGTGATGTTCCAGCCCAACAGTACCCATCCCGATTATGACGATCTCGTCGGTCTGTTTCAGGGAAAGGAAATTTTCCGTTATAAACACTCTTCATAACGGCAGCATTTACCATCCAGACTGCCGCCTCAAAGTTGGGTCTGTCTTTATGTCCCTGATCACTTGGCCCATGTATTCCACATTCATATCACCAGAGTCCTGCCAGCGAATGCTGGCAGGACTCTTTATTATTTTCGGGAGTTCACTATGTCTGATATTTGTATTGCTTCATCTTCGCCGTTCACAAGTTCTGAGCGGCGAATTATTGATTGTGCAGTCCGGACGCTGGAGAAATATTTAAGGAAAACCGGAGAGGCATTCACGACGTCTGCTTATGCAAAAAACTGGGTTCGTCTGCAGTTTGCGAACCTGGATCGTGAGGTGTTCACTGTGCTTTACCTCGACAACCAGAACCGGTTTCTTGATAAAGAAACACTTTTTCTGGGAACGGTTAATCACACAGAAATTCACCCGCGCGAAATCGTGAAAGGAGCTCTACGTCATAATGCTGCGGCCATCATCCTGGCTCATAACCATCCTTCCGGCTGTACGGTACCGAGTGAGTCTGATAAGGCAATAACCCGCAAAATTATTCAGGCACTGGCGCTACTGGAAATACGGGTGCTTGATCATTTCATTATCGGCACTCACGATGTTTTATCCTTTGCCGAGCACGGATTGATGTGATGGATTTTTACGTTGTTGTTATTCAAGTTAAAGGTAACTGATTGATTAAGGATAGAAAATCTATGAACATACGTATCATTGAATTAACCAGAAGAACCATTTTTTCCCTGCTGCTCATCAGTGGATATGGCTATGCAGACAGTAATATCGTCACGGCTGAGCAGGCGATGAACTGTAATACAGCAGCTACCCCCGGGGCCGGTGATGCATGCCCCTATCCATTTGACGTTGAAAAAACCGATGATGCATTCAGAAAAACTGTCAGCCATGCAATGGATAAGGCTGACCTGGGTAAGCTATGGGAAAATGAAGGGATTCTTCGTGGGCCACAGACACCTCTGGAGCCAGTAACCATTTCGGGCGTGACCTGGTTACGTTCATCTTCCTGCGAACAGCATAATTGCGGGGAGCACTATATTGCATATCTGTACCAACCCAACCTGAAAGCCTTCGTGGGTCTCTACAGTAATGGGGGTAAAAAGCTGTTAATCGGCAATCCGGATGCAGCCCAACTGAAATTTCTGCAGTCTCAGTGATCTAATTTCTCTCTGATAAAAGTATTCAGGCATTGTATTCGTGCCTGAATACAGATAACCCAACTTTCCACATCCCACATATACGTATCGTAATCACTGGCTTTTGCAACATTGCAGCCAGCACCCTGTCCTTATTCAATTATCAAGAGAAGAAACAACGTGACTACAAATACTCCCCATCAATGGGGACTTCGGCGTGACATCACGCCATGCTTTGGCTCCCGCCTGGTGCAGGAGGGATATAAACTGCATTACCAGGGGGACCGTGCCAGTCTCTATGGTTCGTTCTCACCAGCGCAGTTACAAATGCTTGATCGCAGTTTTCCGATGTTTGTCGGACTTATGGAAGCAGCACTGCGCTCCGGCGAGCTGGACCCGCATAACACTCATGCCATCAGACTGGAAAATGAAGGTCTCGTTTGCGAAGCCGACACGCTGGGAAGCTGTGGCTATGTCTATGTTTCAATTTATCCAGCGTCACTTGCTGAATAAAAGGAGGCAGACATGCCTGTCCCCATGCAACGTCTGAATGATTTATGGCGAGATCTGGGAAACATCGTTGTAACAGAAGAAGAAGGTATGCTGGCCATCAGTGAACCTTTTATCCATTTCCCCGTCGGAACGCCCGTTTCCGATATCTGGACCTGGTTCGAAAACAGTAATAACGAGTTCATCGTTGCCCAAAAGCTTTACGGCATGCCAACACGCTATTCGTTCTGAAATCAACTCATCAAGGATTACGTATGAAACAGTTAACTGCGCCGGTTACGGTTTCGCCATGCCTGTCACCCGTGCAGGTATGGCAGACATTACTCACTTTTCTGCTGAATAAACACTACGGACTTACTCTGGATGACACACCTTTTCATGATAGCAACGTTATCAGTGAACACATTGAAGCAGGGGTTACCTTAGTCGATACGGTAAATTTTCTGGTTGAACGAGATGAACTGGTTCGCATCGACAGGCATGGATTCGCATGGCTGGAACAATCGCCGTTTTTAACCACGCTGGAAGTTTTGCGGGCAAGTTACGCGACAGGGCTAAAAGTAGCTTATGCAAAACCAGAAATTAAGGAGGGAAGGGGATGAAGCTCATGACTCCTGCACTCCCACTACACTGTATCTTTACCGGCATACAGTGCAGCACTGCACACATAACAGATCAGGACAACGAACGGTTTTATCAATTGTCACATGATCAGACTGAATACAGTGATGCGGAGTGGATTCACTTTACCGGGACGGGATGTTTACTTCGGCTCAATGCCTGGCAATACCCAGTGCTCAGACTGAAACGGCTTGGCCTGTCGAAAGCGTGCCGTAGATTGATCCTAGCGCTGTGCCACCAGTATGCTATCACCTCCATCCATTTCGATGCGGCTGGAGACGTGCTGCCTGGTTTGGGGGTTTTTGAGTGGTAACCAGTGGCTATTTGAAGCCATCCATTTATTGAACCTAATCACCGAAACGGACTAATGCAAAATATGAAAGCCTTATCTGTATTGGGTCTCTAAATTCTTACCTGACCCATTACCTGACCCAATTCGTATAAAATGAAAAAGGAGTTAGATGATTTATCATCTAACTCCTTGTTTTATTTGGTGGCCCCTGCTGGGTTTGAACCAGCGACCAAGCGATTATGAGTCGCCTGCTCTAACCACTGAGCTAAGGGGCCGTGGCGGGCAATTATAAAGTAACTTGTTCAGGCGATCCAGCTTCAACCATCCATCTGCTTGTTTTATAAACAATGCATAATCAATCCTTTATACTTAAGTCCCGCGTCTTGCAGCGGTAGAGAAGATGTTCTCGATAAGCTCGTGCCAGGCTGCGTGCTGTTTTCTGTAAACTGAATATCACCAAATACTCTGGATGTACCAGGCGCTCCTTAAGCGCAAAAAATCGTATCTGGTATGGTATTCATCGGGTTGGCAGTATTGACTGCTTACAGTAACCAGCGGAAGAGCAACTGATTCGGTATCGCTCAATAATTAGGCTATAGCAGCGAGGTTCAAATTGTTAAACATAATGGATGACGATTGATTCACGGTACTCATTGTTCCGGACAATGGGAAGTTGGCAAAGGAGCCTCTCTGTAGCCCTCAGGAGACAACAAAATTATCATGAGATGACCTCAAGCCTGGGGGGGGGCAAAAATTCTGCAGGTGAAACAGAACAGCATACGAGAGGATTCTGCTGACTTAGCATGAGTTGCTTTCTACGTGATTGTTGATACGCGATAACGTTCATTCTCGACAAGTATCACTACAATGAATAAATTAATCTGTTCTTTAATATTAAATACATTATGTTTTAGGTGAGGAAAGTGTGTAAATTGGAAAAAACAAAATAAATAGCATGAATTATTCGGCGTATAAATATTATAACTAAATTAATAGAGCTAAATGAAACTATTCAAATTACAAATTTGATGTCTTTATAATTATCTGATATAAAATAATCCTTATTGGTCGATTGAGTTAACAACTGTACTATTTTTCTTATTGATTTATAACATTATATTAATGCTTTTAAGTTATATGTTTTATCAGAACACCTCGCTACATTTATAGTTAATTTAGGGTTTCAGGAGTTTTGTATCAGGAAGATACTCGCAATTGTTATCATTCCTTCTTTATCTTCCTGTCAATAATTTTATTCCAGAAAAGTGATGTTCTGCCAAACAGGAAATTAGCAAGCTAATTTCCTGTTTGGTTTATACAACGCGCCCGAGCATGCTGGTAGCTAGAGCCAGGGGCGGTAGCGTGTCTCACGATATCAGGGTTACACGATGATGGTCAGAAGTGGTTTAGAAGTTCAGCAAGCGGCTGTGAAAGCGCTGTTCCTGCGCGAGATTAAGACACGCTTTGGTAAGTATCGATTAGGGTACTTATGGGCGATACTGGAACCAACGGCACATTTGCTTATTCTATTAGCAATCTTTGGTTATATTATGCATCGCAACATGCCTGATATTTCTTTTCCTGTATTTTTGCTTAATGGTTTAATTCCTTATTTTTTATTTAGTAATATATCTATTAGATCCATCGGCGCCATTGAGGCAAATTTAGGGTTATTTAACTATAGGCCAGTAAAACCAATAGATACGATTATAGCCAGAGTTATTCTGGAGTTGTTAATTTATAGTGGGGTTTATATCATTTTAATGGCAGTGGTTGGTTTATTAGGTGAAGAGTTTTCTATTGCGAATATTCTTGTTTTGATAGCAACGTGGATGTTGCTGATCATTTTTTCTTTTGGCATGGGGCTTATATTTATGGTTGTAGGTAATGCATTTCCAGAAACTGAGAAGTTCTTGCCGATAATAATTAAACCACTATATTTCATTTCGTGTGTGATGTTTCCACTACATGCTATACCTAAAGATTACTGGCCTTACTTATTATGGAACCCTATCGTACATGTCATTGAGTTAAGTCGCGAATCTGTGGTCTCGGGTTATATCAGTGACGGTGCCAGTCTAAGTTATTTAATGTTTTGCGCGCTGGCTTCGCTTTTTTTAGGCATGGCTTTATATCGTACCCGTGAAGAGGCGATGTTGACATCATGATTCGTATTGAAAATTTGAGTAAATCATACAGAACCCCAATGGGAAGGCATTATGTTTTTAAAGATCTTTCAATAGCACTACCAACGGGAAAAAGTATTGCATTAATCGGACGCAATGGAGCGGGAAAATCCACGCTTTTACGCATGATTGGTGGGATAGATCGTCCTGACTGCGGGAGAATATTCACAGATAAAACTATCTCATGGCCTGTCGGGCTCTCTGGTGGATTTCAGGGAAGCTTAACGGGGAGAAAAAATGTGAAATTTGTTGCCAGGTTATATGCAAAAAAAGAAGAGTTAAAAGAGAAAGTTGCCTTTGTACAAGAATTTGCTGAGTTGGGAAAATATTTTGATATGCCAATAAAAACTTACTCTTCGGGTATGCGGTCTCGTCTGGGTTTTGGCTTAAGTATGGCTTTTAAATTTGATTATTATCTGGTAGATGAAGTCACAGCTGTTGGTGATGCAAGATTTAAAAATAAATGTGCAGAGTTGTTTAAAGAAAAACATGAAGAATCTAATTTTTTGATGGTTTCACATAGCCTTGCTTCTTTAAGTGAATACTGTTCTGCCGCTTTGTTGCTTGAGCGTAATAATGTTTGTGAGTATTTTGATAACATCAGTGACGCCATCGAAAAGTATAAAGAAAATGAATCCTTGTAATTGTTTGGATTAATTTAAATTAAATAATGGAATATAAATGAAATCGATACTATATTATTTGGATCCGCGTACAGAATTAAATGATAAAATGTTCAGGTATGCGACTTTGCGCTCGTACCTACTACCTGAAATTCAAGGTCTAAAAAATGCTGACCCATCACTTGAAGTGAAAATTATTCTTTCAAAAAACATTTTTACACAAGCTATAAAGAATGGTCTAAAATTTGATGACGTAGAATGCTTTATTGTTGATGAGGATTTTTTTGAAAGTAGGCTGTCACAAGATAATTGTAGTACCAGCATTTCTTTATATCATAATACCCTGAATGAAAAAGATAATAATGTAATCAAAGGTATTATTCGTGAGAGCATTCCTGAGAGTTATTACCCTGATTTAATTATTTCTTATGAAAGTCCCGCTCCATTCTTGAAAGAAATGTATCCCGATGCACTTCTACTCAATTCAATGTTTGGGATTTTCTCTCGCGCACCTTATCCGGCCTATGGCCTTTTAGATCCTTGCGGGCTATATGAATATTCATATCAATATAAATATGCTGAACGGATTCGCCAGGAGAAAATAAGTAGTGATGAGCGTGACGTTATTAATTTATTACGAAAGCAGACGACTGAAAGTTTAGCAACTCATCATCCGTTGAAGAAGTATATCTCCTCGCTGTATGAGAGATTTGACAGATTGATCGTGCTGGCATGTCAGGTTGATAATTATTTCTCCTATAATGGTTGTACTCAATATGCTAGCCAGTTTGAAATGGTCAAAGACGTTCTGGCTCATACTTCTGATAAAATAGGCGTAATTGTTACTGAGCATGGATATAAACGACAAATAAATGATGAACAACTAAAATATCTGTCAGATAATTTTTCTGGATTTATATATTTCTCAGAGAAAGATATGCCCACACCTACACAGTTCATTTTACCTTATATTGATGGGGCATTATCCGTTTCGTCGTCTATAGGTTATCAAGCTGCATTGTGGCAAATACCTTATTTTGGTTTGGGGTGCTCTCAAGTTGATATATTTTCCTCACATAATTCAATACAAGATTTTTTCAGGGATGTAAACATTGGGGAAAAATATGATCGTGATAATATAATATACACTTTACTATCTAAAATACATCTATCGCACAAAAATGATTTATTCGATGGTGATAAATATATAATCATTTTAAGGCGCTTGTTTTCAAAGTTTAAAGCTAAGTGTTATGAATATGACTATTTTAGTGATAAAAAAGATATTGAAGATATCAGAAAGGATATTGTTTCTGGTAACAGAGATTGGTTATTAAAGAAGACACTTGTTGAATGTGACATTACTCCTGATGTGGATCATCTTCGGGTTGCTATGTCGCATGCCAGAGCTGTTTCATACGATTTATTTGATACATTAGTTGAGCGCGATTTTGTTGAACCTAATGAATTATTTAATCTGATTGAGCCAAGAATTAGAAAAGTATTAAAAAATAAAAATTTTCCTTTCTATTACATCAGGCGGCAAGCGGAAATCGATCTTCGTCGAGAATCAAGAGGTGAATTTGAGATCACTCTGGATGAAATTTATAACAGATTCCCTCGATATTTCGATTTATCGGTGCCTGAACTTAATATCATAAAAAATATTGAAATCGAAGCTGAGGTTGAATTAGTCCATCCTAAAAAGGAAATGATCCGAGAATTTTATTTTTCACAAATCATATGCGAAAACGTATCCATTATAACAGACATTTATTTATCGCGAGACGTAATCGAACGGATATTAGAAAAAGTTAATATTCGCGGATATAATAAATTATGGGTCTCTGCAGAAACAAAAACAAGAAAACATAATGGGACTATTTATCCTGATTACTTGAATTATATCAAAAAATATCACTCTATTTTACCTGCACAGGCTCTCCATATCGGCGATAACAATCAGGCTGACGGAGAAATGGCAAAAAAGAATGGAATGAAGTCATATGTATTTCCCAAGGCAATTGATAATTATAAAAAGTCGCGTATTGCTGACGTTATGCGCTCAAGCCTTAATAATTTAGGGGTTTCTAGTTCAATAATCAATGGTATGTTCGCAAACAAGTATCATGCTGGGCACTGGTTTAAAATAAATAAGGAATCTGTTTTTAATGCAGATGAATATAATTATGGATATATGGCAATAGGACCATTAGTTACCGGTTTTACTCAATGGCTATACCGTAGAGTCAGAAGATTAGGAATAAACAAAGTCTATTTTTTGTCCAGAGACGGCTGGATCTTAAAGCAAGCGTTTGATTTTTACTATCCGGGTAATCTATCTGACATAAAAACCGAGTATTTATACAGTTCTCGAAGAACAGCAATGGTCTCTTCTATTCGTACAATCGAAGATATTATCGAAGTCGCATCACAAAACTTTAATGCACGAAGACTTAGTGATTTTCTTTCCTCGCGATTTGGTTTAAATATAGATGACATCGATCAAACTTATTTGAATAAATATAATTTTAAAAAAGATAGTATGGTTTCACCTTATTTTGAATTTGGGAAGTTAATTTCTTTCTTGACAGATATTCAATATCTTATTTTTGCTAATGCCGAAGAAGAGCGCGAGAGTTATAAGGACTATTTAAATGATATTGGCTTTATTAATCATTGTTTAAATGAGAATACTGCTGTTGTCGATATTGGCTATAGTGGTTCAATGCAATACTACCTTAAGAAGATTATTCAATGTGATAGTTTGCACGGTTTTTATTTTTTAACCCATCATCATAGCCGCGATTATTTTGATAATGACCATTTTGAGGGCTTCTTACAAAATTTAGATGACCATAAAATTGCTTATCGACATGGATTGAATGATCACGTTTTTATTTTTGAAGCTGCTTTAAGCTCTCCGGAAGGAAGTCTTATAAAAATGCAAGGTAAAGGCAATAATCGAAAAATGGTGTTCTTAGAAGCAGAAGAAGAAGTGATCAGAAGAAAGGCTTTACTGAGGACCCACCAGGGAGTTTTAGATTTCGTGACAGACATTAAGATTAGGTTTGGATCATACTTTAATTATATTGAGTTCTCATCCATTCTTTCTTCACAAATCATATTGAACTTTGCCAATAACCCTAATGGAAAAGACGCCGGAATGTTTTCATCACACGAAGTCGAAAATGTTTTTGGGGGAGGATCCGTGTGTTTAATATCTCCGGTACTTGATAGTTATAAAGACGCAAAAGGCTCAATTGATCCAAAAATTATTGAGGAATTGCTCAAGTGCTCAAAATGGAAAAAAGGTGCTTCTGCTTACTATAATTATGTCATGGGAAATAACTCTGGCACTGGCATTAATAATGTTTCCGTTGCGGGTCCCGCCACTGTTGCATCGAAAAAATCGACATATGCGCATCCAATTAAAACCAGTAAGCAAAGAAAGTTTTCTAAGTTCATTAAAGATCCGTATTCTTTCTTTAATGATTCCAAAAAATCTTACTTAAAAATTCTTCGGGTCTTTTTTAAAGATAAAAAAAGATTTAATTAAAAAATCTATTTTTTATAAGGGGATTTATTTTAAAGATACTATGCTGGTTGAGCATGGTATCTTTATATAAAAATTATTGTAAGTGAGTTTCTGTTTTTTTATGTTTAATTTTATTATTTCTTTAGACTGTTATCATGACATTGTAATATGGGCTTTTCAGGGAGTATAGAATATGGAGTGCTTGATGGAAAAAGAAGTAAAGGACTTTGAAATCGGTCCTGTTGGTGATTTGCATCGGGATCATTATTTATGGCGAGCTAAAGACATTCAGGACAAACGGTTGTTTGTTGTTTTTTCTTCCAGAGGGGCGGGGCCCGGAAATTTTAGTTTTTACAAAACATTTGAAAGATTGAATGTTAATGTATTACATATAACACCTTCTGATTTTTCCTGGTATCAAAACGGTTAAGTTAGTCTGGGAGATGATTTACCAACCGCATTCAAGGCCTTATCAGAGAGGTTGGATAGTTTTTGCCTTAGCCATCATATACACGAAGTTATTTGTTTAGGGGCATCTATGGGCGGATATGGTGCTTTAGTCTATGGAGCGCTCTCAAGCCGCAAGGTAAATACAACTCTTATTTTATTTGGTACTGAAACAGTGCTGAAATTGCCCTATTCAAAAAGTGCTGAGAATCATTTTGAAGTATTAGACAAATTTAATGATATCAGGTATTTGGACTATTCCGGTCTTGATGTTAATATGATATTTGGCGAGTTTGATATCGTAGATTCTTTTTGTGCATTATCAATGAAATATGATAAAAATTTTTCATTATATTCCTGTGCTTGTGCTGCACATATTGTACCTGAGTACTTAAATGCGCAGATTGGTATCGTTAATTTCTTTAATGAATTTCTATCGGGAGGGAGATCATTTATCGGACGAGGCCACATGGCTACTGAACTGTATCCAGAAGATATTTGTCCTTTATTGTTCGATGCTCCATTTAGTGAAAATTATAATAAGGCAATTAAGCGTTGTATCGAAAAATATCCTGCTTATGGCTTTGCCTGGAACAGGCTTGGAGTCTATTTGCATCAAAATGGAAAGCTAATGGATTCTCTGGAAGCCTTAAAGAGATCCCATCTCATTCATCCTGCTTATCAAAATACACTTGAGCATTTGAAAGCTGTACGAACAAAACTAAAAGCAACAATGAATTAATTTCGCTTAAAAACTGTTAACGCCTTTCTTTATTTTATGGGTATGTTAATTCTTTTACTATGCCGAAGCTTTTCGGATTTCATTACTTGCCTCAGTCTTTCTCCGCCATAATACACCGCATTAATCTGTGTATTCTCCAGCAAATACCCTCTGAACTTCTTAAACAACGTCATATCCGGCCTGAAGTCTGCCGTCCAGAACTGGTGCAAATGTCCCTGATACGTCATCCCTTTGATGTCGTACAGGGCATTGCCCATCACTTTCAGCGGCTTGTTATGTATCAGCGCTGAAATCCCCGCCGTACTGTTAATCGTCACCACTGCTTTGGCATGTGTCAGTAATTCCGGCATCGGCAAATCGTGCACGTATATTACGCGATTGGTCACGCCATACTTCTTACTCAGTCGCTTAATCAGTGGCCGGTACAGACGATGCCCGCGATCCATCGGGTGGTGTTTAATGACCAGTACATCTTCCTTAGGCGCTTTACGTGAAAACGAGAAGATAACGTCATTAATATAATCCCGGACATCAGCATATGGGCTATGGTTGCGAATCTGACTATCGTTATAGACCTGCAAAATCGCAAGATAATAGCGGTGATTGAGTGTCGTCTGCAGCGTTTCCATTACACCCCGTTGTCTCCAGCCATACCATTGCTTACGCCACCACGCACGCACCCAGCATTTTGCCTCGTACCACGGTGAAAAAGATTTATGATGGCGATAGTGACTGAACTCATGGCGATAACGCCAGCCGACAAGGTAATACCCTATCGCATGGATGTAGCGCAGAGCAGAGGATGGTTTTAGCGGCTGGGGTTCTGATGGCGAGAAATCGGGCAAGCTCCGGTAAAAATCAGGATCGCGGGGCAGGGCAGAGAAAGCATTCACTCCACCTTCTTCAAGCGTAATAAAATGCGGCCGCAGATAGCCTTCTTCGAAAGCCAGGAAACGAATACCTTTCGCTTTCGCCCAGGCATGTGCCGCTCTGTGCAATGGACGGCAGTCACCGAAGCACAAGATGGTGTCGAACGGATAAACCTTCCAGGTCTCTTTCAGCCAGGTCGGGAATTCCTTCGGGGTTTGTCTATAGGTAAGAAATTGACGGTGTCGACAATAGAATCGATCGCCGCCATTAAATACAACGTTCACCGCCTCGCGTTCCAGCGTCTCCAGCCAGTTGGCGACATCATTGAAGAAAGGCCCCATCGGTCCTTGCAACAGCAAGTATTTTTCCCCCGCGAGTAATGTCTTAACGGAATTGTTTTGCATCATCGTCCATGAGTCCAGGGTTAACGTTAACCAAAGCGAACGTTATAAAACATCAATAACTTGCGGTACTGTCTGATTAATCGACCAGTATTCTTCTTCGTGATTTTCATTTCACCGCGAGGGGCGGAACTTAGCCACAGCGCGGCTTCTTCTGCCTGCATCGGTTTCATCCGCTGCGGATGGATATAGGTTGGATACGCGACTAGCGTTTGCCAGACTAAATCCGTAAGCGTGAGCTGGCGGGATCGTCGAGGAATCTGGTGCTCATCCTGTGTGAGACCCCAACCCGCATAAAAAGGTATGCCATAGCAAAATACGCGCTTACCGTGCATCAGGGCTTCGAAGCCAGACAGAGAGGTCATGGTATGTAATTCATCTGCGAGTTGGATGCACTGAATGATATCGGCATCCAGCGCCTGGCAGTCGGCCCAACGGGTGATATCTTCTGCCACGACTTGCCCTTTACGGTTGCCAACCAGCACATCCGGGTGCGGTTTAAAGACAATAAACGCGCCAGGATTACGCTCGCGTACCGTACGCAATAAATCCCGATTGGTGTTAACAGACAATGTCCCGGTCAGAATCGAGGCGTCATCTTCCACCTGACCGGGTACCAGAATGACTTTCTTACCGGCCGCCCCAGGTGGTAAGTGCCAGTCCTGTCCAAGGTTGTATTTACTGACTTTGTTGTGCACGAGTTGTTGCTGTAGCGCTTGTGCGCGCTCCCGCTGACGCTCACTCAGGTTGCTCGCGTTCAACAGATTTTCCAGATCGCTGGGACGTGATGCGTCGTAATAGATACCGGTTTTATCCAGTACTAAAGACAGTGGCGCGAGCAGATCGGAGCCCAGGCCGGAGGAACGGATAAATCCGTCCTCCATTCGCCACAGTGGAATATGCTGTGCATCTGCCTGCGCCTGCCATTTTTTCTCTCCCCGTGTGCCCCAGGCGATAAGCGCGCTGGCTTGTGGACACTGCTTCGCAAAGCGAACCTGATTCTCTGCTGTTTTCAGGAAAGGTTTGAGAATTGCAGTTTTCCACAGGCTCAATCCCGGAGCCCATAGCGTACCGCGACGCACCAGACTGTGGTTACGCTGTAAGGACAGCCAGTCAACAACACAGGCCAGCGTTGCTGGTTTTCCGCTTACGGGGTGTCGGTAGCGGCAATAGCGCAAATAGGCGGCGGTAAACAGATTGCTTAGCGTGGAGGGGTATCGGCGTGCGGCAAGCTCACTGGCCTTAGGATGACGATCATCTGTTAGTCCCCAGCCCGCGTACCATGGCTGCCCAAAGCAGACGACGGGTTTGCCTGCCAGCAACGCTTCAAAACCATACTGCGAGGTGACCACATACACTTTTTGCATGTGCCGCAACAGCGATTGCGGGCTGACATCTTCGGCAAACACGCGCACACGGCTGTCGGATTTGAGGTTACTAAAATAGCCCGTCTTTTTGCCGCATAGCACATCCGGATGCACCTTCACCCAAATTTCTGCACGCGGATTTTCCTGCTTTGCCGCCTTGAGCATCTGCTGGAAGCTTTCCGGCCCGGCGTTGCCTTTGGTGACAGACATATCGCCAAACGTCTGGTCAACCACCAGCACGGCCTCTGGCATAATATCCGGTACGACAAACGGCGGCGCCTGATTGTATTTCGACAAATCATTGTCGACGATGGCGCGCATCATCGCCTGCGCTTCAGCTGCCAGAGGCTGATTGCCTGCCTTATCTTTGACCAGGCATTCGAGCGTGCTCGGAACCGAAGCGTCGTAATAGATGCCAAAATGATCAACGACAATGGAGAGGGGCGAACAATCCTGAACGCCTAAGCCGAGAGAACGAATAAAACCATCTTCGAGGCGGATGACTGGCAGACCCGCTGATTGCGCCATAGCAACAGGTTTTCGCGCGCTGGGGCGCTGGCCCCAGACGACAACAGCATTCACCTGCGCCGGGATGGTTTTGAAAGGCGAAAGCCGTATATGTTCTCCTGGCAGAAAGCTGTCCAGATGCGGAATACGCCAGATCCCTCCGGAGTAAATACCCAGTATGTTTTTCATTCGTTCCATCAATATCAATCCGTTGATTAAAGAAGAAAACGTTTTTACCGCTGCTTGTTTCGCTTTCCCCGGCATGCCGGGGAAAGCATCTGCTACAGAGCTGATTAGATTGTCAGCACAACTTTGGCCGCAACGGCAAGCTGGTAAAGGATGGTCGAAATGCCGCGCGTAACTTCGATATTTTTCGATTCGTATTTCGGCAGAACCATGATTTCATCACCGGACTGCAGTTTTCCTGCATCATCAGCGTCAACCGACTCGCCATTCTGGTGAATCACGATAATTTTCGAGTTACCGGATTTTTGCGTTAGCCCGCCACATTTCTTGATGTAGTCATCCGCATCCAACCCGTCCTGCCAGGTGACGGCATTCGGAAACAACACTTCTCCGTGCACCATAATCAGCGAGGTTTTTTCCGGTATCATGATGACGTCACCATCTTCCAGCAGGACTGAGTCGATGTTGCTTTCATTAAGTACGACCTGCCCTTTCGGAACGACTTCTCGCGCTTTATTGACGAAGCGGCTGACCAGTTGTGCTTCCTGCATACGCAAACGGGCCTCTTCCTGCGTCGAGGATTGTGCAGACAGAGAGGCCTCTTCCAGTTTCTGCAAAGACAGATTCAGCATCTCTTTCTGGCGCTCCGCCACTGACGTTCTGTACAACTGAATAGCCTTCATCTGTGACATGCTATTTGCGCGGATCTGCGACAGGACCTGACGCATAGTCGAGCCGTAGGGCAAAACTATTGCATGCTCGCCGGAATGGGCTCCATCGACACGTACCTGAATGGTGCCTGCATAGCGGTCTGAACTCACAATGAGTCGGTCGCCGTCCTGAAGAGAGCGACCTGGTGCGGAGCTAAGCGGATAGTATTCGCTACGTTTTATGGCGCCTTGCTGACGAATGATGGTCATATGGGTGGCGCCGGGTTTCGGACGCGCCCAACTGAGTGCCTCTGTAACCGGAATGGTGCTGTTGGCGAACTCAAAGTCGTAACTGTTAAACACATCACCTTCTACGCTAAACGTATGCTGGCGTGGACCAACGACGATGGTATCGCCATCGACAAACTGCGACAGGCCCAACTTACCGTTCAGCAGAAAATCGTACAGGTTCACGCGTGAGATAACCGATTTGCCACGTTTGACGATGATATCAACATAGCTGCCGCGTTCACTGTCGACGCCACCGGCTTTGCTCAGATAAGAGAGCAGGGAGTCAGACGCGACGCCGCCATATAAGCCGGGGCTACGCACGTAGCCGGTCACGAAGACTTTAACCGGCTGGGCCTGCAGGAGAGAGGCATAAACGTTGACGTTAGAGGTATAAACTTCTTTGATCTTACTGGTGACGGTATTGTTCAACTGCGCATTGGTCATACCCGAAACTTTCAGCGGGCCAATATTCGGCAGGAAAATATTGCCTTTCGGATCCACGGTCAGCGCTCCGTCGTACTGGAATGCCCCCCACAATCGAATCTGGATAGTATCGCCGAGACCAATGACATAGCCTGGGTTGAATCCCAGACCTGCGCCTGAGGCCGCGCTGATAGAGGTAAATAGTTGTGCGCCGAACATGCGACTGGGCAGAGCGGCAGCCACAGGTGGCGGTGTGTTGTCAAACCCTGTTGCGTCCTGGGGTTCTTCCGTTTTGCCGGCGATAATCGACGGCAACGGCGCCGCCCCTGTCAAATTCGGATCGGCTGTAATAGCAGTCGGACCAGCCGCAAAGACCGTATGGCAGACCAGAAGAAGCAGTGCCGATTTTAATAATTTCATGTTCAACTCTGTAAAATTCACTGTGCGTCCAAAATTAGTCTTTGTGATCTTCAATCACGGCCAGCAGCAATTTGATCGTGCCGAAGAGTAGACAGCAGACTAACAACCAGCTTGCCAGCAGGTAGCCGCTCCTGGGAAAACTGGACTCTTCCGGTTGTTGTGGTGAACTGATAACCGACAACACTTTGAGTTTACGTGCCGCTTCCAGGCGTGTTTTTTCAATGGCTTTGATCGCCATTGTGTAGATTTCGGTATCGAAGGTGACGCGAGCTTTAATCTCGTCAAAGTCAGCCGCCATGCTGTTGAGTTTCTTATCGCCTGGCGCGGTGATTTTGTTCTGTTCTGCATCGATCTGCGCCTGCAGGGCTTTTACTGAATTACGAATGCTAATGACCTGGGGCGCATCTTCACGCAAATAACTCAGTAAATTACGCAGCTCGGCTTCCAGCTCAACTTTTTTACCCTGTAGCGTCATCACCAGCGATGTGGCCGCCGTTGCGGAGACCTCAGGGTCGAGGATGTTGTTCTGATTCTGATAATTCAGTAATTCCGCTTTACTTTTATCCAGGCGAACACGGGCCTGCCGTAATTCTTCCTGGGCGAAGTTCTGCTGGTCTCGAGCGATTTTATGTGAGAGCTCGTTAATAAAACGCTCTGACTCTTTGAGGACTGCTTTATTAAACCGCTGTGAGAACTCTGGTGTAAAACCCTGAGTCTGAATCGTCAGCAAACCGGTTTTGTCGTCAAATACCACAGAAATGCGATCGCGGTAGTAATTGAGGAATTGTTCCGCCGTTGTGTCTTTAGACAGATGATAAATAAAATCCAGCCCGCTATGGCTCCATGCATCGTGAAAATCGAGCTGTTTATCGAGTACTTTCAGCATATCCGCTGAGTTGATGTATTCCTTTAAATAGAGAGAGTCTTCGCCAGAGCTGGAGGTGGAGGCGCCCAGCAGCAATCCGACATTCAGGCTGGAAGCTTCGATGTCGCTGGGACGTTTTACCGCGACCTTCGATTCGCTCATATAGCGAGGCTGGCTGAAAATCACCAAATAGATGACGAGTAACGCCATCGGGGCGGCAATAACAATCCAGGCAAGGTGCTGCTGGATCCAGGCAAGGTTAAATTTGGCCGTACACGCGCGTAGCGAGGAGGCCAGTAACTTCACTTTGTGTGTAGACATGTCACTTTCAACGTTATTCCCTTCGGCAAAAATCAGCTGATGGGATGACTTATTATTTCGGTATATACAGATGAGGAATTAGTCGAAAATCCTGACTAAACCAATCACATCCTGTGATCCATTGGTAATGAGTAGGGTTGAGATGCGGTGTTTGGTCATCTTTTCTTCTGCATCGATAATCATGGTGTCTTGCGGCATGGTAATCGGATTGTGGGTCATCATGTCTGCTGCGGTACCCTTGACAAAGTCTTCGCATTTTTCCATGTAACGACGCAGATCGCCGTCGGTAATGATACCTGCCAGCTTGCCATTTGCTTTGACGGCTACCATACCCTGACAACCGCTGGTCAGTTCCTGAATGATCTGACGGAACGTTGCGTCAATATCCACAGAAGGTACATCCGATTGCATCACATCGGTCACGCGGGTCAGCAGGCGACGGCCCAGTGAACCACCCGGATGATAGCGGGCAAAATCGTCGGGTTTGAAGTGACGTTTGTGAATAAGTGCAATCGCCAGGGCATCGCCAATGGCCATCGTCAGGGTGGTGGAGGTTGTCGGCGCCAGATTATTAGGGCAGGTTTCACTGACCATATTCAACTCAAGGATGGCATCGGCGTATTTTGCCAGCGTCGAGTGTGCATTATTGGTAATGGCGATGATTTTATTGCCAAAATTTCTTAATGAAGGTACCAGCTTAAGCACTTCATCCGTTTCACCGCTGGCGGAGATCAGCATCAGCACATCGTAGGGGGTGATCATCCCTAAATCGCCGTGGAACGCTTCTGCCGGGTGAACAAAAAAGCTGGGGGTACCGGTTGAGGCGAGGGTTGCAGACATTTTACGTCCGACATGCCCGGATTTTCCCATGCCGGAGACAATCACATGGCCTTTACAGGCCACAATCAGTCTTAATGCGGCGCTGTAGGCTTCCGCATTGATGGCTTCTGCCAGATGGCGGAGTGCGTCACCTTGTTCCGTCAACGTGCTGCGTACGCTGTCAATCAGCGCTTGCTCTTCAGCTTCCGTATTCAAGTCAAAATCCATTTTGTTTCCTGTTGGTAATCTCTACGTGACGGCCCAGACCACCGTTAACAGGCGCACCGTCACAGCAACCGATTTAGGACATACCACTCAGCTGCCATCCATTTTTTAGAAATGCAAATAAATACCCGTCACCGTGGCGGTGACTTTTATGAAGTACATTTGAAACTTACGAATTTGGGGACTGTTTTTATTCCCCTGCTTTTTAGCACAAGCGGCACTTATACACAACATAAACGGATTTGTTGATTTAGTATTAATCGTTTTTACTATCGTCTTTGCATGCATAATATTTTGAAATATATGCTTTTTATGATTTTTTATAAAGTGAGGGGAATTTGGCGTGAATGCATTATCCAGAACGATGAAAACGTAATGAGATAATATTTTATCGATGATTTGTATTTATTTTATCAAGTAATTTTATTTTTATATTCATATTAAAAATATATTTAGGTTGATATGGAATAGTCTGACATTGATATCTGGTTTCCTTTTTCCCATTATTAGCGGTAAAAAAAACGCCATCCCGAAGGATGGCGTCTGATTAGGCGTAAAATGCAGGCGAATTAATCGTCCAGGAAGCTACGCAGAACCTCAGAGCGACTCGGGTGGCGCAGTTTACGCAGCGCCTTCGCTTCGATCTGACGGATACGTTCGCGGGTAACGTCGAACTGTTTACCCACTTCTTCCAGCGTGTGGTCGGTGTTCATATCGATACCGAAACGCATGCGCAGGACTTTCGCTTCACGGGCGGTCAGGCCAGCCAGAACGTCGTGGGTGGCGGCACGCAGGCTCTCGGTGGTGGCAGAGTCCAGCGGCAGCTCGAGGGTGGTATCCTCGATAAAATCACCCAGATGCGAATCTTCATCATCGCCAATTGGCGTTTCCATGGAGATTGGCTCTTTAGCAATTTTCAGCACTTTACGGATTTTGTCTTCCGGCATCAGCATGCGCTCAGCCAGTTCTTCCGGCGTCGGTTCGCGGCCCATCTCTTGCAGCATCTGGCGGGAGATACGGTTGAGCTTGTTGATGGTCTCAATCATATGCACCGGAATACGGATGGTGCGCGCCTGATCCGCGATAGAGCGGGTAATTGCCTGACGGATCCACCAGGTTGCGTAGGTGGAGAACTTGTAACCGCGACGGTATTCAAACTTATCTACCGCTTTCATCAGACCGATGTTGCCTTCCTGAATCAGATCGAGGAACTGCAGACCACGGTTGGTGTATTTCTTGGCGATTGAAATAACCAGACGCAAGTTCGCTTCAACCATCTCTTTTTTCGCACGGCGCGCTTTCGCTTCACCGATAGACATACGACGGTTAATATCTTTCACCTGCTCGATAGTCAGGCCAGTTTCTTCTTCAATCTGCTGCAGTTTTTGCAGGCCGCGCTGAACGTCCTCAGAGACCTCATGCAATTTTTCAGACCACGGCTTGTTCATCGCCAGGGCTGCATTGAACCAGGTTTCGTTGGTTTCGTTGCCAGTGAACAGCGTAATGAAGTTTTTCTTCGGCATTTTGCACTGTTCAACACACAGCTTCATGATAATGCGTTCCTGGGTGCGTACGCGGTCCATCATGATGCGCATGCTGTTTACCAGGTAATCGAACTGTTTCGGTACCAGACGGAACTGTTTGAAGACTTCGGAGAGCTTTAAGATCTCTTCCTGCGCTGCTGCGTGACTGCGGCCTTTTGCCTTAATGGTGTCACGTGTTACTTCATACTGAGTACGCAGCTCAGCAAATTTTTCACGCGCCAGCTCAGGGTCGATGCTGTTGTCATCATCGCTGCTGTCATCGCCATCTTCGTCTTCGTCTTCTTCGTCATCATCGTCCAGGTCTTCCTGAGAGAGCTCAGAACCGACGTGGGTCGCCGTAGGCGCCAGATCTTCTTCAGCGTTCGGATCGACGAAACCGGTAATCAGATCGGACAGGCGAGCCTGTTCCGCTTCGACACGATCGTATTGTTCCAGTAAATAGGTGATGGCTTCCGGGTACTCAGCAACGGAGCACTGTACCTGGTTGATGCCGTCTTCAATACGTTTGGCGATGTCGATTTCGCCTTCACGGGTTAACAGCTCAACGGTGCCCATTTCACGCATGTACATGCGCACCGGGTCGGTCGTACGACCGATTTCAGATTCCACGCTGGAAAGCACCTGCGCGGCGGCTTCGGCAGCATCTTCGTCCGCGGTGTTTTCAGCAAGCATCAGATCATCAGCATCCGGTGCTTCTTCCATCACCTGAATGCCCATGTCGTTGATCATTTGGATGATGTCTTCGATCTGATCGGAGTCGACGATATCTTCCGGCAGATGGTCATTGACCTCGGCATAGGTCAGATAGCCTTGCTCCTTACCACGGGTGACAAGAAGTTTCAGCTGTGACTGCGGGTTTTGCTCCATAAGACGGTATCCACACTTAATTCAAGAGGGTTGGTGTCGGTTAGCGAAATTAAAAACCGCCAACTTGGTCTAACGAGGGCTTACTTATATTTTTGCCGCTGCCCCTCAATGCGGCTGTCGGGTGCTTCCCGAACGATTATCGGCACTTAAGCCGTTGAATACTTTATCCTTCACGTTGTCTCTGCGTTAGCTGCGTTTTCTTGCCGCTTTGATACAACCTGAATGATTTTGTCTTTTTATTTCTTCGCCAGTTCCTGGTTTAGTTGCCAGAGCTCCCGGCGTTCTTCGCTGCTTAAACCATGGGTGCGGTCACGAGCTATCAACTCTTCTTGCCGCTGTACAAGCATCGAATCAAACATATGATTGAGCGCGTCGTTGAACGTTTTTTCTGCAATGTCTTTATCTGCTATATCGTCCCACATCGCCAGTTTTTCAAGGGTTGCGGCCTCTTTTGTTCCGCGATACTGTTCCAGAAGCTGCCCTGTGGTTAATCCAGGCTGTGACAAACAAGTGTTGACCAGTTCTGTAAATAAGCCAAGTCCAGCCATTCTGGATTTATCCAGCCCCTCCAGCGGAGGCACTAACGGCGCGAGTTCCGGACTCTGGACCAGTAATCCTATCAGTATACGCATGGTTGTGCGTTTTAGCTGAGGCGCCGGCCGGGCCGTGGCATTTTCCGCCTGTTTTGGCATCAAACGATCAAGCTGCGCGTCGTCGAAGATGCCAATTTTATTACCCAGTAACTGCCTGAGCTGGATACGTAACGTTTCACCCGGCACCTGCGAAATCAACGGCAGCGCCAGCGCGGCAAGTTGCGTTGTCCCATCCGGGGTGGTCAAGTCCGCCTGCGGCAGTAAGCTGTTAAACAAAAACGTGGAGAGCGGCATTGCCTGCTCCATCCGCGCTTCAAACGCTGCTTTGCCTTCCTTACGAACCAGCGTATCCGGGTCTTCGCCGTCCGGAAGGAACATAAAGCGTAGCTGACGCCCGTCGCTCATGTACGGCAATGCGGTTTCCAGCGCACGCCATGCGGCATCGCGACCCGCGCGGTCGCCGTCATAACAGCAAATGACGTTTTTCGTTACCCGAAACAACAGCTGTATATGGTCTGCTGTGGTCGAGGTGCCGAGTGACGCAACGGCGTAGTTAATGCCATATTGCGCCAGCGCGACCACATCCATGTAACCTTCCACGACTAAAAGCCGCTGCGGTTCATCATTGTCCTGCTGCGCTTCATAAAGCCCGTATAACTGGCGGCCTTTATGGAAAATATCGGTCTCCGGGGAGTTGAGGTACTTGGGCGTATCATTACCCAGCACTCGGCCACCAAATCCCATTACCCGACCACGTTTGTCGCGGATAGGGAACATCACCCTTTCGCGAAAACGATCATAACTGCGTCCCTGATCGTTAGTGACCAGCATGCCCGCATCAATCAGAGATTGACGATTTTCCTGGTTTGCACCAAAACGCTTTAAAACGTTGTCCCAGCCGGGAGGGGCGTAACCAATCGCAAAACGGGCGATGACATCGCTGCTTAAACCGCGTCTTTCCAGATACTGGCGCGCCGGTTCAGCCGCAGGTTGCGTCAGGGATTGCTGATAAAACGCACTCAGACCATCCATCAACTGATAGAGACTTTGCCGCTGGTGGCGCTCTATCTGACTTGGCCCGTTGCCTGCTTCATAGGGCACTTCCAGGTTATGCATGGCGGCCAGTTCTTCGACGGTTTCCACGAACTCGAGTTTGTCGTAGTTCATGAGAAAGTCGATCGCGTTGCCGTGCGCCCCACAGCCGAAGCAGTGATAAAACTGTTTTTCACCGTTTACGGTGAAGGAAGGACTTTTTTCGTTATGGAATGGACAGCATGCGTGCCAGTTCTTGCCCTGCTTTTTCAGTTTCACCCGCGCATCGATCAGATCGATGATATCGGTGCGAGCCAGCAGATCATTGATAAAAACACGTGGGATTCGTCCAGCCATATGCCCCATTCATTTTTAGCAATTCATAAACGAAAATAAGCCGCGCATTCCTTTCGGAAGCACGGCCTTACAACTACAACTCGGTCTGAAATTGAGAGCTAAACTCTCAAAAAACTTAGTACAGACGAGTGCGGCGTGCGTTTTCGCGAGCCAGTTTCTTCGCGTGACGTTTCACAGCAGAAGCTTTAGCGCGCTTACGTTCGGTAGTCGGTTTTTCATAGAACTCACGACGACGAACTTCCGCCAGAACACCTGCTTTTTCGCAGGAACGCTTGAAGCGACGCAGTGCTACGTCGAACGGCTCGTTTTCACGTACTTTAATTACCGGCATGTGCCTCTCACCTTTGATAAATTCGGTTTGCCGCTGGCGTCAACGCCAGCTTATTTCAAAATGGTGCGGAATTTTACTTCAACAGTTGCTGCTTTGTAAAGCACCGCTGCCTTTTTTGAAAGGGACTTTTGTAAGGGTGGGGAGTATACACGAAGTCCTTCAAGGGGGTGAGTAAAGTTTACAACAAGGGGCATTGATCCTACACTGCGCGGCATTGAAGCGAGGTAAAAAAACAGCCATGCGTGTACTGGGAATTGAAACATCCTGCGATGAAACCGGCATCGCTATTTATGACGATAAGAACGGCCTGTTAGCCAACCAGTTGTATAGTCAGGTAAAACTGCATGCCGACTATGGCGGCGTCGTACCTGAACTGGCCTCCCGCGATCATGTACGTAAAACCGTACCGTTGATTCAGGCGGCGCTGAAAGAGGCGGGGCTGATGGCAAAAGATATCGATGCGGTTGCCTATACCGCCGGTCCTGGTCTTGTTGGCGCGCTGCTGGTTGGCGCAACGGTCGGCCGGGCGCTGGCATTTGCCTGGGATGTTCCGGCTATTCCTGTTCACCATATGGAAGGCCACCTGCTGGCGCCGATGCTGGAAGATAATCCGCCGCAATACCCGTTTGTGGCGCTGCTGGTCTCCGGCGGCCACACTCAACTGATTAGCGTGACGGGGATTGGCGAGTACCAGTTGCTCGGCGAATCTATTGATGACGCCGCCGGCGAGGCGTTTGATAAAACGGCCAAACTGCTCGGTCTTGATTACCCTGGCGGCCCTATGTTATCGAAACTGGCGTCACAGGGTACGGAAGGGCGTTTCGTTTTCCCGCGTCCTATGACGGACAGACCCGGTCTTGATTTCAGCTTCTCTGGTCTGAAAACCTTCGCGGCAAATACCATTCGTGAAAATGAGTCGGATGAGCAAACGCGTGCCGATATCGCGCGTGCCTTTGAAGACGCCGTGGTTGATACGCTGATGATCAAATGTAAACGTGCGCTGGACCAAACCGGATTTACCCGTCTGGTCATGGCGGGAGGCGTTAGTGCAAACCGTACGCTTCGCGCAAAACTGGCTGAAATGATGAAAAAGCGCCGTGGCGAAGTGTTCTATGCACGTCCGGAATTTTGTACCGATAATGGCGCAATGATTGCCTACGCCGGGATGGTGCGCCTGAAAGCCGGCGGCGTTGCCGGACTTGGCGTGACTGTGCGCCCACGCTGGCCGTTGGCGGAACTTCCCGCCGCGCAGCAGGCGTAATCAATGAAGGGCAGCGTGATGTTGCCCTTTTTTAATGTTTATTCAAGGTATTACGGTATTAGATGCACTGCCCTTTCAGGTAGAAAACCGTCCGGAAGATATCCGATCATTGCCAGTGGCATGGCTAACTTACTCTGACTTATCGGTCTCTTTTTTCTTTTTCAGTTTGTGCCAGATTTTTGTCTCCTGACGACGCCACAACCGCTGAATATTGTCGTGGTGACGTATCAGGATCAGGCAGGAGAGCATGGCGACTGGAAAGGTAAACTGGGGTTTAAACCACCAGACATAGAATGGCGCAATCAGGGCGCTGACAATCGCGCCTAACGAAGAGTAACCGCTAAGCAGGACGGTCAGTAGCCAGGTACCCGCCATCACGCCGGTTAAGTCCCAGCCAATAGGCGCAATCGCGCCGAAGGCGGTAGCAACGCCCTTGCCACCCTGGAAATGGAAAAAAACAGGCCAGATATGCCCAAGGCAGGCGGCGATAGCAATAAGCCCTAGCCAGAAGGGGGTAATGCCAAGCGCATAGGCTCCCCAGACCGGCAGCATGCCTTTTAGCACATCAAAAATTAGTACCGTTACGGCTGCTCCTTTGCCGCCAATTCGTAATACGTTGGTCGCCCCTGGGTTGCCCGAACCACTCTCACGTGGGTCAGGCAGACCAGCGATGCGGCAGACCAGAATGGCGCTGGATATTGAGCCGCAAAGATACGCGAGGATGATCATTCCAGGCGCGATTGCACTCATAACGCTGTTCCATTGTGAAAATGTCGTTTTATTATCTGCATCAGTGGATAATACGCATAAATTATGGAAAGTGGTATCCAGGTTAGCCAAAAAGCAGGTGGGGCGTGATGGACATTGTATTTATAGAGCAACTTTCGGTAATCACCACCATCGGTGTGTATGACTGGGAGCAGACGATTGAACAAAAGCTGGTGTTCGATATCGAAATGGCATGGGATAACCGTCAGGCGGCGAAGAGTGACGATGTGAATGATTGTCTGAGCTATGCGGACATTGCAGAGACCGTCATTGCGCACGTCGAAGGAAGTCGTTTTGCCCTGGTAGAACGTGTCGCCGAAGAGGTTGCAGAGTTACTGCTGGCTCGTTTTAACTCTCCGTGGGTGTGTATCAAATTGTGTAAACCAGGCGCCGTCGCCCGGGCTGCCAATGTTGGCGTAATCATTGAGCGTGGCAATAATCTGAAAAAAATTATTTAAATTCATAATTGTTAAACCAAGCGCTAGTCTTCTGGTCATACATCATGGCCATACGCGGCTTCCCAAGTGGTAAGCCGTTTTTTATGTCTGTTTAGGGGTTTATTTGATGAGCGATATGCACTCGCTGCTGGTGGCAGCAATATTGGGTGTTGTCGAAGGACTGACGGAGTTTTTACCGGTTTCCAGTACAGGCCACATGATTCTTGTGGGGCATTTGCTGGGTTTTGAGGGAGAAACCGCAAAAACCTTTGAAGTAGTGATTCAGTTAGGATCGATTTTGGCTGTGGTGGTGATGTTCTGGCGTCGCCTGTTTGGCTTGATTGGTATTCACTTTGGCCGTCCCCCGCATGAAGGCACAGGCACGGGTCGCCTGACGCTCATTCATATCCTGCTGGGCATGGTGCCTGCCGTTGTTCTGGGGCTGGTTTTTCACGACGCTATTAAATCTCTCTTTACCCCCATTAACGTGATGTATGCGCTGGTGGTGGGCGGGGTGCTGCTGATAGCGGCTGAATGCCTCAAACCGAAAGTGCCGCGCGCTGAAGGGGTGGACGATATCACCTTGCGTCAGGCATTTATGATTGGCTGCTTCCAGTGCCTGGCGCTCTGGCCGGGGTTCTCCCGTTCTGGCGCGACAATTTCAGGCGGTATGCTCATGGGCGTAAGCCGTTATGCGGCTTCGGAGTTCTCGTTCCTGTTGGCGGTGCCAATGATGATGGGAGCCACAGTACTGGATTTGTATAAGAGCCTGAAATTTTTGACCGTGGGCGACATCCCGATGTTTGCCGTCGGCTTTGTGATGGCTTTTATCGTCGCCCTTATTGCGATCAAAACCTTCCTGGAATTGATCAAGCGTATCTCGTTTATCCCTTTCGCGATCTATCGCTTTATCGTCGCCGCCGCGGTTTACTTCATCTTTATCTAGCGTATACCTTCGCCCTCAGTCTTTTGGCTGAGGGCAGCGTTGTGCTTTCCAGTCGGCCACGGCCTGAATGCGACGACGGGTTAACTCTTCTCGCACTTCAATGCCTTTGAAACCTGCCTCAACGACCGCTTTGCTGGAGACCGCTTTTGCGATGCTCCAGGCCTCACGCAGTAAGCGTCCCTGCGGATAATCGCACGCCTCAAACCCCGCGCGTCCGCGAACGTCGGCCTCGCTGGTCAGGGCGATTTGCTCAACCCGCTGTGGCTTGCGCCAGGCGTCAATCGAATCGAACAATTTTATAATGGTCTTTGGTTGCAGGATCGGGAAGGTATGGATCAGGTCATGGAATTCTGCCACCAGCCTTGCCAAATCGCGGATATCATTCGGAACGCGCAAACGCTGACAGACGCCCTCGACCAGCCGGACACCCGCCGGACCATGCCCGTGATGGCGTGGCCACAATTCTGGCGGCGTCAACCCTTTGCCCAGATCGTGGCACAGGGTCGCAAAACGCACATCAACCTCAGGGCTGAGCATGGCGGCCATGGTCACGGTCATCAGGGTATGGAGCCCGGTATCTATTTCAGGATGCCATTTTGCCGGCGCGGGCACACCAAACAGCGCGTCCACTTCCGGGAATAATACTTTTAGCGCCCCGCAGTCACGCAACACCTGGAAAAAGACCTGCGGATTACGGGTCTTGAGGGCGTTCTCCGTCTCTTTCCAGACGCGTTCCGGGGTAAGATGCGTCAGCTCACCGGCGGCGGTCATCTCGCGCATGAGCGCCATGGTTTCGTCGGCAATGCGAAAACTTAAATGCGCATAGCGGGCGGCAAAACGCGCTACGCGCAGAACACGCAACGGATCTTCGGCAAATGCGGGGGAAACATGGCGCAGCAAACGGTGGTGCAGATCGCTCTGACCGCCGTAGGGATCGATAATGTTGCCATCATCATCTTGCGCCAGCGCATTGACGGTCAGGTCGCGGCGCAGCAGATCTTGCTCAAGCGTCACATCCGGCGCGGCATAGCAGGAAAATCCGGTATAACCGAAACCGGATTTTCGTTCGGTGCGGGCAAGCGCGTACTCTTCGTGACTTTGTGGATGGAGAAACACGGGAAAATCGCGGCCTACCTGCTGGTAACCCGCGTCAAGCATCTCTGCTGGCGTGGCGCCAACCACCACCCAATCTTTGTCTTTGACCGACAGGCCCAGCAACGCATCGCGAACTGCACCACCGACCAGATAACTCTTCACGCCGCCTGACTCCTCACATCTGTGACTTTGCATAAACCTGACTTATCGGAATCAAGACAGGTTCTATTTTTGCCGACAGATAATACGTAAGTGTAGAGAAGATGGCTAATCAGCTTAGTTCATCCAGCGATCTTTGCTTTTACGACGCGGGATTAAATGCGGCAGTACCAGACCGAGGAACAGTCCCGCACCCAATACGCCACCGCCATACATAAACCACTGCATGATGATGGTGCGCTGTTTGTCGTCGAGCTGGAGGTTAGCGGCATTCACTTTCTTCTGCGCCACGATCAGCTCGTTTTTAAGCTTCTGGTTTTCTTCTTTCAGGCTGTTAATGACCCCATCGCTACCGGCCACTTTTTGCTGCATATCTGCCGTGCGCTGGTTCCAGGTATTATCGATATTGTTGAGCTTATCGGTGAGGGTTTTCACCTGATTTTCCAGTTCTGGCACGCGTGTGCGCAGGCTGGGCTGAGTATTGAGCTCTTTTAGCGGGATCCAGGCCGTACGGCCACTGCTGTCGCGAACCTGAGCGTAGTTAGACGCTTCATTGGTTTGCAGCAGTTCCACTTCCTCGCCGGCGTTTACGGTACCCACGAGGCGATAGTTATCTCCCGGGCCACTGCGAACCCAGGTGTTCAATTCATCAGAGACGTAACGTTTTTCTTCGGCGTGAGCCAATGTGGAAACGCTAAGCGCAAATAAGGTTATTCCAATCAGGCGTAATTTAAGCATCAGGCGTCGTTATTATCTTTAAGCGTGAATAAAAACAGTGCCAACAGTCTGACGATAGCTGGCAGGCGGCATCAATCGGAATCATCCGGGTCGAACAAAGCGCATAAGTGAACTTTTACACCCATCAGATCGCGCATTGCATGGCAATCTGACACAAAATACTATCTACTGACAAACATCGGGCGCGTTAGTTCGCCGAAATTTTCACTGATGTGACATAACCATAAGTGCAAAGCCATGGCTCAGGAAATCGAATTAAAATTTTACGTACATCCCGACAGCGTTGAAACGCTCCGTAACCATCTTCATTCGCTCACCGACGATCGCGTAGCGCCCACTCAGTTACTCAACATCTATTACGAAACGGCGGATAACTGGCTGCGTCGTCATGATATGGGTCTGCGTATACGCGGCTTTGATGGTCAGTACGAAATGACGATGAAAATCGCCGGACGCGTGGTCGGTGGGTTACATCAACGCCCTGAATATAATATTGCGCTGGATAAACCGGAGTTGGACCTGGCTCGCTTCCCGCAGGAAGTCTGGCCTGACGGCGTGCTGCCAGAAGATCTTCAGACGCAGGCACAGCCGCTATTCAGTACCGATTTCTACCGGGAGAAATGGCTGGTTAATGCCGGGGAAAGCCGTATTGAGATTGGGCTGGACCTGGGCGACGTTAAAGCCGGCGAGTTGGCTGAGCCGATCTGTGAGCTTGAGCTTGAGCTGCTCAGCGGTGACCCGGCGGATATCCTCAAACTGGCCCGTCAGCTCGTGACGCTTTCAGGGCTGCGCCAGGGAAGCCTGAGTAAGGCAGCGCGCGGCTATCATCTGGCGCAGGGGAATGCCGAACGTCATCGTCGTCCGACGCCGATACTCAACGTTCAAGCGAAAGCCACCACGGAGCAGGCTTTTACCGCCGCGCTGGAGCTGGGGCTTTCGCAATGGCAGTACCATGAGGAGCTGTGGGTTCGCGGCGATAATCGGGCAAAAGCGGATGTCCAGTCTGCGATAACGCTCATTCGTCATACTCTCATGTTGTTCGGCGGCATCGTGCCGCGCAAAGCGAGTGCTCGCCTGCGCGATTTGCTGACCCAGGCGGAAGCGACGCTGACATCAGATGTCTCTGCAGCGACGGCCGCATGGAGCGCAGAGGCGGCAACGGCGAAACTGCTGCTGACAGAATGGCTGGTTTCCCAGGGCTGGCGCACCTTCCTGGATGACAAAGCGCAGGCGAAATTTGCCGACTCTTTCAAGCGTTTTGCCGATACCCATTTGTCCCGCTGCGCCGCTGAACTTAAAAGTACGTTTGCGCATCCGCTGGGCGACAGTTATCGCGACCAGTTGCCGCGTCTGGCACGAGAAATAGACAGTGTGCTGTTACTTGCCGGCTATTACGACGCGGTACAGGCCAATGCCTGGCTGGAAAACTGGCAAGGATTGCTCCACGCCATTGAGACGCGCCAGCGTATTGAGATCGAACATTTCCGTAACGAAGCAATCTGTCAGCAGCCCTTCTGGCTGCACAGTGGACAACGCTAACCCGGTCAAGGATACCCATCGATGATGCCGCACTCTCCTCAGCTCCAGCAGCACTGGCAAACTGTACAGGCGCGCTTGCCTGAGTCGTTCAGCGAAACACCGCTTAGTGAACAAGCGCAGTTAGTGCTTACTTTCAGCGATTTCGTGCAGGATAGCCTTGCCGCGCATCCTGACTGGCTGGCAGAGCTGGAAAGTGCGCCGCCGCAGGCGGAGGAGTGGAAGCAGTATGCGCAAACGCTTCGCGAATCGCTGCAGAGCGTGGCAGATGAGGCATCATTAATGCGTGCGCTGCGTCTGTTCCGGCGTCAAATGATGGTGCGCATTGCCTGGGCGCAGTCGCTGGCGCTGGTGGCCGAAGAGGAGACGTTGCAGCAGTTAAGCGTACTGGCGGAGAGCCTGATCGTCGCTGCACGTGACTGGCTCTATGATGCCTGCTGCCGCGAGTGGGGAACGCCGTGCAATCAGCAGGGGGAACCGCAGCCGTTGCTGATCCTCGGCATGGGCAAGCTGGGCGGCGGGGAGCTTAACTTTTCATCCGATATCGATCTGATTTTCGCCTGGCCGGAAAACGGCTCAACGCGCGGCGGGCGACGCGAGCTCGATAACGCCCAGTTCTTTACTCGTCTGGGACAGCGCCTGATCAAAGTGCTCGACCAGCCGACGCAGGATGGCTTTGTCTATCGCGTGGACATGCGCTTGCGTCCGTTTGGCGACAGCGGCCCGCTGGTACTGAGTTTTGCCGCGCTGGAAGATTATTATCAGGAGCAGGGGCGCGACTGGGAACGTTATGCGATGGTGAAAGCGCGCATTATGGGCGATAAGGATGATGCGTACGCCGGTGAATTGCGGGCGATGCTGCGGCCGTTCGTTTTCCGTCGCTATATCGATTTCAGCGTTATTCAGTCTCTGCGCAATATGAAAGGGATGATTGCCCGTGAAGTGCGTCGCCGTGGCCTGAAAGATAATATCAAGCTGGGGGCGGGCGGTATCCGTGAGATTGAATTTATCGTTCAGGTGTTCCAGTTAATACGCGGTGGGCGTGAGCCCTCGCTGCAGTCCCGCTCACTGTTACCGACGCTGGAAGCTATCGATAAGCTGGGGTTGTTGCCGCCAGGCGACGCACCGGCGCTGCGGCAGGCCTATTTGTATCTGCGCCGCCTGGAAAACCTGTTGCAAAGCATTAATGACGAGCAAACGCAGACGCTACCGTCAGATGAACTCAATCGGGCGCGTCTGGCCTGGGGAATGCGTGTGCCCGACTGGGAAACGCTGACCGCTGAGCTGGAAAAACAAATGTCCGCCGTACGAGGCATATTCAACACCCTGATTGGCGATGATGAAGCCGAAGAGCAGGGGGATGCGCTCTCGGGGCAATGGGGGGAGTTGTGGCAGGATGCGTTCCAGGAAGATGACAGCACGCCCGTACTGGCGCATCTTTCTGACGATGATCGCCGCCGTGTGGTGGCCATGATTGCTGATTTTCGCAAAGAGATGGATAAGCGCACCATTGGCCCGCGCGGTCGCCAGGTGCTCGATCACCTGATGCCGCATCTGTTGAGCGATGTATGCTCTCGCGAGGACGCCCCTGTGCCACTGTCACGCTTGACGCCGCTGTTAACGGGAATTGTCACGCGCACGACGTACCTCGAACTGCTCAGCGAATATCCCGGTGCACGTAAGCATCTGATTTCACTTTGTGCCGCTTCGCCAATGGTGGCGAGCAAGCTGGCGCGCTATCCGCTATTGCTGGATGAGTTGCTCGACCCGAATACGCTTTATCAGCCCACGGCGATGAATGCCTACCGGGATGAACTACGTCAGTATCTGCTGCGTGTGCCGGATGATGATGAAGAGCAGCAACTGGAGGCGTTACGCCAGTTTAAACAGGCGCAATTGTTGCGTGTGGCGGCAGCAGACCTCGCTGGCACACTCCCCGTGATGAAAGTGAGCGATCACTTAACCTGGCTTGCCGAAGCCATCATCGAAGCCGTGGTGCAGCAGGCGTGGAACCTGATGGTTTCGCGTTACGGGCAACCGAAACACTTACGCGATCGTGAAGGTCGTGGGTTTGCGGTGGTTGGTTACGGCAAACTGGGCGGCTGGGAACTGGGGTATAGCTCCGATCTGGATCTGATTTTCCTTCATGACTGTCCGGTGGATGTGATGACGGATGGCGAGCGCGAAATCGATGGCCGTCAGTTTTACCTGCGCCTTGCCCAGCGCGTGATGCATCTGTTCAGTACGCGCACTTCGTCCGGCATTCTGTATGAAGTGGATGCACGCTTGCGCCCGTCCGGCGCGGCAGGAATGCTGGTAACGTCAACCGAATCCTTTGCCGATTATCAGCGCACTGAGGCCTGGACGTGGGAACACCAGGCGCTGGTACGCGCCCGCGTGGTCTATGGCGATCCGCAATTAAACGCGCAATTTGATGCCATCCGTCGCGATATCACCATGACCGTGCGTGACGGCGCGACGTTACAAACCGAGGTGCGCGAGATGCGCGAAAAAATGCGCGCCCACTTGAGCAATAAGCACAAAGATCGCTTTGATATCAAAGCCGATGAGGGCGGTATCACTGATATCGAATTTATCACCCAGTATCTGGTGCTGCGTTATGCCCATACAAAACCGAAACTGACGCGCTGGTCGGACAATGTCCGCATTCTGGAAGGCCTGGCGCAAAACGGCATTATGGAAGAGCAGGAAGCGCAGGCGCTTACCGCCGCCTATACAACATTGCGTGATGAACTGCACCACCTGGCGTTGCAGGAGTTGCCGGGTCATGTACCGGATGCATGTTTTGTCGCTGAGCGCGCGATGGTGCGAGCCTGCTGGAACAAGTGGTTGGTGGAGCCGTGCGAGGACGCGTAAGTGTGCTATTATCGCGCGCAAATTTTGTATCTCTCAGGAGACAGGAATGAAAGTAACGCTGCCAGAGTTTAATCAAGCGGGAGTGCTGGTCGTAGGCGATGTGATGCTGGACCGCTACTGGTACGGTCCAACCAGCCGTATTTCACCGGAAGCGCCGGTGCCAGTGGTGAAGGTCGAAACCATTGAGGAGCGTCCGGGTGGCGCGGCTAACGTGGCAATGAACATCGCTTCCCTGGGCGCGGGCGCGCGTCTGGTCGGGTTGACCGGTATTGACGATGCGGCGCGTGCACTGAGCAAGGCGCTGGCGGACGTCAACGTGAAATGCGACTTCGTTTCTGTTCCAACTCATCCCACCATCACCAAGCTACGCGTACTGTCGCGTAATCAGCAACTGATTCGCCTCGATTTCGAAGAAGGCTTTGATGGCGTGGATCCTGAGCCGCTGCATGAGCGTATTAATCAGGCGCTGAGCAGCATCGGTGCGCTGGTGCTGTCCGATTATGCCAAAGGGGCGCTAACGAGCATTCAGACGATGATCGCGCTGGCGCGCGGTGCGGGCGTGCCGGTACTGATCGACCCGAAAGGGACCGATTTTGAACGCTACCGTGGCGCGACCCTGTTGACGCCGAATCTCTCCGAATTTGAAGCCGTGGTTGGCAAATGCAAAGACGAAGACGAGATTGTGGAACGCGGTATGAAGCTGATTGCCGATTTCGACCTGACCGCGCTGCTGGTTACCCGTTCTGAGCAGGGAATGACGTTGCTGCAGCCGGGCAAAGCGCCACTGCATATGCCGACGCAGGCGCAGGAAGTGTATGACGTGACCGGCGCGGGTGACACGGTGATTGGCGTACTGGCGGCTACCCTTGCCGCAGGTAATTCGCTGGAAGAAGCGTGCTTCTTCGCGAACGCGGCTGCGGGCGTGGTGGTGGGTAAACTCGGGACCTCTACCGTTTCACCTATCGAACTGGAAAATGCAGTGCGCGGACGCTCGGAGACGGGCTTTGGCGTGATGACCGAAGAAGAACTGCGCGATGCCGTCGCTGCAGCACGCAAACGTGGCGAAAAAGTGGTGATGACCAACGGTGTGTTCGACATCCTGCATGCGGGCCATGTGTCGTATCTGGCGAATGCCCGTAAGCTCGGCGATCGTCTGATTGTCGCAGTGAACAGCGATGCATCCACTAAACGTCTGAAAGGGGATTCACGCCCGGTAAACCCACTTGAGCAACGTATGATCGTTCTGAGCGCGCTGGAAGCCGTGGACTGGGTGGTGCCGTTTGAAGAAGATACGCCGCAGCGTCTGATTGCCTCCGTTCTGCCGGATAAACTGGTGAAAGGCGGGGACTACAAGCCGGAAGAGATTGCCGGCAGTGAAGAAGTGTGGGCCAACGGCGGCGAAGTGCTGGTGCTCAACTTTGAAGATGGCTGTTCGACCACCAATATCATCAGGAAAATCCAGAAAGACAGCGAGAAGTAAGCAATGCGGGAGATGCATCGAACATCCCGTTATGAGGCTCTCCTCGCTGTTGACGGTGCTGCTTTTTCGACCTAAATTAAAGGAACAAGGGTGAGAGGGGATTTCTCCCCCCTCTGATTGACTGTTAGTAAGCGTGGAAACTTATCGTTAACAGAACAATCAGTATGATGACGTGCTTCATCATAACCCTTTCCTTATTAAAGCCCCTTCCTCGGGAGGGGCTTTCCCGTTTCAGCCCCTTCCTGACCCAGCGATTGTTGGTGAGTGCTTCTACAGGGACAAGGGCTTTTCCCCTCGGATGTTTTATTACTGGATCGTTCACGCAAAATGGCCCCGTTCCGAACGTTACGCACTGAAACGGCGCGTTCAGAATAAAAAAATCCCCGGCTTTACAGGCCAGGGATGGGGTGACATAAGGTGGTCAGGAACTATTCCTCTTTTACCGTCTCTTCTTTTACTGCTGTTACCTCGATCTCTTCATTTGGCCCGACCGCTGGTGATGCATTTAACGGCGTTGCCAGGGCGGCCAGCGAGCCACCGGAAATGCCAATCTCATTAAGCAGCGAATCAATCAATGGTGCCTGGGTTCGGTAGGCGAGGGCTGCTGAGAGCGCTTGTTCCGCAAGGTTTCCGCCGCTGGCTGTTCCCGCGCTCACTTCGCCAGCCGCTCCGCCACGATTCAGCCCATCCACCTGAATGATCTTGATTCCGTCGATAGACTTCATCGGCTCAACGGATTTTTCGATAACCGCAGGCAGTGCTTGCAGAAGCGCCAGTTTAAATTTGAGGCTGGTTTGTTCGTTGGAAAGTACGTTGATCGCATCGTTTAGCGCGCGCTGCGCTTCGGCTTCCGCCAGCCCTTTTTTGCGCGTGGCTTCCGCCAGTTCTACGATGGCTGCGGCCTGCAATTCTGCCGCTTCTTTTTCGGCTTTGGCGCGTACTGTCAGCTCAACCGCTTTGGTTTCCGCGTCCTGAGCGGCGGCAATCAGCGCAACCTGTTTGGCACGATCGGCTTCGGCAGTCTGGCGCGTGGTTTCTACATTTTGCTGAGCTCGAACGGCTTGCGCCAGTGCGTCATTGGCCTTTGCTTCCGCCTGTGACTGTAGTTCTGACTTCGCCGCAATGGCGATGGATTTCGTCTGGTTGGCAATCTCCGTCACCTGCTGCTGTTCGATCTCTTTAATGCGAACTTCACGCTCAGCCTCAACTTTTCTGGAACGTACCGCCTGCTCACGCTCGATTTCGCTTTCCTGAATTTGCCGTTCTGCAAGGATACGTGTTTGCTCGGCTTCACGATGACGCTCTGCTTCGAAGGCGGCGATTTTGGCATTCTGCTCGGCGGTGCGGGTTTTCACCTGCTGCTCCTGCTCAAGCGTCATAAACGCCTCTTGCTGCTCAATCTCAAGTTTGCGCGCCAGGGCATCGCGGTTCTTCTCACGGACTGCGACTTCCACATCCTGCTCGACTTCGTTACGTTCACGACGACGGCGCTCAGTTTCCTGCGTCAGCTTGGTGAGACCTTCGGCATCAAAGGCGTTATTCGGGTTGAAATGCACCTTTTCCGTCTGGTTGAAGTTGGTTAATGAAACGCTCTCCAGCTCCAGACCGTTTTTTGAAAGATCTTCCGCCACGGTGTTTTGTACGCCCTGAACGAAGTTTTCGCGGGTGTCCTGTAACTCATGCATGGTCATCTGGGAGGCTGTAGCACGCAGGGCATCAACGAATTTATCTTCAATTAACACACGGAGATCCTCTGGCGACAATGTACGCTGACCCAACGTCTGTGCGGCAGTGGCAATCCCCTCAATCGACGGTTTTACACGTACGAAAAAGGCAACAACGACATCAACGCGCATACGGTCTTTAGTGATCAGGCTGTCTACCGTAGAACGGCTTACTTCGAGCTTGAGGGTATTCATGTTAATCGGAATTATTTCGTGGAATATGGGCATCACAATCGCGCCGCCGCTCATTACCACTTTCTGCCCGCCTAAACCGGTTCGTACAAACGCTTGCTCAGCCGAGGCCCGGCGATATAATCGGGCAAAAATAACCCCAATGACCAACAGGATAAAAACGACTGCCAGAGCATAACTCATCCATGAGGGAAATAGACTCAATAGATTTTCCATAATATTTCCTTTTGTTTTTACAATTCATTTGGCCAGGGATTCAACTCCGCCAAATAACGGCTGGCGGACAATCGACAAATAATGAGAACCTTATCACCGCGTTTAAAGGTTTTTCCCTCTTCGGGTTCCAGAAGTAAATAATGTACCTGTCCAAATTTATCTTTAAATTTTCCTTCGCAGGGACGCTGAGGTGCCGCGCTGTGACCCGTGATAATGGCCATGGCACCAATAAAATCATCTTCTGTGATTGCGCTGGTTTCATCGCCCGGTAGCCAACGCCCCAAAAGCTTACCGATGTAGTGCGTGCTAATACCTGAAAAAATAAGGCAAAAAGGGATAAGGGCTACGTTGGGAAGCGGGGTTTGTAGCAGTGTGACGCTCAGCTGCTGAAAAAAAATGCCAGTCAATCCGAAGCAACCGGCGATAAGGCAAAGAACAACCAGCACGGGAACGCGACCAAAATTAAGGTAATGGAAAAATTGATTCAAATGGCCGGAAGCGACCCCATCATAATGACCCAAATGTGAATCAATGACGCCAGAAATAACATTCCCAAAGAACAGCGAGACAATTTCCACGATACCTATAAGCGCCACAAATGTGAGGGCGAAAAAGTAAGGTGAGTAGTATTCAGGAAAAATATCCATATATTCTCCTTGGGTTATTATTTTTAATAAAGGCAAATAACGCCTTGAGTATCGAAGGCAATAATATCACGAATGGGGGAGTAACAAAAAGGCAGAGGGACTACTGGAATATTGTAGGGGTAATCAAGGACACTTTATTGATTACCCCCTTTGCGGGAAAAGACTCAGGGGATGCCGGCGTGGGCTTATGCGCCCGTCTCCGGCGAATCAACCGGAGGGATCGCCGGGGCCGGCTTCACCTCTGCTGAGGCATTGCGGTTTTCCAGTTCGTTAAGACGTTGCTCAAGCAGAGCCAGTTTTTCACGCGTGCGCAACAGTACCTGCGTCTGTACGTCAAACTCTTCGCGGCTGACCAGGTCAAGACGGGTCAACTGTGCCTGCAGGGACTGGCGGATTTTTTTCTCAACATCTTCCCCGAACTCGCGGATCCCTTTTGGCATCGATTCGTGGACCTGACGCGCAATCTGTTCAATTTTTTTCGGGTCAATCATTTGTAAGTTCCCTGTTCGGATAGGTTCTGACAATTATTGTAGTGTGATATGCCATAACGATAAACCAGATTTGTTTGAAGGTTACGCGTTGCCGAAGGTAATCAATAGCGTTATAGTTATCCCGCTTATTCTCAGGGCGGGGCGAAATTCCCCACCGGCGGTAAATCAGCCTACGCTGAAAGCCCGCGAGCGCTTCTGGTGAAAACCGGAAGGTCAGCAGATCCGGTGTAATTCCGGGGCCGACGGTTAGAGTCCGGATGGGAGAGAGTAACGATTCAGTTGGGCCTGGAGGCCCGCTCGCGTTATTTTTTTATACTCCTAAGACTGCCCTGATTCTGGTAACCATAACTTTATTGAGGTCTTTTACCATGAATCAGACGCTGCTTTCTTCTTTTGGCACGCCATTCGAACGTATTGAAAATGCTTTAACCGCACTGCGCGAAGGTCGCGGTGTGATGGTTCTCGACGATGAAGATCGCGAGAATGAAGGCGACATGATTTTTGCTGCTGAAACCATGACCGTTGAGCAGATGGCGCTGACCATCCGTCACGGTAGCGGTATTGTTTGTCTGTGCATCACCGAAGATCGTCGTAAACAACTTGATCTGCCGATGATGGTTGAAAACAACACCAGCGCTTACGGTACCGGCTTTACCGTTACCATCGAAGCCGCTACAGGGGTTACTACCGGGGTTTCTGCGGCTGACCGTGTTACCACCGTGCGTGCTGCCATTGCTGATGGCGCTAAACCTTCTGACCTGAATCGTCCGGGCCACGTTTTCCCGCTGCGTGCGCAGCAGGGCGGCGTGTTGACTCGTGGTGGTCATACCGAAGCGACGATCGATCTTGTCTCCCTGGCAGGGTTCAAACCGGCTGGTGTGCTGTGTGAACTGACGAACGATGATGGCTCCATGGCGCGCGCGCCGGAATGTATCAAGTTTGCACGCGAGCACAACATGGCCGTTGTCACCATTGAAGATCTGGTGGCCTATCGTCTGGAGCATGAGCGTAAAGCAAGCTAAGCGATATCCATGCTTTGCAAAGAATCCGAAGCCGGACCGCCTGCTTCGGATTTTTTTATTTCCCTGTTAGTCCCTTGCTGAAAATAGCTCATTTCTCCGCTTTGTTGATCTCGCTAATGGCGACATCGGCTTGCTACTTATAAAGTGGTATCCATGACGTAATGGCTCGCTAACCAGCGGGATAAGGAAGGGATATGCTGATTTACTGGTGCGGTTTTTTGGTCGTTGTGCTCGTGATGTTCGCACATATCATGTGTTTGCGACGTAATTGCAGGGCATTTCGCCAGGATCGTGATGCACAACAAGAAGGATACCAGCGCGCGTTAAAGATAATCCAGTCGATGCAAGCAAAGGAGCAAGAGCAGGTGGAACCTGAGGCGGCTTCCGGAAGCGGCGTTGCCCAATAGGCGCGAGCAACGCCTGCATGTATTAACCAAATCCCATCGTTTGCAGCGCGACCAGGCTAAGACCCATCACTGACATCCCACAAAGCACGCCATAGCTTGGGTTGTTGTTGGGGTCGATCTCTTTTGCCAGCGGCATCAGTTCATCGACAGAGAGCGCGACCATAATTCCGGCAACCGCCGCCATGACCGCCGCCATCACCATCGGGGAGACCAGACTTCCCAGAATCAGCCAGGCCAGAACCCCACCAAGAATTTCCGCAAGCCCGGAAATCCCCGCCCAAAAAATTGCCGTGCGCTTTGAACCGGTTGCCGCATAAACCGGGCCGGCAACCGCAAGACCTTCTGGAATATTGTGCAAGGCTACCGCCAGTGCAATACCGAAACCCAGTTCAAGGTCGTTACTGGCTGTCACAAAGGTGGCGATGCCCTCCGGAAAGTTATGCAGGCTGATACCCAGCGTTAATAAGATCGCCGTACGTTGAATTTTGCGAGGGACAGGGTGCTGTGAATGCGCACTCTGCATTAAATCCTGTGGATGTGCATGGGGAAGCAGACGGTCAAGAGCAAAATAGCCCAACAGGCCAATGACGAACATACCATAGCCCAGCATGGGTGACATGCCCTCAGTTGCCAGTGCGGCTGGCAACATCTCCATAAGGGAGATAAGCAGCATGATGCCAGCGGCAAATCCCAGCGAGAATGCCAGTACACGGTTTGACGGTTTCTGGCCAAGAACCCCCAGAAAGGCGCCGATAAAGGTGGCAGCGCCGGCAAGTAACGTCAGAATCAGTGGTGCTGACATGTATCACTCCTTATGATAATGCTTCTCATTAATGTTAAATATTCATGGATTCCAAAGCGAGGCCGTTGCGTTACCTTTACGCAATCCTTACATTCAAAAATTCTGAATATCTTCATCACGCTTATCTGAGTTCATCACCCGGGGAATAAGCGTAATGTGTGTTCATCAAATATGACACACTCAGTAAGGATATCATCATGTCTGCACCTCGCATGCCAGCACTGTTTTTGGGCCACGGCAGCCCGATGAATGTTCTGGAAGATAACGTTTATACCCGCGCCTGGGCTCAGCTTGGCGAAACACTGCCGCGTCCTAAAGCTATTGTGGTTGTCTCAGCGCACTGGTTTACGCGTGGTACCGGGGTAACGGCGATGGAAGCACCGCAGACAATTCATGACTTTGGCGGTTTCCCTCAGGCGCTGTACGACACCCATTACCCGGCTCCGGGTTCGCCTGCGCTGGCCCGGCATTTGGTTGAACTGTTATCACCCGTGCCGGTTACTCTGGATAAAGAAGCATGGGGTTTTGACCACGGTTCCTGGGGCGTGCTGATCAAAATGTATCCGAAGGCCGATATCCCGATGGTGCAGTTGAGTATCGATAGTACCAAACCGGCGGCATGGCATATGGAAGTGGGGCGTAAGCTGGCAGCACTGCGCGATGAAGGCATTATGCTGGTGGCGAGCGGTAACGTGGTGCATAACCTGCGCACGGCACGCTGGCATGGCGATAACTCGCCTTATCCGTGGGCGACCGCTTTCAACGAATTTGTGAAGGATAACCTGACGTGGAAAGGGCCGACCGAGCAGCATCCGCTGGTTAATTATATGGAGCATGAAGGCGGTTCGCTTTCTAACCCGACACCGGACCATTTCCTGCCGCTGCTCTATGTCCTGGGGGCGTGGGATGGGGTGGAGAGTATCTCGATTCCGGTAGACGGTCTTGAAATGGGCAGCCTCAGTATGTTGTCGGTGCAGATAGGCTAAGGCTTTGTAGCCGGGTAAGCGTACAGTATGCGTACCCGGTATATTCCCGAATGCGGCGTTGCCTCGGGCGACGACTCAGGAGCCCCGGGTAAGTGCATCCGGGGATCCTGGACGCATGTTACTCAACAAAGACATGCGGATAGAAGCGCGACAGATCCTGGGTGATCAACGCCCGGTCTTCACGAATGCCAATACCTGCGGGTTGATCGTTGATAAGCCAACTGCCAATCAGCATGTAGCTGTCGCCATACTTGGGTAGCTGACAGAACTGCTGGACGATCATTCCTTCTTCACCGTATGGACCTTCGACTTCTTCAACCGTTTTGCCATTTTCGATGATGGACACATTCGCCCCTTCGCGAGAGAAGATAGGCTTAAGCACGTATTTGTCCATTTCCGGATGCGCGTCTTCGGCAAACCAGGCGGGCAACAGATTCGGATGGTTCGGGAACATTTCCCACAGCATTGGCAGGAGCGCTTTGTTCGAAATGATGCTCTTCCATGCTGGTTCCAGCCAGCGCACGCCCGCATCTTCCAGCTTGGTTGAGAAAACTTCGCGCAGCATATACTCCCAGGGATACAGCTTAAACAGATTACTGATCACGTGATCCTGCAGATCGGTAAACTGTCCTTTTTCCCCGAGGCCGATATCTTCGATATAGAGAAACTCGCTGGCCACATCGGCTTCGGCGGCGCAGTCTTGCAGGTATTGCACGGTACCGCGGTCTTCGACGGTATCGCGACAACAAGCGAAATGCAGCAGATTAAAGCCATATTGCTCGCGTAGCGCGGCAAAACGCTCAATCAGTTTTTCCTGCAGGCTGTTGAATTGATCGCAGCTGTCCGGCAGTTTGCCCGCGGCTATCTGATCTTCCAGCCAAATCCACTGAAAAAATGCCGCTTCATACAGTGAGGTTGGTGTATCGGCATTATTTTCCAGCAGCTTAGGTTCGCCGGTGCCATCCCATGCCAGATCCAGGCGTGAATAAAGCGACGGCTGTCCGGTTTTCCAGGACTGGCGCACAAAGCCCCATGTGTGCCTGGGAATGCGGAATTTCGCCAGCAATTCGTCACTGGCGATAACCTTGTCCACAACCTGCAGACACATCTGATGGAGCTCGGCGGTAACTTCTTCCAGTTTCTCGACCTGGGCGAGCGTCAGTTTGTAGTAGGCGTCTTCACACCAGTAGGGTTCGCCATACATGGTGTGAAAGTTGAAACCATACTCGGTGGCTTTCTCGCGCCAGTCGGGCCGTTCGGCAATAGTCATTCTTTCCATGGTTATTAGCCACCCATTGAACGGGTTGAGGTGCCGCTGGCACTGCGCTGCATCGAAGTCTGTTTGGCCACGGATTCGCCAAAGCCGCCACGCGTGACGGTGGAGGTTGTTGCCGGTTTTGGTGCCATCGCGGTTTTCGAAACTGTTGCGCTACGCCCTGGCTGGGCTGCGCCGTAGCTTTTGCCGCTGGCATCGGTGTACTGGCCATAGGCCGGGCTGGCCGGGTTTTTGGAGCTGAACAGCGGCTGCTGGGCATAACCCGCGCCGCCACCCATCAGGCGGCCCATCATGTAACCCGCCATTAGCGGCATCCAGAAGCTGCCGCCAGACTGTTGTGCCTGCGCCTGGTTTTCCGTCGCCACGCCTGCCTGAGCGGGTGCTTGTTGACACTGGCCTTCGCCAAATTCAGCCACACAATCTTCGCGTGATGCATATTTCGGCGCGGTACGTGCTGCTTCTTTCAGCGCGTTGTCATAGGTGGCTTTGCATTCGGCGCTTTTGCCCGGGTTTGCCGAAGAGCAGTCATCGGCATTCTGATACATTTTCACCGTTTCATCGTTTTGTTCGCACCCTGCCAACATAAAGACGGCAGTCACGGCCAGCGCCACGGGCGTCAGGTGACGAGCGCCCCAGCTTTTGCGAAACATCGCATGATTAATATTCTTTGTCCGTTTCATATTTGTCTTCCGAGACCCACAGGTATTAATAAAAGGTCAGGATAGTGGATGAGTGTCTGAAAATGAAGCAGGGTGCGGGTCAGCAGGGGGGATCTTTACGTTGCCTTACGTAAAAACGGGGGCTAAGTGCCCCCGTAACGATAATGCGGGAAAAACGAATTAACGCGTTGTTTTGCGTACGCTGGCTGGCTGTGCCTGCGACGCTTGTCCGTTTGCCATCTTCTCAACGCGAGCTTCTTGCTCCGGGTTTTCCGGGGCGACATTTTCCGGCGAGGTCGAGACAGGTTTACCCAGCGTGTTGTTCAGCGCCAGCAGATCCTGTTCATTCAGGGTACCGAGAGCAGATTTGATATTCAACTGGTTAATCAGGTAGTTATAACGCGCGCTGGAGAGCTGCTGTTTCGCGTTATACAGCGTGGTGGTTGCGTCCAGTACGTCCACAATGGTACGCGTACCCACGGAGTAACCTGCTTCCATCGCATCCAAAGAGCTTTGTGCAGAAACAACGGCTTGTTTATACGCGTTGATGCTACTGATGGAGGCATTCACATTATTGAAGGAGGAACGAACAGTCTGCACAACGCTGCGGTGCGCGCTTTCCAGTTGCTCGCTTGCGCCAACAAAGTTGTACTGCGCTTGTTTCACCTGTGAATTCACCATCCCGCCCTGATACAGCGGCAGGGAGAAGCTCAGACCCACTTTATTCTGACCAATTTTGCTGTCGTCATACTGGGAGCTGTTTGTGCGGGAGCCGCTGTAAGACGTATTCGATACTGCGGTGGACGCGGTCAAATCCAGCGTCGGCAGGTGACCGTCTTGCGCCTGGCGAATCTGCTCGCGAGCCAGATCCTGACTCAGACGTGCCTGCAGCAACGTCAGGTTGCGACTTTCCGCGTCTTTCAGCAGTGCGTTCACCGCCTGCGGTTTGTCTGTTTTGAAGCCATCGACATTCAGGGATGCCAGTTGCGGATAGTAGTTACCGGTGACCTGACGCAGTGACTCGACGGCATTGTCGAGGTTGTTACGGGCGGTCACTTCGTTAGCCAGGACAGTGTCATACTGTGAACGGGCGTTCTGTACATCAGTAATAGCCACCAGACCCACATTAAAACGCTGGGTTGTTTGGTCCAACTGACGGTAGATGGCCTGTTTCTGCGCTTCGGTATAAGAGAGCGAGTCAATCGCGCTCAGTACGTTAAAATAGGCAGTAGCGGTATTCAGAATGAGCGTTTGCTGGTCGGTCTGGTACGTCACATCCTGGATGCCCGCGGATTTTTCCTGTAACGTCAACGCACGCCATTTAGACATGTCAAACAAGGTTTGCGTAAGCTGCAGGGAGCCGCTGGTGGCGTTGGAGTTCACACCATTGCTGTCGCGGTAGCCATTGCTGTAGGTGTAATCCGCACCCAAACCCAGCTGTGGCAGTAACGGGCTGCGCGCTTCGTTAATTTTCTCGAAAGCTGCATCACGATCGGCGGCGGATTTACGCAGATCGGGGTTGCTTAAACGCGCCTGCTGATAAACCTGCAACAGGTTTTCTGCCTGGCTCATAGCGCTGAAACCTGTCAGGCTCAGGCCGATAAGAATGGGGAGCAATTTCTTCATTTGCATTCCTTGTTGTGAAGCATGAATAGCGCTGATCTAAATTCAGAAATATTCGCCGATTCTAACAGAGAGCGCCACCGCTGAAGGTTGGCGTAAAGTGCCATCCGACGTAAATTTGCCCCAATCTATCACATGGCGGTTGAAACGGCAGTCAAACAGGCTTGAAAACCACAAAATCAACATTAATTAATAACAGGATATCCGCATGAGTAAGCCAGAAACCTCTGCTGTGACTTTCACAAAAAACGATGTAGAAATTATTGCACGGGAAACTCTCTATCGCGGTTTTTTTTCGCTCGATCTCTACCGTTTTCGCCACCGTTTATTCAACGGTGAGATGAGCGGTGAGGTACGGCGTGAAATTTTTGAACGCGGCCATGCCGCAGTCTTGCTACCCTTTGACCCAGTGAGGGATGAAGTGGTGTTGGTCGAACAGATTCGTATTGCCGCGTTTGATACCAGCGAAAGCCCGTGGTTGCTCGAGATGGTCGCAGGCATGATCGAAGAGGGCGAGTCTGTTGAAGATGTCGTTCGACGCGAGGCGGTAGAAGAAGCCGGGCTGAACGTGGGGCGCGTGAAGAAGATGTTGAGCTATCTGGCAAGCCCTGGGGGCACCAGCGAGCGCTTGTCCTTATTGGTTGGCGAAGTGGATGCCACGCAGGCCGAAGGTATTCACGGCCTGGTGGATGAAAACGAAGATATTCGTGTTCATGTGGTGAGCCGGGAGCGGGCTTATCAGTTAGTAGAAGAGGGGAAAATCGACAACGCAGCGTCTGTCATCGCCCTGCAATGGCTGCAACTGCATTATGAGAGCTTACGAAACGAGTGGAAAAATGAAGCGTTATACACCTGACTTCCCTGAAATGATGCGCCTGTGCGAGACCAATTTCGCGCAGCTCCGCCGCCTGCTGCCGCGTAACGACGAGACAGGCGAAACAGTGAGCTATCAGGTGGCGAATGCGCAATACCGGTTAACGATTGTCGAATCCACCCGCTACACTACGCTTGTGGAAATCGAACAGACCCTGCCCGCTGTGAGTTACTGGAGCCTGCCGTCAATGACAGTGCGCCTGTATCACGACGCGATGGTAGCCGAAGTGTGTTCGAGTCAGCAGATCTTTCGTTTTAAAGCGCGTTATGATTACCCGAATAAAAAGTTGCATCAACGCGACGAAAAGCATCAAATTAATCAGTTTCTGGCCGACTGGCTACGTTACTGTTTAGCACATGGAGCAATGGCGATTCCGGTTTGTTAGCGTAGTGAAACCTAAGGACACCATTTGGAAAGCCTGTTAAACCTTCCTCTGGCTGGTGGGGCCAGAGTCAGGATATTACAAATTACTGACACTCACCTGTTTGCCGAAAAACATGAAACGCTGTTAGGTGTGAATACCTGGGAAAGCTATCAGGCCGTACTGGATGCCATTCAGGCCCAGCAGCGTGAGTGTGATTTGATTGTCGCCACGGGCGACCTGGCGCAGGATCAGACCGCTGCGGCTTATCAGCATTTTGCTGAGGGCATCGCAAGATTTGGCGCGCCTTGTGTCTGGCTGCCAGGCAATCATGATTTTCAACCGGCAATGTATACCGCACTGCAGGAAGCAGGAATTTCCTCCTCCAAACGGGTAATCACTGGCGATAACTGGCAAATTCTCTTGCTTGATAGCCAGGTGTTTGGCGTTCCACACGGTGAACTGAGTGAATTTCAGCTCGACTGGCTGGAAAAAAAACTGAGTGCCAGCCCTGAACGTCATACGCTGCTATTGTTACATCATCACCCGCTGCCTTCAGGATGTAGCTGGTTGGATCAACACAGCCTGCGCAATGCCGCAGAGCTGGATAACGTGCTGGCGCGTTTCCCTCATGTTCGCTACCTGTTATGTGGACATATTCACCAGGAGCTGGACCTCGACTGGAATGGCCGTCGCCTGTTAGCGACGCCATCAACCTGTGTGCAGTTTAAACCGCATTGTGCCAACTTCACTCTCGACACAATCGCGCCTGGCTGGCGCTGGCTGGATCTGTACCCGGACGGAAGCCTGCAAACTGAGGTCTGTCGTTTGCAAAGCACGCGGTTCAATCCGGATACCGCGTCAGAAGGATACTGATGGCCACGCTTCTTTATTTGCATGGTTTTAACAGCTCGCCGCGTTCTGCGAAAGCAACGCAGCTGCGTCATTGGCTGGCTGAATATTACCCTGATATCGACGTCGTCGTTCCCCAGTTGCCCGCTTACCCGGCGCAGGCAGCAGAATTGCTGGAATCGTTGGTGATGCAACATGGCGGACAACCGCTGGGTATTGTCGGTTCGTCGCTTGGGGGCTACTACGCAACCTGGTTATCTCAGTGTTTTACGTTGCCAGCGGTGGTGGTGAATCCTGCCGTTCGCCCGTTTGAATTGCTGGCAGAGTTCCTCGGTAACAACGAGAACCCCTACACCGGGGAGCAATATGTGCTAGAGTCTCGCCATATTTACGAGCTCAAAGTGATGCAGGTCGACCCGCTGGACGCGCCGGATTTAATCTGGTTGCTGCAACAGACTGGGGACGAAGTGCTGGATTACCGCCAGGCCGTGGCGTATTACGACGCATGTCGTCAGACGGTAGAAGAGGGCGGTAACCATGCATTTGTGGGCTTTGAGAATCATTTCACACAGATTGTCGATTTCCTTGGGCTCCATTGAGCCAACGGGGAAACGAAGCGGTCATTATCTACGAACACACCATGACGCAATCCTATAACGCTGATGCCATAGAGGTACTCACCGGGCTTGAGCCGGTTCGCCGCCGTCCGGGGATGTATACCGATACCACCCGTCCCAACCATCTTGGTCAGGAAGTTATTGATAACAGCGTGGACGAAGCGCTGGCAGGTCACGCGAAGCGCGTGGATGTCATTCTTCACGCCGATCAATCTCTCGAAGTCATTGACGATGGTCGCGGTATGCCGGTGGATATTCACCCGGAAGAGGGCGTGCCAGCGGTTGAGCTGATTCTTTGTCGTCTGCACGCGGGCGGCAAGTTTTCCAACAAGAACTATCAGTTCTCCGGTGGCTTGCACGGCGTAGGGATTTCCGTGGTCAACGCCTTGTCTCGCCGCGTTGAAGTGAACGTGAAGCGTGACGGCCAGATTTACAATATCGCTTTCGAAAATGGCGAGAAGGTCAGCGACCTCAAAGTTGTCGGTACCTGTGCGAAACGCGCGACCGGCACCAGCGTCCACTTCTGGCCAGACGAGAAGTTTTTCGACAGCCCGCGTTTTTCCGTCTCTCGTCTGACCCATTTGCTGAAAGCGAAAGCCGTGCTGTGCCCTGGGGTGGAAATCACCTTCAAAGATGAGGTGAACAACGCCGAGCAGCGCTGGTGCTATCAGGACGGTCTGAACGACTATCTTGCCGAAGCGGTGAACGGCCTGCCGACCCTGCCGGAAAAACCATTTATTGGCAACTTTGCTGCTGAAACCGAAGCGGTGGACTGGGCGCTGCTCTGGCTACCGGAAGGCGGTGAACTGCTGACGGAAAGCTACGTTAACCTGATCCCGACCATGCAGGGCGGTACCCATGTAAACGGTTTGCGTCAGGGGCTGCTCGACGCGATGCGCGAATTTTGCGAATACCGCAATATCTTACCGCGCGGCGTGAAGCTCTCGGCGGAAGATATCTGGGAACGCTGTGCATATGTGCTGTCGGTGAAGATGCAGGATCCGCAGTTTGCCGGACAGACTAAAGAGCGTCTGTCATCGCGTCAGTGCGCGGCCTTTGTTTCCGGCGTGGTGAAAGATGCTTTTAGCCTGTGGCTCAATCAGAACGTTCAGGCCGCAGAAATGCTGGCGGAAATGGCGATTTCCAGTGCCCAGCGCCGCCTGCGCGCCGCGAAGAAAGTGGTGCGTAAAAAGCTCACCAGCGGCCCGGCACTGCCTGGCAAACTCGCAGACTGTACCGCCCAGGATCTCAACCGGACCGAGTTGTTCCTGGTGGAAGGGGACTCGGCGGGCGGTTCTGCCAAGCAGGCACGCGATCGTGAATATCAGGCGATCATGCCGCTGAAAGGCAAGATCCTGAATACCTGGGAGGTCTCCTCCGATGAGGTGTTGGCATCCCAGGAAGTGCATGACATCTCCGTGGCGATCGGTATTGATCCCGACAGTGACGATCTGAGCCAATTGCGTTACGGCAAGGTCTGTATTCTGGCGGATGCTGACTCGGATGGGCTGCACATCGCGACGTTGCTGTGCGCGCTGTTTGTGAAACATTTCCGGACGCTGGTGAAGAACGGTCACGTCTACGTTGCGCTGCCGCCGTTGTATCGTATCGATCTGGGTAAAGAGGTTTACTATGCCCTGACCGAAGAAGAGAAAACGGGTGTACTGGAGCAGCTTAAGCGTAAGAAAGGCAAGCCGAATGTGCAGCGCTTTAAAGGCCTGGGTGAAATGAACCCGATGCAGTTGCGCGAAACGACGCTCGATCCGAATACCCGCCGCCTGGTGCAGCTTGTTATCAGTGACGATGACGACCAACGCACCAATGCGATGATGGATATGCTGCTGGCCAAGAAACGTTCGGAAGATCGCCGTAACTGGTTGCAGGAAAAAGGCGATATGGCGGATATTGAAGTTTAAGCAATTGAAACTCTTCAGGCCGGGGTGGCCTGAAGAGTGTTTGCCTCAGTTAGTCCATTATTGCTTTCTGTTTTGGTGAAAGGCGTTGTGTTTCAGCGGCAATTTCCGGCCAGAGTTTTTCATATTTTACCCCAGTCAGATCTTCCACAATGGTGCGCGTTTCAGCCGTTACGGCTGCACGTGAACCGTTCTTTTTCAACCTTTCTACTTCATCAACAAACACTTTATGAGTCTGTTTATTCAGATGGAAGGTCAATGCCTGCCATAAGGCGAGCACCAGCAAGCCTGCGGTACCGATAAACAGCGTCATGGCAATGGTATGAACAGCTTGTTCTGGCTGAACCTGACTGCCTTTTACAAAACCGCCTTCCTGCAGAATAAAACCGACAATAAAGGTCGCGATAGCGACGGTGGTTTTGCGAGAGAAGGTCATCACCGCAGCAAACAGGCCTTCGCGGCGCTGACGCGTAATCATCTCATCAATGTCCGGAATAAACGGAAAGACGTTCCACGGCGTGAATTCCAGAACACAGCGGCCAACCTGGTACAAACCGGCAAGGATAATCAGTAACAGGGCCTTTTGTTCCGTCGGGAAGAGATAAATCAGCAGAATGCCGCCAAGGCAAAGCATCATCAGGCTATAGGCAAAAACATACAGTTTTGACGGGCCAAATTTGATGATGCCGAAACCGGCCACCAGTGTAACGGGCAGACCGATAATACTCATCGACAGCAGGCTTCCCGCAAATGCGGAAGAAACTTGCAGGCAATAGACGCAGAAAAATACAAAAACGGTGTTGTAAATATCTTTAGCGGTAAAGGAGAGCAGATAGATGGCCAGATGTTTACGGAATGCTCTGACTTTCAGCGTTGACAAGTAATCCTTAAAAAGGCCCACAATATTCACCCGTGAAGCCGAGCGATCGCTTTCCAGTTCGGCAAGCATTTCCGGCGTTAATTCGCGCTCCCAGGTCACTTTCCATGAGATAAATACGCAAACCATAAAAGCCACGGCAAATACAATACCGTTTATCAGGTAGGCTTCCGCACTTTTTTCGCCAAGGTAGCCAATCAGCAGCCCCGGAATAAATGTGGCGAGAAAGGTGCCCGTTGCAGAAAGAAACATACGCCCTGTAGACAGTTTTGTCCTGGAGTTGAAATCTTTGGTCATTTCAGACGGCAGCGTTTCCCACGGAATAAGCACCATGGCAGCGATAATTTCAAAGGCGAGATAAACGCTGAGATAGAACCAGTAGTTCATGCCATTCAGCCAAAGAAGGGCATAAACCAACATCAACGGTGAACCAATCAGCAGGAAAAACCGGCGACGGCCAAATTTCTTACCAAGCGTATTTTTATAAAAATGGTCGGTGAATGACCCCATGAACAAGCTGATTATTGCATCGACAATTCGCGCTATTGCCACGATGGAAGCCGCTTGTAATGGCGAGAGACCAACAAAAGTTGTGTAATAAAATAATAGCCATGCGCCAATGACGGTAAATGCGCCACCCCCCATGATATCGGTAAGGCCATAACCGATACTGACAGGTATGGTAATTTTTCTTTCTGAGTTCTTCATGTTTTATCTCGATTGTAAAATCAGAAATTGAAATAAGAACGGGCGTTATCAGCGCAAATCCCTTTGACCATGCTGGATAAAATATCCATATCCTCTGGTACCTCACCCCGGTCCACCCAACCGCCTATAAGAGTGCAAAGAATACGTCTGAAATAATCATGGCGGGTATAAGAAACAAAACTCCGGGAATCAGTAAGCATGCCAATAAAATTAGCAAGCAGTCCTTGATCAGATAATGTCGTTAATTGATTGAGCATGCCTCGCTGGGTATCGTTAAACCACCATCCCGAACCGAATTGCATTGGCGATTTAATTCCTTCCTCACCACTCTGAAAATTAGCCAATGCGGATGCTACAATATCGTTGTAGCCAGCGTTTAAGTTGTAGAGAATGGTTTTAGGCAAGCCATCATTTTCCGCCATTGCGTTGAGCAGGGCATTTAAATGAGTAGCCAGATTTTGTTGGTCGGCAATTGAATCAAAACCGCTATTAATGCCAATGGCGTGATATTGCGGCATATTGTTATTGCGGATAGCTCCGAAATGAATCTGCATCGCCCACTCTTTTTGCTTATAAAGGGCGGCAAGTTTAACCAGCATAATGCTGTTCCATGCCTGCATCCCCTCAGGAGAAAGCGCTTGTTGCGCCATACGAGCTGCAAAAAGTGTCTCTGCCTGATCATCGCTAACGCGCTGATAGCTCACTTCCAGCGGACCATGGTCGGAAATACGGCAGCCCACTTCATGAAAGAAATCGATACGCCCGGCAATGGCAGCAATGAATGATGAAAAATGCGTAACAGTGACTGAGCTTATTTTACTGAGCTGATCAATAAATTGGCTAAAGCGGATTGGATCTGCTTCGAATAATTCATCAGGGCGAAATGTCGGTAGAACGCGCGTTGTGAACTCTTTCTCATTTTTAAGCAGTTGGTGATATTTCAGATCATCAAGAGGTTTATCTGTCGTGCAAATAACCTCAACATTCGAGCGTGTAATAAGGCTGCGCGGGGTGAAATCACTGCTTTTCAATTTGTTATTACATTCATTCATCACTTCGCGCCAGTTGCTATGGTTTAGCGGAGTGTGAATGTCAAAATAGTGAGCTAATTCAAGGTGTGTCCAGTGATATAATGGGTTGCCAAAGCTGGATTCAACCGTTTTAGCCCAGGCCTCAAATTTCTCCTCAGCAGAAGCATTACCTGTAATATATTTTTCCTTAATACCATTGGCACGCATAGCTCGCCATTTGTAATGGTCCCCTTCAAGCCAAAGGTGGGTGATATCGCGAAAGGGGTGGTTTTCGAAAATATCCTTCGCTTCAAGATGACAATGATAATCCAGTATCGGTTGTTTCTTAGCATAGCGCGTATATAGCGTTTTTCCTGCGCTACTGTTAATCATAAAATCGTCGTTAATAAACGTCATGACCGACTTGCTCCTGAAATTTTTTACCTGAGGAAATTCTATAGATGCATTAACTGAGCTGTATTTACGGTATACCTAAAAACCTATCAGTCTACTACCATACCAGATTAGTTTTTAATTATGTGAAGATGGTCAAATTTTGAAATGATGTTTTAACCGCATTTACGGGTTAGTTATTAACGGATGCTTAACATACTGCTTAATCTATTTAACCTCGCCTATTGATTCACAAAATCTATTGATTATTGAAGCTCGTCGTTTTACTGTACTGCTCATCAGCTACTAGTATGGTAGATATTTTTATTCATTCGGGTCGAGGTTGTTTTATGCAGATGACAATGCGGTGGTTTGGACCAAAAGAGGACAAGGTTTCTCTGGAATATATTCGCCAGGTTCCGGGCGTCGAAGGTGTAGTCGGCGCGTTGTACGACGTCCCGGTAGGCGAAATCTGGCCCGAAGACAAGATTGAAGCGCTGGTCGGCCAGGCAAGTGCTGCCGGGCTGAAAATGGAGGTTATCGAAAGCGTTAATATTCATGACGACATTAAAATTGGTCTGCCGAGCCGCGATCGTTACATAGCCAATTACCAGCAAACTATTCGAAATCTGGCGCGGTTTGGTGTGAAAGTCATTTGCTACAACTTCATGCCTGTTTTTGACTGGATGAAGACTGACATGAACTATGTTCTGCCAGACGGCTCCCTGACCATGGCATTTGAGAAGAAGGATATTGATAAAAGCCTGGAAGAGGTGGTCAGTGAAGTGCTCAGTAATTCAAACGGCTTTGCGCTGCCTGGGTGGGAACCGGAACGACTGGCGCAGGTACAGAAATTATTCGCCAGTTATAAAGATGTCGATGACGAAAAGCTGCGTGAAAATTTAGTTTATTTTCTCAAGGCAGTGATTCCGGTTTGTGAAGATGTTGGCGTCAAAATGGCTATTCATCCGGACGATCCGCCGTACTCTATTTTCGGTCTGCCGCGCGTGGTCAAAAATCGTCAGGATCTGGATTGGCTCTGCAATGCCGTGAATTCAGAAGCCAACGGCATCACTCTTTGCACGGGGTCAATTGCAGAAGACCCTGAAAACAATGTCTACGAAATTCTGGCTGAATTTACCCGTCGCAAGCGTATTCATTTTGCCCATGTGCGTAATATTAAACTTATAAAAGATAAAGATTTTTATGAGTGTGCACATCCATCGCAGTACGGATCTCTGGATATGTACAACGTGATGAAAGCGCTGCATGACAATGGTTTCGATGGTTATATTCGCCCGGATCATGGTCGCTTTATCTGGGGGGAGACCGGTCGCCCGGGCTACGGATTATACGATCGCGCACTGGGTGTCACTTACCTGATGGGCCTGTGGGAAGCGTTACAAAAACAGTCTGCGTAATGTTCTGAAACTGGCGATACTCCATCGCCATAACCCTGTGATACTGAAATCACGGGCGCCTGGATAAGGCATTTTACGGCGCAACCGGATGTCCCGGGTGCGCTTTTTTCATACCCCTTTATCTCTCTTTTTCCCGGTCTACCCCCTCTCTACCCCTCATGTTGTACAACGCCGCTTCAACGCTTTTATTCTCTCATTAAAGGTGTATTTTATTTGCAATATATCGTTTCAACCGACACTCACTTTATTAAGGATGAAACATGCAACGTATTGTTATACCAACACATTATGTGCACGTGCGATCAACGCCGTTTTGGACCAAAGAGACTGCACCCGCCTCTATATGGCAACGCCATCTGGATGCCGGGACGCGCCAGGGGGTAAATCCACGCTTGTGTGTTATGCAGGGGGCGATTCGCTATTACGGCTATGCCGACGAAACCAGCCCGCAGCCGGTGGAAACGCTGACCATCGAAGCCGGACAGTTTGGCGTATTTCCGGCAGAAAAGTGGCATCGCATTGAAGCGCTATCAGACGATACGGTATTCAATGTCGATTTTTGGGTCGATCCCAATGTACTGATTGAAGGGTGAGGTGGATGTCATGACAACGGAAAACAAAGGCTATTCTCTGGCCATCACAAACCGCGGCAGCAAAACAAGCGCAGAGAAAGTGTATCTGAAACCGATGGCGCTCTATGTGCCGGATATCGCCGTCGCGGCGGTAGCAGAGCTGGTTGAAACATTGGCGGACAAGAGCGCAAGCGAGCTGGGTTTTATTCTGACGGTGACCAATAACAATAACGGCGTGTCAGTGGATAAAGATTTCTCTGCGCTGGCCGAGTTGCAGGATGCCACCGTGGCAGCGGATGCGGTCAAGGATCTGATTAATATCGTGCGTGGCTATGAATCAGACGAAGAGACCAACGTCTGCGGATGGTAAGTCACTTCTGATATAGCAAGGATCGCCAGCTCGGCCAGTATGACTGGCCAGGCGGCGCATCTGATTACCTTCTTCCGGTAACGGGCACAAGAACGCGATACGTTTCGCGCTCTCGCCTTTGGGTTTACCGCCGTGCGATCTTAAACGCGGCCAGACGCGCCACCAGGTAGCCGCCCTCAATAAAATGTACTGCGACCGGTCAGATGGCCAACCCAACCTTCCGGGTTAGTGAAGATGCGGATGGCGACAAAATCCGGGTATTCACCGCTGTCAAACCAGTGCGGCGTATTGGCGGGGACGCGCAGCAAATCCCCCGCATGGCAGACCAGTTTTACCACCTGGTTCCCGACAGGCACGAAGAACGTGCCGCTGCCATGCACAAACAAACGCACTTCATCTTCACTGTGCGTATGTTCCTGAAGGAATTTTTCCCGCAGCGCGATACGGTCTTTATGGTCTGGCGTCAGCGCTATAACATCCGCCGACTGATAGCCTTCGCGCTGTTTTAATGCTTCGATACTGTCGTGAAATTGTGCCAGCAGCTGTGTGCCATCCGTTCTTTTATCAACGCCGCTGACATCCCAGCGTTCAAGCACGATACCGGCCTGGGAAAGAAAGGTGCAGATATCATCAAAGCCGGAAAGTGATTGTATGGGGTCGGTTGTCTGCGGGCGCTGGAATACGTGTAATGCCGTCATCGTGATTTACCCTGGTAACATAGAAAGACTATAACCTTTCATGTCGCATGGGTAATGGCAAGACGGGTTCTGTATATAATATTGCTATTGCTTCTGAGCGAAGCGGGTCGCATGATTTTTTCGATACTGTAAGGGCGTCTCGCCAATCCCTTTTTTGAAGGTACTAATAAAATAGGTCACATCAGAAAATCCTGTCTCGCTGGCAATTTCGCCGATGCTTCTCATACTGTGCAGCAGTAATTCGCAGGCTTTTCGCAGGCGGATGGTGTTGAGGTATTGGTGAATATGTTCACCGGTCTCAAACAGAAAACGACGCGATACATAGCTGCGCGATTTCCCCAAATCCTCTGCCAGCCGGGCGAGGCTAAATTTCTGCTGATAATTTTCTTCCAGCCAGAACATCACCGGCGTGGCAATCCCGGTGAGATCTTCCGGCATTTTTTCATTCTCTTCCGGCAGCATATTCAGCAGGGTTAACAGCAAACAAGCGACCTGCTCACTGTTGAGGCTGGCGAGGGTGGCCTGCTGCGCGTAGCGGCTAAACAGGTGATCGATATGCGTATGAATATCCGCTGCATCCATCACCACGGCCTGCCCGCCGCGCACCGAGAGACGCTGCAACCGCCGCTGGTTATGCGGAAAGTCACGAAATAGTTTGAGGATGGCTCGATGATCCACGTGGATGATGGTGCGCCGGTAGCTGTTCTGTGCTTGCTCATCCACCATCACTTTATGGAGTGTGAAAGGCGGGAAGAAAAACAACCTGCCGGGGCGCATGGTGTACTGGCGGTTATCGACCATCACTACGCCAAATCCCTCTTCCACGTACAGCAGCTCAAGGCATTGATGCCAATGATGGTAGCGCACGGTATTGGCAAACAGGCGGCTAAACGACACGATAGCGTCGTTTAACGAGATCAGCTCCAGACGTTCCGCATGCCAGGGTTCAGCCATAGTGCAACCATTCTCAATTTTGGTCTCATTACCTGCTGTTATAAACCACCATTTTAAATTTCCTCAACTACTGGTTTGGTGAAAATTCTCCACTGTGACTGAGGTAACATTTCACTACTCTATCGATTCACTATTCTTTAGCCACTTACCGGAGGGTGAACCGATGCAGATGGCTGAAGGAAAAAAATCAATTCCATTGTCTTCACGTAGCGATGTGTCAGCAGCGCTTAAGACGATGCTGAGCGCGCTGGATAAGCAGTTTCCGGCGGGGCGTTCGGGATTTTCGCTGGGCGAAACCTGTGCGCATTACGGCGCAGACATTGCTGAAATGGAGGGATTATCCCGGGCGATGTGGGGGATTTTCCCTCTGTTGGCAGGCGGTGAAGCATTGCCGCTGAGTGAAAAATACATCACAGCGTTGAAGCTCGGCACCGACCCGCAAAGCAGCGGCTACTGGGGCGACACCGGACCTTACGATCAGCGTCTGGTCGAGATGGCGGCCTGGGGACTTGGGCTCGCGCTGTTGCAGGACACATGCCTGGCCAGCTTCTCTGCACGGGAGCGGGACAATCTGCATCGCTGGCTTAATCAAATCAGCGACGCGCAGATGCCGGACAGCAACTGGAATTACTTCGCCATCCTGGTGCAACTGGGCTTCAAGCGTGCGTGGTTGCCGTGGGATCGCGAAGCCATCGAACGGCGCTTTAACCTGATGGAAGCCTACTATCTGGGCGATGGCTGGTACTCGGACGGGCCGGGTAGGCCCAAAGATTACTACATCTCGATGGCCTTTCATTTCTATGGGCTGATTTATGCCACGCTCAATGGCGAAGATGACCCAGGGCGCGCCGCCTGTCTGCGTGAAAGGGCGGCGTTATTTGCCCGCGACTTTATCTATATGTCCGCGTCGGGCGGCGAATCCGTGCCGTTTGGCCGTAGCCTGACGTACCGTTTTGCGATGGTGGCCTTCTGGAGTGCGGTGGCATTCGCGGGGCTGAATACGTTCTCGCCGGGCGTGGTAAAGGGGCTGATCCTCCGCCATCTGCGCTGGTGGTTACGCCAGCCTATTTTCGATCGCGACGGCATTCTGACACTGGGGTTTGCCTACCCCAATCTGGCGATGTGCGAAGACTACAACTCGCCGGGTTCGCCTTACTGGGCGCTGAAAGTGTTTTTGGTCCTGGCGCTGCCGGAAAGCCACGCCTTCTGGCAGGCAGAGGAGCTGCCGTTGCCGGAGCTTGCCGCGCAATGTGTCGTTCCTCATGCCCAGCAAATCCTGGTGCACAGCGCGGCATCCCGGCACGTCTATATGCTGACATCCGGACAACTGGAGCTGAACAATTACGTCAATACCGAGGTCAAATACACCAAATTTGCGTACTCCAGCGCCTTTGGTTTTACCATCGAACGCGGGCGCTACGGCATCAAGCATGCCGCCAGCGACTCCATGCTGCTACTGAGCGAAGGCGATAACTATTTCCGCGGCCGCCGTGAGTGCGAAGAGGTGAGCGTCCATGTCGACCATATTTTCTCGCGTTGGTCTGCCTGGCATGACGTACATGTCTCAACCTGGCTGATTCCCTGCGATGACTGGCATGTCCGCGTGCACCGTATTGACACGGCTCGCACGTTGCAGAGTGTGGAAGGGGGCTTTGCGGTAATCAAAGCGCCATACCAGTTAGCTCCGCATGAAGGGAAAGCGGGCTGTCGGGTGGAGGCGGAAAACGGGACCAGCATGATTTATGACTTATCGCCTGATCTGGCGCGCGAGCCGGACTGCCTGGTAACACCGCCCAATAGCAGCATCATGTTTGCCCAGTGCGCGGCTATCCCGCAACTTAAAGGCGAGCTTTTACCGGGAACGCACTGGCTGGCGTGTGCGGTGCAGGCAATGCCAACGGACAGCCCGTTAACGCCTGAATTACCCGTGTTTCAACGTGAAAATAACCAGCTGGTGGTGACTCCCGCTCGCTGGAATAAAAGCATCACCATTGTATTTTAGTGAATGCTATTACCCACAAACAGTATTTTAAATTGCATTCAGCACCTCTGAACTCTACCTGTTTTGTCGAGGATAGTATGGAAAAGTTAACCATAAATACCCGTACTGAATATTATAAAATCAGTAGTTTTATCTTTCTCTATTTCTTTACCTGGTCGGCAAGTATTGGTTTGCTCGCTATCTGGCTGGGACAAAAAGCCAACCTGAGTGGTACGGTTATCGGTACCGTCTTTGCCGTTAACGGTGTGTTTTCCGTTATTCTCAAACCGATATATGGCTACATTCTGGATAAAATAGGCATGAGTAAATATCTGCTCTATTTTGTCGTGCTGATGTCGGCATTGATGGCGCCGTTCTTTATCTATGTCTATCAGCCGCTATTAATTTCCAACACTATGTTGGGGATTATCGTTGGTGCGATTTATTTAAGTTTTGCCTGGTATGCCGGGGTGGCCGCCTGTGAATCGTACAGCGACCGCTACAGCCGATTAAACGGTATGGAGTTCGGGCAGATCCGCATGTGGGGTTCGCTCGGTTGGGCGGTGGCGTCTTCGTTCTCCGGTCTGTTGTTCAACATCTCCCCGGCGTGGAACTTCATTATGGGGAGCGTGGCCTCCGTCATCATGTTCTGCGTACTGCTGAGCCTGAAAGTGAACACCCAGGCGGCTCACGCCAGTGAGGTGCTGGCAAAAGAGAAGATCGCTCCGGCGGACGTGTATGCCCTGCTGCGTAACCGGAAGTTCTGGGCTTTCTGCCTGTATGTCGCGGGTGTGGCATGGATGATGTTTATCGCCGAACAGCAGTTCTCCCGTTATTTCGTTACCTTTTTCGCGGATATCCACCAGGGCAACGCCGTGTTCGGCTATCTGGGCACGGTACAGTCGGGCATGGAATTTGTGATGTATATGGTCATCCCGCTGTTTGTGAACTTTATCGGTGCTAAGCGGGGCTTATTACTGGTCGGCGCCTTTGTCGGTGCCCGCCTGATTATTTCCGGCCTGTGTGAATCGCATTTGCTGATTTCCGTATTAAAACCGCTGTATGGACTGGAAATCTGTTTGCTGCTGGTGTCGGTATTTAAATATATCGCTGAGCACTTCGATAAACGCGTTAATGCCACCATGTATTTGTTAGGCTATCAAGCCATGTTGTATGTCGGCAATGTGGTGGTCTCTTCACCGGCGGGATTATTGTATGACCGCATTGGTTTTGAAAATACCTACATCATTATGGGATCAATTGCGCTGGCTTTTACCGCCATCTCTGCAATAACGCTTTCCGCCTGCCAAAGCAAATGGCGACAGCATTCTCCTTTAGATATTGCTGGAAATAACCTTTCACGTTAATTCCCGGCCATAACTGCCAGTAAAATAAGGAACCGAAATATGTTAAGTAAAATCGTTGAGGAGCCGTTACGTGAATGTCCAGGCGCACCGTTTAATCGGCAGGCGTTTTCTGATGAGCTGGACAGCGCACGTCAACACACCCTTGAGCTGATTCGCCGTCATTTAACGGAATTCGGTGAGAAGTTTCCCGCAGAGACCTGCGAGAAAGGCTACTACCCGCTGACCGATAACGTTGAGTGGACCACCAGTTTCTGGACCGGGCAACTGTGGCTGGCGTGGGAGATGAGCGGTGACGCGGCGTTTCGCGCCATGGCGGAAAAAAATGTGCGCTCTTTTGGCCTGCGCATTGCGGGGCGCAGCGACACTAACACGCACGATCTCGGCTTTCTTTATACGCTCTCTTGCGTTGCCGCCTGGCGTTTAACGGGTAACCGCGATGCGCGCGGGTTTGCTCTGCAGGCCGCCGAGGCGCTGCTTGAGCGTTTTCACGCAAAGGCACAGATCATTCAGGCGTGGGGCGATCTTAAAGACCCGCAGCAGGCCGGGCGGATGATCATCGACTGCAATATGAACTTGCCGCTGCTGTACTGGGCGAGCGAGCAAACCGGTGACCCGCGTTTTGCGCGGGCGGCGCAGGCCCATGTCCGACAGGCGGCGACTTATCTTATCCGCGAAGATGCCTCAACCTTTCATACCTACTATATGGATGTGCAGACCGGCGAGCCGCGCTACGGTAACACTCAGCAAGGCTACGCCGATGACTCCTGCTGGTCGCGCGGGCAGGCCTGGGGGATTTACGGTTTCCTGCTGAGCTTCATTTATACCGGCGATAAAGAGATGGTGGCCCTGTCAAAACGGCTGGCGAACTACTTTTTGAATCGCCTGCCGGAAGATGCGGTGTGTCACTGGGATTTGGCACTGGTGGGGACCGACGCGCTGCGCGACTCCTCTTCTGCGGCGATTGCGGTCTGCGGCCTGCTGGAGCTGGTCAAACACCTACCGGTTACCGACCCGGATCGCGAACGTTATCAGCAGTGGGCGATGCGTATTATGTCGTCACTGGGCAAGCACTATCTGGCCGGTAAAAACGAGCCAACCAACGGGCTGCTTAAGCATTCGGTGTACCATCTTTCCAGTGATAAAGGGGTGGATGAGTGCTGTAGCTGGGGGGATTATTTCTACGTTGAGGCGTTAATGCGCTTTAGCGAGAGCTGGAAGCTGTACTGGTAGTGAGTGGGGTTTTGTCCCGGATGCGGCTTCGCCTTATCCGGGCTATTTGAGATACCCGGGTGAGGCGTTGCCGCATCCGGGGTTCTATGAGGGGATTAAACCCCTTGTTCCAGAATGCGGATATGCGTTTCCAGAACATCGCCTTTCACGGCTTCGCTCCAGGCTTTCATATGGGGCGTTTGCAGATGTGCTTCTAAGTGCGCCACGCTTTCCCAGTTTTCCACCATGATGATGGAGTCCGGTGCGGTTGTCTGGAAACTGACGCCTGCGGCATGGTCAACCCACGGCGCATAGCCATGGCAACCCTCTTCCTGCAACACGGTCGGGATAATTTTTGCGAATTGATCAAGGACCGCCTGGCGATGGTGCTGGCCAGGACGGGTACGAATTTCAGCAATCACTGTCAACATGGTTAACTCCTTCTAAGTCCAGTCTCACAGTTAAGCAAAAATCTCCGCAAGATGCTTGCGATATTCCTCAATATAACGCGGCACATCTGGCATTTTGATCACGTCATTCGCGATAAAACTCGGCAGGGCTTCCATCCCGAGGAACTGATTCGCTTTATGGAACGGCAGATAAACACCGTCAACGCCGACGCCATGGAAGAACTGCTCTTCATCGGTAAATGCGTCAAGCGGGGCATTCCAGGTCAGAGAAAGCATATATTTTTTACCCTGAATCAGACCACCGGAACCGTACTTTTTCGCGCCGTCAGAACGGGTACGGCCGTCACTGGCGTACAGCGAGCCGTGGCCTTCGGTAAACACATCGTCCATGTATTTTTTCACAGTCCAGGGGGCGCCCATCCACCAGCCGGGCATCTGCCAGATAACCACATCGGCCCAGAGAAAATTCTGCACTTCTTCTTTAACATCATAATCTCCGTCGGTACGTACGCTTTTTACAGCGTGCCCGTTATCGCGCAGGAAACTTTCCGCGACGGAGGTAAGGGTGTCATTGAGTTGACCTTTGGAGTGGGCGAATTTTTTCGCGCCGTTGATGATCAGGATGTTGCTCATTTTTTGTCCTTATCGAAACGTTAATGCCGGTCATTTTATCCCGCCTGCGTCGGTGACAAAATTGGCAAAGCGTGCAAAGACTTTTGCGTTTAAAGCAATAATCCTTCTCAGGTGGCGTACGGAAACGACTGTGCGTATTACGCAAGATCGGTCAGGATTAACGTCTGTCGAATCGCCAAAGTAGAGCCTCAGGAGGATGCGATGAACGACACGCGTAAGGCGGATTATTCAGCACGTTTCAGAATGGTTTGTCATTATATTGAACGTCATCTGGATGAGCCGTTATCACTGGAGGCGTTGAGTGCGATTGCGCACTGCTCGCCTTTCCACTTTCACCGGATGTTTACGGCCTGGAGCGGGTTACCGCTTTATCGCTATATTCAGTGGCTGCGGCTGCGTCACGCCTCATGGCGGCTGGCGTTTAATCCGCATGATAAAATTATCGATATTGCCCTGGATGCCGGTTTTCAAAATCCGGAGTCGTTCAGTCGCGCCTTCAAAACGGCGTTAGGCGCCAGCCCCCGTCAGTTCCGTCTTGAGCCGGACTGGGTGAGCTGGCACCAACGCGTACCGAAAAACGTTTTACAGGAGCGAACGATGAAAGAGATCAACATAGTCGTATTTCCAACCACGCCGGTGGCAATACTCAAACACCGGGGCGACCCGGCACGGGTGAATGCCAGCGCGGCAACGTTTATTGAGTGGCGTCGAAGCAGCGGGCTTTCGCCGGTTGAGCGTTATCCGACCTACGGTATTGCGTGGGACGATCCCGCCTCAGTGCCTGCAGACGCGTTCCGCTTTGATATTTGCGCGGCCGTGGAGCAGGCCGTCCCGGCGAATACATTTGGCGTGGAAAATGGCGAGATCCCCGGCGGGCGCTGCGCGGTCATTCGTCACCATGGCTCTCTCGATTCCATAGGCGAGAGCGTGTATCACCTCTATCGGCACTGGCTGCCGGAGAGTGGCGAAACCGTGCGCGACTTCCCGGTTTTTTTCCACTATCTGAATTTTGTGCATCAGGTGCCTGAGCACGAACTCAAGACCGATATTTACCTTCCCCTCGCATAAGCATAACGCGGTCGCCAATCTTCGGCGGCCTCTACCATGTTGATAAATGGCTAAATGATTCCTGACCAGACGAAAGTCCCCCGGCGCGATCGGTTTTGTATGCGCATCACTATGCCTTAACGTCACAGATAGGGTAGTATCTGCGGCAATATTGCCGCCGAAAAGGCGGACGCACACGTTGAGGAATCACACTTAATGAGCGATATGGCAGAGCGCCTTGCGCTACATGAATTTACGGAAAACGCGTATCTGAACTATTCCATGTACGTCATCATGGACCGTGCGTTGCCGTTTATCGGTGATGGCCTGAAACCTGTTCAGCGTCGCATTGTTTACGCTATGTCTGAATTGGGGCTGAGTGCCAGCGCCAAATTCAAAAAATCCGCCCGTACCGTGGGCGACGTATTGGGTAAATATCACCCGCATGGCGACAGCGCCTGTTACGAAGCCATGGTTTTAATGGCACAGCCGTTCTCTTACCGTTATCCGCTGGTTGACGGGCAGGGGAACTGGGGCGCGCCGGACGATCCGAAATCCTTCGCCGCAATGCGTTATACCGAATCCCGTTTGTCTAAATACGCAGAAGTGCTGTTGGGTGAACTGGGGCAGGGCACGGCGGATTGGGTACCGAACTTTGACGGTACGTTGCAGGAGCCGAAGATGCTCCCTGCGCGCCTGCCAAACATTCTGCTCAACGGCACCACCGGCATTGCGGTAGGGATGGCGACCGATATTCCTCCGCATAACCTGCGCGAAGTGGCAAAAGCGGCTATCGCCCTGATTGAACAACCGAAAACCACCCTTGACCAGTTGCTGGATATCGTCCAGGGGCCTGATTATCCGACCGAAGCGGAAATCATCACGTCGCGAACTGAGATCCGTAAAATTTACGAGAACGGGCGTGGTTCCGTGCGGATGCGTGCGGTGTGGAAAAAAGAAGACGGCGCCGTGGTGATTACCGCGCTGCCGCACCAGGTTTCCGGTGCGCGCGTACTCGAACAGATTGCCGCCCAGATGCGCAACAAAAAGCTGCCAATGGTGGATGACCTGCGCGATGAGTCCGACCACGAAAATCCGACCCGCCTGGTCATTGTGCCGCGCTCTAACCGCGTGGATATGGAGCAGGTGATGAATCACCTGTTTGCCACCACCGATCTGGAAAAAAGCTACCGCATTAACCTGAACATGATCGGACTGGATGGTCGCCCGGCGGTGAAAAACCTGCTGGAAATCCTCACCGAATGGCTGACATTCCGTCGCGATACGGTACGTCGCCGCCTGAATTACCGTCTGGAGAAAGTGCTCAAGCGCCTGCATATCCTTGAAGGTCTGCTGGTGGCGTTCCTCAATATTGACGAAGTGATTCATATTATTCGCACCGAAGATGAGCCGAAGCCGGTTCTGATGTCGCGGTTTGGCATCAGCGAGACCCAGGCAGAAGCCATCCTCGAACTGAAATTGCGCCACCTCGCCAAACTCGAAGAGATGAAAATTCGCGGTGAGCAGGACGAGCTGGCAAAAGAGCGCGATCAACTGCAGGCTATCCTTGCCTCTGAGCGCAAGATGAATAATCTGCTCAAGAAAGAGCTGCAGGCGGATTCTGATGCTTTTGGCGACGACCGCCGTTCACCGCTGCATGAGCGTGAAGAAGCGAAGGCGATGAACGAACACGATATGCAGCCTTCTGAGCCGGTGACTATCGTGCTGTCGCAAATGGGTTGGGTGCGTAGCGCCAAAGGCCATGACATTGATGCGCAGGGCTTAAGTTATAAAGCGGGCGACAGCTGGAAGGCGTCGGCTAAAGGCAAGAGCAATCAGCCGGTGGTCTTCATCGACTCGACCGGGCGCAGCTACGCCATTGACCCCATTACGCTGCCTTCCGCGCGCGGGCAAGGGGAGCCGTTAACCGGTAAATTGACCCTGCCGCCGGGCGCCGTTGTTGAGCACATGGTCATGACTAACGAAGACCAGAAACTGCTGATGGCGAGCGATGCTGGCTATGGTTTTGTCTGCACGTTCAACGATCTGGTGGCGCGCAACCGTGCGGGTAAAACGCTGATCAGTCTGCCGGACAACGCCCGTGTGATGCCGCCGCTGGAAATTGAAAACGACGCGGATATGCTGCTGGCGATCACCACGGCAGGGCGCATGCTGATGTTCCCGGTGGGCGATCTGCCGCAGTTGTCAAAAGGCAAAGGCAACAAGATCATCGGCATTCCATCGGCAGAAGCCGCAAAAGGCGAAGATGGCCTGGCGCATCTCTATCTGCTGCCGCCGCAGAGCACGCTGACGATTCATGTGGGTAAACGTAAAATCAAACTGCGCCCGGAAGAACTGCAGAAAGTGCAGGGGGAGCGTGGTCGTCGTGGGACATTGATGCGTGGGTTACAGCGTATCGACCGCGTTGAGATTGATTCGCCGTCCCGCCCCAGCGCCGGAAACAGCGAAGAGTAACCGTTCTGCATTCATCCCCCGCTCATCCGTGGGGGAATGACGAATTTTTCCCGTAAAAGCGTTGTTTATTCCAGAGTTGCGATTAACAATACGTTTTTACGACCCCGCATCTAACCCGGCCTGAGTGTTGCAGGCTAGTGTTTGTGCACATAGGGATGGGTTTTCGAGGTAGCTATGCTATTTATTGTTCGCTTCATTATCGTTGTTATTTATTCCATTCTGGTGTGTGTCTTTGGTTCTCTTTACTGCCTGTTCAGCCCGCGTAATCCGAAGCATGTTGCTACCTTCGGGCATATGTTCGGCCGACTGGCGCCGGTATTCGGCTTAAAGGTTGAAAAGCGTTTCCCGCAGGGTTACCAGCAGCATGGCAAGGCTATCTATATCGCGAATCACCAGAACAACTACGATATGGTCACCGCGTCTAACATCGTGCAACCCCCTACCGTCACCGTCGGCAAAAAGAGCCTGCTGTGGGTGCCGTTTTTTGGTTTGCTTTACTGGTTAACGGGCAATCTGCTGATTGATCGTAATAACCGGGCAAAAGCGCACGGTACCATCGCCCAGGTGGTGAAGCATATTCAGAAACGCAATATTTCTGTCTGGATGTTCCCGGAAGGGACCCGAAGCCGTGGGCGTGGTTTACTCCCATTTAAAACGGGCGCGTTCCACGCGGCCATCGCCGCGGGTGTGCCTATCATCCCGGTTTGTGTGTCTGGTACGTCGAATAAAATCAATCTTAACCGCCTGAAAAACGGGCTGGTAATTGTCGAAATGCTGCCGCCAATCGAGACCACCGGTTACGGTAAAGATCAGATTCGTGAACTGGCCGCGCGTTGCCATGAGCTGATGAAAACGAAAATCGATGAGCTGGACAAAGAAGTGGCTGAGCGCGAGGCCACGGGACGGGTCTAATCCTTTTGCTATATTGATGCCGGGAAATGATTTCCCGCGCGGTTTATTCAGTTTTTACACGGAGCAACTATGTCACTCAGTCGGCGTCAATTTATCCAGGTATCCGGAGCTGCATTCTGTGCAGGCGCGATACCGCTGAGGGCGAACGCCGCCGGGCAGCAACCGCCGCTGCCGATACCTCCGTTAATTGAATCCCGTCGCGGGCAGCCCCTTTTCCTGACACTCCAGCGCGCGCACTGGTCATTTGCCACCGGAACGCGCGCTCAGGTCTGGGGAGTAAACGGGCGTTATCTTGGGCCGACGATTCGGGTCTGGAGCGGCGATGACGTCAAAATGATTTACAGTAACCGCCTGGCGGAAAATGTCTCCATGACGGTGAGCGGGCTGCAGGTGCCCGGGCCATTAATTGGCGGCGCCGCGCGGATGATGACCGCGAATAACGACTGGGCGCCGGTGTTGCCGATTCGGCAAAGTGCCGCCACGCTCTGGTATCACGCCAACACGCCAAACCGTACCGCACAGCAGGTTTACAATGGCCTCGCCGGAATGTGGCTGGTGGAAGATGACGTCAGTAAATCGCTGCCCATTCCGAACCACTACGGTGTGGATGATTTTCCGATCATTATCCAGGATAAACGGCTGGATAATTTTGGTACGCCGGAATACAGCGAGCCTGGCAGCGGCGGCTTCGTGGGCGATACTCTGATGGTCAACGGCGCGCAAAGCCCGTTTGTCGAAGTGTCGCGCGGCTGGGTACGTTTACGTCTGCTGAATGCCTCCAATTCACGTCGTTATCAGTTGCAGATGAGCGACGGACGTCCTCTGCACGTGATCTCCGGCGATCAGGGGTTTTTGCCTGCGCCGGTGTCGATCAAGCAACTGGCGCTGGCGCCGGGTGAGCGGCGCGAAGTCCTGGTTGATATGACCAACGGTGATGAGGTTTCGGTTACCTGCGGTGAGGCCGCTGGCATCATGGATCGTCTGCGCGGCTTTTTTGAGCCCTCCAGTATTTTGATTTCCACCCTCGTGCTGACGCTGCGTCCTACCGGACTGTTGCCACTGGTCACCGATACGTTGCCGATGCGGTTGTTGCCATCGGACATCATGACCGGCACACCTGTGCGTAGCCGCGATATTACGTTGGGAAGCGATCCGGGGATCAACGGGCAATTATGGGATCCGCAGCGTATCGACATTACCGCCCAGCAGGGCTCATGGGAGCGCTGGACAGTGCGTGCTGACATGCCGCAATCGTTCCATATGGAAGGCGTACAGTTCCAGGTGCGTAACGTTAATGGCGCCATGCCGTTCCCGGAAGACCGTGGCTGGAAAGATACCGTGTGGGTTGATGGTCAGGTGGAACTGCTGGTCTATTACGGGCAACCGTCATGGCCGCATTTCCCGTTCCAGTATGGCAGTCAGACCCTGGAGATGGCGGATCGCGGGTCGATTGGTCAGTTGCTGGTGAATCCGGCGGCATAGCCCTCCTCCCCATAGGGGAAAGGGAGAAAACCATACCGTAGCCCTGGTAAGCGAAGCGCCGCCGGGGCGAGGGGGAAAGCCCCACACATATTCCTTCATTTCATGTATTGATCCAGCGTATAATCCACGCCCTTTGTTTATTTTTTTGCCACTTTTTTTGGAAGCAAGATGAGCGCAATATCCCTGATCCAGCCGGATCGTGACCTTTTTTCATGGCCCCAGTACTGGGCGGCCTGCTTTGGTCCGGCTCCGTTTTTACCTATGTCCCGCGATGAAATGGATCAACTTGGCTGGGATAGCTGCGACATCATTCTGGTCACCGGCGATGCCTATGTCGATCACCCGAGCTTCGGTATGGCGATCTGTGGGCGTATGCTCGAAGCCCAGGGTTTCCGTGTTGGCATCATTGCCCAGCCGGACTGGAACAGCAAAGACGACTTTATGCGTCTGGGGAAACCCAACCTGTTCTTCGGCGTGACCGCAGGTAACATGGACTCGATGATCAACCGTTATACGGCGGATCGTAAACTGCGCCATGATGATGCTTACACCCCGGATAACGTGGCGGGTAAACGTCCGGATCGTGCGACGCTCGCGTATACCCAGCGCTGCAAAGAAGCCTGGAAAGAGGTGCCGGTTATTCTTGGTGGCATTGAAGCGAGCCTGCGCCGTACCGCCCATTACGATTACTGGTCCGATACCGTGCGTCGTTCAGTGCTGGTGGATTCCAAAGCCGACATGCTGATGTTCGGTAACGGCGAGCGTCCGCTGGTGGAAGTGGCGCATCGCCTGGCACAGGGCGAGCCCATCTCAGAGATTCGCGATGTCCGTAATACCGCGATCATGGTGAAAGAAGCGCTGCCAGGCTGGAGCGGCGTGGATTCACGTATTATTGATATGCCGGGTAAAATCGACCCCATTCCGCATCCCTATGGTGAAGATTTACCGTGCGCGGATAATAAACCTGTCGAACCGAAGAAAGCCGAAGCGAAAGCGGTTGTTGTTCAACCGCCGCGTCCGAAACCGTGGGAAAAAACCTACGTGCTGCTGCCTTCCTTTGAGAAGGTCAAAAGCGACAAAGTACTGTATGCGCACGCTTCGCGTATTTTGCATCATGAAACCAACCCCGGCTGTGCTCGCGCACTGATGCAAAAACATGGCGATCGCTACATCTGGATTAACCCGCCAGCAATCCCGCTGTCTACCGAAGAGATGGACAGTGTTTTTGCCCTGCCGTACAAGCGCGTCCCGCATCCGGCCTACGGTAACAGCCGTATTCCGGCGTACGAAATGATCCGTTTCTCAATCAATATCATGCGTGGCTGCTTTGGTGGTTGCTCCTTCTGTTCAATCACTGAACATGAAGGACGCATTATTCAGAGCCGTTCGGAAGATTCGATCATTAATGAGATCGAAGCGATTCGCGACACAGTTCCGGGCTTTACCGGCGTTATCTCCGATCTGGGTGGCCCGACGGCCAACATGTACATGCTGCGCTGTAAGTCGCCGCGCGCGGAACAAACCTGCCGTCGTTTGTCGTGTGTTTATCCGGATATCTGCCAGCACATGGATACCAACCATGAGCCGACGATCAATTTATACCGCCGTGCGCGCGATCTGAAAGGCATCAAAAAAATCCTGATCGCATCCGGGGTACGTTACGACATCGCTGTAGAAGATCCGCGTTATATCAAAGAGCTGGCAACTCACCACGTGGGTGGCTATCTGAAGATTGCGCCGGAACATACCGAAGAAGGGCCGCTGTCGAAGATGATGAAGCCGGGCATGGGCAGCTATGACCGTTTCAAAGAGCTGTTTGATACCTTCTCGAAACAGGCCGGTAAAGAGCAGTATTTGATCCCGTACTTTATCTCTGCGCACCCGGGTACGCGTGATGAAGATATGGTTAACCTGGCGCTGTGGCTCAAACGGCACCGTTTCCGCCTCGACCAGGTGCAGAATTTCTATCCGTCTCCGCTCGCCAACTCGACGACCATGTATTACACGGGGAAAAACCCGCTCGGTAAGATTGGCTATAAGAGTGAAGATGTGGTGGTGCCGAAGGGCGATAAACAGCGTCGTCTGCATAAAGCGCTGCTGCGCTACCACGATCCGGCGAACTGGCCGATGATCCGCCAGGCGCTGGAAGAGATGGGTAAAAAGCACCTGATTGGTTCACGTCGCGATTGCCTGGTACCCGCTCCGACGCTGGATGAAATGCGTGAAGCGCGCCGCCAGAATCGTAATACCCGTCCGGCGCTGACCAAGCACACGCCGATTGCTCATCAGCGTCAGAATGGCTCCCCACGCAGCGAAACCGCAACGCGCGGCGCTGTGAAAAAGGGCGCGGTGAAAAGTGAAACGGTGAAGAGTGGTGCGGTGAAAAGCAGCGTAATGAAAAACGATAACGCGAAAAAAGCGGTAAAGCGTAAGGCGGGTTAACTGCGGTCTGATGCCCTCACCCTAACCCTCTCCCACAGGGAGAGGGAACATGTGCTGCATGTGGGAGAGGTGCCAGCATTCCGTCATTTCCGATTGGGAGAGGTCTCTGGCTTTTCTCCCTCTCCCACAGGGAGAGGGAACATGTGCCGCATGTGGGAGAGGTGCCAGCCTTCCGCCATTTCCGATTGGGAGAGGTCTCTGGCTTTTCTCCCTCTCCCTAGGGAGAGGGCTGGGGTGAGGGTGAACTGGTAGTACTTTTCTCCGCCGCTTTATCGCCTAACGCTTCCTGCTGCCGCTCGCGGTTATACTCTTTAATCCCCTGATATAAGCTCTGGGTTTCATTGACGATGTCGTCAATGAGCCAGCGTCCATTTTCATCCACCAACGAGAGCGTCTGTGTCACGGTCTCCGGCCCGTCGCTGAACGGGCGGAAGCGGACCACGGCGTCAACGTGCTGGCCATCATGGGGCACGATATCGACCTGTTCCAGCACCAGATTGTCATAATCCTGGCAATTGCAGATAGGATCGTAATTCAGATAGCCCACATCCCCCTCAGCCGTCAGCCGCTGATCTTCGGCGACTTCTTTCATGAGCCGACTGGAAATCACCTGATCTTTGCCGGAAGCATCAAAAATAACGCCGGCTTGATTATCCTTATAGTGCTGATAGAGCAATTCCACGCTACGCTGAGGTGACTCAGCAAACGCGGAAAAGCTGCAAATAAAAAGCAATACCAATAGTTTTCGCATAGTCGATTCTTCTTGTGGGGCACTATACCCAGAGTAGCATTGCCTTTGCGCAGGCGTAAGTCTTCATATATGAAGAGATGTTCATCTGAATTCAAGGAGCGAGTGATGGCAACACGATTCTGGCCGGGTGTCGCGCTTTTAGCGCTATTACAAAGCGGGTGCGTTGCCTACACCCAGTCTCAACCGGCCCTGGAAGGCCGCTTGTTGGATAGCACAGGAAAACCCATACCTGCGGCCACTATTACGCTGAAAAGTCATCGTCCCGGCGCCAGCACCGTGACCGATAGCAACGGTTTCTTCGCTTTTGCAGGCGAGCACGAATGGTCGTTCTTTTTACCCATTGGGCCAATCGATAAGATTAACCTTTCCCGGTTGCTTATCAGCGCGCAGGGTCAGCAATACGATGTTTTGCTCTCGTATGGGCTGAGTGGGCCTTACGGTTCGGGGCCGTCGGAAGTGGGCGTGTTGTGTACGTTACCTCAGGCGCAACTGCCGACAGAAAAAGAGGGCACAACGCCGGAAATCTGCCAGCGTGTACCGTATAAAAATATGCAAGCATCCCGCGCGGCAGAGTGAGACTACGCAAATCAGCCCGGCCGTGAAGCCGGGCGTAAAGGGCTAATCAGTACAGCCCCAGCATTTTCCACCAGGCAAGGCCGATGACCATAAATACAGCCTGGTTGAACAGGCTGATTAAAAACCCTGTTCGCCACCAGATACCGGTTGGCACGTAACCGGCGCCAAACAGAATGGGGCCGCGTGCGTGGGTGTATTGCGTCAGTGAACAATAGAGGCTGCTGGTAAATGCCAGCATCAGCGCCATCGGCGCGGCGGGAATATTCAGATGAATACCTACGCCGAGGAAGACGGCATACAGTGCGGCGATTTGCGCATTACCGCTGGCGAAAAAGTAGTGGGTGTAGAAGTAGGCCGCGTTCAACAGCAACAGCACTATCACCCAACTGGTACCGCCCATCGCGTTACCGATACTTTCACCAATCACGCCGCCAAACCAGGTGGTGAAGCCCAGTTTTTTCAGCTGGTTCGCCATCATCAAGAGCGCCGCAAACCAGATTAGTGTATCCCAGGCTCCTTTCTCGCTTTTTACATCTTCCCAGCTCAGTACCCCGGAAAGTAACAGCACCGACAGGCCGACGAAGGATGCCGTGGTCGGATCCACCCCCAGCGCATCGCCGAAGATCCACAGTATCAGCAGGAGCAGGACGGTGCCGAGCATCAGCCATTCGCCCCGGCTCATTTTCCCCATCAATGCCAGCTCACGCTGCGCCAGGACGGGCGCATCCGGGGTGTGTTTGATTTCGGGACGCGTTATCCAGTAAACCAGTACCGGCACAATCAGCAAGGAGACCAGGCAAGGGGCCAGCGCGGCGATGAACCAGCCGCCCCAGGTCAGCGTCACCCCAGCGTTTGCCGCCAGTTTCACTGCCAGCAGGTTGCCGGTATACCCGGTCATAAACAGCGCGGCGGTGACATCGTTAACGTTGCCGATACAGGTAATGAGAAAGGTGCCGATTTTGCTACGTGATTCATCTTCCGGACGAGAGTCAAAGCTGCGAGCCAGTGAGTCCGCAATAGGATAGATGACGCCACCGCAACGCGCAGTATTGCTTGGCATGGCGGGGGAGAGGATCAGATCGGCAAACGCCAGACCGTAAGCCAGCCCGAGCGTGCGCTTACCGAGCAGGCGGATCATTTGTAGTGCGATGCGTCGGCCAAGTCCGGTTTTGATAAAACCGCGGGCGATCATAAAGGCGACGACGATAAGCCAGATAAGTGAACTGTTTAACTCACTCAGTGCCGTGAGGATGGCGCCATTGGCCGTTTTATCACCGGCGGCGTAAGTGATGGCGAACACGGTGATGCCGATGATGCCGACAGCGCCAATAGGCAGCACCTTAGCGACGATTGAGGCAATGGTCGCGACAAAGACAATGGCAGAGTGCCAGGCCTGGGCGCTGAGTCCTTCCGGGGGTGCCACCTGCCAGAGACCGGTGGCGATAACAACAATAATAATTAAAGGGAGCCATCGGACTCCTGACGTATTTTTTTCAGCCATAAAGTCATCCCTATACATGATGTAAATAAAACGTCGAGGAAAAATAATCAACGTGAGTAATTATGTTGTTGCAGCATAAATTATGCTGCGCTACAAACGTGAACAAATACACATAAAGAGTGTGGTTAAATTGTTTCCTGATGTTTCTGATTTCATGGCAAAAAAAGCCCGACGCGGGCGCCGGGCTGGGGGGAGTAAAAAGAATTAGCCGCCGAACTGATCCGGGTCAGGGCCAAGACGTTTCCCCTGATCGAGTCTGGCGATTTCGCCCAGTTCGTCTTTATCGAGACGGAAATCCCAGACGTCAAAGTTCTCGGCAATGCGTGCCGGGGTAACGGATTTCGGGATCACGATCAGGCCGCAGTCCAGATGCCAGCGAATCACAATCTGTGCTGGGGTTTTGCCGTATTTATCCGCCAGTTCGCGGATAATTTTCTGATCAAATACCCCTTCGCCACCCTGTGCCAGCGGGCTCCAGGATTCGGTCTGGATTTTGTGCGTGGCGTTCCAGGCATGCAACTGACGCTGCTGCAAAAGAGGGTGCAGCTCAATCTGGTTAATAACCGGGGTCACGTTTGTCTCATCAATCAGCTTCTGCAGATGATGAATCTGGAAATTACACACCCCAATACTCTTCACCAGGCCCTGTTCCTGGAGTTTGATCATTCCTTTCCAGGCCTCAACATAGTGATCGATAGCCGGGACCGGCCAGTGCATCAGGTAGAGATCAACATAATCGAGCTGGAGTTTGTCGAGGCTTTCCTGCAATGCTTCCTGTGGGCGTTTCTGATCGTCATTCCACAGTTTTGTGGTAATGAACAGGTCATCACGCGCAACGCCTGCACTTTTTAATGCCGTGCCAACGCCGTCTTCATTTTTATACGCGGCTGCGGTATCGATAGAGCGATAGCCGACTTCCAGCGCTTTGTGAATGGCGGAAACCACTTCCTCATTGCCCGCTTTCCACACGCCAAGACCCAGCTGCGGCATCAGATTGCCGTCCGAAAGCTTAATCACGGTTGGATGTGTCATGCATTCCTCCTGTATGAGCTTACCGGGACATGTCCCGGTAAGGTTGTGTGCATTAAGTCTGGACGAAAAGTCCAAAAACGAAAGGCAGCGGAGTAAAAAGCTTAGCGTGCCGCTTCGTAAATGCGACGGCTGACATCAAGGGTAATGTCCTGATGTTCGCCGAGTTTTGTCATGCCGTGTTCTTCCAGTTTTGCCAGCAGCGCCGGGATGGAACTGCCGTCCAGACCGTAACCGGACAGGCGAGTCGGCACCCCCATCTGTTCAAAGAAACCACGGGTTGCTTCGATAGCGGCATCAATACGGCTGTCTTCGGAACCTTCGGTGATATTCCAGACGCGTTCTGCGTATTGCAGCAATTTGGCACGTTTGGTGTCGCGTTTTTCATTCCACAAAGCAGGGAGCACTATCGCCAGCGTTTGGGCATGGTCAAGACCGTGCATTGCCGTCAGTTCATGGCCAAGCATATGGGTCGCCCAGTCTTGCGGCACGCCCGCGCCAATCAGGCCGTTCAGCGCCTGGGTGGCCGCCCACATGACGTTGGCGCGAACATCGTAATTTTCCGGTTCTTTCAGCGCTTTCGGGCCTTCTTCGATGAGCGTCAGCAGAATACCTTCGGCGAAGCGATCCTGAATTTTACCGTTCACCGGGTAAGTGACATATTGCTCAACGGTATGCACAAAGGCATCGACAACGCCGTTCGCCACCTGACGCGGCGGCAGGGTGTAGGTGTATACCGGATCCAGCACGGCAAAAATCGGCTGAACGTGTTCAGACATAAATGCTTGTTTATCACCGGTGGTTTTACGGGAGATAACTGCGCCTTTGTTGGATTCGGAACCGGTGGCTGGCAGGGTCAGCACGGAGCCCATTGGGATCGCACTGGTGATTTTGCCGCCGTAGGTTTGCAGAATTTCCCACGGGTCCACGCCATCGGCGTAATGGGCCGCTGCGGCGATAAATTTGGTGCCATCCAGTACAGAGCCGCCGCCGACCGCCAGCAGGAAGGTGATGTTGTCATCCTTGGCGATTTTGACGGCTTTCATCAGGGTTTCGTAAGACGGGTTGGGTTCGATGCCGCTGAATTCCCGTACATCCAGACCTTCCAGCGCGCTATATACCTGATCCAGCACGCCGTTTTTCTTCACGCTACCGCCGCCGTAGGTAATCAGTACGCGAGCGTCTGCCGGAATTTGTTCACGCAAATCGGCAATCGCGCCTTTACCAAACAGGATGCGGGTAGGGGTATGGAGATTAAAGTTGTTCATTGCTCGTTCCCTTTAGGTGGGTGATAGAAGAGCAGGCAGGATGCTGCCCGATGGCATTAATTGTGGCCGTGGCGGGCTTGCCTCTCAATGCACATTTCTGCCGATGTCTTGCCTGTTTCTCCAGATCGCTGGAGAAACCGCACAAAAGATTGCACACTGTAGCGGTCAAAAAACAGTGAAGGAGCGGCGAATTATGAACCGTGACGAGATTTGCCAGGTATTAACGCAAAAAGTAAAAACACTGAAAAATAATGAAAATTATCTCAGCACGCTGCTTCCGGATATCCGTTTGCTTTACGGCACTGAGCCGGGAACCCGTACCCCGGTGATGTATCAGCCGGGGATCGTTTTTCTCTTCTCCGGCCATAAAATTGGTTATATCAATGAGCGTGTGTTTCGCTACGATACCAATGAATATTTACTCCTTACCGTACCTTTACCGTTTGAGTGCGAAACCTATGCAACGCCAGAAGTTCCGCTGGCGGGATTACGCCTTAACGTCGACATTCTGCAGTTACAGGAACTGTTGATGGATATCGGCGAAGATGAATCTTTCCAGCCCGCGATGGCGGCAAGCGGTATCAACTCTGCCACCCTGTCCGAGGAAATTCTGTGTGCGGCGGAACGTTTACTCGACGTGATGGAGCGCCCGCTGGACGCCCGTATTCTGGGTAAACAGATCATTCGTGAACTGCTCTATCACGTGCTCATCGGGCCGCGTGGCGGCGCATTACTGGCGCTGGTCAGCCGCCAGACCCATTTCAGCTTAATCAGCCGGGTGCTTAAACGCATTGAGAGCCAGTACACAGAAAACCTGAGCGTCGACGAACTGGCTGCTGAGGCGAATATGAGCGTCTCTGCGTTTCACCATAACTTTAAATCGGTGACCAGCACCTCGCCGTTGCAGTACCTCAAAAGCTACCGCCTGCACAAAGCACGGATGATGATGATCCACGATGGTATGAAGGCCAGCGCTGCGGCCATTCGTGTGGGTTATGAAAGCCCGTCGCAATTTAGCCGCGAGTTTAAACGCTATTTTGGCGTCACGCCGGGGGAAGATGCGGCGCGTATTCGTATGATGCAGGGGGGCTGATTTTCCTTCTCCTTTTGGGAGAAGGAAAAGAGGGAAAGTATCAGGCGCTGCAGTATTTTTTCTTAATCACCACGGCCAGGGTGCCCACCAGCCCGGCGACCAGCAGGAAAAGCGGCAGAATCATCAGGAATGTCATCACCTGATCTTCGTGGCGTTTTACAAAGGGGATCATGCTGATGGCGTAGCCCAGCGTGGTGATCATGCCGACCCACAGCAGGCCGCTCAGCCAGTTGAAAAGCTGGAAACGGCGGCTGGATAAGCCTGAAATCCCGGCCATGGTTGGCAGCAGGGTGCGCACGAACGCCAGGAAGCGCCCAGCCAACAGCGCCAGCAAACCGTGTCGGTCAAACATGCAGGTCGCCCGCTGATGATATTTCTCCGGCAACTGCGCCAGCCAACTCTTCACCACGCGGGTATTCCCCAGCCAGCGCCCCTGCAGGTAGCTCAACCAGCAGCCCAGGCTGGCGGCAGAGGTCAGGATTACGAGTGTCGACAGGTAGTCCATGCAACCACGCGCCACCAGCGCGCCAGCCAATAAAAGCAAACTGTCCCCAGGCAAAAACGAGGCTGGAAGCAATCCGTTTTCTAAAAATAGAGTGGCAAACATCACTAAATAAACGACGCCAACAATATGTGGATTCGCCAGCGCTGCAAAGTCGTGGTGCCAGAGCGCAGCGATAATGTCTTGAATTACAGCCATGGACTTTCCTGTGGTACCGCTTAGAGAAGGCTATTGTACCCGCTTATCGCCCGAAACACCTTGATCCCAGGCGCAATTAATACAGAGTATTCTGCTGGCATAATGAGAATTTTCAACCAGCAGTTAACAATTTATACGATGCGCTGAAAACCTGCAGCCAAATCTTCAATTAAATCATCAACATCTTCCAGACCAATATGAACACGAATCAGAGTACCGCTAAAATCCACGCCGCCGTCAGGACGGATAGCTGCGATTTGTTCCGGTTGATTTGCCAGAATTAATGATTCATACCCGCCCCAGGAGTAGGCCATGCTGAACAGCGAGAAATTATCGAGGTAGGCTGCCATCTCTTCATTGTTAAGACGCTTGTTCAGAATGAAGGAAAACAGACCGCTGCTGCCGTTAAAATCGCGATTCCAGAACTCATGTCCTTTGCTACCTGGCAGCGCCGGATGGTTAACCTGCGCGACTTGCGGGTGCGAAGCCAGCCACTGTGCGATTTTCAGACTGCTTTCATGATGTTGACGCAGGCGTACGCCAAGGGTACGCAGGCCGCGACTGGTCATATACGCCGTATCAGCATCGACCATTTGCCCCATCAGATAGGCATTCTCGCGCAGTTGATCCCAACAGCGGGCGTTGGAAACCGCGGTACCAATCATGCCATCAGAGTGACCAATCAGGTATTTGGTGGCTGCCTGAATAGAAATATCGATATCGAACTCAAGCGCCTTAAAGAGAATGCCCGCAGCCCAGGTATTGTCGATCATAATGATCGCCTCGGGCGCAACGCTTCTGACTGCCTGCACGATTGCCGGCACGTCATGGACTTCCATGGTTATCGAACCTGGTGATTCGAGGAACACGATTTTGGTATTGGGCTGTATCAGACGCACAATGCTTGCGCCGATCATCGGGTCAAACCAGCTGGTGGTTACCCCGAGTTTGGCGAGGATTTTGGTGCTGAAATCCTGCGTGGGTTCATAGGCCGTGTTGGTCATCAGGATATGGTCGCCCTGTTCGACAAACGCCAGAATGGTATTGGCTACCGCGGCTGCGCCGCAGGGGAAAAGAGCACAGCCTGCGCCACCTTCCAGCTCGCACATGGCTTCCTGTAACGAGAAATGGGTCAGCGTGCCGCGACGTCCGTAAAAAAGCTCGCCCTTCGCGCGGTTGCGCGTGGCCTGCTTTTTCGCCTCGACCGTATCGAAAACCAGAGAGGAAGCTCGCTGAATAACGCTATTCACCGAACCCTGCGTGTATTTTTTGCTGCGCCCCGCGTTAACCAGAGCAGTATCAATATGCTTCGCCGTCATGTTTGCTTAACCTGTTTTTATACGTCTGGATGTCCAGACTACCATGAATGCCAGGTGATGCATCGATACCCGTTCTGATAAAGCATAAAATTTTATGAATATTCAGCTATGAGACTTTTTTACTGCGTGAGCGCAAGGAAAACGCGGGGATATTGCGGCAGTATGTAAATACTAATGAGAACTACTATCAATTCGACGATGTTTTGATATTATTATGCTCAGATTTTGTGATATGCGTCGTGGAGATACACAGTGGGTAATAATTTGATGCAGGCGGATCTTTCCGTTTGGGGTATGTATCAACATGCCGACATCGTAGTAAAAATTGTGATGATCGGGTTGATGCTGGCATCAGTGGTCACCTGGGCAATCTTCTTTAGTAAAAGTGCTGAGATGATTGCGCATAAACGCCGTCTTAAACGTGAGCAGCAATTATTGGCCGATGCCCGTTCGCTGGATCAGGCCAGTGAAATTGCCTCCTCTTTCCATGCCAGAAGTCTGAGTACGCAGTTACTTAACGAAGCCCAAAATGAGCTGGAGTTGTCCGCAGGTAGCGAAGATAACGAAGGGATTAAAGAGCGTACGGGCTTCCGTCTGGAACGTCGCGTTGCCGCTACGGGCCGTCATATGGGCCGTGGTAATGGTTACCTTGCGACTATCGGCGCCATCTCCCCGTTTGTGGGGCTGTTTGGTACCGTATGGGGTATCATGAACAGCTTCATCGGTATTGCCCAGACGCAGACCACTAACCTTGCTGTGGTCGCACCGGGTATCGCGGAAGCGCTGCTGGCGACCGCGATCGGCCTGGTGGCAGCGATTCCTGCGGTGGTTATCTATAACATCTTCGCCCGCATGATCGGCGGTTATAAAGCGACGCTGGGTGATGTTGCCGCACAGGTTCTGTTGCTGCAAAGCCGCGACCTGGACCTTGCTGCCAGCGCCTCTGCAAAACCTGTCCACGCCGCCCAGAAACTACGAGTAGGTTAATGCCCCATGGCAATGCGTCTTAACGAAAACCTCGACGATAACGGCGAAATGCACGAAATCAACGTAACGCCGTTTATCGACGTTATGCTGGTTCTGCTGATTATCTTCATGGTGGCCGCGCCGCTTGCGACGGTAGATGTGAAAGTTAATCTGCCGGCTTCTACCAGCCAGCCGCAGCCGCGCCCGGAAAAACCGATTTACCTGTCCGTAAAAGCGGATAACACCATGTTTATTGGCAACGAGTCGGTGACCGATGAAACGATGGTTACTGAGCTCAATGCTGTCACCGAAGGGAAGAAGGATACGACGGTTTTCTTCCGCGCAGATAAGACCGTTGACTACGAAACCATTATGAAGGTGATGGATACCCTGCATCGCGCGGGATATCTCAAAATTGGCCTGGTCGGAGAAGAGACCGCAGCCGCGAAGTAACCCTCGCGTTTGCTTATTAAGGCTGGCCTGTGGGCCGGCCTTTTTCATTTCAGGATCCCGCTCAGCTAACGCTATAACGCATTATTTTAGGGATGTTTAATTTGCACTTAAGAATGTGTAAATCATTAAACGCGGGGATTATTCAGTGAATAATCAAATAGGGTGAATAATTATTGATAGTAACAGGGGGGATTATGAGGTTATTTCTGCGCTTGCGCAGGCTCTGAGGTGAGGGGCGTTACAGCGTCTTCTGGCGTGGTTTTTTCCTCAGGCGCGACGGTAGTCACAACTGCGGTACGGTATTCTGCATCGGCAAGTTTGCGGCTGATACGCAGGGTTGCTGTCTCTCTGGCAAGAATATGCTGGTAATTGGCTTCCAGTCTGGCCATTACTTTTTCCAGCAGGTCAGGACGTTCCTGCACGATAGCGTTAATGGTCGCACCGTAGATCTCTTCTTTCACCTGAAAAGCATAGATTTCCCGGCGATTTTGCCACTTCAGGCGCACGAGGGCTGCGGGGATGGAGATGAGCTCATGGGCAATGCGCTGGATAGTGGCATTCTTACTTTGAATGAGCGCATCAATATTTTGCTTTAAGATAAATTCGTCGCTGGGTTGATTGTCTAAAGTCAAATAAACGTCGTTATTATCTATTTTCTCCACGTCATTCATCCCCTAGTTTATAAAACAAAGGCGTATCTTTTTCGCGGGTAATGAGATTAAGCCAAATTTCATTTCCGGCCTCATTAATTTGTTTGGTCTTTTCGGAAATTATTTGGCTTAATGCCTGAGCATCAATCTCGCCTTCGGCTTGCAAATCGTTCAGCAGGCGGGCAAACGTTTCGATTTTTACCACACGATATAATCGGTCTTTTATATGACGATCGCGCTCTTCAAGCAACATATTCCGCGACTGCCCGGTACGATTGGCGTTCGCTAATATATCGCTGGCATAATCAGAGAGCGTTCTTTTTCCCTGAGTTAAATTAGTATCTTTTTCTGCTTCTCCCGGTTCTGTTTCCGTAACAGAAATGTGAAATCGAGCCGGGACAAGATTCTCGGGGAGCATTTCCAATATCCTTTAATATCAATAAGGTAGGCGAAGTTTGGGCGTGAGGTTCGTTGACAATATCATGGCGCACTTTTAAAATCAAAAAAAATGGAGCCTGCATATGAACAGTATTTATTATTCTGTTGTCATTTTATTGCTGTTAACGGGCGGCGTACTTTTATTGATGCGCGAAAACAATAAAAAGCCGTCCGTAGATGAAACTGAAACGTTGGCCCAGCAAGCTAAGCCTCTGTCCAAAGAGGAGGGCGAAGACCATTTCGCAATGCTAATGAATGCCATTACCCCGGTGTGGTACTGGCGAGTAAATCACGAATATATCGATTTTCTTCATGCGACGATTAAGCGTATGAACATGGCGGAGCTTAATAGCGTACCAGGGTTATTTGAGGCGCAGCGCCGTTGCAGCGATCTCAATTCCGCTGTGTACAAGTATTATGACAATATTAAAAAGCGCTGTTTAAACGGCGAAAAAGTGATGTACTCCGACCTTGACGTTTTGAACCTGCGCCAGTGTTTTCGCGAGTTCAGTATGGAAGCCTACCCGGAACTGGTTGTGTTGGTATGGCCAGAATATAAGCGCCCGGAGATCGACCCGGCAGAGGTGTAACTCGTCATGACGAGCCACTGCTGCCGGAGCAGCAGTGGTCAAGGGGGATTAATATTTCGCGTGGTGTTTGAAGCGGAAATCTTCCATAAAGCCGGTCAGTTTCTCTACCGCTCCGAGCGTTAGCGCGTTATAGATTGAGGCGCGCACGCCGCCAATGGCACGGTGACCACCCAGGCCGGAGAATCCGGCGGCTGTTGCTTCATTCAGGAATAACGCTTCCAGATCTTTGGTTGGCAAATTGAATGCAACATTCATATCAGAACGGAAAGCCGCTTCACCCCACGGACGGTAGAAATCGTTGCTACCGTCAATCAGGCCATACAGTAATTTCGCTTTTTGCTGGTTGATTTGCGCCATGTTTTCCAGCCCACCGACCTCATTGAGCAGCCAGCGGGTGACCAGCAAGACAACATAAATTGCGAAGACCGGCGGGGTGTTGAAGTTCGAATGAGACTCAACCTGGCGGCGATAATCCAGGAATGACGGCAGGTTATCCGGGGCGTTTTGTACCACGCTGTCGCGAACCAGTACGATGGTAACGCCTGCCGGGCCAATGTTTTTCTGCGCATGGGCATAAATCAGCGAGAATTTATCCGCTTCACACGGCTTCGACAAAAAGTCAGAAGACATATCACAGACGCGCGGCACATCGTCACGACCCAGAATACGATTGAACTGCAGACCTTCTACCGTCTCATTCGAGACATAGTGAATGTAGGGCGCGTCCGGCGAAAAATCTAATTCTTCATCGGTTGGCAGACGGCGATAACCATGCTGCTCGCCACTCCAGATGACGCGAACCGGGCCTTCACGCATAGCTTCGGTCACCACTTTACGGCTCCAGTAGCCGGTATCAAAATATTCTGCCGGGTGTTTTTTCCCCCGCAGCATGGTCATCGGGACCATAGAGAACTGCTGTGTCGCACCCCCCTGCAGGAACAGGATGTGGTAGTCGGAAGGCAGACCCAACAGCGTGCGAATATTGTTTTCGGTTTCGCGCACTACATTTTCAAACCAGTCTGAACGGTGGCTGATGCCAAGAATGGACAGCCCCGCTTCCGGGACATTAATGATCGCCTGTTGGACCTGGTTTAAAACTACCTCGGGCAGTGCGCCCGGGCCGCCGGAGAAATTCAGTGCGTTATTCGGATTCAAGGACATGTTCATACCTGTGTAGCATAAATGGGTTAGCGCGTTTTACCGGCTCGTTGTAACAGCATTTCCCGCATCGCAGTTTTGACTTTATGCATATGAATCTGCTTGTTGGGAAACATCTCTTCGTCGTCCATGGCGTGTACGACCATCGCCGGATCGATTTCAAAAATCAGTAATTCGCCGCTCTGTGTCTCGGCACAGTCGATACCGATGTACTCAAGGCCTGTGCGCTGGCTAATTGCCTCCAGGGCATCATGGTGACGTGCGGCAAAATCAGCGAATTCGTTCAGGAAGCGAGCCTCCTGGGCGCGCTTGTTTTCGTCTTCGTACATGCCTGCGTTGACGTAATGAATCATCCAGTTGGACGACACGCCCATATGGCAGGCATACGCTTTGCCGTCGATCAGCACCAGGCGCATTTTGCGGAACAGACCGTCGTCATTGCTGTAATCAACGAAACGCGACAGAAAAAACATATCGCCTTCGTGGTGCTGCAGATAGGAAGCGACGGCCTCACGGTCATCCACTTTTTGCAGACCATGGCCGCCGTGGCTGCCGACAGGACGCAGAATAATCGGGAATGCGTGATCGTCGGCGATATCAGACACGGACTTTTCTCCCGCAGCCACAGACTGCAGGGACTGGCGGCTGATATGCAGCGCCGGACAGATCACCAGACCGGGTACGTTTTGCAGCAGAATGCTGGCGTTGTGACGCTCAGAATTGGGGACATTTTGAGGTGAGTTCAGAACCGGCTTCGGCCAGTCGTGAAGTACGTTTTCCAGGCGCTGTAAAACGGCAGCTTGCTCGTCGCTGGCGCCGATGGCCACCATGACCAGATCGTGCTCCGGCACAGGGGAGGTCAACGGGTGCGGCGCGCCGGGATCCACATAGTAATGGATAAGATCGATGTCGCTGTCTTCAAGCAGGCAGTCAAGCGGAATATTGGCCGAAAGATTACCCGGCACCATCAGCAGCAGTACGCGCAGTTTTGTCGGCTGACGCGCATGCCAGTGGTAGACGCGTTGCATTTGCAGCGCCTGGTTTTGAATTTGCAGACCTGACTCTTCGTGCTTTAGGCTCATCATAGCGATGGCCAGGTTCATCCACAGGGTCGCATCTTCCGGCGCTTTTTCCGCAAGAGCGATCATTTCTTGTGTCATAGAGGAGAAGTCAACACCTGCGATGCTCATACGTAAAAACGGCGCCATTCCCAGGAATGGCAACGATTGAGCTTCCGGCTCTGACGTTAACGACATACTGAGTGCCTCGGGTTATACAGTCGATATGACTTATGATGCTATAAATAACCAGAGAGCAATGCGGTGATTAGCGGGGATAAAAAGCGGGATAACGGGAGTTACCCGCTGAAAGTGCGTTAATGCCGGGGTGAATATTGCGAATTTTTCTCTTTATCTCTCATAAACCACCTGAATGGTAATAAATGAAGGGAGCTGCGCCCCCTTCTTGTTTTACTTATCGGAGGAAGCTTGCCAGAGGTTGAGTTCACCGTCGGCGACATGCTTATCAATCTGTGCCAGTTCTTGCTCACTGAACGTCAGATTATTTAACGCCAGGACGTTTTCTTCCAGTTGTTCCGGACGGCTTGCGCCAATCAATACCGAGGTGACGCGAGGGTCTTTCAATAGCCAGCTCAGCGCCATCTGCGCCATGGACTGACCACGCGCGCTGGCCATCTCGTTGAGCAACCGCAGGCTGCTCAGGTTGGCTTCGGTCAGCATTTTTTCCGACAGGCCGCGAACCTTTTTCCCTTCTTTCTGCATCCGTGAGCCTTCCGGGATGCCGTTAAGGTATTTTCCGGTCAGCAACCCCTGAGCCAGCGGGGTAAAGGCGATGCAGCCAACGCCACTGGCTTCGAGCGTATCCAGTAAGCCCGTTTTATCGACCCAGCGGTTAAGCAAATTATAAGAAGGCTGGTGGATCAACAGGGGGATCTTCCACTCGCGTAGCAAGGCGACCATTGACTGGGTTCGCGGCGTTGAATAAGACGAGATGCCGACATAGAGTGCTTTACCGCTCTGTACGGCCTGGGCCAGCGCCGCGGCGGTCTCTTCCATCGGTGTATTCTCATCGACACGGTGCGAATAGAAGATATCGACATAGTCCAGCCCCATGCGTTTCAGGCTTTGATCGAGGCTGGCGAGTAAGTACTTACGGGAGCCGCCGGAACCGTACGGACCGGGCCACATGTCGTAACCCGCTTTAGTGGATATCACCAACTCATCGCGGTAAGCGGCGAAATCTTCACGCAGCAAACGACCAAAGTTCTCTTCTGCACTACCTGGAGGCGGCCCGTAGTTATTGGCTAAGTCAAAATGGGTGATGCCTAAATCAAAGGCTTTACGCAACAGGGCGCGTTGGGATTCAAGGGCATGAACATGGCCGAAGCTGTGCCACAAACCCAGCGATAATGCGGGCAGGCGCAGGCCGCTCTTACCGCAGTAACGATACTGCATCTGCTCATAGCGAGCAGGGTTGGCAAACCAGGACATGATGTCTCCTTTCTTGTAGGTGTAGGGTCGAAACCGTGTTTTATTCTATATTGCCATCGTGTCACAACAAGACTTTGTGTTTTTAATGCGGATGATTGTTGGGCAAGCACACGACGGTATGTTTTGCCTGACTGATGTGAAAAGTCTCTTCGACAGTAACTCTTCTGATAATAATTTCAGTACGAAATTATCAAATGATGAATGGATGGTCGAAACGTAAGCCGATGAGGAGGCCCGGACCTTCGCTGCAATATAGCGCTTAAAGCGTCACGGTAAGGCAAAATAGACTTGCGCAAATGCTTCATATCGTCAGCACTGGCGGTGATGAGGGCGATGAGCCTTTTCAGAAGATGCGCAACTTTTCTGAGAAAATTCTTAGGTTATGACGTTCGGGAATCGCTGCAACCGTTAGACGGATAAACGATAAATTATATTTATCCGAATATGTCTGAAATAACATTTTGTATCCCGCGTGCCTCACCATGCTGCCTGGTCTGTGTCACCTTTAGCACAACGTGCTATGTGATTTATTCCTTTTTAATCAGTTTGTTAGTATTTTATCCGGACGTTGAAGTGAATCCTGTCTTTTGTCACCATTACGGGTAACAAAAACATGCCTTTACGGCACTCATAATGGGGAGGTAAGACCCCTTTTTTATTATTGTTAGCGATATGTTTAATGCGATTTTTTATATTTTTTTAGCATTCTTATTTTCATTTTTAATCCACTCGTGGTGTGCATACTTTTCTTTCTTTGCTGTCGGTTAGTATGGTTTTTTAATTCCATTCTGGGAGGTTTTTATTCCTTTTATTTTATTTATGGGAATTGCGTTAATTTAATTTACGGTGCAGAACTGATGTGGGGGTAATAAATTTCTCTCATGATATAAGGCAGTTACCTATGGTTTAGTTAGGTTGCTAACCTTAAGAAATGATTGATAAATCGTCTTTGCTTGTCAAAAAATAACATCCGTAAGCAGTAAGAAGTCATCTTTTCATATGGACAATTATTGCACATTTTGTGATCAATTTTTTACTTTGAACCATACATGTTTCCTGAATGGTGCCGATAAAGGAATTAACTCTCACTTTCGAGTAAGCATGTCCCTTCACTGCAAGGAAATAATTATGCGTATGCTTCAAAACTTTACTATCCGAATCGTCATGCTGGTGATCCTGGGCCTTTTTGGCCTGCTGTGGTCCGGTGTCGGTTTGTATAGCGTTTTCTCTCTTTCAAAAGTATCAGATGGCAATGAAGTCGATCGCCAACTAGTGTCTCAAATGACATTGCTTAGCCAGGGCAATGACCAATACTTCCGTTTTGTTACGCGCCTGAGTCGTGCGATGGAGACAAAAACCGCAGGCGGTGCAGTCGATTTTGCTCCTGCGCAGCAGTCGCTTGAAAGCATGGCGAAAAAACTCACCGAATTTAAAGCTATCTCGCCAGGACCGATGGATCCGAAGGTATCAGAGCAGGTGATCGCGGCCTGGCAGGCGCTGCTTGATCAGGGCATCACACCGCAGATGCAGGCGGCCCAGCAGGGCTCGGTTGAAGCCTATCGTCAGCAGGCAAACAACGTGACGCCAGCCTTGAGCCGGGCATTTGGCGCAACCACTGACAGCTTTAACAAAGCGGCTGGTGCCAGTCTCGATGAAACTCGCGTGATGGTTGACACTCAGACCTATATCACCCGTGTGATTATTATCGTGGCAATGGTGCTGGGGTTACTGATTCTGTTATTCACTGACCGCTACCTGGTGGCCATGCTGGTGAGGCCGTTGGATGCCATCCGCGATCATTTCACGAAAATGGCGCAGGGCGACCTTAGCCAACCCATCCCCGATTTTGGTCGCAATTGCGTAGGGCGTGTTGTGCCCTTACTGCGTGCGACTCAGGATAGCCTGCGTGATGCGGTCAGCTCTATCCGTAACGGTAGTGAAAATATCTGGCGCGGCGCGACGGAGATTTCAAGCGGTAACAATGACCTCTCTTCCCGAACCGAAGAGCAGGCGGCTGCCCTGGAACAGACGGCGGCCAGCATGGAACAACTGACGGCAACGGTAAAACTGAACGCCGACAACGCCAGTCAGGCAAGTGAACTGGCCGATGTCGCCTCCTCCACGGCGAGCAAAGGCGGGGCGCTGGTTGATGAAGTTATCAGCACGATGGATGGTATCTCTCAAAGCTCGAAGAAAATTGCCGAAATCACCACGGTCATTAACAGCATTGCTTTCCAGACCAATATCCTGGCGCTTAACGCCGCCGTTGAAGCGGCACGTGCGGGCGAGCAGGGGCGCGGCTTTGCGGTAGTGGCAGGCGAAGTGCGTAACCTCGCCAGCCGAAGCGCGGGCGCGGCGAAAGAGATCGAGTCGCTGATCGCGGACTCCGTCAGCCGTGTGGAGAAAGGATCCAAACTGGTCAATGACACCGGCACGACCATGGAAGGCATTCTGCGTGCGGTTACCGAAGTCACCACCATCATGAAACAGATTGCGGCCGCATCCGCTGAGCAGAGCAAAGGCATTTCTCAGGTGGGCGTCGCCATCACGCAGATGGATAGCGTTACCCAGCAGAACGCCTCGCTGGTAGAACAAGTTTCTGCTGCGGCTGCTGCGCTCGAACGTCAAACAGAAGAGTTGCAGCGCTCTGTACAGCAGTTCCGTTTGTCTGCTGATGAGCAGGTTAACGTCGCCGCACCGATGCCAGTGAAAACCCCTGCACTGCGCGGTACCGCTAAGAAAGCCGCTGCTTCGGCAGATGAATGGGTCGCGTTTTAAATAACGCTATCACTGCTCAAAATATCGCTATATAGTTATGTATATATCGATTGAGGGCAGTAAGAATGGAAAACCATTTTGGCAAAGGCTTGATGGCAGGGCTTAAGGCAACACAGGCGGATGAGGCCAGTCGCGTTGCGCATTTTTGTTCTGACTATAAACGCGGTTTTGTGCTCGGTTTTTCGCATCGCATGTTCGAAAAAACCGGTGACAGGCAGTTAAGCGCCTGGGAGGCAGGTGTGCTGACGCGCCGTTATGGGTTGGATAAAGAGATGATCATGGATTTTTTTCGTGAGAGTCATTCCAGCACGGTAATCCGTTTCTTTATGGCGGGTTATCGGGTCGAACGTTAAGCTCATTGCCGAATGCTTTCAGCGATATTTACCTCTTTTAAGAAGCCGTATCTCCGGATGCGGCTTTTTTTATTTCATTTCCAAAATCAATGTGATCTGTTGCTCCGATATTGAATTTTTTCTATATATAGCCACAGTTTTTGTGTGATTACTTGATCGCACACGCACAACTCTGATCGAAAACCAGGGTAAAAGCAGGGTTAATTTTTGGCAAAGGAATGACAATGCATGGCTGACGAAATTCCTCAACTGACGTCTTTTACCTCCTGCGGCATTAATCGTCGCGATTTTATGAAGCTTTGTACCGCGCTGGCGGCCACGATGGGGCTTAGCAGTAATGCTGCTGCGAAGATGGCGCAGGCCGTTACCCAGAATAAGCGTCCACCCGTGGTCTGGATTGGCGCGCAGGAGTGTACAGGGTGTACTGAATCACTCTTGCGCGCAACGCATCCCACCGTTGAAAACCTGGTACTGGAAACCATCTCGCTGGAGTACCACGAAGTTCTGAGTGCTGCGTTTGGTCACCAGGTTGAAGAGAACAAACATCACGCTCTGGAAACCTATAAAGGGCAGTATGTTCTGGTGGTGGATGGGTCGATTCCGCTCAAAGACAACGGTATTTACTGTATGGTGGCGGGCGAACCGATCATCGACCATATCCGTAAAGCGGCGGAAAATGCCGCGGCGATTATCGCGATTGGTTCCTGTTCGGCATGGGGCGGTGTTGCCGCAGCCGGGGTCAACCCAACCGGGGCGGTGGGTCTGCAAGAAGTGCTGCCCGGTAAAACGGTGATTAACATTCCGGGTTGCCCGCCAAACCCACATAATTTCCTCGCCACCGTGGCGCACATCATCACCTTTGGCAAACCGCCGAAGCTCGACGCGAAAAATCGTCCGCTCTTTGCCTATGGTCGCCTGATTCACGAACATTGCGAACGACGTCCACATTTCGACGCCGGACGCTTTGCCAAAGAGTTTGGCGATGATGGTCATCGTGAAGGCTGGTGTCTCTACCATTTAGGCTGTAAAGGTCCGGAAACCTGGGGTAACTGTTCAACACTGCAATTTTGCGATGTGGGCGGCGTCTGGCCGGTTTCCATTGGTCACCCCTGCTATGGCTGCAACGAAGAAGGCGTTGGTTTCCACAAAGGTATTCACCAACTGGCGCACGTTGAGAACACCACGCCGCGCGTTGATAAACCACAGGTGAACAGCAAAGAAGGCGGCGTGATGTCGGCTTCTGCTGTCGGCCTGCTTGGCGGTGTGGTGGGATTACTGGCAGGCGTCGGGGTAATGACGGTGCGCGAGCTGGGCCGCCAACAAAAGAAAAACAACGCTGACTCACAGGGAGAGTGACCGTGAACAGACGTAACTTTCTGAAGGTGGCCTCCGGTGGGGCGCTGCTGGCGGGGGGAGCATTACCCGTTTCCGCCGCCGTGCATAACCGTCCGGCAATACCGGGCGCGTGGGGAATGCTCTACGACTCTACCCTGTGCGTTGGTTGCCAGGCGTGCGTCACCCGTTGTCAGGACATTAACTTCCCGGCGCGTAACCCGCAGGGCGAACAGACCTGGTCCAATAACGCCAAACTCACCCCCTATACCAACAATATTATCCAGGTATGGCGTAGCGGTACGGCGCAGCATAAAGATCAGCCGACGGACGGTTATGCCTACATCAAAAAACAGTGCATGCACTGCGTCGATCCCAACTGCGTTTCTGTCTGCCCGGTTTCGGCCCTGAAAAAAGATCCCAAAACCGGCATCGTGCATTACGACGCCAGCGTCTGTACCGGTTGCCGCTACTGCATGGTGGCCTGTCCCTACAATGTGCCGAAATATGATTACAACAATCCCTTCGGCGCGCTGCATAAATGCGAGCTGTGTAACCAGGCGGGCGTGGAGCGGCTTAACAAAGGTGGCCTGCCGGGGTGCGTAGAAGTCTGCCCAACCGGTGCGGTGATTTTCGGTACGCGTGAAGCGTTAATGGCCGAGGCGCAAAAACGCCTGAAACTGCAACCGGGCAGTGAATATCACTACCCGCGCCAGACGCTGGACGCCAACGATCCTAACGTTCGCGAAGTCCCAAAATACCATCCTCATCTCTATGGCGAACATGAAGGAGGGGGCACCCAGGTGATGGTGCTGACGGGCGTGCCTTATACCTGCCTGGGCTTGCCTGAGCTGGATGATGTTTCGACCGGGGCGCGTTCAGAAAACATTCAGCATACGGTGTATAAGGGGATGATGCTGCCGCTGGCCGTTCTTGCGGGCTTGACCGCGCTGGTGTACCGCCATACCCGAAGCGATGACCACAAGGGAGGGGATGACGATGCATCATGATCCGCAACCGCTTGGCGGAAAGTTACTCAGCAAGCCAATTTATATGTTTGGCCCGCTGATCGTCTTGTGCGGGCTGTTTATTCTCAAGCGCCTGGTTTTCGGCCTGGGCTCTGTCTCCGACCTGAATGGTGGCTACCCGTGGGGGATCTGGATCGCCTTTGACTTGCTGATCGGCACCGGTTTCGCCTGCGGTGGCTGGGCGCTCGCGTGGATGGTCTATGCCTTTAATCGTGGCGAATACCATCCGTTGGTGCGCCCGGCATTGCTGGCCAGCCTGTTCGGTTATTCGCTCGGGGGGCTGTCCATTACTGTCGATGTCGGCCGTTACTGGAACCTGCCGTATTTCTACATTCCGGGCCATTTTAACGTCAACTCGGTGCTGTTCGAGACCGCGGTATGCATGACGATTTATATCGGCGTGATGGCGCTGGAATTTGCCCCTGCGTTGCTGGAGCGTCTGGGCTGGAAGGTGTCGCTAAAACGGCTCAATAAAGTGATGTTTTTTATTATTGCGCTGGGCGCATTACTGCCCACCATGCACCAGTCGTCCATGGGCTCACTGATGATTGCCGCCGGACACAAAGTGCATCCGCTGTGGCAAAGCTATGAAATGCTGCCGCTTTTCTCTTTGCTGACGGCGTTTATTATGGGCTTCTCAATCCTCATTTTTGAGGGCTCTTTGCTGCAGGCCGGGTTAAAAGGTAACGGGCCTGATGAACGGCATCTGTTCTCGAAACTCACCGGTACGTTGAGCGTGTTGCTGGCGCTGTTTCTGGTGGCGCGCTTTGGCGAACTTATCTGGCGTAACAAACTGGCGCTCGCGTTTGCCGGGGATGGTTACAGCCTGATGTTCTGGGCCGAAATCGTGCTGCTGGCGTTCCCGCTGGTGGTATTTCGTCTGCCACGCCTGCGCAGCGACGCCCGGTTCCTGTTTACCGGGGCCGTGAGCATGCTGCTGGGCTGTGCGCTGTGGCGGTTGTCCTACTCGTTGCTGGCATTCAACCCCGGCGATGGCTACCACTACTTCCCAACGGCTGAAGAGCTGATCATTTCCATTGGTTTTGTGGCAACGGAGATTTGCGCGTACATCCTACTTATCCGCCTGTTACCCATAATTCCCCCGTTAAAACCATCAAAAAGCCATGAGGCGAGTAAAGCATGAGTCAACGTATCACCATCGATCCGGTGACCCGTATTGAGGGTCATTTACGCATTGATTGCGAAATTGAAAACGGCGTGGTTTCCCGTGCCTGGGCATCGGGAACCATGTGGCGCGGAATGGAAGAGATTGTGAAAGGGCGGGATCCGCGTGATGCGTGGATGATCGTGCAGCGCATTTGCGGCGTTTGTACCACCACCCATGCGATTTCCTCGGTACGTGCGGCGGAAAGCGCGTTGAAAATCAATGTGCCGCTGAACGCTCAGTACATTCGAAATATTATTCTGGCGGCGCATACCACCCACGACCATATCGTGCACTTCTACCAGCTTTCTGCACTCGACTGGGTAGATATCACCTCAGCGTTGCAGGCCGATCCGCAAAAAGCCTCGGCATTGCTCAAAGGCATCTCGACCTGGTCGCTTAATAGTGCCGAAGAGTTCGCCAAAGTGCAGCAGAAAATCAAAACGCTGGTAGCCAGCGGGCAGTTAGGTATTTTCGCGAACGGGTATTGGGGACATCCGGCCATGAAACTGCCGCCGGAAATTAACCTGATTGCGGTCGCGCACTATCTGCAGGCGCTGGAGTGTCAGCGCGATGCCAACCGCGTGGTGGCATTGCTCGGTGGTAAAAGCCCGCATATCCAGAACCTGGCAGTGGGCGGCGTGGCTAACCCGATTAATCTCGATGGCCTGGGCGTGCTCAATCTTGAACGTCTGATGTACATCAAAACCTTTATTGACCGCCTTGAGGACTTTGTCGAACAGGTTTACAAGGTCGATACGGCGGTGATCGCGGCGTTCTACCCGGAATGGCTGACGATGGGCAAAGGTGCGGTTAACTATCTGAGCGCGCCGGAGTTCCCTACAGATGCTCAGAACGGCAGCTTCCTTTTCCCGGGCGGTTACATTGCTAACGGTGACCTCTCTTCTCGTCGTGAAATCACCTCTCACAGTGATGAATACCTGATTAAGGGTATTCAGGAGAGCGCGAAACACGCCTGGTATAAAGACGAGGAGCCGCAGGCGCCGTGGGAAGGAACGACTATCCCGGCTTATACGGGCTGGCAGGATGAAGGCAAATACAGCTGGGTGAAATCCCCCACCTTCTATGGCAAAACGGTGGAAGTCGGCCCGTTGGCGAACATGCTCAATAAGCTGGCTGCGAAGCGGGAATCCACCTGGGAAAAACTTAACGATATCATCGCTATTTACCAGAAGCTCACCGGGAAAACGCTTGGTGTCGAACACTTGCACTCCACCCTGGGGCGCGTAATTGGTCGCACCGTTCACGCTTGCGAGCTACAGCATATTCTGCAGCACCAGTACAACGCGCTGATTGCCAATATCGGTAAAGGGGATCACGTAACGTTTGTGAAGCCGGATATTCCTGCCACGGGCGAATTTAAAGGGGTGGGGTTCCTGGAAGCGCCGCGCGGTATGTTGTCGCACTGGATGGTTATCAAAGACGGGAAAATCAGCAACTACCAGGCGGTAGTACCGTCGACCTGGAATGCCGGTCCGCGTAATGCGAATGGCGATATTGGGCCCTATGAGCAGTCGCTGATTGGCACCCCGATTGCGGATGCGAATAAACCGCTCGAAGTGGTGCGTACCATCCACTCGTTTGACCCTTGCATGGCCTGCGCGGTGCACGTGGTCGACGCGGACGGTAACGACGTTGTCTCGGTGAAGGTGTTGTGATGAGCATTTTGGTACTGGGTGTCGGTAACATTTTATTGAGCGACGAAGGCATTGGCGTGCGCGTTATCGAGGCGCTGGAGCAGCGCTACGTTCTGCCAGATAACGTGGACGTGCTGGACGGCGGCACCGCCGGCATGGAGCTGCTGGAGGCCATGGCAAGTCGCACCCACCTGATCATCGTTGATGCGATCGTGTCGCGCAAAAGCGAGCCGGGAGAACTGCTCATCCTGCGCGATGACGAAGTGCCGGTGCTGTTCAACAATAAAATCTCGCCCCATCAGTTGGGGCTTTCCGATGTCCTTTCCGCCCTGCGCTTTACCGGCGAATTCCCCGACAAGATCACGCTGGTGGGGGTGATCCCCCACTCGCTGGAACCGAACATCGGGCTTACGCCAACGGTCGAGGCAAGCCTGGAGCCCGCGCTACAGGCGGTACTTGCGGCGTTACAGGAATCCGGTATAACCCCGGCATTACGGGAGCGTGCGCATGTGTGATTTCCCCGGTTTTGAGCATTCTCCGCACGGCCTGGTGCAGGCTGCGTTTGCGCGCATTGCCGCAGAAGAGATGCAGGATTTGCCTTTTTTACATCCGACTATGCCGGTTTTCGTCCCCGGGTTTACGCTGTTTGAAGGGCAATGGATCGGCAGTGTATTGACGCCATGGATGTTGAGCCTGGCTATCTTTCCCGGCCCGGAACAGGCCTGGCCGCCGCGAAAAGTGGGGGAGAAGCTCGGTCTGCAGCTTCCCTATGGCGAGATGATGTTTACCGTTGGCGAACTGGACGGGATATCACAGTACTGTGCCTGCTCGTTGATGTCGCCGCTGGCACCGGATCTCAGCGTCGAGCAAGGGGAAGCGCTGGCCCGGGACTGCCTGCGGATGGTGCTTTCGTTGCCGGTGCGTGATCCGCAGATCAGCCGTCGGGCCCTGTTTGCCGGCCTCAAAGGCGGCGAGTATGCATGAGCTTTCCCTGTGCCAGAACCTAGTTGAGATTCTGCAACAACAGGCTCAGCAACATGGCGCAAAGCGGGTGACGGGCGTCTGGCTGGAGCTGGGGGCCTTTGCCTGCATCGAAGAGAGCGCGCTGCGTTTTGGCTTTGAGATAACCTGTCGCGGCACGATGGCGGAAGGGTGTCAGTTGCACCTTTCACAGCGTCCTTCGCAGGCCTGGTGCTGGAACTGTAACGAAAGCGTTGAGGTGAGCGGGGAAGCAATCTGCCCGCGTTGCCACAGTCCCGGCTTGCAGCGAGAAAACGACAGCGGCATGCAAATCAAAAGTATCGAAGTCGATCAGGAGTAGCTATGTGTATTGGGGTGCCCGGCCAGGTGGTTAGCGTCGGTGAAAGCGTTCATCATCTGGCGCAGGTCGATGTCTGCGGCGTTCGCCGTGACGTGAATATTATGTTGGTGTGCGAAAGCGAGCCAGCCGCCTTACTTGGTCAGTGGGTGCTGGTGCACGTGGGGTTTGCCATGAGCGTAATTGATGAGCAAGAAGCCCTGGCGACGCTGGAAGCCCTGCGCGAACTGGATATGGATTTCACCGAACCTCAAAGATGAAGCGTACCGGGTTTGGCATCGGTAATCATCTGCGTGACCTGCGCCAGATTACCGATTTTCGCCTCGCTGGCCCGGTAAAATTTGCTCTTATCTATCAGCAACAAAGACTGGCTCGCCCGGCGCAGAAGATGCGCTTTATAGGTGGCGTTGTATTTCGTTGAATCCCACATCTCTCCGCTGGCATCCACCCCTTCGCAGGAAAAAATAAACAGGTCGACCTCAAGTGATTTCAGCATCGTAACCAGCGCCGGGTTTACGTAGCAGCGATTTTGCCGTTCCAGACGCCCGCCGGAGCAAATCAGGTTGATATGCTGGCGGCGCGCCATCTCCTGGCACACGGGCAGGCTGTTGGTAAAGACCGTCAGCGGGATATCCGGTAACTGACGTGCCAGATGAAAGCAGGTCGAACTGGCATCCAGCGCCAGCGTCATGCCTTTCTCAATCCAGTTCAGGGCGTGGCGGGCAATATCGGCTTTATCGGCATAGTGGCTTTTGCGCCGGGCGTAAAACGGCTCGCCATCATTTTGCTGCGGCGCATGAAGTAAGCGCGCACGACCGTGACGCCGGACAATTTTTCCCTGGGTCTGCAGAGCCTTAAGGTCCCGACGAATGGTCTCTTTGCTGACGCCAAGCTGCCCGGCGAGCGCGTCGGTAGTCAATGTCTCATGTTCTGCCAGTAGCTGAAGTAACGATGCCTGGCGTGTCATTTTCATGTGGGTTCCGCCTGACGGTACGAGAGGGATAGCAGCGTGTGACCAATGGCTGCGCCATTTTTACCCGTATGTTTAATCTGGTACATCGACTGATCCGCGCGCCGCAGCGCGTTCACAAAATCGTCGTCGCGTTGTACTTCATCAATGCCGATGGAGGCGCCAACCTGTGCATCGCCATTGTCCAGTTCGAACGGGGTGAGCGCGGCGCGCAGACAATTATGCGCAGTGCTATTGGTCAGCAGACTGTTGAGCGCAAACGGCAGCAACAGAACAAACTCATCGCCCCCCAGACGTCCCACCACCGAGCCTTCCGGACAGGCCTCGCGCAAGCGCTGGCTCAACTGTATCAATAATTCATCGCCGCTACGGTGGCCAAAGGTATCGTTAACGACTTTAAAATCGTCCAGATCGATAAACGCCACGCACAGTGGGCCGGCGTTTTTAAGGGTATCGAAGTGCTTGAGCAGCGCGTGGCGGTTCGCCAGCCCGGTCAGCGGGTCGTGGTTCGCCAGAGCCGCAAGCTGCTCTTCATACTGTTTCTCTTTGGTCATGTCGATATGGGTGCCGGTGACTTTTAACGGCTTGCCGTCGCTGCCCCACTCAGTGACGCGCCCACGGTCCAGCACCCAGGTGACGGTGCCGTTTTTATGCTGCATACGGTGCAGCGCTTCATAGAAAGGGGTTTTGCCATGCAGGTGATCGTAAAACGCATCCAGCACGCGCTGGCGGTCGTCCTCATGCAAGTGCTCTTTCCAGACATCAAAGTGGGCGCTGAGCTCCTTTGGCTGATAGCCGAGCATCGATCCCCAGCGGCGGTTGTAGATAATCAGTTTTCCGCTTGGCACATCAAGTTGCCATAAACAGAGCCCTGTACCATCCAGCGCCGCGCTGAGCTTATTACGGGCATCACGCGCAATCCGCACCAGACGGGCGTTATGCTTTTTTAGATTTTGGATCTGCTGTTTTAGCGCATTTTCAGTCATTTGGCGTGACTATGGATAAATAAAAGGCATTCTTACTGGTTATTTCCGGGGATGTAAATATGAAGTGATAAAAACAGTGTAAGGCCGGGCCTGGAAGGGATATTCCCGGACGTGTGACGTCCGGGAAGCGGAATCAGCCGTTGCGTTTGTCTTCGGTATGGGTATCGAAGTCGCTGGCGTCGTGGCGTTCATGCAACTGTTCATTTGGTTCGCCAAAGGTACGGTTGACCATGCGCCCACGTTTTACGGCAGGACGTGCGACAACCTCTTTGGCCCAGCGTAGAACATTCTGGTAGCCACTGGCTTCAAGGAACTCAGCGGCGTTGTAAACGCTGCCCAGCACCACGTTGCCATACCACGGCCAGATGGCCATATCGGCAATAGTGTATTCGTCGCCCGCGACGAATGTGTGTTTCGCGAGCTGTTTGTCGAGTACATCTAACTGGCGCTTGGCTTCCATCGTAAAGCGGTTGATGGCGTACTCGATTTTCACCGGCGCATAATTATAGAAGTGACCAAAGCCGCCGCCGAGGAACGGCGCGGAGCCTTGCAGCCAGAACAGCCAGTTCAGGGTTTCAGTACGCCCGGCCGGGTCTTTAGGCAGGAAGTGACCAAATTTCTCCGCGAGATACAGAAGAATGGCACCGGACTCAAACACACGCGTTGGCGGGGTGGTAGAGTGGTCACGTAGCGCTGGAATTTTGGAGTTCGGGTTTACGTCCACAAAGCCGCTGGAGAACTGATCGCCTTCGCCAATGCGGATGAGCCAGGCGTCATATTCCGCCTCTTTCACGCCCTTCGCCAGTAACTCTTCCAGCATGATTGTTACTTTTTGCCCGTTTGGTGTACCCAGCGAATAAAGCTGTAGCGGGTGCTTACCTACGGGTAACTCTTTGTCGTGGGTCGCGCCGGAAATCGGGCGGTTAATATTGGCGAATGCGCCGCCGGCGGACTTATCCCACGTCCAGACTTTGGGTGGCTGATAGTTGTTTTCTGACATGTTGACCTGCCTTTTCGTTAATGTATTGAAGCAGTGTAGCAGCCGTCGGAGGGGGCGTGTTTTCCCCATTCTTATCAGGCCAGAATGCGTTCCGCCCAGGCGCTGATGTCATCGCCGCTACCGAGATCTGCCTGTACCAGGCCGTTGACCATAAAGGTGGGGGAGACGTGAATACCGTTCTGGCGCGCATACTTACAATGCCATTTAATTTCCGTCTGCAATTCCGGGCGCGCAAAGGCTTCGCCCAACTTCACGCCGCTGTAATTTTCAATGCGTTCAATAATCTGCTGCGGCGTGGCCTCCATATTTGGGCCGCTGCAGTGGTCGGTAAATTCGAACTCTTCGCGATGATCGGCGACAGCCTGCATCACCTTATGCGCGGCATCGCGCCCATTGGGCAGCGTGGAGGCGGCAAGAATGCAGCGCACAATAACGCCAGAGAACAAATGCCAGGGCTGCGACTGCAGGCGAATTTTTACTGTCACCGTGTCTTCACCCACTTCTTTTAGCAGCGCATCCAGTTTGTTAAAGGCGCGCACGGAGAACGGGCAGGTGGGTTCCAGAAATACTTCGAAAGTGCGTGGACCGTGACCCCAGACCAGCGGCTCGGCATGTAACGGTTGGCTCATGTTGACTCCTGATGGTTAGCACGATGTTGTGGCAGATGTGAACGTTGCGATGACAAAAGAGAATATCAGGATGTGATTTCGCGAGGCACTGGAATTGATGATTTTGACAGGAAGAACGGCTAAACCGCCCAAAACGCTAATTCAACAAACCGGCCACCTGGCGAGGCCATGCTGTTGATGTAGCGCAGGTCATTTTGCATTGGCAACAGAATAGATTTGCTTTGCTAAACCGGTTTAATTAAATTTTAGCGATACATTCTACCGGGAGAAAATCATGTCATCTCAAGTCTGGTGTCTGGGTGATGCCGTTGTTGATCTGTTGCCTGAGGGCGACGGGCGATTAATGCAGTGCGCGGGCGGAGCCCCGGCCAATGTCGCCGTTGGCATTGCGCGGCTGGAAGGGAAAAGCGGTTTTATCGGCCGGGTGGGGCAGGATCCCTTTGGCAAATTTATGTACGACACGCTTCGCCAGGAAAAGGTGAACACGGATTTTATGACCTTTGACGAAGCACAGCGCACATCCACCGTTGTCGTCGCCCTTGACGATGAAGGCGAGCGTTCCTTCACGTTCATGGTGCGTCCCAGCGCCGATCTTTTCTTGCAGGCCGATGATTTGCCAGCTTTCCGGCAAGGGGAATGGTTACACTGCTGTTCTATTGCACTTTCCGCAGAACCTTCGCGGAGCACGACGTTACTTGCCATGCAGCGCATACGTGAAGCGGGAGGTTTTGTCAGTTTTGATCCTAATATTCGAACCGATCTCTGGCAGGATCCGCAGAGGCTGCAACGGTGTCTGGAGCTCGCCTTTGAACTGGCTGATGTGGTCAAACTCTCGGAAGAGGAGCTGGCTTTTATGACAGCCTCCACGGATTTGCACATCGCGATAAAAACGCTGGTAAACCGATTTGCGATCAAACTGTTGCTGGTCACCCAGGGTAAAGCCGGTGTTCTGGCGCTGTTTCAGGGCGATATTTTCCATTATCCCTGCGTCCCTGTGGCAAGCGTGGATACCACCGGCGCGGGTGATGCCTTTGTGGCCGGGCTGCTATGGCAACTGGCGCAAACAGGCTTACCTCACAGCGAATCGGATCTGGCATTGAGCCTGAGGTATGCGCAGCGGTGCGGCGCGCTGGCGACCACGGCGAAAGGGGCTATGACCGCATTACCCCGTCTTGCGGCGTTGATGGCACCGCAGGACTGATTTTCCAACGATTTGCGACCCTCCTCACATTCACTAAACCGGTTTAGCTAATTTGTTTGCAGGTTGAAATTGACCACGATTATGATTCGCAACTAAACCGGTTTAGCAAAATATTCAATATTCTTACCTCTTTCTTAGGGACGCAAAAACAATGAGAAAAAGCACGCTCGCTATCACGCTTGGTTTATTAATGGGATCGGGTTCTGCCCTTGCGGCAGAGGCGGGAACCGGGAGCATTGAGGCGCGCCTTGCCGCGCTGGAGCAACGTCTGCAGGCCGCAGAACAACGGGCCACTAACGCTGAAAAAAGAGCGGAAGCCGCCGAGTTACAGGCAAAAAACCTGGCGACTGAACAGCAGAAAACGCAAACCACCACGGCAGAGGTGGCGCAGCGCACCACGCAACTGGAGCAGAAATCATCACAGGAAGGTGGATTTGAGTTCCATGGCTATGCCCGTTCTGGGCTACTGATGAGCGACTCCGCAGCGAAAACCCAGGGGGGGCCAGGGATGACGCCAGCCGGAGAAACGGGTGGACATGTAGGGCGCCTGGGTAACGAGCCGGATACTTACGTCGAGATGAATCTTGAACATAAACAGACGCTGGCTAACGGTGCTACCACGCGCTTTAAGGTGATGCTGGCCGACGGACAGCGCAGCTACAACGACTGGACCGCCTCCAGCAGCGACCTTAACCTGCGTCAGGCTTTTACCGAACTGGGCCATCTGCCCACCTTCACCGGCGCGTTTAAAGATTCCACCGTCTGGGCCGGGAAACGCTTTGACCGCGATAACTTCGACATTCACTGGCTCGATTCGGACGTGATTTTCCTCGCCGGAACCGGGGCCGGTATCTATGACATGAAGTGGAGCGATACCGCGCGCAGTAACTTCTCACTGTATGGTCGCACCTTTGGCGATATCGAAAACAGTGAAAACAATGCCCAAAACTATATCCTGACGCTGAACAACTACTTTGGCCCGGTACAGGCGATGGTCAGCGGCATGCGTGCGAAAGACAACAACGACCGCCTCGATCTTGATGGCAATAAAGTGAAAAGCGATGCGGCGAACACCGGTGTCCATGCGCTGTTAGGGCTGCACAACGAGAGTTTCTATGGCCTGCGTGAGGGGATGTCGAAAACGGCGCTACTTTACGGTCATGGGCTGGGTGCCGAGGTGAAAACGGTAGGGGCTGATGGCGCACTGTTACCCCAGGCGGATACCTGGCGTCTGGCGACCTACGGTATGACGCCGCTGGGTGGTGGCTGGCACATTGCTCCTGCGGTACTGGCGCAGAGCAGCAAGGACCGTTACGTCAAAGGCGACAGCTATGAGTGGGCGACGGTGAACATGCGGCTGATTCAGGCGCTGACGCAGAATTTCGAGATGCAGTATGAAGGCAGCTATCAGTACATGGATCTCAAACCTGAGGGCTACAACAGCCGCAACGCGGTCAATGGCAGCTTCTACAAACTTACCGTCGCGCCAACGTTGAAAGCGGGTGATGTGGGTGAGTTCCTGAAACGTCCGGAGTTGCGTCTTTTCGCTTCCTGGATGGACTGGGATCATAAGCTGGACAACTATGCCAGCGATGATGCTTTGGGTAGCAACGGCTTTAAGTCTGGCGGTGAATGGACCTTCGGCGTGCAGATGGAAACCTGGTTCTGATCATCAAGCCCCGGTAAGGGGCTTTTTACGCGCTAATTATTACAAATTTCCATAAAACAGGGGCTTATATGGACTTTGAACAGATTTCCCGGTCGCTCTTACCGCTGCTGGGCGGCAAGGACAATATCGTCAGTGCGGCGCATTGCGCCACACGTCTGCGGCTGGTGCTGGCGGAAGATGCAAAAGCAGACACCACCGCAATTGGCAAAGTGGAGGGTGTGAAAGGCTGTTTTCGCAATGCCGGACAGTTGCAGATTATCTTCGGCACCGGTGTGGTGAACAAAGTGTATGCGGCGTTTATCAAAGAGGCGGGGATTGGCGAAACAAGCAAGTCTGAAGCGGCCGCCATTGCTGCCCGCAAACTGAATCCGTTCCAGCGCGTGGCCCGTTTGTTGTCGAACATTTTCGTCCCGATCATCCCCGCCATCGTGGCGTCGGGTTTACTAATGGGGCTGCTGGGCATGGTGAAAACCTACGGCTGGGTAAACCCGGAAAATGCGCTTTATATCATGCTGGACATGTTCAGCTCGGCGGCGTTTATTATCCTGCCGATCCTGATTGGCTTTACCGCGGCGCGGGAATTTGGCGGTAACCCCTTCCTGGGCGCGACGTTGGGCGGCATTCTGACGCATCCGGCCCTGACCAACGCCTGGGGCGTGGCCGCCGGGTTCCATACCATGAACTTTTTTGGTATCGAAGTGGCGATGATCGGCTATCAGGGGACGGTCTTCCCCGTGTTGCTTGCCGTCTGGTTTATGAGCATCCTGGAAAAACAGCTGCGCCGGGTTATTCCGGACGCGCTGGATCTGATCCTGACGCCGTTTTTGACGGTGATTATCACCGGTTTTGTCGCGCTGCTGGTCATCGGCCCGGCGGGTCGTGCGCTGGGTGATGGCATCTCCTTTGTGCTGAGCACGCTCATCACCCACGCAGGCTGGCTTGCAGGGCTGCTGTTCGGCGGTCTCTATTCGGTGATTGTCATTACCGGCGTCCACCACAGCTTCCATGCGATCGAAGCGGGATTACTGGGCAATCCGTCCATTGGCGTGAACTTCCTGCTGCCTATCTGGGCGATGGCTAACGTCGCGCAGGGTGGCGCTTGTCTGGCGGTGTGGTTCAAAACCAACGATGCCAAAATCAAAGCTATTACCTTACCGTCGGCGTTTTCTGCGGTTCTCGGCATTACAGAAGCGGCGATTTTTGGTATTAACCTGCGTTTTGTGAAGCCTTTTATTGCCGCGCTGATTGGCGGTGCAGTGGGGGGGGCATGGGTCGTTTCCGTCCACGTCTACATGACCGCCGTCGGCCTGACCGGTATTCCGGGCATGGCGATTGTGCAGGCCAGCTCGCTACTGAATTATGCTATCGGGATGGTGATCGCTTTCAGCGTCGCTTTTGTTATCTCTTACCTGCTTAAATACAAAACGGACTCAGAATAATGACGTCATCAACCCTGTTGCCGAAGATTTTACTGTCAGTGCTGAAAGGCCAACCGACAGCATTGCGGGACAGTCACTATCCGGCCTGGCATCTGGCCCCGGCAACGGGGCTGTTGAATGATCCCAACGGCTTTATCCATTTTCAGGGGCGGTTTCATCTGTTTTATCAGTGGAATCCGCTTGGCTGCCAGCATAATCATAAATGCTGGGGACACTGGAGTTCAGCGGATTTACTGCACTGGCAGCACGAGCCGATAGCGCTGATGCCGGAAGAAGAGTATGACCGCAGCGGTTGCTATTCCGGCAGCGCGGTCGACAACCAGGGCGAACTGACGTTGTGTTATACCGGCAACGTGAAATTCACCGAAGGCGGGCGCACGGCCTGGCAGTGTCTGGCCGTGCAGAACGCCGAAGGTGGGTTTGATAAGTCCGGGCCTGTCATCGCATTGCCGGAGGGATACACCGGGCACGTCAGAGATCCCAAGGTCTGGCGGCACGAAAACCAGTGGTACATGGTGCTCGGCGCGCAGGATCTGGCGCTGCGCGGTAAGGTGTTGCTGTTACGTTCCGACGATTTGCACCACTGGCAATTGCTCGGTGAAATCGCCGGGAGCGGTCTCGGGGGGTTAGGGGAATCCGGATACATGTGGGAGTGCCCGGACCTGTTCACGCTGGGGGCAGACACCTTCCTCATCTGCTGCCCGCAAGGGGTGGCTCGTGAAGCGCGCCGTTTCCTTAATACGCACCCGAGCGCGTACCTGAGCGGGACATTTTCACCCGAACAGGCGACGTTTGAACATGGTGCGCTGCATGAACTTGACGCCGGATTTGAGTTTTACGCCCCGCAGACCACGCTAAGCGCTGACGGTCGGCGCCTGCTGGTAGGCTGGATGGGCGTGCCGGATGGGGAAGAGATGCGCCAGCCGACGGTAGCGCAGGGCTGGATCCATCAAATGACCTGCGTGCGTGAACTTTTCAACCGCGATGGCAAGTTGTATCAACAGCCGGTCAGGGAATTGCAGGCGCTGCGCGAAGATGAGCACTGTTTTACAGGCCGCGGGGATGACGCTCCGGTGATTGACGCCCGGAGCCTGGAGCTATTGGTCGAGAGCGAGGGCGAGTTGACGTTAAATGTTGGCAATACGCTTATCCTCCACTGGCATAAAAACCAGCTGCGCCTTGACCGCCGTAGCCTGGAAAATGGTGAATGGCTCTCGCGTTACTGGGAGGGAGAGGCAAGGGTACTGCAGATTTTATGCGACAGCTCCAGCGTTGAGATCTTCATTAATGAGGGGGCTGGCGTAATGAGCAGCCGCTACTTCCCGTCACATCCTGCGCAAATAACCGTTAGCGGAAGTGGCGAACTGCGGGCGCAATACTGGTCGTTACGCCCTTGCATGGTAGAATAACTGCTTGTTTCATTAACCGATGCATCGTCGTGAGAAAAACAAAACGCGTTACCATCACTGATATTGCCGCGCTGGCGGGTGTCTCTAAAGCCACCGCCAGTCTGGTACTCAATGGACGAGGTAAAGAGTTACGCGTGGCGCAGGAAACTCGTCAGCGTGTGCTTTCGCTTGCTCAGCAGCACCATTATCAGCCGAGTATCCATGCCCGGCTGTTACGCGAGGATCGTAGCCACACGCTGGGGCTGGTGGTCCCTGAGATAACCAACCACGGGTTTGCTGCTTTTTCTCATGAGCTGGAAAACTTGTGCCGCGAAGCGGGGCTGCAGCTTCTTATCTCCTGTACCGATGAAAATGCCAGCCAGGAGTCGGTGGTGGTCAACAATCTGGTCTCCCGCCAGGTGGACGGGCTGATTGTCGCCTCCAGCATGCTCAATGACGCGGATTACCTGAAACTGAGCGAGCAACTACCCGTAGTGCTGTTTGACCGCCACATGAATAGCACCCCTTTGCCGCTGGTGATTACCGATGCGGTGACGCCAACCGCCGATCTGGTTGAGCGTCTGGCCCGGGCGAACCCTGATGAAATCTATTTTTTAGGCGGGCAATCGCGACTGTCGCCAACCAAAGATCGTCTGGCGGGGTTCACGCAGGGGCTGGAGAGAGCAGGGGTGGCGCTGCGACCTGAGTGGATTATTCACGGCAACTACCATCCCAGCAGCGGCTACGAAATGTTTGCCGCCCTCTGTGCAAAACTGGGGCGTCCGCCCAAAGCCTTGTTTACGGCGGCATGCGGGCTGCTTGAGGGTGTGTTGCGCTATATGAGTCAGCATCTTTTGCTGCAAAGCGATATTCACATCGCCAGCTTCGACGACCACTATCTCTACGACTCGCTTTCGCTGAGTATTGATACCGTCGAACAGAATATCCCGCGCCTGGCGTACGACTGTTTTGACCTCATCACGCAACTGATTGAGGGTAATGAACCGACCGAGCTGCAGCGAGTTTTGCCGGCCACTCTGCGCCTGCGTAATGAGCGTTTGAAAAACGCAGCGCCTGGTCAGGCTGGCTGACAGAGCGGTAATGCGTGTCTGAAAGCAGAGCACCATTTTGATCATGCGAGGGGGAAGGGGCTTCCCCCTCGTGTTCTTCAATGCGGGTTGCCGCGCACCATCGTCACGATCACCTGCACCAATTCATCCTTCGCCTGCTGCGCGCTGATTTTGCCAATTACCACCGCCCAGGATAACCCTTCTGCGGCACCGAGCATCGCCCACAGTGCAGATGTCGGTAACGGATTGCCATTGCAGAAAGGAGAAAACAGTGCCCCGCACTTCTCGGTAAACGCCGAGGCGTACTCCTGGCGTAGTTGTTCGAGTTCCGGCGTGCCGCTCAGCGCGGCGATCACACTCGGCATTTCGCGTCCGGACAACAACACACATTCGATATAGGCATCGGCAATCACCGCCGCGAGCTTCTCCAGCTCTGGCGCCGTCTGGCGAATTTGTTCATCCATACGTGCCGTCGAGCGCAGGTCGTATTCCCGATAAAGTGCGGCAAACAGCCCCGAACGACTGGTGAAATGATCGTAAACCACCGGCTTCGTGATCCCGGCGCGTTCTGCGAGGTGACCGAGCGTCAGGGCTTCTGTGCCTTCTTCCCGAATGATCTGCCAGGCCACCTCAATCAGCTGGGTATAACGTTCCTGCCTTGATAAACGTTGGCGCGCGATCTGACTGCCCATCGTAGAAATTCTCCGTTGACATGCTTATATACCAAAGGTAACTTACTGATGGTAACTTACCTTTGGTATATAGAGTACGTTTGCTTACGCTATCCCGCAACCAGGAGTCGCCAGATGCATGCTTTAATCGTCGTTTCTCATCCGGATACCCATTCTCTGACCCACGGCGTCGCAGCCGCCGTGGCGAAAGGGATCACCGCTAAACCGCAACACACTGCGGAGATTATCGATCTCACCGCTGAGGGTTTTAACCCGACCTTCACCGCGCACGATTTTGCCGCGTTCAAGCTTACCGCACCCGTCCCGGCGGATATTGTCGCAGAGCAGGCGCGAATTGATAAGGCCGATGCGCTGGTACTGGTATTCCCGGTCTACTGGTGGTCGATGCCTGCGCTGCTCAAGGGCTGGATTGACCGCGTATTTACCAACGGCTGGGCCTATGAAGAGACTGCCGAAGGGGACATAGTGAAAAAGCTGGGTCACCTGCCGGTGCATATCATCGGGCTGGGCGCGGCAAGCCAGGGCGCCTATGACCGACATGGTTTTACCGCCGCCTTTCACGCACAAATCGCCCACGGCATTTTTGATTACTGCGGCGCACAAGTAAAAGCGTCTGAGCTACTGTTACTGCCGGAACTGGGAAGTGGCGAGGCGTATCTGGATAAGGCGCTGGCGCTGGGGCAGGCCGTTTTCGCATAGTTACACGCTGTTTTGATACCCTCTTAAGGCCGCAGTTCACAGTCCTGTGGCCTTATGTTTGCTGCGAAAAGGCATGTTTTTAAATATGTTTATATTGTGGATGACCATCATTCATATAACATCCAGGAATGTCGTTTATTTTATTTTTTTACCGTCCAGATGAAATCTTCTGCGTTAATATTAATAAGTTCAGAGGCTGAATCGATGCATGCATGGTTTTTTTGAGAACTTCCGTTACGGTGGTTAATTATTCTGTCTATATTGACTTCTTTCCTGTTAGTGCTTAACTGTTAAGAGCCAATACCTTTCCCGTCCTGACATGCGTTGGTAACATAACCTACTTATTATATTAAAAGAACTGTTTTTCGATTCACTTCTGAGAAAGTGTGTTCTCATCATTATGACGATATCAGAAAAGCATAAATAAGCCCTGGGTTTATTTTTCCTATCGCTGTTTTATCTTTCGAGTAAGTTGTTATTTAAGCCAGTCTAACATAGAAAATGTTTGGTGCTGAAGTGTCAGGTATTTTGGTGTGTTAATTCCTGCGTGTCATGAAACGTTTATTTTTAAATAACTTATTACTCTTCAATCAGTAAGGAGGAAAATACCTTTATTTATTTTGTTCGGCTGTGAACGTCAGAATGTCATTCTAATTTCAAAAAAGGAACTACATGATGAGTACAGAACCGATTAAGATCGCGTTGAAAAAGAGTAGCGGACATTACGTTACTGTCGACAGTGGGGCTAATCTATTAGCGGCGACGAGTTCAACGTGTGGAAATAATGAAATTTTTCAGTTGGTTTACCAGCAAGACATGATCTTCGCTCTGCAAGCGTTTAATGGAAAGTATGTGACAATTAAGCCGGGCGAAAGTAATTCATTAGCCGCAATAAGTGATACGGTGGGTGAGAACGAAAACTTTGAGATGTTCAACTGGCATTCAGATGAGCAAATCGTCCTGCTGGCAGCGAATAAGATGTATGTCGATATCAAGGCCGCGGGTGCTATTTTGCAGGCCAACTCTCTGAATCCGACGGACGACGATATTTTCGAAATTATTCCCCTTGATCAATCCGGCAATCCGCTCCCGCTCAACGAACCCGATACGCTGACAGAGCAACCTTCCGTGCATGTGTTAAAAGCGGCTTCGGCAGGAAGCCCTCCTTCAGTATTTACCGTCTGCTTTAGTGGCACCGCCTGTACTCGCGATGAAGGTGAGGTATCACGCCCTGGTAGCGACAAAAATATCTATTGCCCGAATACGGGCTATATTCCGGTACGGATCCACAAAGAGATCAGCGGCTCATTACGGGCCGTCACGCCGAGTATTTCTGTTCGTGGTGTAGGTGAGAATGACTGGGCTGTTCCCCGAAACGACAGTGAACCGCTGGTCTTTAATGGGCCACTGGATGCAGATTCCAGTCTGCTTAACTATGTAAAAAGTTACTCAGGCGGCAACCAGTATTCTTATGTCACTCAGCTTGATGGCTGGTCAGCCCCGGCACTGGCTTTGCATGGGGCGAACATCGCGTGTAAGAGTGGCAAACAGCAGTTTAATTTCATCGGTCACAGCCGGGGAGCCGTTGAGTGCATCATGGCGGCCTGGTTTATCTATGCTTACGGTTCGGAGCAACTCAAGAAAATCCCCATCAATATTTTTGCGATCGATCCTGTTCCTGGGACCGGCCAGTGGTACAGCATGCTCACACAGCTTCCCCCCAACGTGGTGAATTATGTCGGTGTCTATGCCTGGGATATGTGCATACAACCGGGTGATAAACCCTTTATGGCACTGGTCCCTCGCCCCAACGGACTCATGACAGGAAAAGACAATACCGCCAAAATCTACAACTCAGTTTTATGGTGGGACAGGTGGAAATACATCGCGGATAACGCGCAGTTGACCGATCCCCTGGAGAAAGGGAATTATCCGCAACCCGTGGGTTATACGCTGTATGCCATTCGCGGCAGACACAGTACCGTCGCGGGTAATTACACCGCAGACGCAAAATATGATGCGGCAAACGTATCGGCTTCGGTCGCTCCCGTACCTGAGCTTATCTACAAAATGGCCCGGGGTTATTTGACCCAATGGGGCACCGTTTTCCCGACGGCGAGTGCCGTTAGCGAGGAGGTTGTCCCACTTCGACAAGCTATCAACACTGACCACCGTGACTTCGACACGATGGGCGGAGGAGAGACACGAACCAGCTCACTTCCCTACCGACCTTATGTGCGCAGGGTATCTTCCATCTACGGAATCAACCCGGCAAATAGCTACTACATGGATAACGTTGTTGGCAACCCGCCTTATTCAATGGCCTACCCGGTCACGAATGAACGAACCGACGCCGGATGGGTTAAGTGGACGTTTTTATAATTTCAACGCCCAGGCCAATTAACGGACAAACCTGATTATCATTCACAGGAAAGATTATCATGAGCTATGCACTCAATTTAGTGGGAAATCCGTCTTATCTGTCTGCGCCAAATAGCACGGTTTATAATTTTGGCACAGGTGACTTTACACTCCAGTGCTGGGTAAAAACCCGCGCGTCCGGCACGGTAATTTCACGCAAAGCAACCGAAGGCGGTGCCGGTAACGGTGGTTTTTTACTGGTGATTAAACCTGGCGGTCTGATTAAACTCGCGACGGATAATGGATTTGGTTTCTATGAAATTAATACGGTGGCCACCCATATCAGCGATGGAAACTGGCATTTTTTAACGGGTGTTCGTCAGAACAACCAGCTCTCTGTCTATGTGGATGGCACGCTAGTTTCATCAAGCCCAAAAAACAATATTACGCCGCCTGTCAACGTCAATAACGGCTTGCCGTTGTACATTGGAGCCGCGGCACAACGACAAGAACAATATAATCAATTTAATGGCGAGCTTGATGAAGTTCGCGTCTGGAATATTGCACTATCCGCAGCACAAATTAGCACGCAAATGAATCAACCGCTGACTGGTACGGAGCCAGGTCTGGTGACCTATTATACCTTCGACGGACAGAATGCGACGGATCAGTCGCCAAGCCATAATAATGCGAGCCCCGTTGGCGCTGTTGCATATTCCTCCCCCGGCGTTTTTTCCGGCGAGGATATACCTTATATTGAACGGGTTGAACAGGCCGTTAAAGGCTATTTCAATCAGCTAAGCGGCCCGTCGTATATTCGTATTATGGATACGCCCCATATCTGGGGAATGGATTTCGGGCGGGATATTATGACCCAGGCCCGTAATCGACAAAGGGATTTCTCCCGGGCCATTGATGAAATCATTCAAAAAACCAAATTTCGCTGCGATGTTTCCTCGCTCAATAGTCCGGACCCGGACTGGCAGCGGGTGATTTTTGGCGCCATTGATACCTGTTTAACTCAACGCATGGGCAGAACTCAGCCGACGCAGTTCCGTTTCTTTTTTGGCCAGACCCCCACCACGCCGGTTGGTGAACCGGCTAACTATACCGAGTTTAAGGCGGGGCTGATTCGCCTGATTCAGGAGCGCGGCAAAGAGTGGGAGGTGATGCCCGAGATCTGGATGGGGCGGTTCTATCGGCTCGGTGCCGGGATCATTTCGGCGATTCAGGCCAAAGTGTTCGGTAGCGCGGTGATTGGTGTCGACGACACGAAAATGACGTGGAACCATACCAAAATCATCAGCATGGATGGCACATCGGCGCTGGTTGGCGGACATAACCTGAATATGGATCTGTTCCGCAGCTATCCTCCCGTACACGATGTGTCGGTGGTTGTCCACGGCAAGCCTGCGCAGGGGTCGCAGCTTTTCTTAAATCAAATGTGGGTATGCGGCAAAGACCTGATTACCAAAGAGACGTTAAACGTAAGCAACCTCAGCTGGCAAAACAAGGATAGCGATCCCTCATTACCGCGTGACCCCTTCGTGCAGCCTGAGGTTGCGGCCTATCTCGAGGCCCAGCAAAAGGCAATTATTGCCCTTCATAAGGGGGGCGTTCAGTCTGATGGCGGCGAGCAGGAGGCAAACCATGAGGAGTACGCCCCGGCGAGCCTGGATATTCGCGATCAGGATTTAAAAACACTGCTGGATCTGAAACTTCCGGTCTTCCCGCTGCGTGTAATCTATACGAAATATGCCGGATTTGAAGAGTACAAACTCGCCACGCGTAATCTGGTGCTGGGGAAATACTGGAATGGCCCGGACCCGGCGACGAGCTTTCAGAAAGCGGCAGAGATCATGAAAGAACAGCTCATCAAGCATGCGAAAAAGAGTATCCTTATGTCGCAGATGGATCTGGTGAGCGCATGGAAGAAAAACTGGTCCGATCATAAAGTTTGTCAGTGGCTGCTGGAGGCGTTACTGAATAATACGGCGCTACAGGTGCAAATTGTTGTTTCGCCGCTGGATGCAGGGGCCGGCGCGGCGGGCGATCAATATTCTTTTGGTTCTGGAGCCTCCCGAACATTCGAGCTGATGGAATATTACATGACACATGATGTCGCCACGGATGCGCCTATTAGCGACCCTGGCGGTGTGCGTGCTAATGCCCTGAAACGCCTGCATATTGCGCCGCTGTATTACACGGATAAAGTCCCGGCGAACAAAACGCAGGAGGGAGTAACCTACAAATGGCCGGATCTGAGTCCCGAAGGTTACACGGCAACTCTGAAACAGCCGCCGCTTTCCGTTGAGCCACCGGTGAAAGGTGTTATCGGCAGTGCCGCATGGGCGGTGATCAATGCCAGTGGTTACATCTATTCCAAAGTGCCCTCTGCACCAGGCAACCACGCCAAAATCATGATTATCGATGACGAGGTGTACGTGGTCGGTTCCGATAATCTCTATCCAGGCTTTCTTTCGGAGATTGATTATCTTGTAGAAGGGAAGGAGGCGGTCAGCCAGATGATCAATACGTACTGGAACCCGCTGTGGCAATATTCTGGCCCCCACAGTATTTCGGGCTCAAGCGATATCCGTAGCAATTACCTCAAGCTGTTGGAACCGCTTGGTGTGAATGGCACGCTGATTTCCAGCAATCGGCAATATTTCGCCATCATGCAGGCCGACGGTAACCTCTGCGTTTATCAGGGCACGCCCCACAATCAGGGAAAATATGTCTGGGGCAGCCAGAAAACGGGGCCGGGCGGGCAGTTCTTTACGGTAGTGCAAGCCGACGGCAACCTCTGTACCTACTTCGGTACAATGGGTAACCAGGGGAAATACCTTTGGGGTACACAGCGGCTTGCCGACGGTGGCAAATTCTTCCTGATTATGCAGGATGACGGTAACCTGTGTGTCTATAAAGGAACCGGCCCGCAAGACCAGGGCGCATTTGTCTGGGGCTCGAAGAACTGAGAGTTGGGTTGTTGCGTCAGAAAGTTTAAACCCGCCGTCAGTCTAATACCGTTTATTTAAGGTGTTTTGAGTGAATTGGATGGATTTGTGGGATTAGAACGGCCTTTTTTTGGGCCGTTTTCTCTTTTCTGACAGGATAAAGTGATTCACGTTCTCCCGCATTGAATTGAGTTTCGGCAGGAATGAAAGCGCTGTGCGGACTGCGAACGACAGAAGGGTTGACGCTGCCCTAAGCAAAACTGCCGCCCACGTTGCAGGCGGCAGCCACTATCAGAACAACACCGAGTAATTCAGGCCGAAAGTACGACCGCGGCCTTTGTAGGTATAGAGATTCTCAGCGCCGTAGGTTGGGCTGTAGAGGCCCGGCGCGCGCTGTCCCCAGGCGGTGGTGTAATCTTCATCCAGCAGGTTTTCGACGCTAAAGCTCAGCTTGCCCACGGGCAGAACATAGCTGCCTAACAGGTCAACGGTGTTATAGCCATCAATGTGCTTACCGGCTTCATCAGAGAGATCAAAGGTCTGGGTACTTTGCAGACGCAGTGTCCAGTCGCCCGGTGCCCAGGTCACCCATGCGCTCATTTTTGACGGACTGGCGCTGTCGACCGTCAGCTTTTCCCATTTGCCGTCGACGCGGGTCTGCGATTTGATGGCGTTAAAGTTTGCTCCGGTGCTCCACTCGCTGTCGGTAAAGAAGTAATCCACCTGGCCTTCCACACCGTAAATACGACGCTGGTCATCTTCAATATTGATGGTCATGTCGGTTTTATTGATGTTGATGGTCTTGTCGGAAAGCGAGTAGTACGCGGCAACCTGGGTACGCAGGTTATCTCCGGTGAAGCGCCAGCCCAGCTCGTACGCATCGACTTTGATCCCGTCGAGTTTTGAGTCGTTGACGTTCACGCTGTTAACCAGACGATAGTGGCCATTGCTCAACTGATAGGTGCCGGAGCCGTAGTATTTCGCCAGATCCGGAATTTCAAACCCTTGTGAGAAGTTAAACCACAGTTGCTGGCGATCGGTCAGATGGCCCAGAATGCCTGCGTTAAACAGCAGGTTGTTGTAATCGGTTTTCCCGCCCGGCACTGCGTCTGCCGACGTGGCTTTGCCTGTGGCAATCGCCTGTTGTTGCGCATAACCAATAAAGTCGTCGACCCGGTTTTCCGTGTACTGGTAGCGCACGCCGCCACTTAAGGTGATGGCTGAGATGTCGTAGCTCGTTTGCAGGAACGGTGCGAGGTTAGTGATGCTGTAACCCGGATAACGACCAACGTTATACGCGTTATCCAGCTTCATGCCACCGCTGGCCGCCGCTTTGTTGAGGTCGAAAAATTGCTGGTTGGCGTCGAAGGTTTCATGCTCGGCATCCACGCCCCATGTTAGCGTTAAATCTTCCAGTGGCTTGCTGTTGATGGTCAGCTTGCCGCCGTAGAAATCGGTCTTTTGCTGCGATGCGCCAATACTGGTCACCCGGCCGCCGGAGAGGGTAGGGAAGGGGTAAAATGTCAGGCTTTCATCGCGGTAGTAAATCTGCGCGAGCAGGTCCTGGCCCCAGAAATCAGTGTTTGAATATTGCAGGTTGATCAGGTGGCGCTCGGTGCCCGGAATGCGGTCGGAGTCGAGGTTGTTTTTATTGTACGCGTTACCAGAACCCGTTACCGCCGAGAAATTCTCGCCAAGGTACAGGCCGTGCTTGCCGTCGGACTGGCTCTTGTAATATTGGGTGGTGAGCTGCAATTGTTGATGAGCGTCGATATTCAGCGTGCCGGTGCCCATCACGTCCAGGCGGTCTGAGTACTGCAGGCCGGTCTGGGTGTTATCGATATTGACCTCGTTGCCTTTGCCATCATACCAGCCGCCAAAGCGCTGATACGCCACCGACAGGCGTCCGGATGCGTTGTCGTTGCCGCCGCTGACCGCTGCCGCGATGTTCTCGTCATTATCGTTATGGCTGTTAAAGCCCGTCTTCATGCCGGTCTGAAACTCGACTTCTGTTTCCGGCTGGCCTTTTTTGGTCACGATATTGATCAAGCCACCGGTACTGCCGCCGCCATAGAGAGAGGTGGCACCGGAGATAACTTCAATGCGGGCGATATTAAATGGATCGATAGAGTCCAACTGGCGGCTGTCGCTGCGCGAGGAGTTTAAACGTACGCCGTCGACCATCACCATCATCGAACGACCACGCATATTCATGCCGTAGTTGGTGCGCCCCTGGCTACTGACATCCATACCGGGAATCAGCTGCGCCAGTACCTCTTTGAACTCTTTACCGCCCTGAACCTGCTGTTCGATTTCAGCCTGTTCAATGACCCAGGTGGTCTGCGCCATGTCGGTAATGCTGTGATTCGCACGGCTGGCGGCCACCACCAGTGTCTCTTCTTTTTGACCTTCGGCTGCGGCATTTGTATTTAACATCATGAGTAAACAAGGACTTAATGTCCAAAAGTAACGAGGTTTCATTATTGTGGTAATCCTGATTAATCCAAAGGTACGGCGGCATTGATTCTCCTGTGCCGCAAACGCATCACCTCAGTGGTGATAGTGATTATCAAGATGATATGAATTATCGTTACCATGTAAACAGTTTATGTTAAAAAATATTTCTATAATGGCATGATTTTTATGTGGTTTATGGGTGCGGGGCAGGAGTCATACAAGAAGGGCTGGCTGGGATCCGTAGCCCGAATAAGGCGTTTGCGCCGCCATCCGGAAAAAATCTGTCGGGTGGCGCTTCGTTTACCCGACCTACAATCACGTAGCCTGGATAAGGCGTAGCCGCATCCGGGAGAGAAGGGGCTGCATGCCGCCCCTCACCCGACACTCTCCCGCAGAGAAAGGGAGAAAACCAAAAGCAAGAACCCGCCACCAGGGCGGGTTCTCTGAATAGTGGTGCCCGGACTCGGACTAACGCCGAAGGCGTTGAACAGCGCGCTTGTCGCGCTGGCCCCGAAGGGGTGAGCCGCTCGCGGCGAATAATCGAACGGAGTTCGATGGAGAGTCCGGTTGCAGAAAAGCAAAAACCCAGCCATAGGCTGGGTTCTCTGAATAGTGGTGCCGGACTCGGAATCGATGTGTTGTTTTAATTTATTGATATTTATGCTTTATTTTTAATTTGATTAAGTTTATACCCTCATTTGCACCCTCAATCCCGTTTGATGACTGAACCAGATATTCAAACTCAGTAATGGGAGGATATCTCCGTGTACCGGGCTCAATAACTGATGAAATGCGGTTGATGAATAAGTACGAATAATTTTTATTCGCTTGATGCTAACCTGAAAATTGATAAAAAGCTGCCTACACTAAAAGGCAGCTTTTATCACACCTCGTATACATGCGGACGCTTTTCCTGAATGCTTTTTGATTTACCAGTCAAACGTATCGAGACCGGGTAACACTTCTCCGGCCGCATCCAGATGAATTGTCGTGATGCCGTACCGGGCAGATAAAACAACAATCAATCTCCTGCAATGCTCCGATAATCCCGAACGCCTGAGTTTCAGTACAGGATGCCGCCACGCGCTGAGCCGAAGTAAATATCCGGTCCCCGTGAAATGAATCCACTCCGCATCACCATACTCTGCCATGTCATGAGAGAGCTGATACAGACGTTCGTTGTCCTGGTCCGTTATATGCGCAGTGCTGCACTGTATACCGGTAAACATACAGTGCGCCGGGAGCAGCGGAGTTATGAGCTTCATACCCTTCCCTCCATTATATCGGGTTTTATGTAAACCACTTTTAACCCGGTAGCGCACCTTGCATTCAATACTTCCAGCGTGGTTAAAAACGGCGATTGTTTCAGCCATGAGAAACCACGCCTGTCGATGCGTATTAGACCATAGCGTTCCACAAGAAAATTCAATGCATCCACCAGCTTTATCCCGGCGTCTATGTGTTCATTAATCACGCGGTCATAGTGAAATGGAGTATCAGTCAGGGTCAGTCCGTAATGCCTTTCCAGGAGATAGGCAAGTAAGATCTGCCACGTCTTCACAGGTGACATACATGAGGAAGCCGCCCCCCCAGGAGGTGCAGTTTTGTATTTCATATTGAATCCTTAATGGCTTAATTTCAGAAGAAATAACGTGATGACAGGCCGTACATCATTCGGGCAACAACGAACTCGTTATTACTGGTTTCGAACCATGCCCAGATATCCGAAACAAGAGTACCTGCGGGGAAGTGGATAAAAGGCTCACTGATAATCAGTACGCCCTCCTCTTCGGTAACAACGATGTTTCCCAGTTCCCTCCATAAGCTGTCCAGCCGTTCCATTGATACAGGCATTTCTGCCTCCTTTAAGCTGACGCTGGAGCCGGATAAATGGTGACGTAGACATAGCCGCAACTTCCTCGTGTATCGGCTTCACAAACCAACCTTTCTCTTTCAAACCTGATACCGCGCGAATTATGAGGTTCCAGCTCACCGCATCGCAAAGCAGCCTCCATGAGATCGATAAATACAGGAAAACTGCGATCAAGCGCCCGCAACTGCTCTGGAGCGAATTTCCCGTAAAGACCGGCATGGTCGCCCAGGTAATGCAGCCGATTCCTCTCCTGCACCAGGCGGGCACCAAAGCAGGGTGTGATGTCATGCCTCAGCCCCCATTGCGGGGAAATGGATGATGTCATGAGTTATTACTCCGGTAATGGATGATGTTTATTGTCAGGGCCTTCATATCAGGCCTTGCTCTGCGAAGGACAGGATGTCACTGCGCCCAACAATGAGATGGTCCAGCACACGGACCTCAATGAGCCCGAGAGCCTGTATGAGTCGTTGTGTGATGGCCGTGTCGGCATGACTGGGGTCGATGCAGCCTGACGGATGGTTATGGGCCAGAATGACGGCTGCGGCGTTGTGGCGCAGTGCCCCTTTGACGATTTCGCGTGCATGGACTTCGGTCTGGTTGATGGTGCCGAGAAAAACGGTCTCGCTTTCCAGAAGGCGGTTCTGGTTGTCGAGGTAAAACACCATAAAGACCTCGCGCTCAAGCCCGGCCATCTGCAGACGCAGCATATCCCGGACGGCATGGTTGGAGGTCAGCGGCTGACCAGACACCCGGAGGTGCCGGTCAAGTAATCGTATTGCACGTTCTATGATGCGCAGTGAAGCGGATGGCATCCCCGCCGGGGTCATCATTGATAATTCAGACATAGTGGCTTTCTCAGTCGATAAGGGTCAGGATGCCCTGAGATTAAGGATGGGAGAATGCGTAGTCGCGAAGGCGATAATAGTGCTCCGCCATCTCGTTGCTGGGGGTGATAAAAGACATATGACTGTACATCATCAGGCAGGCAGCGATACCTGCCGCTTCGCCACCCAGCGTGGCGTGGTTACCATTTGACTTACAGTACAGGTCATAAGTCTCCTGGCTGTCCGGTGCCATAAACACACCGCCGTTACTGAGGGTGTAAAAATGCCAGTAGCCGCCGTTGTATTCCCGGCACAGGCGGCTGAACCAGCTCAGGATATTCAGTTCCAGAAATAACCATTGCGGTACGTTCCCGAAGTGTTGCCGCCAGAAATCCAGGCGCTTTGATTCAGGTACAACGGACGCATAAATTTCAGCGGGTTCCCTGCAGGCATTATCCACCGGAAGTGCATGACCGATTTTGTTCATGATGTTTCTCCGTAATTTTCTTAAAATCAGCAGGTAAAACAGATGTAGAGAGAGGTGACAGGGATGAGGAACATTGAAGGAAGTGCAGTGGCTATGAACACAGTGACAGCATGTTCTCCGCCATTACCCACAGGGAACGATTGAGCTTCACATCGCTGTCAATTCCTTTCACTGCCCGGGTGTGCATGGGTTTACCTTGCGTATTTCTCCCATATAGCCCGCCTTTTATCAGGTTTTCCTGTATGCGCTGATACGTGGTCCACAGGTCATGACTTTCATCCTGCCAACGTCGTGGCGACAGAATTTGCGCTTCGGTTACCGGCTGATGTTCTTCTCCGAACCGATAGGAAATAGCGGCTTTCGCCAGTGCCTGCCGGGCTGGTGGTGGTAACAACAGCGACTGCATCGCATCCCGCTTCTCTTCCACCCGGTCAAAAACCCCGAGTACTTCATAAGCCCCTTCAATCACTTTGCCGACCACGTCCCCTTTATGAGAAACTCGGACTTCGCCAAATGACTCTCCGCAAATCAATCCGTTCTGACACACCGCGCGAAACAGTCCCGGCAACATCTGGTAGCTGCTTGAACCGTCATGGCTGTTCAGCAGAATGATTTCCGGCACCTGTTTACCGGTAATCTGCCCTTCGCGGCGCAGACGGAGCATATGTTTGGTGTGTTCCCGCTTGTCGGGGTTACGCACACGGGTTTGGCAGGCAAAGAACGGCTGAAAACCTTCGCGCTGCAGGTTATCCAGCAGGATGATGGTCGGGATGCAGGTATAGCGCTCGCTGCGCGATTCGTGCTTTTCCTCACTGAACACGCTGGGAACATAGTGAGCCAGTTCATCACGGGTTAAGGGACGGTCACGGCGAACAAGGTTCACCGCACCAAAGCGGCTGGCTAATTTCATTGAGACTCCGGATAAAATGATATAAATGAAAAGGCCATGCTCCCTTACGGGAATATGGCCTGTCGGTGTGGCGATGCAGGGAGGTTCGTGGTGTGTTGCTTTCCGGGATACAGGAATTAATCCTGCGTTCTTACCTCAGCTTTCTTCATGGTTAAATGTCAGCGAGCAGGCGTGGCAGATATATTCATCAAATATCTCCTTATCCAGGCTTTCGCCAGCAACAGCGCCCAGAGCTGCGCCGCTTCCCATGCCGACTAAAAAACCAATCACGCCTCCGGCAAGGGTGCCAACACCCGGGATAACTGAACCGGTAGCTGCACCGAGTGCCGCTCCCTCAGCACCACTGGTTATACCGGCCATGCCGCCAGCAATGGCACCAATACCTCCTCCCATTTTTCGTCCAAGGTTTCTTTTCTGCGTGCGGGATGAACCGCAGTGGGGACATAGCATTTTTAATTCCTTACGTTGAGTGAATAAAAAAGCCCTTCTGGTATTCCGGAAAGGCGGTGGGCGTTAAATAACGGTACGACCGTCAGAAACCGGAGCAGAAATAAAAGGGCACTGCTCAGTAGATATGGTCGTAAAACTGGCCGTCCGTGCGATTCTGAAACGCCATGGGCCAACAGATATACGGGAGTATTAATTCAACGCGGGTGTGATTGACGATATCCTCGTAGGTGCAGATTTTTTGTCCCTGTTGAGCCGGAGAGTCTATCTGGCTGACCAGTTTAAACGTGGTAAAGTCGCTGAAACTTGCCTGACTGGTCATCGGCCAGAATAATGAACTGGCAACCAGTAATAACCCTGACAGAGATCTCAGATTGATTTTTTGACGTTGCATTTTTACAGTTCCTTATTTACAATTTTGTTGGAAGATTAATAAAGTTGACATGTCGCGTAATGATGGTAGCCGTGTCAATATCGTTACTGAACCGTGTGTGACGATCTTTTGATGAGAGAAGGGTAAGTCTTGTTAATGAAAGGCTATAACACTTAGTGCGGATTTTAATAACTTGACTGGTAGAGGAGTGATTTACACTAAATTAAAAAGAATGTAATTAGATACATTCTTTTCCATTCAACTGGGTAATATATAATTTAACTTAATTTACCCTTTGGTTTTATTGTATTCGGTATTTATTAGGTGTGAAAGCATGGTCTGGATGCTTACACCTTTATTGACACATAAAACCTTAAGTTTTTCCTTTGTTTTCTTGTCAAGGTATGTATTTAATGGCAGTTGTTCTTTTTTATTGCCGCGATGTTTTTTTTGACTCCATGCACGATTTATATTGATGAGAAATAACTTCCACTCAGATTCGCTTTCTATCTCGATCATCAGGAACAGTAATCCATAAGCCAACAAATAACGTTCTTGCGTATCCGTGGGTTTGTCAATATCAATGCTATCTGGCTTATATCTTTGCAGAATATAATCGCAAGCCCATTCACACTGCTCATCATTTTTTTCATCCAGCCAGTATAGAGGCTTTATTTCATTAATGGTTTTATTGTACGCATCCTGAATTATATCTATAATGGAAAGTTTTGTTTTTCCTGATAAATAACCATGGCGGAAATAATCTAAAATATCATCGCATCTCTCACCATGGTTTTTAGATTGTGTAGGTAAATTCATATCTTTATATATCGGTCTTTTTTTAACTTCATTTAAAAAGTATTGCTCGCGAGTCTCACATTGACGGATATATAACCATGTAAACATGCAGGTTATTTTGTTATCACGAATAAATTCTATGTCATCTATCAGGAGTTTATCATCATCAAAATCATCAAGCATTTTTTTAATAAATCTTGCTATGCGAACCTGATCTTCTCTGTAGTGTATTTCAATTGCCTGATTTATTTTTTCTGACCACTTATGACAGTCATCATTAACTTTGGGAATTCCACGGATAACTATATTATTTCTTTTTATATAACCAAAAAAATAAAGTAATTCATGCCGACTTGTCACACTAACTTTATGCATATCGTCATTCATGTTTACACCTGATTACAACGTAATTTCATGTATAATTCATGATATCTTTTACATCATTTTTAGTGTTTTTTTTGTGGAGTTTATCACAATCACACTACGTATCTTCTAAAGGAACAAGGCTGAGCTACGTTGGCTTTGGCATCAGTCTGACTCGATTCACTGTCAGCCTCTCCTGCTTCTCAATCGTAATCTTTCCATCTCCCAACCGATAGTCATAAAAGCCACCGTTCTGCCTGAAAGGGAAATATCAACTTCAGAGTAAATAAGTCACCTGTCAATACTCCGCAATGCAATTATTCTGTATGTTTATCCATAACAGTCATTGTCTGATTGGTAATATCATTAATCTTCCTCCCCCTTTTGACCACTTCTCTATCAATCCCCTTATCAGCAATCCATCTATAAACATTAAATTAATACGGCCCTCTGCCAGACTATGTAATTTAGTAAATATCAGGAGCCAGAGGATAGTATGTATACACATAACACCATAAACAGAAAATACCTGACAACCATGCATCGTGTTATCGATAACGCCATAGCAGAGCATCCCAGAACAATGCTGGTGATGGTGATCCTGCGAATACCATATTCCCGATTCGATGACGTACCCCATCCATTCAAATATAGCCAGCGGGATAAATTACTGTCCCGGTTTATTGATTCCTTAAAAGCCAAACTACGAGCACATGGGAAACGAATCAGACGATCAGGGAAACGTTGCCATCAAACAAGTTTGCGATATTTCTGGGTGCGAGAAACAGGCCCTGAAAATCAGCATGAGCATTACCATATGGGATTATTGGTAAACAAAGATACCTTTTGTTCATTAGGTTCATTTCATTCTGAACGAAATAATCTGGGGAGTTATATCGAAGAAGCGTGGCTAAGCGGTTTAGGGTTATCTATAGATGATGTTGCAGATATGGGTGAGTACGAAACGCTGGTGCATTTTCCAGAACATCCACTGTATTACCTGGACTGCAATTCAGCAGGATACGGTGACGTTTGGCGGGATATGTCGGAGAGGCTTGAATATTACGCTAAAGACTATTCGAAAGACTACAGCAGGCAGATACGTTCAATTGGATGCAGCCAGTGCTAGTGGTCCAGATGAAAGGGGAATAACTAAAAATAATTAATTACGGCAGACAGATATCTGATGAGCAATACCAGTGAGCATAATGACTTTCTGCGTACGGCTCTCCCTTAATATCCCCGGAGAGAACTCATCATGATATCTGAAAATACATCCCTGCTTAATGACCAGATGGTCGACATGAAATTCATTACTACCTTTACCGGTCTGACCGATAAATGGTTTTACAAACTGATAAGCGAAGGGGATTTTCCACAGCCAATAAAAATGGGCAGAGCTTCCCGCTGGCTTAAAAGCGAGGTGGAAAAATGGATGCAACAACGGATCAATGATTCACGATGCAATGAATAACGACATTCAGGCTCCCTGCATCTCTCCCTGTTTCAGTATTAACCCACCGCCATTCTCCCTTGATTTCAACCTACGGGTCATCTGCCCGTCCAGAATGCGGCCCGATTAGGAGTCTGTTATGCATACCCGCCAGGCTAAACTGAAGTCTCCGGTCTTTCTTCCATCTCGCCGATCCGGCGCGGGATGCCCGGGTGTACTCTCTTCAGCTAATTTCAGGCAGGCGGAACAACAACTGACGGATGCCTACGGCGGGGTCACCCGCACCTGGTCACTGGGGCTGGAGAAGTACCCGGCAGTGGTCTTTGACGACAAGTATGTGGTCTATCTGCTACTGACATCGATCCGCTGGATGCCGGCATGGCGTATATACAACTTTCGCTGTTCGGCGTCCCTGGGGAAGTGGTTATTGGTAATTCTTTGAATGACGAACGCCGGCGTGTTCTTTATACACCGATTCATCTCCTGGAGAGCTGGATATACCGTCATCAGCAAAGGATGGATGAAGCGATGGCAGTAGCCTAATCACAAATCGCAAGGCCACATAAATGTGGCCTTTTTTTTAAAAAATTAACCTCTATAGATATGAGCAGTTTACTCGCTCACCGCGCTTCTTTAGTTCAATGAGCATGTCTGCTCTGTGCCAGCAGCGGACATTGCTGGCATCATAATATGTTAATCATCGGGTAGCAGGTCAAAGTGAGCGGAGAATACGCGATGATCAAGTTTGCCGCTCAGGCAGACGCGATTGATGAAGACAAAGTGGTGCTGGAAAGCCTCGGCGCCATCAAATGCGCAGGGGCGGATCTGATTTTCAGCTATTTCGCCCTCGATCTTGCCGAACGCGGCACCCTCTGAAACTGTAACCCTCTCCGCCCGGAGAGGGCTTTTTTTCCTCTTACAGAATGTTGTCGCCCGGTGGCGGCAAATAGCGGTTTATCGCAACCACCGACGGACGAGTGAGGATAAACGCCAGGCCAATAGACGCCAGTAAATCCACCGGCCAATGCATACCTAAAAACAGGCGGCTAACCAGTACGCCGGCAGCCCATGCGGTGAGGATAAACGCAGCAAGAAAGCGTTTTCGCGGCCACAGCACGCCAACGCCCAGCAGCGCCCAGGCCGCGGCAAAAATCGAATGCCCCGACGGGAACGACCAGGTGCTCTCCTTCGCCCAGTGATCTTGCTGCCAGCTAGGGATCGCGCGGTTATCATGCAGCGTATTCAGCACGGTCATACCTCGCTTCGCCGGTTCTTCACTGTAAAATTGCGCAACCGCCTGCGGTTGATCATGGTTCAGCCACATCACATAGGGACGTGGTTCCTGTACCACTCGTTTCAACACGCTAACCGCCACCTGTCCCAACGCAATCGGTGCCATAATCAGCAATGCGCATTTCCACCGATGCGCTTTACCCGGTTTCAGCACCCACAGTAACGCAGCCAACAGCACGACGGCAGTGAACACCCCAACGGGGTTGCTCACCGTCTGTGTGAGTAAGTAGAAAAAACCGAGTTGTGGCGATTGTGCTTCCGCCTGCCAGTGCCAACCGGTTAGCCAGGCCACCACCGGCACAGCTATCAGCACAGGCAGGCAAAATCCTAACCCGGTAGCTATCTTTGGACGTTTTTTCATTCCGTGAATAACACCTCAGTGTGGGAATCCTGTTGCGACTGCGCTTTTTTCTGTGTGGAAAGTAGCTTTGCAGAGTCCGTATCACCGGTCGATTTTTCATTTAAATCGAAGGGATAGTTTTCATGGATTTTATTCGGGTTAGGGTGCCAGGCAACGGGTGAAAGCACCCAGGTTTCCCCAACTTTATTCACTCTGGCTTCCGCGGCGGTTTGCCCGAATGTAAACAGTGCAGAAATGATCAGCAGCAGATAAATCATATTTCGTTTCATTGTGGTATCTCCCGACAGGAATAGTTGACGGAAGAATTATCTCATTAGCGTAGTGACGCGAGTCCAACGTCAACATGACAATATTGTCATGTTGACGTTGAGACCCTCTAATTATTAGACGGTGATAATTGCAGGTAATAAACCCGCCTGGCGGGAAATCTTCTGACAACAAGAGGTGAAGCAATGCAGCCACAAGAAAATAAACCAACCATCTTAATAGCCTATGCCAATAAACATACCGACAATTCGTCGGCATATTAAAATAAAATTTTCGCGTGAAATTTTCGAAAACAGCTATCACGGTTTTAATTTCACGCTAATTAATAAATCTGATTTTATTGTTATTGAATCTCCGCCGCAAAAGGGTCTGGAATTGCTGCAAGCAATAAAACGCCAAAGCACGGTGCCGGTAATCGTCCTCTCTACGCTAAATAACGATAAGGATATGGTGAATGCCCTCAACCTTGGCGCGGAGGATTATCTGGTGAAATCCTTTAGCATCGCCGAACTGGTTGCACGCCTGCATGTGATCCGCCGTCGCCTGCTACCTGCTGCAAGCTAGAACGCACAGACATACAACGCCCTCACGGTGGAAATTCATCGCGACACGCACCAGGTGTTTGTAGGCAGCCAGCGTAAAGAGATTTCCGCACTGCTCACGCCACAGAATACTGGCTGCTGTGCCATATTATTCACCAGCCAATGCGTGTATTTTTCCGTTCAGAGTTGTTGCACCACTGTCTGCCAGACCTCGATGGCAGCGAACGAGCGGTAGATGGGCATATCAGCAACTTACGCCGCAAGTTAAGCGATCCTGGCGTCACATTGCTACTGGAGAACGTTCGTGGTTTTGGTTATCGGCTGGGATGTGTGGGTTAAACGTGTAAAGGCGCCCATCAGCGGCGCCCTTACACAAGGTGATTAACGCTTTTGCGTTGGTTTGCGGTATTCCACCAGTGAAAGTCCTCCAACCAGTACAACAATGATGGTACTGAAAATGACACTGGTAACATTGGCGCCAAAACCGAAGCCGCCATTCTCCAGCGGTTGCGATAACAAATCGCCCCAGGCCGCACCAAACGGGCGAGTCAGAATATACGCCGCCCAGAAACAGAACACCGCGTTCGCCCGGAAAACGAACCGTGCCGCAGCAATAAACAGCAACCAAAGGCCAAAAAAGCCGGCAGTAACGTCATATCCCATGCTCAATCCTTCCGCCAGCCAGTCACCCAGCGCGGTGCCCAGCGCAAAGGTAAAGAGGATCGCCAGCCAGTAAAAACCTTCACGTTTTGCGCTATCGACATGATGAATAGAGAGCGTTTTTTCCCGGCGATACCAGACAGCAAAGGTCGTGATCAATGCCAGCGTGAAAAAGGCTGAAGACCATGCCAGCGGCACATGCCAGGCATCGGTTAAATTATCGGTAACCAACGTACCAAACACACTGATAAACACCACGACCAGCCAGTACAACACCGGAATATAACGCGTGGCGCGCATCTGGAAATAAAGTGTCACCGCCAGCAATCCGCCGACGACAAATGATGTATTAATCAGACCAAAGCCTAAATCCATATTCAGAAAATCTGCCGCGGTTTCCCCAACCGTCGTCGACATCATTTTTATCAGCCAAAATATTACCGTGACCTCCGGGACTTTATTAAGCCACGGCGTATTTTTTTGTACAGAGTTCATGATCGCTATCTCGCTAAATAGAGGTTTCGTTAATTTTTCGTGGCGTACAGATATAAACCAGAGCAGGCGGTACATTTTTCACCACCACGACGCGTTGCCAGTAGAAATAACGCGACAATAATTTCTCTGACAGCGGGCTGTATTGAAACTGAATATAGGTTCCCTGCGGCGAGAGACTCTGATGGATTTGTCGCATAATCCGTGTTACCACACGCACCGGCAGCGATAACAATGGTAAGCAGGAGAAGATAGCGTCGTAAGGGCGAAGAAGCTGCTCCGCCGAGGCGGCAACCACCTGCAATCGTCGGTCGTTAATTGCTCCCAGTTGTTGAAGAAAGCGCGGGTTAATTTCGTACGCATCTAAGTGGGCGTCTGCGCGCATCCGCGTCAGTAGCCCTTTCGTTAGTACGCCGTTTGCCGCCCCCAGTTCGGCAACGACGAGGCTGTCGCACCAGTCGATCTGATTCATCATTGTTTTGCACAGTGCAGCCGATGACGGAACCACAGACCCCACCGTGCGCGGGGAAGCGATAAACTGGCGAATATAGGAGGCATAAGCGCTGAAGCGTGTTTTCGTGGAATCAGACAAAGAGTGTGTTTGCATAACGTAAACCTGAGTGAGGAGCGGATAATGCCCATTATCCGCCTGCTATGATGACTCTCACTCAACGCCTGGATGACAATTCTGTCAGGTTGGCTTGCGCTGCAGCAGCACCAGCGTAAAGCGACTGCCCTTGCCCTCCTCACTGGTCACCGTGATCTTACCGCCGTGCATTTCGGCGATGGTTTTCACTAACGCCAGCCCCAGACCGGTATTCTCCGCTTTGCTGCGTGCATCATCCACGCGATAGAAACGATCGAAAATGTGCGGCAGATGACGCGAGTCAATGCCTTCGCCATTATCCACTACGCTGAGCCAGACATCGTTAGCCTGCTGCGTTGCGCTGAGCACGATATGCCCGCCTGCAGGGGTATGGCGTAATGCGTTTGACAACAGGTTAGAGAGCGCACGCTGCAAATGAATAGGATCGGCGTAAAACGTCACTTCACCTTCGCTGGTAAGCGTAATGTGTTTCTCTTCTGCCAGCACATCGTAGAAATTCACCAGCCGGGCGAACTCCGTTGCGCTGTTAAGTGATTCAAGCTTCAACGGTTCACGGCTATTGTCTGCACGCGCCAGAAACAGCATCGAGGAGATCATTCGTGACAGACGTTCTCCCTCTTCGACAATAGCGGTCAGCGCTTCGTGATACTCCTGCGCAGTGCGCGCTTTACTTTGCGTGACGCTGGCGGCTGAGATCAGATTGTTGATAGGGCCACGCAACTCATGCGCGATATCCGAAGAAAAGCGAGTCAATTGGGCAAACGAGGCTTCCAGCCGCATCATCATACCATCGAACGAGGCGGAGAGCGTGTTCAGCTCCGAAGGCCAATCTTGTATGGAGAGACGGGTATGTAAATCTGCGGCATGAATATGCGCGATCTCACGGCTCATGGTACGCAGCGGCAGCAGCCCGCGACGAGCCAGCCAGTAGCCAATGGCGGCGAATAGCACAATCGCCAGCGCCACCACACTCTGCATGCGCGTCCAGTAATCTTCAATAATCTCGTTGTTTTGCGACACATTGAGCGCTGCCTGCACCAGCCACGACTGATTGTCTTTAAGGACGAAATTGGTGGAGGCAATCAGGTACTTTTCACTGACCTCGTGCTTATGGTAGCGCCACGAGGTATAACTAAACTCCGGAGACGGCGTGGGGAAATCTTCCTGCGGCACTCGCATCTTGCTCGATTGCGCCCACACTTTACCGTCCGGGCTGATAATGCGCAGCGACAAGCGTTCCTGACGCGCCACGAACTCAAACAACTCCTGCTGCCAGAGATCTTTCGGCCCCTGGCGCTCGCTGATAGTGGCGGCAATCTCCTGCTGAAAGCGCAGTGTACTGCGCAACTCATCTTCGTCCTTCTGGCTCAACTGATTGCGCATGGTGGAGTACAACAGACCCGAAACGATATACAACACCAGCCCCATGGCGATGGAAAAATAGAGCGTCAGCCGCAGGGTAATAGGGAAATTACGCGGGATCAGCATCATTTCGCTCTTCCAGCACATAGCCTGCGCCGCGCAACGTGTGCAACAGCTTCACCTCGTAGCCGTCATCAATTTTGCTGCGCAGGCGGCGGATCGCCACATCGATAACATTTGTTTCCGGGTCAAAATTCATATCCCATACTAGCTCCGCCAGCACCGTACGCGACAGCACTTCCCCGCTGCGACGCATTAACAGGCTGAGCAACATAAACTCTTTCTGGGTCAGTTCAATGCGTTTACCACCGCGCATTACCCGGTGTTTAAGAAAATCGAGTTGCAGATCGCTTATCTGCATTACCGACTCATCCACCACCGGCGTATGTGCCGCTCGCCGCCGCATAATTACCCGCACGCGTGCCAGCAGTTCACTAAAAGAGAATGGTTTGATCAGGTAATCTTCCGCGCCCAGCTCCAGCCCGCGCACCCGATCATCCACATCATCACGCGCGGTCAAAAACATCACTGGCGTTAATCTGCCCGCCTGACGCACCAGCTCAAGGATTTTCCAGCCGTTCATCCCCGGCAGCATCACATCCAGGATCGCAAGGTCATATTCATTGGTCAGCAAATAGTGCAGGCCATCGACGCCATCGTTAGCAACATCGACGACAAAATCATTCTCTTTCAGCCCCTTGGCAATATAGTCAGCGGCCATAGTTTGGTCTTCGACCAGCAGTAATCTCATTATGCCTCCACCCGATCGCGCAACTGCGTTTGCTTGTCACCAACGCTTGCGAACAACAGATAAAACACAGGCGTAATAAACAGGGTAACCAGTTGTGAGAACAGCAACCCGCCGACCACCGCCACACCCATCGGCTGGCGTAGCTCAGCGCCCGCCCCCCAGCCAAACGCGATGGGCAGCGCCCCCATCATCGCGCACAGCGTGGTCATCATTATCGGCCGAAAACGCTGAATACAGGCCTGAATAATTGCATCATGCGGCGACATCCCCTGCGTACGCTGAGCCGCAAGCGCAAAGTCTATCATCATGATAGCGTTCTTTTTCACAATACCTATCAGCAGCAAAATGCCAATCATGGCGATAAACGTCAGATCGAGATTCAGCAACCGCAGCGCCAACAATGCGCCGACCGCCGCCGATGGCAAACCCAGCAAAATGGTCAGCGGATGGATCCAGCTTTCATACAGCACACCTAAGATCACGTAGATCACCGCCAGCGCAATGACAATCAACCAGATTTGGCTGCTCTGGGACTGCTGGTACAGCGCCGCTTGCCCGGCATAGCTGCCAAACACCGAACCCGGCATCTGGATATCCTGCTGCACCTGATTAATGGCGCGCGTGGCGTCCGACAGCGATTTACCCGGCGCCAGATCGAACGAAACCGTAATGGCCGGAAGCTGCCCCTGGTGGTTGACCGCCGTGATCCCCTGGCTGCGCGTCACATGCGTAAAAGTGGTTACCGGTAGCAACGTATTTGCCGACGAACGCACATAGATTTTCGACAGATCGCTCTCGTTTTGCCGGAAAGCATTGTTCACCTCCATGATAACCTGATAGCTATCTTCCGGCGCATAAATTGTCGATACCTGCTGCGTACCAAACGCGGCGTACAAATTGCTGCGGATCTGATCGATATCGACGCCCATCAGCGAGGCTTTGTTGCGGTCGATTTGTAAATCTGCCTGCAAGCCGTTGAGCTGCGCATCGCTGTTAATACCCACAAACACGCCGGTTTTCTTCATGCCGTCCATTAACTTGTTGGCCCAGTCATTTAACGATAGCCCATCACCACTGTTGACCGACTGCAAGGTGTACTGATAACTGCTTTTCGCTGAGCGACCGCCCACTTTCAGATTCTGCACCGCGCTAAAGAACGGCGTGATGCCGGGCAGATACTGGGTTTCTGCGCGCATTTGGGCAATCACTTGTGCCATCGGTGGGCGTTGCGACTGATCTTTAAGCGTCAGCACCAGTTGCGTCGTGTCATGATCGACCTTAGTCAGCATTGCGCTCACCGCCGGATCCGCGACTAGCGTTTTGCCCAACTGTTGCGCCACCACTAATCGCCCGTCATAGGACATATCCTGCGGCGTATCGATATTTACCGTCAGTTGCCCAATATCTTCCTGCGGGAAAAATCCTTTTGGCGCGCTGATATACAGCAACGCGGTCAGTACCACGGTCGCCAGTGCCGCCAGTACCATCCATAATTTATGATTCACCGCCCAGTGCAGCGCCTTGCTGTAACGGCACAGCACCGCATCGAAGCCGCGCTCGAATGCCCGGCTCCAGGCAGGTTCCGCGGCTTCGGCGTGGCTCTTTTTGATAAGCATCGGCACCAGCAGCGGAATAAGCGTCAGTGACGCAGCCGCCGAGACAGCAACCGCCAGCGAGACCACCCAGGCGAACTCATGGAACAGCAAACCCAGCGTGCCCGGCATAAAGAAGATAGGAATAAATACGGCCACCAGCGACAGCGATATCGAAAACACGGTGAAAGCCACTTCTCGCACGCCAAGCAGTGCGGCGCGCCAGCTTGTCTCTCCCTGCTCGCGATAGCGCATAATATTTTCCAGCACCACGATCGCGTCATCCACCACCAGCCCAACGGCGATGGTCAGCCCCATCAGGGAAATGTTGTCGAGACTCATACCCAGCGCATACATCAGGGCAAACGCTCCCAATAACGACACCGGCACGCTCAGCGCCGGGATAAGCGTGGCGCGGAAATGACGCAGGAACAGCATGATCACCATAATCACCAGCGCAATCGTCAACACCAGGGTGATATTGACATCATGAATGGCCTGGCGAATCGATAACGAGCGGTCATTAAGCAACTGCATGTTGACCGACGGCGGCATCTGCGCCTGCAATTTGGGCAGCAACTGGTTGATGGCATCCAGCGTAGAAACAATGTTCGCCCCAGGCTGGCGGTTAATGCTCAGCACGATAGCGGTGTGTCCGTTAACCGCACTGTAGCTCAGCGCGTTTTCGATGCTGTCCTGCACGCTGGCAACATCCGACAAACGCACCGGCTGCCCGTTGCGGGTGGCGATAATCACATTGGCGAAATCGGCGGCGTTCATCAGATCGCCGTGCGTTTGCAGCATCATCATTTGCCGTTTGCCGTCGAGTTCACCAATTGGCGAGTTGGCGTTGGCTGCTTTCAGCGCAGCCTGCACATCGGTTAAGGTCAGATCCGTTGCCGCCAGTCGCTCCGGGTCAATTTCCACCCGCACCGCATAGCGTTTTTGCCCAATCACCGTCACTTCCGCCACACCTTTAATGATCGACAGCGCGGGCGAAATCAGGTTGTCAGTAAAACGGTTAAGATCGGACAGCGTCATGGAGGGCGAATCAATGGCAATCGCGGCAATCGGCGCATCCGCCGGGTTTACCTTGCGAAATGACGGCGGCGTGGTCATCTGCGACGGCAGCTTTTTCATGGTCTGATAGAGCGCCGACTGCACATCCACGGCTGCGGAGTCGATATTCACCGAGGGATCAAACTCCAGCACAATCGTGGTCGCCCCTTGCAGGCTGGTAGATGTGAGCATCGACAAGCCTGGCACCGTGGACAAATTCTTTTCCAGCGGCGTCGCCACCGACGAGGCCATCGTCTGCGGGCTGGCGCCGGACAATGACGCATTGACGCGAATGGTCGGCATATCAAACGATGGCAGCGCCGCCACCGGCAGTTTTGTCCAGCAGATAACACCCGTGACGATCACCGCCAGCCACAGCAGCATCACCGCAATCGGGCGGGACAGGCAGAGCTCAGCAAATTTCATCAGTTCTGCCCCACGTTTTTCGCTACCGCCACGGTCACGCCAGGACGCAGGTTATTCGCACCTTCCACCACCACCGCTGTACCCTGCGCGAGGCCATCCACCACCGCCATCGACTGCTGGATCCGCAGCAGATTAACCGGCTGCGTGACCGCCTGGTTTTGCTTATCTACCAGGAAGACAAAATGCCCATCCGGGCCGTTTTGAACGGCCTGCGGTGGCAGCACAACAACTTGCTCGGCCCCCGCTTCAACGGTGACCGACTGAAAGGCTCCCGGCCACAGCAGACGCCCGGCATTAGCGAAATGTGCTTTTAGCGCGATGGTGCCAGTCTCGGTATTCACCGTGTTATTGATAAAATCCAGCGTGCCGCTGACTTTTTCACCTTTGGCATTACTGACTGATACCGCGATCGGCCCCTGAGATTGTGCCGCAAGTACTGCATTGAGGTTTTTTTCCGGCAACGTGAACGATACCCCGATAGGGTCAAACTGACTGACGCTCACCAACGGCGAAGCGCTGCCGGGCTGCACCAGGCTCCCCGGATGAACATTCAACGCACCGGTTTTACCACTCACTGGAGCATAAATGCGGGTATAACCGAGCTGCGCCTGCGCGGTACGGATATCCTCCTGCGCGGCGGTGTACTGAGGACTGTACTGCTGCTGCACACTTTGCAACGTGTCCCAGTCGGAGGCCGAAATGTAGTTTTGTGCTTTCAACCCGCGTCCGCGGACGACATCGCGCTGCGCTTTATCCAGCAAAGTGCGCGATTCCGCCTGAGCGGCTACAGCACGGCGTAGCGCCGCCTGCTGGGTGCTATCATCCAGCGTAAAAAGTAGTTGCCCCTGCTGAACAAAATCCCCCTCCCTGAACGCCACGGTTTTCACCGTACCGGTGATCTGTGACTGGATATCCACCTGGTTGAGCGACACCACATGACCTTGCGTCGTCAGCATTAACGGCAGATTTTTTACCTGCGCCTGCGCCAGGCTCACCAGCGGGCTGGCGGATTTATGCGGCGTGGCAGCGACGCTACTTTGGCGAAAGAAAAGGAGATAAACGACAGAGAAGCCCACCAACAGGCAAATTATCTGAAATGGCCTTGAGTGAAGTAATTTCATGGCAATCATGCGTCCGGGAAGAAATACCGCTAGTCTACAGCGCGCAGAGAGACAGAAAGCGGCTCGCCAGATGACAATTTTGTCATTTAAAAACCGTCCATCGATCACAACCTGCGCGGCTAACCATACGTTAACTGTAATCATTCTCCCGTCTTAAAGTGTCGTTTATTCATTGTAATGAAATGTAAGCGTCATCTTCGGCCTATACTGTCATCGGCAAGATGGGAGGAGAAATCACCATGTTTAGTTTCGATAATGTACTTGAGGATCTCTGGCCACAGGCCAGCCCCCTGGCAAAAAAATCTGCTCAGACGCCTGCTCTATGAGCAAGAGTTTCAGCAATTCGCCGCGCGCCACCCCCACCTGAAAGGGCTGGATATGGTGGAACAAGTACTTGAACACCTACAAATACGCTGCACCATTCTCGCTCACTGCTTCAAACAAATCTCTGAACAATATTCGGCAGATTATGCCATCCTGGGAGCCAGCGGCGTTACAGCTGACCGGCGAAGCGTTGATTGATTGCGGTATGATTTATAACACCATGATTCAACGGTCGAACAAGAGCTTAATTGTGGTGGATCACTCAAAATTCGATAAGGTATTTCCTTCCAATTACGCTTCATGGCAGGCTATTGACCGTATTATTACGGACAGCCCACCAGCGGATCACATATTCAATACCCTAGTCGATATTTCCGTGTGCGAGTGATGTGCTGTTGGCGGAGCAGGGCTGTGTCATTGTGGAGAGGGCGGTATCTGATATTCCTTCGTAATACCTGTGAATACAACGATAATCTGCTACCACAACTTTACATGTCAGTCTTCCAGTTTCTGGCATGACGTTGAATGTCCGCTCCTCGCTCACAGCTGACCTTTAGCTCAGTTAAATTGTCCGCTCAGTGTTGTGAGTTCAATGGTCGATGCTCCGTTCAGAATCAGCGGTATCTTCGCTTTCCCCTGACCGTACTATTGAGCAAAATCAGGAGGAATAGGCAAGTTTCATCACGATGCAGAGCCTGCTGTGCAGCTGCCATACTGGAGTAACATATCGGTGTGAGATACATGCGTCTGTCAGTCCGGCCAGGACTTCTTCGGCCTGAGGAGAATGTTGTTCAGTGAGGATGACATGCGAGCATTTAAAAGATCAAATCATAGCCCGTAACCAAATAGCGGGATCAGCACCACCGGCAACAGTAACCCCACGCCCAGATTACTTTTATCTCCCAGTGCTGGTATGACCTGCCCCCACGATTAGATACAACACTCAGTTAGTAACGTCGGAATCTTCATTCTCAGAATGACCCTTTCTCCA
>OIFS01000029.1_pt1 | contig 150102 bp, 161 predicted proteins | sample 1582131 | NCBI WGS metagenome assembly OIFS01 (sample SAMN07501065, study PRJEB24779) | human gut metagenome | isolation source: stool | host: human infant | place: USA: Pittsburgh, PA | reverse complement strand
GGCACAACTAACGGATCTGAAACTGCCAGAGCAATTATAATGGACTCGGTAGCATCCTTGCTGCCATCATTAATGAACACGATTTCAACATCGTGATCTTTTAATCCATCAAACTCTCTGACTGTTTGGTAAAAAATAGGTATTGCATCTTCTTCATTGAAGACAGGCACCACCAGAGAAATCTTCATTTCACTTCCCTAAAAACAATATATTTTGAATAAATGAACCCACACACCAGACTGATGATGGAAAACGTGATTAGAGTGATCACCGGGGCAATTTGTGATTTATCAGCCGCCCAGCCCACAGTTGCACTCAGGGCACCCATGAACATGACATACATCAAGTATCTCAGCGTCGTGGCCTTTGCCTTGAATGTTAACCTGGCATTTGCAAAGAAGCTAAAGCTGACGGCAACGACAAATCCCGAAAGATTACCCAGAGCCTGGTCTGTATGCAACCCATAGATGCACACCCCAAAAACCGCCCAGTGGATGAGCGTATTGATGACCCCAATTGATAAATATTTAGCAAAAATTTTTAACATTTTTCTTTACCGCTGAAACAAGCGGCCGTAAGTGTAGCATTTGGCGCGGTGCGGATCGAGATTGTGGCTATTCAAAAAGACCGGCTTATGGTCTTTAACCCTTCACGGCCACTGCGCCGGGTGTCCGTTGTTGGGGCTATAGGAAGTACAAGTGCGTTGCTATTTGCTATCTACGGTATTGTGGTCAATCTCATTAATGGCCATGTTGTGAAAGGGGAGACGACAACCATTCTGTTTTTATCGTTGCTCTTTATGCTCCAGTTCATCATGCTTGCGTTTTTCGGTGAATACCTCAGCCGACTGCTGGATGCTCGAAGCGAGCAAGCGGCTTATTCTGTCGTATTTGAGAAAAACAGCGCGGTGATGGTGAATCAGGACCGCGTAAATTTTTTAAATGATGCCACTGCTGAAGAGTCTAATCTTGTGCAGACCGGACGCGACCGATAATTACAGGAAGAACATGGTGAAGGCGTTAATTGGATATACCGGGTTCGTTGGCGCACGGTGATGATGCAAACTTAGTTTGACGATTTTTATCGTTCAATAAATATCAGCGATATTAAAGGTAAAAAATTCGATCTTGTCGTCTGCGCTGGCGCCCCAGTGCAGAAATGGATTGCCGATGTCGATCCACAGGATGACCGTGAGAAAATTGACTCATTGATTGCCTGCCTCGACAGTATTGAATGCGATAACTTTTTCTTAATCAGTACGGTTGATGTTTTAAAACCCCTGTGGATGTAGATGAAAATACATCGATTGATGTGCAAGATCTGTATGCTTATGGTTTGAATCGCCACCAACTTGAGCGATTCATTGCGCAAAAAATTTTCACGCCATGTGATCGTGAGATTACCAGGCCTCATCGGCCCCGGGCTGCGTAAAAATATCATTTTCGATTTTCTTAATCATAATAATGTCACTAAAATCGAAAGCCGTAGCGTTTTCCAGTTCTGTCCGATGGTTAACCTTTGATTTGATATTAACAAAGCGCTCGAAAATAATATCACCTTTGTTCATTTGAACGTTGAGCCCGTTTTTGTTGCACAAATTGCCAGGGAGGGGATTGGTTTCGAATTTACCCGGCAACAGACAGCGTCCCCCGTTTCTTATGATATGCGTAGTGTATATTAAATGAAGTTCCATTAACTTCGATGGCTATTCTTGGGAATTATAAATTCAGTATACTTACTCATGGTAGAAACGGTGAACCGTTAATATTACTAACGCAAAGGGATGAACCCCTGCCCAATGATTTCTTGACTCGAAAAAATGAACAAATGCAATTTGGTGTCTGGTATTCCCTGCTTCAGGGAAAAAATACTATTGTGAAGATATACCCTGATTTCAAAATTTCGCTGGCAGGAAAGTTTAAGAATTTCCTCTTTAGAGGAAGTGTCGTTAAGATAAAATACAAACTTAGGTCCGGTTTGCAAAAAGAGTATCGTTTGAGTGTCATCAATTCCCATAGCGGTGTCTGGGCTTCGCCGCTACTTGATGGCTTTGACGAAAATGGTTTTACCGGGGAAGATGTTACCGATATTATGTTTGAAACGGATTCCAGTTATTATTTTGAACCGGAATTTGAGGCGAAAATTTCTACTACTGAAGTGCCATTAATTCACTATCAACGCCGTAAAATTAAATACAACGAACTCGTTACCGTCCCGCCATCAGTTTCTGTGAAGGACATTGACTGTGAGGGAAATATTGACCAACTCACTGAACCTGCTACTGCTGATGATGTTATAACGCCTTTGGCCCTCAAAGGATGGTTAGCGAAATCGACCGGGCAAGGGACGTTGTTTGATGCCACTTATATCACCTTAACGGATAACAACCATCATCATCGCTTTGTTGCCAGCAGTAAAAACAATCGAGGCGACTTGGTTGCGGTGTTTGGTAAAGCCGAGCTCGAAAACGCAGGCTTTGCGGCAAATGTCGATACTTCCGGACTCCGTGGAGATTACACTGTGAGTCTTGGTGGGCGCACCGGTGATCAGATCTTTATCTGCCGGAATTTGCAGCGGCCTCTGACATTCAAATAAGAAGATAACGGGCGGGCATGTTCCACCATTCTTATTAGGGCGGGATTTATCCGATAATTGCTGATTATCTCCTGAGAGCCCGGCAGTCATAACCGGGCTTTTTTTCGCGCTAATTGCGGCAATTACAGTGCATTTTTCTAAACAATCCTGCAACGATGGAATAAATTGCTAACAGAACGCGGTTAATTCAGCGGGGACTTGCCTTGACAGTCTATCAACAGAAGAGGTAAAAACCCCAACAGTTATTGATCTTGCGTGATGGCGGCGTAGTGCCATCTTCGGTTCTAAACACTGACAAAAGTTGCTTATCGAATGAAAATAACAATCTCCGGAACAGGCTACGTTGGCCTATCAAACGGTATCCTGATTGCGCAGCATCATGAAGTGGTCGCACTGGATATCGTGCAGGCTAAAGTCGATATGCTGAATCAGAAAAAATCGCCGATCGTTGATAAAGAAATTGAAGAGTATCTGGCGACAAAACAACTGAATTTCCGCGCCACCACAGATAAGCATGATGCCTATCGTGGTGCCGATTATGTCATTATCGCCACCCCGACTGATTACGACCCGAAAACCAACTACTTCAATACGTCCAGCGTTGAGTCGGTCATCCGTGATGTGCACGAAATCAACCCGGATGCGGTGATGATTATCAAATCTACCATCCCGGTAGGGTTCACCCAGTCCATCAAAGAAGAGCTCGGCATTGATAACGTGATCTTCTCGCCGGAGTTCTTACGCGAAGGGAAAGCGCTTTACGACAACCTGCATCCGTCCCGTATCGTCATTGGCGAACGTTCAGCACGTGCAGAGCGTTTTGCGGGCCTGTTACAGGAAGGGGCTATCAAGAAAGATATCCCTACGCTGTTTACCGACTCCACCGAAGCCGAAGCCATCAAGCTGTTCGCCAATACCTATCTGGCAATGCGCGTGGCTTACTTCAATGAGCTCGACAGCTATGCCGAAGCGCTGGGGCTGAATACGCGCCAGATTATCGAAGGGGTTTGTCTTGACCCGCGTATTGGCAATCACTACAACAATCCGTCGTTTGGCTATGGTGGCTACTGTCTGCCGAAAGACACTAAGCAATTACTGGCAAACTATCAGTCGGTGCCGAATAACATTATTGCGGCAATCGTCGATGCCAACCGCACGCGTAAGGACTTCATTGCTGATTCAATTCTCTCTCGTAAGCCGAAGGTGGTGGGTGTCTACCGTCTTATTATGAAGAGCGGCTCTGATAACTTCCGTGCATCCTCTATTCAGGGGATTATGAAGCGTATTAAGGCGAAGGGTGTACAGGTCATTATTTATGAACCGGTAATGCAGGAAGACGAGTTCTTCCATTCTCGCGTTGTCCGTGACCTGGAAACGTTCAAGAAAGAATCGGATGTGATTATTTCAAACCGCATGGCGCCGGAACTGGCGGATGTGGAAGCTAAAGTCTATACCCGCGATCTGTTCGGTAACGACTAAGCCAGAAAGAAAAACGGCCCGTCAGGGCCGTTTTTTTACGCGTTGTAATACGTCTTGTACCACTCGACAAATTTCTTCACGCCTTCTTTAACCGATGTCTGCGGTTTAAAACCGATGGTGTCATATAACGGCTGCGTATCGGCGCTGGTTTCCAGCACATCGCCCGCCTGAATCGGCATCATATTCTTCTGGGCTTCAATCCCCAGCGCCTCTTCCAGCGCCGTGATGTAATCCATTAACTCCACCGGTGAGCTATTGCCGATGTTGTAGATATGGTAAGGCGCTGAGCTGGTGGCCGGCGAGCCACTTTCAACGGTCCAGTTCGGGTCAGCCTGCGGTATCACATCCTGCATGCGGATAATGGCTTCAACAATATCATCCACATAGGTAAAGTCGCGCTTCATCTTACCGTAGTTATAGACATCGATGCTTTTGCCTTCCAGCATTGCTTTGGTGAATTTAAACAATGCCATGTCCGGGCGTCCCCACGGACCGTAAACCGTAAAGAAACGCAGTCCCGTGGTCGGCAAACCATAAAGATGTGAATAGGTATGCGACATCAGCTCATTGGCTTTTTTGGTTGCGGCGTAAAGCGATACCGGGTGATCAACCGAATCTTCCGTAGAGAAAGGCATCTTGCGGTTCAGGCCGTAAACAGAACTGGAGGAGGCATACAGTAAATGCTGAACCTTATTGTGGCGACAGCCTTCCAGCACGTTCAGATGACCAATCAGGTTAGCTTCGGCGTAAACATGTGGGTTTTCCAGTGAATAACGTACGCCCGCCTGAGCGGCAAGATGGATAACGCGGTCGAACTTTTCTTCGGCAAACAGTTGTGCCATCCCTTCACGGTCTGCCAGGTCCAATTTCACAAAGCGAAAGTTTTCGTTTGCCAGTAAGTTCAGGCGTGCTTCTTTCAGGCTGACTTCATAATAATCATTAAGGTTATCTATCCCTGTGACCTGATGGCCCGCCTGTAACAGACGTTCGCTGACGTGAAAGCCGATAAAGCCGGCCGCGCCGGTGACCAAAAATTTCATCTTCAACCTCAATGTCTGGTGATGCAAAACATGCAGCGCGGCAGGAGCGGCGCTGAACCATGAGGCGGATCATACCTGTTGAGAAGCAGAATGATAACTGAAAATTCAGTGGGGAAGAGGGGGAGTGCGGGCACTCCCCATAGCAATTACTGGTGACGCTTACGCAGATTTTCGATAACTGTGGTCAGATCCAGGTTCTGATCCTGCAACAAGACCAGCAGGTGATACATCAAGTCAGACGCTTCGTTGGTCAGCTCTTCACGATCGTGAACGGTGGCCGCCAGCGCGGTTTCCACACCTTCTTCACCCACCTTTTGCGCGATACGCTTGGTGCCGCTGGCATACAGCTTAGCGGTATATGAGCTGGCCGGGTCTGCCGTTTTGCGTTCGGCGAGCAGTTGTTCCAGTTGGTAGAGGAAAAGCCACTGATGGGCATTGTCGCCAAAGCAACTGGACGTGCCCGTGTGGCAGGTTGGACCAATGGGATTCACCAGTACCAGCAGGGTATCGTTATCACAGTCCGGCGCGATGTTCACCACATTCAGAAAATGGCCAGAACTTTCGCCTTTGGTCCACAAACGTCCTTTGGTCCGCGAGAAGAAGGTGACTTTGCCACTTTCCAGCGTTTTCGCCAGCGCGTCCTTGTTCATATACCCCAGCATCAATACTTCGCCGGAGACCGCGTGTTGCACCACGGCGGGCAGCAGTCCGTCGGTTTTTTCCCAGTCCAGTTGGGCCAGTTGCAGCTCTGTTAACATACCCTTATCTCCACGCCCTGGCCTGCCAGGAACGTTTTTAACTCACCAATATTGATAATTTGCTTATGGAACACCGATGCCGCCAGCGCGCCGTCGACGTTGGCGTCGCGGAAGGCCTCAAGGAAGTGTTCCATGGTACCCGCGCCGCCGGAAGCGATAAGCGGGACGTGGCAAACCTCGCGCACTTTTTTCAGTTGCTCAAGGTCATAACCGTTACGCACGCCGTCCTGGTTCATCATGTTAAGCACGATCTCGCCAGCTCCGCGTTTCTGCACTTCCTGCACCCAGTCCAGCGTCTCCCAGGTGGTCACGCGGGTGCGGCTTTCATCACCGGTATACTGATTGACGTGGTATTTGCCGGTCGACGCATCAAACCAGGTATCAATACCTACCACAATACACTGCACGCCAAAACGATCGGCCAGGCGAGTGATAAGCTCCGGATCTGCCAGCGCCGGGGAGTTGATGGAAATCTTATCCGCGCCGAAAGAGAGAATTTTGTGGGCATCGTCAGCAGATTTGATCCCGCCCGCCACACAGAACGGAATGTCGATCACTTCCGCGACGCGAGAGACCCAGCTTTTATCGACCACACGACCATCGCTTGAGGCGGTGATATCGTAAAACACCAGCTCGTCAGCGCCTTCCTCGGCGTAGCGTTTCGCCAGAGGCACGATGTCGCCGATGATTTCGTGATTGCGGAACTGAACGCCTTTCACTACCTGACCATCGCGTACGTCAAGACAGGGAATTATCCGTTTTGCCAGCATTGGATGGCCTCCGTTACAGTGAATTTACCTTCCAGCAGCGCGCGACCCACGATCACGCCTTTCACGCCTGTTCCACGCAGTGCCGCGATATCATTGATATCGCCAATACCGCCGGATGATTGAAACGCAACCTGCGGATACCGCGCGCACACTTCCTCATACAGCGATACGTTCGAACCCGCCAGCGTACCATCGCGGGAAATATCGGTGCATAGCACGTGTTTAAGGCCAACCGGTAAGTAGGTGTCAACCAGCGCTTCCAGCGAGACGCCGGAATCTTCCTGCCAGCCGCTTACCGCCACCTGTTTATTGCCTGCGGCATCAATACGTACATCCAGCGCCAGGACCAGCGCATCGGCACCAAAACGCGCGAACCACCCCTTAACGACCTCGGGTGATTTCACGGCTGTTGAACCAACGACCACACGGGCGACACCGGCATCAAGCAGCGCGGCGACATCTTCCTCGGTACGTACACCGCCGCCGACCTGTACCGGCACATTCACCCCGGCAACCAGTGTTTTCAGCAATGGGATCTGGCGACGCGCCGGATCTTTCGCCCCTGTTAAATCCACCAGGTGCAGCACCTGGGCACCCTGCGCAGCGTAATCCTGCAGGCGCGGCAACGGGTCGGTGCCGTAGTCGCGCTGCTGGCCGTAATCCCCCTGATGCAGGCGCACTACCGTTCCATCAATTAAATCTAAAGCCGGAATAATCATCACATCTCCAGAAAGTTTTTCAGCAGTTGTGCACCCGCGCGTCCTGAACGTTCCGGATGGAATTGCACGCCATAGAAGTTGTCTTTTTGCACCGCGGCCGTAAACGGCGTGCCGTACTGACACTGGGCGATGGTGTAAGGGTTAACCGGCATGGCGTAGCTATGAACAAAATAGAAGTACGCGCCGTCATCTATCCCCTGGAACAGACGATTGCCTGCTTTCGGATAGACACGGTTCCAGCCCATGTGTGGCAGCGGCAAACCGACATCTTCCATTTTCGGCACGTCCTGGTCGATGATGCCCAGTAAATCCACGCCACTGTTCTCTTCGCTGAAACGCCCCAGTAACTGCATACCCAGGCAGATGCCCAGCACCGGCTGGGTGCAGGCTTTGATCAGTTCAATCAGGTCGCGTTCTTGCAGTTGATCCATGGCGGCCTGGGCAGTGCCAACGCCTGGCAGAAAGAGTTTGTCGGCGCGCAGCACCACGTCCGGATCGCGGCTCACCAGCGGCTCGTAGCCGTGGCGCGAAATGGCCGATTTCACGGAGTTGAGGTTAGCGCAGCCGGTATCCAGGATAACGACGTTCATCACAACACTCCTTTCGAGGAGGGAAGGGTATCGCCTTCGACGCGAATGGCCTGGCGCAGCGTACGACCAAAGACTTTGAACAGGCTCTCCACGCGGTGGTGATCGTTTTTGCCTTTGGTTTTCAAATGCAGCGTGACACCCATGGTGTAAGAAAGAGAGCTAAAGAAGTGCTCAACCATCTCGGTGCTCAAATCGCCCACGCGCTGATAGGTAAACTCAGCTTTATATTCCAGGTGCGGACGCCCGGAAATATCCAGCGCGCAGCGTGCCAGGCATTCGTCCATCGGCAGCACAAAACCGAAACGGTTGATACCGCGCTTGTCGCCCAGCGCCAGTTTCAACGCTTCGCCTAACGCCAGGCCGGTATCTTCCACTGTATGGTGATCGTCAATGTAGAGATCGCCTTTAACGTCGATTTCCATGCGAAAGCCGCCGTGGGTGGCAATTTGATCGAGCATATGATCAAAGAAGCCCACGCCGGTGCGGATTTTGCTGCCGCCTTCGCGATCCAGCCACACTTTGACGTCAATCTGCGTCTCTTTGGTTTTGCGCTCAACGTGGGCGTAACGATCGCGTTTGGTTAACTGCTCGCCAATGGCTGCCCAGTTCAGGGTTTCGCGGTTGTAACGCAGCCCGGCAATCCCCATGTTGGTCGCCAGCTCAATATCCGTTGCGCGATCGCCAATAACATAGCTGTTCGCTTTATCCAGCGCTTGCTCAACCAGCCAGCGTTCCACCATTTTCACTTTCGGTTTGCGGCAATCACACTCATCGCCCGGGAAGTGAGGGCAAATCAGCACCTCTTCAAACACCACGCCTTGCGAGGTGAAAATCTGTATCATCAGATTATGCGGGCCGTCAAAATCGGCCTGCGGGAAGCTGCTGGTGCCCAGACCGTCCTGATTAGTGATCATCACCAGTTTGAAGCCCGCCTTTTGTAGCGCGAGCAGAACTGGAATCGCGTCGGGTTCAAAGGCCAGCTTGTCAAAACGATCGACCTGATAATCAGATGGCGGCTCGGAAATCAGGGTTCCATCACGGTCAATAAAAAGGTACTTCTGGCTCATACAGACTCCGCACGTAAAGCGTCGATGACGCGCTGGCTCTCTTCGCGGGTGCCGATAGTGATACGCAGGCAGCCGCTCAAGGTCGGTTGTTTATTTTGGTCACGCAGGATAATGCCCTGATCCCACAGAGATTTAAAGACAGCGCTGGAGGCTTTGAAGCGTACCAGAATGTAGTTGGTCTCTGAATCAAACACCGTCTCCACGCAGGGAATGTCGCGAAGTGCTGTTGATAGATACTCGCGCTCGGCCACGATTTGCGCGACACGCTCACGCATCGCCACAATCCCCTGCGGGGTCAGGGCCTGGGCTGCGATATCGGCCACGGGCGTAGAGAGTGGGTAGGGGGCGATAACTTTCATCAGCAGGTTGATCACCTCTTCATTCGCCAGAGTGAAGCCACAGCGCAGGCCTGCCAGCGCAAAGGCTTTCGACAGCGTGCGTAATATCACCAGGTGCGGATACTCTTCAAGCCAGCCCGCCAGCGTCGCCTGAGGGCAAAATTCGATATACGCTTCGTCGGCTACCACGAGCGCTTTGCCGCGCGTCATCTCCAGCACGGCGCGAATGTCCTGCGGATTGATGATTTGTCCGGTGGGGTTATTCGGGCTGCACACATACACCAGTTTGACGTTCTCAAGCTGGTCGGCAATGTTTTGCAGATCCAGTTGCCAGCCCTCTAGCGTAAGGGCCGTGCGGTATTCCACGCCAAACGTTTCTGCGCTGACGCTATACATACCGTAGGTCGGCGGGCAGAACAGAATAGCGTCTTTACCTGGCTCGCAGAACGCGCGGATAAGGAGTTCAATACCTTCATCAGCGCCGCGACTCACCAGCACTTGTTCCGGCTTAAGCCCGGCGTACTGCGCATACCCTTCGATGACCGCTTTCGGCTGACATTCCGGGTAGCGGTTCAGGGTTTGCTGAGTGAAATTAAACTTCACCGCCGTCGGGAATTCGTTGGCGTTCAGCCAGACATCGCCCTTACCGCCAAGACGACGGGCAGACTGATACGGGGTCAGGGCACGTACGTTGGCGCGAGCCAGTTCCTCAATACTCATGCTTGCTCCTTAAGGGCGTTAACACGCAGGGTGACGGCATTTTTGTGGGCGGTGAGCAGTTCAGCGGCCGCCAGCGTTTCAATAGTAGAAGCGAGAGACGCGAAGCCTTCGCGCGATAACTCCTGAACGGTCATCCGTTTCTGGAAATCGGCCAGCCCCAGGCTGGAGCAGGTGGCGGTATAACCGTACGTCGGCAGGACGTGGTTGGTGCCTGAGGCATAATCACCTGCGGACTCCGGCGACCAGTCGCCCAAAAAGACCGAACCGGCGCTGGTGATATCATCCACCAGATCGCGTGCGCTTCGGGTCTGAATAATCAAGTGTTCCGGGCCGTACTGGTTAGAGATTTGTACGCATTGCGCCAGGTCTTTGGCCACAATCAGGCGGCTGGCAGAGAGTGCCTTACGTGCCGTTTCCGCGCGGGGCAGGTCTTCCAACTGACGTTCCACAGCCTGCGCAACGGCGCGGGCCATGTCGGCATCTGGCGTCAGCAGGATCACCTGCGAGTCCGGGCCGTGTTCCGCCTGCGACAGGAGATCGGAGGCGACGAAATCCGGCGTGGCGCCGCTGTCGGCAATGACCAGCACTTCTGACGGGCCTGCCGGCATATCGATAGCGGCGCCATCCAGACGCTGGCTCACCTGACGTTTGGCTTCGGTCACGAAGGCGTTGCCGGGTCCGAAGATTTTATCGACTTTGGGCACTGATTCCGTGCCAAATGCCAGAGCCGCAATCGCTTGCGCGCCCCCCACTTTAAAGACTTCCTGTACACCGCAGAGTTGCGCCGCATAGAGAATTTCATCCGCAATAGGGGGAGGGGAGCAGAGCACCACTTTTTTGCAGCCCGCAATGCGTGCCGGCGTGGCCAGCATCAGCACGGTAGAAAACAGCGGCGCGGAACCGCCCGGGATATACAGCCCGACGGAGGCTATAGGGCGGGTCACCTGTTGGCAACGTACGCCCGGCAGGGTTTCCACATCAACCGTTTGCAGTTTCTGTGCGAGGTGGAAGGTATCGATATTTTTCACCGCCACAGCCATCGCCTGCTTGATGTCGTCACCGAGACGGGCGCTGGCGTCGGCAATTTCCTGCGCGGTGACTTTCAGCGTAGTAACGTCGGTTTTATCAAATTTTGCGCTGTATTCGCGCAGGGCGTTATCGCCATTGCTTTTCACGTTGTCGAGGATTTCCACAACGGTACGGGTGATACTTTCTGAGGCAGAGAGCGCCGGGCGCATCAGCAGCTCGCGTTGCTGCTGCGGGCTGCAACTGTTCCAGTCGATGATTGTGTTAAAGCTCATAATCGTTTTCCTTTATAGGCAGGGTAGCGCGTTCGCTTATCCGGCCCAGGTGTCCAGGCCCGGCAGACATAGCGCCACCGGGCGAATCGTAAGGTGGATTACTCCATCATCTTCTCGATTGGCAGCACCAGAATAGAACTGGCGCCCAGCGCTTTGAGTTTTTCCATGGTTTCCCAGAACAGGGTTTCGCTGCTCACCATATGCATCGCGACACGCTGCTGATCGCCTGCCAGCGGCAGAATGGTTGGACGTTCGGCGCCCGGCAGCAGAGAAATCACTTCATCCAGACGCTCGGTCGGCGCGTGCATCATGATGTATTTTGATTCACGTGCCTGAATCACGCCCTGAATACGGGTCAGTAATTTATCAACCAGCTCTTGTTTGCCATCCAGCAGATCGCCGTCGCGTTGAATCAGGCAGGCTTTAGAGCGGTAAATCACTTCAACTTCGCGCAGACCATTCGCCTCCAGGGTAGCGCCGGTAGAGACCAGGTCGCAGATGGCATCCGCCAGACCGGCGCGTGGAGCCACTTCGACGGAACCGTTCAGCAGGCAGGATTTGAAGGCGACGCCTTTCTGGTCGAGATAGCGTTTAAGCAGGTGTGGGTAAGAGGTGGCAATACGTTTACCATCAAGTGAGGCCGGGCCTTTCCACTCTTCGTCGGCGTTGGTTGCCAGTGACAGGCGGCAGCTCCCGAAATCAAGACGGCGCAGGGTAAAGTAACGCGGATCTTCGCCCTGGGCGCGGCGGGTCAAAAGCTCTTCTTCCAGGACGTTTTCACCCACAATACCCAGGTCGACCACGCCATCCATGACCAGCCCCGGAATGTCGTCGTCACGCACGCGCAGAATATCAATTGGCATATTTTCGGCCAGGGCAATCAGACGCTGTGTATGCAGGTTGATTTTAATGCCGCAGCGGGCCAGTAATTCGCGTGAGTCATCGCTCAGGCGGCCTGATTTCTGAATAGCTATGCGCAAACGGGTATTGTCTAACATTCTGTTTTCCTCATTATCCTGCTGAATTTGGTCCAAAAAAAAGCCCCCGGAAGATTATCTTCCGGGGGCTTTCTCTTGCGTTCATGCACCACTGGAAGATCCAAACGTCTTCCAGCACACATCGCCTGAAAGACTAGTCAGGATGATGGTGATGATGGTGAAGTTTAAATTGAACGCCTGTCATAAAATTCTCGATGAATGTTTATTCATTTGATGTCGTTTAACCTAAACCACTTTCACCATCAAAGGCAAGGGCTTTTTTTAATCATTAAATCATTTCATATTCGTTGTATGAATTGTCAGTTTCATCGGGCTGGCGTAGCCTTAAAATGGAATCTGCGAAATGTCGGGAGAGACGCATGAAAAAGGTCGCAATTGTCGGATTAGGATGGTTGGGCATGCCGCTGGCGCTGTCATTAACGGCACGCGGCTGGCAGGTCACCGGCAGCAAAACCACTCAGGATGGCGTGGAGGCGGCTCGTATGTGCGGCATTGAAAGCTACGTGCTGAAACTTGAACCGGACCTGTTCTGCGAGCCAGACGATCTGGATGCATTAATGAATGTTGACGCGCTGGTTATCACTTTGCCTGCCAGACGCAGTGGCCCCGGCGAGGCTTTTTACCTGCAAGCGATGCAAGAGATTGTTGATAGCGCGCTGGCCTATCACATTCCACGCATCATTTTTACCAGCTCCACTTCGGTATATGGCGACACCCATGGCACAGTAAAGGAAAACTCGCCGCGCAATCCGTCAACGGCGAGCGGACGCGTATTGAAAGAGCTTGAGGACTGGCTGCACAATTTGCCGGGGACATCCGTGGACATTCTGCGCCTGGCAGGGCTGGTGGGGCCGGCCCGTCATCCGGGACGTTTTTTTGCCGGAAAAACGGCGCCAGACGGTCAACAGGGGGTCAACCTGGTCCATCTGGAGGATGTCATATCGGCCATCACTCTATTGCTTTTGGCGCCGAAGGGCGGGCATATCTATAATTTATGCGCACCTGAGCACCCGGCGCGAGCGCAGTTTTACCCGGCCATGGCACGCAAGCTTGGTTTACCTGAGCCGCAATTCCTCGACTCTGCGCCTGGCGAGAAGGGAAAAGTAGTTGATGGCAACCGCATATGCCACGAACTGGGATTTGAGTACGAATATCCGAATCCGATGACCATGCCACTGGACTGATTTTAAACAGGTTAATGCACTGAGAGAGCGGAAAATCGCGATTTAGCCGAAACAGTACGATTATCTTTTAGCAAAAAGTGCTATTAATTTACCCAAATTCAAAGTGAATTATTTAAATTCAGTAAGTTAGGTGTTACGGCTTTGTGAGCGCCATCGCACAGGCTTGTCAAAACGCCTCACTTTGGTGCAAAATATGTCGCTGCAAAAAATTGAAACTAACCGACGTTAACAAGACGTCGGTTATTTTTTTTGCACTATAGAAACGTCATTCAATCCAAGAGGCCGGGCTTCGTACCGGATAGATATTTACTAAAAACCGACAGTCGTTGTCGCTGAGGAATATAAAGAAATGGGGCAATCTTTTGCTTACGCGCTGGCGTTCACCGTAAAAGGGGATAACTATGTCGCATAACGCTACTCCAAAGACCTCTCGCGTGGAATTACGTAAAACACTTACGTTGATTCCGGTTGTTATGATGGGCCTCGCCTATATGCAGCCTATGACGCTGTTCGATACGTTTGGTATCGTCTCTGGCTTGACCGACGGCCATGTTGCGACGGCATATGCCTTTGCGCTGGTCGCCATTCTCTTTACGGCACTGAGCTACGGTAAACTGGTACGCCGTTTCCCGTCTGCGGGCTCCGCATATACCTACGCCCAGAAATCCATCAGCCCGGCGGTTGGCTTTATGGTGGGGTGGTCTTCGCTGCTGGACTATCTGTTCATGCCGATGATCAACATCCTGCTGGCGAAAATCTATTTTGAAGCGCTGGTGCCTTCTGTTCCATCGTGGATCTTTGTTGTTGCGCTGGTGGCCTTCATGACCATATCTAACCTGCGTAGCATCAAGACCGTGGCGAACTTCAACACCCTGATTGTTATTCTGCAGATGGGCATTGTCGCCGTTATCGTTGGTCTGATCATTTACGGCGTCTCTCATGGTGAAGGCGCAGGTACGCTGACCAGCACGCGTCCATTCTGGTCTGAAGGCGCGCACGTTGTGCCGATGATTACTGGTGCGACTATCCTGTGCTTCTCGTTCCTCGGTTTTGACGGCATCTCTTCTCTGTCAGAAGAGACCAAAGACGCTGAGCGCGTTATTCCGAAGGCCATCTTCCTGACGGCATTGATTGGCGGCCTGGTGTTTATCGTTGCCTCTTATTTCCTGCAACTGTACTTCCCGGATATCTCGCGCTTTAAAGATCCGGATGCGTCTCAGCCGGAAATCATGCTGTATGTGGCGGGTAAAACCTTCCAGTGGGGCGTGCTGATTTTCTCCAGCGTCACCGTTCTGGCTTCCGGTATGGCGGCACATGCGGGCGTTTCGCGTCTGATGTATGTGATGGGCCGTGATGGCGTCTTCCCGACCCGTTTCTTCGGTTATGTTCATCCGAAGTGGCGTACGCCGGCATGGAACGTACTGCTGGTTGGCGCGATTGCGCTGCTGGCGATTAAATTCGACCTGGTAACAGCGACTGCGTTGATTAACTTCGGTGCGCTGGTGGCGTTTACCTTCGTTAACCTGTCAGTGATTTCGCAGTTCTGGATCCGTGAAAAGCGTAACAAAACGCTGAAAGAGCACTTCAATTATCTGGTGCTGCCGGTCTGTGGCGCGCTCACCGTAGGCGCGCTGTGGATTAACCTGGAGCAGAGCTCAATGATTCTGGGTCTGATCTGGGGCGGTATCGGTCTGGTTTACCTTGCATGCGTGACGAAAAGCTTCCGCAACCCGGTACCGCAGTATGAAGATATCGCTCAGTAAGTCATGACTGAATAAAAAACCGGAGGCTATGGCCTCCGGTTTTTTTTTGCCTGTTATTCGACGACTACACTATCTCCTGAGCATACTGCCAGAGTGATTTCAGCAGTGTCAGCTTCGCTTTATCATCGGCATACTGCTGGTACAGCATCTGTAGCTCATCGGCGTAGGCCTGCAAAAGCTCAGGTGTAAACACCTGACGGCGGTGCTCCAGCCAGCGCTGCTGTTCGTCATCATCGAGGGTGCCGGGGAAGTTGCGTGCCCGGTAGTTGAACAACAGTTTCTCGATTCGCTTATCGACAAAGGTGATATCCAGCGCCGGGAGATTACGCGGCTCAGTTTCCAGCAGAATGTTCATTGCCGCACGGTCTGCGTCGCTGAAAAAGCCGTTATACAGCTGCGCGTCCACATTCTCCGACGGAACGAAAGGCTCGGCTTCGGCAAAGATAGCCAGTACTTTTTCGCGCACCTGTGGGTTATTGCGCAGAACGCTCAGGTTATCCAGGCACTGCTTACGGTCAATCCCCAGCCGTTCAGCATCCTGAGGACGCAGTGTTTTCGCCTGAGCCAGGATAGGACACTTATTCAGATGCACCAACTTCACCGGCACGGCGGCGTTGTCACCTAACTCGGCTTTCGCCGTATACAAGCGCTCGCGCAGCGCGTCAGCATCGAGCTCCAGCAACGGCGACATATCACCTGCGAGATCCACCATGATCACAGCATTGCGGTTTTCCGGATGCCAGGCCAGCGGGGCCACCCAACTGGTATTGCCGCGCCAGGCGCCAAACATGCCGGAAACATGCACCAGCGGCGTCATCTGCGGGACATCAATCAAGGCCGCCAGTTTATGTTTATTACGATGGCTCAGTAGATAATCAAACAGCCTCGGCTGGTGGGTTTTCACCAGTTGCGCCATGGCAATAGTCGCGTAAACGTCGGCCATCGCATCATGGGCATTGCTGTGCTCAATGCCGTTCGCTTTCGTCAAATGCTCAAGGCGAAAACTCGGCAACCCATCATCATTCTCCGGCCAGTTGATGCCGTCCGGGCGCAGGGCATAGCAGGCGCGCATTACATCGAGCAAATCCCAGCGCGAGTTGTTGTTTTGCCAGCTCCAGGCATAGGGGTCGTAAAAGTTGCGATAGAAGATATTACGCGTCACTTCGTCGTCGAAGCGGACATTGTTATAACCGAGCACGCAGGTTTTTGGCACGGTGAATAAATCATGGATGCGGCGGGCAAAGTCAGCTTCATTAACGCCGTTCGCCTTGGCGTGTTGCGGCGTAATGCCGGTAATCAGCACCGCCTCTGGCTGAGGCAAATAGTCATCTGCCGGTTTGCAGTAAAAGACTTCTGGCTCGCCAATGATGTTGAAATCGGCGTCAGTACGAATCGCGGCAAACTGTGCGGGGCGATCCAGCGAAGGGCTGGTACCGAACGTTTCGTAGTCATGGAAAAGATATGTGGGCGTTGCCGTTGAATCAGACACCTGAGCTCATCCTGTTGATCAATAACCTGCCTATGGTAAACCATTGCGTCGCATCTTCCGAAGGAAAACCCGCGGCAGAGCGCCATAACCGAAGAGATTCATGACGTAAAAAAATGACTTTCGTCACATTTGTTTGCAATTTGTCCCAGTATCGACATATTAAGTTGCGTAAAAAGAACGGCTAATTTGACGTAAATGAGGATATTTCTTTGAAATGCCGTTTGTTTTTTGCCTTCTCTCTTTTGTCCGCGACGATCCATTGCGCGTTGGCAGATGATATGCCGATTTCTCCCCAGCCGCCGCAAATTCAGGCAGGCTCATGGGTCTTAATGGATTACACCACCGGGCAGATCCTCACTGCAGGCAATGAACATCAGCAGCGTAATCCGGCCAGCCTGACCAAGCTGATGACTGGCTATGTTGTGGATCGTGCTATCGATAGCCACCGTATCAGCGCCAGCGATGTGGTGACGGTCGGCAAAGATGCCTGGGCGCGGGGTAATCCTGTCTTTGACGGTTCTTCATTAATGTTTCTGAAAGCCGGGGATCGCGTAACGGTGCGTGACCTGAGCCGCGGGCTGATTGTCGATTCGGGCAACGATGCCTGTGTAGCGCTGGCCGATTATGTGGCGGGAAGCCAGCCGCAGTTTGTCAGCATGATGAACGATTATGTGCAAAAGCTAAATTTGCGTGATACCCATTTTGAAACCGTACATGGCCTGGACGCGCCCGGCCAGCATAGTTCGGCCTATGATCTGGCGGTGCTTTCCCGTGCCATCATCAGCGGCGAGCCGGATTTTTATCATATGTACAGTGAGAAAAGCCTGACCTGGAACGGTATCACCCAGCAGAACCGTAATGGGTTGCTGTGGGATTCATCGTTGAATGTCGATGGTCTGAAAACCGGGCATACCTCGGGTGCCGGTTTTAACCTGATAGCATCAAGCGTTGATGGGCAGCGCCGCCTGATTGCCGTAGTGATGGGGGCAGAAAGCCCGAAAGGACGTGAAGATCAGGCGCGTAAGCTGCTGCACTGGGGCCAGCAAAACTTCGATACCGTGCAGATTTTGCAAAAGGGCAAAAAAGTCGGCAGTGAGCGTATTTGGTACGGTGACAAAGAGCAGATGACGGTCGGTACCGATCAGGACTTCTGGCTGGCGCTACCGAAAGCGGAACTGCCCAATATTAAGGCACGTTACGTCATGGACAATAAAAGCCTGGAAGCGCCGCTTGCCGCACATCAGCGTGTAGCTGAAATTCAGCTTTATGACCGTGACAAAGTGGTCGCGCACTTGCCACTGGTGACGCTGGACAGTGTCGGTAAAGGCGGCTGGTTCTCGCGTTTGAGCGACTATCTGCATCACAAGGCCTGATGTTTATGCGGACTGGCCGTGACGCGAGTCCGCTCACATAATTCATCTTTCAAAGGTTCCGGGTTTCCATGATTCTACTATACTGTACAAATGAACAGTAATGAGGAGGGTAACATGGCATACACCGTAAAGCAGGTTGATAAACGCACTATCGCCGGGTTTCATCTGGTCGGCCCCTGGGATGTCACCGTTAAAAAAGGCTTCGAGCAATTAGCAATGTGGGTTCATGGTAAACAGGTCCAGACACAGGAATGGATCACGGTTTACTATGACAATCCTGATGAAGTGCCTCCTGAAAAGCTGCGTGCTGATGTGGTTGTTTCGGTTCCGACTGATTTCGTCATTCCCGAAAACAGTGAAGGGGTGATGCGTACGGAGATACCGGCGGGCCTGAACGCAGTGGCGCGTGCTCGCGTATATAACGAAGAGTTCGAACAGGCGTGGAATGCTTTTTTTGATGAATTGATGGCTGACGAGCAGTACCAGATTGCTTTACGTCCCTGCTTTGAGGTCTATCTGAATTCAGCACAGGAGGATGGCTACTGGGAAATCGATATGTATATTCCCGTAGAACCGAAAGTTCTCTGATCGCACAATCTTTTGATGAGGTTCGCTGGTAAATGGCTTGTTTAGATTTTAACCAGTGAACCTTTTTTTGTTCTAAACAGTGACCTTTGCCGCAGAAAGATCGCTACAATTGCGCCTTCGTTGTTTTTTGACTGGAGAGCGGGTGTGCGTCCCGACAAATCACTCAGTCCTTTTGAGATCCGCCTTTACCGACATTATCGCGTGGTGCACGGCGTACGTATTGCGCTGGCATTCATTCTGACCTTTTTGTTGGTTCGTCTGCTCAATGTCCCCGAGGGCACCTGGCCACTCATCACTCTGGTGGTGATCATGGGGCCGATTTCGTTCTGGGGAAATGTGGTTCCCCGGGCCTTTGAGCGTATTGGCGGCACAATCTGCGGCTCCGCGCTGGGTCTTGTTGCTCTTAAGCTTGAGCTGATCTCTCTTCCGCTGATGGTCATCTGGTGTGCGGGGGCCATGTTCCTCTGTGGCTGGCTGGCGCTGGGTAAAAAACCCTATCAGGCATTACTTATCGGTATCACGCTGTCAGTTGTGGTTGGCGCGCCGGCCGGGGATATGAATACGGCGTTGTGGCGAAGCGGCGATGTCATTCTGGGCTCTTTGCTGGCAATGCTGTTCACCGGTATCTGGCCGCAGCGAGCCTTCCTGCACTGGCGCATTCAAATGGCGAACTACGTTACGGCCTTTAACCGGGTCTATCAGGCTGGTTTTTCGCGTAACCTTGTTGAACGTCCGCGTCTGGACAAGCATCTGCAAAAAATTCTCAATGACGTGGTGAAGATGCGTGGCCTGATTACTCCTGCCAGTAAAGAGACGCATATTCAGAAAGCCATTTTTGAAGCTATCCAGACCGTAAGTCGCAATATGGTGTGTGTGCTGGAGCTACAAATGAATGCGCACTGGGCTTCCCGTTCGAGCCACTTCGTTATGCTCAATGCGAGTACGTTGCGTGAAACGCAGCAAATGACGCAGCAGACGCTGCTAACCATCGCCCACGCGCTCTATGAAGGAAATCCGCAGCCGATTTTGGCCAATACTGAAAAGCTGACAGAGATTGTTGCCGAATTACGTGACCTGCTACGCGAACATCAGGGCGATGCCCTGGCAGAGAATTCTATTCACGGCTATGTATGGCTGAGCATGGAACTGGCGCGGCAACTGGAGCTGATGTCCCATTTAATGTGTCGGGCGCTGCGCAAATAAGCCTCACACAATTCGGAAAAGCAGTCCGGCTGTTTCGATTCAGCCCGATTTGGGGTTATGATAGAGAAAAGGATAAAATCATTGTCATCAGCAACGGCTAAAAGTAAGGTCTTAGGCGGTTGCTTTAACGAATCCGAATCTCACATTAGCAGGGGTATCAAAATGGAAACAAGTAAGCCTTCATTCCAGGACGTTCTGGAGTTTGTTCGTCTGTTCCGTCGTAAGAATAAACTGCAGCGCGAAATCCAGGATGTTGAGAAAAAGATCCGTGATAACCAGAAACGTGTACTGCTGCTGGACAACCTGAGCGACTATATCAAGCCGGGTATGAGCGTTGAAGCTATCCAGGGCATCATCGCCAGCATGAAAAGCGATTACGAAGACCGCGTGGATGATTACATCATCAAAAACGCCGAGATCTCTAAAGAACGCCGTGAGATCTCCAAGAAACTGAAAACAATGGGTGAACAGAAACCCGTTGAGCCGAAAGCAGAGTAATCCTCTGACGGTGAGAGGTTCTCTCTCACCGTTCTCTTACCCCGCCTTCCACCATGCGCAACAGATGTTGTTGCGGCCAGTGCTCTCGCAATGCAGGCTTACTGAGTAACGCGCGCACTTTTGCCAGATCATGACGTTCCCTGTCCAGAAATAGTCCCACAACGCTACCGCTATGGGCGACATTCAGCCCGTACAAATCGCACTGCTCAACAATGCCCATCAGCGAAGTAAAACCGGGTTTTGGCAACAGCGTCTGGCTTGCCATGGCGCTTTGCGTCGCCGCTTCGCCCAGTAGTGCAGGATCGTTTGTCAGGCAGGCGCGCTCTACTTTGCGCCAGGCGCTGTCGAGAGTGTCAGCACTGGTCATCAGCGCAGCACGACGCGGCAGGCGATGATAATCTTCTGTACGAAGCGTTAGTGGGCTTTCCAGTAGTAAAACGTCGAGCGCGGGAACATGCTCACAGGAGATGCGCGTTTGTGCAGTGTTGTGATCAAACAAGGTCAACGCACGAAAAACGGTACTGTCGGTGGGTTCCAGCGCCACGCAAAGCCGGGAGAGGGTCACGTCATCAAGCGTAAACCCAAGATGACGAGATGCGGCAACTGCCGTGGCTGCAATATCCGCAGTACTGCTCGCCATCCCTTTGGCAACGGGAATGGTCGAGCGGCAGTCAATGCGGATTTCATTGCTTAATGACGCCGGTAGCTGCCAGTGTGCCAGCACCTGTTTTACCATCGCCCGAACCAGGGGGCGTTCAGCAGGCAAAGGCGTACCGGTTGTAATTTCAACCTCGCTGTACCAGTCGACCGGGCAGGAAACCAGCTTTTCACTGCCCAGGATCCATCCCTGAATGATTTCCCCGCAGGATGCGGGACACTGTGCCAGCGCCAAGTTCAACCTCTCATTGTGGTTCGTAACGTCGGGATAGTGTCACGCCGATCCGCTGAACGCCAGAATTTCACGTAATGACACCACACTGCCAATCACAATGAGCGCGGGGGCGTGAAATCCGGCGTCCTCGCTCTCTTGAGCGAGCGCAGAGAGCGGGGCACAGAGAACTTTCTGTTCCGGTGTGCTGGCACGCATCACCACAGCCGCAGGCGTATCGGCTGGTTTACCTGCACATATCAAAGCGGCACAGATTGTCTGTATCTGCGACATCCCCATCAGAATCACCAGCGTCCCAGGCAGAACCGCCAGTTTCCCCCAGTCCTGAGGTTCTTTTCCATCCTGTAAATGCCCGGTCACGACATGAAAACTGGAGGCAAAATCCCGGTGCGTTACCGGGATGCCCGCCGCTGCAAGCCCGCCAATGGCGGAGGTGATGCCTGGCACGACTTCGCATTCGATACCACACTCCCGTAACGCTTGCGCCTCTTCGCTCCCGCGACCAAAAACAAACGGGTCACCGCCTTTTAAGCGCACAACTCTGAGCCCTCTGCGTGCGCAATCGATGAGGATCTGATTGATTTGCGGTTGCGGGATAGGGTGGCGGTTCGCCTCTTTGCCCACATCGTGCAATTCACAACCTGCCGGGGCTTCCTGTAACAGGATAGGGTTAACCAGCCTGTCGAAAACAACGGCCTGAGCTTCACGCAGGCAGTTTAATCCTTTTACGGTCATCAGACCCGGGTCGCCCGGGCCTGCGCCCACCAGCCAGACTTTACCTGTCATGCTTCTGCCTCCGCATATTCCGGTAACCCGATGCGCATTACATCACGGGCTATCATCAGTTCTTCATTGGTATTGATCACGGCAACTTTCACTACCGAATGGTCAGTCTGGATAAACGTGGCGTTGCGGCCGTTTTTCTCGGCATCAACGTCCAGCCCCAGGAAATGCAGGTTGTGGCAGATGGCCTCTCTGGCTCGAGCGGAATTTTCGCCAATGCCGCCGGTAAACAGCAGGACATCCAGACCACCGAGCTGCATTACATAGCTGCCGATAGTGGCGCGGATACGTTCAGCAAACAGGGTGAGCGCTAGTGTTGCGCGCGCATTGCCTGCAATAGATGCTTGCTCGACATCGCGAAAATCGTTCGATACCCCAGAAATTCCGAGCAGACCTGATTCGTTATTGAGCAGGGCGTTAAGTTGTTGCGGCGACCTGTCTTCTTTTAATGCCACCCAGGGCAAAATCGAGGGGTCGATATCCCCGCTTCGGGTACCCATCATTACCCCTGACTGTGGTGTGAATCCCATAGAGGTATTAACAGAGCGACCACCTTTGATCGCGCACAGACTACTGCCATTGCCTAAATGGCAGGAGATAACCCGCAATGCGCTTAAGGGGACGCCCAGTTTTTCGGCTAATTGCTGGCTGACAAATTTATGGCTGGTGCCATGGAACCCATAGCGGCGAATTCCGAGTTCCGCGTAATAGCGCCACGGCAGAGGGTAGATGAACGCACTTTGTTCCAGCGTCTGATGAAATGCAGTGTCAAACACGGCAACCGCCGGGGCATGTGGCAGCGCTTTGCGAAAAATGCGAATACCTGCCGCGTTAACCGGGTTGTGTAACGGTGCCAGTTCCGCAAGGCGTTCGATTTCTGCCAGTGCGTCATTGGTAATCAACGCGGAGTCTTTGAATGTTTCCCCACCGTGTGCGACGCGATGCCCCACGCCGTCTATTGCCGATAATGAGGGGATAATATGATGGGAAAGCAATTTTTCCAGCAGTAATGCCGCGGCCTCTTTGTGGTCGGCAATGGCGCGCGTTTCCTGCCATTTTTGTTCCCCCTGCCTGAGGGTAAAAATGGCATCGGAACGTCCGATACGTTCGATCAGACCCTGACAGAGAAGCGTGCCAGCAGGCATGAGGAGAAGCTGAAATTTAAGCGATGAACTACCGGCGTTGATCGCCATTATTGTACGGGACATGCGTGCTCCTGGGGTTGAAGAAAAGCGATGACCTCAGCGATACCCTGACCGGTGTGCGCGCTGGTGATAAAAAGGTGTTCTGCGCCGGACTGCCGTAACCATTCGCCAATTTGCGTAATCTGTTGTTCTGCTACGAGGTCGGCTTTGGTGATGATGCCAATGGTCTGGCGGTTCATCGGCAAGGTAAATCCGGGTGAAAAAGGGCACCATTCGGCGTCGGCATTCAATACCAGCGCCACCACATCGGCTTCACAGGCACTGGTGAGCAAGGCGCTGTAGAGGCATCGATTTTCGAGATATTCTCCTGGTGTATCGATGGTTTCTGGCGACCAGACGATCGCCTGCGTTTTTTGATAGCGCATTGCCTCACCGCGCAAGCGCTGTGTCAGCGAGGTCTTACCGCACTGGCTTGGACCAATTAACATCATTCGTTTCATCATGTCAGGTCCTTGTGACCTGACAGGTCGTAAAATGCAGCATTTCACCGAGCGAACGCGTCACCTGGCGTAGTGCATATTCCACCGAAGAGACATCGCCTGTGAGGACCACGGCGCCCGTGAAACGATCGATAAACCCAATCTCTACCGCCCCGGATTTGGTCGCAATATCGCAGGCAATAATCGAGGCTTCGCTGGGGGTAATCGTCAGGATGCCAATGGCAGAAGCCGTCTCGCTTAACCCCAGCTTTTTGTAGAGATCTTTGCCTGGGTTGGCAATTAAATGGGCGAGGGTGACCTGCTTACCGGGCACATATTCCTGAATCATGCGTTCAGTACTGCGTTGTGTCTCCATTACCCCTCCACAATCTGTCGCCACATGGCTTCATGGGGACGTGGGATCACCGAGCGGTACACCAGTAACCCTTTTTCGCCAGCGCTTTCACTGGCAACGGCGACGGCATTTTCCACATCCGAGATATCGCCGGACACGACCATATAGCATTTGCCGCCGATGCCGAATGCCATATGGACGCGTACCAGGGTGACATTCGACGCTTTCACCGCTCGATCAGCCGCGCTCACGCACGCGGCCACGCTCCAGGTTTCAACGATACCCACGGCCTGGCGTTGTTCTACGGTATTAAGCCCGCTAATGGCAGGCAGGACGCTGGCATGGATATTGGGGAGAACCAGGCTGTCGACCAGCATCTCTCCGGCCTGGCTGTCACCGGTGGCAATAGCCTGTTGGACTGCGCCCACATCGCCTCCCACCATGATCAGAAATTTACCGGGGCAGAGCGTTTTGCTGACCAGAAGCGTCACATTGGCGCTTTTCAGCATGGCATCACCCAATTCCATGCCTTTGGCGATGCTGGTTAATTCAAGTATTCCAATAGCCTGTGACATGGTTATCCTCGTGCAACCGTAATAGCTGTATCTGTGACCGACGCAATAATGCCGTCGATGCTGGCATGAAGGGGAACACCCAGCGCACCTTCGGGAACGTCGGCTATGCGTTGCCCCCGGATGACGGTTTCACCCTCTGTTACGCAGGGAATCGCTGGCGCACCAATATGCTGGCGCAGCGGCAAGACGACCTGTGAAGGGGTAATATCGAACGCTTCCAGCGGCGCATCATGGTACCAGTCGCCCAGGCCAAGTTTGGTCACCAGACGCTTGACGGGGATCAGGCGATAGCGTGCCATCTCATCAGCCTCGCGCAGCGGCCCGTTATAGCGAGCACCGCTGGCGCGTAACTCAGCTTTCAGCAGACGGTTGACCCGCATCGGCGAGATGCCCACCGGGCAGGCAACGCTCTCGCAGACATTGCATTCAGAACAGGTCAGGGCGCTTAGCAGCGTTTGTGGTGTAGCGACATTTTGATAATTGACGGCCCGCACCAGCAGGTGAGGCGAGAGTTCGTGGCCGATCAAATGCCTTGGACAGAGATCGGTACATAACTTGCACTGTTCGCAGACGGTACGGGCGATAGACAGCACGGTACGGTCGTCCTGCAAACGGCGTTGAATCAGCGAGTGCGATTTCGGTAGTACCAGCAGACCACCCGTGGTTTTCGTCACCGGTGAATCCAGCGATGGCAAAAGCCCACCCATCATCGGGCCACCGTTAATAAAACCAGGGTCGTCTGGCGTGGCGCCACCCGCCATTTCCAGCACTTCGCGTAACGATATACCCAGCGGAACCGTTACGGTCATGGGATGACGTACCGCGCCGTTTACCGTCAGGGTTCTACGGGTCACGGGATATTGCTGTTCCACGGCACGTGCAATATTGAGGACGGTCTGCACATTATTGACGACAACTCCAACACTAACCGGCAGCGCGGCTGGTGCGACACGGCGCCCTGTCGCCATCCAGATAGTGATGACCTCGTCTCCGGCGGGATAAACGTCAGGCAGAATATGCAGCCGAATCTGCGCCGGTAGCAGAGGGGTAAGTGCGGCAATGGCGGCACGGTATTTTTCTTTAAGCGCAATAATACCCTCTGTAGCGCCCGTTGCCGTCATGCCATAAAGTATGCCGCGTATCAGTCGTGCCGCCTGTTGGGCCATCAATTGCTGGTCTACTTTCAGCATCGGTTCGCATTCGGCGGCATTAACCAGAAAAATCTCGACCTGCGCCTGTAGTTTTACATGGGTTGGAAAACCAGCGCCGCCAGCGCCAACGACGCCAGCTTCGCGAACGCGCTGGCGAACGGTCTCAGCCGTTGCCGGGGTCAGTTCGCCCCAGGGGGGCGGGAGAAGGGCCGCTTCGCTCACAGCAATTCCTCCAGAAGATGTCGAATGTCATCGCCATCAGCAGGGCGAGGTGTGGTTTTGAGCGTGACATCAGCCAGTGCAGCCTGAACCATGGCGGGGATCCGCTCACGGAATTTGCCTTTGTCTGCTTTCAGCGTGGCTGTAAGCGTTGGCATCTCACAGTGCTGCCGAAGCTGCTCTATCTGGCGAATCAGTGAATTAATCGCAACCAGGTCATTCGCGCCAGTCGGGCAAAAATGGCAGGCTTTTGCCAGCCGGGCATAACGCTTTGCTGCGCGTTTATCGCATGCATTAAAGCGGATGACCGCACCTAGCAGTAGGGCGTTAGCCAACCCATGTGGCAGGTGAAACTGCCCACCAAGTTGATGGGCGATGGCGTGATTAATACCTAAGCCCGCCTGACTGAATGCCATCCCGGCAAGAGTGGCGGCATTGTGCATTTTGCCACGCGTCGCCAGACAATCGCCTTTACGCACCGCCGTCGGCAGATACTGAAAGACAAGCTGTGCTGCTTTCTCCGCCATCGCATCGGTAAAATCGCTGGCCCGGGGTGATACATAGGCTTCAAGGGCATGGGTCAGCACATCCATACCAGTATTCGCCGTGATAGCGGGGGGGACGCTGACAACCAGCGTCGGGTCGAGAATGGCGATATCGGGATAGAGCGCATTATCGAATAAGGGGTATTTGATGCCTTTATCCGGGTCGCTTATCACGCATGCGCTGGTCACCTCTGAGCCAGTGCCGCTGGTGGTCGGAATAGCGACACAGGTTTCAATATTGACGCCCTGCTGTTTGCTGAACCAGACGATCGCTTTTGCCGCATCCAGCGCGGAGCCGCCGCCGAAACCAATAACAACCTGCGGCTGGAGTGAATGCATCTGTGCTATGCCTTCCACAACCGTGGCAATGGTCGGATCCGGTGTAATGTTGCTAAAGACGCTGACGCGATTGTCTGCCGGGATTGCCTTGCGCAGCAGTTCGATAAGCGGTGAGCTGGCAAGAAAACCGTCGCAAACAATCCATATGTGCTTATTACGAAAACGTTTAAGCACCTCAAGGCTTCCTGCTCCGCTGTAGAGTCGCGTTTGCAGCGAAAATCTCTTCATAACGACCTCGGTTAGCGAATGGAGAAGCCGTTGGTCAGTACGCAACGGCGCGAACGCGCAAAGGTTTTTGCCGATGTCGTGCCTTCGCCGGTTGGTGTGGCGATGGTGAATGTGGTAAAACCTTCACCACCGACGCCAATCCCCGCATAGGACGGTCCGTTTTTCACAAAAATGGAGGTCTGCAAACTGCGCGCTGCCAGATTTAAGCGGGAGACATTTTGTGAGTGCATTACCGCCGTATGGTGCAAGCCTTCCTCAACAACGAGGGCAAGGGCGAGGGCAGCATCGAAGTCGTTAACCCGAACGACAGGCAGTACGGGCATTAATTGCTCAGCGGTGACCAGCGGGTCGTTGCCTTGTACTTCGGCGATCAGCAGACGTGGGGCTTTCGGCGGTACGCTCAAACCTGCGGCCTGCAGAATCTGCGCAGGGCTTTTACCCACCAGTTTTTTGTTTGCCACCCCATCCTGGATACAGACGGCGCGCAGTTTATCGATATCCGCACCGATAATGCGCAACGCGCCAAATGCTTGCATCTGTTGCATCAGACGGTCTGCAACACAGTCGACCACAATCAGGCTCTTTTCCGCGATACAGGGCAGGTTGTAATCGAAGGATGCACCATTGATGATGTCTTCCGCTGCTTTCACCAGATCGGCGGTTTCATCGACGATACAGGGTGGGTTTCCGGCACCTGCGCCGATCACTTTCTTGCCGCTCTTAAGGCCCATCAACACTATGCCGGGACCCCCGGTGATGGCCAGCAGGGCGATTTTTGGATGCGCCATCATCTGTTGGGTGGCTTCGAAAGTGGGCTCGGCAACGGTGACGACCAGATTGCGAATACCCGTATGACGAAACGCGATATCTTCGAGCATGCGGATCAGCTTGAGTGAAACTTTTTTCGCCCCCGGATGTGGGCTGAAATAAATGGTATTGCCTGCTGCCAGCATACTTATGCTGTTATTGATGATGGTTTCGGTCGGGTTCGTGCTGGGTGCAACGGAGCCGATAACGCCAAACGGCGAATATTCGAATAACACCATGCCGCCGTCACCGGTCAGTGCGCTGGTGGTAAGATCTTCAATACCCGGGGTGTTTTCAAGCGCGGCTTTGTTTTTGAGAAACTTGTCTTCTTTGTTGCCCATACCGGTTTCTGTGGCGCTCTCCTCTGCCAGTTCGGCCAGATAGGGAGCCAGCTCATCGCGAATGCCAGAAATAATGGCGCTGCGGGTTTTTAAGGGGCACTGTTGGTAGCGCAGGAAGGCCTGGTGCGCTGCGTTGATAGCCTCCTCTGGCGTGGTGAACACTCCCTGTGTGCCGCTCTCTTTTTTCTCTGGCACAGGTGTCAGTTGTTCGCTCAGGATGGTGCGAATAAGGGTTTCAAGTTCGGTCGTATTCATTATTTTTTTCCCGTGTTAATCGCCGCAAGTGCGGTCTGAGCAATGTCCATGTCTTGCTCAACGGAACCACCGCTGATGCCAAGACCACCAATGATGTTGTCGTCACGCCAGATGGGGAAACCGCCGCCAAATGTGACAACTTTGCCTTCCATGTGCGCCTCTAGCCCATACAGCGCGCGTCCTGGTTGCACTGCGTCTGATAGTTCGTGTGTGGCCGATTTCATCGCGACCGCCGTCCAGGCTTTTTTCGGCGCAAGTTCGCTACTGACCAGCAGCGCGTTGGGCATGCGCCAGGTCAGCATGCCGATACCATGGGCATCCACGACGCTTATCACCACCGGCACGTTAAGCTCGCCAGCGCGTGCCATTGCGGTTTTTGCCAGTTGATGAAGGTCATGAAATGAAAGTGACAAGGGGGTGTCCTTCGCCGGTTTGGCTTGCGCCGCAGCGCGATAACGCGTCGCGACTTCGTGAATGACTTTTTCCTGGTGCGCCAGATGGTCTTCAAGGCGGGCCAGCGCGTACAAGCAGTCGGAAAGGCGGTTGATATAGCGCATCAGCACCTGACGGATGTTTACCTGTTCACTTAACTCCACCAGGCGACGCTCGGCTTTGCGAGCCAGTGTCCGGGCAACATGCAAACGGGCTGCTGCTTCGCAGCGGCCAGGCAACACAAAGCTGTGGACGTTGTCGACCTGGGACATCGCGTTGTCTATGGCCTGTTCCAGCATTGCAATATCTTCGGCGCTGACATAGCGCTGTTTTGGCGAGGGTGTTTCGCTTTCGCTCGCCAGTTCGGCGCTAAACCAGAAAATCTGCAGCTGCACCGCTTCCAGAAAGGGCTTGCTGGTGGGTGCTTGCACGGCGCATGCGCAGAGGCTCAACTGGGAATTGAGTTCATCCAGTGTGCCGTACGCCTCGACGCGCGGATGGGTTTTGCTGACGCGCTGGCCGCTAAACAGGGCCGTCGTGCCAGCGTCGCCAGTGCGGGTATAAATAGCCATTATTCCTCCTTAGCGGGACAGGGTGTCGACAATGCCCACCACCGCCAAATCAATGGCTTCGTTCGGGCCGGAAAAAACATGCCTCGCACTGGAGCCACTGCTGAGCAGAACCAGTTCGCCGACACCTGCACCAACGGAATCAACGGCCACTTCATCACCCTGTAATGGATTGGCGGGAAGTTCGCCGTCTGCCGTAACCCGCCGGACCAGCAGCAATTTTTTGCCCACCAGAGAAGCGGATTTTTGTGTCGAGACGACCGAGCCAGTTACCCTTGCGAGATGCATGCTTTACTCCTGCTTCACGAGTCGTATGTGTTGCGAAATCACCGCGTCGCGGGCAAGCGCCGTGATGACCGTTTTACGTGAGATGGCAAGCCAGCGTGCGTTGAGACCGACGACATCGCGGTAACTCAATACTTTTGCCTGATGGATAACCACCGAGCGTCCTTGCTCGTCCATGAACGTCACAGGCAGTTTTGCCAATGTTTTCAGGGGCAAGCAGGGCAGCAGCCTGCTGTTTAACGTAATGCTCACGGACATGCCCAATGCCAGGGCTTCAAACAGATGCGCAACGGCGGTGTTGTCCTGGTCGCCGTCTGCCAGAGCACGTAAGAAACACATGTCAGTCTGTTGCACGCAGAGCGCATCATGGTTCAGAAAACACTTCATTGCAGAAGCATGACGCAGTTCTTCCTGGCTCAGCGTGATGGTGTTGCCCTGCCTGGCCTGCAGGCGGGCAACGATCAGCTCGACAATGTGCGCCAACTGTTCGCTGTTCATGCGCGTGGTACCAGACGAGCGCGAGCGCCGGATTCATCTGCGCCACAGGCGTTCGCTTCATCGGTGTCGATATGCATTTCGAGAAGCAAACCCGGCGCCACGCGGATGGCGACATCATCAAAAATCACCCGGCGCCCGGTGCCATCAATTGCAACGCAGACGTTATCGCCATGGGAAACGCGCAGGACCAGGGCGTCGAGCGGCGACATATGAATGTGCCGTTGTGCGACGATGACGCCGTTGGATAAGTCGATTTCCGCATACGGACTCACCAGCTTGATCCCTGGTGTACCCGCCAGATTGCCGGACATGCGTAGCGGGGCGGCGATACCCAACGTACGGGCATCCGTACGTGAGATCTCGACCTGGCTGGCGCCGCGTAGCGGGCCAAGCAGGCGTACATTTTTCAGTTGCCCTTTTGGTCCTACCAGCGTGACAGTTTGCTCAGCGGCAAAATAACCGGGTTGCAGCAACGCTTTTTTAATCGTCACCGTCTGACCGGGAAATAACCGCTCGAAATCCTCAGGTGAAAGATGGATATGTCGGTTCGATATACCCAGAGGGATGGGACGCGCACGCATCTCATCCAGAACCTGAGTGACCACATTTTCGACTAACTGTTTATCCATATTTATTCCCCTCGCTGACCGCTGTGAATACACAGCGAGCGCGGTTCCCCTTTCTGGCGTGGACACGCCGGGTCAAGGCAAAGATTGCAGGTCACCAGTTGAATCGCCGTCAATTCGGAAGCGGCGGATGTTTCTTCACGCAATGGCTGCACGTGCTCAATGTTCTGAACCGGTTTTTCCGTTGTTGTTATTGACACAGGCGGCGTTTCAGGGATGGCTGCACGCGTTGGTGCAGAGGCCAGAATCCCCTCAGCAGGCCGTGCAATGACCTTTTGTGCCACCAGCCCGTTACGCGTTTGCGCAAAGTTGGCGCCAGTGATGATGGCCGACTGAACAGAGGCCACATCACCAGCGACTTTGATTACCGTCCAGCCAGAGCCATTGGTTTTTTCCATACCCAGCAGCGTGATGGAAGCGGCTTTCGCCATAACATCCGCGCAACTGATAGCCAGCGCCAGACCGCTAACTTCAAGTAATCCGAGTGATTGCTTCACGCTGTGCTCCTTTATCTGCCAGTCAGGCTGATTTCGGTAAAATGGCTTCGACGTCGCTGTGCGGACGCGGGATTACGTGACAAGATTTCACTTCACCCACCGCGCTGGCTGCCGCAGCGCCTGCGTCAACGGCGGCTTTCACTGCACCCACATCACCGCGCACCATGACGGTGACCAGACCCGAACCAATTTTTTCGTAACCTACCAGTTGCACGTTGGCGGATTTCACCATGGCATCGGCGGCTTCGATTGCACCCACCAGACCTTTTGTTTCAACCAGTCCCAATGCATTGTTCATACTGCGTTTCTCCTGTTTATGGATAAAAGTGGTTACCGGAACGGTATCCCCTTCACCAGTCTGGCGGCGTTATTACCTGCCTTGCGCCGGGACTGGAGGTCTTCATGAAGCATCAGCGTAAAAAGGGGCGCTGATGCGGGTAAATTTCGGTAATGGATAACCAGTTGCTGGCTATCGCAGGCGATACCAACCAGCAGCGCCGATTGGTTCGCTGCCTGCCAGGCATGGGCGACGACATCAAGCCCGGAGGCCTGTTGCCAGCGCCAGGGAATACCTTCCTCTTCAATTCCCCACAGCACTTCCTGCCACTGCGGTTGGCACTCTGCGAGCGCCGTGATAACAATGACCGGGCTGTCCTGCTTAACGTCCATTGGCATACTCCTTCTGCCAGGAGAGGATCAGCCCCGTTGCGACTGCGTTGCGTGGACCTTCGACGCCGCGGATATTTCCCCGGCCGGCCACCAGTCTGTAATGGGCAAGGGCATCGGTGACGAGTTGCGGTATCTCGAAGTCGAGTGAGGAGCCGCCAACCAGCACCACGAACGGAATATCGCGGATATTTCCGGTTGGGCTTACCTGGCGCAGCGCGCGCAGGGCATTAGTGACAAACACGCGCTCTTTGGCGCTGCGGCGAATAATGCGAACTTTTTCCAGCGCCAGGTCTCCCGGCAGCGGCACCAGCTCATCGGGTTTCACAACACACACGCGGGCAAACACCGCAGGTGGAAGAGGGGTCGGGAAAAACTGCACGCTGCCGTCTTCATGGCGCAGATGAAAAAGGCTTTCGACTTTCGCCAGCGGGTACTTTTTGATTTCCTCCGCCAGGTAGCGATCCTCCAGCCCCAGCTCGCGAGCGATGATCATCGTCACCATGTCTCCGGCTCCGGCCAGATGGGTGGCGGTAATTTGCCCCTGCGGCGTAATAATCGAGGCGTCAGTCGAGCCCGCGCCAAGATCAAGAATGGCCAGCGGCCTCGATGTGCCCGGCGTGGTGAGCGCGCCAAAGATGGCGGCTTCTGCTTCTGCACCGCCCACCTGCACATCAACGTGCAGTTTTTGCTCAATTTCGTGGGCAATCATGGCCATCTGCAGGCGGTCTGATTTGACCATCGAGGCGATGCCGACGGCTTGTTCGAGTGAGAACTCACCTGCCAGCCCCCCGGTCACGTTGACCGGTACGGCGGTATCGACAGCGAGCAGATCCTGGATAAATACATCGCTGCTGGGTTTGTTGGTGAGCTCTGCCATGGTCTGGCGAACATGTTCCAGCATGCCGCCAATATTGGTGCCAGCCTCGCCGGTAACGTTATCCAGTGTTGGACATTCATTCACCGCTTTCATGATGGCATCGGCCCCGGCGGCAACGTCGACCTTGAGCGTTCTGCCTTTGGCTATAAGCTCAATATTCCCGGCGGGAATTGAGCGGGCTTTTACATCACCGGAGGGGGTCTTCACGACGACAGCAGAACGGTTACCAATCAGCGCCCTGGCCACGGGCACGATGTTGCGTGTCTCATCGGCGCTCAGGGAAAAGACAGTGGCGATGCCGTAAGGGTTAGAGAGACTTTCGATAACTTTGCCCGGCATCGCCACTTCAACAGCGGCGAGCATTCCCATTGGAATACGCTCGATATACAGCACTTCGTCAACGATAGGGACAGGGCGATCGAGGCGGTTACTGACCAGAACGCCATCGTCGCGCTGCAAAATGATGCCATTAATGTGATAACCGACTTGCGTTGAGGCATTGACCATGCGCGCAACATCGGAAAAATCGAATGCAGCGGAAACAACCAGAATATAAGGTTGATCCGCTGGACGGGTCAGAAGCTCATCCGGAGTGATCGTGATACCCACCCCCAGCCCGATACCACCGGGTGTTTTAGGGTTATGGCCTATCATTGTGGATTCGGTGATGATGGTTTCTGTGATGGTTTCCATCGCCACATCACCGATTACCGGGGTCGCTTCGTTGATACGAATAAGCGAAATATCGCCGACAGAGATACCCACATTGGCGACAACTTTGTTCAGCGCTTCCTGAATGCCGAATACATTGCGCAATGTGCCTTTAATACCCGTCGTTTCCGCAAGCGAACTGCTCACAATGTTCAGTACGCCAGTCTCATCCATCGTGGCCAGTGCCACCTCGGTTGACGAGTTACCTATATCAATGCCAGCTATATAACGCATAAGTCATCCCTGTGATTAATCGTCGCCTTTGAGTTTTTTCCGTTCGACGTAAAGCGCTGCCGCCTCACGTACAAACGCTGCGCAGATTTTTGCCTTATAGTGGCTTTCCAGATCCTCTGCGATATCCAGCAACTCTTGCTTGGTTGAACGGTAAGGACGCAGTGCGTTGTAAATTTCCAGGATGCGATCATCTGGTACAGCGGTCAGTTCCGCCGCGCGCTCGAAGTTCATAGCCAGTCGATCACGCCCCGCATCTTTGGCGATAGCTGCCTGGATACGCAGGGTCTCCGGGGTGATACGCATATCCTGCGCGGTGATTTTCCCGTTCAGCACGCTCTCCAGCGTTAACTCATCCAGGGTTTTATTGGTGGATGTTTTCACCCATTCCGGATGTTTGTTTGCCAGCGGATAATCGCTAACTTTGGCCTGATGCGTGGTTCCGCCGGATGGCGCGGTTGATGCCGTAACCGGGGCTGCCCCCTGCAGGCTATTCATACGGCTCAGCACATCACGAACCATTGATTCAATTGCGTCAGAATTCATGGTGTTGTCCTTTTAAAGCGCAACGCGCAGCTCTTGCGGGTTTTTCCCCGTCACGACGTACTTAGTCTCTTTGATATGCAGAATGGCGGACTTGGCCTGATATTTCGGACGTGCCATCTGATCGTTCAGAGTCGGTACAGGTTGCGGCGATTCGCGTTTCGCGTATTGCGCTGCGTTTTTGCCAATCTGGCGGTAGGTTTCCAGCGTCAGCAGCGGTGCCTGCGGGAAGAGTTCCAGGTTGGAAAGCGGCGGCAATCCTTTCTGATGGATGACCGTTGTACCTTTTGACTGGATACCCACCGAGATACCCGAGCCGCTCAGGCGGTTGCCTTCCACGGCGACGAACGCCACATCAGATGATTTGAAGCAGCGAATCACCCGCGCTTTCACCCCTTCTTCTTCAATACCGGCAATGACTTCACGCAGGATGCTCTTATGCGGCAAACCGACGATGTTTACGGTTTGCGAAAGACCGAAAGCAGGGCCAACGGCGATGATCACTTCATCCTGTTGAGTGCCGGGTTTCGCTTCGCCAATTTCCGTCAGAAAGCCGCCCTCAGCCGTTGCTGCGGGTTTAGCAGCATTACCAGGTTGGGCGCTAAACGAGACTTTTTTATCGCTGGTTTGCATTTCTGCCAGCACATCTTCGATGATTTGGCGCAGCAATTTTTCGTTAATTTCCATCATTCACCCCTTAGCCCATTTCGTTCGGATCGAGTGCGCCCGGGATGTTTTTGATCTCTTCCCAGCGTTCACCTTGCAGGCGATAACCTGTTGCCGGACCGGCATAGTCGTTCACATCGTTCACCGCAGAGAGCACCAGCCCGTCGCCGACGATGATGGCCGAGGTATGCAGGTAGTCACCGGTCAGTTTGGCTTTTTGAATGTTCAGCATGTCTTGTGCGACATCTTTAAAGCCACCCTGGGCCAGGGCTTTCACCACTTCGAGACCGTTACGGTTCTTGTTGATGATTTCCTGGGCGAATTTGATGTCTTCGACGATATTGCGCTCTGGCATGTCTTTTGAGCCGTGGGCGTATGTTGCCGCTTCCACTTCTTCGTCAGTGATAGGCGGTAATCCCATACCGGCGAAGACGGCCTGCAAAGCGCGAGCCGCTTTGTTGCGAATGGCGATGACATCTTCTTCACGCACCGGGCGTAAACCACCATCAACTTTGAGGTCACGCTGGATAACGTTGTAATCGTCAAAGTCTTCCGCATCCTCGTTGGAGCCTGCGAACATGTTGTCGTAGTTCGGCACGGCGGAATAACCGGAGGAGATAAAATCGGTGCCCGGCAAGAATTGCATCAGCAGACGGGCGGTACGACGCATATCCGAATGGGTGAATGTCTGGTCATTACTGGACGCGCACTCCAGATCCAGAGCGGCACAAATCAGGTTTTCGGCAAGAATGGCGCGAATACCTGACGGCACGGCAGAAGGCACACCCACACAGCTTACCGAACCGTTTTGCAGACCCTGAACACCCGCGGCTTTGGTGATGTAAATGCAGCGTGCTTCCAGGTAAAGCATGGATTTGCCTTCGGCATAACCCATCTGAACTTCTGACCCGGAGCCGGAGGTGAAGCGCATTTTCAGGCCACGAGAGGCATAGGAGGATGCGAGAAAGCCTTTTGACCAGGGCGTATCATCACCGTCAGTAAACACAGGCTCAGTACCATAAACGGAGATGGTTTCCGCATAACAGGTGTGGCCGAGCATGCCCAGTTTCAGTTCGGTTGCTTCTTCCAGAGAGCATTGGGTTAATACGCCTGGACGACCAACCTGTGAGCCGACCAACAACGCGATGGCATTGAAGGGGGCATAACGGGCGACCGCGACGGTGGTTTCCTGTTCGTCAAATCCACGGAATGCGCCCTCTGCAGCATCAGCGGCAATTTGTACCGGGTTGTCTTTAACGTTAGTGACATGTGCCTGCTGTGATGGGGTACGACGCGCGCGCATTTTCTGCATCGACATCATCATTTCCACCACGTTCATGTGCGACACCACTTCGACGATTTTTGCCGGAGTCATTGCAGTGGTGAGCGGCACAATGTCGCTGCGCTTAACGTTAGGATCGCAGAGCATATTGGCGAGCTTGACAGAGTCCATCGCCATCACTTCTTCCGCGCGATCGAGATTGATACCGTAGCGGGCAATAAAGTGGTCAATCAGGTCAAATTTACTGGCGGGTTTACCGTCCAGTTCAGTCACCACGCCGTCGACTATGCGTATAGAAGGTTTAGGATCGTTCGGGCTTTCCATTGCGATAAAGCCTTCTTCAATCCACTCCTTCACAAAGCCGTCCTGGTTAACAGGGCGTTTCGCCAGCGCTTCAAATCGTTTCGATCTCATGAAACAGCCTCTCTGTTATCAGATGTAAGACGGGCGGTCGTTTTTCGGCTCAGAACCCATTGTGCCCAGCACGGTTTTACCGATCTCACGGGCCGAAATGACGGCCTGGCGCACAGCGCCGGAATCACCGGAAATGATCAAAATGGCTTCGTTGCTATAGCTGGTGCCTTTTGCTGGAGAGCTATAGGCCACCACTTCCACATTGGCGGACTTCAGCGCCGTATCGGCCATCAACACCCCAACGGAGGCCGGTGCGCCAACGATCACGCCGCAGGCGCGGCCAACCGGTGCACCAAAAGCTTTTTCCAGCGCGTAGCTGGCGCGGGCGGTATATTGCATTTCGATGTGACCAGCTTCGTTGGCATAAACATCGCCGAAGGTACGGTCGAGTTCTTTCAGTGCGACCTCGACAGCGCGTTTGACGTCGGAGACATCATTACCGCCGAAGAGGATCAGGGAGCCATGGCCCGCCCCGCCTTTGGTATCACGCGGTAATTCAATGCTGATCACTTCGGTGTTGGTTGCCTTCACGGCCTCATCTGCCGCCATGATGTGCGGGCCTGCGCCAGTGCGCGCGCCGAGAATGCCGATTGAGCGGTAGCGTTTTTCCAGCTTCATCGCATCAAGTAATGCGCTATCGACGTTTGCGATCACCAGACCAACGGTGTCGCCGACCGCCGTACCTACAAATTCCGTTAAACTGCAGCTTTTTTCTGCCATAGCCGTCTCTCGTTTGGGATGGGTTACAGTGGGGGAGGTCGCCGGTGTCGGTGATGACACTTTGGCGATCACCTGAGCCATGATCTGTTCCACCAGGTCATTGCTACTCATTGGCTAATTCCCTTAGGTAAGATTTTTTCAACATCAGTGTGCGGACGCGGGATGACGTGTACGGCTTTCACTTCACCCACCTGAGCGGCTGCGGCAGCACCTGCATCCGTTGCTGCTTTCACGGCACCAACATCGCCGCGAACAATGACTGTCACCAGGCCAGAACCTATTTTCTCGTAGCCCACTAACATGACATTGGCGGATTTCACCATCGCATCTGCAGCTTCAATTGCTGCCGTTAAGCCTTTGGTTTCCACCATTCCTAATGCTTCTTGTTGCATAAAGACCTCGATAAGGTTGCCCCCGATTTTTGGACTATACAAATAAGCGAGGAAAAAGAATGGCTGTCCTGAAATTACATTCGGAACTTACTGGTTTAATTAAGTGAAATAATTGCTCTGTTAATTAACATGCATATGATTTTAAAGGTTATTTTGTTGTTTTTGTTATGGCAAAATATTGCTATGTCAATTTCACTTTTACACTTTTGGAAGTGACTTTATAAAACTGTTGTGATATTTGCGCGGGCGGAATCATTCTGTGAGCAATGCTGTAAAACGATGCACGAAAAAAAACAATAATTTGATATTTTAATAAAGCGAATAATCGCGAATGAAGTTGGGTGCAGCCTAATATTCATTTAGCTGGAATAGCAAAATATTGTTATTCAGAGGCGACTTTTTTGGCGTTTTCCGCCTGAGATTGCCAACACTTTTCAGTGTCGCATTCCTATAGTGAGCGGCGTTGTACTCTGCTGCCAGCTTCAGGCGTGCTGGTGAGATCGTGACTCTACCTGGAAGGTGACACAAATGAATGATTCACTTAAGGCACAATGCATTGCCGAGTTTTTAGGCACAGGGCTCTTTTTGTTCTTCGGTATCGGCTGCCTGTGCGCCATGAAAGTTTCCGGGGCTACGCTGGGGCTATGGGAAATTTGCATCATCTGGGGGTTGGGTATTTCGCTGGCCGTGTATTTGACCGCCGCTGTGTCCGGTGCACATTTGAACCCAGCGATTACCATCGCTTTGTGGCTATTTGCCTGCTTCCCAGCTCGTAAAGTGGTGCCGTACATTGTGGCGCAAGTTGCGGGCGCGTTCGGCGGGGCAGCTGTGGCCTATTTGCTCTACCACAGCGTATTTATTGAATATGAAACCGCGCATCACATCGTTAAAGGTAGCGTGGAAAGCCTGCAACTGGCGGCGTTGTTCAGCACTTATCCGGCTACCGCGCTGAGTATCTGGGAAGCGGCGCTGGTCGAAATTATCATTACTTCAATCTTGATGTGTATGATCATGGCGCTGACAGATGACGGCAATGGCGTACCACGTGGGCCTTTAGCACCGCTATTGATTGGCGTACTCGTCGCGGTGATTGGTGCGGCTACCGGACCATTAACCGGATTTGCAATGAACCCGGCGCGTGATTTTGGGCCGAAATTATTCACTTTCTTCGCGGGATGGGGAAACATTGCCTTCACAGGGGGCCGTGATATTCCGTATTTCCTCGTACCGATTATTGCCCCCATTATTGGGGCTTGCGGAGGGGCAGCCTGCTACCGCTATTTGATTGGCAAAAACCTCCCTTGCAATGCCTGTAAGCTGGAAGAGAGCAAAAGTTGACGTCTTCTCGAAATAGTATCCTGAAATTACTGTCCGACAATTGTTTATTTCGTGATCTGCTTTCATGAACGCGCTAAATCGTCTCCCAGGGATGGGAGACTTTTGTTATCTTGAATTCAGCCTATGGTCATTCGACGTTATTGGTTGCCTTTTAATATGAATGATTTGTAAACAAAATAGGTTTGTTTATAACAATAAATTAAAATTAACTGAGAGGTTTTATCATGATTTCTGCGAGTGCACTAAACTCCGAACTCATTAATAAAATCGCCCAGGATTTTGCACAAGCCACCGGTTTGGCCGTTGTTGTCGTTAATATCCACGGCGAAGAAATTTCCGAGCTTTTCAACTTCACCCTATTTTGCCAACTGATGCGTCAGAATCCGCAGCACAGCGCACGGTGTCGTATGAGCGATCGTTGTGGCGGCTTCGAAGCTTCTAAATCCAACCAACCCTGCATCTACCGTTGTCACGCCGGGCTTACCGACTTTTCTATTCCGCTGGTCATTGCCGGCCATCTGGTCGGGTTTGTGCTGTGCGGGCAGGTACGCTTGCGGGAAGGCGATAGTGTTGAACTCATTAATATTCTTAATATTGACGACCGCTGGCAGGCGGATCAGAAGCTGATGGATGAGTTTCTGAATGTCCCGGAGATGGACTACTCGCGGGTCATTGCGTCAGCGGATTTGCTTAAGCTGATTGTCGAAAATTGTCTTAAAAAACAACTCAACTTCGTTGTCATCAAAGATCAACAACAGGCGCAGGAAGCGGGACGAACGAGCCGAAATCAGGGGCCGCATGACAGTAAGATGAAGAAGGCGCTGCGTTATATTGATGCCCATCTCTCGGACGAGTTGCGTCTGGAGGATGTCGCAGCGCATGTTTATCTCAGCCCTTACTATTTCAGTAAGCTGTTCAAAAAATATCAGGGTATTGGTTTTAATGCGTGGGTAAATCGCCAGCGGATGGCGAGCGCAAAAGAAATGTTGTGTCACAGCGACTGGAGTATTGCCAGTATTGCGCGCAATTTAGGTTTTTCTCAAACGAGTTATTTTTGCAAAGTTTTTCGCCAGACATATCAGGTAACACCGCAGGTTTTTCGTCTGCAAAATAATGCAAACTATGACGGCGATTAAATTTCCGATAACAATATTTTGTTATTCATAACGGCAATAAAATTGCCTGAAAGGCAGTCTGAATAAGACATTGGGGAAAGGGTTGGACAATAAATTGTTATAGCGCAACAAATTATTGCCCATGCAGGGATAAACTGAACCAGTTTTTATTTTCCTGAAGCGATAGATTGCAGTCAGGAGCAAAATCACTTTTTCAGCAATATGCTGTCGTAGTGATACGAACAATGAAGCCAACAGGTTTGCCGCAAATTATCGCGGCTGGGAAGGGGGTGAGAATCCCCCGCAGCCCCCGCTGCTGTGATGCTGACGACCCCGTAATCACCACTGATCGCAAGATTGGGAAGGACGGGCGAGGACGACGCTAAGCCAGAAGACCGGCCTGATGGTTACTCTCAACAACTTCGGTGGGAAGTCGGTTGCTCAGACGCGTACAGTCATAGACTGGGACTACGCATAGCCTGGCACATCCTTTCCACCCTGAACGGGACTTTAAGGTATGTCTGACGGGCGTCGCGCCTTTATCCTTGCCGGTACCGGAAGTGGCTGTGGTAAAACCACCGTCACGCTTGGCCTGCTGAGCGTTTTGCAGCAGCGCGGTATGCGGGTGCAGCCATTTAAAGTCGGCCCGGACTACCTCGATACCGCCTGGCATACTGCCGTCACGGGTGTGGAATCCCGCAATCTTGACAGCTTTATGCTGCCCGCCCCAACGCTGAACGCGTTGTTTAACCAGCAAATGCACACCGCCAATATCGCCGTGATTGAAGGCGTTATGGGACTGTACGATGGTTATGGTACTGACCCCAATTATTGCAGCAGCGCCGCACTGGCAAAACAGCTTGGTGTCCCGGTCATCCTGCTGGTTGACGGGAAAGCGGTGTCGACCTCTATCGCCGCCACGGTGATGGGCTTTCAACATTTCGACCCGGCGCTCAACATTGCGGGTGTGATCGTTAATCGCGTCAACAACGACAGCCATTTCCAGTTACTCAAGCACGCCATCGAACACTTTTGCGGAATTCCTGCGCTGGGCTATGTTCCTGTCACGCCCGGCGTGGCATTGCCGGAGCGCCATCTGGGGCTAGTCACCGCCCGCGAATCGGTCATCGATTCCCGGCCGTGGCGTGAATTTGCCGAACGCATCGCGCAAACGCTGGATATCGATAAGCTGCTTTCCCTGATCTCGCTCCCTTCGTTACCGGAGGGGCAATGGCCTGCCTTACCGGCGTGCGACGAAGGGGAGGGGATAACGCTCGCACTGGCCGATGACGAGGCCTTCAACTTTTATTACCCCGATAACATCCAGCTGCTATGCAATGCGGGTGTGAAGATTGTGCGCTTTAGCCCACTGCATGACGCTGAGCTGCCCGAATGCCAGATGCTCTGGCTCGGTGGCGGCTATCCGGAACTCCACGCCCGCGCGCTTTCTGCTAATACCTCCATGCTCGACGCCATACGTTCTGCGCATCGGCGTGGCGTGGCGATCTACGCCGAGTGCGGTGGCCTGATGTATCTCGGCTCTACGCTGCGCGATGCCGAAGGTGACATTCATTCGATGGTGGGGGCGATACCCGGACACAGCGAGATGGGCAAACGCCTGACCCGCTTTGGCTATTGTGAAGCCACCGCCCGCCAGCCCACGCTGCTTGCCGATGCCGGCGAAACCCTGCGCGGCCATGAGTTCCACTACTCCGATTTTACCCCTGAGCAAGACGCGGTAATGCAATGCCGAAAAACCCGCGATGGCAAGATTTTATCCGAGTGGCAGGGCGGCTGGCAGGTGGGCAGCACCTACGCCAGCTATTTGCACATCCATTTTGCCCAACGTCCGGCCATGCTGAGCCGCTGGATTGCCGCCGCAAGGAGCACGTTATGACGATCCTTGCCTGGTGTGTCGCATGGCTGATTGACCGCTGGCTGGGTGACCCTCCGCACTGGCCGCACCCGGTTCGCTGGATTGGTGCACTGATCACCCTGACTCAGCGCGTTGTTCGCCGGGTCTGTCATTCCGATACCGCTTTGCGCGTCGGTGGAGGAGCGATGTGGCTGGTAGTCGTGGGGGCGACCTGGGGCGTGGCATACGGTGTGTTGACCCTCGCAGAATCCATTCATCCGTGGCTTGGCTGGTGTGTGAAGGTGTGGATGATCTACACCCTGCTGGCGGCGCGTTGCCTGGCAGATGCGGCACGGGAAGTGGAACACGCCTTACGCCGCGGCTCGCTGGATGAAAGCCGGGAGAAACTCTCCTGGATTGTCGGGCGCGATACCTCGCAGTTACAGCCTCCGCAGATCACCCGCGCGGTGGTGGAAACCGTGGCAGAAAACACCGTGGATGGCGTGATTGCTCCGTTGTTCTTTTTACTGTTGGGTGGCGCGCCGCTGGCGATGGCCTACAAAGCGGTCAATACCCTCGATTCGATGGTCGGCTACAAACATGAAAAATATCGAGCCATCGGCATGGTGAGCGCGCGCATGGATGACGTGGCCAATTTTCTTCCGGCTCGCCTGAGTTGGTTATTGCTGAGCATTGCCGCCTGGCTTTGCCGCCTGAACCCGGCACGCGCATTTCGCATCGGCTGGCGCGATCGTCGCAATCACAGCAGTCCCAACTGCGCCTGGCCGGAAGCTACCGTGGCAGGGGCGCTGGGCGTGCGGCTTGGCGGCCCCAATGACTACTTCGGCCAGCGCGTCGAAAAACCCTGGATTGGCGATGAGACCCGCGCCATCTCCGTTGATGATATTTCGCAAACCATCCGCCTGATGTGGGTGGCCTCTACCCTGGCGCTGTCCGTGTTTGCGCTGATGCACGTTACGCTGGCAGGAGCAGCAATCTGATGAAAACAATGGATTATTTACAGCAACCTCAGGCCATTGAAGACAAAAGTTTTGTCATTATCGGCGACATCATTCGCGAAAGCCGGCCTGACTACCGTTTTGCCAGCCCTCTGCATGAAGCCATCATCAAACGTGTGATTCACACCACCGCCGATTTCGACTGGCTGGATATCCTCTGGTTCTCCCCGGACGCACTGGAAAGCCTCGGCAATGCAATACGCTGCGGCTGCACGCTTTACACTGACACTACGATGGCCCTTTCCGGGATCAACAAAACCCTGCTGGCAAAATTTGGCGGTGAGGTGAAGTGCTATATCAGCGACCCGCGCGTGGTGCGCAAAGCGAAAACAGAGGGGATCACCCGCTCAATGGCGGCAGTGGACCTGGCGCTCAGCGAAGCGGGCGAGAAAGTCTTCGTCTTTGGTAACGCCCCCACCGCGCTGTTCCGCTTGCTGGAGCAAAACATCCAGGTACGAGGGGTAGTTGGCGTCCCGGTCGGCTTTGTCGGTGCGGCGGAATCGAAAGAGGCGCTGGTAGAAAGCGGGTTGCCGGGGATAGCCGCGCTCGGGCGTAAAGGCGGCAGCAATGTGGCGGCGGCTATCATTAACGCCTTTTTGTATTCCATGCGGGAGGCGTAATGAGCGAAGAGACGTTCGACGCCCCGGTGTGGCATAACGGCAAGGCGTTACGCAAAGGCTATACCACCGGGTCCTGCGCGACAGCGGCGGCGAAGGTTGCGGCGCTGATGGTCCTGCGCCAGCACATCATTCATCAGGTGTCGATTGTCACGCCCTCTGGCGTCACGTTGCGTCTTAACGTTGAATCCCCGCATATTGAAGGTCAGCAAGGGATAGCCGCTATCCGCAAAGACGGTGGCGATGATGTGGATGCCACCCACGGCATGCTGATTTTTGCGCGTGTCACCCTGAACGACAGCGGCGAGATTGTGCTGTCTGGGGGGGAAGGTGTAGGCACGGTGACCCGCAAAGGCATTGGCCTGCCGGTCGGCAGTGCTGCCATTAACCGCACGCCGCGCCAGACTATAGAAGCGGCAGTACGCGAAGTGATTGGCCCTTCGCGCGGCGCGGAGGTGGAAATCTTCGCCCCGGAAGGGGAAGAGCGGGCGCAAAAAACCTACAACAGCAGGCTGGGCATTCTGGGCGGGATCTCAATTATCGGCACCACGGGTATCGTCACGCCGATGTCCGAAGAGAGCTGGAAACGCTCCCTTTCCCTGGAGCTGGAAATCAAACGCGAAGCGGGGCTGGAGCGGGTGGTACTGGTGCCTGGCAACCACGGCGAGCGTTTTGTCCGCGAGCAAATGGGGCTTGCCAGCGACATCGTGGTCACCATGAGCAACTTTGTGGGCTACATGATTGAAGAGGCTGTCCGCCTGGGCTATCGGCAAATTGTGCTGATTGGTCACCCCGGCAAGCTGGTGAAAGTCGCCGCCGGGATCTTCCACACTCACAGCCATATCGCCGATGCGCGTATGGAAACGCTGGTGGCGCATTTGGCGTTGCTCGGCGCGCCTCATGAATTGCTGCTTAAAGTCAGCGAGTGCGATACCACCGAAGCAGCGATGGAGCACATCGACGCAGCGGGGTTCGGCCATTTGTATAACCATCTGGCGCTGCGGATCTGTCAGCGCGTCATGCAGAACCTGCGCTTTACCAAAAATCCTCCTCAGTGCGATGCCATCATGTTCTCCTTTGATAACCAAATCCTCGGCGCGAATCGCCCATTCCGGGAGATTGTGGAGGATTTGCAATGCTAACCGTTGCAGGCATGGGGCCTGCTTCTCTGACCTTAATGACCCCAATGGCGCTGGAGGCCGTCGCGCAGGCCGATATCCTGGTGGGCGGGAAGCGCCATCTGGAGCAGTTCCCTGACTTTACGGGTGAACGCCGCGCGCTTGATGCCGACATCCCCGGATTAATACGCTGGATTGCACAGCGGATGCATCAGCGCGTAGTAGTGCTGGCCTCCGGCGATCCGCTCTTTTACGGCATTGGCAAACGTCTGGTGGCGGAGTTTGGCATTGAACAGGTGCGCATTATTCCGGGCATCAGCGCCGTGCAGTACCTGTGTGCAAAGACCGGCATCGACATGAATGATATCTGGCTGACCAGCTCCCACGGGCGCGATGTCGATTTTGACGCTCTGGTCCGCTCGCCAAAAACCGCGATGGTGACCGATGCCCGCTGTGGACCCCGGGAAATTGCCGCAGCCCTGGTAGCGCGCGGTGCGGGGGAGCGCTGGCTGGTGATTGGTGAAAACCTGGCGATGAACAACGAGCGCATTCACGGGCTGCTCGCCCGTGACGTCCATGCGCAGTATGAGATGAATGTTGTGGTGATCCTCAATGAAAGATGAACTGTTCTTACGCGGTGAAAGCGTCCCGATGACCAAAGAAGTGGTCCGCGCACTGGCGCTCTCGCGCCTGAACTTATCCGGCGCACGCCATTTTATTGATATTGGCGCAGGCACGGGCAGTGTCTCCATTGAGGCTGCCGTCTGCCACCCGCAGTTGCAGGTAACAGCCATTGAGCGCAACCCGGCGGCGCTGGGGCTGCTGGAAGAGAACTGCCAGCACTTTGGCTGTCGCAATATCACCATCATCCCGGGCGTGGCGCCGTTATTTGTCGAGCAGCCCGCCGATGCGGTTTTTATGGGCGGCAGCGGTGGCAACCTTACTCAGCTTATCGACTGGTCTTTGGCCCAATTGATCCCCGGTGGCCGCCTGGTGATGACTTTTATTCTGCAGGAGAACCTCAGCAGCGCGCTGAGCCACCTCGCCACCTGCCAGGTCGCCGCGCTGGACTGCCAGCAGATTCAGGTTTCGCTTCTTCATGCGCTGGGCAGCGGCCACTACTTCAAACCGAATAACCCTGTTTTTGTGATTTCCTGCGAGAAGGAAGAGTCTCATGGCTGAACAATTTGATGCGCAAACCGTCTGGTTTGTCGGGGCAGGCCCCGGTGACCGGGAACTGATCACCCTGAAAGGATACCGCCTGTTGCAGCAGGCACAGGTCGTTATTTACGCGGGTTCCCTCATTAATACCGAACTGCTGGAATATTGCCCACCGGGCGCTGAGTGCCACGACAGCGCCGAACTGCACCTGGAGCAGATAATCGACCTGATGGAAGCCGGTGTGAAGGCGGGCAAAGTGGTGGTACGCCTGCAAACGGGCGATGTCTCTCTTTACGGCTCCGTGCGTGAACAAGGGGAAGTGCTGACCGAACGCGGCATCCAGTGGAAGGTTGTTCCCGGCGTGAGTGCCTTCCTCGGGGCGGCGGCAGAACTGGGCGTGGAATACACCGTGCCGGAAGTCTCGCAGAGCCTGATCATCACCCGCCTGGAAGGGCGTACCCCGGTCCCGCCGCTGGAACAGCTGGAATCCTTTGCCAGCCATCAGACCTCAATGGCGATTTATCTCTCCGTACAGCGCATTAACCGGGTGGCAGAGCGCTTGATTGAAGGTGGTTATCCGGCAACCACGCCGGTGGCAGTGATTTATAAAGCCACCTGGCCAGAAAGCCAGACGGTGCGCGGAACCCTCGCGGATATTGCTGACAAAGTTCGCGATGCCGGTATTCGGAAAACCGCATTGATCCTCGTGGGTCAATTCCTTGGCGAGGAGTACCACTACTCACGTCTTTATGCCGCGGATTTTAGCCATGAATACCGTAAAGCCTGAATCTGTCGCGCTGTTCTGCCTGACGCCCGGCGGTGTTGCCCTGGCGAACCGGCTGAAACGGGTGCTGCCCATGACCTGTTACACCAGTGAGAAATTGCTGGAAGAGGGGTTTGTGCCGTTCGATGGCGGCTTTGCCCAGTCGCTGCGCGATGCCTTCACCCAGCACTCCGCGCTGGTGTTCATCGGTGCGACCGGGATTGCCGTGCGCGTGCTGGCCCCACTGGTGAATGACAAATTCAGCGACCCGGCGGTGATCGTTATCGATGAGCGCGGCTTGCACGTCATCAGCCTGCTTTCCGGCCATTTTGGCGGGGCAAATGCGCTGGCGCGTTACCTGGCGGGCATCCTTGGCGCGGACCCGGTGATCACCACGGCAACGGATGTCAACGAACTGGCGGCGCTCGATACGCTGGCCTGTCAGCTGGATGCGCGCATGGAGGATCTGCGCGGAGCGGTAAAGACAATCAACCACGGGCTGGTCAGCGGGGAGCGCATCGGCCTGTGGTGTGAAGAAGCATTGCGCGGTGAAGTCGAACGCTGCGACACGCGCGGGTTTATTCCGGTCACTTCGCTCGACGATATGCCTGAGTTGACGGCGCTGATTTGCGTAACCGTGCAGTCTTCACTGCCCGAACTTAGGGTGCCGGTCTACAAGCTGGTTCCCCGCCGTGTGGTGGCAGGTATTGGTTGTCGTCGCGATACCCCGTTTGCGGTGGTGTCAGGGCTGCTTAAGCAACAGTTGCAGGCGCATGCTTTCGACCCGTTGGCACTGCGCGCGATAGGCAGTATTACCCTGAAAGAGCATGAAAAAGCGCTCACTTTGCTGGCGGAAAGCCTGCATGTGCCGTTTGAAATTTTTACCGCTGATGCCCTGCGTCAGCATGAACATCGTTTCCCGGCCTCAGATTTTGTGCGTCAGACCACTGGCGTGGGAAGCGTATCCGGACCCGCAGCCTGGTTGATGAGTGGTGGGCAACTGGTTGGCGAGACCCTGCGTGAACAGGGCGTCACTATTACTTTGGGAGTTTCACACTGATGTTAACTGTTATCGGGATTGGCCCTGGCTCACAGGCAATGATGACCATGGAGGCGATAGAAGCCTTGCAGGCGGCGGAGATCGTGGTGGGCTACAAAACCTACACCCATCTGGTGAAAGCGTTCACGGGCGACAAGCAAGTGATCAAAACCGGCATGTGCAAAGAGATTGAGCGCTGCCAGGCGGCGATTGAACTGGCGCAGGCCGGGCATAACGTGGCGCTCATCAGCAGCGGTGATGCCGGAATTTACGGCATGGCGGGTCTGGTTCTGGAACTGGTCAGTAAACAGAAGCTGGACGTGGAAGTGCGTCTTATCCCCGGAATGACCGCCAGTATTGCAGCGGCGGCGCTGCTTGGCGCACCGCTGATGCATGACTTTTGCCATATCAGCCTGAGCGACTTACTGACGCCGTGGCCGGTCATTGAAAAACGCATTGTCGCAGCCGGGGAAGCCGACTTTGTTATCTGCTTTTATAACCCGCGCAGTCGTGGCCGCGAAGGGCATCTTGCTCGCGCATTCGAACTGCTGGCGGCCAGCAAAAGCCCGCAAACGCCGGTGGGCATTGTGAAATCCGCCGGACGTAAAAAGGAAGAGAAGTGGATAACCACACTCGGCGAGATGGACTTTGAACCGGTCGACATGACCAGCCTGGTGATCGTCGGCAATAAAGCCACCTACGTGGCGGACGGCTTGATGATTACCCCGCGAGGCTACGAGTTGTGAGGCCAGGCGATGTACTGGTGATGGGCGGCACCAGCGATGCGCGGGCCATTTGCCAGCGACTCGATGCCGCCGGGGTGCGCTACACCCTTTCAGTCGCAACCCCCACCGGACAACATCTGGCGGGAGACATTCGCGGTGAGGTGCGCTGCGGGCGGATGGAGCCTGACGCCATGCTGCGCTGGCTTATCGATAACCAGACCCGCTGGGTGGTGGATGCGTCACACCCCTATGCCGAGGTGGTCAGCCAGAACATCGCCGAAGCCTGTCGCCAGGCAAATGTGCTGCTGAGCCGTTACCAGCGCCCGGAACAACTGCCGGAACTGGAACATCCACTGTTGCACAAAGTCGCCTCGATTGATGAAGCCTGCAAAGTCGTACGTAGACTCGGGCAGCGCGTGTTGTTGACCACCGGCAGCAAAGACCTGGCACTCTGGCGCGCGGGGCTTGGTGAGAAGACTTTGCTGGCGCGGGTGCTGCCCGTGGCCGATGTGATGACGCAATGCGCCGAAAGCGGTTTTGGCGTTGGCGAGATCTACGCTATGTGCGGGCCGTTTAGCGCAGAGTTTAACGCCGCCTTTTACCGTCAGTGCCGCGCGGATGTAGTGATCACCAAAGCCTCCGGTGCGGAAGGCGGGTATCAGGAAAAAGTTCAGCCATGTCTGGACGCGGGGATCCCCTGCATTGTTATTACGCGCCCGCAGCCTTCGGTTTCGGGTGAGGAGCTACTGGAAAGCCTGGATGCCTTTTCGCAGCGGCTGCTGCGCTGGCTTGCCACACAGTGAGGAAAAGAACATGAAAAAAGCGCTTCTGGTGGTGAGTTTCGGCACCAGCTATCACGACACCTGTGAAAAGAACATTGTGGCCTGTGAAAGGGAACTGGCCGCCAGTTGCCCCGATCGCACGTTTTTTCGGGCATTTACCTCTGGAATGATCATTCGAAAGCTCAAACGTCGGGACAATCTGCATATCGACACCCCTTTGCAGGCACTGCAAAAACTGGCCGACCTGGGCTATCAGGATGTGGCGATCCAGTCGTTGCACATTATTAACGGTGATGAATACGAAAAAATTGTCCGTGAGGTACAAACCCTGCGGCATCTCTTCAAACGCATGGTGATCGGTGCACCACTGCTCAGTAGCCACGATGACTACATGCTCCTGATGCAGGCGCTGGCTCGCCAGATGCCGGTGCTGACAGAGGGTGAAAAAGTCGTGTTTATGGGCCACGGGGCCAGCCACCACGCCTTCGCCGCTTACGCCTGCCTCGATCATATGATGGCGGCGCACCGTTTCCCGGCGCGTGTCGGCGCAGTGGAAAGTTACCCGGAAGTCGATGTGCTGATCGACAGTCTACGCCGCGAAGGCATTAGCGCGGTGCACCTGATGCCGCTGATGCTGGTGGCCGGCGATCACGCCATTAACGATATGGCGTCTGATGATGAAGACTCATGGAAAACACAGTTTGAACGGGTCGGGATTGCCGCAACGCCCTGGTTGCAGGGGCTGGGTGAAAACCCGGCTATCCGCGCGATGTTTGTCGCACATCTGCATCAGGCGCTGAGCCAGTCACTGGAGGTGGCGGCATGAGCGGCAGACTGTACGCATTAGGGATTGGCCCCGGAGCCAGCGACCTTCTCACCGTGCGCGCCGCGCGCATTCTCGGCAAGCTCGATGTGCTCTATGCCCCGGCAGGGCGCAAAGGGGGAGATAGCCTGGCGCTCTCTATCGTGCGGGAGTATCTGGGCGAGCAGACGGAAATCCGCTGTACCCATTTCCCGATGAGCGCCGACAGCGCGGAAAAAGAAGCCGTCTGGGATGAAGTGGCCGCCGCGCTTAGCGCAGAAACCGAGGCCGGCAAGCAGGTGGGGTTCATCACCCTGGGCGATGCCATGCTGTTCAGCACCTGGGTCTTCTTATTACAGCGCCTGGGGCGTCCTGACTGGCTGGAAATTGTGCCGGGCGTGACCTCTTTTGCCGCCATCGCCGCGCGCACGCAAACCCCGCTGGCCATGGAGCAACAGTCGCTGGCGGTGGTCTCCTGTACCGCGCCAGAGGAAGAGATTACCCAGGCGCTGGCGAACCACGACAGCCTGGTGTTGATGAAAGTCTATGGCCGTTTCGCGCGTATCAAAGCGTTGCTGGCCGATGCCGGATTGCTTGACCGCGCATTGATGATGGCTGAGGCGACCCTACCGGGAGAGCAATGCTGGCGGCGACTTGCAGAGGTAAGCGACGAACAGGCACTGCCATATTTTTCGACGATTCTGGTGAATAAACAGTGGGAGAGGCTATGAAACGGGAACAACAGCTTAAACGCCTGTCGTTAAGCGGGCTGGCAGCAGGTCTGTTGCTGCTTGTCGTACCGGAGCAGGCATTTGCCATGCACATTATGGAAGGCTTTTTACCGCCGATGTGGGCGCTGGCCTGGTGGATGTTATTTCTTCCTTGTTTGTGGTACGGGCTGGTGCGCCTGCGCCGTATTGTCTCGGAAGACGGTAACCAGAAGGTGCTGCTGGCACTTTGCGGCGCGTTTATCTTCGTGCTGTCGGCGCTAAAAATCCCGTCGGTGACCGGCAGTTGCTCGCACCCGACTGGCGTGGGCCTTGCGGTTATTCTCTTCGGGCCGGGTGTGGTGGCTATCCTCGGTGCGATTGTGCTGCTGTTTCAGGCGCTGTTGCTGGCGCACGGTGGCCTGACCACACTTGGGGCAAATGGCATGTCAATGGCAGTGATCGGACCCGTCGTCGGTTATCTGGTCTGGCAGATGGCCTGCCGTGCAGGTATTCGTCGTGATGTTGGGGTCTTCTTGTGCGCCATGCTCGCCGACCTGGTGACCTATTTTGTCACCTCCGTGCAGCTTGGCGTGGCGTTCCCTGATCCGCAGTCCGGCGCGACCGGTTCCATCGTCAAATTTATGGGCATCTTCTGCCTGACTCAGATCCCCATCGCGATTGCCGAAGGGCTGCTTACAGTGATGATTTACGATCAGCTCACCAAACGCCAGCTGATCGCCGCACAAGGACATTAAGATGAAAAAGACACTGATTTTGCTTGCGATGGTTATCGCGCTGGTGATCCTGCCGTTTTTTATTAATCACGGCGGTGCGTTCGGTGGCTCCGACGGCGAGGCGGAAAGCCAGATTCAGGTCGTCGCGCCGCATTATAAACCCTGGTTCCAGCCGCTGTATGAACCTGCCAGCGGGGAAATTGAAAGCCTGCTCTTTACCCTGCAAGGATCGATGGGCGCGGCGGTTATCTTCTACATCCTGGGCTATATGAAAGGCAGGCAGCGTGCTGACGAACGGGCTTGATCGGCTGAGCTACCAGAGCCGCTGGTTCTCTGTTGCCCCGGAGCGCAAATTCTTTCTCTGGCTGGCGATGATGATCCTGGCGTTTTCGCTGCCTCCTGTCGGGCAGGGGGTGTTGTTGGTGGCGCTGGCGGCCTTTACCTGCTGGCTGCTGCGCATTTCGTTTTGGCGCTGGTTGCGCTGGATGGCTATCCCCATCGGTTTTTTGCTGGTGGGGGTGCTGACGATACTGTTTAGCGTCACTCAGGATCCGCAGCATTTGTTGGTGGGCATCCCGTTGGGAAGCTACTGGCTGGGCGTTTTGCCGGAAGGGCTGACAATGGCTAATACCACCTTCTGGCGCAGCCTGGCGGCGCTGGCGGCAACCTTCTGGCTGGTGCTGAACTTGCCGTTTCCGCAACTCATCGTGCTACTCCGAAAGGGGCGAGTGCCGCGTCTGTTGACCGAACAAATTCTGCTGACCTGGCGGTTTATCTTCATCCTGCTGGAGGAGGCGGCGGCAATCCACCGGGCGCAAACGCTGCGTTTTGGTTATCGTACCTTGCCGCTGGGATACCGCTCGCTGGCGATGCTGGTTGGGCTTTTATTTACCCGCGTGTTGCTGCGTTACAAAGAGATGGCGACCACGCTGGATATCAAACTCTATCAGGGTGATTTTCACCTGTAAGGAATGGCATGCTGGCGACCGACGGGCTGTGGTTCAGTTATCAGGACGAGCGCACCCTGAAAGGGTTAACGCTTGATTTCTCACGCCAGCCTGTCACGGGGCTGGTGGGGGCGAACGGCTGCGGCAAATCGACGCTGTTTATGAATCTGAGCGGAATTTTGCGCCCGCAGCAAGGAGCGGTGCTGTGGCAGGGAAAACCGCTTGATTACAGCAAACGCGGGCTGCTTGCGCTGCGCCAGAAGGTTGCGACCGTGTTTCAGGATCCCGATCAGCAGATTTTCTACACTGACATCGACAGCGACATCGCTTTTGCCCTGCGCAATATTGGCGTGGCGGAAGATGAGATTGCCAGGCGCACCGACGATGCACTCACGCTGGTGGATGCGCAAGCTTTTCGCCATCAGCCGATTCAGTGCCTGAGCCATGGGCAGAAAAAACGCATCGCCATTGCCGGGGCGCTGGTATTACAGGCCAAATATTTGCTGCTGGATGAACCGACTGCCGGGCTGGATCCCTCCGGGCGCACGCAGATGATCGCGATTATTCAGCGAATTGTGGCGCAGGGAAATCATGTGGTGATTTCCAGCCATGATATTGATTTGATTTATGAGATTTGCGATGCGGTGTATGTTCTACGCCGCGGCGAAATGCTGGCGTACGGCACGCCGGGCGAGGTGTTTGCCCAAAAAGCGCAAATTGAACAGGCCGGGTTAACGCAGCCATGGCTGGTAAAGCTGCATACCGAACTGGGTATGCCGCTGTGCAAAAGTGAAGCTGAATTTTATACCCGCATGCGGGCAATGCCTGTTAAGGAGGCGTCATGACACTGGCGATAATGTTGCAGGGAACGGCATCAGATGTGGGCAAAAGCGTGCTGGTGGCCGGGCTTTGTCGCATCCTGTATCAGGATGGATTAAAAACCGCCCCCTTTAAATCGCAGAATATGGCGCTTAACTCGGGTATTACCCCAGGCGGCCAGGAGATGGGGCGCGCGCAAATTTTTCAGGCAGAGGCAGCAGGGATTGTGCCGGATGTGCGCATGAACCCGGTATTGCTTAAGCCCACCAGCGACCGCAAAGCGCAGGTGGTGTTAATGGGTAAAGTGGCGACCGATATGGACGCCGTCAGCTATCACGACTACAAACCACGCCTGCGCGAGCAGATTATCCACGTCTACCAGAGTCTGGCTCATGAATACGACGCCATTGTGCTGGAAGGGGCAGGCAGCCCGGCGGAAATTAATCTGCGCGATCGCGATATCGTTAATATGGGTATGGCAGAGATGGCGCAGTGCCCGGTGGTGCTGGTGGCAGATATCGACAGGGGGGGCGTCTTCGCCGCGATTTATGGCACCCTGGCGCTGTTGCAGGAACATGAACGTTGGCGCGTGAAAGGGGTCATCATTAATAAATTCCGCGGCGACGTGGCCCTGCTGACGCCCGGCATCAAACAGATTGAAGACCTGACCGGTGTGCCGGTGTTGGGCGTGATGCCCTGGCTGGACGTGGATTTAGAAGACGAAGACGGCGTAGCATTGCAGCGCGGTAAATACCAGCGCACCGGAGAGCGAGCCATTGATATTGCCGTAGTGCAGTTGCCGCACATCTCGAATTTCACCGATTTTAACGCCCTTGCCGCGCAACCGGACGTACGTGTGCACTACGTGCGCTCGCCGCAAGAGTTGCAAAATACCGATCTCGTCATCCTGCCCGGCAGCAAGAATACGCTGGGGGATCTCACCTGGCTGCAGCAGAGCGGGCTGGCGCAGGCAGTCTTACAGCAGCATCGGCAGGGCGTGCCGGTACTGGGGGTCTGTGGCGGCTACCAGATGCTGGGTGAAACCATTGTCGATGAAGTGGAATCAGGGCTCGGTACGCTACCGGGGCTGGGGCTGCTCAATATCGTCACCCATTTTGCACAGAACAAAACCACCACGCTGGTGGCGGCCACAGTCCAGGAAAAACTACCCGGACTGCTGGCGGCCTGCGGGGATATTGCGTTGCACGGTTATGAAATACATATGGGGGAAACCACCCTGCATGATGGATGCCGTCCGATGCTATGGCTGGAAAAAGAAGGGCAACGCATTGCCGACGGTGCGGTCAGCGAAGACGGACTGGTGTCTGGCACCTATCTGCACGGGCTTTTTGACAGCAACGATTTTACCCGCACGCTGATTAACGCGCTGCGCGTGCGCAAAGGCTTGCCGCCGCTGGATAGCATGGTCGATTATGCGCGCTACAAGGCGCAGCAGTTTGACCTGCTGGCAGACGCCATGCGCGAGAACATCGACATCGACAGGATCTATAAGATTATGCATCAACATCAGGAACGCGCATGTTAACGCTGGTTACAGGTGGGGCGCGTAGTGGCAAAAGCCGACACGCTGAATCGCTGGTTGCAAACGCGAAGGGCGTTCTCTATATCGCCACTTCGCAAATTTTTGATGAGGAGATGGCGGCTCGTATTCAGCACCATCGGGATAGCCGTCCGGCGCACTGGCGTACCGAAGAGCGCTGGCAGGATCTGACCGATATCATCACCGCCGCTAACGCCCCGGATGAGGCCATTTTACTGGAGTGCATTACCACGATGGTGACCAACCTGCTGTTCGCGCACGGTGGCGACAGCGACCCGGACGGCTGGGACTATGCGCTGCTGGAAGCGCGGGTGCAGGAAGAGATCGAACGGCTCATTGCCGCTTGTGCGCGTTGTCCGGCACCGATAGTGCTGGTGACCAACGAAGTGGGCATGGGGATTGTGCCGGAGAACCGTCTGGCGCGGCATTTTCGCGATATCGCCGGGCGGGTGAATCAACGTCTGGCGCAGGCGGCGGATAATGTCTGGCTGGTGGTGTCCGGGATTGGAGTCAAAATCAAATGATCAGGCTGTTTTTTGCCACGCTGTCGTTTATCAGCCGCTTGCCGGTGCCCGCTCGCCTGGTTCAGGGACTGGATGTCGAAGATTACGTGCGCGGTATCGTCACTTTTCCCTTTGTCGGCGTGGTGCTTGGCGGTATCAGCGGCGGCCTGTTTATGTTGCTCCAGCCCTGGTGTGGGGCACCGCTGGCGGCACTGTTTGCGGTTCTGGCGCTGGCATTACTGACCGGTGGGTTTCATCTCGACGGCCTGGCGGATACCTGCGATGGCGTCTTTTCTGCCCGCACGCGCGAGCGGATGCTGGAGATCATGCGCGACAGCCGTCTGGGTACCCACGGTGGGCTGGCGCTGGTGTTTGTGCTGGTGGCGAAAATCCTGGTGATCAGCGAACTCTCCCTGCGTGGGCTTGCTATGCCTGCGGCGTTCGCTGCGGCTTGTGCCGCCGGGCGCGGGTGCGCGGTGGTGATGATGTATGGTCATCGCTACGCCCGGGAAGAGGGGCTGGGCAATTTGTTTATCGGCAAGGTTACGTTCATGCAGACCGTTATCACGCTGGCGTTTGCGCTGCTGGTGGCGGTGGGGCTGGAAGGGACGCGTGGTCTGAGAGCGTTGCTGATAACCGCGCTGGCGATTTTTCTGCTCGGCCTGCTGCTTAAACGCACGCTCGGCGGGCAAACGGGCGACACGTTGGGTGCCGCCATTGAACTGGGTGAACTGGTTTTCCTTATGGCGCTGCTCTGAGCGGCCCTTACCACTACTGAGAATTCCTATGCAAACACTGACTTCGTTACTGGCAGCAATTCCCGCGCTCGATCAAGGGGCGATGACGCAGGCGCAACAGCATATTGATGGTTTACTCAAGCCGCCCGGAAGCCTGGGACGTCTGGAGTCGCTGGCGGTGCAGCTCGCCGGGATGCCGGGGTTAGGTGGTAAACCGCAGACAGGGAAGAAAGCCATCATCGTGATGTGTGCCGATCATGGCGTCTGGCACGAAGGGGTGGCGATTTCACCGCAGGTGGTGACGGCTATACAGGCGGCAAATATGACCCAGGGGACCACGGGCGTTTGCGTGCTGGCGGCGCAGGCCGGAGCAAAAGTGCATGTGCTGGATGTGGGTATCGACAGCGATCCGATCCCAGGGCTTGTGAACATGAAGGTTGCGCGCGGCAGTAATAACATCGCCCAGGGCCCGGCGATGAGTGCCGCGCAGGCGCAGGAACTGCTGCTGGAAACCATCCGTTATACCCGTGAACAGGCGGCTGATGGCGTGCAGCTTTTTGGCGTGGGCGAGCTGGGTATGGCGAACACCACCCCTGCTGCGGCGATTGTCAGCTTGCTGACCGGGGAAGAGCCGGAGTCGGTGGTGGGGATTGGTGCGAATTTGCCGGAATCACAGCTGGGGCATAAAGCGCAGGTGGTGCGTCGTGCCATTGAGATCAATAAGCCTGATGCAACCAATGGGCTGGATGTGCTGGCGAAAGTGGGCGGTTTTGATCTGCTGGGGATGGCTGGCGTGATGATCGGCGCCGCATCATGTGGCCTGCCCGTGGTGCTGGACGGTTTCTTATCCTATGCCTCGGCGCTGGCCGTGTGCCGTATCGAACCGAAGGTGAAGGATTACCTGATCCCATCGCATCTTTCGGCGGAGAAAGGGGCGCGTATTGCCCTGCAAAACCTTGGCCTGGAGCCCTATCTCAATATGGGGATGCGTCTGGGCGAAGGCAGCGGCGCGGCATTAGCCATGCAACTGGTGGATGCCGCTTGCGCGATGCACAACAACATGGGGACGCTGGCTGGCAGTAATATTGTTTTGCCTGAGACGAAGTAACAAACCGCTCGAACGATCCCCTCACCCCAACCCTCTCCCCGGGGGAGAGGGAGAAAACCGGTTGTAGACCGGATAAGGCGTTTAAGCCGCATCCGGGAATGCCACCAACGGCACAACGTGTTTTTCTCCCTTGCCGGGGTGAAGGGACTTATCTCCCCGCCTGCATCACCTGCAACAACGTATCCAGCAGCCCAGGAAAACGGGTGTCCAAATCTTCCCTGCGTAACGAAATCATATTCTCCCGCCCCTGCGGACGCTGCCAGACCACGCCGCTATCGCGCAACACGCGCCAGTGATGGGTCATCGTAGATTTCGCCACATCTTCCGGGCGCAGCGCATTACAACTCAACTCACTGCCATCGGCGAGGCGCTTGATCATCGCCAGGCGCAAAGGATTACCAAGGGCAAAAAGGACGTTTTCGAGCAATATTTGTTCGGTATCGGGGTGGTTCGCAATCATAGTTTTCCTGAGTCGGCGGTTGCTCTGCTCATCATGAGCAGCAGCCCGTATCGGCGGCTGGCCGGTAATATACCCGATGCGTACAGGCACGGCTATGCGCCATGCATCAGGTCCAACAATCTCAATGATAGCGCAAAATTTAAAAATAGTACTAGAATACTCGTACAGTTGGACTATTATAGTCTGCGAAACCTAACCGGCCATATCGGTCATTTATTGTCAAACTGACTAAGGACGCATCATGCCCCGACCCATCCCCCTCGAACGTTATCGCAACATCGGTATCTCCGCGCACATCGATGCCGGTAAAACGACAACCACAGAACGCATCCTGTTTTACACCGGGATGAGCCACAAACTGGGTGAAGTACACGATGGCGCGGCAACAACCGACTGGATGGAACAGGAGCAAGAGCGCGGGATTACCATTACGTCCGCGGCGGTAAGCTGCTTCTGGCCCGGTATGGACCGAGGTTACGAACCGCACCGCATCAATATCATCGACACCCCAGGGCACGTGGATTTCACCATTGAAGTGGAACGATCCATGCGTGTACTGGATGGCGCAGTGATGGTTTATGACTCCGTTGGCGGCGTACAGCCACAATCGGAAACCGTCTGGCGGCAGGCCAACAAATACCATGTGCCGCGCCTGGCATTCGTCAACAAAATGGACCGCCCCGGCGCGGATTTCTTCCGCGTGGTGCAGATGATGATTGACCGCCTGAAAGCCAACCCGGTGCCGATTGTTATCCCTATCGGCGCAGAGGAACATTTCACCGGCGTGGTGGATCTCATCAAAATGCGCGCCATTGTGTGGGATGACGCTACCCAGGGCATGACCTTTAGCTATGCGCCTGTGCCGGATGATCTGCTGGCCACCGCCCAGGAATGGCGTGAAAAAATGGTCTCTGCGGCAGCCGAAGCCAGCGATGAACTGATGGACAAGTACCTGGAAACCGGTTCGCTGGACGAAGCAGAAATCATCGCCGGGCTGCGTAAACGTACCGTAGCCGGTGAGATCCAGCCGATGCTATGCGGCAGCGCCTTTAAAAACAAAGGGGTGCAGCGCATGCTCGATGCGGTGATTGAGCTGATGCCATCGCCGCTGGATATTCCGGCGATTCAGGGCGTAGACGAAAAAGGCCAGCCTGCGGAACGTCACCCGAGCGACGACGAGCCGTTCTCGGCTCTGGCGTTTAAACTGATGACCGACCCGTACGTGGGCCAGCTGACCTTTATCCGTGTCTATTCCGGCGTGCTGAAAAAAGGCGATGCGGTATGGAACCCGGTGAAAGGTAAGAAAGAGCGTATTGGTCGTATCGTGCAGATGCATGCCAACGATCGCCATGAAGTCGACGAGCTGCGGGCTGGCGATATTGCCGCCTGTGTGGGGCTGAAAGATGTGACCACCGGCGACACCCTGAGTGATCCGGATGCGGTGATCACCCTGGAGCGTATGGAGTTCCCGGAACCGGTGATTTCGCTGGCCATTGAGCCGAAAACCAAAGCGGACCAGGAAAAGATGGGGATCGCCTTACAGCGCCTGGCGTCCGAAGACCCGTCGTTCCGTCTGCACACTGACGAAGAGTCCGGGCAGACCATCATTTCCGGGATGGGCGAGTTACACCTGGAAATTATCGTCGACCGTATGAAACGTGAGTTCGGCGTGGAAGCGAATATCGGGCGTCCGCAGGTCACTTACCGTGAGACGTTGCGTAAAGCGGTGAAAGAGATTGAAGGGAAATTTGTGCGCCAGTCCGGTGGTAAAGGGCAGTACGGCCATGTCGTGCTGAGTCTGGAACCGCTGGAGCCGGGCAGTGGCTTTGTGTTTGAAGATGCCACCAAAGGCGGCGTAGTGCCGCGCGAGTACATTCCATCCGTGGAAAAAGGGCTGCGCGAAGCCATGAACAATGGCGTGCTGGCGGGATATCCGGTGGTGGACGTGAAAGCGACCCTGACGTTTGGTTCGTACCACGATGTCGACTCCTCGGAAATGGCCTTCCGCATGGCAGCGATCTTCGGCTTTAAAGATGGCGCCCGCAAAGCGGACCCGGCGATCCTGGAGCCGATTATGCATGTGGAAGTGGAAACGCCGGAAGAGTACGCCGGGAATATCATGGGTGACCTCTCTTCCCGTCGCGGGATGGTGCAGGGTATGGAAGAGCGCTTCGGTAGCCAGATTATCCGCGCCGACGTGCCGCTGGCGGAGATGTTTGGTTACTCCACCACACTGCGTTCCATGTCGCAGGGCCGTGCGACCTACAGCATGGAGTTCCATCATTACGCGGAAGCCCCGCGCAATGTGGCGGACGACATCATTGCCAGCCGCGCCAAAGCATAATCTGTTGGCTGTAAATGAAAACCCCGCTTCGGCGGGGTTTTTTATGGGCATTTTTTCTCACCCTGACCCAGACGTAGCCCGGATTAGCGAAGCGCCATCCGGGATATCTGCTTTTCACAACCTTCCCGGATGGTGGCGTAAACGCCTTATCCGGGCTACCCGTTTTTCCCTCTCGCACCAGACGTAGCCCGGAGTAGCGAAGCGCGATCCGGGGTATCTGCTTTTCACAACCTTCCCGGATGGCGGCGTAAACGCCTTATCCGGGCTACCCGTTTTTCCCTCTCGCACCAGACGTAGCCCGGAGTAGCGAAGCGCGATCCGGGGTATCTGCTTTTCACAACCTTCCCGGATGGCGGCGTAAACGCCTTATCCGGGCTACCCGTTTTTCCCTCTCGCACCAGACGTAGCCCGGAGTAGCGAAGCGCCATCCGGCATATCTGCGATCCACAATCTTCCCGGATGGCGGCGTAAACGCCTTATCCGGGCTACCCGTTTTTCCCTCTCGCACCAGATGTAGCCCGGAGTAGCGAAGCGCCATCCGGGATATCTGCTTTTCACAGCCTTCCCGGATGGCGGCGTAAACGCCTTATCCGGGCTACCCGTTTTTTTCCTGTCCTATGGGGAGAGGCCGCAGAGCGAACAAGGCGCCTCCCCGAATGACTCCCCGCTCGCCACATACCCAATCCGGTAATTCTCGCTACCCGCCTGCGGCGCATCGCCAAAATCAACCTGCAGCCATTGCCAGCGGCTGACATCCCAGGCGCAAAGCTGCCCCTCTGGTGGCAGGACTGAAAGGTCACGGTGCGCGGTAATCGGCAGCTTTCTCATCGACAGCCAGACAGCTTTGCGCACCGTATCAATCGCTGGCAAACGCAGCGCCAGCCAGGTATCAATCTGCGGCCAGCCAAAATCTTCCGTCAACTTTTTAAAGCCGGAACTCTGTAAAAATCGCGCCATCGCCCCGGTATCATTCCAGACATACAGCGGGGCGTAGCGGTTCTCAGCGCAATGTACGTCATCGTGCCGCGAGAAGAGGTACGCCTTAAACAGCAGACCAGGGAAACCATCCAGCTTTGCGCCATTTTCCCGGATGCGGGTCTCAATCACTTCCATGTCGTAGTCGGCAGGCAGGGTAAAGCGGTATTGCATCACAATCATTACGCCTCCTCCGACAGCAATTGACCCTGGCTGAAACTCCATTCGTCGGCGGTATTGAACTGGATCATCACCATCACATCATTTGGGTGAATATCCAGCGCGCTCTGCAGCCGTTGGCACAGTACGCGGCAGAAATTTTGCTTTTGCGCACGCGTTCGGGGTTTGCCCGCCAGGATATGAAACTGGATGAAATTGTCGCTGCGCCCGCCGCTTTTATAGTGGCGGTCAAACACCCGCTGCTTGGCCGGCAGCGCTTCAAACACCTGAAAACGGTCGCCGGGCGGAACAGAAAACTCGTCCTCCAGCGTCTGTTGCAGGATGTCGGAAATCTGCGTGATCTGCGCGTCGCTATACCCCTGACGCAGGGTGATACGGGTGAAAGGCATGTGTTTACTCCTCTTCCAGACAACCGAGGGCGGACACCGCCGCAGGCCAGCCCGCGTAGGACGCCAGATGGGTAAAGACTTCGGCTATCTCTTCACGGCTCAGGCCATTTTGCTGTGCGAAGTTGATATGCCAGGGGAGTTGCTGTACGCGGCCCAGCGCCGTCAACGCACCCAGCGTGATCAGGCTGCGCTCGCGCGGGGAAAGCGCCTCACGTTTCCAGATATCATTGAACAGCACTTCCTGGCTGAGCTCGGCCAGCTTCGGTGCGACGCGGGCCAGGGTTTCACGATCGAGGGACTTCGCCATGGTGTTCTCTCCGTATTGACAGTGAGGCGATTGTGGCGCCATATTTTCATCCTGAAAATCAAATTATATGCAATCAACAATCCCGTATTTCAGGACGATAATGAACAAACTTCCCCTGACGCTCGACCTCGATGCCCTGCGCAGTTTTGTAACCGGCATTGAATGTGGCAGCTTTGCACTGGCAGCAAGCCGCCTGTGTCGCTCAACGTCGGCGGTAAGCGCGCAGCTTAAAAAGCTGGAACAACAGTGCGATGCCGAACTGGTGGTGAAACAGGGCCGCCACCTGGCGTTAACGCGCAATGGCGAGATCCTGATGGGCTACGCCCGTCGTCTGCTGGCGCTCAATGATGAGGCACAGCGGGCGCTGAAAGGCGAATTGCTGCAGGGGGAGATCAGCATTGGCATGCAGGAGGATTTTGGCGAGTCGCTGATGCCCGGCATTCTGGGCGAATTCAAGCGCCACCATCCGGGGCTGCGGATCATCGCCCGGGTGGATCGCAACCCGGCGCTGCTCGCGGCGCTCGATGACAACGCGCTGGATATGGCACTCCTGTGGCAGCCGGAAAACGCCCCGCGCGAAGGCAAACTTCTCGGCCAGTGCCAGCTGGAGTGGATACAGCATCCGGAACTGGACATCAGCACGCTGCTGTCCCAGGGCGAGCCGTTGCCGCTGGTGATGTTTGAACATCCGTGCATGATGCGCTCGCGCGCTACTGCCTGTCTGGATCAGGCGGGGATTGCCTGGCGGGTGGTGTTTGTCAGCCACAGTCTGAGCGGTATCTGGGCGGCGGTACAGGCGGGGCTGGGCATTACATTGCGCACGCGGGTCGGTATGCCAGGTAATCTTCGCGTAGTGGGCGGTATTCTCCCATCACCGGGGAATCTGGGGATCATGCTGGCGCAGGGGCAGGGGCAGGGGCAGGGGCAGGGGAATGCGGCAGATACCGGTGCGCGGGCGAAGCTGGGGCAATTGATGGAAGCGGCGTTGCTGAACGTGAAATAAGGTGTTTTCTTGCATGTCGGTCAATTAATTTGATGCATTATGTTAAACAAACGATATTTATTCTCATCGGGGAATGCGTAGAGTAGTGGGCAGCAAAGACAGCAAAGCCCTGTCGACATTTCCCTGAGAATAAGGACCCACGTCATGAAAAAGATCGGATTTTTGTCATTTGGTCACTGGACGCCGTCGCCGCAGTCGGGAACCCGTTCAGCCGCTGACGCGCTGCTGCAATCCATCGATCTGGCGGTTGCCGCCGAAGAACTGGGGGCCGATGGCGCATATTTCAGGGTGCACCATTTTGCGCGCCAGTTAAGCTCGCCGTTCCCACTATTGGCGGCGATTGGGGCGAAAACCAGCACAATCGAAATTGGCACGGGCGTTATCGATATGCGCTATGAGAACCCGCTCTATATGGCTGAAGACGCGGGGGCGGCCGATTTAATCTCCGGTGGGCGTTTACAACTGGGCATCAGCCGTGGCTCCCCCGAGCAGGTTATTGATGGCTGGCGCTACTTTGGCTACGCCCCGTCTGAGGGGGAAAATGAGTCGGATATGGCGCGTCGCCACACCGAAGTGCTGCTGGATGTGCTGCGCGGTGAAGGTTTTGCGAAACCCAATCCACAACCGATGTTCCCGAACCCGCCGGGTCTGCTGCGTCCTGAACCCTTTTCCGACGGACTGCGTGAGCGTATCTGGTGGGGGGCAGGCTCTAACGCCACGGCAGTATGGGCGGCGAAGCTGGGGATGAATCTGCAAAGCTCGACGCTGAAAGATGATGAAACCGGCGAGCCGTTCCACATCCAGCAGGCAAAACAGATCCGTGCTTACCGCGAAGCCTGGGCCGAAGCGGGGCACACCCGTACGCCGCGTGTTTCGGTCAGCCGCAGTATTTTTGCCCTGATGAACGATCAGGACCGGATGTATTTCGGCTCAGGCCGTGACGACAGCGATAAAGTCGGTTTTCTCGATGAGAAAACCCGCGCGATCTTTGGGCGCAGCTTTGCCGCCGAGCCGGATAAGCTTGTCGAGCAACTGAAACAGGATGAGGCGATTGCCGAAGCCGACACCTTATTGCTGACGGTGCCAAATCAGCTGGGTGTGGAGTACAACGTGCATGTGATTGAGTCTATTCTGAAACATGTTGCTCCGGCGATGGGCTGGCGCGATTAAAAAGTAATAACGCCTCGCACAGTTCGACAGGCGAGGCGTTACATCACATTCAAATCGCTTACGGGTGAGCTTGCGGCTGTAGCTGATAAATCCAGGCGCTGACCCGCTCGCCATTCATAGTTGTGACGTCAACCTCAACGCGATCGTAGCCCTCTTCAAACTCATCCAGCATCGGCCAGTGTGCGTCAAGATTATCGGAGATAAACAGGTAACCCTGGACCTGCGTTCCGTTTTTCTGCAACACAATGCCCGGAAAATCTGCCGCCGCGCCCCAACCACGTTCGTAAAACGTGCCTGTCACATACCCCGGCAGCCACTCGCCGCCGATGTTTTCCAGAATATATGCATTAGAATGGCCCGGGCGTAGTGTCCCGTAGACAAACAAGCGTTCCATTTTCCCTCGTTAGCTCCCGCAATATCGTAAGAAATGTCTTCAAAGCTGGAGCTTATCACGCGTGCAGCAACCCGTTCCTCATCGCATTTTGTTATCGCTGTGCGGCGAAGGATTACCAGAATCGCCACCACGGATGATGTTCTGCAAGGTATTGTTCGAGATGTTCAGTGATATGACCTTGTTCTTCCGGGATAGCCTGCAATCTGATTTGTACCACCTTACCTTTGATGCTAAAGAACAGCGACAAGCCATCCTCGTAAGCCAAATAGCTTGAACCCACAAATTTCCAGACGTCACCTTTGCAACGGGTGATCCTGTCGTAATCGACGAAGGTTTTCGTCACCTTATAATATTTACCGGCAACCAGATGTCTGTAGGTTTGTTTGAGTTTGTGGGTGTCCATGGTATGGGTTCCTTTGCCTGACGCTGGCAATGATAGGCGAGAACGCAGGAAGAGGGGAGTTTATGTGATCATGGACAGGGGGTGAAAAGGGGGTTGTATACGCAAAATGGTTGGATGCCGGCTGAGAGCGAGGAGTGGAGCAGAGCGTGAACCTCTGCCCCTTATTGATCGCCACCCTTCGCGGTGTCAGTGGCGCATAATGAACTATTTCAACCCTTGCCAAACGGCCTGGCAGTATCACCGCTCCCTAAGCGGTCATGTTATAACACGCCCAGTTGTTTCATCAGGGTCAGATTATCTTCAAGATGCCAGTTCGCGATGATTTTATTGTTTCTGACCTGATAGATATCCGTCGCGATGAAATCAACCTGCTGGCCCTTTCCTTTTAGTTTGCCGAAGGTTCCCGTGAAATGTCCGCGGAAATGAAGGTGCGATACCACGCGATCGCCTGCAACGATCATCTGCTCAACCTCACAACGCAGATCCGGAACGGCGGTACGGAAGGCCCGGGAAGCCAGGAGCGCGCCTTCCGGCCCCTGCTTGCGGCCCTCAGGCGGCGTCTTATCGACAAAATTATCGGCCAGAGCCTCACGGGCCAGGGCTTCATCACCCGTATTCCAGAAGGTTGCGTAACGTCGGGCAACGGTTTCAAGCGCAGTCACATGCGCTGATGATGTATGGCTTTCCACAATCAATTCATGGGGTTTCACCAGCTCAGGCGGCGCTGAAAACACAGCGCTGGAGATGGGAAGCAGCATAAGCCCTGCCAGACGGGGAGGATAAAGCGTTATTTTTTTCATAAAAGGTCCTTGGTGTTGCCTCAGAGAAACCGGTGACACGGGCACATTTCAGGCGCCCGTGGATAAAACGTGAGGATCAGTTAATCAGCGCGCCGCCTTCGATATCCAGAAGGGTTCCGGTGACAAAGGGGTTGTCCATCACAAACAGATACCCTTTTGCAATGTCCTCTGGCCGACCGAAGGCTTTGGCCGGCAGATTTTCAGCGGCAGAGGCAAGCATTTTTTCGCGGGCCGCAGGATCCATGCCTGCATAAGCCTCGGTATCTGTCAGCCCCGGGCTCACTGCGTTTACCCGCAGCGGAGAAAGCTCTTTCGCCAGCACCTTAACGGCTGACTCCAGGGCCGCGTTCATGGTGGTCTTGACGATAGTTCCCGCGACAGTGCGGCGGGAAACAAAGCCGCTGGTCAGCGTCAGGGTGCCCCGGGGACGAATATTTTTACTCAGATACCTGGCGACATGGATGCTGCCCCAGAATTTGGTATCGAAAGCCTGCCGGGCCTCGTTCAGATTCAGTGAAGTGAGCGCGCCGCCAGGCGCATGCGATCCCGCCGTCACAATGATGTTATCTACCTCTCCGAGCGTCTGGCTAAGCTGAATCACTTCCTCTTCTTTGCTGATATCAAGGACGACAGTGTTCACTGCGGCTTTTTTCTGGCTCAGAAACTGTCTGGCCCGCGCCAGCTTTTCACTGTCACGTCCGGCAAGAATCAGGCTCTCTCCCCGTTCAGCCAGCGCTCGGGCTACGGCAAAGCCAATCCCGGAAGCCCCGCCGATGATTAATGTTTTCTTCGCCATCATGTTATGCCTCGTCGGTTTGGTAGAACGGATAATCGGTATAGCCTGCGCTGCTTCCGCCAAAGAGCGTGGCGGGATTGCTTATGGTTGCTAATGGAAGGTTATTCCTGAGCCGGTACGGCAAGTCAGGGTTGGCAATAAACGGGCGGCCAAAGGCAAACAGGTCGGCCAACCCCGCCTTAAGAAGTTTGTCCACTTTGTCCTGGTTGTAATTTCCGGCGACAATAAGGGTGCCGCTGAAGGTGGCGCGTAATGTTTCGCGAAAATCAGCAGGTACCTGTGGGGCATCGTCCCAGTCGGCCTCCGCCAGGTGGATATAGGCGATACCTTTCTTCTCGCACCACGCAGCCAGCGCGAGGATCGCTTCAGTCACCTGTGGGTCGTTCATTCCGCGTTGGGTGATGAAAGGGGAAAGGCGTATGCCCGTGCGCGAATTGCCGATGGCGTCGCTGATGGCTTCCAGCACCTCCTGCGCAAAACGGATCCGGTTAGCCAGGCTGCCGCCATACTGATCGGTGCGTTTGTTCGATGTCCGGCGAAGAAACTGATCGATCAGATAGCCATTACCGCCGTGCACCTCAATCCCATCAAAACCGGCGTTAATAGCATTTAGCGCGGCCTGCCGGTAATCAGCGATAATCTGCTGAATATCGGCATGCTCAAGTGCCCGCGGTTGTGGGCAGTCGACCATATGTCCTTCCCCCTGCTCATCAACAACCCATACCTGGGCATCGGGTGCGAGTGCAGAGGGCGCGACAGGTTTGCCATCTGCATGGAAACCCGCATATGACATGCGCCCAACGTGCCAGAGCTGGGAAAAGATAACCCCACCTGCACGGTGGACGGCTTCTGTGCTCAGCCACCATCCTTCAACCTGCTCAGGGGAGTGCAGGCCTGGTGTCCAGGAGTACCCCTGGCCCTGAGGTGAAATCTGCGTGGCTTCTGTGATGATCAAACCCGCGCTGGCGCGTTGCTGGTAATACGCCGCCATGAGTGCGGAAGGAATGTTTCCCGGCTGCAATGCCCGCGCCCGGGTCATCGGCGCCATCACGATGCGGTTTTTCAGGTTGAGGGCCTTTAGCGAGTAGCTATCAAAAAGTGTACGATTTTCCATTTTCTGTCCCCGTAATGAATTGTTGAAAGTACTTTACGCGGCGTCAGATTTTTTGATAATGGCATGAAAATAGGATTCTCTTTTCAGGATTACTGAATAATGGGAAAGCTTGAAGATATGACGCTGCTCGTTGCAGTGGTGGAGGCGGGCGGGCTTTCAGCTGCGGGTCGGCGTATGGGACTCTCGGCGGCTACCATGACCGCCAGGCTAAAGGCGATTGAAGAGCGTTATCAGACCCGGTTATTTCATCGCTCTACTCGCGCCATTACCATGACGCGTGCCGGTGAAGAGTTCTATCACGCTGCACTGCGCGTCCTGGAGGAAATGAACCACGCGGAGTCGCTGCTTACGCAAAAAGAAGGCGTGCTCAGCGGTAATATTCGCATTTCGGCCCCCTCCGATTTTGGTCGACAGTATCTCAGCCCGGCACTGCTCGATTTTTCCCGGCTACATCCGGCAGTGAAAAGCTCGGTATACCTGGGGGAAAATGTTGAAGATCTGGTCGCCAACCGTCTGGATATGAGCATTCGCTTCGGAAACCTGCCAGACAGCAGCCTGGTCGTGAAAAATATCCGCCCGAATCACAGGGTACTGGTCGCCTCCGCCAGTTATCTCCAGGCGGCGGGCACACCCGATACCATTGAGGATCTACACCATCACCGATGTCTGGCGCTGGAACTGCGCGGCATGGTCATGAACGAATGGCGTTTTGAGCACGATGGTAAACAGAGTGCATTACGTTTTACCCCAGCCATGGTGTGTGACGATGGTGCGCTACTCCGCCAGTGGGTACTGGCGGATGCGGGTATTGCCAGTAAGTCATGGTGGGATGTAAAGCGTGATGTGGAACAGGGAAGGCTGCGCCTGTTGTTTGCGGAAAGTTTTATCGGGTTTAGCCGCTTTGATAAAAAAAATGTCGGGCTGCAATTTGTCTATCCACAACGACGCCTGCAACCGCTACCGGTTACCGCCTTCACACAGTTTTTTATTGACTGGCTGGAAAATGAGTAGAAGCTGTAAATGGACAGAGGGAAAATCTGGCTTGTTTCACTGGACCCGATTGCCGGGCACGAACAAAGCGGAAAACGTCCGGTGCTTATCGTATCGAAGGCCTCATTTAATGCGCTCACCCGTTTACCCGTTGTTGTTCCGGCCACCAGCGGCGGAAACGTTACGTGTGCGGCTGGGTTTGCCGTTTCACTGGACGGTACGGGAACGAAAACGACTAGGATTCGCTGCGGCCAGCCCAGAATCATTGATATGGACGCGCGAAACGGCAAGCGCCTGGAAACTGTACCAGAGGCTATCGTGAATGAAGTACTGGCCCGACTGGAAGCCATTCTGAGATGAGATTTTGCCGTAAGGCAGGGAAATTTGGTGAATCATCGAAGTGAAATGCTCAAAGCCTGACCGCGAGTGCACATCGGGTACAGAAGAAGTATCAAGAATCAGAAAAGCAAAAAGCCTGCTCGAAAGCAGGCTTCTTAAATTTGGCTCCTCTGACTGGACTCGAACCAGTGACATACGGATTAACAGTCCGCCGTTCTACCGACTGAACTACAGAGGAATCGGTGTGGAGTCGTATCTTAGCGGCGAAAAAACTTTTGTCAAACCTGATTTCAGGCGGTTTTGTGCAACTGTCGCAAATCACGGCAGTTTGCTGTAATTAACAACAATTTTTTGGAAATGCTTTGCAGGATCACGAATTCTCCCCCATCATTTGAAATGAAGTTTCATCTTTCTCACTAAGGTCAATTTTGAACGTCGTCGCCCCGATACGCCAGGCCATCATGCGTACGCCATGGTACGCCAAACGCAAGAGCTACAAGGTCCTGTTCTGGCGTGAAATCACGCCGCTCGCTATCCCCATCTTCCTCGAAAACACCTGCGTCCTGTTAATGGGCGTACTCAGTACTTTCCTTGTCAGTTGGCTCGGTAAAGAAGCCATGGCGGGGGTGGGGCTGGCCGACAGCTTTAACATGGTCATCATGTCGTTTTTCGCCGCAATTGACCTAGGAACCACGGTTGTCGTGGCATTCAGCCTCGGCAAGCTCGATAAAAAGCGGGCGAGGGCAGCGGCGCGCCAGTCTCTGGTGATCATGACCCTGTTCTCCATTATTCTGGCGGCGGTTATTCACTACTTTGGCGCGCAAATCATCGACTTTATCGCCGGGGCCGCCACGCCAGAGGTGAAAGCGCTGGCGCTGACCTACCTGGAACTCACCGTGCTGAGTTATCCGGCCGCGGCTATCGCGTTGATTGGTAGCGGTGCGCTGCGTGGGGCCGGGAACACCAAAATTCCGCTATTGATAAACGGTGGGATGAATATCCTCAATATTATTATCAGTAGCATCCTGATTTACGGCGCGTTCTCCTGGCCGGGGCTGGGTTTTGCCGGCGCCGGGCTGGGGCTGACCATTGCCCGATATATCGGCGCGATTGCCATTATCTGGGTGTTGATGATTGGTTTTAATCCGGCGCTGCGCATCCCGCTGAAAAGCTATTTCAAGCCGCTTAACTTCGCCATTATCTGGGAAGTGATGGGCATTGGTATTCCGGCGAGTATTGAGTCGGTGCTGTTTAACGGCGGGAAATTGCTGACGCAAATGTTTGTCGCCGGGATGGGGACCAACGTTATCGCCGGTAATTTTATTGCTTTCTCCGTCGCCGCGCTGATTAACCTCCCCGGTAACGCCCTGGGTTCGGCGTCAACCATCATTACCGGTAAGCGACTGGGCAAGGGGCAGCGCAGTCAGGCTGAACGACAGCTACGCCACGTGTTCTGGCTCTCGACCATTATATTGACGCTTATCGCGTGGGGCACGGCGCCCTTTGCCGGGCTGCTGGCGTCGTTCTATACCCACGAAGAAGACGTAAAAGAGGTGGTCAAGACGCTTCTCTGGCTTAACGCTGCGTTTATGCCGATCTGGGCTGCGTCCTGGGTGCTGCCTGCGGGGCAGAAAGGGGCGCGCGATGCCCGTTTTGCCATGTGGGTGTCGATGCTGGGTATGTGGGGGTGTCGCGTAGTGGCCGGCTACACACTTGGGATTATGCTCGGTATGGGCGTGGTCGGCGTGTGGCTCGGGATGGTCCTCGACTGGGCGGTGCGCGGTGCGCTCTTTTACTGGCGTATGGTGAGTGGCCGTTGGCTGTGGAAATACCCGAAAGTACCGCGAGATCACACGTAACCGCTTCATTTTCCCACAGAGTGGAGAATAAATCGGCAAACGGACATTTTTGTGAAAACAGCCTTTGACAAGGGCTGGTGGCCTCGTTAATATGCGCCTCGTTCACACGATTCCTCTGTAGTTCAGTCGGTAGAACGGCGGACTGTTAATCCGTATGTCACTGGTTCGAGTCCAGTCAGAGGAGCCAAATTTGAAAACCCGCTTAAGGCAACTTAAGCGGGTTTTTGCTTTTCTGATACTTCCACTTCACGTTTATCTGCGCCGTTCCAGCAGCACGAAATAGACGATGGTCATCACCAGCACGATCAACAGCAAAATCAGCGCGGCGGCGGCCCCTTCGTTGAGTGACAACCCCAGAAATGCCCGACGATAGGCGAAAAAGCTTAGCACTTCGGTGGCATTCCCCGGTCCGCCGCGGGTCAGAATATAGGGCAGGTCGTAGGTGCGAAGCTCGTTAATCAGCTGAATCACAATCGCAATGGCTGATACCGGGCGCAGCATCGGCAGGGTGATATACCAGAACTGCTGTAAGCTATTTGCCCCGTCAATTTCGGCGGCTTCGTACGGATCTTTAGGTAACGATGCCAGCCCTGCGGCGAGGATCAGCACCACAAATGACATCTGCTGCCAGACATCAATAAACACCATGCTCCAGAACGCCAGCGTTGGGTTGCCCAGCCAGTCTACGCCCGGCAGGCCAACGCTTTGCAGCATATGGTTGATAATGCCAAGGTTCGGTTGCAGCAACATCCGCCAGATGAGCGCCACGCTCACTGGCGACATCGCCATTGGGATGGTCAGTAATGCAAAATAGACCGGGCGGGTCTTCACCACCCGGTTGAGCATCAGCGCGATACCCAGCCCGACAATAAATTCACCGGTTACCGTCAGTAACGAATAACGGATAGTCAGCCAGGCAGAGTGCCAGAAGGTATCGCTGCTCAGCACGCTAATAAAATTATCCAGCCCTGCAAAAGGGAAGATCTCCGCATGCATCAGCGTATACGACGAAAAAGCCAGTACAACGGAATAGATAACAGGGAAGCCGAGCACAATCGCCAGAGCCAGCAACCCAGGCAGGGCGAATGCCCAGCCTGTTACCCGGAATCTGTCTATTGTTAAACGGTACTTCGGTTTCACGCTAAATTCCTCAGCTACAGCCATCTGCCGGCCCCCTTTGTCTTATTTCACCAGCAACTTATCCAGTTGTTCGGATGCATTTTTCAAAGACTTGTCGACGGTGTTTTCGCCACTCGCCAGCAGGGACAGCTGCGTCCCCAGAACATCTTCATACTGAGCGGAATAGGAGAAGACCGGGAAGGATTTACCGGACGCCACAATATTCAGTGCGTCTTTATAGTAAGGATACTTTTTCAGTACCTCCGCATTTTCGTAGACATCTGAGCGAACAGGCGCGTGCCCCTGCAATGCCCGTGCGGTGGTGACTTCTTTACTCTGTACCCACTGAATAAAGGTCCAGGCGGCCTGTTTTTCTTTATCTGAGACGTTTTTCGGAATGCCCCAGCCCCAGCCGCCGCTCTCACCGTGACCACCAGGAACGGTTGTCAGCGCGAGTTTACCCGCCACGGCCGGGCAGGCGGTGGCATTATCCAGTTGTGGCAGCATCCACCAGTAGGTCAACATACTGAACGCTTTACCGCTGCACATCAGGCGCACGGTATCGTCGAGGGTGGCGGAAAGCGCGCCGGTCTGGGCGGCATTCTTGATGGCATCCGCATACAGCGTCATCGCTTTATTCCCCGCCGGGCTGTTCAGCGCGGATTTGCCTTTGTCGTCTACGTAAGCGCCGCCGCTGGAAAACAGGTAGTTCGAGAACTCCATGCTGTTCGGATCGCCGCGCTGTCCTTGCATAGCGGCCCCGGCCATATCACTGTTCTTCTTAATAAATTTGGCAAGCGCGACGTATTCTTCCAGCGTTTTGGGCTGTTCGAGAGGCTTTTTAAACTCGGCCTGATAGGCGCTCTTGATTTTCTCATCCTGCAACACATCCGTGCGGTAAATCAGCCCCATGGAGTAGTTGTACATCGGGATCAACGTGGTTTTATTGGGCGTCACATTAATCAGCGACACGGTGGCCGGAATAAACGCCGACATATCAAAGTTAGCTTTTTTCACATCCGGGGTGAGGTCAGTCAGCCAGCCAGCTTTGCTGAATTCTCCCGCCCAAAGAAAATCCACTTCCAGCAAGTTGTAATAGCTCTGCGACTGAATCAACTGCGAAACCAGCTTGTCATGCATATCGCCGTAACCGATTTTCTCGAACTGGACTTTAATGTGGTACTGCTTCTCGAAATCAGGCAGCATTTTTTCAATGATTTTCGTTTCCGGAACATCTTCCATCAACGCACGCAGCACAACATCTTCCGCCCGAACGGACGCCGAAAGGCTAAGGACTATCAGACCCGATAACAATGTGACTTTCTTACGATTCAACATAATTAACTCCTGGAGAAGGTGCCGGAGTGTTAACGGCGACGATTTTCTGTCTGGATGGCATGACTTTACTTAACACCGCCGAAGGTGAGCCCTTTGACGATATAACGCTGAATAAAATGTGAGGCGACCATCAGTGGCAACACGGCCAGCACAATGCCTGCCGAAACCTTGCCAATCTGCACGCCGTTCGACGTCTGTAGCGCGGCAAGCGACACCGGGACCGTGGCGGTCTCTGGCCCACTAAGTACCAGGGCAAAAAGAAACTCGTTCCATGACAGGATGAAGCCCAGCACGGCAGAAGCCGCAAGACCCGGCAGCGAAACAGGCAGCACCACATGCCAGAACGCGCCCCAGGCTGTAGCGCCATCGGTCATCGCCGCCCACTCCAGATCCACCGGGATGCCCTCGAAAAAGCCCATCAGGATCCAGGTCAGAAACGGCAGATTTAGCGCGGCATAGACCAGCGTCAACCCAAACAGCGAGTTGGTCAGTCCAACGGTTCGTAGCATGGCGAAGGCGGGTAACACGAGCGCCACCGCAGGCAGCATCTGGGTTGCCAGCATAATAAAGCGCGCCGCTTTACCACCGGTTTTAAAACGGGCGAAGGCATAACCCGTGGCGGCAGCAAACGGCAGGGCGAGGACAACTGATCCGGTGGCGACAATCAGGCTGTTGGCGTAGTGACGTAAAAAACCGTTGTCCTCAATCAGCGAACGGAAATTTTCCCCGGAAAACTGCGGAAAGATATCGCTGCTGTAAGCCATCGATTCCGGCACCAGGCTGGTTCTCACAATCCACAACACGGGCAATAAAATTGAAAGACAGGCCAGTACCAGCCCGGTATGAAGTCCAATTTTTCGTAGCATGTTTACTCCTCACGCTCCGATGGTGTCAGCGTTGTCCGGGGTTTTACGGCGCTCAACCACATCTCCGCTGCCGGGGTGAAACAGATGCAGTGAGTTGGGATCAAGCCAGATGCTCAGCGTCTGCCCCACCTTCGGGTGCGTATGGTGATCAAGGCGAATTACAACCGGCACTTTACCGAGCGTGCCGCTGACAATGTTTTCTGCGCCCAGTGCTTCCACCCCGCTGACGCCAATCTCGAGCGGGATCCAGTCCGGTCTGCGCGGCTGGGCGTGAAAATCTTCTGGTCGCACGCCGAGCGTCATCTGTTTGCCCGCCAGATTTTGATAGTCGGCGGCCATCCAGCCCGGTACCGGGAGCAGAGGACCGTCGAACAGTTGCAGGTTCACATCCGTGCCCGTTCGTTGCACAAGACAGGGGAGAAGATTAATTGACGGGGTGGAGAGAAAACGGGCAACAAACGTGTTTACCGGATAGTTGTAGACTTCCAGTGGCGTTCCGCACTGGATCAGATGGCCATCACGCATGATGCAAATGCGATCCGCCATCGTCATGGCTTCAACCTGGTCATGGGTGACGTAGACCATGGTTTTGCCCAGCCGACGATGGAGTTTAATCAGCTCGCTGCGCATCTCTCCACGCAACTGAGCATCAAGATTTGAGAGGGGTTCATCTAACAAAAAGGCCTGTGGTTCACGCACGATTGCGCGGCCCAAAGCGACGCGCTGGCGTTGCCCGCCGGAAAGCGCTGCCGGTTTGCGGTGCAGCAGTTTATCCAGCCCCAGCATTGCGGCGCTCTCGGCCACTTTACTGTTGATCACATTGCCCGGTACGCCACGCATTTTCAGGCCGAAGGCCATGTTTTCGGCAACAGTCATATGCGGGTAGAGCGCATAGCTCTGGAATACCACGGCAATGTTCCTGTCACGCGGCGCCACATGACTTACATCGCGCCCGTCGATTAACAATGTGCCATCGGTAATACTTTCAAGTCCGGCAATCATGCGGAGTGTGGTGGACTTTCCGCAGCCGGAAGGACCAAGAAAGATAACAAATTCACCATCCCGGATGTGCAAATTCACATTACGGACGCTGTGCTGATTGCCGTTGTAGGATTTCGACACGTTCCGTAATTCAATGGAGGCCATATTGGGTTACCTCTGTTACGTGTTGCCCATCCTGGGACTGGTGACATCCATGTTCGGTTTTGTTCGAAATAAAGCTACTTTGTTCACAACGACGTGTTCTCAGCCTGTATAAACCCCGCCGGTGACATTGACGCCCTGGCCGGTCATAAAGCGGGCGGCGTCGGAACTCAAAAAGGCCACGACTTCGGCGACATCTTCTGGCGTCTCAAGGCGACCAAGCGGCGTCTGGCGAATGTAATCATCAATCACCTGTTCAGGCGTCATGCCGCGCAACTGTGCTTCCCATTGGACTTCCCGGTTCTGCATGCCGGTTTTAACGAACCCCGGACAGACAGCATTCACGCGGATCCCGTCTGCAGCCAGCTCCCGTGCCAGTGCCTGAGTCCAGCCGAGTACGGCAAATTTGCTGGCGGAGTAATGGGCCAGTAGCGGCGCACCCACTTTGGCGGCAAGCGACGCTGTATTGACGATAGTACCGGATTTACGCGCCACGAATTTGCGCGCGGCAACCTGGTTCGTCAGAAAAATTCCCCGGGTGTTGACGTCAAAATTAAAATCCCACTCATCATCTGTTATTGCCAGGGCTTTTTGCATGGTGGATACGCCAGCATTGGCGATCAGCAGGTCATAGTCCCCCAGCGTTTTCTCTACCCAGCCGAACCCTTCTTCGACAGACGCACGTAAACGAACATCCAGATGAAACGCCACGGTGTTCGCGCCCAGTTCGGTTGCCGCTGCCCAGGCTGCTTCTTCGTTAATGTCTCCAATGGCGACCCGCATGCCCTGGCGAGTCAGGTTACGGGCAATGGCATAGCCAATACCCGTTGCGCCGCCAGTAACAATCGCCACTTTCCCTTGCAAGTCCGGATAGTGCCCGGACGTCAAATGTGATGTGTGCATGTTCTCTTCCCCTGTGTTGATGATTATTTTTTACACCAATATAACGAACACAACAAAACAAATTTCTTATGATAAAAACAATTGCGATCACAAATTTTGTTTTGTATGTTTGTTTTTGTTAATTTCAATGTTCGGAGTCAACCGATGACGCACAACGACGCACTGCCTTTTCAGCCTGACGCTGCCGGATCCGGCGCGCGTTTACGCCGTTCGGCTGCGTCGCGTCAGAGTGAGGTCATGCAGATGCTGGTCCAGCAAGGTGTGGTATCGGTGCCGGAGCTGGCCGCTAAGCTGGCCGTTTCCGAAATGACTATCCGTCGCGATTTGATGGAGATGGAGCAGAAGGGCAGTGTCTGCCGTACACATGGTGGCGCGGTGTTGCCACAGAGCGGAACCGCGGTGGCGATTGACCAGGTGGAACCGAGTTTTGAGTCCCGGCTGTTGCAAAACCACGAGGCTAAGCTGCGCATCGCGGCGGCAGCGGCAGAGCTCGGCAAGAAATTCCGCACGCTGGCACTGGATGTCGGTAGCACGACTTTTCTTGCCGCACGTTACCTCAGCCAGTGTTCACATTTGAAAATTTTTACTAACAGCATTCGCGTGGCGCATGACATTGCCCCCGCGAAGGCAGAAATCTACCTCGCGGGCGGGCGAATGCGTCCGGATGAAATGTCGACCGGCGGCTCTGCGGCCCTGCACCAGTTTTCCAGCCTGTGGTTCGACATCACTTTTATTGGCGTCTCTGGCCTGACTGCGGAGGGGATTTATGACTACGCCTTTGAGGATGCGGAACTCAAGCGTCTTTATCTCAACCGTTCCAGCCTGAAAGTGGTGTTATGCGATGCCAGTAAGTTCCAACGGATGTCGCTGGTTCACCTCGCCACGCTGGCGCAATTCGACATTCTGATCACCGAGCAGGAGCCGCCGCCGGTGCTGTCAGCAATGCTCGAGGCGGCAAATATTGATGTGATCATCGCGCCTGCGTTACCAAAAGGCGCGTGATTTCTTTTTTCCATGACATATCAGCCAACACCGGAGAAAGTTATGATCTTTGAATTCCTGGGTAATAAGAAAAAAGCGGTTATCGCAATGGCCCATATTGGCGCGCTGCCGGGCGCGCCGTTGTACGACGCGAAAGGTGGACTCAATAAACTCATCGACGATGTGATAAGCGATGTAGAAAAACTACAGGCAGGCGGCGTGGATGCGATCATGTTCGGCAACGAAAATGACCGTCCTTATGTGTTCAAAGCCTCGCTGGAAGGTGTCTCTGCCATGTCTGCTGTGGTGCAGGCGGCGAAGTCGGTGCTCAAGGTCCCGTTCGGTGTGAACTACCTGTGGGATCCTAACGCCAGCGTCGCTATTGGCGCTGCCACCGGCGCGAGCTTTGTCCGTGAAATTTTCACCGGCGTGTTTGCATCTGATATGGGGATCTGGGAGCCGGATTGTGCCAGCGCGTCTCGCCTGCGCCGCAACCTGGGCCGGGAAGATATGAAATTACTCTTTAACATTAACGCCGAATTTGCGCATTCTCTGGATGCGCGCCCTATCGAATTGCGCGCACGCAGCGCCATCTTCTCATCACTGGCAGACGCCATTCTGGTCTCCGGGCCGATCACCGGTGAACCGGCAGAACATTCCAATCTGCGCAAGGTCTGCGAAGCGGTGGAGGGCGTTCCTGTTTTCGCTAATACCGGCACAAATATCGATAACGTCACCGACATTCTGAGTATTGCCAGCGGTGTGGTTATCGGCACACACTTCAAGGTTGACGGGCACACCTGGAATCAGGTCGATGGGGACCGGGTTAAACGCTTTATGGATGTGGTCGAAAAACTGCGCTAAGCACAACCCGCTGAACGGGAGGATAAGATGCAGTATCTGTTAGGCATTGATATTGGTACGACCTCTACCATCGGCATCCTGATCGGTTTGCCCGACAAGGTGCTTGCTACAGCCTCCCGACCGGTTACGCTTTCGGCCCCGCACAGCGGCTGGACGGAAGAGTCGCCGGAACAGTGGTGGGCGAATGTCGGCGAAATTTGTCAGCAACTGCTCACACAAAGCGGCATCGCGGCGAGCGAGATCTGCGGTATTGGGGTGACGGGGATGCTGCCTGCCGTGGTCTTGCTGGATAGCGAAGACAGGCTGCTGCGCCCGAGTATTCAGCAGAGCGATGGCCGTAGCGGCGCGCAAGTGCAGCAGATGCGCAGTGAAATGGATAGCCAGCATTTTTTACAGCGCGCCGGAAACGGTATCAACCAACAACTGGTGGGGGCCAAAATCCGCTGGATTGAACACCACGAACCTGCGGTGTTTGAACGTATCGCCACGGTGTTTGGTTCGTATGATTTTATTAACTGGAAGCTCACGGGAGAGAAAATCATTGAGCAGAACTGGGCGCTGGAGGCGGGTTTTGTTGATATCAGCCGCAATACGCTGGATGACGAGCTGATCGCTTTTGCGCATGTTCCCCGCTATGCGGTACCCCGTCTGGCCCGTTCCCATGACATTATCGGTACGGTAACCGCGCAGGCGGCGGCCTGGACCGGGCTCAGTGAAGGCACGCCCGTGATTGGCGGGGCGGCGGATTTGATTGCGTCTGCGCTCGGCGCGGGTGTGACCTCGCCTGGCGAAGTGCTGCTCAAATTCGGCGGCTCGGTGGATATTTTGACCGTGACGGAAACCGCGACCCCAGACCCGCGTCTGTATCTGGATTATCACCTTGTGCCGGGCTGCTATATGCCAAACGGCTGTATGTCAACCGGCGGTTCGGGACTGAACTGGTTTGTGCAGAACTTCGCGGCGCAGCATGAAACGGCGGCACGTGAAAAAGGGATGAGCCTTCATCAGTATCTGGACGCGCTGGCGGAAAACCGCCCGGCGGGCAGTGATGGCCTGATTTTCCTTCCCTATTTTCTGGGGGAGAAAACCCCGATACATGATCCGAATGCCCGTGGCATTCTCTTTGGCCTCACGCTCAGCCACGATGCGGGGCATATCTGGCGCGCGCTGCTTGAAGCCTACGCTTATGCCATCAAACACCATATCGATACACTGGTGGATATCGGTTATCCGGTTAAACGCTATATCGTTTCTGACGGCGGTTCGGCAAGCAAACTGTGGATGCAGATTGTCGCCGATGTGCTGGGCGAGCCGCTTACGCGCCTTGACGGGCATCCTGGCTCATGTCTGGGCGCAGCCTGGACAGCGGCGATTGGCGTCGGGGCGTCGACAGACTGGAAGGGGGCCAGCGCCTGGGTCAACCTCAAAGATGTAATTACGCCACGGCCTGAACATGCCGATGTTTACCACCAGGGATACCCGCGTTTTCGCCAGCTTTATGAAGCCTGCCGTCCATTGACCCGTCAGGAGACACCATGAAATTTACCGCCATTGCCTGGGACGTTGACGGTACGCTGGTGGACAGCGAACCCCTCCATCACCGGGCGCTGCTGGCTGCCTGCCATCGCTTCGGCCTGGATCTGAGCCATATTCCCGAGACGCGCTTTTACGGCGTGCACATTAACGATGTCTGGCAGGCTCTGCGCGCGGACCTGCCCGCCGGGTTGGATCAGGATGTGTGGCTGGCGGCGATTGAGGATTATTACCATGACCATAGCCATGAGCTGGTCGCTATCCCCGGAAGTCGAGAAACCATCCGCAAGCTGGCGGCAAAAGGCATCAAACAGGCATGTGTGTCGAATTCATGTCGGCGTATCGTCGAAGCAAATCTTCAGGCGCTGGGGATCCGTGAGTGTATTGATGTGGTGGTCACGCTCGATGATATACATCATGGCAAACCGGCACCCGAACCTTATCAACATGCGCTGGGAGCCTTCGGACTGCCTGCGGCGGCGGTGCTGGCGGTTGAAGACAGCCCGACCGGAATGCGCTCCGCGCTGGCAGCCGGTATGCACGTCGCGTTTTACGGCGCATCACCCGCTTCTGCACTGGGGGTAACAGAAATCACCGCCCTGACGCGGATCCTCGACTGGTTTTAATTCGCACAGTTTCGCGCGGGGCAGCAATGTTCCGCGCAGCGAAATGAACAAAATCGAACAAATTTGGTTTTAAATCACACCACTTCCCCTTAATATTGTGAGCTATATCGTTTAAGCCTCCTTCAAGCCGAAACAGAGTATCTATTGTCATGTCAGCAAAACCCGAGATTCAGGCACGTTATCTTCCCCAGGAACGTAAAAAACGGATCCTTAACATGCTGGTCGAGCAGGGGCGCGTGACGGTGGTGGACATCTCAGCGGAACTGGCGGTCTCCGAGATGACAGTGCGCCGCGATCTCGCCGAACTGGAAAACGAGGGTAAACTCAGCCGGGTACACGGCGGTGCGGTACTGACGGAAACGGCAAGCCAGCCGATTATGGATCCGCTTCCGGCGCATTTTGACGCACGTCTCTCACTCCACCGGGAGAGCAAAATGCGTATCGCCCGTATGGCCGCCGAAGTCGCCGGGCGTTACCAGAGCGTGGCGCTTGATATCGGCACCACCACCCTGTTTATGGTTGACGATCTGGTGAAGCATGAGCGCCTGAAAATCTTTACCAACAGCGTGCGCATTGCCCATGCGCTGGGTCGTTATGCGCAGGCGCCGGAAGTCTATCTGGCCGGGGGAATGATGCGTGATGACGAGATGGCAATTGTCGGGCCGTCCGCCATTGAGCAGTTCCAGCAGTTCTGGTTTGATATCGCGTTTATCGGCGCGTCGGGCATTACCAGCCAGGGCATTTACGATAGCGCGCTGGATGAGACGGAAATGAAACGGGTGCTGATTCGTCGTTCCGGCTTTAAAGTGCTGCTCTGCGATTCGGCAAAATTCCAGCATATGTCGCTGGTGCAGGTGGCGCAGTGGCAGGATATCGATCTGCTGATCACCGACAGCGCGCCGCCCGCGGTACTGGCAACCGCCCTCGAACTGGCGAATGTGCAGGTGATGATTGCTCCCTGACCGTTAAGCCCGCTATTGTATTACTGCGTTGAGCATGCCGGGAAAGTAATGGCGCCATTTCGGCAATAACTCTTTTAATAACATAGAGCGAAACGGTGCTCATCAGGCCATTTACAACGGCGAGCCCGATCGGTGTTTCCGGATAGACACGTCCAAATCGTGAATCACTCCAGCGCAATAACGCTTCAAACCCGACAATCTTTTGAGTAGCGGCAGAATAAACAGGCTGGTAGTGAAGGCTGATATTACTGGCAAGTAAGGCATGCTTTAATCGACAAAGCATCTGTGGCTCCATGATAAGCACTAATGCTTCTTTTTGTGATAACAGGCAATGAACTCATACAATTCGAGTTTACTGCTCAGGTCGAATTTATTCATAATATTCTTTTTATGACTAATAGCCGTCTTGTAGGTAATGCCAATACGATCCGCGATATCATTCATTCCCATGCAGGCGTTTAAGCCGAAGGCAATTTTCTCCTGCGTAAAAGAGAGGGCACGATAGTTGCAGTTAATACAGGAGTAAGCGCATTTCCCTGCGCTTTTAGCGCGTTCTTTTGGTGCAGGATTACCACGAATGGCTTTGACAATGGCGTCGTAAACCACTGACGAACTCGCTTTACAGAGAAAGAACTGTGCGTCTTTGATGCAGTCAGGCAGGCTATGTCTGGCTGGAATAGTATCACCAGCGACAAAGATAAAAGTCTTCACAGATTTTTTCCTGTTAATTAAGTCTTTAAAACATAAGTAATATTCTCCTGTGCATACGGTCATAAAAATAAAATCGGCTTTATGGATATTCTCAACGCTAAAATCCCAGGAAAGAGAAGGTGAAGTGATATTGCATTCTTTAATGGCATCACGAATTAAACCGACGATGCCAGTAGAGAATAATGTGTCATTATCAATATTTATTAAAAATTTCATTCCCTTGAAACCTCTGGGCATCCTGGTGTTGGCTGGTTTATTCTATATACCTGAATAAAACAAAAGCAATAACTCTCTCATAATTTTTAAGAAAATAAGATTTAATCAATTTGACTTAAGAAAAATCTTAATGAATATTCATGTATCTACCAAAGTGTTAATGTAAAACACAATACCATGCTGTTGGTAAGGCTATGTCAAGAAAGGTATGTGATTGATCTCTTTTATCCGTAATATCCGGCGATAATGTTTTTATGCGAGTGCAAATAGTCTTTCAAAAATAGTAAGAATAATTCTTGCCTTGCAGAGTTTAAACATAGCCATAAATTAAAGCCTGCACATGACGCCTGTGCAGGCTTTTTGTTTAACCCGGATACACGCAGACTGGCGCTGTTGCCGTTTCCAGCCAGGCGCGCGCATCACTGTCGACCAACGGCAAAAGTGTGTCGCGAACCTGCTGATGGTAGGTATCCAGCCACTGTTTTTCCTCGTTCGAGAGTAGCGGCCACTCTACCTGACTGAGGTCAATGGGCACCAGCGTCAGCGATGAGAAGCGGCAGAATCCAGGCTGGCTTTCCACGACTTCCACCTGATTTTCAATGCGAATGCCATAGCGCTCGGCCAGGTAATAGCCCGGTTCGATGGTCATGATATTCCCGGCGACCAGCGGCCACGGATTAACCTTTTTGGCAATGCGTTGTGGTTGCTCATGTATTAACAACTGATGCCCCACACCATGTCCGGTGCCGTGATCGAAATCGAGACCCAATTGCCACAGCGCGCGTCGGGCAAAGGCATCTATCTGATGACCCTGCGTGCCACTCGGGAACTGTAGCGTCAGCATCGATAAAAAGCCTTTCAGCACAGCGGTATAGTGCAGGCGCTGTTCATCGGAAAGGGGGCCAAATGCCAATGTGCGTGTGGCATCGGTTGTGCCATTGCAATACTGACCGCCCGAGTCGTTAAGGTAGAAATTGCTGCGGGTAATGGCAGCGTTGGTGGCTTCGCTGGCGTGGTAATGGCACATCGCGGCATTACTGGCAGAGGCGGAAATGGTACTAAAGCTCTGCTCAATAAAACCAGCCTGTTGCTGGCGGAAAGCCAGCTGTTTTGCCTGCGCTTCCAGTTCGGTCAGCGGCTGGCCTGCGGCCTCACGCGCCGGGACTTCACGTGCCAGCCATGCCAGGAAGTTAACCCACGCCGCGCCATCCTGACGATGGCTGTCACGATAACCCTCCAGTTCAACAGGGTTTTTGTGCGCTTTGATAAACGTGATGGGATCCGCATGCCAGACCACTTCGCCACCATTGTGTTCGATAGCAAAACGCAGGGCGACCGGGGCGTAATCCGCATCCAGCATTACTTTCTTGCCTGCTGCCACCTGTTGGCAGTGGGGTAGAAAATCGGTCCATGCGGAGATCCGCAGGGACGATTTCAGCACATCCGACAGCTCATGGGTTTTCGCCGGATCGATAAACCACTCCATCTCTCCGTCACGGCTGAGCAGGGCAAATGCGTGAGCGACCGGGTTCATCGCCACATCTGACCCGCGAATATTCAACAGCCAGGCGATGTTATCCGGCTGGGTGATAGCCAGCAGATCAACGCTTTCCTTTGCCAGAATCTCCGCAATGCGTGCACGTTTCGCTGCACTGCTTTCACCGCTTATCGCCAGCGGCATTTCGCGGATCGCCCCGCAGGGCGCCGGGGGACGGTCGTGCCAGATAGCATCAAACGGATCGTTACTTAACGCCACCAGTTCACAATGGGTAGCCTCCAGCGCGGTAAACTGGCTATTGACCATCAGCAACGGCTCAAATGCGATACGGCTGCCAGCGGGCAGCGAATCGTTAAGCCACTGCGCCAGCGGCTCATCGTGCAGATGGTGGATCTCAAATGCATTAAGATCCACCTCCTGACGAACCTGCACCTGGTAGCGCCCGTCGACAAAGATCAGCGCCCGATCGCGCAGGATGAGCGCCAGCCCCGCTGAGCCGCTAAAGCCGGTCAGCCAGGCCAGTTTGTTATCGTGCGGCGCGCAGTCTTCGCTCTGGTACGCATCGGCGCGCGGCACAATCATGCCATCAACATCCATGGCCGCCAGTTGCGTGCGCAATGCCGCCAGCGGTGTTGGGGTTTGCATAAGAATCCTTCCTTATCGTTAGCGGAACGGCGGTTCGTTAAAGGTACGCAGTTTGCGTGAATGCAGCCGGTCGCCTTCTGACCGCAGCAGGTCAATGGCGCGTATACCAATCTGCAGATGTTCGGAAATCGCCCCTTCATAAAAACGGTTGGCCTGGCCGGGTAGCTTGATTTCGCCGTGCAGCGGTTTATCAGAGACACACAGCAGCGTGCCGTATGGTACGCGGAAGCGATAACCCTGGGCAGCAATGGTGGCGCTTTCCATGTCGATAGCCACCGCGCGGCTCAGGTTAAAACGCAGCGCCGACGCGGAATAACGCAACTCCCAGTTACGGTCGTCGGTGGTGACCACGGTACCGGTACGCAGGCGTTGTTTAACCTCTTCACCGGGCATGCCACTCACCTCTTTGGTCGCGTCGTATAGCGCGCGCTGCACTTCGGCGATGCTCGGAATGGGAATATCAGGCGGCAGCACGGCATCCAGCACGTGGTCGTCGCGCAAATAAGCATGCGCCAGCACGTAGTCGCCAATCGACTGGCTTTCACGCAGACCGCCGCAGTGGCCAATCATCATCCACACATCCGGGCGCAACACGGCAAGATGGTCACAAATGGTTTTCGCATTTGACGGGCCGACACCAATGTTAATCAGGGTAATGCCCTGACCGTCGGCGGTGATCAAATGCCAGGCCGGCATCTGGTGCTTTTTCCACGCCAGATCGGAGATGGCCTCCTCCGGCGCGTCGGTGTCGGCGGTGACCCAGTGTCCGCCTGCGCAGGAGAGGGCAACGTAGGGACTTTCAGGGTCCAGAATCTGGCTGCATCCCCAGCGGACAAACTCGTCTACGTAGCGGGTGTAGTTGGTGAACAGCACGAAAGGCTGGAAGTGTTCTACCGGCGTACCGGTGTAATGGCGCAGACGGGCCAGCGAAAAATCCACGCGGCGGGCATCGAAATGCGACAACGGGTAGAGCTCGGTAGGGTGGAACAGACCATCGGCGGTTTCATCGCCAATTTGCGCCAGTTCGGTGGTGGGGAAATGGCGGGTCAGCCCGGCGCTCATTGAGCGATCCAGCGTCAGCTCCGAACCGTCAATGACATAAGGATACGGGATTTCATGTGCGGACAGTCCCACTTCAATATGTGCGCCATAGTCCTGGCACAGCAGCGTGAGTTGTTCATGTAAATAGCTGCGAAACAGGGTGGGGCGGGTGACGGTGGTGGTGTAGCAGCCAGAGTGAGTGAAACGGGCGTACGCGCGGGTTTTCGGTGGGTTAGTGGCGCTGCCATCCCAGCTTACCGAGAGTTCGGGGTAGACGAAAAGGCCATCGGCGCGTGCTTCGTTCGTCGGTAAGGTGCCGTCTTCGATATAACGACTGATGGCGGCACGCAGGTTCGACACTGACTGCTCATACAGGGCTTCCAGTTGATCCAGTGCCTGTTCCGGGGTCAGATGTGCACCCTTTGTATTCATCATTAACTCCTTGTTTCACAGGTGTACGGCTGTAGACGATAGTATGTCACAGCTTTATGAAACAATAACGCCGCAAAGCGGGTTTCGGAGGATGCCTGTCCGCAACGCCATCGTCGCGTATGGCTTACGGAAATCGTAAGAGGGTGAAATGGGGCATGGGGTCAGGAACCGGCGCGCCGGCGCGCGCCGGGGGACAGCGTTAGCCGTTGATTTTCACCAGCGTACGGCCCTGAATCTTATTACTCAGTAAATCGGCGGCAAACGCCGGCGCGTGTTCCAGAGCGATTTCGGTGGATGCCTGCTGGTAGTAGCTTTCCGGCAACAGGCTAGCCAGACGCGTCCAGACCGCAGCGCGCTCAGCGGTTGGCACCATCACCGAATCTACCCCCTGCAGGCGAACGTTACGCAGGATAAACGGCATTACGGTCGTTGGCAGATCGAAGCCGCCCGCCAGGCCGCAGGCGGCAATACAGCCTCGGTAGTGGGTTTGTGCCAGTACTTTTGCCAGCACTTTGCCGCCGACGGTATCAACGGCACCAGCCCAAAGTTGTTTTTCCAGCGGACGGGTCTCTTCGAAATCGCTGCGCGGTAAAATTTCATCTGCACCCAACTGGCGCAGGTAAGCGTGGGTTGATTCACGGCCGGATACCGCCACAACGGTGTAACCCAGCGCTTTCAACAGCACAACGGCGGTGCTGCCCACGCCGCCGCTGGCCCCGGTGACCAGCACTTTGCCGCTTTCCGGTTTCACGCCAGCGTCAACCAGCGCATCCACGCACAGCATGGCGGTAAAGCCTGCGGTACCAATAATCATAGCGTTGCGCGCGCTTAACGCTTCTGGCAGGGAAACCAGCCAGTCGCCTTTAACACACGCTTGTGCGGCCAGGCCGCCCCAATGGTTTTCACCCACGCCCCAACCGGTGAGGATCACTGACTGGCCCGGGGTAAAGCGCGGATCGCGGCTTTCGCTGACGCGGCCAGAGAAATCAATACCCGGCACCATCGGGAACTGACGAATAATTTTCCCTTTGCCGGTGATAGCCAGCGCGTCTTTGTAATTCAGGCTTGACCAGTCGATGTCGACCAGTACATCGCCGTCGGCGAGGGCGGGCAGAGTGATATCTTTCACGGCTGCCAGGGTTTTGTTTTCAATCTGTTCCAGAACTAAAGCTTTCATGACTGAGTATTCCTCGTCTGACTGTGTTTTTCGGCGCCAGGGCCGTCCTGTGCAGGTGTTATTTTTGAGTAATGCTGTGCAAAAAGAATTCCCAGTACTGATTGAGCGGCTCGGCGGACTGGAACAATTTGGCGCGCATCACCGCGCCTTCCCAGCCGGACCAGAACACCCGCGCCAGTTTTTCCGGCGAGGCATCCTGCAGAATAACGCCCTGCGTCTGCGCCTCGGTAAAGCAACGGGCGACGCGCGTTTCCCACTCGTCGAGGATCGCGATTAATCGTTGGGGGAATGCTTCGGGTAAGAGGGGAGCTTCCTGTAAAAGATTGCCAACAAGACAACCCCGGCGGAACTGGTATTTCGCCATGCCCTGACCCGCATGAAGAACAAAAGCCGCCATCCGTTCAAGTGGCGGCACGGTGGAATCAAGCAGAAATTTGTCCAGTTTATGGGCAAAAAATGAACCGTAGGCCGCGAGCACCGCCAGGCCAAATTCCTGTTTGCTCTGAAAGCAGTGGTAAAACGATCCCTTCGGCACGGCGATATTTTTAATGACCGCATCGATACCTGCAGACAAATACCCTGTCTCCGTCAACACCGCCAGACCTGAGCGAATCAACGCCTGGCGGGTATCGGTAAATGCGCGTTCGACCTTCGGAGGCCTGCCACGACGGGGTTTTTGCGCAACGATCGTTTCGCTACTCATAATTTAGACCGATTGGTTTTAATTGGCCGAAAGCCTACGCGCAATTGAAGTGTGAAGCAAGCGAAGAAAGGGGAACTACGTTCAGAGCCTGCCCGTTGCGGTATAACCCTTGCGCATTAGCGAGACAAGGACAAAAAAGGCTATGATTAGGCTATGCCTGTCGCATCTGAGGAAAGGAAATCATGCGTCGTATGAAATTGTTTTATGGCCTGTTTATTTTGCTCGTCAGTCAGAGTGTGCTGGCGGTGAGCTATCCATTGCCACCTGAAGGGAGTCGCCTGGTTGGCAGCGTGCAGGTTGTCACGGTGCCGCAGGGCAATACATTGCCGCTGGAGGCCTTTGCCGCGCAGTACGGCCAGGGGCTGAGCAACATGTTGGAGGCCAACCCCGGCGTTGATCCCTTCCTGCCAAAAGCAGGTTCTGAACTGGTGATACCACAGCAGGTCATTTTGCCTGACACCGTACGCCAGGGCATCGTGGTGAACGTCGCTGAAATGCGCCTTTACTACTATCCCAAAGACAGCAATACGGTAGAGATCCTGCCGATCGGCATTGGCCAGGCCGGGCGCGAAACACCGCGTAACTGGGTGACCGCAGTAGAACGTAAGCAGGAGGGACCCACCTGGTCTCCTACGCCGAATACTCGTCGCGAATATGCCAAAGAGGGGAAAACCCTGCCCGCGATGGTGCCTGCCGGGCCGGATAACCCGATGGGACTTTATGCCATCTACATCGGTAAGCTGTATGCCATTCACGGGACCAACGCCAATTTTGGTATCGGGCTGCGCGTAAGTCAGGGCTGCATTCGTCTGCGTAACGACGACATCAAATATCTCTTCGACAATGTGCCGGTAGGTACCCGAGTGCAGTTGATTGACCAGCCGGTGAAAGCCACCGTGGAGCCGGACGGTAGCCGCTGGATTGAAGTTCATGAACCGTTATCGCGCAATCGCGCTGAGTTTGAATCCACCCATAAAGTCCCGTTGCCGCTGACGCCGGCGCTGCATGCTGTCATTAAAGGCGAGGGCGTGGATGCGCTGAAAGCGGCGGAGGTGCTTGAGCGCCGTTCCGGGATGCCGGTGAACATCAGCGAGCCCGCGCACAGCTTTGGTGTGAGTAAAGAACGGTTGTAAACCCACATAAAAAAAGCCCGCATTTGGGCGGGCCCTGGCAGCATAGGTACTCAGGAATGCCCAATGAACGCACGCGTCATGGGGCAAACTTGCTTATGCGGTGGTATTCACGTGACGACCAATTGATGGATTTGCCGGCACCTGAGGTATCTGATTAATGATACCGGTTGCCGTCGCCTCCTGGTTATCCAGTGCTTTTCTCAGGACAATGGTGCTGACCTGGTTCTGGAGATTATAAGCACTGAGACTGGTCGATAATGATGCGATTTGTAATGTATCCATTTCGATCATCCTATTGTTAACAAACAAAAAATCTAACAGTGCGAGGACAAAGCCTCACAGTATTATCGGCATGTTCCGGTAAAACATTAAGTAAGAATAAGTACCCGCCGCGGATTTGTCGAATTAACAGGACGTGCTGTGCTGAAAAGCAAAAACCCGCTTAAGTTGCCTTAAGCGGGTTTTCAAATTTGGCTCCTCTGACTGGACTCGAACCAGTGACATACGGATTAACAGTCCGCCGTTCTACCGACTGAACTACAGAGGAATCGTGTGAACGGGGCGCATATTAACGATGCCTGATCGCCTTGTCAAAGGTCGCAATACCTTTCACATACTGTTTGCTGACTATTTCAACAATGCGCCTGAGAGACAGGCAATTCGCAAAGCGTTTGCACCATCATGAGGCAGAGGAGTCTCTTATGGGGCATCTGGCAAACCACTGTTTCAGTAATCAGATCCCTGGAATTATCAGAATCTCTTATTATCCAGCCTGTTAGCGATGGTCGGATGACTTATCTAAAACTGGCAAGCATATTGCAACTCCTCCGACAACATGACTGCCGGCGTTGGCACTGGTATTCCGAACAGGAGGCAAAATGAACTTAAGACGCCTGAAATACTTCGTAAAAATCGTCGATATCGGCAGCCTGACTCAGGCCGCTGAGGTACTGCATATCGCACAGCCCGCGCTGAGCCAGCAGGTGGCTACGCTTGAGGGTGAACTGGATCAACAACTGCTGATTCGCACCAAGCGCGGCGTGACGCCAACCGAAGCGGGCAAGATCCTCTATGCCCATGCGCGGACTATCCTGCGTCAGTGCGAGCAGGCACAGTTAGCGGTGAACAATGTCGGGCAATGCCTGCGTGGACAGGTCTCCATAGGACTTGCACCGGGTACGGCAGCTTCTTCCGTTACGATGCCGCTACTGCAGGCGGTACGCTCAGAATTACCGGAAGTGACCGTGTATTTGCATGAAAACAGCGGTACGGTACTCAACGATAAACTCCTGAGTGGTCAACTCGACATGGCCGTGCTGTATGAGCGCGCGCCGGGTTCCGGGATCACCAGCTTGCCGCTGCTGAAAGAGGATCTTTATCTGGTCGGTACACGCGATTGCCCGGGGCAAAGCGTTGATTTAACAGCCGTGGCGGAGATGAATCTGTTCCTGCCGCGTGATTACAGCGCGGTACGTCTGCGCGTTGATGAAGCGTTCTCCTTGCGTCGTCTGACGGCAAAAATCATTGGTGAAATCGAGTCTATCGCCACCCTGACGGCGGCGATTGCCAGTGGTATGGGGGTGACGGTGCTGCCGGAATCTGCTGCCCGCTCCCTGAGCAGTGCGGCCAATGGCTGGATGGCGCGGATTACCACGCCGTCGATGACGTTACCGCTCTCTCTGAACGTTTCTGCCCGCGGTACGCTCTCGCCACAGGCACAGGCGGTAAAAGATATTCTTATGTCTCTGGTAAGCCGCCCGGCTATGGATAACCAGGAGTTGCAACTGGTGAGTTAAGCGTTATTCCATTACGGAATAACATGCTGGTTTTTATTATTTGTTCTGCCAGGCCTCAGACTTTAACAATAGCGTCATGTCTGATGGGCCTGGAGGGAAAGGTGAATTTCCAGCAACTGAAAATTATCCGGGAAGCGGCGCGCCGGGATTATAATCTCACCGAAGTCGCCAACATGCTCTATACATCGCAATCCGGGGTGAGTCGTCATATCCGCGAGCTTGAAGAAGAGCTGGGGATTGAGATCTTCATCCGTCGGGGCAAACGGCTGCTGGGGATGACCGAGCCGGGTAAAGCGCTGTTGGTGATAGCCGAACGTATTCTTAACGAGGCGAGCAATGTGCGCCGCCTCGCCGATCTTTTCACGAACGACACATCCGGCGTGCTGACGATTGCGACAACGCATACGCAGGCCCGCTACAGCTTGCCGACGGTGATTAAATCGTTCCGTGCGCTGTTTCCCGAGGTTCGTCTTGAGCTGATTCAGGGGACGCCACAGGAGATTGAGACGTTGCTGCACAATGGTGGCGCGGACATTGGCATCGCCAGTGAGCGACTCAGTAATGACAGTACGCTCGCCGCCTTTCCCTGGTTTCGCTGGCACCACAGCCTGCTGGTCCCGAAAGATCATCCATTACTGCAAACCTCCCCGCTTACGCTGGAAGAAATCAGCCGTTGGCCGCTCATCACCTACCGGCAGGGGATCACCGGACGTTCCCGTATTGATGAAGCTTTTGGCCGTAAGGGGTTGCTGCCGGATATCGTGCTCAGCGCCCAGGATTCAGATGTCATCAAAACCTACGTTGAGCTGGGGCTGGGGGTCGGACTGGTGGCCGAGCAGTCGAGCGGGGAGAACGAAGAGGGCAAACTGGTACGCCTGGACACGCGTCATTTGTTCGATGCCAATACCGTCTGGCTTGGCCTTAAACGTGGTCAACTGCAGCGCAACTATGTCTGGCGCTTTATCGAACTCTGTAATGCAGGACTGTCGGTTGAGGACATCAAACGTCAGGTGATGGAACCGGACGAAGAGGTGATTGATTACCAGATTTGAGCACAGTATCCCCCGCGAGCTGATGGCGTCGGGGGATCCGCGTGTTGCCGGTTATTCCGCGAATTTCAGCAGCGCATCGCCATCAAGACGATAGCGTACCCACTCGTTTTGCGGCAGTGCGCCGATGCTCAGGTAGAAATCAATCGCGGGTTTGTTCCAGTCGAGCACGCTCCATTCCAGACGACCACATTTGCGCTGCACCGCGCATTGCGCAATGTATTTCAACAAAGCTTTACCTGCTCCGGCGCCGCGATAGTCAGGGGTAATGTACAAATCTTCCATATAGATACCGTTGCGTCCGAGCCAGGTTGAATAGCTGGTGAAGAAGACTGCATAGCCCGCCACGTTGCCATCAATCTCGCAGATTAACGCTTCAGTTTTACTGTCAGCGCCAAATAACGTGGCGTTGATTTCGTCCGGGGTGGTCACCACCCCTTCCGGGGCTTTTTCGTATACCGCCAGTTCATAAATCATGTCATAGATGGCTTTTGCGTCCGTTGGGCGTGCCTGGCGAATCGTGATGCTCATTTCTCTTCCTGTCCGTTATGCGTGGGTTCAAATTGCTGGCGTTAAGCATAAGGGTTATTGTTAAAAGAATTAAGTGCAATGAAATCACTGGTTGATGAATATTATGCATCATGCTCTGCGACGCCTCGATCTGAACCTTTTGCCTGTTTTTGACGCCATTTATCGCCACCGTTCCGTCAGAGCGGCCGCCGAAGAGCTGGCGATGAGTACTTCTGCGCTCAGCCATGCGCTCTCGCGGCTACGTGTCACGTTAAATGACCCACTGTTTTACCGTGAAGGCCACCGGATGTGCCCCAGTGTATATGCGACCCAACTGGCGCCAGCAATCGCCACGGCGTTAAAGTCCCTGAATCAGGAGTTGACGCCGCAACCTGCGTTTGACGCTGCCAGCAGCAGCGACTGCTTCCAGATTGCGATTACGGATTTCACCGCTTTTTGTATCTTTCCGGCTTTGATGAATCGGCTGCAGGAGACGGCTCCGGGTCTGCGTTTTGAGTTGCGCTATTTGCCGCACAGCCCGGCGTTGACGGAGTTACTTGCCGGGGAGATTGATCTGGCGCTGGGGTTTAGTGCGCCAGATGATGCGGTGCATGCAGAACTGGATGAAATTGTCTGGTTTGAAGATGAGTATGTCGTTATCAGCAACAGTCAGCGTACGCGACTGACGCTGGCGGATTACCTTGCGGCCAGCCATCTGGTGGTCACCCCCTGGAACGAGAAGCAGGGTATTTTGGATCTGCAACTTGAGCGGATGGGGTACACGCGGCAGGTGACGATAAAAACGCCCTCAATGCTCAGCGCGCCCTTCATTATTGAGCAGAGCAATCTGTTGCTCGCCATCCCGCGTTTTGCTGCCGGAAAGATGAAGCAGGCGGCGCAGTTAGCCATCTTCGATCTGCCCTTTGCCGTACCGCCATTTGAAGTAAAAATTTATTCACATAAGCGCAGTGGTAAGCGGGCGGCAACAGACTGGCTGAAAGGCGAATTGCAGGCGCTGGCAGAGAAAGGAGTATGAAGCCACAAAAGCAAAAACCCGCTTAAGTTGCCTTAAGCGGGTTTTCTGAATTTGGCTCCTCTGACTGGACTCGAACCAGTGACATACGGATTAACAGTCCGCCGTTCTACCGACTGAACTACAGAGGAATCGTGTGAACGGGGCGCATACTACTTGCCACGTTCATATGTGTCAATACCTAATTTAACCTGCTGATTCAATTGGTGAATTAAAGCGCAGATTGCCTTTTTAGTGTACACGGTTAACGGGGTCATTCGCTGAGAAAGGGCGATCGCGCAGACGTGATAACGGATCCTGAGCATAAAACTGACAGAAACGTTGCCAGAGCGCCGGGAAACGTGGGGCGAACAATTCAGGTGCGCTGAAAAAATATTCCGACAGTACGGCAAAACACTCCGCAGGGTCGGTTGCGGCATAGGCATCGATACTGGCCGCGCTTTCTCCCACCAGATCGATCTCATCCTGAATGTTTTCCATTGCCGCATGCAGGTCATGCTCCCAGGCCGCGACTTCACGCAGAGGGATGAGCGGAATACCGTTTGCCCGATCGCCATTACGGGTATCGAGCTTGTGTGCGACTTCGTGAATGATCAGGTTAAAACCCGATGCGTCGAACGAATCCTGAATATCCAGCCAGTTCAGGACAATCGGCCCCTGCTGAAAGCTTTGCCCTGACTGAACGACGCGCTGGCTATGCACCAGTCCAATGCCATCTTCCCATTCGTCGTCAACGACAAAAGGAGCAGGGTAGATGAGCACTTCATGGAAACCATCCAGCCATTCAAGGCCGAGTTCCAGTACCGGCAGGCAAAAGAGCATGCTGATACGCGCGCTCTTTAGCGCATCCAGTTCGAAACCTTGCAAGGCAACTAACCGCTTTTGCTGCAAAAAACGGTCTGCAAGTTGAACCAGTCTCTCTTGTTCATCTAAAGAAAGGCTCGCTAACACGGGGATATTTAACGCGTCTTCCCATGGGAATTCCGCACCGTGAGAGGCTTCCTTTGTTTTCCAGGGCCACTTAATCATCGCTTTGCTCGCAAACTCGCCACTTGAACCAAATTAACGGGACAGGGTCTGTTAAAATGCCAAATTACCTGGCATCATGGCAACCATTGAAACGGAGAGATGCCGGAGCGGCTGAACGGGACGGTCTCGAAAACCGTAGTAGGGGCAACTCTACCGGGGGTTCAAATCCCCCTCTCTCCGCCATTATTCAATCAGTTACGCGCCTTGCTTTCAACGACTCCCGTCACAGATGTTTTTCTCATTACTCCAGTAAATTTTATCATTACACGCTTTATTTTGCGGCAGGCCTGTGCTTTTGCCACAAAAAAGCCCGCTTGCAGCGGGCCTTGAAGGAAAAGTACGATTAGAACTGGTAAACGATACCCATCAGGAATTTATCGTCTTTATCAGTGCCTGTTGATTTCACATAGTGTGTGTCGTTCAGCAGATTAAACTGATAGGCCGCATAAACGTTCATGTTTTTGTTGAAGTAATACCAGGTGCCAAGCTCGATGTAGTTTACGCGAGCGGCATCACCGCCTTTGAAACTACCACGACGGCTCAGGTCTTCGCCTTTCGAGTAGACGTAACCCAGAGACGGGCGCAGGCCAAAGTCGAATTGGTATTGTACAACGGCTTCGAAGTTGTGCGTTTTATTGGCAAACTGACTGTCGTTTTCTACCGTCATATTGCGGGTTTCACCGTACATCATGGCAGCATAAACATTGTTTGCATCGTATTTTGCCGCGATGGACCAGACTTCGGCGTTATCGCCTTTGCGGTCGGCGGACTGTTCATCGGTACGGTCAGATTTGCCGTAGGTTGCAGCAAAGCCAAAGCCGTCGAATTCATAAGAGGCGGACATGCTGTAGCCGTCGCCATTCTGTTTCTTAACATCGCGGTTGCTGTTTTTGCCTTGATATTGCAGCGCCAGGTTCAGCCCATCCACTTCACCAAAGAAGTCGGTGACGCGGTAAGTGGCGACACCGTTGGTACGACCGGTCATAAAGTTATCGGAAGCAGCCCAGGAATCACCACCCCAGCCGACCAGCATATCGGTGTATGCCGCAACGTCATAGGCCACGCCGTAGTTACGCCCATAATCAAATGAACCGTAGTTGCCGAATTTCAGGCCCGCGAAGGCCAGACGCGTTTTTGACTCCTGGCCGCCTTCTGGTTTGCTGGCGTCCATGTTGTATTCAAACTGACCGAAACCGGTCAGCTCGCTGTGGATCTGGGTTTCGCCTTTAACGCCGATACGCGCGTAAGAGGAATCTTCGTTTTCGCTGTTGTGGTTATCGGTATTGGTCCAGCCACGCTCGCCGACCATTTTTCCGTAGAAATCGACTTTATTACCATTCTTATTATAAATTTCTGCCGCATTTGCTGCACCCGCAGCTAATAATGCGGGCACTAAGATTGCCAGTACTTTTCTTTTCATAATCTATTCCCTTGAGATCATAATTTATATGAATAATTGCAATTTCATCCGAAATTACAAACTGAATACTATTCTATTAAGTTCATTAATTTTTACGTCAAAAATGTAAGTAAATTATTTAAAATATTGCAAAATGTTTCTATTTGGGATGGTATTTAGATTATGAATTTTAAAATAGTAAAGCATTTAGTTAGTTGATTTTATTGTATTTTTATTGTATATGATTCTCTTGGGTATATAGTTTTAACGCATTTTATTTGATGTGCTTATCTTTGAGTGGTTTATATTTTCGTGGCGAACATAAAAGGTGAAAAAAAGCCTGAGAGATCCCCAGGCGAAATAGTGCGGAAAAGAATGATGAATAACTCAGAAGTAACTCAATACTGATAGTCGTGAAATAGTGCCACAGAATCTAAGATAAATATACCGTCAATTTATATGACTCTTTTCTATATATGAAACAGGCTAAATGCATCTTAATTATTTTCAGGTTGAATGATTGCGGTGAAAAACAACGCAAAAAAGGTCAGTTGCGCAAGATCAATTTATGCTCTTTTTGTTGAGTCTGACTGGATAAACACTTTTGAAAAACCCCGAAGACCAGTTTATTGTGATGTACATCACATTTATGGTGAAATTATATAGTGTTGTTGCAGTGATGATGAAGAGCGCCAGGAAAGATGAGGATCCAGAAAAAAAGATACGCGGCCCCGGGGGGAAATTGGCCCTATGGGCTTTCTGGTTGTTTTGCCTGCATTTTATCTGGAGCCTTGCGCAGATTGTCTGGACTGCCAATCGTACCGCTGCAATACCGGCGAGGGTGTTGTCCGATGCTGAACCGGGCCAATGGATACTGGCATTACTCAGCCTCCTGACTTTCGGCACAGTAGGGCTCATATTGGGTGGGATTGCATGGTATACCCGCCCTCGTGGGACGAACGCATAAGCAATGAAATAAAATGATGCTATGGTTACGGTTTTCCCTGGATGGAGTGACCATGACATTAACTGACTGGCAGCAGTGTTTCGACACATGGGTCGGACAACATTATAGCCAGACGGATTCCGCCCACGATGTCGCCCATTTTCGCCGGGTCTGGCGTACGGCGCAGCATCTTATGGAGGGGCAGGAAGTAGACGCGCTGGTGATTCTGACGGCCTGTTATTTTCACGATATCGTCAGCCTGGCAAAAAATGATCCACGGCGGTCCTTAGCCTCGCGTATGGCGGCGGAAAAAACGGTAGCTATTCTGCGCGCGGATTTTCAGCATTTCCCGGAAGAACGCTACCCTGCGGTGCGTCACGCTATTGAGGCGCACAGCTACAGCGCCGGGATCGCGCCACAAACGCCGGAGGCGAAAATTGTTCAGGATGCCGACAGACTTGAAGCGCTAGGCGCCATTGGGCTGGCACGCGTTTTTGCGGTTGCCGGTTCGCTGGGTGTCGCCTTATTTGATAGTCGCGATCCCTTTGCCGACGGGCGTGAACTCAACGATAAACGTTTTGCGCTTGACCATTTTCGTACCAAGCTGCTGACGCTGCCCGCCACCATGCAGACGGAAAAGGGGAGAGCGCTGGCGCAGCATAATGCCGATTATCTGGTGCAGTTTATGGCAAAAATCAGCGCTGAATTACAGGGTGATTACCACGGGCTGGATAACGATGTCTTGCATCGTTTTGGTCATCATAAACCAGGCTGATAAAACGAGGGAAGCACATGGCAGATGTCCACGATAAAGCGACGCGCAGCAAAAACATGCGTGCCATTGCCACCCGTGACACGGCAATCGAAAAACGGCTTGCTTCGCTGCTGGATATGCTTGGCCTGACATTCCGTGTCCAGGATGCTGCGTTACCTGGACGCCCTGATTTTGTGCTGGACGAATATCGCGCCGTCATCTTTACCCACGGCTGTTTCTGGCATCACCACGAGTGCTATTTATTTAAAGTGCCCGCGACGCGTACTGAATTCTGGCTGGAAAAAATAGGTAAAAATGTCGTGCGTGACAACCGCGATAGCGCATTGCTGCGAGAGCAGGGGTGGCGCGTACTCATTGTCTGGGAATGTGCGCTACGCGGGCGGCTTAAATTAACGGACGATGCACTGGCCGAGCGGCTCGAGGAGTGGATCTGCGGGGGCGGTGACGCCGCGCAGATCGACACACTGGGCATTCATCAATGAACGTTACTTTTCCGCTTCACAAGGGCTAATCACGGGTCGGGCAGGGAGAAGGTATTTCCCCAGCGTCACCAGTACGACAGCCATAATGATAATTCCGAGCGCGAGCCACTCGATGCTGGAAAGATGTTCGCCGCCAAAACCGGTACCAAGCAAAACGGCCACAACCGGGTTAACGTAGGCATAGCTGGTGGCGATAGCCGGGCTGACATTGCGTATCAGGTACATATAGGCATTGATGGCAATCACAGAACCGAAGATGGCCAGATAGCCGACCGCCATAAAGCCCTGCACCGTCGGTAGTGTGGTCATCCTCTCGCCGCTGAGTACGGAGGCGGTCAACAAGACGAGGCCTGCTGCCAGCATTTCGATTGCGCCAGCCATCATGCCGGTGGGTAATTCAATACGTGAACCGTAGACGGAACCGAATGCCCAGCTCAGCGAGCCGACAAGGATCATCAGCGCACCCCAGGGATTACCGCTCAGGTTGCCGCCGCTATTAAGCAGGATGATACCCGCAAGGCCAATAGCAATCCCCATCCATTCTAATTTGCGGGTCTGAATACCAAAAAAATGACTAAAGCAGAGCGTAAAGAGCGGAACGGTCGCTACGACGACGGCAGCGATGCCGGAAGGGACGTTCTGATGTTCCGCAACGGTCACAAAACCGTTACCGACGGCAAGTAATAACACGCCAATCAGCGCCGCATTAAGCAAAGGACGCAGCCGGGGGAGTTTATGGCCCGTAATAAGCAAGAATGCCATGAGTAAAATGCCGGCAGAAAGGAAACGTACGCCAGCCATCATAAACGGTGGCCAGCTTTCAACCCCGATGCGAATAACAAAGTACGTGGAACCCCAAATGATATACAGCGCAAAAAGTGCACCAATAAGCGGTAGAACTTGCCTGAAATGCATACTCACTCACAGCAAAATAAAAAGGAGGCATATAGTAAACGCCAAAACTATCGCCCTGGCGAGTGGTTAATTGTATTTTATCTGTTAAATTTTTGTTGTCTTACGCTTGAGGATTTTCGCTGTGGCTTTTTTACATCATACTTAGAGAATCAACAGGCAAAAAATCGCAGATAATCAATAAGGAAGACCATTTTGGCAGGAAGTAGCTTATTAACTTTACTCGATGACATCGCTACATTGCTGGATGACATTTCGGTGATGGGTAAACTGGCGGCAAAAAAGACCGCTGGCGTACTGGGTGACGACCTCTCCCTTAATGCCCAGCAGGTCACCGGCGTACGCGCAAACCGCGAATTACCCGTCGTCTGGAGCGTCGCAAAAGGGTCACTGCTCAATAAAGTGATTCTGGTGCCGCTGGCGCTATTGATCAGCGCTTTTATCCCCTGGGCCGTTACGCCGTTATTAATGATTGGCGGGGCGTTTTTGTGTTTTGAAGGTGTCGAGAAAGTATTGCACACCCTTGAGGCCCGTAAACATAAAGAAACGCAGGAAGCGCGCGAACAGCGGCTGAATGCGATGGCCTCACAAGATCCGCGCGAATTTGAACGCGATAAAGTTAAAGGCGCAATCCGCACCGATTTTATTCTGTCGGCAGAAATTGTCGCTATCACCCTGGGTATTGTGGCTGAAGCGCCGCTGTTAAATCAGGTGCTGATTCTGTCCGGAATTGCGGTGCTGGTCACGATTGGGGTGTATGGCCTGGTGGGCATTATTGTCAAGCTTGACGATATGGGGTACTGGCTGGCAGAAAAACGCGCGGCGCTTGCGCAGGCGCTGGGCAAAAGCTTGTTATTTATTGCGCCCTGGCTAATGAAAATATTGTCGGTCGTCGGGACGCTGGCCATGTTCCTGGTTGGCGGCGGCATTGTGGTTCACGGTATTGCGCCGTTACACCACGCCATTGAACACATGGCGCAAGGCAGTAATACCTTCGTTGCGGCATTGCTCCCCTTGCTGGCTAATCTGGTATTGGGTTTTATCATCGGTGCGATAGTCTTATCAGCGGTGAAACTTATTGCACGACTGCGTGGTACGCATGCCTGAATTCTCGATTTTGCCACTACGCAAAAGGTTGAAACTTCGTCTAAGGTGAAATCGTTTCACCCTGATACAGGAGGCAAAGATGGTCTTTTTGGTCAGTGATGAAGTAAAAGCAAAAAATGGTGGGCAGTGCATGATTGTCACCGGTTATTCCAGTGGGATGGTGGAGTGTCGCTGGTATGACGGTTACGTCGTAAAACGTGAAGCCTTCCGGGAAGATGAACTGCTTCCCGGTGAAGGACGAAAGCTTTGCGAAGAGGCATAGCCATCTAAAACGCCCGGCATGCCCGGGCGTTTTTCTTCTTTCAGTTATTTGCCGTTGGCAATCGCATAACGCATTCAGCGTTGCGTTTATTCAGGGAGTCTTTGTGGGGCAGGAAAAAGTCGTTAAAAGTCCTCCGCGACTTGCGTTTGTCAAAACCTGGTTTGTTCCCAGCCGGGTCGTGAATCTCTGTTTTGTGATTGTGCTGGTCTGTTCTACGGTGCTGACATGGCGTGAAGTCATTGTGATGAAAGGCGCGTATGTCGTCAGTCAGCGTAACGCGCTGGATAATGTTGCCAATGTGCTGGACAGGCAGATGCAGGTAGGTATCGACCGTCTGCTATTTTTCCGCAACGGTATGCAGTCTGCGCTACAAACGCCGCTCGCTTTCGATGTTTTACGTAACATACAGGCGGAGTTTGAACAGAAGCGCGTGCTGCCTTACTGGCAAATAGTGCTGGATAACCGCCGGACGCTGCCTTTATATGGTGTGTCAGACTATTTTGTCGAGCAAAGCGCCTCGTTAAGCCGCGATAACCCGCTATTGCATAATGAACTGACTGCCGCAATGGAGCTCGGTTATCTGTTCCGTTTTGCCTCCAGTGCCACTATGTTTCCGCGTCGTGCGCTCTATGTCTCCCGTGCGGGTTTTTTTATCTCCACATTACCTGTCGGGAACAATAATGAAATTGTTCAGCAGTATTACCAGTATCTGACCAGTCCCTGGTTTAGCGGGCAAAGTGAGCGTGAAAACAAACTGCGCGGTGTACGTTGGTTTAGTGACGAAGCGCACGAACTGAGTCTTGCCGATTCGCTGGTAACCGCCAGTGTGCCGCTGGATCATCAAAACGACTGGTATGGCGTGCTATCAATGAGTTTTCCTGTGTCATCAATGAAGGCGTTACTGACTGAAGCGCGACAGAATCAGGATAGAGGCGAATACCAACTATATGATGCGCAGTTTGCTTTGCTTACGACTACCGCAGAGCGCGGAACCGCGAACCAACAATTTTCCAGTGAGGAACGGGCGCAGCTGAAACGGGAAATGGCCAAAGACACAGCGGGCGGCTTGCGCCTGGGGACGCGGTTCGTGAGCTGGGAAAAACTCAAACATTTCGAAGGTAGTGTGCTGCGTATCCAGACGTTGCGTGAGGGGTTGCGCGGTGATTTTGGCAGTATCAGTCTCGCCCTGGCTTTATTGTGGCTCCTGTTTACCACTCTGCTGTTGCTCTCGTGGGGCGTTATCCGGCAGATGGTCAGCAATATGTTCCAGCTCCAGCATACATTGCAATGGCAGGCCTGGTATGACCCATTGACGCGACTGAATAATCGCGGCGCGTTGTTTGAGCGCGCCCGGGTGCTGACAAAGGAGTGTGCTGCGCAAAATCTCCCGCTCTCGGTGATTCAAATTGACCTTGACCATTTTAAGCGGGTCAACGATCGCTTTGGTCACCAGGTCGGGGATCTGGTGTTGTCTTATGCTGCGGGCTTGATTGGTAAATCGATCCGCGAACAGGATGTGGCCGGGCGAGTCGGGGGGGAAGAGTTTTGCGTATTGCTGCCCGGGGCGACGCTCCTGGATGCGACCGTGGTGGCAGAAAAAATCCGCCAGCGTATCAGCGACAAAGAAATTTTTGTTCAAAAGAGTAAAACCATTCGCGTTACCGCCTCCCTCGGCGTATCTGGCGCGCAGGAAGGCGGCAACTATGATTTCGAATATCTCCAGTCTGTTGCCGACAGCCGTTTATATCAGGCAAAAAATAACGGTCGCAATCAGGTTTGCGCCGAGGACGGCGTGTCGCCACTGCCCAACACATAATCCATTCCTTCCCGCCACCCCGCTGCGCCTTCAAGGGCGCAGTGGTATACCCGCTCAGGGGTATCATATTGTAAGCGGATCCCCTCACGGTTCAGCCCTTTCACCACAATAGCGAAATTGACGCTATCCAACAGCGGCGCATCGTTGGGACCATCCCCTAATCCCAGAGTGATATGACTCGTACCGTCATAATGACGATACTGGCGTATTAACCAGTTCACTGCCTGGTCTTTGCCGCTACGTTCATCAAGGACATGCCAGAACCTGGCCCCCTGCACGAAACGTAAGCCGAGCTGGGCCAGTTCGGCGTCGAAAATCTGCATCTGTTCATCACTATCCCGCCAGATTAAGGTTTCAGACGCTTCCTGCAAACGGGCGAGCGCGGCTTGCGCTGGTGGAAGACCGGTGACATCAGCCAGAATGTGCTCGTCCATTTCGCTAAAGGTCGTGAACTTGTAGCCATCGCGACTGCGCAGTTCAATGAGAACTTTTGTAATTTCGTCGTGGGAAGAGCCTGTCATGATACGCGGATAGTTTTCGTGATCCTGCCAGTGTTCATCAAGCTGAATAACAGCGCCGTTCTCGGCAATAAAGGGCAGGCCTTCCAGACCCAGCATGCGTTGTACTGCCATCATCTCGGCGGCAGTTTTGCTACTACAGAGGATCAAAGGAATATGGTGTTCACGCAGCCGGGCAAGCCACTCAGCCGCCGGTTGCCAGTCGCCGGTGTGGCTATCCTGGAGTGTGCCGTCAACATCGGAAAACACCAGCAGTGGGTCGTCAAGCGTTGGCATGGTCTGCTCCTTGCAGTCAGGTAAGACAAATCTCATTTTTACGTAAGGCCACTTAGCGAAACATCGATACCGAATGCAGGTAAGCGGCATGGCGCGGGCACTCATGGATGTGCACTCGGTGTAAATATTGCGCGACTAAATTATTCAACCCAGGAATATTACCTTGTCATGCAATAAGTTTGAGGATATGGTTCCAGTTACATCAGATTCCCTGGTGTAACGAATTTTCAAGTGCTTCTTGCGAGAGCAAGTTTTATCCCGGCCACCCCATGACCGGGATTTTTTCTTTTTAGCGATTTAGCGATTCACTTCCGTCACGCTAAAGTCGTGAATATCAAGCTCGAACGCCTCTGCCAGTTCACGCCAGGTGTGGTAATCCCGCCCATCGATGCTAACGCGCTGACCATCGCCGTCAGCAACCCGATGGATTTCGCTCTCGCATATTTCGTTGATTGCTGCCAGCAGGGCGTCAACGTCGACATTGACGTCCCGTTTTGCGGTGTCGCTGTACTCTTTCACTGTACTCATCCGTTTCACCTCATTGTCAGGCCCATTGATCAGTATAGTCGGTAGAAAAAATAGTCAGCCAAACACCCGGAGGCTGCCAGCTATTGATAATTGTTCTACACTGGCACAAATGAAACAGGAGGATAGATATGAAGGTAAACGATCGGGTTACGGTCAAGACGGACGGTGGTCCGCGCCGTCCGGGTGTCGTGCTGGCTATTGAAGAATTCAATGAAGGTACGATGTACCTGGTGTCACTTGATGATTACCCGCTCGGTATCTGGTTCTTTAATGAAAAAGGTCATCCGGACGGGATTTTTGTTGAACTGATTGATTAATTTCATTCGCCCTCCGTTCAGGAGGGTGATCCCTCAAAATTTTATCGCATATTCACAAAGATACCGCTGGTTACATTGTCGGTCAGACGAACGACATGATAGATCACTTGCTTATTATGCGTTTTAATTTTCCTTTTAATATTACCTTTATGGGAAGATACCGTTTTAGCTTTAATATTCATCTGATCGGATATTTGGATGGTATCCTGCCCCGACATCCACATCTTGAGCATGCTGGATTCCGTCCGACTCAGTGATAGCGTGGGTAAATTAATGTGCCCAATACTCTTTTTCTCTTTACTAAGATAGTCAGCCAAAATATCGTCCAGGGACTCAGGCTTTATCGACTTGGAACTGATCAATAAATTCTTGCGGACTAACAAATATTCATCAAAGTGAATATTAGCTATTGCCATAAATACAATAAATAACGTCCGGGGGTGTTGAGTAATGATTTCTTTTATATGCTGACTGCTGACAGGATCGTGAATAAAGCAGTCCTCATTAATAAACACCACCGTGGGTTGTAACGCCACACATGCCGATTCGAGCTCATCAACGGTTGTTACATCGTTGATTTCTCGTTTCTTTACCCCCCGGCTTGCCAGATACCCCGTTAGTCCCAACCGGGTATAACTGCATAAATCCATAATAATCGTTGACATGGCATACCCTCACTCAATGCGTAACGATAATTCACCCTCGCCAGAGGTCCCTGAACCACCAGGCAAAAAAGTAATAAAACAATGAGCAGGACGACCTCAGGCGAAACCACTATCCCGTAAAGTTACGTATAATTTGCCAGGAATCATCTCAAAGTAAAGTAAATGTTGTGTTCTGTGAGAACCTTAAAAACAATTAACCCGCGTCAGGTATATCGTAGGGAGTGATTCCCGAAATTGATTTTAGGAATTTCCTTAGGAAGGCTATATAAAATGTGTGGGTTGTTATTTCTTGGGCAGTTCGCCGACTATATCGGCTAATAGATTGAAAACCTCACCAAATACACGTTCGGTGTAAGGCGCGATTAATGGCATCATGGCCACCATGAGCAAAATGCCCACCGTTAATGTTATCGGGAAACCGATAACAAAAAGGGAGAATTGTGGAGACATTCGGTTTAATAAACCCATCGCCAGGTTAATGGTCAGCAGCAGGGTAATGATGGGTAAAGCCAGCATCACGCCATTAACGAAAATCATACTCGCGGAGCGGGTGATGGCCATAAACGCATCACTGTTCACCGGATCTCCGCCTATCGGCAGCGTATGAAAGGTGTCCACCAGCATACTAATCAGCCACAGATGACCATTGAGAACTAAAAACAGCAGCATCGCCAGCATGTCCATGAAGCGGGCGAGCACAGGCATATTGAGGTGGCTGGTAGGATCAACAAAGGTCGCGAATGACAGACCCATCTGTAAACCAATCAACTCTCCGGCATAACGAATGGTCGCGAAGGCAAACTGCATCGTAAAACCAAGCGCTATGCCAATCAGAAGCTGTTGTATTGCCAGCCAGAAGCCATTCGCGGAAAACATGGTTGCGTTGACCGGGGGCAGCGTCGGCGCGACGATAAAGGTGATCACCAGACCCAGCCCCATTTTTACGCGTCGGGGGATAGAGTGCTCACTCAGGATCGGAGCCGTCATAATCAGCGCCATAATGCGCAACAAGGGCCAGAAATACATGCTGAGCCATTGGAGCCATTGATCGCTGGTGACATGAAACATGCGGGGCTTACCCAATCATATAGGGCAGGTTACTGTATAACGTGCGCATATAATCCAGCAGCAGGTTGAGCATCCACGGCCCGGCAATGATGATAGTCACAAACACCGCAATGATTTTTGGAATGAATGAGAGAGTCATTTCGTTAATCTGGGTAGCGGCCTGCAGGATGCTGATAATCAGACCCGTCACCAGGGCGACCAGGAGCAACGGCGCGGCGAGTGCGAGGGCAACTTTCATCGCCTCGGTGCCAATCATCATGACCGATTCAGGTGTCATTTTTCACTCCTAACTGTAGAAACTCTGCGCCAGTGAACCGACCAGCAGTTGCCAGCCATCCACCAACACGAACAGCATTAACTTAAAGGGCAGCGCAATAGTGGCAGGAGGCACCATCATCATCCCCAGTGCCATCAGGACGCTGGCGATCACCAGGTCGATAATCAAAAACGGGATGAATATCGTAAAACCAATCTGGAAGGCCGTTTTGAGTTCGCTGGTCACATAGGCCGGCAGCAGGATGCGCATTGAGACGGCTTCCGGCCCCTGAATCGGCGGGCTATTGGATAAGCGGGCGAAGAGGGCGAGGTCGGCTTCGCGCGTCTGGCGCAGCATAAACTCACGCAGCGGTTGTGCGCCGCGCTCCAGCGCCACATCGACAGAAATCTTGTTTTCGCTAAAGGGCTGATAGGCGTCGGCGTAAATCTTATCGATGACCGGCGACATAATAAAAAAGGTTAAAAACAACGCCAGCCCCAGCATAACCTGGTTTGGCGGCGCGGAAGGGGTACCCAGGGCATTACGCAGCAAACCAAACACGATGATGATACGTGTAAAACTGGTCATCATCAGCAGTACGGCAGGCAGGAAGGTCAGTGAAGTGATAAAGACCAGCGTCTGCACCGGCAGGGACCAGCTTTGTCCGCCGTTGGCCAGAGGTTGACTCACCAGGCCCGGGAGTTGAGCAAATGCGGCAGGGGCAGCCAGCCATAATCCGGCCAGCGCGAAAGGTAACAAACGGCGCATCAGGTTCTCCCGGAACGCTTAAGCAAATTCTTCATCACGGACTGAAAGTCCGGGGTCTTCTCTTTCATGTCTTCATTGTCGGCGGGGGCCGGAGGAAGCGTGTGCAGTAAATTAATCTGCGAAGGGGTAACGCCCAGGACCAGGCGCGCATCTTCCACCTCAACAATGACCACGCGCTCGCGTGGCCCTACGGAGGTAGTGGCACTGACTTTAAGTCCGCGGCTACCCGCAGATTTACCGGCGAATCCCAGACGCTTCGCCAGCCAGGCGACAATAAAAATTATCGCCAGAATCAACACCAGCGCGCCACTGACTTGCAGCAGTGGCGAACCCGGTACGTTTGACGGCTGGCTAACCGTGGCCTGGGTTTTCATTGGCGGCCTCAGCGGCTCAGGCGACGCATGCGCTCAGATGGAGTAATGATATCGGTAATACGTACGCCGTATTTATCCGCAACAACCACAACTTCGCCTTGCGCAATGAGGTAACCGTTGATCAGAATATCCAGCGGCTCACCGGCCAGACCGTCAAGAGCAACCACAGAACCCTGCGTCAGACGCAGCAGCTCTTTAATGGTCATGCGCGTACGGCCAAGCTCTACGGTCAGTTTGACCGGGATATCCATAATCAGATCGATATCCTGCAGGCTACCCGTGACGTCGCCGCCGCCCAGCTGTTGGAAGACAGCGTCAGCTGCACTTTTGCTGGTGGTGGTTTTTTGTTCGTTCAACGCGTCAGCCCACAGATCGTCCATTGCGCTACTGTTTTCATCGGACGGATTGTTCATATCACTCATTTGGGCTGTTCCTCATTCAGCGAATTCAAAATCGGGTTAATCAGATGCTCGACACGCAGGGCGTACTGACCATTTAGCGTGCCATACTGGCTGGTGAGTACAGGCACTCCGTCCACATGCGCAATGATGCGATCGGGTTTCTCGATCGGCAGGACATCGCCGGGCTTGAGTTTAAGTATCTGCGACAGCCGCAGTGAAATATCAGCAAAATTAGCAATCAGTTCCAGCTCAGAGTGCTGAACCTGGCGCACCAGGTTGTCTCGCCAGTTCTGATCTTCCGAGCGGGAGTTCTCCAGCGGCGGGTTGACCAGCACTTCACGCAGCGGCTCAATCATGCTGAATGGCAGACAAATATTAAACTCACCCGTCAGGTTGCCGATTTCCACATGGAACGGCGTGTTCACCACGATGTCGTTAGGTGAGGTCGTAATATTGGTGAACTTAACCTGCATCTCTGAACGTACATATTCAACGTCCAGCGGATGGATAGCTTTCCATGCATCACTGTAGCCCTCAAGCGCCAGTTTCAACATGCGGTTAATAACACGCTGTTCCGTGTGCGTAAACTCGCGGCCTTCCACCTTCGTCGGGAATCGTCCGTCACCACCAAATAAGTTGTCTACCGCAATAAAAACCAGGCTTGGGGAGAAAACAAATAACCCCGTACCGCGCAGTGGCTTAAGGTGGATAAGGTTAAGGTTGGTCGGAACCGGCAAGTTACGCGCAAATTCGTGATAGGGCTGAATGCGAATCGCGCCAACGGTAATATCCGGGCTACGACGCAACAGGTTAAACAACCCCATACGGAACTGACGCGCAAAACGTTCATTAATAATCTCCAGCGCCTGCAGACGTTCACGTACTACGCGGCGCTGGGTATTCGGGTCATAGGGACGAATATCGCTATCGCCGCTTGCACCTGGCTTCGGAGCATCGCTCGTGTCGCTGTCTCCGTTGAGCAGCGCGTCGATTTCGGCCTGAGAAAGAATGCTATCGCCCATGTCTTTACCGCAGAATGAAAGCTGTATAAAGAACGTCAGTGACTTCTTGTTTCGGTTGCCCCGCCACTAACGGTGTTGCGATTGCTTCTTTAATCGCTGTAGCCAGTTGCTGCTTACCTTCGTCAGTGGCGAGCTTTGAGGCATCCTGACGTGAGAACAGCAACAGCAAACGGCTACGAACTTCTGGCAAATATTCGCTCAGTCTGGCACGCGTGACGTCGTCTTTCAGACGCAGCGTGATGCCGATGTACAGCACACGATCCGCATCGCCAAGGTTTACCGTAAAGGTATCAAGGGCGAAGAATACAGGTGCCGGAGGCGGCGGCGGAGCTTCTGTTTCCGCCTTCGCGTCCGTAGACGGATGCTGTTGCATACGCCAGTAACTATAGCCAGCAGTCGCGCATGCAGCGAGGGTGATTAACACCAATAGCGGGATCCAGATTTTACGCTTACGTTTTTTTTTGTTGATAGCGGTGTCAGTCATCTGATACGTGCTTCCTGTTAGGTACTGCTCATAGTCTGATTATCCCGTGTCCTGTCCGCGTCAAAGCGCGGAAAAGACGGGGATAATCATGCTACCTCTGGCGTTTAGGCAAAGATATCGACTGCACCGTTACCACGCGCCGTCGATTGCAGGCTTGCAGGCGCGATCAGCGGCTCATCGTCTTCTGTTGCCAGATTGTTACCGCCGCCAGTGCGTGAAGAGTGTTGCTGTTGAGAAAAAGATTGTTGCTGCCCGGCAAAGCTTTCGCTACTGATGCTGCTTTGACCCAACTGGATGCCGTTTTCAGCCAGCGATGTCCTGAGCGTAGGCAGTGCAGCCTCCAGCGCCTGACGAACGTGGCTGTGCGGCGACACCATCTGAATTTGCGCCAGATTATCATCGAGTTTCAGGGAGATTTGTACCTGTCCAAGATCTTCCGGGTGCAGATGCAACTCGGCGCTTTGCTGACCCTGTCGGGTAAACATAGTGACGTGCTGGCTGAGCGTCTGTTGCCATTCATGGCTGCCTAACGGTGCGCTCAGAACGGCAGAAGAGATCGGCGCGCTGGCCTGGGCTGATGATGCATTACTGACGACAGGCGCAACGCTGGCGGTGGTGTTGATGGTCATGGCGGCGTTGTCCGCATCTTGTTTCGCTGCGGGGGCCAGCGTGCTGCCAAAAATGCCGGCATGCTGTTGGGCGACATCATCACCGGCAGAGAGGTCCGTTCCATGCGCTGCGGTATTTGTGTTATCGCCTTTTTGCGCACCGGCTGCGAGGGTCGCCAGATCAACTCCGCTACGTTTTGTGGCGCCCACCGCGCTGGAGGCGGCGGTGGCGACGTCAGCGGTGGATTTTGTCGGCGTCAGTTGGGCAGTTTGCTGATGCGGCAGCATAGCCATCAGTGCGCTAAGACCCGCCAGCTCCTCTTCGCTTAAATCACTGCTGTCATCGTCAGTGGCCGCGTGAGTGGCAGTGCCCGTCTCTGTTTTTCCGAGCGCAGCAAGAACGCCGCTTTTGGTTTCCGGCGTCAGGCCCGATAACAGCGCTTGTACCTGGGTTTTACCGTCGGTGGTCAGGGTATCAGTATCGGTTTTGACTGTCTGGCTGGCCAGTAAATCTGCCAGTTTCTGTGCAGGACTCTGCGCATCGTCAGAAGACAATGCGCGCAGATTTTTCAGTGATTTGCCGCTGGCGGCTTGCAGGTCGGCAAGGGTAAAGGTTGTCTTGCCCTCTGCGTCGGTGCCGGTAAGCGTTTTTCCGCCAAGGGCGCCTGCCAGCAGGGCAAGAAAATCTTGTGCTGTATCACCGCTCGTTTTGCCAACACCTGTTTGCACACCGGAGGTTGCATCCACGTCTGTCGAAAGCAATTTCTGCAAGTTGATCATTCATTTTTCCTCTGGGATGCGCGTTGTGCAAATTCATCCATTTTCTTTTGATCAAGGCGGTTTTCCGCCTGTAGTGCGGCCGCGTTTTGTCTTTCCTGCAGAGTTTGCCATGCCTGCAGTCGTTGCTTTTTCTCTCGCCAGCAATTCAGTGCGGTGTCGACTTTTTCATTCCACTGCATCAGTTGCTGTCGATGCTGCTCAATGGCTTTTTCCAGCGTCTGAATAAACTGCTGATAGTTTTGCCAGCGCTGGGCTCCGATCCCCTGGCTCATATCATTATTCAGGTTGTTGCGGTATTCATGCTGATAATCCATCAGCATCTTTAGCTGCTCTTCCGCTTGCTGGCAACCGCGGCGCATTTCACCCAGTCTCAGGGCTGCGTCGTCAACTTCTTTCTCTGCCAAATCCTTTAGCGTCGTTAATGCGCTATTTTGCGTCATAGTCGTCGCTCTCCCACTGCGTTATGCGTTCGGGAAAATGAGTTCAAGGGCTTGTATTGAATCTTCCCACCCGGCACGTTCGAAAATGCCTTGTTGTAAAAAAGCCTCTAACTGCGGCCACAATGCGATAGCTTTATCCAGCATCGGGTCACTGCCGCGCGCGTAGGCGCCAACGCTCACCAGATCACGGTTACGCTGGAAGCTCGACAACAACTGTTTGAAATTTCTGACTCTGGCGTAATGCTTTTCCGTAATCAGGGCCGTCATCGCACGACTGATAGACGCTTCGATGTCGATGGCAGGATAGTGTCCTGCCTCTGCCAGCCGACGGGACAGGACAATGTGTCCATCCAGAATGGCGCGCGCGGAGTCGGCAATCGGATCCTGTTGGTCATCCCCTTCGGTCAGCACGGTATAAAACGCGGTAATGGAGCCACCGCCGCTAATACCGTTGCCTGCACGTTCCACCAGCGCAGGTAATTTGGCAAAAACGGAGGGGGGATAACCTTTGGTGGCGGGCGGCTCGCCGATCGCCAGGGCGATTTCACGCTGGGCCATCGCATAACGCGTCAGGGAATCCATAATCAGCAGCACGTGCTGGCCGCGATCGCGAAAATCTTCAGCAATGCGGGTGGCGTAGGCTGCGCCCTGCATACGTAATAAAGGCGAGACATCCGCAGGTGCGGCGATCACAACCGAACGTGCGCGACCATCGGCACCGAGGATATTCTCGATAAAATCTTTTACTTCACGACCACGCTCACCGATGAGCCCGACCACGATAACGTCAGCCTGGGTATAGCGGGCCATCATGCCTAATAAGACGCTCTTACCCACGCCGGAACCGGCAAACAGCCCCATGCGCTGGCCGCGGCCTACCGTTAACAGGGCGTTGATGGCTCGCACGCCGGTGTCAAGCACATGCTCGATAGCCGTACGTTGTAGCGGGTTAAACGGTTGGGTGATCAGCGCGCCGGTTTCACCGGTATCCGGTGTTGGCATACCATCGAGTGGTTTGCCGCTGCCGTCCAGTACACGACCAAGAAGGGCAGGGCCAAGCGGCAGTTGTTTGCTGCTTTGCAAACCATCGCCAAGAATACTTTTCGCATAGACGCGAGCGCCAGGGAGGATGCCTTCCACTTCTTCGAGCGGCATCAGGAACAGGCGTTGTCCGTTAAAGCCGACAACTTCGCTTTCGACTTCTCTGGTCTCGCCGTTTTCCTGACGTTCAATAACGCAGGTAGCCCCCAGCGGCAGTTGCAAACCTGTCGCTTCCAGCACCAGACCGGTAGCACGCGTCAAACGACCATAACGACGCACGGATGGCAGTTGCGCCATTCGGGCTTCGAAATTATCGAGCGAAGTCAGCCATCGGGTCAGACGTGCAGTCATTAAACGACTCCCGGTGCCGCAAGGCGGCACAGTTCCTGCCAGCGCGTTGCCACGCTGGCGTCGAGATCGCCCTCATCAGCAGAGACTTTACAGCCACCTGGATGCAGGGTCGGATCACCGCGCAGACGCCAGCCATGCAGGCTGAGCGTTGCGCCAAGCATCTCTTCAACGCGTTGCAAATCATCAGGATGCACGCGTAACTGTGGTTTACCGCTGAACAGAGGTTCTTGTTGCAGCAGCGTCTGGATCTGTTTAATCAGGGCGCCGTTATCCACGCACGCGGCCTGGCCAATGACCTGACGCGCGGCTTCAAGCGCCATCTGCATCAGACGGGAGGCAATCACGCTATCCAGCGCATCCAGGGTGTACTGAAATTCGCTAACCAGTTGTTGCATACGGGCATGGATAGGTGCCTGCTGCTGGCGCGCCTGGTTCATACCATTTTCATAGCCCTGAGAGAGACCTTCCTGGTAACCTTGTTCCTGGCCTTTTTGTCTGCCTTCTGCCAGACCTGCATTATAGCCTGCTTCATGCGCCTGCATCTGTATCTGTGCTAACTGCTGTTGACGCTTTTGTTCAGCAGATTGTTCGTCTTCGACCTCTACATTCGGCTCATCGCTTGTGGACAGCGCGGCGATAAACTCAGGTACCGGTAGAGCAAGATCTTCTGGCGTCCAGATCTTCCACGGCAATTCATTAGACATAGGTATCCTCGCCGCTGCCAATTACCATCTCGCCGGTTTCGGCCAGACGACGAACAATAAGCAGAATGGCTTTCTGCTCGTTTTCCACCTGCGACAGGCGGACCGGACCACGGTTGGCAAGGTCGTCGCGCAGGATGTCCGCCGCACGCTGGGACATATTGCGCAGGAACTTGTCGCGCAACGGCGGTTCGGAGCCTTTGAGCGCGATAAGCAGGGATTCGGAATCCACTTCCTGCAGCAGGCGCTGGATACTGCGGTCGTCCACATCCACGAGGTTTTCGAACAGGAACATCTCGTCGATAATTTTTTGTGCCAGCTCGCCGTCGAATTCGCGAACCGCCGAAATAACGGCTTCTTCCTGCTGCGTTTTCATCAGGTTGATGATCTCCGCCGCCGTTCTCACGCCGCCCATTTTGCTGCGCTTGAGGTTCTGGCCGTCGAGCAGGTTGTTGAGTACTTCGGTCAGTTCGGCCAGTGCGGCTGGCTGTACGCCACCGAACGTGGCGATACGCAGCATGACGTCATGGCGAAGACGCTCATCAAACAGGGCAAGAATATCGGCAGCCTGGCCACGTTTGAGGTGGACAAGGATGGTAGCGATAATCTGTGGGTGCTCGTCGCGAATAAGGTCGGCGGCACTCTGCGGCTCCATAAAGTTGAGCGTCTCGATACCGCTTGTGGTATCGCGAGTTTCGAGAATATCTTCCAGCAGGCTGGCGGCACGCTCTTCGCCGAGCGCTTTCACCAGTACCGTACGCAGGTAGTCGTTGGCGTTGATATTCAGGGCCGCGAATTGCTCAGCCTCGCCCTCAAACTCCTGCAGGACTTCTACTAATTGCTTATTAGAGAACTGACGCATGCTGGCCATAGCGGTACTGAGATGCTGCACTTCCCGCTGGGACAGATGCTTGAACACTTCCGCTGCGCGATCTTCTCCAATGGTCATTAGCAGAATGACGCTTTTATCGGTACCGGTAAGGCCGGTTGCATTATTGCTCATTTTCAGTACTCATCCACTGGCGAATGACCAGCGCCACAACGCGCGGATCGTTGTCTGACATCTCACGAATGCGTTGGCTCATCACCTCGGCACTCAGACGCTGATTATTACGACGCTGCTGGAGTTGTTCGTCTTTGCTGAGGCGAACTTCCACGGACTCTTCAATTTCAGCACGGGCACGCTGTGCTTCCTGTATCGCTTTCGCCTCTTCCTGACGGCGAACCAGCTGCGGACGAACCGCTTTACGCCACAGCAGCCAGGCGACAATCAGAACCAGCAGCCAGCGACCTGCAGTCAACATCTGATCGATGAAGCTCTGCTGTTGCCAGAATGGAAGTTGACCACCCACATCGTCGGTTGCGTTGAACGGGGAGTTCACCACGTTCAGGGTATCACCGCGTTTTTCGGTATAGCCCATGGCTTCGCGGGTCAGGTCTTCAATTTGCTTAAGCTGGTCTGCGGTCAGCGCTTCGGTCTTGCCATCCGCCAGGGTTCGGTAGTTCACCACGACGGCCACAGAGAGACGCTCGATATCGCCGACATTCATCTTGGTGTGACGAATGGTGCGGTCTACTTCGTAGTTTGCCGTTTCGTTACGGGTGGTATTGCGCGGCACTGCACTGTTTGCCGCCGAAGAGGCCGTCTGCTGACCGGTTTGATTTTGCTGTCCGTTCTGCTGATTCGCCTGTGGCGTCGTGATCGGTGCAGCATTGGCCGGGGCAGGTTGGTTAGACAGCGCTCCCGGTACGCCGCCCGGATAACTTCCGCCGACCTGCTCACTTTCGTTGGTCTGGCGAGAACGCAGTACTGCCTGAGAGGCATCGCCGTTTGGCTGGTATTGCTCTTCGGTTTGTTCTTTGTTCGCGAAATCAATCTGCGCGGTAACCTGAGCGTGAACGTTACCGTTACCCACGATTGGCGCAAGGATGGATTCAATACGACGCTGTACGCGACTTTCGACATCTGATGCGTATTTTAACTGCGCATCGTTGAGGTCACGGCCTGCGGTGTTGGACTGCGTTAACAGGCGGCCACTCTGATCAACCACGGTCACATTACCCGGCGGCAAACCAGCGACGGCGCTGGAGACCAGGTGAACGATTGCTGTGATTTGACCGTCATCCATGGCGCGACCCGGTGCAAGGTTGACCGTGATCGAAGCAGACGGCGATTTTTGTTCACGCACGAATAAAGACGGTTTTGGCATCGCGAGATGGACACGCGCGGTTTTCACCGGGCCCAGTGTTTCAATGGTACGGGCCAGTTCGCCTTCCAGCGCACGCTGGTAGTTAACCTGCTCGCTGAACTGGCTGATGCCAAATTTTTCCTGATCCAGCAATTCGAAACCGACAGCACCGCCTTTCGGCAGACCCTGTTGCGCGAGGCGCAGGCGCAGCTCATGAACTTTATCTGCAGGAACTTCAAGAGCCCCACCGTTCTCAGAGAAACGGTAAGGAATGTTCATTTGCGTTAATTGGGTAACGATAGCCCCGCCGTCCTGGTCGGAGAGGTTGCTATAAAGGGTGCGGTAGTCCGGGCTTTTTGCCCACAGTACCATGGCGACGACGATAGCAACGGCTGCAGCCGCCGCCACCATTAATGGGATCTTGGGGTTCGCGCGCAAGCGGTTGAGCCACTCCAGAGATTTATTCTGTGGTGCAGAAGTTGCAGTCGCACTCATTGCGCACCTCGTAACTCAGGGTGGATGTTGTTATTTGAGTAGTGAAACAAAACAGACTCCCGGATCGGCAAACTCGACATTTGTCCATTAATATGGCTATGCCATTATTTGATGATTCAGAATTTTCTATGCCTCAAATAACCTGGTTTTTTATCGTTATTTACCGCCATTATCTTATTGACGAACTGGTAACCTTATCCGTGTATCAAACCATCCGGGGATAATCCATGGCAATTCAGGGTATAGAAAGCGTTATCAGCCAACTGCAGGTGACCGCAAGTCTGGCGAAAAATCAAAGCGTTGATAACGCTGACAGCGTTCAGACGGTGAGTTTTGCCGGGCAGCTGCATGCCGCGCTGGATCGAATCAGCGATACGCAGAACACGGCGCGTACACAGGCTGAGAAATTCACCCTTGGTGAACCGGGCGTGGCGTTGAATGACGTAATGACCGACTTACAGAAATCATCCATTTCCCTGCAAATGGGTGTCCAGGTGCGTAACAAGCTTGTAACGGCTTACCAGGACATCATGAATATGCAGGTTTAGTTTTTTGCTGGCAGCCCCGTCCGGAGCTGCCACTTTTTTCACCGAACTTCATGTAAAGAGTGCCGGTGAGCCATCCTTTAGCCGCCTTTTCCCTATTTCTGAATCATATAACGAATCGTTGGCCCATCCTGCTGGATGTCCAGCACCGTATAGCCATGGTTTCGCGCATCGACAGGAATGTTATTGATTGACTGCGGGCAGTCGCTGATGACTTCCAGAATTTCGCCTTTTTTTAACTGCGGCAGTGCCTCCAGCGTCGCTACTGCCGGGTAGGGGCAGGGTTCACCCGTCATATCCAGACGGTAATCGGGTACGATGTTCATGCGGTCTCCTTAATTGCCGCCCGCGATGCGCGGCGGAAAAATTGTTTTTCCCAGCCAATAACAAAGAGCAGGGCGATAAGCAGCAGGGCATACGTCACCAGCAATCCGCCGAGCGGCCCAAAGGTTTTCAACAGGTTGACTTTATCCCAGTTTGTGGCGAGCGCAGGGGAGATGTCATCCCAGAAGTAAGCCAGCAGAGTTGAACCAATAACGTTACCCAGACCGACCCACCAGTAATGTACCTGCCCTTCAACGGCACGATACATCCAGCCGGTCTCACAACCGCCGGCCAGCACAATGCCAAAGCCAAACAGCAAGCCACCGAGAACAGCATTCGGGCCTGCCCACATGATTTTGGCTTCCACACCCAACTGTATGTAACTGAAAATACCGATCGCGCTGGCCGCCATGCCGAAAATAATCGCTTTTGCCATTAACGTACGGCCCGTTATCCACATATCGCGGAAGGCGGAGGTGAAACAGATCTGCGCACGTTCAATCAGCAAACCAAAGCCTACGCCGAACAACATCGCCAGCCCCAGCTTCGGCTGGTTCATCGCCGTCAGCAGCGCCCAGCCAATCATCCCGGCAAATATCAGCATCCCCAGACGGAAGCGCCGACGCGCCTGGTCCGCGTTTTGTGTCAGTGGCGACGCCGCTGAGACTTTCTGCATTTTTACCGGTATGCGGAAAAGGGGGAGGAGCGTAAAGCGGGCACCCAGCCATGAACCGATGGCGGTAGCGACGGCAAAAAACCAGGCGTGTAGCGAGAACTGCGGAATGCCGGTAAAGAAGGCTGCCAGGTTACAGCCCATTGCCAGACGCGCGCCAAATCCGGCGATAATCCCGCCGATGACCGCCTGGACAATGCGGATGCGATGCTGCGGCAGACGGAGTTTCACGTTGTTTGCCCATAATGCTGCGGCAAAACAACCGCCAAACATACCGATAATCATCATGCCGTCTATTCGGGTCAGCGGTGTGCCATCAAGATGAATGAGTTTAAAGTATCCCCACTCTTCGGCGTGTACCCCTGCCAGTTGCAGCAGTTGCCCGCCCCAACGGGTAAATTCCCCCGTTACCGCCCAGAAGGTGCCGGTAATGCCGAAATAGTAGGTGGAAAGAATTCCCGCTGCGATAACCGCCGGAACAGGCGACCAGAATTTAATCAGGAAGGTCGTTTTAATGTGTTGCCATGACATGGTATTAGCCTCTGAACTCAGAAGGTGCCAACGAAAGATGAACCGGACTGTGCCCGGGACGCGCATATTAGCTGTGTTTAATAACTGGAAACCTGTACTCAGTCAAAAATCGGGTCTGGTATGATGAAACCCTGGCGGCCGCAGGCGTTTAGTGCCACACTCATTCTGTCGCAAAAAGCAGGAAAGATAATGAAAAAACAACTGATTATTGGCGCAATGCTGGCACTGAGTGGTTGCGTGCAGGTGGATGATTTTACCTCGGTGGTCAAGCACCCGGCCCCGGAAGGGCTGGCGGGCAACTGGCAGACGGTGGGACCGCAAAGTAAACTGGTCAGCCCTGAGGCTATTGCCTCGCTAATCATTACGCCAGAAGGGGATACGCTGGATTGCCGTCAGTGGCAACGCGTGATTGCGGTACCGGGCAAGCTGATGCCCAGGGGAGATGACTGGTATAACGTGACGCAGCAGCGCGATATCTATCGCCTTGAGCGCGACGGTAATCAACTCGACTATGACGGCATGACCTTGCGCCGGGTTGATAAGCCGACCGTTGAGTGTACGCAGGCGCTGGCGAAGAAAACCGTTATTGGCGTGAAACCCTGAACAACGGCGCTGAGCGAGTCCGTTCGCTCAGCGCAATCATTACAGCACCTCTTCCTGTACCCAGACGCTGACACTCCCGCCATGGCAATAAAACGTGCCTTCACCGTTTTCATCGGTGGTGACACTCTCCTGGTAGTCCCCCAGATAATCACGCCACACTTTATTGCCGTAGTTAACACCGAGATTCAACGTCTTCTCGCCGTCATCACCGTTTGACATGACGACCACGCAGCCAGGATTGTCTTGCGTTCCGCTACGGCTAAAAGCGATACAGTTAGGGTGATCGAACCAGAGCGTCTGCACCCCATGGGCAAAGCGCTGGCGGGCAAGGATGAGCCGGTCCAGCTTGTCGATAACCGGCATATCGACATGGTATGTTTCACCATCGCCGCCGGTATCCTCATAACTTGCGCCGAACAGATCCGGGTAGAACACAGACGGTACGCCATTTTCCCGCAGCAGAATGAGCGCATAGGCCAGCGGTTTAAACCAGGCTTCTACCGGTGCCTCCAGTGCCTGGAGCGGCTGTGTGTCATGGTTGGCGACGAGCGTCACGGCATGGAACGGGTCAGCTTCTACCAGCGTGCCGGTAAAAATTTGGCTCATATCATAGTCGCGCCCCTGTTTTGAGGCTTCATGAAAATTCATATGCAGCGGTGCGTCGAACAACATAGTCTTGCCCTCGACCTGGCCAATGTACTGCTGCAGTTTATCCACGTCGTGAGACCAGTATTCGGCGACGATAAATAACGGCTCAGGCGCCACATCCTGCACATGTTCTATCCATTCTTTATAGAACCATGCGGGAATATGTTTCACGGCATCAAGGCGAAAACCGTCACAGTGAGTCTGGTCCATCACCCAGCGCGCCCAGTATTTGATCTCTTCGGTCACCGCGTGGTTACGAAAATCGATATTCGCTCCCATCAGGTAATCGAAGTTACCCATCTCATCATCCACCTGATCGTTCCAGCCTTCGCCAGTGTAATCATTGATGATTTTAAACACGCCGTCTTCGGCGGGATTTTCAATATGATCGATACCGCTAAAACATTTGTAATCCCAGATAAATTTTGAATATTTACCCTGACGGGCAGGGAAGGTGTAGCGTGTCCAGGCTTCGCATTCCAGCACCGTGTCATCAATTTGTGTCCGGTCTTGCTCGTTCACTCGATTAACGCGAATCGCCTCTTTTTCATCGGCGCCCATTTTATGGTTCACCACCACGTCCAGGAGAACAGCAATACCGTGGCTGTGCAGCGCGTCGATAGCGGCATGAAGCTGATCCTTGTCGCCATATTTTGTGGCCACGGATCCTTTTTGATCAAATTCACCTAAATCAAAGAGATCATACGTGTCATATCCCACAGAATAGCCGCCGGACGCGCCTTTATACGCGGGCGGTAACCAGACCATGTTGATGCCAAGATCATTGAGGCTGGCAGCACGGGCCTGAAGTTCGGGCCACAGCTTGCCGCCGTCGGGGTAATACCAGTGAAAGGTCTGCAATAAAGTGGGGTTTTTCATCTTCCTTGCTCCAGAAGTCGCGTCATTGGACTTCTGGAGTATGGAAGAAAACCATAGGATTGGTGGTTACTGATTTAAATTATTTGGGAACAAGATTTTACCAGACAAATTACCATAAGCTGAGGTCAGAGACTGTTGCTTACCTGTTTTATCAATCAGGTGGCGCAGCTCTTCCATGCGCTGCTGTAACAGCACCTTGAGCTCAGCTTCATTTGACAACACCATCCCCAGCAGCTCTTTAGCCTGCTGATTTTGCAGTTTGTTGCCTGGTGAAATCGGGTTGCGGGCAATACTCTCTACAAGCTGTACGTAGTTGACTTCCTGTTCAATCAATTCATCCCATTTACCTGAATGGGCGAGATTTAGCATGGTGATGCTCAGAGCATGCAACGCATGCCAGTCGGTAAGAGATGGGATGAAGTTAGTCATCAACGCATGTCCTGATGAGTAGAAGCCGATGTGTTAATTTGTTTCCACGCATCAGCGATATTGTTCAGCAGTCCCTCTACCTCGATGATGCCTTCCACGTCGTTATGCAGGTTTGACTGTAACAAACGGCGCACCATATAGTCGTAAAGCGATGCCATATTTCGAGGGAGCTCACCCTCAACATCCATGTCCAGCCCTGCCTTGAGACCGTTATCTATAATGCTGATAGCATGTGAAAGTGCCTGGCCTTTTGACACCAAATCCCCTTGTTCGAGGAACAGCCGTGCCCGGACAAGGGCACTGTGTGCCCCGTCAAAAAGCATGACAATAAGCTGATGTGGGCTTGCGCTCATTACCGCGCTTTCCAGCCCAACTTTTTGGTACGAATTAGCACCACTTTGACTATACATATCAAATCCTTAACTGCGGGAAGAACTAAACTGCTGCGTTAAGTAAGTTGCGGTACTGTTTAACTTACTGACCAGCGTGTCGAGCGCAGTGAACTGTGACTTGTAACGCGCCATGGTTGCTTCAATCGTTGCTTCCATATCGGTATAACGCTGATCCAGAGTCTTAATGGTCTTGTTAATACCGTCTTGCGCGTTCTGGATAACGCCCGTTTTACCTGTCGTGGTGCTCAGCATCGACGTCAGGGTATTGTTCATCTTGGTCGCTAAACCGGTCTTGGTTCCGTCACCAATAAAATAGGCCTGAACCGATTCCGGGTTGTCGGTTAACGCTTTCGATAACTTGGTCGAATCCACCGTTAATGTTCCGGTCGAGCCATCGGAGCCGGTTACCGGGTTTTGTGTAATCCCAAGCTGAGCCAGAATTTTGTAATTGCCGCTCTGGCTTTGTACGTCAGTCAGCAGAGAACGCAGCTGAGACTGAATCGAACGTACGTTCGAATCGCCCAATAGCGCGCCGTTACTGGAGGACTGGCTATCAGCGCCTGCATCCACGGCAACATATTTCGTTACGCTAGCGATAGTGGATTGCAGTGAGTTATAGGCGGTTACCCAGTTATTGATAGCCGTGGTGTTAGCGTCTGTTGCACGGCCAATACTTAGCGTTTCATCTGCCGTACTTTTTGATTTGAGCGTCAGCGTCACACCGGGCAATGCATCAGTAATGGTGTTGCTGGCGCGTTCAATCGCCACATTATTGATGGAGACCTTCGCGTTCTGAGAGGCTGTCTGCACGGCAAGGGCGCTACTCGTGCTGTCATGACCAATCTTCTGCTGCAGGGTATCATCGCCCGTTACAGTGACCGTCATGTCATAATCGGTACCGGTCGATTTTGAAGTCAGCATCAGGCGATAGTCACCATCAGTTGCCTTCATTACCGTTGCGCTGACGTTGCCGCCCGCTTTGTTGATGGCATTAGCGATACCGGTCAATGATGTATCCGAATCTGCCAATTGCACCGTTAGCGGCGTTTTTGTCCCCGCCTGGGTAATGGTAATGGTACGCGTGTTGCCAGTCGTCGTTCCGCCAAGCTGTGTGGTATTGCTGGCAATACTGGATGACATCAGTACTTGCGCTTTCGCCACCTGACTAACGTTAACAGTATAATCCCCTACCGTTGCATCACTGGTCGTGGCCGCAGAGAAAGAAGTGTTAGTACTGTTAACTGTTGTTGAGTTCCATGTAGATGCTTTACCCAACGCCGCCGTTGCGGTTTGTAGGCTGGTTAAGGCACTTTGCAACTTACCATACGCACTTAATTGAGCGGTATATGTGGTCTTCTGGTTGGTAATCGTTGTCAGCTTGGTGTTTTCAGCTGCTTCCAGGTTGTTGTACAACGTGGTTAGATCCAGACCGGAACCTACACCAAGGTTACTAATAGAAGCCATGTCTGTTTTCCTTTGCGTCTTGTGTGTAACTTGACTCTCTATCGGCAACTCGAGCAAAAAGTTTACACACCGTATGAAAAAATAATCGACAGAAAAGCGGGAGCAGTTAGGGGTAAATAAGAGGATTGTAGAAGACAAAAACCGCTCCGGAAAGGCGATTTTTTGAGCTAAAAAGACGCTTTAAGAAATTTAAATCATTTAAAAACAATGAGATAAAAGTTTTTATCGATTATTTCTAAAGTCCTTCGAAGATGCGCCGATACCCTTGTTGACGGTGAGAGACGCCGTAAGTGTTAGGCACCGACCCTAAATCAATTTTTGAAGGAAAGTAATTATGGCAGTTATCAATACTAACCTGTTGTCACTGACTACTCAGAACAACCTGAACAAATCTCAGTCTGCGCTGGGCACTGCTATTGAGCGTCTGTCCTCCGGTCTGCGTATCAACAGCGCAAAAGATGATGCGGCTGGTCAGGCAATCTCCAACCGTTTCACTGCAAACATCAAAGGTCTGACTCAGGCTTCTCGTAACGCGAACGACGGTATTTCTATTGCTCAGACTGCCGAAGGTTCTCTGAACGAAATCAACAACAACTTGCAGCGTATCCGTGAGCTGGCAGTTCAGGCTCAGAACGGTACCAACTCCGGTTCCGACATCGACTCCATCCAGTCTGAAGTTAACCAGCGTCTGGACGAGATCAACCGTGTTGCAAGCCAGAGCCAGTTCAACGGTATCAAAATCCTGGCTGGTTCCAACTCCGCAACCACTATCTCTATCCAGGTTGGTTCTAAAGATGGCGAGAAAATCAACATCACCATCTCTGGCAACAGCGGCTGGAACAAATACAACGCAACAGGTACCACTGGTGTTACCACTGGCCTGGCTTCTGGCGAAACTCGTAGCATCAAAGCTAAAGGCTTCGACGTTCTGGCATCCAACGTACTGACTTCTATCGACAACGCACTGAAAGCTGTTGATACTCAGCGTTCAGACCTGGGTGCGATTCAGAACCGTTTCGACTCCACTATCTCTAACCTGAACAACACCGTGACTAACCTGTCCGCAGCACAGTCCCGTATTCAGGATGCTGACTACGCGACCGAAGTGTCCAACATGAGCCGAGCGCAGATTCTGCAACAGGCAGGTACTTCTGTACTGGCTCAGGCGAACCAGGTTCCGCAGTCTGTACTGTCCCTGCTGCGTTAATAACACGCTTCACTGTGACATTGAAAACCAACCCTCCGGGGTTGGTTTTTTTTTGCCCTTACGTCAGCTAATTTCATAAACAGAATATCGATCCTCTGCCTTTTTCCTCTATGGTGAAAGCATCACAGTGTTACGATAATTTTTCTTTCGCACGTTGGCAGTATGACTAAGGATAAAGGAAGATGAACGTTGCCATAATGCAGCCCTATTTTTTCCCATGGATAGGGTACTTCCAGCTTATCTACCAGTCAGACATCTTCGTGCTCTACGACGATGCCAACTTTATCAAGCAGGGATATATCAATCGCAACAGCATTCTTGTTGATGGGCAGGCGCAGAGATTTACGCTACCTGTACCCTCCGCATCGTCGTTCAAGCGAATTGGTGAACTGACGTTCTCTTTGCAGGTTGAGAAAATCGCACGGACCCTTGAGCAAAGTTATCGCAAAGCCCCTTTTTTTAGCGACGTCATGCCGCTGGTGGAAAAAGCGTTATGGAATAAAGATCGCGATATTACCGCATGCTGTCGGGTCGCGATTGACGGCGTATCCGGTTACCTTGGGCTGGAGCAAAACATAGTACGATCCTCCAGCCTGACTTATGATCGTAATGAAAATGCTGAGAACAAGGTCATCGGTATTTGCAAAGCGCTGGAAGGCGAGCGGTATGTCAACAGTACCGGAGGACGACATTTATACAGTGCGAAAAATTTTGCGCAACACGGTATTACGCTCCGTTTTTTGCAGGCCAACAATACCGTGTATTCACAAGGCGCGCATGATTTCGTGCCTTATCTTTCGATAATTGATGTTCTGATGCATTGTGAGCCTGAGCAGGTGAGGCAGGCGTTGAAGAATTTTAGCTACGTTGACTGAATTCAGAATGGCAAATAAAACATTCGGTGGTTACTTCCCGTTAGAATTACCTCCTGCCGGCGCACATTATTACCCGCGTGCCAGAGCGTACCACTCTGCGCGCGGTGCCCTTTATCATCTTTTAGAATGTGTGCAGCCGCAACGTCTCTGGTTACCCAGGCTGATTTGCCAGAGTGTGATTGATGCGGTTGTTGCAGCGAGAATAGACATTGTCTGGTACAGACTCACGGACGATTACCTGCCGTTGTTCGCTATGCCGTTTGAAAAAGAGGATTGCCTTCTTTATGTTGATTATCTGGGGCAGGGTGGGGAGCAGAAAGAAAAACTTTCGCGAATGATCCCCGCGCATCGGATCATCTTCGATCACTCTCAGGCATTTTATCAGCAACAGTATCCGGCGTTGGCCAATCTCTATTCACCGCGGAAATTCTTTGGCGTTGCTGATGGCGGATTTTTGCAGACACAGATTGAGTTACCGTTTCCTGAGATTCAGGATCGGGAATCGCTACACCATTTTGCACATCTTCTGGTGCAGCACGAACACGGCACTTCTGCCGGTTATGCCGATTTTCAGCAGGCGGAGTCAGCGCTTAATAACATCACGGCAAGGAAAATGTCCGCATTGACGGAGCGCATCTTGCGTTCAGTGGATTACGAACGTATCAGAACGGTCCGTGAGCGGAATTATGCTCTGCTAAGTGAATCGCTTGGCGCTCTCAATGCATTTCGCTTTTCAGAGGCTCCGGTCACGGGGCCATTTTGTTACCCGTTTTTCTACCCGACAAAAGCATTACGTCAGGCGCTGATTGTCCGAGGCGTATTTGTCGCCACCTACTGGCACGAAGTTCTTGAACGTGTCGAGCCTGACAGTGTCGAGGCGAACTTTGTCAATTACATGATCCCCTTGCCGTGCGACCAACGTTATAGCGAAGAGGACATCCAGCAGCTTAGTGAGATTGTCAGGTCTGTGGTTACGGATGAGGCTAAGGAATAAAAATAATGAAAAAAATGAATGTGCTCGTTTTCCCCTGCGGATCGGAAAACGCAGGAGAGATCGCGCAATCGCTTCGTTATTCGCTCCATATTAATCGCCTGATTGGCGCATCAAGCTGCGATGATCACGGGCGTTTTCATTTTGCGGATTACATTGGCGATGTTCCCTTTATCAGTGCACCGGAATTCGATTCTTATTTCAGAGAGATGCTGGTTACCCATAAAATTGACGTCATTTTTGCTACTCACGATACGGTATGCGAAAAATTGGCGGAAATGGACGACTTAGCTGGTTGTTATCTCGTTAATGGCGACAGGGAAACCACGCGAATTGCTCGCCGTAAAAGTCTCACATATCAGCGCTTTGCGGGCGCAAGCTGGATCCCGCATGTTTACGCTATGGGGGAAACGCCAAAAAGCTGGCCGGTCATTGTCAAACCTGACTGTGGCCAGGGGGGCAATGGCATCGCACTCGCGGCGAATGAGGAGCAACTCGCGCAAAGTATTGCCGGTAGCGATATGCCCGTGGTTGTTGAATATCTGCCCGGCCGCGAGCTGACGGTAGATTGTTTTACCAACCGGCGTGGCGAACTTGTCTGGGCGGGGCCGCGTACGCGTGAACGGGTGAGGGCGGGTATTACGATGCGCTCGAAAAGTGTCGCTCTTGACGACGAGATTGCCGCTATCGCCCGCGAAATTAATGCCGGGTTAACCTTAAGAGGACCCTGGTTTTTCCAGTTGAAACAAGACAGTGCCCAACGCTGGAAATTACTTGAAGTGTCATGTCGCGTCGCCGGGACAATGGTTGCCCAACGCGCTCGCGGTGTTAATTTGCCGCTTATGGCGCTACATGATTTTATGGGAAGAGATGTGATTCCGTTGGTCACGCCGCATGTGACGCTTATTGAACGATCGATCCGCACTCGCGCAGCAACGACATTGCACTACCAGCGCGTCTATGTGGATCTGGACGATACGCTAATTATTCGACAGCAACCTAACCCTGTAGTGCTGGCTTTTTTGTATCAAAGTCGGGCCCGTGGTAAATCACTACATTTAATTACCCGCCACGAGAAAAAACCGCTCGAAACATTAAATCAGGCGGCGATTTCACCGCTGTTGTTTGATGAAATCATTCATTTGCAAGACTCAGTTAAAAAATCAACGCATATAAAAGGGCCTGCGATATTCATTGATAACTATTTTCCCGAGCGGCTGGATGTTGCACAACTGGATGATGTGCTGGTACTGGATGTGGATGCCGTCGATTTTTATCTGGAGTAATAAAACTACATTTTTATAAGATGTTTTATCTGTTTGATTTAATATGATAATTTTTGTTTCTGGACGCGAGAGAAGCAGCGTATTCGCTGCGTCTCTTTGCCCCATTTTTTGATAGATAGAATTACCCCCATTATTGACGTTTACTCTGCCAATGGACACTACAGCGCGCTGGTAGGATGAGGAAAATGGTTTCCAAACTGTAAAGGATAGCGCTGTGTTCTCTTTAGATTTACCGCAAAATTTCAATTTAGCGTCAGTCAATTCCGCTATACCTAAGTCGACCACTGTTGCTCCTTATCTCAGCGCAACACGTATTCAGGCGAGCGCCTGGCTATATGGTATTGACGGCGCTGCGCCAGATCGCGCGCGTATCCTGGATATTGGCTGCGGCGATGCTTCGCATCTTATGCCTTTTGCTCTCGCTTACCCGCAGGCCGAAATTATCGGTATCGACCTGTCGCCGGAGAAAATCGAAGCCGGGCAGTTGCAGTTCAAATTAGCGGGAATTAAGAATACCCAGCTGTTTTGCACGGATCTGGAAAATTTGCTTGCAGGTCTTAGCGTTCAGTTTGATTACATCATCATTCATAATATTTTCTCGCTGCTTGATAGTCAGACGCGTGAAGCGTTGTTTGCCTTTTGCCAACAGCAACTTACCTCTCAGGGCGTAGTTGCGACCGAGTGGCTTACCCAGCCGGGCGCGGGTGTAAGCCAGATTATTCAGGATGCAATCGCTCTGCATGCGCGCGACGCGAACAGTGATGAGCTGCGTTTAAGCAGTGCCCGTGCTGCATTAACCTGGCTTTCGCTGGGCATGAGTCAACACCCGGCTCGTGAAGCGCTGCAAGAGTTAATCAGTGAAGCCGAGGCGATGGATGATGAAACCTTCGCCTTGCGTTATTTACACGGTATGAACAATGCCAGCTACTTTGTCGACTTCCATGAGAGCGTGACACGTTCCGGACTACGCTATGTTGGCGATCTCTTCCCCTGGAAAGAGTGCCCTGCGCATTACGGCGACAAGGTGGCAGAACTTTCAGAGGCCGTTTGTCCGCACAAAGATAAATTGCTGGTTCAGCAATACCTCGATTTCTCTGTTAACCGTCGTTCGCGCTTTAGTTTACTTACAGTCGCTGAGTCAGCACAGGACATTGCTGCCCAACCCGATCTCAGCCGCTTGCGGGATTTCCATTGGGCAGCGAGTTTCCGTCGCGAAATTGATGGCAACGGCAAGATTTATAATCGCCTGCGTTCTGAGTCCGGTGCTTTTATTGCGACCGATGATGTGGTCACGTTGTCTGTGCTGGATGCGTTGGGCGAAGCATGGCCGCTGAGTATGAGCTTTGAGCAACTGGCATTCCATACACGCTCTCCGGAAGCCGAAAAAGCAGAGCATGAAGAGAAGCTCTTGCTCTCTTTGGGCGCCTTGTTCATGCAAGGTGCTGCTGGATTATATTTCCAGCGAATCCCGTCTGTTTACAATGAACAGAAAACGCCGCATTTGACCACCATCTTTGGCCAGGCTTTCCAACAATTAAAATCGGGCTTTAACTTCTGGAACGAAGCTGTCGAACTGACCGCGCAGGAAGTGTCAGTGCTGGAAAAAGATAATCTGGCGTTTGCTGACATCAAGCTGGTAGACGGTTTGCGTCGTAAAGGGGTATTGACGGGTAGCGTTGCCAGCTGGATTGCGCACTATCAGTCATTAATCAAAGTCGCCACGCTACCAGAAATGGCGGGCACGATCCTGCCTCTCATTCTTTTCTCCAGCGCGCCGCAGAATGGTGGCTTCGATGGGGCAAATCTGCGTGCGGACGCTACCCCGCTTGATAAAAAGAATACGCAGCCGGTCGACCATAAAACCGTTGATCGCCTTGATTCGCTTATTCTCAACAGTGAGTTTGATAAAGCGAGAGAACTGGCGCTGGACGTGGTCAGTAAGATGGAAGCGAATCCGAATGCATGGCTGGAACTGTCACGCGTCTACAGCCGTACTTCCGAATACGGTAAAGCGATTGGCGCTATTAACCGCACGCTGAGTATTACCTCTGTCAGTTGGGACATCTATTTCGAACTGGCCGTGGCGCTGTGGCATTTGCAGCAAGACTGGCTGACAGGACGCGTGGTGCGCGCCATTCTGCGTGCAGATCCGCGTAATGCACTCGCCTGGGATGCGTTGGGTCGCCTGTATTCTGACTATGAAGCCGTAGCCAGTGCCGAATATTGCTATAAAAAAGCGTTATCCATTACGCCGAATAATGCGGGTATGGTCGCTAACCTCGCAGTATTAGTGGCAGAAAATTTGCGGGTAGAAGAGTCTATCAGTTTACTTCGCAAAGCCATTAAACTGATGCCGTCAGACCAGGGTAATTACAGCCGTCTAAATTTTGCGTTGTCCCATAGCGCAAACATTGAGCCAGCGGCGCTGTTCGAAGAACACCGCGTATATGGCCGTCTGACGGAGAAATGGGCAAAAGAGCAGAAAACGCGCTTTAACTGGTCAGGCAGTAAAGATCCGCAACGCCCGTTGCGTATCGGGTTTGTATCCGGCGATCTTTGCCATCACCCGGTGACCTGGTTCCTTAAACCATACTGGGCAAATTTCAACCGTGAACAGTATGAATTGTATGTCTACAACACCTCGCCAATTTATGACGATGTGAGTGAGTATTTCGAGAAAACATCAACGAAATGGCGCAATGTCTTTACGAAGAGTGCGCTGGAACTCGCCCGTATCGTTAATGAAGATGCTGTGGATATTCTTATCGATCTCTCCGGCCATACAGGTTACAACCGCCTTGCGACGTTTGCGCTGAAACCAGCACCGGTTGCGCTTGGCTGGATTGGTTATCCCTGCACGTCCGGCCTGATCGCAATGGATTATCATATTTGCGGCACGGGTATGGCGAAACCCGGAGAGCTTGATGATCAGTTCACCGAAAAACTGATCTTTATGCCAATGCCTGTTCAGTATGAGCCGCCGAAAAACGTGCCAGATGTGAATCCATTGCCTGCTCTTTCTAATGGGGTGTTTACCTTCGGCAGCCTTAACAGACCGAAAAAGATCAGCGACGGTGTGGTTGCCACATGGGCCAAAATACTGACTGCTGCGCCTAATGCCAGAATGTTAATTGGTTATATGCCATCAGAAGAGGTTTCCGCACGTTTGCGGGAGAAATTTGAGGCGCTGGGCGTTAAATCCGATCAGCTTATTTTCCGTGCAAAAACGCATTTTGCAGAATATATGCGTATGCACCTTGAGATTGATCTTATGCTTGATACTTTCCCGTATGACGGCGGTACCACCAGTAATAACGCCGTGTGGATGGGGGTTCCGATGCTCACCCTGAGCGGAAGAACGATGGCCGGTCGCCAGGGTAATGAGATCATCAAAGCTTATCAGCTTGAACAATTCCTTGTTAAAGATGAGGAAGCTTATATCGAGCATGCTCTGGCATGGATAGATAAAAAAGAAGAGTTGAATTCCATCCGCTTAAATATGCGTGAGCGTTTTGTGCAACGGAAAAACGATGTTGTTGATCCTTCGCGAACCTTTGAAAAATTGCTCCGTACCATCTGGCAGAATTACTGCGATGGTAAGAAGCCACAAAGTTTTGTTCTCGATATCAAAGATATCGAGGCGAGCCAGGAGTAAATCCATGCGCGATAATATTTATGTAACCAGCCCGTTACTGCCGCCGCTTGAGGAGTTTATTCCTTATCTGGAGCAGATCTGGCAAAGCAAACATCTGACCAACTCAGGCCCGTTTCATCAGCAATTTGAAGCGGCGCTGGCGAAATATTTGGGTGTTGAGTATCTGTCGCTATTTTCAAACGGTACGCTGGCGCTGTTAACGGCACTCCAGGCATTAAGAGTAAAAGGGGAGGTGATTACCACCCCGTACTCTTTCGTGGCGACGGCGCATACCATCCTCTGGAACTCGTTAAAACCGGTTTTCGTGGATATCGATCCGAAAACCTGCAATATGGATCCGCGTAAAATCGAAGCGGCGATTACTCCGGAAACGACGGCGATTTTGCCCGTCCATTGCTACGGTATTCCGTGTAATGTGGATGAGATTCAGCGTATTGCTGATATGTACGATCTGCGTGTTATCTATGATGCGGCCCATGCCTTTGGTGTAAAAGAAAATGGCAGCAGCATCCTGACCCATGGGGATCTCTCGATCCTCAGTTTCCACGCGACGAAAGTCTTTAATACAGTCGAAGGCGGCGCCATTATTTGTCAGGATGCAAAAATGAAAAAACGCATCGATGATCTGAAAAACTTTGGCTTTGCAAATGAAACTACTGTGGTTGCGACGGGTATAAACGGCAAAATGAACGAAGTCCAGGCCGCTTTTGGTATGCTCCAGCTGCAACATATCGATCAGGCTTTGCTCAACCGTGAAGTAATCTATAAGCGTTACGTCGAAAAACTCGCAGGTATTAAAGGCTTGCGGATCCTGGATAAACCGCAAAATATCGAGTGGAATTATGCTTATACACCGATATTTATCGATGAGAATTTTGCCTGCTCACGAGATGAACTCTATGAAAGTCTCAAGCCGCATAATATTTTTACCCGACGTTATTTCTATCCGCTGATTTCTGAGTTCCCGATGTACCGCGGATTACCCAGCGCACAGCCGGGCCTGATGCCTGTGGCTGAGAAAGTATCTGCTTCGGTGCTTTGTTTACCGATCTACCCAACATTGACGCTTGATGAAGTCGATATGATTACCGATCTTATTCGCGAGAAAAGTTTGGGGCATTCTATCTCTCCTGACCACTGTGACTTTAAATTAGTATTGCCGGGTATATGATATGAAAAGAGTGATCACCTTCGGTACTTTTGACGTCTTTCATATTGGACATGTGAATATTCTTGAGCGTGCCGCTCAACTTGGCGATTATCTTATTGTGGGTGTTTCTTCTGATGCGCTGAGTTTTAAAAAAAAGCAGCGCTACCCGCTCTATAGCCAGGATGACCGCGTTAAAATTATCAGCGCATTGCGCTGTGTGGACGAAGTGTTCATAGAAGAATCACTGGAAGATAAAGCCCGCTATATTGAGATGAAAAATGCCGATTTGCTGGTGATGGGTGATGATTGGGAAGGGCGTTTTGATTGGGTTAAACCGTGGTGTGAGGTCGTTTATTTGCCGCGAACACCGTCGATCTCGACAACCGAAATCATTGAGATTGCCCGTCTGCGCTAATAATAAAAAACCCATCTTTACGATGGGTTTTTTATATCCGTATTCAATCAACCAGACTATTTTTGTCGGCAATCCACCGTTGTAACAGGGATGACATCTCTTCAAACGCCTCAACGATTACCGTTTCACAACCCGGATATAAGAAGTACTGGACATGCGGATGCGCGCCAGCAGCCCTGCCTGCGCCAAGACGTTCGTAATCAATGGCGGCCTTACCATTTTCGGTTTTCAGGTAGTCCAGGAGGTTAAACTGGTTCGCACTATCCGCTTGCCACGCATACATCTTGTACTCACCATTCACATACAGCAGATGGAAAAGTTCAGAGGTAATAGAGTAGCCTTTACGAAGCGGGGTATGGCGCGTTTCACCGGTCTGGGCAGCAAACAGATTTCGACTGTAACTGTATTTCCTGTCACCAGAAAGCGCTGAGAAGCTTGCCGGGTTATCTTCACCCGTCACCGGAATATTCAACATATCAAAGACCGTTTTTTTCAGATCAATCATGCTAACCAGATGATTGATATCACGTGCTTTATAGTTGCTGTCGTAGATAAATGCCGGTGTATGAACCAAAGAGGTATAAGGTTCGATGGCATGGGCAAATCCGCCATTAAGGCCGTGGTTCCAGAAATCGTCGCCGTGATCGCCAAAGATAACCAGCGTGGTATTTTCCATCTGTTTATGATTCATCAGCAGGCGCAGGATATCACCCACGGTATTATCCATACTCTCATAACCACGTTGCCAGCGGATGAAACTATTATCACTGGCACCTTTATAACCGTCCTGGTAGCACAGGTGACTACACAGGTTCCAGATATACAGCGCGAAAGGCTGGGAATGGTCAGCAATAATAGACTCGGCGGTATGCAGCATCTCGCTGGAAGTGTCATACCATTTGAAGCGATCACGCTCGCTCCAGATCATGTCAAAACTCACCACGTTTTGTGGGAAACCCAGCCCGGCAGTACGGTAACCGGCATTATGCAGATCATCAAACATGGACGGCGACTTACGGCGCGGCACCAGCCCGATCTCGAAATTCACATTATGCTCAAGGATGTCGTCATCACCGTGCAGTAAATCACTGACGGCCATGAACGATGATGTCGCTGATGAGATAAAATTATTCAAGCGTAATGTATGCGGCGTCAGGCTGTTCAGGCATGGAAACCACTGGCGACGGCTGTATATCGCCTGATTAAGGCTTTCGAGGTGAATGAAAACGACATTTTTTTTCATGATTATTCCTTGAGAATAAGATCTGTCATAGTGACATCAAGGTATAAATACCTGTTGTTGAAAGCCTTCCTGATCGTTCATCAATGCCACTCTTGTGAAATGGCTTTTGTATGTCGATGCACCGTAATCTTATCATTGCGGCTTACATGGTTGGCTCTGTCAAAAAAAGAATCTGTGCGTCGCCGTTTGACAAGCTGACCTTTAGCGGCTGGCTTGCGCATAACGGTAACAGGCGTTTTGTGATGTTCGTACTTAAAAGGCGAATAAAGCGATAATCCGCCTTGAATACTTTTTTGAAAAAGACGCTGGTTAAAAGTATTGCCATATTTTTCATGAACAAAACCACTAACCCGATATTCATAACCACAGCACTTCGCCCGAATCGGCAAACCATGCTTATCGCATAATTGTATTTCTAAAGCGTGTTTGCCGTTAATTGTCCGTGCGCCGGGATAGTGACTTTTGCCGTTTGGTTTAATAAATAGCTGCCAACATTCAGTCACTTCCATATGGGTATCATTAACAGACGAGAAAATGATACCCAGAGTATTAACCAGGGGAAGAAATTTATAAAAAAAAGGTCCGGCGTAATGTTTACCTGCAACTGATTTTTTTGCTTCTTTTTCAGTCAGATGCCGCGTGGTGGCTACGTGATTTGCGTCATACGCAGGAAAGTAAAACGGGATGTCGTATAATAGATTTAGCGCCTGACAGGCCTGTTGCCAGTCTGCATTTCTGGTGTCTGACAATATAAAAGACCCCCGAATATTATAACAGGCTGGGTTGTTACAACGGGAACCTGCGAGAAATAGCTTCACCGTTTTTTCATAACGAAGCGATAGCCAAATCTCACGACCGATTTCTGTACCAGCAGGTGAAATTAATACATTGATCATGCGGCGCCCGGGCGGATGGGAGTGTACATTTACAGTATGAGATGAACTCTGATACACAACCCTGCAAATAACCCCCCATTTCACCCACTATTCATCCGATTAAAAGTGCTACAGAATCGGATAATCATGCCGATAACTCAAACTAACGCAGGGCTGTTTATCGTGAATTCACTGTATACCGCTGAAGGTGTAATGGATAAACACTCGCTGTGGCAGCGTTATGTACCTTTGGTGCGTCACGAAGCATTGCGCCTGCAGGTGCGTTTGCCGGCGAGTGTGGAACTGGACGATCTGCTACAGGCGGGCGGGATCGGGTTACTGAATGCAGTTGACCGATACGACGCTCTGCAAGGAACGGCATTTACCACTTACGCAGTGCAGCGCATTCGTGGGGCCATGCTGGATGAATTGCGCAGCCGTGATTGGGTACCGCGCAGTGTCCGGCGTAACGCTCGCGAAGTAGCACAGGCTATGGGGCAACTTGAGCAAGAGCTGGGACGTAATGCGACCGAAACAGAAGTCGCACAACGCCTCGGTGTTCCGGTTGAAGAATACCGTCAGATGCTGCTTGATACCAATAATAGCCAGCTTTTCTCCTATGACGAATGGCGAGAAGAGCACGGTGACAGTATCGAAGTTGTGACTGACGATCATCAACAGGAAAACCCGTTATTCCAGTTAATGGAAAGTAATTTGCGTCACCGTGTAATGGAAGCGATTGAATCCTTACCGGAGCGCGAACAACTGGTTCTGACGCTTTATTATCAGGAAGAGCTTAATCTCAAAGAGATTGGCGCTGTTCTTGACGTCGGAGAATCTCGGGTTAGCCAATTGCATAGCCAGGCTATTAAGCGCTTACGTACAAAGCTGGGTAAGTTATAGGTTGGTGAGACTATCCGTACTGGATCGCCCCTGAAAAATGCCGCACAACGCATTGACAACCAGGAGTTATCATGACGGTGCAGCAACCTAAAAGACGGCCATTAAGCCGCTATTTAAAAGACTTTAAACACAGCCAAACACATTGCGCACATTGTCACAAATTACTCGACCGCATCACCCTGGTGCGTCGAGGCGAAATTGTGAACAAGATTGCAATATCACGCCTGGATATGCTTCTGGATGAGGCTGCCTGGCTGCAGGAACAAAAAGAATGGGTAGCGCTCTGCCGATTCTGCGGTGACCTGCATTGCAAAGAGCAAAGTGATTTCTTCGATATCATTGGATTTAAACAATTCCTTTTCGATCACACTGAAATGAGCCATGGCACGGTGCGCGAATACGTTGTTCGTCTTCGCCGCCTGGGAAATCATTTAAGTGAGCTTAATATCTCCCGTGATCTTCTTGACGAAGGGTATCCTGATGAAAATCTGGAGCCCTGGTTACCCACCACCAGTACCAATAATTACCGTATCGCGTTGCGTAAGTACGCACAATTTAAAGCACAAGCACGCTTTAACGTTGCGCAAAAGATCGCTGTCGGTGCTCGATCTGATATATATTAAAAATGAATAAAATGTAACGCACAGGTGCCTGAAAATGATTCAGGTACCGTGCGTTACGCTCTTCATTTTCTGGTCGGAGACACTATGAAACTTGCACTTTTGGGTCGTCAGGCGCTGATGGGTGTTATGGCAGTCGCGCTGGTTGCGGGGATGAGCGTCAAAACGTTCGCCGCTGAAAATTTACTGAATAAAGTTAAAGAGCGTGGCACGTTGCTGGTTGGACTGGAAGGCACCTATCCGCCGTTCAGCTTTCAGGGTGATGATGGCAAGCTTACCGGTTTTGAAGTTGAATTTGCCGATGCGCTGGCGAAACATTTGGGCGTGAAAGCAGCGCTGAAACCCACCAAGTGGGATGGCATGCTGGCGTCGCTGGATTCAAAACGTATTGATGTGGTGATTAACCAGGTCACTATCTCCGATGAACGTAAGAAAAAATACGATTTCTCCACCCCCTACACCGTCTCGGGTATTCAGGCACTGGTGAAAAAAGGCAATGAAGAGAGCATCAAATCCTCTGCCGATCTGAAAGGCAAAAAAGTGGGCGTGGGTCTGGGTACCAACTATGAAGAGTGGCTGCGCGCCAACGTGCAGGGCGTGGATATCCGTACCTACGATGATGATCCGACAAAATACCAGGATCTGCGCGTAGGCCGTATTGATGCCATTCTGGTGGACCGTCTTGCCGCGCTCGATCTGGTGAAAAAAACCAACAATACGCTGGCCGTTGCGGGGGATGCTTTCTCACGTCAGGAAGCGGGTGTCGCATTGCGTAAAGGTAACGAAGACCTGCTGAAAGCCATTGATGCGGCGATTGCCGACATGCAGAAAGACGGCACTCTGAAAGCGCTATCGGAAAAATGGTTCGGCGCTGATGTAACGAAGTAATCTCTCCGTAAGAAAAAGGCGCTAAATTCAGCGCCTTTTTTATTTACGCGCGGTATACGTGCATAATAAAAACAATTCCTATCTCGCTACCGGAGGATCAATGTCCTTACAAAATCTCACCCGTTTTCCCCGACTGGAATTTATCGGCGCGCCGACGCCGCTGGAATACCTGCCGCGTTTTTCTGATTTCCTCGGTCGTGACATTTTTATAAAGCGCGATGATGTGACCCCCATAGCGATGGGCGGTAATAAGCTGCGTAAGCTGGAATTTCTCGCCGCAGATGCGCTGCGCGAGGGGGCTGACACGTTGATTACCGCAGGCGCTATTCAGTCTAACCACGTGCGTCAGACGGCGGCGGTGGCAGCGAAGCTCGGGCTTCACTGTGTGGCGCTGCTGGAGAATCCGATTGGCACGACCGCAGAAAATTATCTGAGCAACGGTAACCGTCTGCTGCTGGATCTGTTCAACACGCAAATCGAAATGTGCGACGCGCTGACCGATCCCAAACGCCAACTGGATGAGCTGGCAACGCGTATCGAAGCGCAGGGGTTTCGCCCATATGTGATCCCGGTTGGCGGCTCGAACGCGCTGGGGGCATTGGGTTATGTCGAAAGCGCGTTGGAAATCGCTCAGCAGTGTGAAGGTGCCGTAGGGCTTTCTTCGGTTGTGGTGGCGTCGGGCAGTGCCGGAACGCACGCCGGCCTGGCGATTGGCCTGGAACAACTTCTGCCGGAAGTCGAGCTCATCGGTGTGACGGTATCGCGCAGTGTTGCTGACCAAAAACCGAAAGTGGTAACCCTGCAACAGGAGGTTGCACAGCTGCTGGACGTGAAGGCCAGCGCAGAGATTACCCTATGGGATGACTATTTCGCGCCAGGCTACGGCCAGCCTAATGATGAGGGTATGGAAGCGGTTAAACTGCTGGCGCGGCTGGAAGGTATTCTTCTCGACCCGGTGTATACCGGCAAGGCGATGGCGGGTCTTATCGATGGAATTGAGCAGAAACGTTTTAAAGATGATGGCCCGATTTTGTTTGTCCACACCGGCGGCGCTCCGGCGCTGTTTGCCTATCACCCACATGTTTAATCTCCGGGCAGAACAACCATAATGCAAGAAAGTCTACAGCTGGTTTTCGACTCAGCGCCGTTCCTGCTTAAAGGGGCGATATTTACACTGCAACTGAGCATCGGCGGCATGTTCTTTGGCCTGCTGCTGGGGTTTGTACTGGCGTTGATGCGCTTGTCGCCGCTGCTGCCTGTACGCTGGCTGGCACGCGTCTACATCTCGATTTTTCGCGGTACGCCGCTTATCGCCCAGCTGTTTATGATCTACTACGGCTTGCCGCAATTTGGCATTGAGCTGGATCCGATCCCGGCGGCAATGATCGGTTTGTCGCTCAACACCGCCGCCTACGCCTCGGAAACATTGCGTGCGGCGATCTCGTCTATTGATAAAGGGCAGTGGGAAGCCGCCGCGAGTATTGGCATGACACCGTGGCAAACGTTACGGCGCGCAATACTGCCACAAGCCGCGCGCGTGGCGTTGCCGCCGCTCTCTAACAGCTTCATCAGTCTGGTGAAAGACACCTCGCTGGCGGCGACGATTCAGGTGCCGGAGTTGTTCCGTCAGGCGCAAATGATCACTTCGCGTACGCTGGAAGTGTTCACGATGTATCTTGCCGCTTCGCTGATTTATTGGGTTATGGCGACAGTGCTCTCTGCGTTGCAGAACTATTTTGAAAACCAGTTGAACCGTCAGGAGCGCGATCCGAAATGAGTGCTATCGAAGTGAAAAACCTGGTGAAACAATTCCACGGCCAGACGGTGCTGCACGGTATCGATCTTGAGGTGGCGCAAGGGGAAGTGGTGGCAATTATCGGCCCCAGCGGATCCGGAAAAACCACGCTATTGCGCAGTATCAACCTGCTGGAGCAGCCCGAGAGCGGTACGATTCGGGTGGGCAATATGACCATTGATATGGCAAAGCCGTTGGGACAACAGAAAAACCTGATTCGCCAGCTGCGTCAGCATGTAGGTTTCGTGTTCCAGAACTTCAATCTCTTTCCACATCGCACGGTACTGGAAAACATCATCGAAGGGCCGGTGATTGTGAAAGGGGAAACGAAGGATGAAGCGACAGCACGGGCGCGGGAGCTGCTGGCCAAAGTAGGGTTAAGTGGTAAAGAAACCAGTTATCCGCGGCGGTTATCCGGCGGACAACAGCAGCGCGTCGCGATTGCGCGTGCGCTGGCGATGCGCCCGGATGTCATCCTGTTCGATGAACCGACCTCGGCGTTGGATCCTGAGCTGGTGGGAGAGGTGCTCAATACCATCAGGCAACTGGCGCAGGAAAAACGAACGATGGTCATTGTTACCCATGAAATGAGCTTTGCGCGCGATGTCGCAGACCGGGCCATCTTCATGGATCAGGGGCGCATTGTCGAACAGGGTGCGGCGAAGTCATTATTCGCGAATCCGCAGCAGCCACGCACACAGCAATTTCTGGAAAAATTCCTGATGCAGTAATGACTCACCGATTCGGCAGCGACTCGCTTTTCGAATCGGTGAGTTGTATCAACTTAAGCTAAATTTATTAGCGCACTTTAAAGCATATGCATGGCAAATAACGCTATTTAGCCACTCTCCGTCGCCGCATTTTCCCGCAAAAACAGTAGCTTCTGCCTTCACAGCTCGCCATAACCTGCGAAAATTTTTACTGATTTCCGCTAATACCGATATTTTACACTTATAAAAAAGATTTATGTGTTAATTTAATGTATCCATAATAATGATTATTATTGTCAGGGGTGATATCGGTCAGTATGCAGGATAATGATTTTTTCTCGTGGCGCAGGGAAATGCTGCTACGTTTTCAGGAGATAACCGACAAGGAAGAGGTCTATTCAACATTAAAGCAGCAAACGCAGCTGCTTGAATTTGATTTTTTTGCACTGTGTGTTCGTCATCCGGTGCCGTTTACGCGCCCGAAAATCAATGTCCACACCACGTACCCGGATGCCTGGATGGCACATTATCAGGCTGAAAATTATTTCGCGATTGATCCGGTACTTAAACCAGAGAATTTCCTTCACGGGCATTTACCGTGGAATGACAAATTATTTCACGAGACACCGGAATTATGGAATACCGCACGGGATTTTGGATTACGTAAAGGGATAACGCAGTGTTTGATGCTGCCAAACCATGCACTGGGATTCTTGTCCGTGTCTCGCTCGAGTATTCTTCATCATCCAGAGCATGATGAAGAGATTGAGTTGCGCCTGCAAACACTGATTCAACACAGCCTGATCACGCTTTCCCGACTGGGAGACAATATGGTCATTGCGCCGGAAATGAAATTCAGTAAGCGCGAGAAAGAAATTCTGAAATGGACAGCGGAAGGGAAGACATCGGCCGAAATCGCTATGATTTTGTCCATATCTGAGAATACGGTGAATTTTCACCAAAAGAACATGCAGAAAAAATTCAACGCGCCGAATAAAACACAGATTGCCTGTTATGCGGCGGCAACGGGAATCATCTGATCTGCCTCTTCGTTCTGCGTGCCAGACGTATACCGGCTGCCAGCTTTTGTGCTGCCAGCCGGATTCACTTACTGGCGATAAGCTTGTTTGATCTGCTTCACCGTGTTGGTGAACACCGCAGCCTGGGCTTCATCTTCCAGCGTCGCGATCTGTTTTTCCATTTTAATGATGACGCGACCTGCATCAGCCTGCCCCATAGCCTGCAACATCAGCGTGATCATCGTTTTCAGGCATGAGACTTCCTGAGCCAGTTCCTGGTTATTATCAGCAGTGGAAAAATCAGGTGTGCTCATTTATTTACCTCGTTCTGTTACCGTGCTTAGCGTGACGGTGAATGTCAAAGCGGCGGAGTATACCACAAGCCAAGGGAAAAATAGCAGTGGTTGTTTTATGCGCACGCGTTATCTGGTTTATTAAATTAAACATTAACAGAATATTTAATTTTAATAGTGCAGGCAAAATATATGTTTAATAGAGGTAGAGTGTCGGTTAATTATTGTTACAAAGTACCGCTTCTATTTCCCCGGCAGAATAAAAAAAGTGCGTTCCATCAACTTTCCGAAAAGCACTTTTAAACACGCAAACCTGATGCGGCGCGGGTTAAGAAAGTTTCCACAAAATGTACAGGTTAATTTCCAAAAACGAGACCAAAATCGAATGAGTGGCATTTTTTAACTTTCAATAATGCGGCAAAAACCGTTAGTATGTGAAGAATTAGCTTGCAGCAGCGTCATCCCTTTTCTGGAGATATTCCATTGATCAACGTACTTCTTGTTGATGACCACGAACTGGTGCGCGCAGGGATACGACGCATTCTCGAAGATATTAAAGGCATAAAAATTTCTGGCGAAGTTTGTTGCGGCGAGGATGCCGTAAAATGGTGCCGGGCACATTCCGTCGACGTTGTGTTGATGGACATGAACATGCCGGGCATCGGCGGCCTTGAAGCCACACGCAAGATTGCGCGCGCTAATATCGACACCAAAGTCATCATGCTTACCATCCATACAGAAAACCCGCTTCCGGCGAAAGTGATGCAAGCTGGCGCGTCAGGTTATCTCAGCAAAGGCGCTGCACCGCAAGAAGTCGTCAATGCGATTCGCTCCGTCCATTCCGGACAACGATATATTGCGTCTGATATTGCTCAGCAGATGGCTCTCAGTCAGATTGAACCGGAAAAAACCGACTCACCGTTTGATAGTTTGTCTGAACGTGAATTGCAGATTATGCTGATGATCACTAAAGGTCAGAAGGTCAATGAGATCTCTGAGCAACTGAATCTCAGCCCCAAAACGGTGAACAGCTATCGCTATCGCATGTTCAGTAAATTGAACATTCATGGTGACGTGGAGCTGACTCACCTGGCGATTCGCCATGGTCTGTGCAATGCGGAGACGTTAGCAAGTCAGTGAATGAAGTTTTCGATTCAAAAGCCTTTCTCAAAACAGTGACCAGCAAACCGGGTGTCTACCGTATGTATGACACCGGCGGTACGGTTATCTATGTTGGCAAAGCAAAAGATCTTAAAAAGCGCCTCTCCAGTTATTTTCGCAGCAATCTCGCCTCGCGAAAAACAGAGGCGCTGGTTGCGCAGATCCAGCAGATTGATGTCACGGTAACGCATACCGAGACGGAAGCATTATTGCTGGAACACAACTACATCAAACTTTACCAGCCGCGTTACAACGTATTACTGCGCGATGATAAATCCTATCCTTTTATCTTCCTGAGCGGCGACACACATCCGCGCCTGGCGATGCATCGTGGTGCGAAGCATGCCAAAGGGGAGTACTTTGGCCCGTTTCCAAACGGTTACGCGGTGAGGGAGACACTGGCGCTCCTGCAAAAGATTTTCCCCGTTCGCCAATGCGAAAATAGTGTCTATCGCAATCGCTCGCGGCCGTGTCTGCAGTATCAGATTGGTCGCTGCCTGGGCCCTTGCGTGGCTGGCCTCGTCAGCGAAGAGGAGTATGCGCAGCAAGTGGATTACGTGCGTCTGTTCCTGGCAGGTAAAGATGATCAGGTGCTTACGAAACTGATTGCCCGAATGGAAAAAGCCAGTCAGGCGCTGGAATTTGAAGAGGCAGCGCGTATTCGCGATCAAATTCAGGCCGTGCGCCGGGTAACCGAAAAACAGTTTGTCTCCAACACCGGCGACGATCTGGACGTGATTGGCGTGGCATTCGATGCTGGCATGGCCTGTGTGCATGTGCTCTTTATTCGCCAGGGCAAGGTATTAGGCAGCCGCAGTTATTTCCCCAAAGTGCCGAATGGTACTGAGCTTGGTGAGGTGGTGGAAACCTTTGTCGGGCAGTTTTACTTGCAGGGGAGCCAGATGCGCACTCTGCCGGGTGAGATCCTGCTGGATTTTAACCTCAATGACAAAACGCTTTTGGCGGATTCATTGTCGGGGCTTGCCGGACGCAAAGTAAACGTGCAGACCAAACCACGTGGCGATCGTGCACGCTACCTGAAACTGGCGCGTACCAATGCCGCAACGGCGCTTAGCACGAAATTATCGCAGCAGTCGACCGTCAACCAGCGGCTGACGGCGCTGGCAACCTTGCTAAAACTGCCTGAAGTGAAGCGTATGGAATGTTTTGATATTAGCCATACCATGGGTGAGCAGACGGTGGCGTCCTGTGTGGTATTTGATGCCAACGGGCCTGTGCGTGCGGAATACCGGCGTTACAACATCACTGGTATCACGCCCGGCGATGATTACGCTGCAATGAACCAGGTGCTGCGTCGTCGTTACGGGAAGGCGATTGAAGAGAATAAAATTCCGGATGTGATTTTGATCGACGGCGGGAAAGGGCAGTTAGGGCAGGCCAAAACGGTTTTTGCTGAACTCGATGTTCCGTGGGATAAACACCATCCACTTCTGCTGGGCGTAGCAAAAGGAACCGACCGCAAAGCAGGGCTTGAGACGTTGTTTTTTGAGCCGGAAGGCGAAGGGTTTAGTCTGCCTCCTGATTCCCCCGCGTTGCATGTGATACAGCATATCCGCGACGAGTCGCACGATCATGCGATCAGCGGGCATCGCAAAAAGCGGGCAAAGGTGAAGAATACCAGTACCCTGGAAACCATCGAAGGCGTTGGTCCAAAGCGTCGCCAGATACTGTTAAAGTACATGGGGGGGCTGCAGGGCTTGCTGAATGCGAGTATTGAAGAAATTGCAAAAGTGCCGGGCATCTCGCAAGGTCTGGCAGAAAAGATCTACTACTCGTTGAAACATTAAGGGCTCTGTAGCAACATAGGGTCAAAATTTACTGACAACAGATAGTTACCGTCATTATGCGATTTAATATCCCTACGTTGCTTACCCTGTTTCGCGTCATCCTTATCCCATTTTTTGTTTTGGCATTTTACTTGCCTTTTCAATGGGCTTCGTTTGCATGCGCGCTGATTTTTCTCGTCGCCGCAGTCACCGACTGGTTTGATGGTTTCCTTGCGCGCCGCTGGAACCAGAGTACGCGTTTTGGTGCATTTCTGGATCCGGTGGCAGATAAAGTGATGGTCGCTATCGCAATGGTGCTGGTAGCAGAGCATTACCACACCTGGTGGGTGACGCTCCCGGCGGCAACCATGATTGCCCGCGAGATTATTATTTCGGCCCTGCGCGAATGGATGGCGGAATTGGGTAAACGCAACAGTGTTGCCGTCTCCTGGATCGGTAAAGTGAAAACGACCGCACAAATGACTGCACTGGTCTGGATGCTCTGGCGTCCAAATGAATGGGTCGAATGGGCGGGGATTGGCCTTTTCCTGATAGCTGCGGTACTGACACTGTGGTCGATGTTGCAATATTTGAACGCTGCCCGCGGAGATTTGCTTGAACAGTGATCGTTTCGCGTTAATTTTCAGCAAACGATCCGGGTTTTGAAAAATATCGTTGACTCAGTGCGTCAGGTAAGTAGAATGCATCGCATCGGACGGCAGCGTAGCTAGCCAGAAGATAACAAAATCAAGTGATTAGAACAAAACTTGATATTGCGGGAATAGCTCAGTTGGTAGAGCACGACCTTGCCAAGGTCGGGGTCGCGAGTTCGAGTCTCGTTTCCCGCTCCAGTTTAAAAGCATCGGCATATTGCGGGTGTTGGCTGAAAGGCATGAAGATTCTGGCGCGTTAGCAAAGCGGTTATGTAGCGGATTGCAAATCCGTCTAGTCCGGTTCGACTCCGGAACGCGCCTCCAATTTCTTCCCGAGCCCGGGTGGTGGAATCGGTAGACACAAGGGATTTAAAATCCCTCGGCGTTCGCGCTGTGCGGGTTCAAGTCCCGCCCCGGGTACCATGGGAAAGAACAGAATAATCAAAGCAATAAGCAGTGTCGTGAAACCACCTCCGGGTGGTTTTTTTGTTTTTCTACTCCACCATTTCCAACGAGGCGTCCAAAGAGGCTTGTCCGCGGACTCCTGGCCATTCACGTTTCCTGAAATTCGATAACAGGTCAGTTTTTACTTTTCGCTCGTCTGTTGTTACCTGAGATGCATCATCTGGTCGTTGATTGGTAACCAGATGAAAATGGCGATAATCAACTACATCAACGCATTAAAAATGGGCAATGATGCGCTGCTGAGCTGTGCTCACTTGGGGGGATTCCAGTCGATCCGCTGGCGTTCTGCGGATTCAGCATCCGCAAGGACATCAATTTCAGAGAGTTAAGAGTTGGAACGGGCAGCCAGTAGTGTGCCTGCTATTGGATAGATTGCTTCTCTCACGGTTTTTCTGTGTCCTGGAATGGGCAATTTATGATCTGCTGTAGATCCCAGCCTACATTAGGCCGCCTCTATGATACAAGCGCCCCCAGGGGATGCTGTCTCTCAGGTTAAGCAGGTAAACTGCACAACCATTCTGGCGCTGCATGGGCGTTAGTTGTCTGCGAAATGAATTCATTAGCGAAGATGCGGAACCATGGGAAGGCATGGTTGTAATCCGGAGTGTGGCTTATTTCTCCCACCAGACGGATGTAGATGTTAATCCTGTTATGTGAGAGCAGGTCGCAGCGGGCAGATTCCTCGCAGGCTCGTCATCTGTCCAACCGGCTGGCACCGGTTGTCGAGCCCCGGTCGGGGATTCTCATCCCCCGGTACGGGGGAATATAAAAGAAAAAAAGCCCGTACTTTCGTACAGGCTCTTATCTAAAATGATGGTGGTGAGGGGGGGATTGACTCGCTTCGCTCGCCCTGCGGGCAGATTCCTCGCCGGCTCGTCATCTGTCCAACCGGCTGGCGCCGGTTGTCGAGCCCCGGTCGGGGGTTCTCATCCCCCCGGTACGGGGGAATATAAAAGAAAAAAGCCCGTACTTTCGTACAGGCTCTCATCTGGAATGATGGCGGTGAGGGGGGGATTGACTCGCTTCGCTCGCCCTGCGGGCAGATTCCTCGCAGGCTCGTCATCTGTCCAACCGGCTGGCGCCGGTTGTCGAGCCCCGGTCGGGGGTTCTCATCCCCCCGGTACGGGAGCATATAAAAGAAAAAAGCCCGTACTTTCGTACAGGCTCTTATCTGAAATGATGGCGGTGAGGGGGGGATTCGAACCCCCGATACGTTGCCGTATACACACTTTCCAGGCGTGCTCCTTCAGCCACTCGGACACCTCACCACATTGTTTTGATGCCACACCTCTGGGGGGCAACGGGGCGCTACTATAGGGAGTTGCACTAAAACGGTCAAGCATATTTTCGGTATTGATGATTGTTCGCTTAAGGTCTGAGCAACGACGGCGGATGACAAGCTGATAATGCGCAGCTCTACTTTGTGGCATCAGTCCAGATTGTCAGTTTTCCCGGATGCGCTGGTGCTTATCCGGGCCAGGAAATGAGGTACGCGCTGAACCGATCTCCTCGCCCTGCGGGCAGATTCCTTGCAGGCTCGTCTTCTGTCCAACTGGCTGACGCTGGTTGTCGAACCCCGGTGGGGGATTCTCATCCCCACCGGGGCGGGAGAATATAAAAGGAAAAAAGCCCGTACTTTCGTACAGGCTCTTATCTGCAATGATGGCGGCGTCATAGTCATATCTAACTTAACGGTTTGTGACAGCCATACCTTAGGATAATACTGCGACAGAATTTGATGTTCCTGTTGGCTCCACTGCCGTCGCTGTGGGCATCCCGTTTGTCTTTCATGAAATAGATTGCTCATCGTGGCCTTCCTGGCGGTAATGGCAGAATATCTGCAATTCTGTTGCCAGAGAGATTTATTTTTAAACGCCACAGTATCCGAACATATTAAATTTTCTTTCGGTGTTTTTTGTTTTTATGTCAATAGTGGCTTTAATATCGCTGCCTTCTTCATCCTCTGCTGGTTCTGCAATCGGAGCCTGTTTTACGGTGAGCGAAATGTCTTCACTTTTGTATTCTGAGGTGTTTTCTCCTGACGATATCTGTTTCAATATAGTTATCTCTCCATTCAATTTCATGATGGCAGAATACGTACACTCTCCGCCCGCGGCAGGACAAATTGCGCCTTCAACATAGTTATAGGAATCCTCTTTCTTATTATCAGTCAGACTCAGAGTACAAGTGAAATGCCTCAAATCAGTAATCTCATCATCGGCAATTTCACCAATGTCTAAACTATTAGTCTCAATGCCATCTGGCGGTATAGTAGCAGGTTCGTTTGCAGCACAGCCAGCAATACCAGATAACATCAGAGTTAAAAGGAATATAATATTTTTAATCATTTTCATCGATTCCATCAATATTAAGATCTGGGACGGTTATTTTTCCATACATTCAGATATTGAGTAGGATCTGTCACGTCGGAACGCCATCTGTAATCCCCGGTAGTTGTTGTAAGAGCCGTTGATGATGCTCCATTGGTATAAATCTCCAGATGCAACATAGATGAACCACCTCGCAACCGCCCAACCTTAGCAATAATCTGCCCTTTTTTGACGGATGAACCACCAGAGTATGAGCATGAGCCAGGAGCAATTTCGCCACAACGAAGAAGAAGGTTGCCATGTCTGATTTCTACAGCATAAGTACTCGAATAAAAGGAATAGGGGTTTTGAACTAATACTCCATCCGCAACAGCATAAATAGGCGTCCCCACAGGGAATATTAAATCGCAGCCAGCATGTTTGCGTGCACTTCCATCTTTGGCTTTGCGCGGAGCACCAAATTGATGACCTCCATTTGACCATGATTTTTCGGGGATTTTCGGGAAGGGAAAACAGAATACTTCACTTGTCTCAGCAACCGCGCCATTTGAATTAACGGGGACTGGATGACGGGGTAGTTGAAGAACCAGTAGATAAACCATTTATGAATGTGTACTGAATATCTAGTTTTTGCCAGGTCTGTGGCCCCGCGATTCAGGCATTCTTTCATCTGATCATGATTCGGCACGCCAGCGGACCAGAATTAATCTGGTCTGAGGTTCAGGCAACCAGGCGATAGCATCTGCCATACCCCGCAGGAACGACTCACTATGACCTTGAGTCATGTTGTGCAACATCCTGATATATGATGGCTCATCCCGTTCCAGAGTCAGCAACCAACAAATAAACGCCTCGCTTTCGGTTTTCCAACGGGAGTCGTTCTTAAATGCTGCATCCCATCCCTCCTGACCAGCAGCACGTAAACCATTAATATGCGCATTTAGCTGTCGACGGAATGGTGCCATTTTTGCGAAGTAACCAGCGGTGAAAAACGTCCGATATTGAGTTGTTGCCAGTAAAATACAGCATCTCTGGCATGTTGTAAGTATCCCACATATCAGTGCCTATAGGCCATGTTGTCAGTGACTCCGATTATGTTGCTTTTTTTTCTCCATGGGGCGTGGCTCACCATATAAATTAACACGTAGCGGTGAATCTTTTTTCCCTTAGAAGCGCACAACTACCATTCTGCTTCTCTACCACTCCGTTCACGTCGAGCATAAAACGCAAGCCCTGTTGTGACATCATATTCTCTCTTAAGACCTTAAGACCTTAAGACGTAAGTCAGCCGATAGTGACGGTGCCGCTGCCGATAACCACGCCGCCACAATCAATAGCATCACCGGTTCTGGCGGCGGGGAGGCCATCAATAAAAACAGTGGATGAGCCACTGGCGATTTTTCGCGGATGAGGCGGATGTTTGGGTTTTGAATGAGGAGTTAACGGATCGCCCATACGGGCGGCGGGTAAGCCGTCAATGAAGACGGTAGGGGAGCCAGCGGTGATCACGGTTTCGTAATAACCATCATGTTGAGTGCCTTTATCGTTAAGTCGGGCTGCTGAGGGCATAGGTAGTATCCTTACTGTATATTGATATATTATTGAATTTTTCATTGCATAATGAAATATAAAACAACAATATTTAATTGTGCGTGGGGTTTTAAATGTCACAATATGGCGTTAAGTAAATGGCTGGTGTTTGTTAGCACTACGATAAAATGTCTTTCATAAAACACCGTCCATTACATTCCCTTATAGTCATTGTTAATAATGGTGAGAATAAACCTTGCTTGATATTTTATTTTGTTTTTCAGTGTGTGGTATTTCATTCCTGTATACCAATTTAAATTGACCATCTTCTATTTGATACTTTTCTTTTAAATAAGGCTGAGGAATGGGCTGGGTGATTTTTTTAATTGAGCCATCCTCATTTTCTGTATATTTGTAAATGACATGAATGTTAATTTCAATTGTGTAATCAGGATTGATAATAAAATCTGAAAAACGGACTATATCTTCATAACCAAAGAGACTACCAATCAATAAAGCATCAACTAAGTTGCCTTTCTTGTCATAACTATTTAGTTGTATGTTGAGTAATAATGTGTCGGTTTCGCCTGTTTTATTATAAATTATCAGTCTGTAAGTATTTGACTTATGAACAAAGTGGCCAAGCTCATAATAACGGTTATTTTCAGCAACATATGGAGAAAGGAAGTTATCTCCTTTTACTTGAACTTTAATTTCTTGCTGATTGAATGGTTTGGTTAGTTTAAGATAATTTTCGGGTAGTTTTAACTCTATTGCATCACTATAGATATTTTGACCGATATACTGATAGTAAAATTCCAATAATGTAGAACGCTCAGAGTCAACAGGTAGAGGTAATTTTTTACTTTCTCCGCTATTACCCCCACCTATTAAAACCATAATGCAAACTAAAATTATCTTCACAAAAAATTTATTTTGTTGCATATTAACTATCTCTAATCAGTAAGTAACTCTAATGTGGGATTATATCCTTGTAGATGTATGTGATGTTGATGGTTCGCTGCATGTTTTATATTTTTCAAAATTGGACTTTCTGTTTCATTAGGATGTTCGTTTTTCCATGCTGCAGACCATTCATTCCATGTAGCACTGGTATTGGGACTATTATTACTGTCCCAGTATTTCCATCCTAAAATGCTTCCCCAACCAAATCTATTTAGCTCCTCAATGAATCTATTTTGTCTCTCAACATCTAATCCTTTCCAGCCACAAGGGTCCCCAGATTCACTGTTTAAGTTTAGGTGAATTCCGTTTCCTGACTCATCTTTCCTTAAATAGCGCATATCTAAATTCATTCCATTTTTATGACTACTACTGGGAGCGGGTGATACGCCGCAACTATCACTACCGCCATTATAATTAAAATCCGTGTAGCCCGTATTTAGCATTGCACCAAGTAAAGATGCTGTAGCAATATCACTCGCATAAGGACGTACAGTATTTATCGATAATGTAAACCTTACATTTCCATTCAAATAACTACTTATATTATCACTTATATTTATGAGGTAAATCATATCACCTCCTAATTTATCTTTATATCTATCATCGGCATATGTATCTTTTGTTACTACAATATCATATGTGCCAATTTCATATGGATTATTTGAAGAATCATGGTAAATATATTTTGCTTTACTGCGTGCGTTTTTTAGTGAGTATTCGGTTTTATCTGTGCCATTACCGGTCTCATCAATTAATTTGTATTTTATTATTCCATCATGATATATGTGATACTCGATTGATGATTTTACCCTCGTAATTTGTTGGTGTGTTATGTTGTTATTGGATTTTGATGTGATGCCAGTAGTTATTTTATTAATATCGTTCAATATGCACGCTCCATGTTCAAATTATTAAAAGACGCAACAATATTTATAGCAAAGGATAAAACCATTAAAAATTAAATATATTGTTTTCAAATGAATTTGATTAGACTGAGGGAAAACCAGAAATATAAATTGGTATCCTTCAAAAACATATTAATGATTTTAAGTTGTTGATTTGATTAAGAGGGTAAATTCAATGAATTGGCTTCATTTTTTGTCCTTTAATTAGTTTTGTGTTAAATACATCTTAAATTTTTAATGTATTATTTAATGCCGCTCCAGATTATGGCCTGACGTAACTTAAAACCATATCTGAACACTAATCTCTATAATATATCCATATAAAAACTTCATCGACAACTCCTGTGCATATGGCATGTTCGTAGTCTCCTGCCTTACTGGATGTTACAAAGCGCCGCATTATTTTTAATATCTTTAGTATCTTTAATTAAGTATTGTAAGTTGCCTTAAGATTATTAATTGCATATCAACCGAATTTTTATTTCTTCTTCTTTATCTGTAGTAAACGTTGTTGTAAATCCTTCAGCATCCGTGACTCCATTTATCTGTGAACTATCTGCAAAATAAGCAATATATTTCGTATTTGCATAAGGTACATCATCATCATCCGTAAAATGGAACTGGAGTTTAT